>Ga0222650_1000036_pt1 | contig 132734 bp, 114 predicted proteins | sample AntAcemetagen367_FD_179820 | JGI IMG/M metagenome (GOLD analysis project Ga0222650, IMG submission 179820) | Saline water microbial communities from Ace Lake, Antarctica - #367 | ecosystem: Environmental > Aquatic > Non-marine Saline and Alkaline > Saline | place: Antarctica: Ace Lake... | reverse complement strand
ATGCATCTTAAATCCATACAAGAAAACAGAGGGACACAGGGAAAAAGATAGGAACACTACGCGCAACGCATGTATCTGTAATGGAAGTCTGAGTGATTTTTGGAATAGTTTTAACAACACCGTTCACGCGCCCCAAGGATTACCTCTATCTCATCCGCGAGTCGGTTTTGGAAAAGGAGAAAGCCAAGGAGCTTGCTGAAGGATTCGAAATGTCTATTCTATCAAAAAGCTATCGGGTAGTTGAAGGCACAGGCTGGCAAGATCGGGCATTTTTGGGAAGTGGTAAAGACGAGGATCGCGAAGAATTGTTGGATAAGATGACCCGAAAATTTAAATTTGCGGACAAGGAAGGCGAGGCCGAAGCTTTTGTGGTGAAAAATGAAACCAGTCGAAATATCTTTGGTTATCTTCCTATCGAAGACCTTACCGGATCCTCCATAGCCGTAATGATTTTACTGGAATTAAATGACGTTGACCTCTTAGCTATCCATTCTTCCTACAAGAAAATAAGCGCCTGGACCTTGTTAGGTTCCGCATTACTCATCACCCTGTTTGCCGGCGGACTTAAACTTTATTTAGCCGGTCGTTTTAAAGAACGGATTTATACCCTTCACTTACGGACCATGGCCGCCCAGCTCCCTGGGATTATTTTCCAACTCCGGGAAGATGAGGAAGGCGAGTTTGTCTTCACCTATTGCAGCGAAGCCGTGCGAACTCTTTTTTCGCTAACTCCGCGCCAAGTTGTGGATAAATCGTCTTCTCTCCTGAATAAATTTGAAGAAGATCAACAGGAGATTTTCCTCGGACTGTTTAAAAGCGATGTGGTGAATCATCACACGGTGAAAGAATTTTGCCTGACCCAGGTCGGAGAAGAGGACCGTTGGTTTGAAGTCAGCGCCTCCATAGATCCCTCGCAAACCGATCGCTGGAACGGTTATTTGGCCGAGGTGACCCGTCGTAAGGAAAACGAACGTAAACTCAACGATGCCAACTGCGAGCAAGCCAAAACCAATGATCTGTTGCACCTCTCGTTTCTGGAAGCCCAATCCGCCGCCATGGCCGCCGAGGCCGCAACCCGTTCGAAGAGTGAATTCCTCGCCAACATGAGCCACGAAATTCGAACGCCTATGAATGGGGTTTTAGGAATGACGGGGTTGTTATTAGACACCTCTCTCACCGATGAACAACGTCGCTATGCCGATTCAGTTGAAAGTAGTGCACAGTCTCTATTGAATTTGATTAACGATATTTTGGATTTCTCGAAAATCGAAGCTGGACGTATCGAATTGGAAGCAATGGACTTCGATTTGAATGCGATGATCGAGGATTTCTCACTCAGTTTAGCCGTTCGCGCACAGAAGAAAAATATCGAATTCCTTTGTGATGTGGATCCTGACCTTCCCGGATACATTAATGGAGATTCAGGGCGTTTACGTCAGGTACTTACTAACTTGGCTGGAAATGCGATTAAGTTTACTAAAGAGGGCGAAGTTGTTCTTAGTGTTCGGGTGGAAGAGGATCTTAAAGATGCGGTCCGCCTTCGCTTCAGTGTCCGAGACACCGGCATTGGAATTCCTAAAAGCGCCAAAGATAACTTATTTGATAAATTTACCCAAGTGGATGCCTCCATTACCCGCCGTTTCGGCGGAACAGGACTCGGATTGGCTATTTCTAAACAATTGGTTGAGTTAATGGGGGGGGAGATCTCCGTTGAAAGTGACGTCGGAGAGGGGTCTGAATTTACCTTCACTCTGGAAATGGATAAAGCGAACATGGATCACGTAACCAACCTACTTATTCCAGAAAGTGTGGAAGGGATTCATGTATTGATTGTGGATGACAATCAAACCAACCGCGAAATTATTACCAAGCGTCTATCGGGATGGAAAATTCGGGTTGGAGAGGCCGAAGGTGGAACCCGTGCGCTGGAGATGCTCCATGAAGCGCGATTGGAACACGATCCCTACCAGATTGCCGTTTTGGATATGCAGATGCCGGATATTGACGGCGTTAGCTTGGCTCGTATGATTAAAGGCGATTCAACCATAGCGGAAACCCGCCTGATTTTGATGTCTTCGGTTGGGGTTTCTCCTTCACGCTTCTTAATTCATCAAATTGGATTCAGCTCCGTGCTGATGAAACCTGTTCCTCAAGCTGAAACCTTAAAAGCCTTGCTGAACGCGCTGGCCGTAAAAGCGGAAGACACCAAAGAAAAAGGTGTACCCTCTCCGGTCATGGCCTCCTACAGCGGTTCGCGTACATTGGTTGCCGAAGATAATCCTATTAACCAGCAAGTGGCCATCGGCATGCTGAAACGCTTTGATATTCATGCCGACGCCGTGGCTTCCGGGGAAGAGGCCATTTATGCGCTGGAGACTCTTCCCTATGATTTAGTATTCATGGATGTTCAAATGCCGATCATGGATGGCCTTGAGGCTACTCGTCGAATCCGCTCCGGACATTCTCAGGTTCTAGATCCGAAAATTCCGATTGTGGCCATGACAGCCAATGCAATGGATGGCGATCGGGAGCAATGCTTAAGAGAGGGAATGGATGATTATATTGCGAAGCCAATTTCTCAGTCGGAGTTGATTCGAGTCCTCGCTAAATATCTGCAAGCTTCCGCGCCTAGAAGATTTTCAAAGCCAGAAATCAAAAAACATGAACCCGAGGCTGAAGTTGTTTCGGAATCCCAACAGGAAATTATTGGTACGTCCTTCTCGCTAGAGGAAGAACTTGGGGATGCGGAACTCGTGCAAAGCATCATCAAAGATGTAATTAAATCCATGGAAAGTGAGTTTCCTTGTTTGCAAAATGAAGTGAATGGGGAACAGCATGTGAATGCAGTCAAATCGGCTCATCGGATGAGGGGAGCCTTACTGAATTTAGCCGCGGACCGGCTTTGTGATCGACTTCTGAAACTTGAGCACGCCTGTAAACTGCATAAAGATAAAGAAGCAAAGGCGCTTATGGCGCTGGCAGAAAATGATTTGCTTGAGTTGAAAGAGCAATTAATACAGCGCGGTTATATTACCTTGACCGATGGATGAGTGCCCCCTATGCCGATCGTCGTGCGACCTCATTACTACCTCTCCCGGCTTGCCGAAGGGATAAACGTTACCTGCGCCGAGTGTACCAAAATCGGGCAAGGTGGGTATTGCGGCTCGGGAGAAACTTTTCAGCAGATCCAAATCGAATTGGAGTCGTCGTCCGCGTACTCCGTGGGTGGAAACTTCGGTAGTTGTCCTCATCCTTAGATCTATCACGATGAGCATGACTAGTACTTTAAGCTCGAAATTTCCTCGCACGGAGTACACGGACTAGGTCAAATCTCCATACGATTTCCTTCTGACCCCTTGCATCCATTCCGTCCAGTGATATGTAAAAGATAACTTATGACATTTTTAGATACCTTAGAAAAAAAATTCGGCCGCTTTACCATTCCTTACCTTTTGCAACTTCTGCTTGCCGGTCAATTATTAGTATTTTTGGCTGTGGTTAGTGGGCAGGTTATTGAACAGCAACTGTTATTGTCTGGTGGTGCGGTGCTAAGTGGTCAGGTCTATAGAATACTTACCTTCATGGTCGTACCTATGGCCAAAAGCCCATTATTCTTTGCTTTAAGCATTTATGTTACCTGGATGATCGGGAATTCTCTAGTCAACCAATGGGGGGAATTCCGTTTCGGTCTTTATGTAGGGCTGAGTTGGGCTTGTACGGTGGTGGCTTCCTTTCTTTTCCCTTCTGGGATTTTTACAAACTCCTTTATTATGGCCACCTTTATTTTGGCATTTGCGAGGTTGTTTCCCAATATTGAGTTCCTGTTGTTTTTTGTCATCCCGGTCAAAGTAAAATATATTGGCTACCTTATTTGGGCTCAGTTTGCTTTTGATCTACTAGGTGGGAACCCGAGCTCGAAAATTTCGGTTTTGGCTGCCAGTTTACCTTTTTTGATATTTTTCGGAGGGGAAATGCTTGGGGCTGTAAAACAAAAAAAACGTGCATCGGACTATCGTAAGGAAACTCAGGCAGATGCAGCCACCCCTTTCCATCAATGCACAACCTGTCCCCGGAATGATCTTCGTGATCCCACCCTAGTTTTTCGCTATGAAAATGGAAGCTGTGTTTGTGAAACTTGTTTAAAAGAAAGGACTAAAACTTGAAGAAAATCTTATCTGTGATCCTCGGGTTGGCTTTCTCGGTGGTATTAGCTGAAACCCGAGTGGAGGAAGGGAATCCGAAAGGATTTATTCATTTGGGTAATGGTGCCGAACCGGAGAGTCTTGATCCGCATTTAACTACGGGGGTACCTGAATATAGGGTGATCAAAGGCATCTTAGAGGGCTTGATTCGTGAGGATAACAAAACCTTAGAAGCCTTGCCCGGAGTGGCGGAGAGCTGGGAGCAGAATGAGCAGGGAACGGTTTATGTTTTCACGCTCCGCGAAACCGCGAAATGGTCAAATGGTGATCCTGTAACTGCAGATGATTTTGTATTTAGTTTCCGTCGCATGCTTTCTCCCAACTTGGCCGCAGAATATGCCTACATGCTCTATGTAATCAAAAATGGACGGTTGTTTAATCAAGGATTGCTTGAAAACCCCGATGAACTGGGGGTGAAAGCCTTGAATGACCGAACCTTAGAAATTACCCTAGAGCAACCTTCCCCTTATTTTTTGAGAATGTTAAATCATCATTCTTTTTATCCTGTGCATCAAGCGACGATCTTAAAATATGGAGCCTATGATGACCGAAGTAATCCTTGGGCGCGACCCGAACATTATGTGGGGAATGGCCCTTTTACCTTAGAGGAATGGAGTCTCCGCGAGCGGATTTTTCTCAAAAAAAGTACGACCTATTGGAATCGTGACCACGTCCAGCTCAATGGAATTTTCTTTTATCCCGTAGAGGATTTACAAACCGAAGAGCGAATGTTTCGGGCCGGTCTACTTCATGTAACCAGCCAAATTCCCTTACCTCGCTTACCCCATTATCAGAAAAATAAATCCGAAGTTCTGTATTCTTACCCCTATTTAACCACCTATTATTATCTGATCAATACCACTCGACCTCCCTTTGATAATGTAAAGGTTCGTCAGGCGCTCTCCTTAGCTTTACAACGCGAGCTCATTACGGAACGGATTTTAAAAGGCGGGGAAATTCCAGCGGAGTGGTTTACTCCGCCGGGAACTGCCGGTTTTGAACCTTCTCAAAAAGTAGAAGAGAATATTGAGAAAGCTCAACGCTTGTTAGCTCAAGCCGGATATCCGGAAGGCAAAGGCTTTCCTGAGTTTCAACTGATGTATAACACTAGTGAATCCCACCGAACTATTGCGCAAGTGATTCAACAGATGTGGAAACAAAATTTAGGCATTCAATGTCAGCTGGTGAATCAGGAATGGCAGGTGTATATGGTCGAACGCCGCGCTCTCAATTTTGATGTGGCACGGGCAGGGTGGGCCGGCGATTACGCGGACCCCCATAACTTCTTGGATTTACATCTGAGCGATGGCGGAAACAATCATACGGGCTGGGGGAGCAAAGAATATGATGCGCTTATTGAAAAGGCGGCGGGCACAACGGATCAGGAGACACGCTTTAAGTTGTATGATAAAGCAGAAGCTATTCTTCTTAAGGAAATGCCCCTTATCCCCATTTATTGGTACAACCGGAATTATTTGATCGATCCCTCTGTGAAAGGCTGGACGCCGAATATTCTGGACCGCCATGATTACAGCCAGATTTATTTGGAAGAAACCAAATGAAAAAAGGGGCTTTCTTTTTACTAGCGCTTTTGATTGGTGGATGCGGTGATCAGTCTGAAAAAATCCGACCGGTGGATGAAGCCATTCAAAATAGAATTCTCATTCGGGGAAACGGCGTTGAGCCTGAGAGTTTGGACCCCCACCTCGCCACCTCGGTGAGTGCCGGAAATGTACTTATCAATTTGTTCGAAGGACTGACTCGCTTAAATTCGGCTACCTTGGAGCCTGAGCCCGCGATGGCCGAAAGCTGGACGGTTTCCGAAGACGGGCTTCAGGTTGAGCTGCATTTAAGGGAGGCCACATGGAGCGATGGTAGAGCAGTGACTGCTGATGATTTCGCCTTCGCATTCAAACGCTTGCTAACCCCAGAGTTGGGCGCGTCATACGCTTTTATGCTTTTCCCCCTTCGTAACGCGCAAGCCATTAGTACCGGTGAGGTATCGGTGGATCAATTAGGGGTTGAGGTGATAAATGACAAAACCTTGCGACTTTACTTGGAAAAACCCACTCCCTATCTATTTTCCTTGTTGGCGCATTGGACCGCGTTTCCGCTTCCTCAACATGTTCTTACGAAATTTGGCAATGAGCGCAGTCGAGGAGGGGAATGGACCCGACCGGAAAACCTAGTGGTGAACGGAGCCTTTTTCGTAGAGAAATGGTTAGATGAGGACCGGATAGAATTGACGAAAAATCCAACCTATTGGCAAGCCGATCAGGTGGTGTTGAACGGGGCAGTGTTTATCCCTTTTTCGGACGCTGGTTCGGAGGAGCGGGCGTTTCGTGCGGGTGAACTTCATGTGACCTACACCCTGCCTCGACATCGCTTGCAGTTCTATCAAGAAGATAAACCTGAGGTTTTGCGGGTGGATACCTACCTAGAGTCTGTTGGCTACGCCGTGAACCTTCAACACCAAGCGTTAAAAGATCTTCGCGTTCGCAAAGCCCTAAGCTTGGCTTTAGATCGAAGCATCATTACGGAAAAGATTCTCTATGGAGTTCGTAAACCAGCATTTACCTATGTGCCTCCCGGAACCGGTGGGTTTTCATCCTCCTCAAGTTTGTCGGAAAATGTCGAGGAAGCCAAAAAACTTTTGGCGGAAGCCGGCTTTGAAGATGGTGAAGGGTTTCCTGAAGTCATCTTTATTTATCCTAGCGGACAGGATTCACAACGGGTGGCCGAAGTTATTCAGCAACAATGGCAACAGACCTTAGGCATTCGAATTGAAATCGATAATCTGGAACGACAAACCTATTTCAGCCGTCGACGTGAGCGCGATTTTGACCTCTGTTATTTCGGTTGGGTAGGGGATTATGTGGATCCGACGACCTTCCTCGGTTTATGGGTGTCGGAAGCGGGAAATAATTTGGCAGGGTGGCAGAATCTGGAATACGATTCGTTGATGGTTCAGGCCGCCAACGCAGGGGATGCACGACTGGCCATGCTGGCAGAAGCTGAAGCGCTATTATTAGATGAATTGCCAATCATTCCGCTCTATTTTGGAGCCACCCAATATCTGAAAGATCCACGGGTGAAAGGCTGGGATGCAAACCTATTGGATGCCCATCCTCTGCGAGCCGTCTCCTTTCAATGAAGATTTTAGATCTTCTTTATCCGCGAGCCTGCTGCGAATGCGGTTCGTCTATTCAGGAGGGGCCTGAATCTGGGTTATGTTGGGATTGCCGAGCGGATGTGGTGCCATTAGGGCCGCCTTGGTGTGAACGTTGCGGCTTGGTTATTGCGGGAAGGCTGGATCATGCCTTCACCTGTGCAGACTGCTCAGAAGATCCTCCGGTGTATGAGTGTGCGAGAAGTTTGTATCACTACGAAGGTGGAATCCGAACCGCGATTCATGCGCTGAAATATCAGCGAGACTTCTCGGTGATCCCTGATTTATCTTCCCTCCTTTTGGCCGGGCTTCACGCCCATTTTTCTGAGCCAGATTCTTTAACTCTGGTACCGGTTCCCCTGCATCGTAAACGTCAACGCAAACGAGGATTTAACCAAGGATTGGAGCTGATTCGGGGAATGATGAAACAACAAAAAGGGCTTTCCGTATGGACCGGTTTAAAACGAACTAAAGATACCGAAACCCAAACCAAACTCTCTAAAGCGGCCCGTCGTGAAAATGTACGGAGTGCCTTTGCGGTCAAGGGCAAGGTGCCAGAGAGAGTGTTACTCATCGACGACGTCATGACCACGGGGGCGACACTTGATGCTTGTGCTAAAGTTTTGAAAAGGTCCGGCGTGAGAGAGGTGAATACCTTGACCCTTGCTCGCGGCTAAGTGAACGGCTACGCCACCGGCGTTTTTCTATTAGCCTAGGGTTGTCGAGGAACGAGGCTAGCCTAGGATCCAGACCCTAGAATTTGATAAAAATCAACGCTGAAGGCGTTGTGTCCAGCGAAGCCAGACGCGGAGAATGAATGCAATCCCTTCAGGGTTGGTTTCGTTTGGCTTGAGTTTCCTAGGGTAGCCCCTCGTTCCTCGATACAATCTTAGGCTACTTGAATAAACGCCTTTGGCGTAGCTGAAAAATTCAATATCCTGGGCTGGGGATCTGAACAGGAGTAAAAGAGGTGAATGCGTTGACCCTTGCGGGGGGATGCACTCGTCCTTAAACATGTTTTACTTGCAGCGGATACTCATTCCAGACGGTTAACATCCAATAAGCCTTTATCTCTAGCAGAAGCTTTTTTATTTCTAATAAGTTCTTCTATGCCAATAACGGGGATCTCTACATCTTTTACTGCAAGCACCTCTCGTTTCGAATAGCATTCCTCAAAACGGACCCCACTAATTTGGTTAAGTATCTCCAACCGTAATGGAGGTTGCCCAAATCGTAACACTTTGCCCTCATCAAGAAAAACCGTAGGATCTATCGAAGCCCCCAGACCAAAATTAGTCGCAACTTTAGAAAGTTTTTGAGCGTTTTCAGGGCTGATCCCTACAAAGATATCTATGTCGCCCGTCGCCCGTCGCCCGTCGCCCTCACATAACCATGATAGGCAACCGCATAGCCGCCAATTAAGAGATATTCAACCTTGTGCAGGTTCAACAATCTCAAAAAATCGAGAAAGTCTGGTGGTAGCTGGATCATAATTGTAAAAGGTTTGTCGTAAAAGTTCAAGAGCCGCAAAACGATCTTCAGCTGGTTGTGATCTCCAGTATGCAACGTCCTTTCGATCATCCAATTCGGAAAGATCGCACTGCTCAAAAACCGATCGATCCATCTTTAAGGCGTGGTCATGTCCGGTGTCTGTCATAAAGATAAATGTAAGACGTTTCTGATGAATCGTCAATATTCTTCTGGAGAACGGTTTCCGTAGAATTTATGGAAGCAAGCTGCCTGTAACAGGGCGGAAGCAATCCCGCGTGCACGGGAACTCTAAGGAGCTTCGCTCAAAAAATCACTTTACCATTTCAATACCCGCTGATTACCTTAAGAAATCGTTACCTTGAAAGAATCTATCAACATATCAGAAACGCTCTTAGCCCTAGACTGGATCGTCTTTGGTGGGATACTTGGACTTACTCTGCTAGCCGTCCTTTTTGGCAACTGGCGTCAGCAGCGTACAAAGAATCAAAGCGAAGACGCCAAACTCTTGGATTTGTTGCTGATGGGGCGTCGATTGACCTTACCGCTGTTCACCGGAACCTTAGTTGCCACTTGGTATGGGGGTATATTTTCGGTTACAGAATACGCCTTCGAAACGGGTTTGTACAGTTGGCTAACTCAAGGGGCCTTCTGGTATGTGGCCTATCTGATTTTTGCTTTCTTTCTGGTTAAACGCATTCGGGAAACTCAAGCGCGAACCATGCCTGAATTACTCGGTTCTCTGTTTGGGCCCGTTTCTGGAAAAGTGGGTGCCTGGTTGAATTTGTTTAATGTGTTGCCGGTCGTTTATGTTCTGAGCTTAGGGCTTTTCTTGCAGATTCTGTTTGGAGGAAGCTTGATGCTTTGTATGATTTTGGGAACGGCCTTGGTACTGGCTTACAGCACCGTCGGGGGGCTAAGGTCAGTGGTTTTCTCCGATATGATTCAGTTTGTAGTCATGTGTTCCGCGGTGGTGATGGTGATCGGATTTAGTATGGCAACCTTCGGAGGTATCGGGTGGCTGAGAAGTTCCGCGTCCATTCCTGAAACCCATTGGAATCCTTTTCATGATGGGATTTCGTGGGGAAGCACCTTGGTCTGGGGCCTGGTTGCATTGGGTACCTTGGTTGACCCCAATTTCTATCAACGTTGCCTCGCCGCCAAAGATGCTAAAACGGCGAGACGCGGGATACTTTTAGCTACCTTGATTTGGGTAGCATTTGATTTTTGTACAACCTTTGGTGCATTTTATGCCAGAGCGGCGATTCCTAACGCGGACAGCTCCACCGCTTATTTGATTTACAGTATACAATTGCTCCCACCCGGTTTGCGCGGTTTCTTTTTAGCCGGAATCCTCGCGACGATTCTTAGCACCTTAGATTCCTACCTCTTTCTTTCCGGTACGGTGGTGGCCTATGATTTAGCGCCTAAAAAATACAAGGGTAGTATCGCTTTTCACCATCTAGGAACCATCGGGGTTGCGATCTTGGCGGTGGGGATTACCCAGTTTTTTAATGAAAAAAACTTAGTGGATATTTGGAAGTTCTTCGGTGGTTTTAGTACCGCCTGTCTGCTGTTTCCTCTGCTAACTGGATACGCCTTCCCTGGAAAATTAAAGGATCTACAATTCGTTGGATCCTGTTTAGGTGGGGTGGTGGCTATGAGTTTATTTTATATTGTGCGCAGTCAATTTACGCTTCCTGATTTCTGGGAAAACTTCGAACCCTTTTACTTCGGATTATTGGGAACCTTACCTAGTATCCTCTTTTCGTGGAGCCGCGGATGAAGCATCGTTTACTGAAAACCCTACTCTTGGTTATCGCCTCGGTATCCCTTTATTCTGATGGGGTGTTTCAATCCGCTATGGTGGAACAACTGACGGAGCCTTTAGCGTTTACGGAAGGCCCGGTATGGAACCCTGAAACTCAAGAAGTGATTTTCAGCTCGATACCTCAATCACGGTTGTATGCTTGGAGTGAAGAAGGGGGGCTCCGGATTTTTCGAGAGAATACAAACAAGGCAAACGGAAATATTTTGGATCGGGAAGGTCGATTGATCTCCTGCGAGGGAGGAGCTAAGCGGGTCACCCGGCTTGAGCACGATGGCACCCTAACGGTTCTGGCGGATACAGTTGAGGGCAAAGAGTTTAACAGTCCGAATGATGTTGCCGTCGGAAAAGATGGAAGTGTTTATTTTACCGATCCTAATTTTGGAAGGAAGGGTGAGGGCGAGGAACAACAGTTTGTGTATGTGATAATACCCGACGGAACCGTAGAAAAAGCACTGCCCAGCTCCTTCAATAAACCCAATGGGATTGCGGTTTCGCTAGACCAGAAAACGCTCTATGTGAATGAAGGAGCTAACCATTGGACCTTGGCTTACGAACTTCTTGAAGATGGAAGGGTGAATCCTGAATCCCGTCGTGTCGCGAGTGGCTTGGATAAGACCTTAGATGGCTTAGCCGTGCATCCGGAAACGGGTGATCTCTACATCGCCGTTTTCACGAATAATCGTAATAAACCAGACGAGCAAGGGATCAATGTCTTCACTGCAAAGGGCGCATACAAAGGAATGATCCCCATTCCAGGAAACACCACTAATGTCTGCTTTGGAGAAAATTCCAACATACTTTATGTAACGTCGGGCGGGAAATTGTATCGGGTTCGGATGGGTGAAGACTAATTCAGTCTTTGCCACAAAAGGTCACAAAAAGAACCCCGTCCCTAAAGCCCCGTTCCGAAAGCTTAGCCCTTAAACGTACCTGGTTTCATGGCTGGGCTATAGGGGAGGTCTTCCCTTCGTGACCCTTTGTGGCTAAACTGATTCAAAGGATTATTTTCTGTACCTCACCCAAAACCAAGTTTAGGTCACAGCCCCATTTTCTTAACCGCCATCTGGAAATCGGGGGGCAGGGGGGCGTGAATTTTGACTTTGTTATTCCCTTGAGGACAAATGAATTCGACGGAAAAGGCATGAAGCATTTGTCGTGGCAAGGTTTTCTCGATATGAGAAATGATTATATGTTGACCGTATTTATTGTCACCTGCTACCCGACACCCTAATTCCAGAGCGTGTCGGCGGATTTGATGCAAACGGCCCGTCCCAATTTCACACTCTACTTTACAAAAGTTTCCGTTTCTTCTCAGCACTCTGAAATGAGTCTCGGTTTGCTTGCTATCTATAGCTTTCCGAATCGTAACCTCATCTCGTTCTAAGGGCCCGACCAGTAACGCTTGATACATTTTCTGAATTTCCTTGTTTCGGAAAAGGTTCAAGTAAGCTTCCCGATGCTCTGCCGTGCGTAAAAATAAGAGAACACCCGAGGTTTGTTTGTCCAAGCGATGCAAGGCCCTTAATTCAGGATTGCCTTCCTGAATACGAAGAAGTCCTTCCACCGAGTTTTTTTCCAGGTCACTGATCAAACCTGCTGGCTTATGGACGGCCATCAAATAGGCGTCTTTGTAAAGTATGGGAATTTCCTTTTTTGTGAGGGGCTTGCCGGAATCCGGGGTAGGCCATTCGACGACATCTCCTTTGCGAAGGGTATGTTTTGCCATCCAAACCCTTTTCCCATTTACAAATACGGTTCTTCGATCAAGAAGCGTTTTGGTTTGTCGACTGCTAAGGTTTAATTCCTCACGGAGAAAGAGCTGCAAGGCTTTTCCGTGATGTTGCTGACTGATTTGTGTTCGATTCGAAGAAGTGACCATACGTCTCTCATATCGCTATCGGCATCGATATCGATATCGTAATTACTTTTTTTGAAGTTCCCCCAGTTAGTGGACACAGGTGAAGCTTCAATGATTAGGCATACTAATCATCAGCACTTAATCAACCAAACCAAAAAACTAGACGTCATTATGATGACGAAGTAAAAAGATGCGGTAACGCATTTTATGCGGACAGGTTACGTCGTGCAAAGTAATCGCGAAAGACCTTAGGATCTTTCCCGTAGTTCGTTTCTTTAGGCGGAAGCCGTCTTATCTAATAGAATTTTGGCTTGGGAAGGCTGCCAAAGCTTGCGCGTTGGGATTGGTCTCCACTAGCTAAATCGCTATTGAACTCGAAAGTGGGTTCATCACTGAGTTTTTCGATTAGGATGACGATATTTATTTCAATTGGGAGTCAAAGGGAGGGTGTAGGGCTATTGAAGGTCCCAAAGGAGACCTTCCAAGGCAATTTTGTATGAGCTTAGCTTGACAACCGCGCCTAAAAAGCAAAGAAGAGAAGACCTGAACAACCCCACGGAAGGCCTTAAACGATGAGTGATTTTAGTGAAGTAGTAATGTTAGAATGTCTTGAAAAGACCCCCCCTGATCTCACCCCTATTCTGGGTAGCCTCACTGCTCTATTCCGCGAAGACCCTGAAACGGCTGAATCTCATGTGAAACTCATTCGTTTACAACTGACGGAAAAAAGTGGTTTCAGTGAATTGGTTCGGTTATATCAGGTCATGTGTGATTGGTATAAGACAGATCGTAGCTACCGTCAGACTGTATTTCGCGATCTCACCAAAGCATTTGAAGCTGATCCTTTGCAGACTCTTCTTTTAGAGCTTTCTGGAATGAACAATCCTCGTCTGAAGGCTAAAGAGGCTTTGCGACGCTTACAGATGGTATCTGAACTCACCGCTGGTGACTATGTTTTCATGAAAAACTTTGGTTTTGGCCAAGTAAAAGAAGTTCGTCATGATGATCGCCGCGTTGTCGTTGACTTCACCGAAAAACCCGGACACGAATTAGATCTTAGTTTTGCGGCCGAACGTATGGTTCGTGTAGACGAAACTCACTTGTATGCCCGCCGCTATCTGAAACCAGAAGCGATGGAAGACATGGTGAAAAGCGAACCGGCTGAGGTAATTCGTATTGCCTTACGCAGTTTTGGTCCTACGGCTGCTCCACAATTGCAAGCGATGTTGGTTCCGGATATTTTCCCCGAAGCCAAATGGAAGACGTTTTGGACCAATGCCCGAAAAGAGCTGAAAAAAGATCCATTGGTGGTGATTCCAAGCAAACGCTCCCAACCGCTGGAGCTTTTGGTGCAGGAAAAATCCTACGACGGAGACTGGTTCTGGAAACTAGGTGAGTTACGTAACATGGTAGCGATTCTAAACGAATTAGAAGAGTGTTTGACCTTCGATATCCCTGAACTCGATGGAAACGCTCTCACCATCGTGAAGGAACGGCTTCGCTTTGTGGTTATTGGTTCTAAAGGTCGTCATTATGATTTCATGGTTCGTTGCTGGTTGATTGCTGGTAAATTAGGGATTTCCGAAGATGAAATTGATCTTTCGGACTTCTTGGCAACCGCTAAGACGCCTGATGGGTTGTTGACGATTGTGGAAATGCTTTCTGCTAACCTTACCAAAGCCTTCTTTGCCTCCTTGTCCAATGCGGATCAGGAAGCGGCGGCTGAAGTATTGATCAAAGTGCTTCCTCAACTCGAATACTCCGCCTTAAATGAAGCGATTAGCTTGCTCACAGAATTAGGAATGGAAGACCGAGTTGCTAGTGCTCTTCGTGAAGTGTGGAATCAATGGTCCGCTGAGGTGGATGTGATGTTCTGGCTCTCTCAGAATTCTAAAAAGATTACCGAATGGAATTATGGGGGTACTCCGGAACTAGTAACTCGCGTACTGAAAGTTATTAATCGTGATTATACGGGTAATCGGTTGCGGGTTCGTAACCAGTTACGCGAAGTGTTCCGTAAACCGATTTGGCTGAAAGAAGTTCTCTCCAGTATGGATGAGCGTCAGCGTCGTGCCTTTACCCAAGGTGTAAAAGACAGTACGGCTTGGGAGCAGTTAGACAAAGCATCTGTTCTGGGTCAAATTGTGAAACTTGAACCTTCTGTGAGCGATATTGTTTCCGGTAAAACCGAGGATCAAGGCGTTACCGTGGCGGAACGTCCCCGGGTCAGTTCTCATCGCAGTTATCGCGAGAAAGAAGCTCAGTTACAAAAGATTATCACTAAAGATATTCCTCAAAATACCAAAGATATTGCAGTGGCCCGTGAGTACGGTGACCTGCGTGAAAACTTTGAGTATAAAGCGGCTAAAGATACCCAGCGGTTATTGATGTCACGTCGTGGCGAACTGGAAAACCAGTTGCGGAGTGTTAACGGAACAGACTTCTCCGAATTTAAGGCAGATGAAGCCGGCATTGCTACGACGGTCAGCATTAAATTTGATGATGGCGTTACGGCGAAATACACCATTCTGGGAGAGTGGGATAGTAATCCCGACCGGGATATTATTGCGATTGATTCTCCCATGGCCAAAGCCTTGGACGGAAGCAAAGAAGGCGATAAAGTACTTGTGCCGTCTGAAACCGGTAGCCGTACCGTGGTGGTTGAGTCTGTAAGCGAAGTGCCTGCAGAAATCAAAAGCTGGTTAGAAGAGGGTTCCGAAACCGGAGCGGAATGATCTATGGCGCTTGATTTTTCAGGCTTACCCAAATTGTGGGATGTTAAAGGATGGCTTCTAGCCATCCTTTCGCGTGAAAAGCACCCGCTGTTGCAATTTGTCCGCTACGGTATTGCAGGGGTGGCGGCTATGGTCGCCAATTTAGTTTTCTTCGTGTTATGTATTCGTTGGGTTTTCATCAGTCCTGATGTGGTGACATCGCTTCCGGTTGAATTTACGGGATTTGGGAATTGGCTGTCGGATATGCGACAAGATCCTCGGGTAGGGAATTTTGTGAAGGCCAACGCAGTGGCGTTTGTGATGTCCAATGTGGTTGCTTATGTCCTTAATTTTAAATGGGTCTTTGAGGGTGGACGCCATTCCCGCCACGTCGAAATCTTTCTCTTCTTTTCGGTATCCCTGTTTTCATTTGTCATTGGCACCACGGTGGCCAGTATTCTGGTGGGAAATTTCGGGGTACACGACTATATAGCCAAAATGAGTGACGTGGTATTTGCCATCCTAATTAATTTTGTCTGTCGAAAATTTCTGGTTTTTAAAAACTAGTGGCGTTGAGTAGCCTCATGTATCGGAGATTCATTTTACCTACCTGTGTAGTGGCCATCCTATTTTTATTGCTGTCGGCATGTCGAAATTCAAAAAGCCAGAGGCCTCCCGAGGTCGTCGAAAATCGTTCATTATTGACGACGCAATTTAAACTTCCGCGCAGAGGGACTCCGGTTTCAGATTTTGAACGTTTGGCGAATTGGAGCGTGTTCTCAGGAACGGGTTCGGTTCAATTAAACAAGAACCTCAGCCAATCCATCTGGGGAAGACGCTCTGCGGAAATAATATTTTCCCCAGAGGGGAAGGGGCCTCATAACGTCAGACTCACGCCTGCGGAACCGTGGCAGATTCAGTCCCAATTTGATACGATTTTGATTTGGGTATTAGATGAGGCGGAAGCTGGGTTACGAAAAGATCGAAAGTTAGTCCTCCGTTATCGTGATGCCCACGGAGCTGTTGCGGATCTGAAAATCGCGTACCGGCCTCAACCAGGATGGCAAATGTTGCATCTGCGCCTTCGTGAACATATCGCTTCTCCAGCGCAGATTGAATCTCTTTATTGGGAGCTACCCTCAGGAGTGCTTGGAAAACAAAGACTTTTACTTGATGCCATGTCGATTTACCAAGAAGTTCTCAATAGCATCCCCCAGAAGGTTCACTACGTAAGGCCTTTCGAATACGCACCGGTTTTTGCCCCCTTACGCAAGAATAGCGTTACGCTCGATTTCCCCACCCGTCCGGCTGCATATAGACCGGATACTCACCCTGAAAAATTTATACAGAAACTCAGCCGTTTGGATGGGGGGCGTTTTTTATTCACCTATGAAAGCACCGAAACCCAGTTGAGTTATCGGGTCCATCCTCAACCCGGGATGCCAAAGATTGATATTATTTTGGATGGGAAACTATACGAGAATCTGTGGCAACATGCACAAGTTAAAGCATCAGATGCCGTCCCAGAACTGCGCTTTGCACGTATGCTGGAAGACAGCCTCATGTTGCAATATACGCAAGGGCTTCAAATTGAAGTGTCCCTTCATGGCAAGACCTTGCAACTACAAATGAATTCTCTCTTAGAGAACGTGGCCTCTTTTCAGTTAGGAACCCTATCCGCTCCCGGAGCCGCTCGTCCTCGGGTGGTGAATGTACCCCTGATGCGGGTGCGTAAAGATCTTCGTTGGCCCGTTTTTTCATTAAACAGTGGAGACTCTCATTTTCTGATGAGTGTGATTCCGGATTGGTGGTATTCCTTGGCTAGTCGATATCAGGAGGCGCCTGGTTCGACCTTAACGGATGAGGTACCCTTGGGAGCTATGCTGTATGAGAAACGCTGGCGCGGAAGTCGAAACATGTTCCGAGAAAGGATCTATCTTTCGGTTTCGAAGAGGCTTCAGGACGTGTTACCCAGCCCGGCATCACCTGTCGGCATGGCTCGTAAGGAACTGGGTGAGGTCTCATGGAGAGCCGGAGTGAAGCTACCCACCTCGAACCTTATGTCCGTGAAGCCCATTGAAACCGGGTGGGAGGATCGTTTTGTGGCCCGAACGCCTCAAGGCGAATGGTTGGAGCACCCGATAGAGGGATTTGTTCTGAAATCCGGATTGTTTGATGACCTTCCTTTGAAACGCCTACAAAAATTAAGAGAAGAGGAAACCGGAACCCTTCTGAATGTACCTGCAGTAGCTCAGTTTCCTCCTTGGCGCTTTTTAGATCGAGATGTACGGAGTGTTGGGGCTTCCACCTATACGCAAACGCTTTCGGAGGCAGGTGCCCTCATGCAGCAGGTAGAAGCTGACTGGGGAGGGGGGATTAGTAGTCGAGGCGGCTCGGAGTGGTTTTGGACAGGGTTAGTTTCCGGTATTGTTCCTGATTTCCCATTAGGCCTGTTGGAATTACACCCTCTGTTACCGCAGTTTTCTTGGCGAAATGTACATCCTTATTCGCAAATCTTTGGGCTAGGTACCTTAGATGATTTTCGCTTGCCTACGGATGAGCTACGAAGCGAGGGGGTACTACTTAACCGGCTGTTAGCTATGCAAGTTGCCTACGGTGCTCTGGGGAGAGTGCCCGTTTTACAAGCTGAGTTTCTAAAGACCAAAGCCGAACGGATTCAGAACGTCCTGCAACCTCACTTTGCCGCAGCAAGATCCGAACGGATAGCCTACTGGAATGGAAAGAGATTTTTGAATGCCGGTGAAGCCTTGAAAGAAGGCGTTTTAAAGAAAAGTAACCTCTATATCCGATTAGACAATCAGACAGAAATTTGGGTGAATGGTGACCTGTTTGACGAGTGGTCTATTCGGGTGGATGGACGAGATCTCACGCTCCCTCCATTTGGGTTCGTGGTTCGTGGAAATGATCTTTTCGTGTTGAATAGTCCGAAAAGTCGAAAAAAAGACGGACTAACCCTTCTTGAAGCCAAAAATAAAATCTGGGTTTCCAGTCCCGGTCAAGAAGTGGAAGAGCTTACTATGAGGATTCATGGATGCCTACAGATTTTAAAAGGGGATGATGGGGTGGTACAAATCGATATCGCCGATTGGCATGGAGAAGCCCGGTTATCTGCGAATCTACTGCAACTGGACGAAATCGGGTCTATTCGGGCGGTGGATCACGATGGAAAAACCATTAATGACGTATTTTTTCAACGAAAAGGGGATGATTGGCTTTTGCAAAGCGATGAACGACTTCGACGAATATGGATTTCACCTGAAATCTCAGGCCGAGACCTGAAATTTTCCCCATAATCCTCCATTGACAACTGGAGCTAGTGTTACTATTTAAACCTTCTCCTTTTTGGGGGGATTAGCTCAGCTGGGAGAGCGCCTGCATGGCATGCAGGAGGTCATCGGTTCGATCCCGTTATCCTCCACCATCTTAAAACCTGCACGTCGAAAGATGTGCAGGTTTTTTCTTTGGAGCGCCGTCTGCCAGACGGCAATTATGAATAGGAGTTATGGGAGATCGGAAATATGGACCTCATGCGAGAGATGCGGGGACAATAGACCCAAGAGATCCTACCTCCCATAGCTCTTATTTCTTCTAGGAATCATCCTTGGATTTATTCGGTACTAGTACTTTCAACGCTTTTGGCCGAATTCCTATTTCCACTTCCGGACCACTTGGCATCAATTCCCCGTCTACCTGGATCGGTTGAGAACTTTCTCTGGTAACCGTTAACCTGTGGAAGCTGGTGGAGGTAATCCCTTGGATCTGATTAATTTTACCTTCGAATAATTTGGGTAACTGGGGAATCAGTTTGGGCACATCCGCTTTTAAGGCGTAGGTGAGCCACAGGCAGCCGTCATCGGCTCTGGCCTGAGGGGCAATCAATGCTCCGCCCCCGTATTGAGTTAGGTTCGCGATGGTGAAAAGCATCGGGTGCTGGACCGTCTCGACGGGCTGGTCATCGAGGTGAATTTCGAAGAGTTCTGGTTTATAATCGAATAATTCGTAGGTGGCCGCGAAAATATAAGGAAGGACGCCCCTCACGGGAGATTTATCGAAGCTTTTTACAATTGCTGCATCCCAGGCGAGGCTACAGGTGACAAAAAAGGGTCTTCCGTTGGCGGTACCCACGTCAATATCCATGGCTTTGCCTCCGGCTAAACAGCGAATCGCTTTTTCCGGATTGAGGGGGATCTCAAAATGGCGGGCGAAGCCGTTTCCGCTTCCGGTTGGAATAACTCCGAGTACCACCCCGGTATCAAGTAAGTGACTTCCCACACTGTTAATCATACCGTCGCCACCCACCACAATAATGGTTTCGACCCCATTTTGTATGGCATAATCTACTTTTCGTTCGGAATCTTCTTTTGATTTACTTAATTGGTAGGTGACCATCTGGTCTTCGCGGTCCCACACGTCCTGAAAAGTGTCTAAGAGTATACGCATGGAAACCCCCAAGCCTGAGTTGGGATTAATGAGAACCAGAATACGTTTGGGTTTGGGAGAGGTCATAAATAACTTTTGTCTTAAAAAAAAATCTTCCGCAATCTAAAATCGGTATCGGGGATCGAGTTTGTATTCGATTTACTCTGGAGTTTCTGTGGTCAACTTTTTGGTTCAGAAACGATTGTTGACTCCTTACACCCCTCTTTTTCACTAGGGCAAGATGGCCCGCGCTCCGGTCATCCGCCACCTGCCCTAGAGTGATCCGAAGTATGAGGATCTACTTAACAAGTTTTTCATCTGGTATTCGACTCAAGTTTTCGTGGACAGTTTCGGAAAGCGGAGATAATGTAATTTTGTGAATTCACCAACAGATCCAGATAAATACGCCCAGTTTTTTTATGATACCGCGCATAAATTGATGCCGTTGTACAGTGACGCCTGTGAGGATGTTCCTGAAAAAGTGCTTTCCGAGTATCCGGACCCGGAAGAGGTTGTTTCCGCGCTGAAAATGTTGATCGACCTTTTGTTACCGGGACGGATGAAGCCCGGAACCATTGGTTTGGATGATTTTAATGTTTTTTTACTCCGTCGCTTGAGCCACACCTGGAGGCATTTGAGGCCTCAGGTTGAGCGGAGTATTCCTTTTCGTTGGGTCGGACGGGCGGCTCGCACCGAAGGCTGTAATCCGTCAGAGATGAATGTACATGAAGAATCAAATCGAGTACTCGAAGCCTTCTTCTCCCGCTTGCCTTGCATCCGAAAGCTAGTAATTGAAGACATTCGGGCAGCATATGATGGAGATCCGGCCGCGCTGACCTATGCGGAAGTACAGTTGGCCTATCCGGGTTTGTTGGCAATTACGGCCCACCGCTTAGCCCATGAGTTGTATCTGTTAGATGTGCCGGTGGTGACTCGTATCATGAGCGAATGGACCCATGGACAAACGGGTGTGGATTTGCATCCTGGTGCCCGAATTGGACATAGCTTCTTTATCGATCACGCTACCGGGGTGGTTATTGGGGAAACCACAAATATTGGGAATCGGGTAAAGATTTACCAAGGGGTGACCTTAGGTGCCAAAAGCTTTTCTTTGGATGATGAAGGGCATCCCATCAAACATGTTAAACGGCATCCTACCGTCGAGGATGATGTCATTATATATGCCAACACTACTATTTTAGGTGGAGACACCCGTATTGGATGTGGCAGTATTGTTGGTGCCAACGTCTTTTTAAACGATTCGGTTCCACCGAATAGTATTGTTACGACCAATCATCCAGAATTACGTATTCAACCTCAGAAAGGAAAAAAGGGTTGCAATGAAGACAAGAAGTAGAGAAAGCCTTTACTTGCGACTACCCATTTCTTTCCTTAAACTACCGACACTATGAATAATTTTGCAGACGATACTTTTGATCCTGAAGAAAAATCTCCCGAAGTGACGGAGGAACGTAAAGATGTTAAAACAGCTGACCTAACAGATGAAGACGAGGATTCATTTTTCCGCCGGAAAAGCGTGAGAATCCCACTCCGAATCTTCGGCGGGTTAGTTATTCTGGGCACTGCACTTTCACTTTACTGGGCGCGTACCCCATTACCATTTGATGTAAATGATATGGTTCGTATAAAAGCGGTGGAGTATGGGCACCGCGAATTAGATGAAAAGTTGCCAGTCGGTTATCGTACCACTGCGACGATCATTTATTTGGCGGAGCAACTGCTCGAAAAACCCGGTGGTTATCAGTCGAATGACTGGTCTCCGATGACCCGGATCCCGGATAACATGCGCAATTGGGAATATGGATCGGTGGTTCAGCTTCGGGTGATGATTCAAGGATTACGCTTTGAGTTGAGCCGTTCGGGTGTTCAATCTCAAGAGCATCCTCAACTTCGTGAGGCCGAAACCCGCTTCAACTTCAATCATGACAAACTGTTACTGCCACCTACCGAGCAACAGTATCGTGAAGGGATCGCTTTCCTTGAGGAGTATTTAAATGGGCTTAATGGGGCTACCTCAGAGGCTAGGTACTTTGCTACCCGTCAAGACCAAGTAATTAAATGGCTTGAACGGCAAAAAATTATGCTGGGGGATTACTCTTCTAGACTTCAAAATAATGTAGGCGATGTGACCTTCGATACGGGTGTCCTTACCGCAAATCTCCCTGAGGGAATGGACGAAAAATTGGGTGCGGATGAGGTACGTCAACAACCTGCTGCAGATGAATCGAATTCCCTACGGGAAAGAGATGATGTCTTCTATCAGGTCCGAGGTGGGGTGTATGTTCAATATCATGTCATGCTCGCTATGCGTAAGGACTGTGAAAATCTTTTAAATTCCTCTCAGGCAATGGGAATTATGAACCGAATCGTTAACGAACTCGAAAGTGCTAATAAGCTTATGAAAAGCCCAGTCGTACTTAACGGTTCTGAGTTTGGCATCATCCAAAACCATTCATTGGTCTTAGCAGCCCACGTTGCTAAAGCTCACTTAGCGATTCAGGAGCTCCAGAAGCAAATCAGTGGTGGTGGATTTTAAAGATAAGATAAGGATCTAAGGAAGTTCACTTAGTTGCACGACCTCGTCTTCCAAAACCCATCCATTTTGTTCACCCGTTTGTACCCGCAGCCACTTGCGGGTATTTTCTTTAAGGGTTACCAAGCTACCCTCTGGAAGCGAAAAATGTTCGGTAGCATCAGAGAGGGGACTGAATCGGGCGATGACCGAGTCACCTTTCACAATCGCTTCCTTCCCAAACTGAGAAGGGACGCTGGCCCAGACTCCAAAGCCTGAAAATACAGTTAAGGCGATCAGGAGCGGGTAAATCCAGACCGTCAGGTTTCGTAAAGGTTTTACCCACCGGGTTAGCAAGCCCACCCCGGCCAAAAACCAACAGGTAAGTAGAAAACACATCTGCCATTGTCGGGCGGAAAGAAAGCCGCTTAGACGTCGGCTCAACGGTAAAACAGGATACTCAACGCCTACCCTATCAACCGCTTTTTCGAGATTTGCCCGAATATCAGGATCTCCGGGTTGTTGCCAGGCAGCCCTGCGATAATAGGCAATCGCCTCAGCGGTCCGATTCAAACGCATAAGCGTATTCGCGACATTAAAATCCAAAGCTGCCGAAGTACCTTCGATGCTTTGGAAAGAAGTAAGAGCCTCTTCGAATTCACCCTGATCATAGTGGTCTCGGGCTTGCGTAAAAGAGGCCTCTGGAAACAGGTTAAAGGGGATGAAACTGAGGAGGAGTATGAAGATTTTCATCGACCCCACTCCGTATCTAGTTTCAACATGAAGGGGCGGAACACGTTCAGGATCTTTTCACGATCGGTGTCTACAATACCCCCTGCAAATCGAGCTTGTTCGCACGTAGTGATCCATTCTTGGAGCTCTTGTTTTGTCGCCTGCTGAATGGTGGCTGGAAGTTGAACCAGTAAATCTTGAGCGGATTTTTCACCCGGAGGTAAATTCAAGCGGTCGGAAATGTAGTCGGAGAGGGTATTCCAAATCCGGCTGTAGAGGTATTCATCCGCTTCCTCAAGTTGACTAAGATGTTTACGCAAACGGCGCGGTGCCTGTTGCTTTCGTTGCCTGATCGTATCATCGGATCGTTTTTCTTTTCGAACTCCTACAAAAATCCCCAAGGCCCAAAGCGTGAAGGGAAGGGTGCAGCCTCCTACAAATCCCCATCCCGGTTGTAGGTCGGATAAGATCAAGAGCTTGCCCGGTTTAGTTTTTACATAAACCAAATCATCTCCCAAGAGGGTTACCTCTTCCAGATTACCCACGCCTTCCAATGAGCTCACGGTGGTCGTTACCGCTGCTTGTGAATTATCCAGAACGTTAATGGGGAAAGCACCCGTTTGAATGGTTTTATATTCGCGTAGATTCGTGTCGTAATAGGAGAATTCCAAACTGGGAACTTCGTTCAGCTTTGCGTGCTTGGGGATAATGACCTGCTCGATGATTTTACGTCCTGATTGTCCATCCCTCTGTAAATCCTCTGTGACAAGTTTGGGTTGGTACACCTTGAAGTCATCGCTTTCTTTCATTCCAGGGGGTAATGCTTGTTGCAGACTTCCGGTACCGGATAGTTCCACCCGTAAGGTAATGGGATCGCCCACGGTTACTTGTCTTGGGGAAACGGTAGCCTTCAATCGAAAATTTCCTAAGTGCCCTGCAAATTCCTCAGGGCGCCCATCCAAGGGAGGTGACGTGACCTGCAAGCGCACTGGCTCGTCTAACTTAAGTCGAACACTCTTGGATGTACGACTACGAAACATCATTCCAAAGGCGTCATTGGACTCAAGAATATCCAGTTTGAAGGTCGGATCCAAAGAATACTCCCCGGATTGAGTGGGGGTAAGGCGAGCAATAAACGTTTGGGTCCGAAAAACTTTCTGGCCTATCTGTTTGTTAGCACTTCTAATCTGTTGCCACTGGGAAAGCTCAAATCCTTCCGAGGGGAAATCCAAGATATTCATATTTCCAATATTCACTCTGGAATAGAAGGTTAAGGTCAGCTCTATATTCTCCCGAATCAAAGCCGTATCTGAAGAGCTCTCAAGCGTAACAAATAAGTCCTCCTGCGATTGGATGACGTTCGCTTTGGTTACCGTAAGGTCTAGGGCTGGGATTTTTTGTGTTCCGTCGTCCGTTTTGAGCTGAAAGGGCCCGATGGTAAAACTTCCTGTTCGAGAGGCTTTGATGCTGTAACGTATAGATAACTCACGTTGAAAGTTGATGATGCTTTCCTGACGCGATGTGCTAACGATCATCAATCCGTCGGGCATAGGAACTTCAGGAACGGAAGGGCTTCCCATATCCTCATAGCTCAACATTAATTCCACGGTCTCGTCAATGGAAATACTAGTACGGGAGAGCTTCATGGTTAGAGCCGCGTAGAGGGCTCCTTGAAACATCAAAAAGGCTATAAAAATGATACGTAAGGTTTTCACAAGTGTACTTAATAAGTTCGTTAAAGTTCTACCAGTCTTTTTCCACAGGGATCGATCGAACCCGTTGTTGTAAGATTTGACGTCGTTGACGCTTCTCCTGTTCAAGTGCGGCATCCAAAAGTTGTTCAGCTTGCTTCGCATCCAATTCCTCAGCCGGGTCAACGCCTTCACTCGCTTGGCCCGCTGGATCAGCATTTTCTTCCTCTGAGGACTCTTCGGACTCGGGTGGCTCATCCTGATCGGAGGGATCCTGTTGATCATCCGCCGGATCGGACGGATCCGAATCCTGTTCTTGCTCATCATCTGATGGATCAGACTCGTCGCCAGGCTCCTGATTCTGCTGTTGTTCCTGATCATCAGACGTTTCTTCGTCATCTTCATTCTCTTCCTGATCTTCAGACTCCTGATCCTCAGGAGGGGGAGGTGTCAACTCGATGATTTCCTGCAAACGTTTATTAGAGAGCTCAAGATTCTGCCGGGCCGCTACCAAATTGGAATCTTCTCGTAGTGCATTCTTATAGGATTCAACGGCACCCGTCATTTGAGTTGTTGCATCTTCCCACTGCTCAGAAGAGACCGCGGCTTCTGAAAGTTGTCTCTGCGCATTCCCTTTCATCATACGAGCTTGGCTACGTTCTTTCGATTCTTCAAATCCTTCAATTTGGTCTAGTCTTTCTAAGGCTTTTTGTGGTTGTCCTGCTTTCAGAAATGCCATGCTCTCCGCCAATGCTAAGGCATCCTGATCCATTTCTCCTTCGGGCGCATCAGTGACTAAGGCTTGAAAATTTTGTGCAGCTTGTTCTAAATCAGTTTGATCTTCACTCGAGTACAATTCGATTGTTTGCTGCAACAAGGTACGGATTTGTGATCGTGTGAATGTAGAAGGTGCCTCTTCATCCGCAAGAAGTGTAGTCGTGAGTATAGTGAGTACTATGAAGATAAGCTTTCTCATCCTTTAGCCCTCCGCTGAGCCCATTTTGCCGGAATCGGAGCCATGGCTTCAAAAAACAGCAGAAGTAATCCCGCCCCTAAAAAGAATTGATACCTTTCTTGCATCTCTTTGACTCTCTCACTTTCCAACTGAGCTCGTTTCAAGGGTTTTAGACCTTCTCTAATCAATTCACCTGCACCAAAATCTCTTGGATTTGCTCGTACATATAATCCATTTGTTTGCGAAGCAATGCGTTTTAGCGTGGCTTCGTCCAGAGTGCTTTTTACAACTTCCTGATCTCGGTTTTTTAAGAATCCACTGGCGCGTTCATCGAGAGGGATTAAGGACCCTTCTGGAGTTCCCATCCCCACTGCAAATACCCGAACCTTGGCTTCGCGGAGTTTTTTAATGATCGAATCTAGGTCTCCTTGGTGGGATTCGCCGTCTGTGATCAAGAGGATGACCCGATCCGCTTCGCTTGCTTCGTCAAAGCTGTCTAATGCTTTCTGGAGAGCAGCCTCTATATTGGTTCCTCCGGTGGGAACAATTCCCGGGAAGAGATCCTGCACGTTCATGAGGAAGGCTCCATAGTCCAAGGTTAACGGACATTGCAAGACACCTTCTCCTGCAAAGGCAATAAGTCCTGTTCGATCGCCCTTGAGCTCGCTAACGAGTTCCTCAATTCCCCATTGGGCTCGTTGCATACGCGTCGGTTTGAAGTCATCTGCCAGCATGCTGTTCGAGGTGTCTACAGCCACCATTAAATCCAGACCTTCGCGCTGAGCCTCTCTCCAGGAAAACCCCCATTGCGGACGACTGAGGCTAAACCCGATCAGAAGTAATCCAGTGTAAAAGAACAGCACGCGGAGTTTGTTCGCTCCGGGAGATGTGGATTGCCCCATTTTTTTTCTGAGCGAAAGCGGGATGAGTCGATCCAGTTTTTTGCGCCGTCGGGTTCGGAGGCCTAGGTCCAAGATTCCGATGACCAAGACCAGTAGTAGTGACCACAATCCATATGGGTAGCCGAAACTCATGCCAAGGCCCTCCCTAAACGTCCCGCAGACAAGAGTCTTTCTAGTAGTAACAGAGAAAGACCGGCCAATGCAAACCAATGAAACCGTTCGGAGTAGAGGGTGAATTCATTCAGTTCGATTTCTGTACGTTCCAATTCATCTATTTCTTTGAAAACGGCTTCAAGTTCTTTTCCGTCCCGTGCGCGGAAAAAACGACCGTCGGTAATTTCCGCTATACGACTTAAGGTTTGCGTGTCTATGGGGATATCGATTTGTCGAAAGCCTTTGCGTCCGAACATATCGGTAAACGGATATCGAACCGGACCATCGGCTCCGGCACCAATGGTGTATACTCGAATTCCTAAATCTGCAGCCAGCGGAGCCGCGTCTAAAGGTTCGATATCTCCTGCGTTGCTCACCCCATCTGTAAGTAAGACAATGAGTTTACTCTCTGCTTCGGATTTTTTTAGTCGATTGATGGCGCTTACTAATGCGCTTCCAATCGCGGTTCCATCGGGTAAATCACCCGTCTTTAATTCCTGTAATCGAGATAACAGCCATTCATGATCTAGGATGAGCGGTGCCCGGGTATAGGGCATGCCTGCAAAATCGATCAAGCCTATGCGATCCGCAGGTCGGGCTTTAATAAAATCTTCCGCCACCTTTTTAACGGCTTCGAGACGATTTTGATTATCGTTTTCTCCCAAATCAATGGCTTCCATACTTGTAGAGCTGTCGATGGCTAAAATGATATCTACGGTGTCCGTTGTAACGGTCCGCTGGAGCAGTCCGCTTTGTGGACGGGCTAATGCGAAGACTAAGGCTACCCAGCCGATTGTGCTCAATAGGTAGAGCAGAGGATGAAATCGTTGAGCTTTTGAAACCGGCAAGGATTTGAGGAGTCGAGTTGAAGGGAAATGAAGACTGTTTCGAAATCGCGGATTTATTTTCACCCATAACCAAAGAGGAATAAGAAACAGGGCCATTAAAAACCAAGGGTGCGCCAAGCGAAGGATCATATCGTTTCCTTCGTGTTGTTGGTTGTGTGGGTACGTTCCACAAAACGTTGGGTGGCTTGGAGCAATTCTTCCAACACCGTTCGATCCGGACGTGCGGCCGCATAATTTATACTGTCCGTTACATCAAAAAACCGATTAAGTCCTTCCTGTTCACCAGAAGACCAAGGAGATTGAGCCTCGGCATAGCTTAGGAATTCTTCCGTGGTTTGTCCAGGAGCATGTATTTCGAAACGCTCCTCGATATACAGGCGCAAAATAAAGCTCAGTTCCAGAGCGCAAGCATCCACATCTGGTTTTTTCCACATATCGCTAGCTGTCAGTTCATGTATTCTGCGTAATGCTTCCAGGTGGGCAGGTACTGGAGGTGGGGGGATCTTCGGTTTGCGGGAAATGTACCACCAAAGCATAACTATAGCCACTAGAACTAGGATACCTGCGATGATGCTAATCCAGATGTTTCTGCGTTGGCGGCGTAAGGCTTCCGGGCCTCGGAAATCAGGTAGGTCATCGTTTCCGAACATCGGAACCGCGTCTTCTCCCTCAAGGACCGATACCGCTGAAAGCTTTTGAAAGGGAAGGCTTAGATCTACCGGTTCCTTATCTAGGGTGGCTACTTTGCTCTCCGCAAAAAGGGTAATGTTTGTGATTTGAAAGAGTGTGAGGGTTAACTGATGTTCTTGAATCCATAGATCTTCGCTGGGGATCGTTTCGCTTTCGGAATCCAATACATCAATCGCGGGATCTAACCACTCTTCGACGGGGGGCAAGGCAAGGCGTTCCTCCGCAGTGATTCTCACGGTGACTTCTATCGGCTCACCTAACGTTAGTTCTTCCGAACTAACTTCAATCTGAATCGCGGGTAGTATTTCAGGGACTGGGAAATTCGATACTGATCCGCGGGGGCCGCAAGCCGTAAATCCAAGCGCTATAAACAATAGGAAAATAAATTTCATTTTCCTCTCCGTTGGGAACGAATTCGGAAAAACCGTGCGAGGGCACGTTCATATGGCTCATCTGTCGAAAGAGATATCTCATCGATATTTCCTCGACGGAGTTCTTGATCCTGTATCTCCGCACAGAGGGTTTGTTGTTCTCTGAGTGCTTTTCGTACCTTGGAACTGGATGTATCGACACATACTCGTTCTCCAGTTTCCGGATTTATCCAATCTAGTAATCCTACGCCATCCCACGCGGATTCTCTGGGATCGTTCAGACGAACCGATACCACATCATGCCTGCGTGAGGTAAGTTTTATGGCATCAATATTACCTTCAGGTAGCTGCCCGTCCCCAATCAGAAAAACCACGGATTTTCGATGGAGGACCCGGCTCAAAAAAGTTAAAGCTGGCTTAAGATCCGTTCCTTTGGACTCAGGTTCAAAGCTGAGAATTTCTCGAACCACTCGCAGGACATGTCGAGACCCTTTTCCGGCCGGAATATAACGTTCAACCTGATCCGTATGAAGCAGCAGGGCTACGTTGTCTTGGTTTCGAATCGCCGCTAAAGCCAGCAAAGCAGCAATTTCTGCGACGACTTCTTGTTTGAGTCTGTCCCCGGAGCCAAACTGGAGGGAGGCACTCATATCCACAACCAACATTACGGTGAGCTCTCGCTCTTCACGGAAGGTCTTGATGAATGGGTGGCCCGTACGGGCGGTTACATTCCAATCGATGCTGCGAACGTCATCTCCGGGTTGATATTCGCGAACTTCTTCAAATTCCATACCCGAACCTTTAAAGGCGGAGTGGTACTGACCAGCCAGCATATCGGTCACCAGATGACGGGTACGGATTTCGATTCCCCGTATTTTCCGCAGGAGTTCTTTGGAAATCATGCGAGCGTCCGATTTAAGGAACAGGTAATTCTTTCAGAATATCTGAAATGATGTCGTCAGAATCTTTATCTTCGGCTTCTGCTTCGTAGGAAACCAAAATCCGGTGACGGAGGACATCCGGGGCCATGGTTTTTACATCTTGGGGGGTAACGTACGCACGCTGTTGAAGAAAGGCATGCGCCCGTGCAGCCAAAGCTAAATAAATGGTTGCCCTAGGACTCGCTCCGAAGCGAAGATAATCTTCAAGATCGAGCCCGTACTTTTTGGGATCCCGGGTAGCGAAGATGATACTTAAAATGTAGTCTTTGATTTTTTCGTCCAAATAGACCTGATTGACCACTTTGCGAGCGCGAAGAATGTCATCTGGTGAGACTACAGCTTTCATGGCTGGTTTGTTTCCAGTCATCGAGTGGTGTTCCATAATCACCCGTTCTTCTTCGATGGTCGGATAGCCAATTTTCACTTTGAACATAAACCGGTCAACCTGTGCTTCCGGAAGGGGGTAGGTGCCCTCCTGCTCAAGAGGGTTTTCTGTGGCTAGCACCAAAAAGGGAGCAGGGAGGGGATAGGTGGTATCTCCAATGGTGACCTGACGTTCCTGCATAGCCTCCAACAAAGCACTTTGAACTTTAGCTGGGGCGCGATTGATTTCATCCGCAAGAATCAGGTTTGCGAAGATCGGGCCCTTTTTAATTCTGAAATCGCCATCTTTCGGATTGTAGATCAGCGTCCCTAGGATATCCGCCGGTAACAGGTCTGGGGTGAATTGCAAACGGGAGAATTGTGTATCTAGTAGTGACGCAAGGGTTTTAACCGAGAGGGTTTTCGCCAGTCCAGGGACACCTTCCAACAGGACATGTCCGTCGCAAAGTAATCCTAGGATGAGGCGGTCCACTAGATAAGATTGTCCGACCACAACTCTGGCCATTTCCGAACGGAGCTTCTCTACAAAGCCATGTTCTTGGTTTACTAGGTCTTGAAGTATTTCGATTTGATTTGTCATAAAATGTTATTTTTCTGTGAAGGTGCTAGCATAGACGAATCTAGGATGCGAATGTTCAAATATTTTATGTAGATAAAAATGTACCTGAGGGAAGATGTAGATGAAATTCCATTCATCCAAGCTTCACAGAGCTTCAAAAATATGCTTTGGAAATGATTCGCATTCGAACTTCCACTAACAATAGTTCTATCATGTTTAAACTAAAGATCATCATACTTATAGCGATACTTAGCTATTTAGGCTTTATGGGTTGGACTCGTTTCTTCGGGGAGAACGGTAGCTCATCCGCTCCAATGCGGACCTTGAGCACGGAAACGGATGAACGTGAGGATGATGGAGGGATCCTGAGTCTAACCGAGGACCAAAAAACCAAGGTTTCTCCGCTTGCGAAGCATCATTTGGATCTCAAAGGAATTTCAACGATTATTTTTTCGCCACTTACAGGCCAGCAACGGGATGAGACCCGCCGATTGAAGACTCTATGGAATCAGGCGCAATCTGATTTTAAACAGGGATGGATTGAAGAGGCGGATGCCCAAGTGGTCGCTTCCCTCATTCGTGAGTTAAATGAAATGAATACGGACCGCCTTTTATATGATGAGCGATACAATAGTATTGAAAATTATACAAAAGCAGATTTTAAAACCTCCAGAGAACTCAAGGACAAAAAAAGGTTCGCGAGAGAGCAGTTAGGTCGTCAATGGAAAGACTGGGTCTATGTAAACCGGGCTAAGCTTGACCCTTTATTTGCAAACCTTTCTGAATAGTACCTTTTAGGGGTATTTACTTCACTGGACTTAGAAAATACGTTTCATGAAAACCAAGCTTCTTGGTTTAAATCACCTCAAAACGACACGGAATTTCCGGGCCGTAAACGGCTCCGGCCACTTTTCGCAGGGTGGCTGTAGGCCTTTAGGCCACAGATCGTCTATTTTCTCAAAATAATTTGAAGTACAGGGATGCAAAACGAGCCAAAAAGCAGTTAACTACATTTAATCCAGCGAAATGAATGCCCCTAATACCCTATTAAAAAGTAGTTTAGCCTTTTTGGACCTATGATGCTTTAACTTACTCTTTTTTATGGTTCTTCCTGAATTTGAGTGGAAGGAACGTTTATGATTCTAATGATCAGGCCTAGATGGACTTCGAGAAGTTTCCCCTTCAGAGAGACATAAAGAATCACCTGATAATTTGTTTCAAGCCCACTACAGCTCAGAAAAATGGGGGCAATATATCCGACTCGGGATCGGAATCCATTTTACTGGGAGGACTCACACTCCTTAGTGATTTTCCCGATCCCGATCCCTAATTTTCACCAAGAAGACCTTTCCCCAATTTGCTCTCGAAATTCTATGAAAAGCCCTTTTTATTACTTTTTTTGTAATTTCTTTTACTTGGGAGCTGAATGGGCTCATTTTGACATTTCTTTTGGGCTATGAAAACTCCTAATTCTATTTGACAAAGAAGTAAAAATAGCGTTTTAATCCCGACTCTCAATTTCTATTTTTGATCAGGAGTTTTATTATGTCCATGCACAGAAGCCTTAAAGGTGCCAGTAAAATTGCAAAACGTCGTAACGTTCTCAAACGCTATGAACGTATCGACCTGCTTAAAGCGCGCGGCGAATGGAAGGACGGAGACCGTGCCTTCGGTTTACGGAAAACCAAAGCTGCAGAATAATCAGTCAATGCGTCTGAATCGCTACCTTGCATCATGCGGGGTGGGTTCACGACGAGCGTGTGACCGTCTCATTGCAGACGGTCGAGTCGCTATCGATGGTAAGCCCGTCACTTCCATGGGAGTGACGGTTTTTCTGTTGGAATCCCGAGTAGAGGTAGATGGACACGAGGTTCGTCCTGAATCTACCCGAGTGCTGATGGTTCATAAACCTAGAAATGTTATTTGCACCGTTTCGGATCCGGAAGACCGTAAAACCGTTTTAGATCTACTCCCAGATACGTGGCATGATTTGCGACTTTACCCTGTGGGAAGGTTAGACATGAACAGTGAAGGTCTCATCTTGGTCACAAACGATGGCGAATTAGCCAACCGTTTGATGCACCCTCGCTACCATGTAGAAAAAGAATACTTGGTGTGGGTCCGTGATGAGATCACCCAGGAACAGGGAGATGCCATGTTGGACGGGGTGAAAAATGATGGCGAGCGGCTTTCAGCCTTAGCGATTAACTCTATTCCTACTCAAGGCCGTTACTACTGCTATTCCATGATTTTAGGGGAAGGTCGAAACCGGCATATTCGTCGTATGTGCGAGACGGTGGATGTTTCCGTGGTTCGTATTAAACGAATCCGCATGGCAGGTTTAGATATTCAGGAGTTGGATGTCGGAGAATCCCGTGAACTAGCCGGACGCGAGCTAGCAAATGTTCGTAGGGCCGTCGGCCTCACTTAATCGAACTGGATAAACGTAGTCCGCGCACTCCGTGCGTGGTAACTTCTACTCAAGACCTCTGCATGCTTTTGTGAATAGAATTCCGTAATGTGATCTAGGGCTGAAGTTTCCACGCAGGTACTGTACGGACTACGCCACATCAAAGTTGACGAAAGCCTCCAAAAAAGGCAACGTCACAGTTGTGATTCGCTTCCTCTTTCATCGCCTACTGTTTCAGGCTCTACCCACACTCCTCGTGCTCACCTTGCTGAGTTTTCTGCTGGTTCGCCTAGCACCGGGTAGCCCATTTGCCAGTGAAAAAGAACTCCCCGCTCAAACCTTAGAAACCTTGAACAAAGCCTACGGGTTAGATCAACCGATCCCAATTCAATATGCCCGGTATCTGGGTGGCTTACTGCGGGGGGACTTAGGTCCTAGTCTTAAAAAACCGGGACGTAGCGTTACGGAGCTGATTGCTTCCGCTTTACCTGTTTCTTTGGAATTGGGCGCTTGGGCATTGCTATACGCCGTGGCTATGGGTTTAACTTTGGGAACACTGGCGGCCATCAAACCCGGAGGATGGGGGGATCATCTTGCGATGGGGTTCGCTCTGATCGGTATTTGCATTCCCGGCTTTGTTTTGGGCCCCATAGCCGCGTTATATTTTGGTCTGAAATTGGAGTGGTTACCGGTAATGGGCTGGGACGGACCTCTTGACCGAATCCTTCCCATCCTTTCCTTGGGATCGATCTATGCAGCCTACATTGCCCGTCTTGCCCGAGGAGGGATGCTCGAAGAACTCTCGAAAGACTACATTCGAACCGCTCGGGCAAAAGGCTTATCCGAAACGCGGGTGATCCTTTGCCATGCACTGCGTGGAGGCATTCAACCCGTTGTAAGTTTTTTAGGTCCGGCTGCTGCAGGATTACTCACAGGCGCTTTTGTGGTAGAAGTCATCTTTCAAATTCCAGGCATGGGCCGAATCATTGTCAATGCCGCTCAAACCAGAGATCAGTTCTTGGTCTTAGGGTGTGTACTGCTCTTTGGGTCGCTCATGGTACTTTTTAATACCTTGGTTGATGTAGCTCTCGCTTGGCTGAATCCGCGCATACGGTTACAAAAGGAGCCATCGTGAATAGCCGGAACTCTTATTCCCTTGCTGGCGATGCTTGGCGTAGACTTTTGCATAATCGTGCAGCTTTTCTGGGCTTACTTCTCTTAATGTTTATGATGCTCGCTGTGGGGATTGGACCCTGGATGAGTCCCTATAGTTATGAGCAAATGGATCTCTTTGCTACCAATGAAGCGCCTTCGGTAACCCATTGGTTCGGGACAGATGAAACCGGTAGAGATTTACTTACCCGGATTTTAGTGGGCGGACGAATCTCCTTTGCCGTCGCATTGGCTGCCACGTCTGTTTCCTTGCTGATTGGGGTCACGTACGGTGGAATCAGTGGGTTTGTAGGAGGGAAGCTTGACGCGTGGATGATGCGAGTTGTGGATGTCCTGTACGCGCTCCCTTTCACGCTATTAGTCATTTTATTGATCACCGTGTTTGAACGAAATTTGATTCTCCTCTTTGTTGCCATTGGGGCGGTCGAATGGCTTACGATGGCCCGAATTGTACGCGGGCAAGTTATGGGGCTTCGCCACCAAGAATTTATTGAGGCCTGTCACGTTCTGGGTTACGGGCCTGCCCGCATATTATTTAGGCATATTTTACCCAACGTGCTTGGAACTGTAATCATTTACGTAACGCTTACCATCCCCAGTGTTATGCTCTTGGAAGCATTTCTAAGTTTTCTGGGGTTGGGGGTTCAACCTCCGATGTCGTCTTGGGGAAGTTTGATAAAAGATGGCGTGGGGGCGATGGAAGATTTCCCCTGGCAGATGATCTTCCCTGGAATGGCTCTCTTCCTAACCTTGCTTGCGTTAAACTTTTTAGGTGACGGGTTACGAGATGCCTTGGATCCCCGCCGTGGAGAGCGTTCATGAGTCAGCTTTCCGTTCAACAGTTGCAGGTGAACTTTCCCATAAGAGAGGGCCTTTTTACGGCCGTTAACGATATCAACTTTACCATAGAAAAAGGAGACTCCTTAGGGATCGTGGGCGAAAGTGGTAGCGGCAAATCCGTATGTGTCTCCACTCTTTTAGGACTGATTTCTCAACCGCCGGCGATCATTAAAGGAGTGGCGTTATTTCACGATACCGATTTGCTAGATTGTTCTCCTAAAGAATTACGTTCTATCCGAGGAAAACGGATCTCGATGATTTTCCAGGATCCCATGACCTCACTGAACCCGCATCAGAGGGTGGTGGATCAAATTGCGGAACCTCTCCGTATTCATGACGGACTTTCCCGAAAAGAAGCTAGAAAAAAGGCTATTTCCGCGATGGAAGCCGTGGGGATCCCGGATGCACGTACCCGAGCAAAATCATGGCCTCATGAATTCTCAGGAGGCATGCGCCAACGGGTCATGATTGCAATGGCGATGATTTCAGAACCGGAACTTCTGATTGCCGATGAACCCACCACGGCCTTAGATGTAACGGTACAAAGCCAAATCTTGGATTTAATAAAGGATCTGCAAAAGAAAACCGGAATGTCACTTATTCTAATTAGCCATGATTTAGCGGTGGTGGCTTCGGTCTGCGAAAAAATTGCGGTGATGAGAAAAGGCGAAATTATGGAGCAAGGAGCCACCAGAGAGGTGTTGAAAAATCCTCAACACCCTTACACCCGGGGGCTTTTGAGTTGTAATCCCGCTTTGCATGAGCCCGGCAGTAGACTCACCACCTTGGAAGAGTTTATCGCAGAAGAAGGGGGGCTGAGATGAGCTTTATTTCGATCCAAAACCTTGAAGTTAGCTTTCGACAGCGAAAATCAGCGCCTGTTAAAGCCGTGCAAGGTGTTTCCTTTGAAATCTCAAAAGGAGAAACCTTAGGTTTAGTGGGGGAATCCGGGTGTGGGAAAACCACGTTATCCAGAGCTATTTTGGGGCTGGTTCCTTTTACCGGATCCGTTGAGTTCGATGGCGAAATCTTGGATTGGTCAAAAAAGAATTCGAAGTTACGACAGCGCTTGCAACTTATTTTCCAGGACCCTTACGCATCTCTTAATCCTCGGTTAACCGTTGGCCAAACCGTTGAGGAACCTTTAATTGTTCATACCAAAGCCAACCGTGAGGAGCGTCGCTTAAAGGTTCGAAACATGATCGATCGGGTGGAATTAACGTCAGATGCCCTAGCGAAATACCCCCATGAATTTTCCGGAGGGCAACGCCAGCGGGTGGCTATTGCCCGAGCACTGATCCTTGAGCCTGACTTGGTTATTGCGGATGAGCCGGTCTCAGCCTTAGATGTTTCCGTACAGGCCCACATATTAAATCTCCTGCAAGACCTTCGTAAAGAAATGGGGTTAACCCTGTTATTTATCAGTCATGATCTGTCTGTGGTTCGTCATGTATCCGACCGGGTAGCTGTAATGTATAACGGAAAAATCGTAGAAGAGGGGAATGCCATCAAACTCATGGATCATCCCAGCCATCCCTATACGCAAAAGCTCGTAGATGCGGTCCCAAGGCTTAGCACCTTCTGACAATACAGGATAAGGCTTCTGTCTTGAAAGCATCCCGGTCAGTGCTAAGGGAACTCTATGAAGTTTAAGATCTACGATACTCTGTCCAAACAAAATCAACCCGTAGAGCCTGCTTATGCTAAAACCTTGGGTTTTTATTGTTGTGGTCCTACGGTTTATGCGGCGGCTCATATTGGGAATTTCCGCACCTTTGTCGTCCAAGATATTTTCCGGCGGGTTGCGGAGTTATCGGACGTAAAAGTGAAACACGTCCGTAATATCACGAACGTCGATGACAAAACGATTCGGGTATCTATGGAGCAGGGGAAAAAGCTTAACGAGTTCACAGCCGTCTGGACGGAGAAATTCCATGCGGATTGCAAAGCGCTTAATCTCTTGATCCCTCATGTGGAGCCGGGAGCTGTGGAGCATATTGATGAACAAATTGCCCTCATTCAAAATTTGATGGATAAAGAGGTCGCCTATCAAACCGTGGATGGGTCCGTTTTCTTTAAAATTGATGCGTTCCCAAACTATGGACGGCTTTCAGGAGTTAAAGATCGTGAATTGACTACGGATACCACGGCTCAAGCCGATGACGAATACGGTCGCGATTCCATGGCCGATTTCGCGCTGTGGAAACGTGCTAAACCGGAGGACGGAGATAACGTTTGGGAGAGTCCTTGGGGTAAAGGTCGTCCAGGCTGGCATCTGGAATGTTCGGCTATGAGCATGAAGTATTTAGGCCCTTCTTTTGATGTCCATTCGGGAGGTATTGATTTAGCCTTTCCTCATCACGAAAATGAAATAGCCCAAAGCGAAGCTTGCACGGGAAAAACTTTTTCGCGACTATGGTTCCACGTGGTCCACTTGATGGTAGACGGAAAAAAAATGAGCAAAAGCCTCGGAAATATGTACACCTTAGGCGATCTAGAAGGGAAAGGATTTACGCCTTCGGAAGTTCGTTACGGCTTAATTGCAGGCCACTACCGAAAACATTTAAATTTCACGGTTGGAGCTATGGATGCCCATCGGAGTAACCTGCAACGCCTCGCTAAGCTTTCTAAACTGGTGAAGGATCAAACAGGGTATGACTCACAAAGTTATGCCGCTTGTTGTACCTCCAAGCTGACCCTTGAAGACTTAGGACGTTTTGCATCTGCGTTTTCAGCATTGCTAGAAAATCTCAATGTACCGAAGGCCCTTGGTGAAGTCTTTAGCGTAGCAGGCGACATTGAAAAAAATCCGACTACGGTTACCAAAGCCGATGCAAGAGGCTTGGAATATGTGGTCTATGCCTTAGGGCTCGAGCTTCCGGCATTAGAAGTCGAGGAGGCTCCTGCAGAGGTAAAGGCGCTCGCTGAGAAACGTTTAGCTGCAAGGGCGAATAAGGACTGGGCCGAATCGGATCGCTTGCGTGATGCGCTTAAAGATCAGGGGTGGACCGTGAAAGATGTGGCCGGCGGATACGAGCTTCAGAAAGCGTAATAGCTGCATTTCTGCCTGTGGAAAAAATTCGTTGAGTAGGGCCATTGAGCTGTTACTGCTCGTGACTACCTTACGCTTTTTTCACAAACTCGGATTTTAGTTTCATAGAACCAAATTCTTCGATTCTGCAATCGATATTATGGTCTCCACTAGCTTTTATGCGAATATTTTTTACTTTGGTTCCTTTTTTCAAATCATGAACAGAACCTTTCACCTTTAAGCCTTGCGTCAGAATGACATCATCGCCATTTTGAAGCTCGGTGCCGTTGGCATCAAGGACTTTGCCCTCATCGGTTTCCGCTTCAACTTCAGAGCCGGGGATCCATTCGTGCCCGCAATCAGGACAAACTAGTAAGGTGCCGTCTTCATAGGCGTATTCAGATTCGCAGGCGGGGCAGGGGGGGATTGTGATCATACTTTTTCTCTTATTCCCAAAAGGAGTAACTCACGAACCTATTCCTTATTTTTCGATACTACGGACAATAAATATGTTATCTTTTCGTTATAGATAGAAACCCCAAGGAATTCCTATGAAAGTATTACCTCTCGTTTTGATCGCATTATTTTCTCTCGCCTCGGTCTCTGGATGGGCCAAATCTTCGGCTTTCGATCTTTCGGGAACGTTGAAAACCTTTGAAAAAGACGAAAAAGAGGGAATTCAGCGCAGGCGTGGGGAAATTCAAGTTGAAGAAGACTCCAAGATTTTAGAAATGAATATTCGCCGTATGAATCCAACCGTGGCGGAAAGGGTTACCATCCGTTACGCCGTGTTTATTTCGGACATGCGGGGAGCGATTAGGCCGATTACCAAAGGTGAGCAAACCATTAGTGTTCCCGTGGGTATTCCCACGCAGTTGGAGAGTGATTCATTTACGGTCACAAAAGTAAGCTTCGAAAGTAACCGGGAACACGGAAGCGACGGTAGACGAGAACAGAAAATAGAGGGCTACGCCATCATCGTCTTGGATACGCAAGGAAATGAAATTAGCGCCAAGTTTCAACCGAAATCATTAGAAGAAAAAGCCCGTCAAGTGATAGTGGGAAACCCCTAAGGGTTACCAATCACCCATAAAGACATTCATACCATTGTTGGACGCTTTCTTGTATACCAATTCCAAGGCATCAAGGAAGCGCTCTTCCCCACGCCACATTGGGAAATGTCCTAAATGCTTGGAAAGGGATCCAGGACTGGGTGGGATACGAATATCACCGAGATTGTCCTCGTTCACATTACCGCCGTTCCAAAAGTGAGTAACTTCGGCTGTGAAGGGGCGCCCCACTTCTCGGGGACCACTGTGTAGTTCCATATCGAGGTATTTCGCTTTTGCTTTCGTCCGTTTTACGGTCGAGCCAATATCACAAATAAGTTTTTCACGTTCCAGTCCGCGCAAGCGCATAAATAGAAAAGGATCGCGGTCGAATTCTTCCGCGAGGATGTAATAAACCGAAATGATGTGTCGGCACAACCCTGTACCACCGCAGGCACAGGAGGTTTCCAAGTCATCGATGTTTACCGGAAAGAGGGCGATGCCTTGTTCCTCAAATACCTCTTCAATGGATTCAGGCATTTGTCCTGAAAGCAATTTGGCCGCGAAAATCGCTTGGCCGGAAAGGATGGTAGAGAGTTTGTCCCATTGTTTTTTGGGTGCCGCTCTGAATTTAATATCTACTTTAAGCGGTTTCTTTTTGGAGCCTTGAACGGTTGCTGCAACTGTACCGTTTTCGATTTTGAGTCCCAAAACTTGTCCGGCTTGAGCATAGGCTCGGCCCCGGGGGAGTTCCGCACCCATGTAATGATTTTCGAGTACAGCCATCCATCGCTTGGTCCACCAATTTTTACCGACTTTACGGCTTTTGGTTTGGGCGCGAATGCCTCCATGGGCGGTGAGAGGTCTGTTTCCTCGTGATTGTGTTTCTGACATGATACGTTCCGTCGTTGTTTTAAATCAGTTGAAGTTATTCGCCAATGGCATCTTTCTGTAGTTTGAAGAGATTTCTAAGATCATCGGTTGAAAGCTCGGTGAGCCAACCTTCATCGCTACCCACAATACTATCGGCTACGCCTTTCTTGTGGTCAATCATCTCATCAATTCGTTCTTCAAGAGTTCCTGTACACAAGAACTTATGGATCTGAACGTTTTTGGTTTGTCCAATACGGTATACCCGGTCCGTTGCCTGATCTTCCACAGCCGGGTTCCACCAGCGGTCATAATGGAATACATGGTTTGCACGTGTGAGGTTCAACCCAGTACCACCCGCTTTTAAGGAAAGCACAAAGATATGGGGGCCGTTAGGATCTTCTTGAAAACGGTCAATCATTAGATCGCGATTTTTCTTAGTAACTCCACCATGGAGGAAGATGACTTCCCGTCCAAAGGTTTCCTGTAAATGCGCCTGCATGATTTTACCCATCTCAACGAATTGAGTGAAAATCAAGGCACGTTCATCTACTTCAATAATTTCCTCAAGCATTTCCGTTAGTCGAGCGAGTTTACCGCTTCGGTTTTCGTAATTTTGCTTTTCGCTGAGGTATTGAGCTGGGTGATTACATATTTGCTTCAGTTTAGTTAAGGTAGCTAATACCAATCCCTTACGCTGAATACCATCTGAAGATTCCAGAGCATTTTCTACATCGTCAACCAAGTTCTGATAGAGCGCAGCCTGTTCCTTGGTAAGGTTACAGTAGACTTTCATTTCCATCTTGCCAGGCAAGTCTTTGATGATGGTTTTATCGCTCTTCAAACGTCGCAGAATAAAAGGACCACTTAATTTTTTGAGGCGGTCAATTACCTGCTCATCGCGATTCGCCTGAATGGGCAATAGGAAGTTCTTTTTAAAATCGGCTTGAGTACCAAGGAAACCCGAGTTCAAAAATTCCATAATAGACCAGAGGTCGCCCACATTATTTTCAATGGGGGTACCTGTCAGAGCCACGCGGTATTCCGATTTGATCGCTCGGGCGGAACGTGCCTGTTTGGTCTTTGGATTTTTGATATTTTGGGCTTCATCCAAAATGGTACCGGCCCAGTCAATGGTCTTCAGAATTTCAATATCTCGATGAAGAAGGGAATAACTGCTGATAATAATTTGGAACTTTTCTGCATCTTTCTTGAAAGCGGCTCCTTTATTCCGGTTCACACCATGGTGAACTAACGTATCGAGTCCCGGTGTAAAACGTTTAGCTTCTTTCTGCCAGTTACCGGTAAGAGAGGTAGGACATATGATCAGATAGGGTTTGCGATTCCCATTCTCAAAATCATGCTGAATCATGGTCAAAGCCTGAACGGTTTTACCCAGACCCATATCATCGGCTAAACAGGCTCCAAGTCCCCATTTTTTCAAAAAGGCCAACCAAGAATATCCTCGTAATTGGTAAGGCCGTAATTCGCCCACCAATCCTTTAGGTACTTCAAGTTCCTCGAACGTAGATGAACCATCCAGTTGTTGAAGAAAATCTTCCACCCAACCAGAAGCCTCAATACCATCGAATTTAAAGTCTTCTGGAGATTTGGCTGAACCAAGAGCCATTTGAACCACATCGCGAAGCGAGGCTTCAGCTTTATGCTCGTCAGAGGTGAGGCTCATCGCGCGTTCGATCTCTTTTTCACCAAGTTGGATCCAGTGCCCACGCATCTGAACCAAAGGAACTTGTGATTTCGCAAGGGCTGCGAGTTCTTCGCGGGTTACTTTTTCGCCACCTAGTGTAACCTGCCAATCAAATTCCAGAACATGGTCCAAGCCAAAGGTCGTACCTTTCTTGGTTTTTTTAGCTCCGGAACCTTTAAGAATCGCTTTGGTCCCTAAACGATTTTTTGACCCTTTGTGGGTCCACCAACCTGGAGTAATCACTCCGAAACCAGCTTGCTCTAAAGCAAGAACTCGATCGGTCAAAAATTCGTAAGCACCATCGGTGTCTAATTTGTACCCGACGGGTGCATCTTGATGAAGACTCTCTTCAATACTTGGACAAATGGTGCTCGCCATGCCTAGGGAGGATAAAAGAAACTCTTTAGCATCAAAGAAATCGGTATTAAGTACCTTGGCTTCTTCTGCGGTAGGCTTCCAAACGTGTTCGGAAGGAATCAACAACTCCGGATCGTTGTGGCTCTGGAAGTAGAACTTCACTTTCCATTTAGCTTTTGCAGAATCCGCACCTTCTTTAAGGCGGGGAGGTTCGTCTAGCTTCAAACAAAGCCGGAAAGGGGTATTGGTTGAAAGCGAAATCGGTTTGCGCCATTGGCGAACCTGACGGTACAATTCATTCAGATTATTTTCATCATCCGGTAAGATGGGCTCTTCAGTCACCAAGGCGTTGAGCCAGTGATCATGCATGCTATCAAATTCTGTTCCCGGATCTTTCAGGAAGCTCTTTGGCCAACTGGATTGTTGCTGAGTGAAAATGGAATAGCGCGCTAAATAATCGACGATTTGGGTTACCAGTCCTTTAACCATGGTCGCAGGGTACAAGCTGGGCATCTCAACTTTCGCAGCTACTAACTGCATACATCCGCAGGAATGGGGCATCGCTTCGATGAGTTCAACTAAGTAATCAAGATCGCTCCCCAGAAAAATAGGCTCCCAGATCGCTTCCATTTCGCCAGCCAGCGTTTTCTCCAAACCGGGTAAGTATTCCTGCCGGGCTACTAAACCACCAGCAAAACGCATCACTCGGGTCCAGAAGGTAAGATCATTTCCGCCCATAACCCCGGAAGTAAGCAGTTCTTTCCCGACAAAAGCTGCCAAAAAGCCAATAGTGCTTTCTAAAGGCAAGGTTAAGGTAGTGACTTTCCAAGGCTTGAAGGTTACATCACGGTGAGCGACAGGATTTTTGCTTAATAGAGGACTGGATGCAATAGCCGTATCACCAGAAGTGGGTAACCAGACCGTACGCATGACGGAGTCTTGTTTACGGATAGAGCGGTCAAAGAGGGTTTCGCAAAGAATTTCCTTGAGCGTTTCTTCCCCTGCGTCATAAGGGAACAGCGCAAGATTTGTTGTGCCCTTGTTTTTGGAATCTCCCCCTAGGTCGTCCACGGGCTTTTCGCCCCAAATATGTAGTTGGTGATCCGCGTAACTCGCGTGCAAAATTATCATGCCAAATAGTACCTATGTTTGTCTATGAGATCTCTAGTCCCTTTCTGATTTCAGGCTTGGAACTGTAACACAGTTTCGATTGATTACGATCCAATTTCTGACATTTTTTTGTGCATGCGGGCCTTTAATAACTTTTATATGGTAATTTAATTTAAATCTTAGGCAAAAATGACACAGACTCCATCAACTTGGTACCGTTCGCATACTTTGTCATCCGATCCCAATGATTGCTTTCCACTCCTCCATTACGGAATCTTAGAAGGGGATAATTTTGCTTATTTTATTCAGGTGGATGAACGCTCGGTTTTGGCAATTGATGTTCCTGATGGTAAAAAGATGCTGGCTACTCTCCGGGAAAATAGCTGGAAGCTAGAAGCGCTTCTCCTGACGCATACCCACCATGACCATATCGTGGGTTTACCTGAAGTTGTGGAACAGACAGGCTGCAGATTTTACCACCCGGAGGGTGCCGCAGGTATTCCGAGAGGTAGGGGTTTGGTCGATGGCCAAGACCTAGACCTGCATGGACACCAGCTTAAGGTTATAGAAACCTCTGGACACTCCCCTCTGGATCTCAGTTTCTGGTTTCCAGACTTACACCTATGTTTTTGTGGAGACACCCTGTTTGCCTGGGGTTGTGGACGTATGTTTTCGGGCCCAGCTTCGCGACTTTGGGAGTCGATCAAACGACTACGCAGCTTGCCTGACCAAACCTTGCTCTGCTGCGGGCATGATTATGCGGCGGATAATCGTCGATTTTATAAACAAGCTTTGCCGGGGCTAAAACCCTTAATCCCAATCGGTGAAGAAATCCCCATGCCTTTGGATCTTAGAACTCAAAAAAGGGAGAATCCATTCCTTCGTGCAGACGATCCCGAGATCGCTTTGGCTCTTGGGTTGGAGAACAAGGAGCCCTCGGAAGTCTTTAAAAAGTTAAGAGAACTCCGAAATCATCTTTAACTTTCCAATCTTTGCCCTAGAAAACCATTTAATGACACCTGATTCCACTCACTTACAGACCCTACTTCAAAAGGGGGTCACTATTCCGCATGCTTCTTCAGTATATATTTCAGATGATGTGAACCCAGAATTCATCCATGAATCTGTAATCCTTTATCCAGGTTGTAGACTTCAAGGTTCTAAGACCTCAATCGGACCGGGTTGTGAACTCGGAAAAGAAAACCCCGCGACTGTGATTAACTGCCAGTTAGGTAAGAATGTCTCATTGAAAGGAGGATATTTCGAAGGCTCTGTATTTTTGGACGGAAGTAATGTCGGTTCCGCAGCACATATTCGACCCGGTTGCCTTTTTGAGGAAGAGGCGAGCGCCGCCCACGCCGTGGGACTCAAACAAACAATTCTCTTTCCTTTTGTAACTCTGGGCAGCCTCATCAATTTTTGTGACCTGATGATGTGCGGAGGCACCAGCCGAAAAAATCATAGTGAAGTGGGTTCATCCTTTATTCACTTTAATTTTACTCCACACGGCGACAAAGCCACGGCATCGCTCATTGGCACGATTTCTAAGGGCGTGCTTTTAAATCAACCGCCCATTTTTCTCGGAGGGCAGGGGGGCATCGTGGGGCCTGTCGAAATGGAGTTTGGTGTGGTTCAAGCTGCCGGGAGTATTTCCCGAAAAGATCTAATGGAACCTGAGCATCTCTATCAATCTGCGGTTACCTCCGAACGCTGGGGACCTTATCAAACCGGTAAAATACGTGATCCACATGAGAAATTAGGGAAGAACCTTAAGTATATAGGTTCGTTATCGGCACTTAAATCCTGGTATCTTGTTTTCCGTAAAGCCGTAATGGGGATGGATAACCACACATCCGCTTGTTTGGAAGCTGCGATCGATTTACTGGATGCCGCACGTGAAGAGAGAGTGAAGCAACTTAGTAAATGGATTGAACTTCTTCCTGAATCGATTTTTTCGGATAAGCTTGATGAAGTGAAATCACTTTTAGAGGTCCCGGCCGAAACCAACTCCTTGACCGACTTGCTTTCAGAGGCATTTGTGCGAAAGGAGACCTATACAGATACCATCAAACAACTTACCCCCGATCAGCAAGAGCTGATATTTAATTTTTTTGAAACAGAAATACAACGGTTCACTGCGTTAGCGGATCAGCCGAATGAGGAGAGATAACTATGGCCAGACTTTTTGGAACAGACGGAGTTAGAGGAATCGCAAATGTAGGCAGCATGACTGCGGAAAATGTGTTGGAAATTGGCCGAGCCACCGCACAGGTTTGTCTCAGACAAAAACATGTGTCCAAAACGGCGCGCAGGAGGATTGTAATTGGTAAGGATACCAGAGCCAGTGGGTATATGCTCGAGAACGCACTTTCCGCCGGAATTTGTTCTATGGGAGTCGATGTGTTGTTGTTAGGTCCTCTGCCGACTCCAGGTATTGCCTTTACTACGATGAGCATGCGGGCGGATGCCGGTCTCGTTTTATCCGCTTCACATAATCCTTTTGAGGATAACGGACTTAAAATTTTTGGGGGAGACGGATTTAAACTCCAGGACGAGCTCGAAAACCAAATTCAGGAATTAATTGCCTCTGGAAAAGTCAAAGAATTTCGCCCTACTTCGAATGAAGTGGGCCGGGCAAAGCGTATTGATGATGCGATTGGTCGCTATATCGTTTTCTGTAAAAATACGTTTCCTCAAGAGCTGACGCTGGAAGGTCTCCGGATTGTGTTGGATTGCGCAAATGGTGCAACTTACAAAGTGGCTCCGATCATTTTCGAAGAGTTGGGTGCCGAGGTCTTTGCGATCCATAACCGTCCGGACGGAACCAATATCAATGATAATTGCGGTTCGCAACATACCGATGATTTAATCGACAAAGTTAAAGAAACTCGTGCGGATATTGGTCTCGCTTTCGATGGAGACGGAGATCGCCTCATCGCAGTGGATGAAAAAGGTGAAGAACTGACCGGTGACCATATCATCGCGGTAATCGCGAAACATATGAAAGACGAGAAACGGCTAAAAAATAACCGGGTTATTACCACCGTAATGAGTAATTTCGGATTTGTAAAAGCCATGCAAAAGCTTGGGATTGATCAGGGCCAATCGGATGTTGGCGATCGTCATGTTTTGAAAATGATGCTTGAAAAAGATTCTGTTCTGGGTGGAGAAGCCAGTGGGCATTTAATTTGCCGTGATTATCATACAACCGGGGATGGGATTATCGCGGCTCTACAACTCCTGCGCGCCATGCAGATGAGTAAAAAGAAACTCTCAGAATTGTCTAAAGTCATGACCTTATTTCCTCAGAAGCTCATCAATATCAATGTGAGTGACAAACCTCCCTTGGAAGAGGTTAAATCTATTCAGGAATCGATTGCCAAAGGAGAGGCCGAATTAAAAGATCAAGGGCGCGTTCTTGTGCGGTATAGTGGAACTCAGTCTATGTGTCGGGTCATGGTTGAAGGCCCCACGGTCGCAACCACAGACTCCATCGCCGCCGATATTGCTCGATCCGTAACCAAAGCTTTAGGTGGCAGTTGAAGCTACTGAGAGCTACATTTCTCGGATTTTTGGCCTATTTGTGTGCGGTCTCGGTTACTTGGGCCGAAAGGGAACCCGTCATTCATTACGATTGGGGGCCTTTCGCATCTTCATGGAAAGATGTTTATGGAAATGAGAGAACTCGGTTCTTGGGACCCGTAGGGGAGACGATTCGCAGCCCCAAAGAGGATACCTTAGTGGCGGTGAGACCTTTTTATCATAGCTGGTTTGAGGATGAGGCCGATTTTCGTCGCACGGAAATGCTCTGGCCCATCTGGGTATTCCGTCAACGGGAGAACTCGAGCTATTGGCGTTTTCTGCTGAATTTTTATTGGAACAGGGATGTCACCGATTCTACGTCCCAATGGCGGCTTTGGGTTTTGCCGTTTTACTTTCAGGGGCGGGATGTGAAGGGGGAGACTTATGTAGCTCTGTTTCCTATTGCCGGAAGCATTCATGAATTTTTCTTTTGGGATAAAATCGATTTCGCTCTTTTCCCGCTATTTGTGAAAAGTAAAATGAGGGATATTGAGGCTACTACCTTTCTGTGGCCGTTCTTTTCCAAAACTAAGGGCGATAATGTAAAGCGATTCCGAATTTTCCCTTTTTACGGATATAGCGAGCACAAGGGGATTGGCCGAAAAACCACCGTCCTTTGGCCATTTTGGACGCAGGTGAAATACGTACTTCCTGCATCCACAGGTAAAGGGTGGATTCTCTTTCCTTTAACCGGGCACTTAAAATTGACCAATCAAGAGACGTGGTGGATCCTTCCCCCCATTTTCAGGTATTCGATTGGTGAGGATCAAAACCGCCTATTTGGACCGTGGCCTTTTTTCCAGAAAGAAGAAGGCGAAGTGAATAAATTATATATTTTCCCACTCTATGGTCGTAAGCGTCATGCAGGTATAGACCGGACCTTTTTTCTGTGGCCTTTAGGTCAATATGAAACCACTACCCGGGATACGGGTAAGAAAACGAAGTTTCACTTTGTTCCCTTTGTGCAGCATTTCAGAGAAGAGCCCTCTGAAGGTATGGAGGAAGACAGCGAGGGCAAGATGACCTATACCAAACTATGGCCGATTTACTCTCATTTTACTAAGGAAGACGGCGATTGGAAACGGACCGCTTTTTTCGATTTTAACCCCATGCGTGGAGGACCTGTCGAACGTAGTTATGCACCTTTTTGGCAAATTTACGTACGGTCTCAACTAGAGGACCAAATTGATGTAGAAGTTCTTTGGGGGCTGTATAGATCCGCAAAACGTGGCGAGGATTATCGTTATCGCAGCCTGTTTCCTCTCTTTAACTACACCAAGGATACTAACGAAGATATTCGACATTTTCAATTATTCAAAGGCCTACTTGGACGTAAGCGGGTGGGAGAGAATAAACAATGGCAATTGTTGTACCTTTTTCATTTTGGAGATAAAGAAGTAAATCTATGATCAATCAGAACACATATGAATGCCCGGAATGTGCCAATTTTTTTGCGAGATGGGGACATAATGGCCTAGCGTTTTGTCAGTTAGTGGGGCAGGCGATTATTTTGAATGGTCGAGCCTTACTTATGTTTCCTTTAATGTTTAGTAAGAGATCACGTCGCGAAGTGTCCTACCAACTATTTTTCACAGGAATACGCAGCCTTCCTGTGATCTCAGTTGTCGCCTTGTTTATTGGAATGATCTTTGCCATCCAAACTGGGATTGAATTGCAGAAATACGGGCAGGAGGTTCAGGTCGGTGGAGCTGTAACCGTAGTGATGCTCCGAGAAATGGGACCTTTTATGACGGGGTTAATCATCGCGGCCTCTGTGGGGGCTAGTATTGGTGCGCAACTTGGAACTATGACGGTGAGCGAAGAAATTTCGGCTCTCCAGATCATGTCGATTGATCCTGTACGTTTTTTGGTCATGCCCCGCTTAGTCGCCTTAATGGTCATGATGCCCTTGCTCTCTCTCTACACAAATATTTTAGCGATTACAGGTGGTGCGATTATAGGGGTAACCCAACTAGGGGTAGAGATGCAGGCTTACATCGATAATGTGGTTCTTTACGCCGAGAATAAAGATTTATATACGGGCCTACTAAAGTCGGTTGTTTTCGGCTTTATCATCAACATGGTTGCCTGCCACCAGGGACTTACGACAAAAGGCGGTGCGGTTGGGGTAGGCAAAGCCACTCGATCTACGGTGGTGGTTTCCTTTTTGGTGATTCTTGTCACCGGATTTATCCTGACCAAGGTTTTTTACGGATGATTGAGTTCAAAGACGTCAAAAAAGAATTTTCTGGGAAGCTTGTGCTTCGCGGGTTGAATCTTTGTGTGGATAAAGGAGAAACAATTTCGTTAGTTGGTACATCCGGAGCAGGAAAAAGTGTAACCCTTAAACATATGGTTCGCCTTTTAGAGGCCACTTCCGGCGAAATCTTTATTGATGGAACGGATATTCTTACTCTGGAAGCGGATGAATTGAGTAAGATGCGCGAAAAATTTGGCTACCTCTTCCAAGGGTCTGCTCTCCTTCAATGGTTGACGGTTTTTGAAAACGTCGCTCTGCCGCTTCGGGAAAACACCGACTTATCCGACGATGAAATCGAAGAGAAAGTGTATGCCGTGCTTGAAAAAGTGGATTTAACTGAGGCTGCGGAAAAAACCCCTGCGAATATTTCCGGCGGAATGCAAAAACGTGCTGGTTTAGCTCGTGCAGTAGTGACGGAACCGGAAATCCTTTTGTATGATGAGCCTACATCTGGTTTAGATCCCGTAACGTCACGTACGATTGACGGTTTGATCCATGATCTTCAAAAAGATTTAGGTGTTACCTCTGTGGTGGTGACCCACGATATGATCAGTGCACTTACCATTTCAGATCGCATTGCCATGTTGCACCAAGGGACAGTTTCTGAAGTAAGCAGTCCTAAAGAATTTCTCCACTCCAAAAACGAAGTCGTCAGAAATTTTCTCGATTCACAATGTATCAGTTCTAATTTTTTTGAAGAATTCCCAGAAAGGATCCTCTAATGAGTAGCAAAAATAAAAAACGTAATGATGTAACCACCGAAATCGTAGTGGGTGCATTCATGTTTATCATCACCGTCATCCTACTCACGATATCGGTCGTGATTAGTCAGAATAAATTTTTTGAAGAGAGTTATTCGCTTACAGCCACCTTTCCCCAGATAGGTGGATTGAAAGAAGGGGAAGCTATTTTCTTTCGTGGTGTAAAGATTGGCTATGTTGAGAAAATTGAAATTACCCTAGGTGCTGCGGGCGTGAATGTCACCATGCACCTTCTTAAAGAATTTGACTTGTATAACGAATACGAAATTTACGTGGAACCTGCTTCACTGCTGGGGGGAATGCGTTTGGTAATTTATGAAGGCTCTCCAGAGCTTGGCGCGCTCAGCCAAGAAGAAATGAATAACTTAATGGGCTCTGCTCCCCGGGATGTTATAAGCGAGGCGGGTAAACTTATTGAAAGTATTCGCGAATCAATGGAGGACGAAGGAACTCTAACCAATATTAGCAAGATGACCAAAAATCTTAGCGAGATCACAGATAAGATTAATGCAGGTGAAGGTACGATTGGGCGATTGATTCAGGATGACGGACTTTATGATAAAGCCTTGAGTATGGTCGAAAATTTATCCGCAGCTTCAAAAAATATCCAAACCATAAGCGAACGACTGGCGGCCGGTGAGGGAACTATTGGAAAGCTACTTTCCGAGGATGAGTCGGCTTACAATAGCCTCACAAATATTCTGGATCAGATCAGTCTGGCAAGTGAAGACGTCCGGGTCATTATGAATCGAGTTGAACAAGGCGAGGGGACCATTGGCAAACTCCTCAGCGAAGATGACGAGCTGTACAATGATTTACGTGAAGCGGTAGCCTCCCTGAAAGTGGTATCATCAAATTTAGCGGATGAATCAGGAACGGTCGGAAAGCTGATCAACGACGATACGCTTTACATCAAAGTGGAATCATTGATTGATGAAGCCCGTGCGACCATCGATGATTTTCGTGAAACCTCACCCATTACCACATTTAGCTCCATCTTCTTCGGCGCGTTTTAAAAGGGGTGTCTCCTTGGAGACCCCGCCCACGCTTTGCGTGCATGGTAATCGTGTCCTTGTAAGCCCTCTGAGTCTAACACAGGTGGCGATATGCCTCTGCCAGACCCGTGCATAAGTCAAACCCGATCCCAATGGATCGGGGACATTCCTTTCCTCGCGTTCGGAAACCAATCCTGCCTACGACAGACCCGCGACCCCATCCATTTTACTTACACCCTACAGAATACATCATTTACCTGCTTAGATATGACAAATGTCCTTTTCCGCGAATAGGAACCCGCCTTCGCATCCATTCCCGCGCTTGGAAATATTTGATCCATTTTGAAAAGGTCGTACAAACCAACTGTCTTACCATAGACGATTAGGCAGGGTTTATGTATGTCTTTCTGGAGACTGATCCTGAAAAATCACATCCGAATGAATCAATACGAAGTGGGTAAGGTTCAGCTTTCGTCGTAAGCCCGATAATAATACGGCTCGTGATAGATCTGATCGGTGCTGACCTCACGACCTTTAAGAATTTCTTCGGCTTCATAAATCATCTCGTTGGCCCCACAGAGGTAGTAGGCTCCGTTTGGGGGAAGGTCCATTTCTCGTAGATGATCTGTTAGCCTTCCCGTTTTGCCTTGAAGGGGCTCTTTAGATGAAAAAGGAAGGTAGTTGATAGCCCCCATTTCCTCTCGAAAATAGAGATCCTCCGGAAAGCGTATCCCATGTAAAAGAGTGAAATCTAAATGGGGATGACTATGGAGATAAGCCCTGAAAGGAGCTATTCCGGTTCCTGTCGCACAGAAAACCAGAGGCTGTTCGGGATTCCGAATCGTAAAGCGTCCGTAGGGGCCCTGAACCGGAATAGAGTCTCCTACCCGTTTCTTTCTTAAGTGAGGGGTAACGATTCCGTGAGGGATTTCCCTGTAGAGAACGTCTAACGATGTATCTTTTTCCCCGGAGGCAATACTGTAATCTCGTTGGTCCAAGGGGTTCTCCCCCCCGAGGCTCACCAATTGACCGGCTTGCCAACTCCAGGAAGGCCGCTCAAACCTCAAGCACCAGGCATCTTTGCCAACGGCGGAGTGTTCGAGGATTCTTAAAGATTCTGTATTCATCATCACTGCATAAATCACTACCGCGCCACTGGCAAGAACCGCTTACTTGCTGGTCTTTTTATCTTTAACGTTACCGAATAACGATTTGGCAAACTTACTGCGGCTATCCCCTTTAGGCACAAGCTTTGACGAGGAGTTCGATTTTTTACGGAGTTTACTGCTGTCCGGCGTAGAACTGGTTTTCTTACTAGATTTAGGAGATGTAACCCCCTTACCAAAGCTACGTCCCCCAGCGTGTGAACCTTTTGGGTCATTTCCGGAAATCGTTACTTTACGATCGCTTTCTTTAACAACTCGTCGAGTTGTTGATAAACTAGTGTCTTCCACCTCATCGGGAATGCCAGCTAAGGTTTTCCATTTCATGACCTCTTGGCTTAGAGCGTCAATTTTATCATCTTTGGCTTTCATCTTCCCCATGAAGCTGGCTGCATCCATGATGGTGGTTTTTGCCTGAGCTAAATCACGATTTAAAGAGGATTTTCGCAGTTCCAGTTCCTCAATCTCTTCTAGGAGATTTAAGCCCACTTCATTCATCTCTTTGGCTTTAGTTTCCATCAGCTCTGCTTTCAAGATCTGATTTTCTTCACGCAGTTCCGTGAGTTCCGGTAACGATTTAGCTTCCTCTTCAACCTCTGTGAGGTTTTTCCGCAAAATCTCATTTTTAGCTGAAACTTCGCTGTTTTGACGGAGTAATTCTTCTCTCTCCACTTCGAGTCCTTCAACTCGGGCCTCTAGAGAAGCGGCGGTATCCCCAGCTTTTTCGGTTTCAGTTAACCTAGTCATGAGGGATTGAATTTCGGTCTCAGCCTTTTCAAGTTTAGAGCGTGTCAAGTCGCGTTCTTTTTCAGCGTTACGGGCCTTCTCGCCGGTATCAGAGCTTACATGTTCCTGCTTTTCTAACTTATCTTTCAGGGTCTTGCTTTCATCCTGATATCGGGTTTCTAGGTCCTGATACCGACCTTCGGTTGATTCAGCCTTTTTCTGGAAATTTTCTAGTTGAAGGTTGATTTCTTCGAAGCTTGTACGCTCCTCTTCCAAAGAGGACTTTAGCTCCGAAATTTCATCTTTGAACTTTAGTGTTGCGCCGTGCATTTGCGAGCTGGAGCTCTCAGAAGTCTCGGTTAACTCTTTTTCAAGTTTTTCAATGGTGGCTTGCATACCATTAACTTTAGTTTGAAACGCTTCATTTTCCCGTTTGCCTTCGGGGGCCGTGATCATATCTTCAATCTGCTGATTTAACTCTTTGTTCTCTTTACGAACTTCAACCAAAGATTTTGCAGCTTTCTGCATTTGCTCTGCGGTGGAGTTTAACTGCTCGTAACTTTCTTCAGATTCCCGTTCCGCTTTGGCAATCTTCTGGCGGAGACGATTATTTTCCTCACGGGATTTTTCAGCTAGTTCCTTGGACGTTTCCTGATCCTGACGCACCTTGTCTAACTCAATAGTTATTCTCTCAACCGTGGACCGAGCTCCCGTCAATTCAGACTCGATTTGTTGAAGTGAACTATCAGAATTCTGCTTTTCTTGCTGAGTAGAGATTAACTTCATTTCCAGTTCTTCTCGGGCAACTTTGGCATCTTCCCAGCGGTTGGATTGGGTTCTTGCTTCCTGCTCAAGTTCTCGGATCTGAGCATTTTGTGCCGTGGCTTTTTCTTGAAGTTCTCCTGTGCGTTGTTGTAAATCACCGCGGGTTTTTTCTAGAGTGCTTTGCTGGCGCTCAAGAGTTTCAAGCATTTCATTTTTTTCTACGAGGTCCGAAGTTAACTCATTTGATTTTTCCGTTAATTGATGGTTCACCCCATTCAAAATATCTAACCGGGCCATGAGCTCTTGCCCTTCTTCCATAAGCTTGGCATGAATACTTTCAAATTCGACTTGTTGGACAGATACGTGCTCGAGTTTCCCCAAGAGGTGATTTTTTTTTGATTCCAATTGAATAGAGGACTCTTTCAATTCGGAATTGGTTTCCTGTAAGGCATTAAGTTCAGAGGTTAACGACCTGAGCTTTTCCTTGGATTCTTGAACCTCTATTTTCACTGAATCTACTTCAGACTGCAAGGCCGCCTTTTGGTCATGCATATCTCGCAAACGATTTTGCACTTCCTTGAGCTTTCCTTCGAAATCTGTGGCTTTTGATTCTGCTTCTAGGAGGGATTCTTTAAGTACGGTTTTCTCTTGTTCCGATTCGCCCTTCGATTCTTCAAGAGCCTGGATTTTTTGCTTCGTCGAAGCAAAGGCATTCGTTTTTTCTGAGAATGTTTTTTCTAAACCGGATTTCTCAGATTCAACCAAAGCTAATTTTTCTTCCAAAACAACTCGGCTTTCGCTTAAACCGGATACTTCATGGGATGTACGTACAATAGCTTCTTTCAACTCTTCAATTGTAGATTCAAACTGATTTTTTTCGCTTTGATGTCCCTGATTCGATGCCTCAAGCTCTTCGATCTGCGTTTTCAAATCATCTACTTCGGCTTTGCGTGTTGACGCTAATTCTTGTGCCTGCAGTTTCGCCTCTTTTATTTCTGAAAGTTGACCATGTACCTCGGAAAGGCTTTGTTGCAGATCCGCAATTTGTTTTTCGGAAGCTTTATGTTGAGTTTCAACTTCCTCAATCCGTACTTTTCCATCTTCATGTTCAATCTGAAGAGCCTCCAGCTCTGATGCTACAGCCGTTTTTTCTGAAAGGCTCTTGGCCACGGATTGATTGGAGGTCTCTAACCTAGTCTCCAATTCCTTTAGCTGCGCGAAAAGCGTTTCTTTTTCCGAAGCATGGGTTTCTTGATTCGATGCCGTCTCTTCGATAAGTTCTTCCAACTCCATTTTAGTCAGCTCTAAATTGTCTTTTTGTTCGGATATAGCTGATCGCGTACGTTCAGCTTTTTCGAGTTTTTCCAGAGCTGTTGCCGCTTGTTCCTGAAGCGATTTCTTTTCAATTTCTAGAGAGGTGGCTTTTTCAAGTGCATCATCCAATTTCCCCGAGAAATCCGATTTCATGTGGTTTAGGTCAGAGTGAGCAACTTCAAGAAGTTGCGTTTTCTTTGAAATTTCTTTTTCTGATAGGGTGATTTTCTGTTCTAACTCCTGTCGCAGATCTCCATCTCGTAGTTTGTCCGCTTTGAATTTAGTCAGCTTGGAGCTGAGCTCTTTCTCCCGTTTGTGACTCACTTCCAGATCTATTACATACTTGTTTACATCCGAGGAGAGCTTATCAAATTTTTTCTGTAAAACTTCCCGTTGGGATTGCAGATGCTGAACCTTTTCCGAAACGTTTTCTTTTTCTTCCTCAAGTTGTTGAACCTGAACTCGAATCGACTCAAGTTTCTCTTTTAACTCAATGGTTGAGATTTCGCGCCCCGCGATTTCCTCTTCCATCCTAGCCCGTAACACTTCAAGTTCTTTGCAGAGGGCATTTTTTTCCTCTTCTAGACCTTGTTGACGGATTGATGCCGATTCGCGGAATTCTTTAAGTTCCTGCTGTCCAGATTCCGCAGCGTTTAATTGCGCTTTTACGTTTTCGATCTCTTCGACATATGCAGTTTCTTTTTCCGCAGTGGCCTGAAGTTGTTCTTTGTGAGAGCTAGCTTGCTTTGAAACCGAGATAAGTTGTTGACGTAGCTGAGCCAGCTCGGATTTAAGTGAATCACATTCTTTACTCAAGGCGTTTTTTGCTTCACGGGCTTGGGCCGCTTGGTCGGAAAGGGTACCTGTAGCTGAATCCTTCTCTGCGAGTTCCTTCTGTAACGACTCCATCTGAGTCTTTAGTTCATTTTCATGACCTAGGGCTAAGGCGATCTGATCTTCTAAGTCTTCTTTTTCGTCGGTTCCTTCGGATAACCGAGCTGTTATGATTTCGATCTCTTTCGCATATGCGGTTTCTTTTTCCGCAGTGGCCTGAAGTTGTTCTTTGTGAGAGCTAGCTTCCTTTGAAACCGAGGCAAGTTGCTGACGCAGCTGAGCCAGCTCGGACTTAAGTGAATCACATTCTTTGCTCAAGGCGTTTTTTGCTTCACGGGCTTGGTCCGCCTGGTCGGAAAGGGTACCTGTAGCTGAATCCTTCTCGGAGAGCTCCTTTTGTAAAGACTCCATCTGGGTCTTCAATTCAGTTTCACGACCTAGGGCTAAGGTGATCTGATCTTCTAACCCTTCTTTTTCATCGCTTCCTTTGGATAACCGAGCTGTTATGATTTCGATCTCTTTCGTATATGCGGTTTCTTTTTCCGCAGTGGCCTGAAGTTGTTCTTTGTGAGAACCCGCTTCCTTAGAAACCGAAGCAAGTTGTTGACGTAGCTGAGCCAGCTCGGATTTCAGAGAATCACATTCGTTCGTTAAGGCTTCTTTTGCTTCACGGGCTTGGGCCGCTTGGTCGGAAAGGGTACCCGTAGCCGAATCCTTCTCGGAAAGTTCCCTCTGTAAGGACCCCATCCGAATCTTTAGTTCATTTTCACGATCCAAGGCTAAAGTGATATGAGCTTCTAAACCTTCTTTTTCATCGGTTCCTTTAGACAAGCGGGCTTTCAGGTTTTCCGCTTCCTGTTGAACGTGGTCACGTTCTGTTTCAATGTCGGATAGTTTACGCCGGAAGCTCTTGGCTTGATCTGCCAGAGCCGATTGCTCATTGGTTTTATCGCCTAATTGTGCCTGAAGATCTTCAATTTGCCCGTGTAGTTCATCTTCTTGCGACTGCTTCTCTTTAAGCTCATCTACTTTGGATTCCGCTTCTCCGGTTAGCGTCTGGACGTCATTTTGTAAATCATTCAGCTCAATTTGCAGTTCATCTCGGTGTTTGTTCTGAGCCGCTACTTCGGCGCGTAATTTTTCAGATTCTAACCGCGCTTTGCTGAGTGCATCTTCTTTCCCGCTGGTAGAGGACTGGAGCTCTGCCAGTTGTACTTTCAGTTGATCAACAGTGGCTTTAAACGAATCAAGTTCGGCTTTAGCCCCGTCCCGCTGATCCCGGGCCGCTGCCAATTCTACTTTGAGAGCATCGCTTGCACCTGCAATATCCGATTGTTTATCCTCTGTTGCAGACAGTTTTTCAGCCAGCTCAGCTTTTTCACTTTCTAACTGTGTAATCTGCCCTTCACGTCCTGAAATTTCTCTGGAGAGGGAGGCTTGCTTCGCTTGTGCATCGGCAAGTTCTTGATCCAAGGATTTTTTTTCCTCTTTTAGACCGGAAAGTTGCTCTTTCTCTTCACTTGCGGCTTGATGCAGCTCTTTAATCTCATCTTCTACCCGCTTCTGAGCAACTTTTCGCTCATCCAGTTCAACTCGAAGCGCTTTACGAGCATTTTCCGCTTCCAGAACGTGGGATTTTGATTCCTCTAGCGCTTTATCTACTCCAGAAGCTTTGTTTTCAATTTCTTTAAGTTTTCCCTCTAAATCCGATACTTTTTTGCGGTGATCTTCCATTTGGAGCGAACGAACACTCTTTTCGTCCTCTGCCTCAGTTAACATCGCGCTAACTAGTTTGAGTTTGTCCTCAAGGTCATTGTTTTTTGAACGAATCCCCTCAATTTCCTCATTCTTCTGATCCAGCTCCTTTAATTTTCCTTCAAGCGCATCTTTTTCGGTTAAGAGGGCACGAAGATCTTCAAGCATTTTTGATTCATCATTCTCCGGCTTCTCTACGGCTGTATCTACTGGCTTTGTAATGGTGCTATGTTCCGGAATCTGGATTTTAGCATCACAGGCCGGACAATGAATCTTTTTACCGGCAGCACTCGGTTTTACGCTTAGCTTCCGGTTACAGGAGGGGCATCGAAATTTGATTTCTTCACTCATAGTGCTCTTTTGGGTATAATTAAATTCTATTTTTTGAGAAAAAGATAAGGTTCAGGTACTTTTTAAGTGGCAGGATGAATACAATTTAACCATTACGGCTACGTTACATTTATTACCAAACGTCACTTTAAGTGCGATTGGTCGGTTTGTAAGCATGTGCGCGAAGCTGTTCTCTTTTATTTTTTTCATAACTAAGGTACTTAAAAGCAGGGTCTATGCCAACTTATGATTAAGTTCTCATGCAAAGAGCATTGATTCTTAGGCTATTCTGGTTACATTTCAAATATGTCACACAGAAAAAGGCAGGTATCCCGGATGTTGGCCGTTGGGGGCATTCCCGGAGATGAGATTAAACGATTGACTCGAGGAGAGGCGTATACCTGTTGTTACGGTTCTGAAACCGAGCATGACCAGCTTGCCGCCTTTTGTGAGGACCTTCAGGATCTACTTAAAACAACGGGACAACACTTGACGGATTTTAGCCCGGAGGAGCTTCAAGAATTACTGAAAGCCTTTACGAATGAAGGGACCACGTTATGAAAATTTTGTTTCTAGCACCCCGTTTACCCCATGCCCACTCCTACAGCGGTATGCAGATGGTGTATCAGAAAATGACCCGTTTAATGGCCCGGGGGCATGAAGTGGGACTCGTTTGTCATGTGGATCCGGAACAGGATGCCCCCTTTCTAGACGAAGTGAGTCCTGAACTGTCTGACATGGCGGTCATCAAAGATCCATTTTTAAACCGATTGCTACCGGCAAATTTCACCAAGGGGAAATACGCGTCTCCCTCTTCATTTTTCCGCTATCATTCCTCATCCATGGATCAACAAATTGGCGAAACCGCAGCTAAAGGGGCTTATGATGTTGTCATTGCCGAATTTACAGCGATGGGGCAATACTTGTATAAGAACCCCTTCCTGCCCGCCGTCCGTAAAATCATCTCCTGTCATGATTCTCCCACGCTCGGAAGCCGTCGCCGAATGGATCTTATGGATGCGAGTCTCCAATGGGGAAAGCAGTGGATGGAATACCGCCATATGCGCATGTTAGAATTTCATTTATATCGCTCTGTGGATCGGGTGCTTACCCTAACGGATCAGGAGCGCTTTGACTTATTGGAAGAAGATAGCACCTTGGGAATCACAACCGTGCGGCCGGGACTGAGTAGTCAGATGTTCAACCCGATCGCGGATTTACCCAAAGAGCATTGCATCGTCATTACCGCCAGATTCAGCAGTGATCAAAGTCAGTATGGCTGTCTCTGGTTTCTTAGAAGCGTTTGGCCCATCTTGCGTGCGCAAGACCCCGAGGTAAAATTGTACTTAGTGGGGCGCGATCCATCTCCGGCGATGAAGCGCTACGCCCGTAGGGATGAACGAGTTATTGTGACCGGAGGGGTAGAAGATTTACGTCCCTTTTTGGCGAAGAGTAAAGTGTATGTGTGTCCGGTTCTTTCCGGGTCGGGTGTCCGCGGTAAAATCTTAGAAGCCATGGCCATGAATTTGCCAGTCGTGAGTACATCGCTTGGTGCGGAAGGTATACCGGTGGACCAAGGAAGTAACGGCTTTATCGCTGATGCACCTGAAGTAATGGCGGGCTTTATTTCCATGCTCCTTGAAGACCAAACTAAGGCAGAATTAATGGGAAAACGCGGGCGAAATGCGGTTGAAACTTATTTCAACTGGGATGAAAGTATGGACCGGCTAGAGCAAGTCCTCCACGAAGTGGTATCCAAACGAAGCTACCATCAAGTGGCGTAAGAAGAGTTATATTGTGCAGTGAAAGTGCGCGAAAGAAGTACCGCCTCTAAAGCCCCGTTTCTAAACAGGGCAAAGGCTTTTTTTTGAAGAATTGGTCTTTAGGGAGGTGGATACCCTCAGGACAGTTTAGCTATCAAATAATGTTTCTATACCAGTATTCTGGGACCCGTAGGGCTGCGAAGATTACAACCAGAGCCCAGAGTTCCTCATTCTTCTAGGCCGAAGGGGGTACGGAATCAAATTTTCGTTATAGCCCAGCCATAAAGATAAAGTATAATAAAAGACCTCCGTTTCGGAACGGGGTTACAGGGCCAGAGTTCCCTTCGCGTATTTTCGCGGCAAAAAATCGGTCGGCTTCTTTAGTTCCTCCGAACATACTCCTTCGCCAACGCAACGTAGGCTTTTGCACCCGCGGAAGAAGGCGCATAGGTGAAAATGCTTTCTCCATGACTGGGTGCTTCGCTTAAACGCACGTTCCGTGGAATAATGGTTTCGTAGAGACCATCCTGAAAGTGATTACGCACTTCCTCGACCACATCTTTAGACAAATTTGTTCGACTATCAAACATAGTGAAGAGAATACCATCAAGCCGTAGCTGAGGATTTGTAGATTCCTGAATCTTGATCACCATATCCATGATGACACTAAGACCTTCCAAGGCATAATATTCACATTGAAGTGGCACTAAAATGCTGTCCGAAGCGGTCAGGCAATTCAAGGTCAGTAAGCCCAGAGAGGGAGGGCAATCAAGAAGAATGTATGCATAGGTCCCAGCTTCAATTACGGGTGCCAAAGCATCCTTGAGTCGAAGTAAATAATTATCCATCCGCGCGATTTCAATTTCGGCTCCCGCCAGATCGAGTTCGGAAGATGCGACATGTAATTTAGGCAGGGCGGTTTCCTGAATGACATCTGCCAACGATTGTTCGCCTAAGAGCACAGGATAAATGCTCTGATTGGAGAGCTTGTCTAATCCCAAACCGGAGGTGGCATTGGCTTGCGGATCCAAATCAATCAATAACGTTTTTTTGCCACGCGAAGCTAGGGCTGCGGCCAAATTAATACTGGTCGTGGTTTTGCCCACGCCACCTTTCTGATTGGTAATGGCTGTAACATGTGTTTTCATGTCAAACGCCTTACCTGTCGCGGCCCAGCATGACAATGCTAAAGAAGCTGAAGGCTATGGTTTGACCCGAGTGCACCAATCTCATAGTCTTTCTTTATTCGCAATCCGCCATCATGCCTCCGCCATCCTTTTTATGAATATACTCTACCTACACTCCCACGATACCGGCCGCGTTCTGCAACCCTACGGCTACGATGTTCAAACCCCGGCCCTGCAATCCCTCGCGGATGAAGGCACCTTGTTTTTGGATGCCCATTGTGCGGCGCCCACCTGCTCTCCCAGCCGAGCAGCCCTCCTCACCGGACAGACGGCTCACGAAGCGGGTATGGTAGCCTTGTCCCATCGCGGGGGAGTACTGAAATATCCGGAGCGACACCTAGCTAACTTCCTGAAACAAAAGGGTTTTCAGACCCTTAAGGCTGGTATCTCCCATGTGGGTAACGATGACGAGGTCCAAGGGTATCTGGATGTCGCGGAAAGAAAGGGCGGATCCGGCGAGGAAATTGTAGAATGTGCCTGTGGGTATTTGGAGAACCTTGAGAGCGAGAAACCTTTTTTCTTAGATGTCGGATTTACGGAAACGCATCGCAGAGGGCTTGGGTTTAGTCCGGAAGAAAATACACCAGGTGACGGAGATGGCGATTCGGACCACGTGCACCCGCCAAAATTTTTGGGGGGTCATCTCCATGTGCGCCGTGACTGGAAAGATCTCTATAATTCCGTGGAGCGACTGGACAACTACTACGGTCAGATTCTCTCTAAACTGGCTGAGAAAGGTTTTGCGGAGGATACCCTAGTCATCGCTACCACGGACCACGGAGTAGCGTTTCCGGATATGAAATGCAGTCTCACCTCACGCGGTACCGGAGTGCTCCTAATCCTTCGTGCCCCCAGAGGCTTGGGCAAAGGGAAAAAGATCAAAACCATGGTCTCCCACAAGGATCTTTTTCCCACTATTTGTGAGCTTTTGAATGCGGAAAAACCGACATGGCTCGAAGGGAAATCCTTGGTCCCGTTGCTTAGCGACCCAGAAGAAAAGGACCTTCATGATGTTATATTTTCCGAAGTAACCTTTCATGCCGCCTTTGAACCCAAGCGGAGTGTGCGAAGTAAGCAGTGGAATTACATTCGAAATTTCGCCACTCCGCATGCCGCTATTCTACCCAACTGCGACGATGGACTCACCAAGCAACTTTGGTTGCGCGAAAATCACTTTGCCTCGGATGTCCCTACCGAAGAGCTTTACGACCTCACGGCTGACCCTAAGGAAACCCTCAATCTGGCCGAGAATCCTGAGCACAAAGAAATAAAATTCGGTTTGAAAGCAAAGCTGTATGAGTGGATGAAAAGAACTAATGATCCTCTTTTATTACCTGACCCTTTGGTCCTGCCTTCAAGCCTAACCGTCAACCCCTGGGATCAGCTTCACCCCGGAAACGAACTCGCCTGCGAATGGGATCGATCCGAATGGCAAAAAGTTCATAGAAGCGCAACCTAGGCATTTCCGCCTGTGATACGTAATTATTTTTTGAAAAAGTACGATTTGAAGGCTTTCGAGCGTTCACAATACTCTCATCGTTCATTTTCCCGGTTTCAAACTTAATGGTGCGGTTGTGGCCTGCGGCCACGCATCCTGCGTTGTTGCTTTGGGGGCGAAGGAGCTTGCTCCGAGTGGGATACGAAGCAAGCTCAGGATAACCGAGCATGCCTTCCTTCGCGACCGCACTCCACTACAGTGACGTCAGCAGATGCTGAAAACTTCCTTAGATAAAACTCCCAGCCAAAGGCCAAAGCAAAACCCAGTCGCTGTGTTGTGGATGTCGATTGAGGAATCGGAACAGGAATAGATAGAGTACTGGTCCGGGGAGCATGGGGTGAAGTCTAGGGAGGGAAAAACAAAGAATGGAAAGGCTAAGGGCGGAGAGGATGAGTAGGGTCCTTCTTTTAATACTTAAGGTTACGGCCAAGGTTCTTCGACCGGCTTTGTCATCAGATTCGGTATCTGCCACGTCACTCCAAAAAATTGCGGGAAGCACAAATGCAGCCATGCCAGTTATATAGACCAGCGAAGATCTGGTTAGTAGGAATCCGTCCAGAAGCAAGGGCAGGGCCGCCCACCCAATGGCTATTGCCAGTACTCTCATGATCAGAAAATCCTGTAATCGTCGCTTACCCGGAAACCACCTAAAGACGTAAGCGAAGGAGAGCAGAGTATAGAATCCGATCGCTATCCATGAAAGCTGACCGGATTTCCAGGCAAAGAGTCCAAATAAGGCTGAAGCTACTGCTATTCCAGGCCAAGCACCTTTATTTTTTTTAGGGAGTTCGTGGTCGGCCAAATATACGGCGAAGGCTGCAGAGAATCCTGCAAGTATCGTGAAGGAATTTAGGACAAAATCAACTAGCGTTGCGGCCATTAAAAAGAAGCCCACGGCGATGAGGGCAGGGCGTACTTCTTCGATAAGTTTAGCGGGCATCATACATCAAAATTTCCAACCAACGGGTTCCGTTACTCCCCAAAATCCATTTATCTCGGCTTTTGACGGTGTGACGAAGTCCATTGCGCCCTAGGGCTTTTTCATCAACAGAGGCCACGCGATTTTTGGCGCTTCCGAGAAGTACAATTTCCGAGGCGGTCGCGTTTCGACCGGATAGAGGGATCCCGCTTTCCGAAAGTTCCAAAAGCAACACCTTGCTCGTGTAAGGTGCCCCCTTCCATAAGAGCGGATATTTTTCGAAATAGCGGGGGCGCCCTTGGGAGTTGATCAGCAATTGCCAAGCAGGTTTCAGGTTTTCCAAGCTGTACAAATAGGAATAGGGCACTTGGTCTTTTCCGGTTAAGGGTTTCAGCATCAACCGAGGATCCAACCCCACAAAATTGAATCCGTGATAACGCCCATGATTCGGAGTCATTTTCTTTTTACGATACCAGTTATCAAAAGAGGGGTTGAGCATCATTCCCATTTCAAAATGCAGGTGACTGCGCTGTACAGGGATACCCAAGGTGGAGGTGTGTCCCATTTTTGCTATGACCTGTCCCATCTTCACCGACTGTCCGGCTTTCAATTCCTTTGGAACCGAGGCTAAATGCGCATAAAGGGTGTACACCCCTCCCACATCATCTTGGTGTTCGATAATGATGTAAATCCCATAACTTGAATTCCCCGAATACTTATTGATGTAGCGTATGACTCCATTTGAAGCCGCAAAAATATCATCTGCCGCTCTTCTTCGGGAGTCCCATTTAACCGGGGCGATATCTACACCTTCGTGAAAGATCGCTCTACCGGAGCTATTCGTTCGAACCGATCCGTATCCCGCTGAGGCAACTCGCCCAGATCCCGTTGGCATATAAACCTTCGGATTTTCGGTTTCATCCCATTGCCGTTGCGGGCTGGGGTGGGAAAAGGCAGGCCAAGGGGGGGGGGTAGGGCTGGGTATCGGGGTAGGAATCGAAATAGTCAGTTCCTTCACGGGCATGGCGACTAGCGCTTCTGCCACAGGTCTTTCCTCTTTGGGCGTTTGATGGCGCCTACCAATCAAGATCAGCAAGATTCCCAAAACGACCACCATGGGCAAACGCCATCTCCGACTACCTTGCCAGAGGTGTTTATAGAGAGGCTCTACGGGTGAATCGGATTCCATGGCGCAGAGCCTTGCCACAGGCTAAGGCATCCGTCCAAGCCAAAACCCGAAAACTTAGCTAATTTTGACTCAAGGGTTGCAAAGGGTACGTATTTTCGGCTACGTTTCCTCGGCTGATCTTTTTAAATTCTCACCTTCCCACAGGAAACGTACTATGTCCTATTTGACCGAAGATAAAGTTGTAATTCTCGGCGCCGGCGGCGCAATTGGTTCTAACATGATGCAGGCCGTGCTTACCATGGGCCTAAGTCCAAATGTGTGCGGATACGATCCCTATCTCCCAGGGGTGCAGGGTGCCTCCGATGAAATGTATCACTGTGCATTTCCTGGTGCAAATTTGACTTATACCGACAGTATCGAAGAAGCGTTGACCGATGCAAAATACATCATTTCCTCCGGTGGAGCTCCCCGTAAAGAGGGAATGACCCGCGAAGACCTCCTCAAAGGGAATGCCCAAATTGCGGAGCAACTCGGTAAAGATATTAAATCCTACTGCCCCGATGTAAAATTTCTAGTGGTGATCTTTAATCCAGCAGATATCACCGGATTGGTTGCCCTCGTGCATTCCGGATTACATCCTTCTAAAGTGGGCACGCTTGCCGCTTTGGACTCCACCCGACTACAAACTGCACTTGGACAGCACTTCAATGTTCCTCAAAGCGACGTCACCGGATGCCGTACTTATGGCGGACATGGAGAAATGATGGCCGTATTTGCTTCCACTGCGAAAGTTCAAGGAACTCCGTTGACCGACCTGATCGGTACCGACAAATTGCCTACTGAGAAGTGGGAAGAAATTCGTGCCAACGTTTGTCAGGGTGGAAAAGCCATCATTCAGTTGCGTGGACGCAGTTCGTTCCAGAGCCCTGCACATCAGTCGGTATTGATGGTGAAAGGCGTCATCGAAGGCGAAGGGTATCCTTGGCCCGTCGGTGGTTATGTCGACGACTTCGGTTTCGAAAAAATCATGATGGCCATGGAAACGAATTTAACCTCCGAAGGTTTGAAACTTTCTATGCCTGCAGGTTTACCGGAAGAAACCGAAGCGTTGAAAGCCTCTTACACTCACCTCACCAAATTGCGTGATGAAGTAATTGAAATGGGTGTACTGCCTCCGCTGGCCGATTGGTCCAGCGTAAATTCGAATCTGTAAAACGTAGTCCGCTTACTCCGTAGGTGGAGATATAAGCCTATAAGACCATTTCTAATCAAGAGGTCTTTAAGGCTTTATACTTACCTGTTTGCCGGTCCGAGTCACGTCTTGGCGTGACTCGCTACGGCTAGGGCGAGCAAGGACTGCGGAGAACATCTTTATCTTCGATATCGATATCGATTTTAAAGGGCTTGTATGGAGTTGGTGGGAGGAGTACACTTAAGTCGTGCCTGACCTCCAACCTTTTTTAGACTTGTCCAAAGCGAAAAAACTGTTTCCCCTTGAGCAGAACCGTGTGGTCGTGGCCTGCTCTGGTGGAGCGGATAGTTTATTCCTGCTTTATTTGCTGTGGAGTTGCAGAGAGCAACTAAACCTCGATCTGTCGGTCTTAACCTGTGATCATGGACTTCGTTTGGAGAGTGCTCACGAAGCCCATGACGTTCGGCAACGTGCATGGACCTTGGGCTTACCTTGTCAGTTACATGAACTGGACGTTTCGCGAAACCAACGATCCGATGAATCGATTGAGATGGCGGCCCGCCGGTTACGCCGCGAGGCCTACCTGAATGTGGCACAGGATTTTAACGCGGACTCTGTGGCCTTAGGGCATCATCTGGATGACCAAGCGGAGACCGTGTTGTTAAAGTTAGCGCGTGGAACCGGTCCACGGGGAGCTGGGGGGATGGAGTGGGTGTCGACCTTGTCCGACGACGTGAAATTGATCCGTCCACTTTTAGGATTCCGCAGGAAAGAGATTGAAACTCAGTTGCAGATTTGGGGGGTGAAACCAGTTGAAGATCCTTCGAACCGAGAAGATCTCTTTTTACGAAATCGTGTGCGTCACGAAATTCTCCCTTTGTTTGTTGAGAGGATAAACCCTCAGACTGTACGAAATATTTCTGCCTTTGCGGAACGTCAACGAAAGCTGGAAGCCTGGGTTTCTCATGAAGCGCAAGAGAGGGGGAGGGCCTGCCTTATCGACGATACCTTAGCTTTGGAACCCTGGCGTTTTCTTCCCGAGGTGTTACAGGAACGAATTTTGATGGGCTGGTTACAGCAGGTGGGTTCCGATGTGGGAACTGTTGGGCAAGCGGCTCTTAGTCAAATCATACAGGACTTGAATCGGAAGGTTCCTCACTCCCGAAGGTGGAAAGTTGGTGGGCTTAAAATCCGAGTGGATCAGGAGGTGCTAAGCGTAGATAATAAATTTGATCTTCCGATGGAAAAACGATTCTCCTGGCCTGGAGACATTCTCTGGGAACCTCTTCAACGTCCTCTGCATGTCTCCATGACGAATCAAATAGATCTTCAAGCGTCGCAAGCTACAGACTTTAAAAAAACTCTGACGGCATTTATGAAAAAGCCTGGGAAGAACCAGTTTCTATCTCTTCGAGCTCCTCTTCCCGGTGACCGATATCAACCCTTAGGGATGTCCGGACGAAGTAAACTTTCCGATTTGTTTATTAATCAACATCTTCCGGCTAAGATTCGCCACGTCTGGCCGGTCGTGGTATGTGGAAATGAAATTGTCTGGGTGCCGGGTTTTCGGGTGGCAGACCAGTGGCGGGCAGATGAGAAAGACTGCTTGAAACTGGAGTTTACGTAACACAGACACTCCTGTCTGTGGGTAAGGAAAGGTCTCTGAACAGGTAACCCTTCCATCATCTCTTTCTTCGTTACAAAATCTGAGATCTTTACTTAGCCACAGACAAGAGTGTCTGTGTTACCTAGTAACAATGTTCAGGACCCGGAAACGATCCGCTCCGCACATCTTCGGCATAAGCTTTCAATGCGTCATTCGTCAGATCCCCTAAGTGAGCGTACTGCTTAACGAATTTAGGTCTCATATCGGGGAATAATCCCATGATATCGTGCCACACCAGAATCTGGGCATCGCAATGGGGACCCGCGCCGATACCGATGGTGGGAATATCGAGGGACTCCGTAATCTCCTGAGCTAGATCGGGAGGACAGGCTTCGAGGACCAACGAAAAGACCCCTGCGTCTTGAAGGGCCAAGGCATCGGCTTTAAGCTTGTCGGCTTGGGCTACGACTTTTCCTTGCACCCTGTAGCCCATCTGTTTCACGGATTGTGGGGTGAGTCCGATGTGACCGGTGACCGGAATTCCGTTTTGTACCAGTCGGGAAATAAGGGGGGAGCGCTCGGCTCCGCCTTCAAGCTTGACCGCATCCACCCCCGCTTCCTGTAAGAGTCGGCCTGCATTCATAAGCGCTTGATCATCGTTTACCTGATAACTGAGGAAGGGAAGGTCCGTGACGACTAAAGCCTGTTTAACTCCCCGCATAACGGCTGCACTGTGGTGCAACATTACGTCCATGGTCACGGGTAGAGTGTTAGGATGACCCAACACGGTCATACCCAAACTATCACCGACCAGTAAATACGGAAAATCCGCGCGGTCGGCTAAGAGTGCGCTGGTGTAATCAAAAACCGTGACGGTGGCAAAGGGATCTTTACCTTTCAGTGCCCGGATACGGGCGGGGGTCCATTTGCTCATTCAGTGGATGGGGGAAGGGATTCAGGTTTGTTCAGGTTTTCCAGTATGCGTTTAAGATGGTGGTCGACTACTTCCTCGCGACTGGCGCGTTCCTGATCGTTTCGTTCCTCGAGCTTCCTAAGCCTCTCGCGAAATTTTTCAATGGCTTCTTCACGTTCTTGAAGATTGTTTTTGACCCGCTCATTTACTTTTTCCCGTAAGACCGCAATCGCCTCTTCGCGGGCTTCGGGGCTTTCTGCAGTGCGAACGGCTTTAATTTCGTTGGCAAGAGGGTGAGGTCCTTTCTGGCCTCGCTTCTTTCCGCCTTTGTCCGAATGATGAGCCTTCTTACGAAGTTCCATGCGGAAGGCTTGTGGATTCTCCTTCTGGAGTTGGATCATACGCTCATATTCTTCGGGGTTTTTCTCCTCAAGACGTTTGAGATATTGTTCAACAGAGGGAGGGGGCGTTTTCCATGGACCACGGTCTTCTGGAGGTTGCGCGATACTAAAGGGTGCGGTGGTTAAGAGGAGTAGGTTTAAGAGGAGTAGACTAAGTTTAAGTGTAATTTTCATATGGATTCCTCTGAGGAAATCAGGGTAGTGGCCCAGTCCGTTTCATCTTCAAGAAATGAGCTGTCATTCATGTCGTAGGAAGACCAAAGCGATAATTCTGATTCGAGTTCACGTAAGGTATCTAAAATCGGATCTTCTGCAGTTAAGCTGTGGCGGATGGGGGTCACATCGAATGCAACCACTGGATGTTCAGGTTGTAAACTGTTACTGAGGTGTGGGAAAAGTCCGAATCCTAACACTAGGAGCGCTGCAATTGCCAAGAGTCGCGACAGATTTTTATTCGTGGGTTTTTCAGCTATGGTTAAAATACGTGCGCGGGTCAATTCGGGAATTTCGGGTACAAGGATGGAAGAACTGTAAGGGCCGGCTTGTTGAAGCACCTGATTTTCTTCTGCTTGTTTGGCCAATTCAGGGTTTTGCTCCAAGGCTATGGTAAGTTCCTTGAGGTCCGTTTCGGATAATTCACCGCTTTCACGTAGTAAAAGGGCGTTTTCTAATTCGCGTGGTTTCATGATGTTCTCGCTTGTGCGTGAAGAGCTTCGTAATCATCGGCTAGTAAATCTCTGAGTGCGCGCAAGGCATATTGCATGCGGGCCAGAGCGGTGTTGATGGAAACATTTTGAGTTACGGCAATCACTTTAAAGGGTAAATCGGCTTCGGTACGCATCAGATAGACCTCGCGTTGTTCGTCAGGCAGGCTGTCCACGGCCTCTCGGATGCGGATGGCGAGTTCGAGGTTCTGCACTTCTTGTGCAGGGTCTTGATCTTTGTTTGGAATAAAGGTTTCAAGGGTTGCGTTGGATGCTTCTCCCGAAGCCATAGGTTGTTGAAGACTGTAGTCAGGTTTTTTCTTGCGGCTGAGGTCGATAACCCGATTTCTGGCAATTCGGTAGAGCCACGAGAGCAGGCGGTCGCTCTGGTAGCGATGCAGGCCTTTGATGGCACGAATCCAAACATCCTGAAACACATCTTCTGCAACATGGGGGTCGCGAACCAATCCGTAGATAAATCGGTAAAGGGGCACGCGGGTCTCATCCACAATGCGCCCAAGCGCATCGAGGTCTCCGTTGCGGTATTGCTGTAGCCAGATTTCAAGGTTTTTTTCCTCCATAGAGATTCAACGTTACATACTCACAGAACGGAGTCAGCTCTGAATTATTGCATTTTTAATTATACTTTGTTGACCCGAAGCATTTATTGTGGGGAATCTCTTCGCGTTAGGGCCTGAGAAGAGCTTTTGGAAACAGGGTGGCTCTACGCATTCAGGCTACAGATCTTCTCTTCAATCGGAATCGAAATCGCTACCGAAATCGAAAAAAAATGTGGGGTTCGATCCCTATCCCGATCCCGACTGAGGTTGTGGAATCAATGCTTCGTGGATCTGTTCCGAAACTCTGGGCCCCGCGCCTGGGGGGGGCAGCCACATCTTACAGATATCCTTAATCAACCTTCAAGATCTTTACGTTTTCCAGAAGATGAGTCAGGCTAAACACGTAGGATTTCTTGAGGTGAACTAGGAGATGTCGAAGATCTTCTCCGGCAGGTCGATCGTTCACCCAGTACAGAGCGAGGCAGAGAAGGAGTAGGTTGCCAAAAAGTATAAAACTAAAGGCTCCTAATCGTCCGTAAGGGCTTATGTCACTTTGGGTTACAGAAAGAGCATACAGGGTAAAAGACAGGTGAAAGGACCAAGTAAAACCTAAGCCCAAAGGTAGCCAGGCTGACCAGAGTTGGGGGTCCCACCACAAATGAGCCACATAGTGGACGGAGATTAAAAGAAGACTATAAAAGGGAATCAAGTAAGGGGACAAAGCAATGAAGAATGTGCTTCTTTCAACTTCTACACTTCCTCCTTCTTTGCTTACGCGAAGCTGACCAGCCCTAACTCCCGAAAGCCAAGCGGCCAGGATGTGGCTAAGTTCATGCGCAAGAATGTAGCTGCGTACCGCTTTGGGAAAACAAAGGAAGAGAACCGCCTGAATCGCGAACCCGAGAAAAAAACGTAGCAGGAGTTGGGCGGATTCCGCTTCCATCTGAAAGTCGATCAGCCCTGGGTAAAGTGCCAAAGCTAAGCCCGCAACTGCGGGTAGCAGTAGGAATCCTATAAGTCCGGTAAGGCATTTTTGAATCATGGTGGATCAGAACCTATACTTGAAATAGATGCAAAGTCGGTTTATACCCTTTTTTATGATCCGCTCCTCAAAGGCCATCTTTATCTTCAACCTTTTCAGTTGGATCTTTTCATGCCTATGTCTTCAGGCCGAAAGTGATGCTCTAGAGGCCTCGCGCATTCTGTTTCAAGATAGCTTATCGAGGCTGGAATCGGATTATGGAGAGAAGGTCGAAGAATTAGGTCTTCGTTACGCGGAAAAAATTGAAGAAATCGGAGAGATCTACCGGCAACAAGGGGATTTGGATGGCCTGCTTCTCGTAAACAGCCAACAGGAAGCCGTAAAAAAGTCTGAAACCTTACCTGATGTGCCTGAAGATGACGATACAGCCTTGTCTTCTGTCCGGAAGGTCTATGACCAAAGCTTAGATGCTATTGTAGCAGATCACACTCAGAAAGTAGTCCACCTGCAAAAGGTTTATGTGACGTATCTAAAACAGTTACAAACCAAACTAACCCAAGAAAACAATATTGAGGGTGCTTTAGGGGTTAGGGAGGCCGTCTTGAAAATTGAAGATTCTACACCCCTTGTAGTTGACAACCAATTTTCGGTTCCTGCTGATCCTAAAAAGGTATTTAGAGTCGAATGGGGCCCACCTCGGCATAAACGTCAAGTCGTCTCGTTTTTCGATGGATTCAAAAAATTATACCCGATTGATATGAATCGCGATGTGAGACGAGTGAGAGGTGGTTTGAAATGTTCGAGAGGGCGAGCGGTCGTAGAGGGCTTGGGAGACGTATTTCATAAAGCGGTTCAGGAATCGGGGGAATGGACGCTGATTGCGGATGTGATGACGAGCAAAGAAAATCAATCGGGACCTGCCCGTATCCTTAGTTATTCAAAGGATTCGCAGCTACGGAACTTCACGCTGGGTCAACAGGGAGATAATTTGGTGTTGCGTTTACGTACCTCGGAATCAAATGAAAACGGAACCGCACCGGAGTTGGTTCTGGGAAAATTGAGAGTGGATGATCCTTCACGAGTCGTTTTCTCCTACAGCCCAAGAGGCGCGATCTGTTTCTTGGATGGTAAGGAAGTGGAGCTAAGTGAAATCACCGGAGAGTTGACTACGTGGGAAGCCATGCCCTTTCTTATAGGAAACGAAGCGGTGGATTCGCGCGGATGGGAAGGGGTACTGAAAGGATTTTCAACCACGAACCAAGCGTTGACAAAAGAGCAGGCTCAAGCCTCATCTATTCCGTAGGCGGGTTTTCCAGGATTCCGATCCAAACCAAGGGTTTGATCCCGTTAAGGTCCTCCACCCATTCCGCCAAAATCTTGTTGCCTATTCGGATGCAGCCGTCTGACGCTGGCGATCCAAGCTTTTGTTCCTGATTCGTACCATGAATGTAAATATAGCGGGTTCGACTGTTTTCATTCAGACCTTTTTCCATACCGTCCAACCATAAAATGTGGGTGAGGATCGCATCATTTTTCCCATCGGACCATTTGCTTAGCGGTAAGCCCGCAGGCTTTCGACTTATGAACCTTTGACCTGTTTTTGACTTTTCGCCTAGTAGTTCACAAACCCGGTGTGCTCCCAGAGGGGTGCAGTTAGAGTCTGGAGTGTTTCCACATCCAAATCGACTGGTCGAAATAGGAGTGCTTGATGAAAGCCTCTTATCTTTCACACGGTAAAGCCGTTGGCTATCTATATCCACCGCCCACAGTTCACGTTCTGTCGGAAAGCGATGACGGAGGTCATCGAGATTCATGATAGGTATCAGAGGTTGCATCAGTCCGATTATATACTATGGTATCACACATCTAACAAGTTCTATGAATACATCCTCACCTCCATCCGATTCCCCCAGCCGTCAGGACGTCTGGTTAATGTTCGACCGTATTGCCGGTCGATACGATCTGTTGAACCGGTCTTTATCCTTTGGGCAGGATATTCGCTGGCGAAAACGCATTCGTCGTCACCTTCCCCAAGACCGTGCTTTAAAAATTGTGGATTTGGCTACGGGTACCGGTGATCAACTATTTTTTCTATTTGATGGGAAGACGAAGATCGAGAACGCGGTGGGCTATGACCTATCCGAAGAAATGCTCGAAGTCGGCCGGGAGAAAATCAGAGATAAGTCTCTCGAAGAGCAGGTAAGCCTATTGACCGGGGACGCGATGTCGTCTCCGGCTCCAGACGAAAGTGCGGATATTGTAACCATCAGTTTCGGCATTCGAAACGTGTTGGATGTTCCAACCGCCTTATTGGATATGAAACGAGTTTTAGTGCCGGGCGGAAAGGTATGTATTCTGGAATGCTCTCTGCCTGCTAACGCTCTTGTTCGTTGGGGATATCTGCTGTATTTCCGCCATGTCTTGCCAAAAATTGGTGGCTGGGTCAGTGGAGATTCCTACGCCTATAATTATTTGAACAAAACCGTCGAAACCTTTCCTTGTGGGGAAGCGTTTTGCGCTCTCATGCGTGATGCAGGTTTTGAGCAGGTACAAGCCGACCCGATGACCTTGGGAACCGCAACTCTTTATACGGGAGTTCGACCGGAGGAGGTAGGTAGCTGATGCAAGTACGTACGGACGCCAGTTTGCGAAAAGCGGTTGCGGAAATGCCTATGCGGATCCGTAGAGCGTATAAGGATTGGGGGAATGCCCCTGATCACCTGCAACAACGCGGGGTACGAATTGAAGTGTCGATTGATGCTTGCGACCCCTTAAGTTGGCTTGCTAATCAGCGTTTTCAACAAAAAATCTATTGGTCCAGTAGAGATCAGATCAGCGTCATTGCCGGCCTTGGATGCTGCCATGAATGCACGTCGGGGTCGATTGAGTCCCCGGAAGCTCTTTTTAATCGAGGCAAGGAAGTGCTTTCCCATTTTGGCACAAAAAAACCCATGTACATAGGGGGCTTTTCCTTTTCAGAAACCTCCGTGGATGAACGACCTTGGCCAGAGATGGGCAAGACACGATTTTGGATTCCCTTTGCGGAGGTAAAAAAGGAAGGTGAATCGTATTTTCTGGTTTGTAACCTCTACTTTCGACGTAACGTTGAAAACCCTCTGGATGTTCTGCTACAGGAATGGCAGGCGGTGCTAGCCGGATTTCGAACCCCGGAAACCTTACCCACCTTGGTTTGCCGGCGGGATTTCCCTGAGCAGGAAGGATGGGAAGCTAATGTACGTTCGGCTTTGGATTTGATCAAAAATGGAGTGCTGGATAAGGTGGTTCTGGCCCGTAAAGCGGAATACACCTTTGCAAGTCAGGTGCCAGCCGTACATATTCTATCGGTGTTGGAACAGGTCACGTCCAATTGTTATCACTTTCTTATTCAACCCTCTGAACGGGTTGCATTTATGGGGACGCCTCCGGAATGTTTATTCCGTAGAGATGGAAGGGCATTAACCACCGAAGCCTTGGCTGGAACCCGCCCTAGAGTTTCAGATGATGAGGAAGATCATCGCTTAGGCCGTGAGCTTTTGGAAAGCACCAAAGAGCGGCACGAACAGGAATTGGTTCGACGGGATCTGATGCGTCAACTCCATCTGCTTTCGATCTCGGTGGAAGCGGAGCCTGAGCCACGTCTGTTGAAGCTGGAACGCAAGCAACATCTGTTAAGCTGTCTCTCTTCGAGATTACGGCCTGAGGTAACAGATGCGGATATCTTAAAAGCCTTGCACCCCACGCCGGCGGTCGGGGGGTCCCCGAGAGAAAATGCGATGAGAGAACTTACACGCTTGGAACCTTTTTCGAGGGGCTGGTACGCTGCTCCAGTGGGTTGTTTCGGCGAGGATTTTACGGAATTTTCGGTAGCCATTCGATCAGGACTGGTTCAAGACCGCCAAGTGAATATCTATTCGGGTGCCGGCATTGTTAAAGGGTCTGTACCCGGAGACGAATGGCAGGAGATTGAAAATAAAATCAGTGATTTTGTAAAAGTCACTGGTGGGCAGATGCGCTAAGTCTGTTTTATTTGTAAGGATCTTAGGTTACCTTCTTCCTTGGATATCTCGGTTTCACTAGGGTGCTCCTTCATCGGGTATCCATAAAACCTACACGACCTGGCTGATTCCCTTTCCCCACCTCATTAGGATGAGGTTCAAAAGAAGTAGAGTGAATTTTCTGCCACAAAACGACCCGAAAAACTCCTGCCCCTATAACCCCGTAATGAATCGATTTTTTGATAACTTCCTTGTGATTACGTCTTAACGCGAGGCCTTCAAGTAGTAGATTATTCTTGCAGAACGGGCTTACTGGAGCGGTGTTTTTTGGCTCGTTTTTCATCCCTGTACTTCAGATTGTTTTGAGAAAATAGACGATCTGTGGCCTAAAGGCCTAAAGGCCTACAGCCACCCTGCGAAAAGTGGCCGGAGCCGTTTACGGCCCAGAAATTCCGTGTAATTTTGAGGTGATTTGAACCCAGAAACATCGTTTTCATGAAACAAATTTTCTAGGTCTAGTGAAGTAAATACCCCTCTTCGTGTATGATATCTGCTTGTAAAATAGACCTACTGGTGTGGTCCCGCACCCCTCTAGGGCGCAGCCCTAGGATTGAGATACCTCTTTTCAACCAGAGCACTGAAATTTCGGTCACATAGCCATAAGTGGCAAGGGGTTATGTATCCGCACTTTCCGTGCTCACTTTAGCTGGAACCTGAGACCTAGGGCTGCGCCTCAGGCTGGTATGGGGCCGAACCGTGGGTGCGGAAGCTATCATTTCCTCAAACACGTAGGTTTCCAGAAGTACGCTTTAGAATGTTTTTAGCTTTAAATTCTTCCCACCTGCCTCTCTGCTTTGTATAATTATACTGGAGTAAATCATTATGAATGAAAATGTACAGTTTTTGAAAGAACACCCGGTTTTTCAACGTTTGAGCGAAGTTTACCTTCATCAATTGGCTGAGCATATGGAGGTGGTTAGTGTCGGGCCAGGCACCGTTTTATTTGAAGAAGCCGCGGAGGCAAAGAGTTTCTACATTGTCATGGAAGGTACCGTAGGGCTCTACACACACCTATCGGATGATAAGGATCAATGGATACAAATGATCGATGTGGGTGAAGTTATTGGATGGTCATGGCTGGTAGCTCCTTACCGCTGGGCGTTTACGGCTAAATCTCGTGATGGTTGCATGTTGATGCGTTTTGATGCCAGTGTGATTCGTGAACTTTGTGACCGCGATCCGGCCTTCGGCTACGGAACCATGAAACAAATCTGTGCCTTGATGTTGGGACGCCTACACACGGTTCGTAATCAAATGGGCGACCGCATCCGCGAATTACAAGAAGGGTCATAACTGACGTCGGTATTTCAAACCGACAAGGAGTGTCCCGTTCGGAGCAAGGGTCAATCCATTCAATTGAAACGGCTGGGACCTAGATGGTCCGGGAATATGCTTCGTCGTATGTTTGAATGGTTGCCCTTTTCCTTGCCAGTACTGTCATAACTCGGATACGCGATTGTTGACGGGCCTGTTGATTTATTCTGGGTATATGTTTTTATCGAAGATGCCCGCCGGTTTGCGCAGATAATAAATTATGATTAACTAAGCTAAGTTAGTTAATACATCTGTGTTTATCTGCGTTAATCTGCGGTTTAATAAATCAACAAGCCCTGAAGCGGGGAACTCGTAAGACCACTTTGAAGGTCCTTGAGGCACTACAAGGGTACGCCTTTTTACTAAAGCGGTCTTACCATCACCGGGGGAGGGGGTCTCATGCAACCTGATTTTGCCAGAGCCCTGTTAGAGGCTTCCGAAGTACTCAAGTACGCTTCTTCCATTTCGGACGATCTTTGGGGTCAGGTGTACCCAGTAAAGCCGGGTTGTAGCCGCAGGCTTCCAGAACCTGCCGGGTGGTCCGAAAATGGGTTTTAGCTATTCGAGTGAGGATTTCGGGTCCCACTTGTTTTACTAAGATTTCTCCAGTAGGGCGAACATGGGTCGCCCCTTTTGGAAGTTCACAATTACTTAAGCGACTCAATTCTGTCAGTTCCAGCACGAAACGGTGTCGGGCCAGAATAGAGGCGGCGGCAACTGCCGGATCAGATTCCGCCTTATGGCGCTGAATCAATTCAATTTTTTTACCCCGCTCTTTCAATGCGGTTTTGATTTGGTGTTCAGGGCCAAATTGGTCTGCTACGGCTCGGGGGGTATCGGGGAATCGTATCAGTAAATTTTCCAAAACCGTGGCATGTGCCCAAGCCAGTAGACGGTTTACGCTGCCCATCTTTTTAACCAAGGGATTATATTTTTCGGGTGTGAAAACTAAGATTTCACAATGAGCTTCCGATTTCGAAAGGAGCTTTTCCGCAATCTCCGAAATTTTAGAATCGGATTTGATGCGTTTGCTGTCTTGAACCCCTAGTTCGGATAACCAGCCTCGTAAATCAGGGGTAAGGTGATAAGCGGCTACCACCATGGGACCAAAAAAGTCGCCTTTTCCGCTTTCGTCAATACCTATATGTGAGCTTGAGGGATCTGGCTCCGTAGGATCGGGTTCTGTAAGAACGGATGGTAAAGGCGTTTCGGTTTTCACTAAGACCGCCTGATGTATTTCGGGTTCGAAAATGAATTCGAGCCATTCCTCCACTCCCTTTCCTTGGGCAACAAGTTTTCCTGACTCATATAAGACGATGGAGAGGCCTGGCCGTTTAGCGGCTATTTTTGCATAGGCAACCTCACGAGGTTCATATCCAGACTGTTCGAGATGTTTTTGAAGCCGATTCTGCTCCGGAGGAGATAATTTTTGCGTAAAAGTATTCATTCTTTAAGAAAGTCGTATGTAGTATTATGCAATTCCTTAGGTCAATTCTGTTGACTTTTCTAGTGAACAAGCGTTAAATTTAAGTTGTTATATCAAACTATATTCCCAGCAACCTGTATTAGGAGCAAAGCATCATGAGATCTATCACCATTCGAAATTATTTCCTTTTTCTCTTAAGTGCATCTCTTTTCGCACTTATGCTACCGACGCACGCCCAAGATGAGCCACCTGCTGTCGAAGCGCCCGCTGTCGAAGCGGAGGAACCGGCCTCTACGTTAACTCAGGGCCAAGCTGCAGTGATTATAGCTAGAAGTCTTGGACTATTTAGCGGGCAAGTCGCGGTACCCACTCAAGCCCAATCAATACAACTCCTTCTCGCACGTAACATCTCACCTGCAGGCGGATGGGATCCTGCTGCCGAACTCTCTGCGGGTGATTTAGCTCGAATGTTGGTGTTTGCGTTAGGCTCACAAGATGAACTTTCCGAAGCGGAACTAGCCGCAGATAATAATGACCCCTTCATCGACTTGATTTTGGAAAAGACGGGTACGGATATTCCTGCGATTATTACCGCAAATAGACTTAATAGAGTTCCGATATTAGCGGGCACGGACAGTTTTGATGGGGCAACTTCTGATCCTTTAATTATTCTCCCTCTGGAAGAATTTGCAGATGAGGATGAAATTCCTGTCGATCAGGAAGACCTTGAGGAAACCCTCGCGTCTGTTGTGGCATCTCAAGGAGGCTCGGGAGGTCAGGTGGATGGAGGAAGTAACAACATTACCCCATCTGGTGCTTGAGGCTCCTTATTGAGATCATTTAGCAGACCACTTAAACTTATTTATTATTACCAACCCCTATTTTTATCTTATGAGACAATTAACCCAAACTATACTCGGCCTTCTCCTTACCTGTAGCCTTTTTCTATCTGCGGAAAATCTTCCTATTGAGGTGTATAATTTTCTTCGTCTCGAATACGATGATAACATTTTTACTACCGGGGATGGCTCGGCTGCTGAAGTTCAGGAAAGTCTGGTTATCGTTGAACAGATTGAGTTTTTATTAGATACCCAACTTAATAATTCGTACTTCGGTATTCGTTATTCACCGGTCTTTAAATATTACGAAGATCGTCCCGATGACGACACGGACCTCAGTCACCAGTGGGATTTTATTTATAACCAAGATTTAACTCCGCGGACGAGTTTCCAGCTGAAACATATTTTGCGTATTGCCGAAGAAGCTGAATTGGTCCAAGATGACGTTTCTTTCCGTAACAATAATGATTACATGTATAATTCCGTAGTCGGTAAATTCATCACTCAGGTAGTTCCTGATAAAACCTCCTTGCAATTTAGTGGGCGCTACGAAGATTTTGCTTACGATGACAATGCGGTTGCCCGTGCAAGCGATTATAACAATTCCACGGGTGGATTTGATGTTGTTCAAAATCTGCAGCCTCAAACCTCACTTTCTGCGCAATTCCGTTATTCGGATTTAGATTATGAAACAGATCTTCGTGATGCGGAAACCATTCAAGCGGGATTAGCTCTTTCTAAAATGATTAATCCTAAATTTCAGACGGAAGTAAGAGGCGGGTACGAAAGCCATGATGCTGCGGATGAAGTATCCCAAGATACAGACACTCCATATGCCGACCTGAACCTTTCCTACTTCCCTGTAAAAGGCACACGTATGACGGGTACCATTTCATACAAACAAGACAAATCGCCTGTAAGTACCTTCACCATGCAGGAACGGTTCATATTCGCTGGTTCCTACTCAAATGAGTTAACTGCCGGGATCACCATGAATATAACGGGCTCCTACTCCATGGGAGAATTTTCTACAGATAATGCAACCGCTCTTTATGATCCAGCTGTCAATTCGGATGGAGATGAAAAACGAATCTCATTCATTGCTTCCTTAGATTATAATATCAATGTTCGCAACTCCATGATTCTGAGCTATTCCTACACGGATTTAGAATCCGATGTTCGTTCAGCTAGCGATTACGATCGTAATCGTTTTTCATTGGGTTGGAAGTACAATCTCTAATATGTGATATTGTATAGAGAAGCTTTTGGTATCGTAACTTCGGCGTACTTGTTTTATAGCTCGTACGCCGTTTTTTTTTAGTCAGGGATTGAACGAGGCATTATGGATCATTTAAAGGAAAACCAGGAAGAAAACTCACTCCATTTCTTAGATTATTGGAGGGTCATACGTTCCCGTAAAGAAATCATATTGATCGTCTTTGTCATGGTAATTATCACGGGTGTGATTGTAACCAACATGATGAGTAAACGGTACAAGGCTACCTGTAGTATCCAAGTTTTTCAGGACTCTCAGAATATGCAAGTATTCAATATGGCGAGTGGCTCTGGAAATAGTTATAATCCATACTTCCTTTTGACGGAATTAGAAATTCTTCAATCCGAATCTGTTTTGGGACGTGTGCTGGAGAATCTTAATTTAGTAGACGCATTTGCGGCGGAATTTGAGATCGACTCCCAAGCGTTACCTAAAGATAAAGCTCTCGATATCCTCAAAAATCGGGTTTCTATCCAACGGCAGCGAAATACCAGTAATATTAATATTATAGCGGTTTCGCCACAACCTTTACAAGCCGCACAAATTGCGAATGAAATTGCTAAAGTCTATGCCCAACAGCGAATTGAACAAAGTGTAAATCAAGTGCGAACGGGGCTAGCTACGCTAGAGGTCCTCATGGAAGAGGAAAACCAAAAGGTCATTAAGGCAGAAGATCGCTTGGAAGAGATTCGTCAAGAACTTGACCTAAATACGATAAATTTAGGGGTACGAATTACGGCAGAGTCAGAACGGGTTCGCCAGTTACAAGGTGATTTAATGTCGTATCGGGTAGATATGTTAACCCGTAAAGCCCGCTTAGATGAATTAGAAAATTTAAAAGGCGAAGGGCTTATCAATTCGCTTCTGATGACCGTTCCAGATCAAAGCTTGGAAATGCTGCGGAGTCAGGAAACAGATTTTGAAATTCAATTGGCCATGCAACTTCAAAATCTGGGTGAAAACCATCCGGATGTACGGCAAATGAAAGAAGGTCTTCGTCGTACAAAAGAAAGACTAAATGGCGCCATCGCCGGAATTAAAGCAGGTCTTCGCACGGATTATTTGGTAGCCAAAAGCCGTGTAGATGCCTTAGAAGGTGAATTAGAGAAGGTTGAAGATGCTGAGCGAGATGCCCAGAGTAGTAAACTACTTCCATTTGAACGTGCGGAACGCGAAGTGCGCGTGAAACGTTCTATTCTCGCCTCCTTACAAGCTAGAGCCGCCCAAGAGGGCGTTGATGTTGCGTTACCTCGGGTACCCATCAAGATTTTTGAAGCGGCTAGACCTCCTGCTGAAAGGGATTTTTATACTCCTAATTATGTTATCAATTTAGCCTTGTCTGTTTTCTTAGGCGGATTTTGCGGAGTCGGGCTTGCATTCTTTATCGAATACCTAGACACCTCTGTCAAAACAGTGGATGATGTGGAACGCTACCTGAATACTTCTGTAATTGGGGTAATTCCTCAAAAGGTGAAAACCTTAAATATTGAAGGGATCGAAAGTCCTCATTCCGAGTCCTATCGGGTCTTGCGAACGAATCTTCAGTTTACCCGCGATGGGAAAGCGGGTGGAGCATTTGCAGTTGCATCCGGTGGGGTAGGGGAAGGTAAATCGACAACCTTATTTAATCTTGCTTTTGTATGTGCGGCAATGGGTGACAAAGTATTAATCGTTGACTCCGATATGAGACGCCCGGTGCAGCACAAAATCATGGGGATTTCTAATCGCTATGGTTTAGTAAATGTGTTGATGCGTGATATGCCTTTGGAAGATGCCATTAAAACGACGGACCATGCAAATTTACATTTCCTTCCCAGTGGACAGTTGCCTAAACACTCCGTGGGCATGTTGGATCCACAGCGAGTTAGGGACTTGATCACAAACTTGAAAGCCCGTTATGATTATGTCTTTTTTGATTCACCACCTATTATGGGCATAAGTGATTCTTCGATTTTGGCCAGTGAAGTGGATGGTGTCATGCTTGTCGTTCAATACCGTAAGTATCCGCGGCAAATGTCTGCAAGAGCTAAACGTCTGATCGAAAATGTTGGAGGTAACGTTGCCGGAGTTGTCTTGAATAATATCAATATTCTTCGCGATGATTATTATTATTATAATTCCTATTATACTCATTATGCAGATCCCGTGGGCGAATCAGAAGAGCTGGAAGTTGATACCAAAACCCCCACCCAAGAGCGTTTCTAAATGAACCTGTATCGAAAAGGCTTACCCCTTCTTTTTAGTGTATTCGTCTGCGTGCTGATTTTATCCGCTTGCAAAAGCAGCTCGGATGTTGATCGTAGCCGTCCTGAGTACGAATATGTCCCCCCTGTCATAATAAGTACACCTACTCCCGAGCCAACGATGATACCGAAAGTTGAGGAAGTAGATGTATCAGAGGCCGATGTCTCGGAAGCCGCCGTCTCGGATGAAAATTCTGTAGATAAAAAGAGAGGTTTCTTCTCCAGAATGTTTTCCAAGGATAAGAATAAAGATGGAGGTCAACCTACCATAACCCGTGTGGGGGATACCGTTGAAGAGGAACTGGATGAGAAGGGGCAACTCATTATAAGAGACCAACCTCGTGATAATGTATATCGATTAAGAATAGGCGATGCTTTGTTGATCACTCTTTCAGGATCTGCGGGGCTGGATGAGCAAATTGAAACCCTTATTGATGATGAAGGGGCCATCAAACTTAGATTTATTGGATCTGTGAAAGCAAAAGGGTTGAGCTCAACCGAATTGGAACGTGAAATTGAAATGGAGTATACGGATCGGCAGAAGATTTATAAAGAGCTCACAGTTCGGGTGCATGTTCCCAATACGTTCTATTTTATCAAAGGCGAGATTCGGCAACCGGGGCGTTTCCCAGTTGTGGGCCGTGTCACGTTGAGCCAGGCGATTGCGGCAGCCGGAAACTTCACGGAATGGGCGGATCTTCAGGATATCGTTTTGGTGCGGAATAATGAAAATGTGATTATAAATTACAAAAAGATACGAAGAAACCCTAATTTGGATGTGGAGCTTCTTGCCGGTGATACAATTACCGTAGGGCGTTCCACTTTCTGATTTATGGGACGCCGACGCTCTACATCCAAGTCTAAAAGCTCCGTCCTTCTTCCCCCGTCTGCAGACGCTCTAGGTCTGCGAAACCTCTTACTGGTTCTTACGCTAGTATCTGTACTAGGAATGGGTTTCCTCTTTGGGGGAACACGGTATTGGGCCGCAGGACCCTTTATAGTTCCAATTCTAGTTTCAACCGCAGGTTTGTTTTTACTTACCTACCTTCGGTCAGATCAAAATAGTAGGGGCATGCTACTTTCAAAAGACTATTTTTTTTGGTTGATCCTTTTAGGGTATGTGGCTTGTAGAGCTCTGTTTTTTACCCCGGTACCCTTTGAAACCTGGACCGAAGGATTTTTATTAACAATCGCATGGCTTCTCTATGGTTGCCTTAGTGATTTAGGGAATCAAAAAAATGCATGGAGCCTGACGACTTTTCTGTTGATGATAGCAGGTGTCACTCAAGCCGCTTATGCCATTATTCTACATGTAAATGACTCTAGGATGGTCTTGTGGCAAACCCGACCCGAACAATATGAAATGAGAGCCAGTGGTACGTTCATTTGTCCCAACCATTACGCTCATTTTTTACAAATCGTCCTGATTATTGCTTTTGTGGTTTTGTTAACACCCAAAGCGAAGACCTGGCTTAAATTGTTTGCTGGATATACCTTCATCCTTTCTGCTATCCCCTTGGTTTTGTCTCTTTCGAGATCAGGGATTATTGGAACCTTTGTCGGTTTGGCCGTAGTATATTTGTGTAAAGCTCTTCGCAAAGGGTGGAAAAAAATAATCTTCTCGTTGCTAGGATTAGCTACGGTGGTGGTTATATGCGGTATGGCTTTGTGGAATTACTCTCCTACTCAAGAACGTTTAAAAAATGATTTTACTAACAATATCCGGATTGTGCAGGTGTGGCCAGATACTTGGGCGATGGTCAAAGGAGAAGGGTTCTGGGGATCCGGACCAGGAACCTTAGCCCAAACATTTGATCAATATCGCGAAAAATTTTCAGCTTCCGACCTGTATTTGGAATATGCTCATAATGAATTCCTGAATACGTTGGCTGAATATGGCTGGTTGATCTCGGTCTTGTGGCTTTTTGCAATAGTAGGAATGGTGATTTATTGGCTGAAAAAAGCTGTAACTACATCTTCAGATCAAGCGGCTATGATCCCCATCGCCATGCTGGGACTTACCGCTGGGACCTTTGCACATGCGATTTTCGATTTCAATTTACACATACCTTCTAATGCATTGTTATTTATTGGACTGCTGGGAATTCTCTATGGGCAAGGTCTCTATAGCGGCGTTTGGGAGCGAAAGCCCTTGTCGGTCTTTTCTACACGCATTTTCTGCGGTACCGGTTTTCTGTTATGTTTGATTTTACTAGGTTTTACTTTTCGCTTGATGATGGGAAGTTTTTACGAACGGCGAATGGAGTTTTCAAATACATCCGAAAAGTTCGAAGCTAAGTATAACTATGCTGAAAAATTGAGAGCCTGGACTCCATGGTACTGGGTCGGATGGACAAAACTGGGACTTGAATACCGTAAAGAAGCCTTTTGGCTCCGTGACTCGGAAGAAAGGCAGCGTAAAATTGACCTAAGTAGGGGCGCATATACTGAAGCTCTTCACCGAAACCAATTAGATAAAATCGCGCTTGCAGGACTCATGGAATTAGCCCGAATGGAAAATAAACCAGAGGAGGCCTTGCGGGTGGTTGAGAGCTTAAGAGAGTTGGCTCCGTTTGATGTTCGTGTTCGTATCCAGCAGGGATTAATCCTTCGGGAACTGGACCGTAATCACGAAGCCTTGGAGGTCTTTCAAGAGGCGAAGCGGATAAAAAGAGGTCAGGATAAGCAAATTAATTTAAATATTAAGCGACTCCGTCAACTTCTAAGCCAATCTTGAGCTTTTCGATACTTTTTAGGTGAGGGGCTTATTGACAGAAGATAGATATTTATTGTATAAGCACCGCTCACTATTGGCGTGGTGGCAGAGTGGTCTAATGCGCGGGATTGCAAATCCTGTATTCGTCGGTTCGAATCCGACCCACGCCTCCATTTACCATCTGAGGATGTTCTTATGCAGGTACCGGAAGACTTAAAATATACTGAAAGTCACGAGTGGGTTCGTTTAGAAGGCGATCTCTGCCGTATAGGTATTACGGAATTCGCCCAAAGCCAATTAGCGGATTTAACCTTCGTAGATCTTCCCGAGGTGGGCGCTAAGGTTTCGGCGGGTGATGAAGTAGCGGTCGTCGAATCGGTGAAAGCGGCATCGGATGTTTACGCGCCAATCTCTGGGGAGGTTGTAGAAGCCAACGAAACGCTAAGTGATTCTCCTGAAGTGATTAACGAGGACTCTTTTGGCGAAGGTTGGCTGTTTGTAGTGAAGCCTGACAATGTGAGTGATCTTGATAGCATGCTCAATGCGGAAGCTTATCGGGCCTTACTTCCCGAAGAATGACATCTGCCCGTTTCTGCACCTTTTCAGAACCGCTTCCTTATCCGGAGGCGGTTTCTTTGCAGAAACGTCTTGTGGATGCTCGCATAACCGATGGAATTCCAGATACATTTTTGCTTCTACAACATCCACCGGTAATCACCTTAGGTCGCAGGGCCCGAACCGATTTTCTTTTGGCAGACGATGAAACTCTAGCAAAGAGTGGGATCACCAAACAGTTTTCATCGCGGGGAGGGGATGTAACCTACCATGCACCGGGCCAATGGGTACTGTACCCTATTTTGAAGCTCAGCCAAAACGAAATGGGCGCACATGGGTATCTTCACGCTCTGGAAGATGTGGCCTTAAACACCGCGTCTCATTTTGGAATACAAGCCTATCGTAAAGACGGCAAAGCGGGCGCGTGGTGTGACCAAGGAAAGTTTGCCGCGATTGGTTTCAAATTTACCCGGTGGGTGACCTCCCATGGAATGAGCCTGAACGTAAAACCGAATATGAACGGCTTCGAACTTATCGTAGGCTGTGGACTGGTAGGGGAACGAGTAACCTCTTTTCAAGGGGTACTAGGAGTGGAAACCTGCCCATCTATGGACGCGGTCGCTGAGGTGGTAGCTGAGGTTGTAAACGAGGTATTTCAACGTGAAACGGAACTAATCGAGCCTGAAGACCTTTAGGAAACCCATAGTAGTTTGCGCTAAGAGAGTACGGACTACGTAATATCCTACCCGCTGACGCTCAACCTCTAAAAATACCGTAAACAAATATAAACGCTAGACATGGCGACGCTGAGGAGGAGCGTAGGAAAGCCCATTTTGAAAAAGTCCCCAAAGGTTAATTTATATTTATTCCGGCGGGCAATTTGGGTGACTACTACGTTTGCGGATGCGCCTATAATGGTTCCGTTACCTCCCAGACAGGCTCCTAGCGCAAGTGACCAGTAAAGAGGCTCCGCAATGGTGGTCATGGCTTCTGCACTGCCGGGTTCTAAGCCCGCTTGCTCACAAAAGCCTGGGATGATGGAGTCCAGAATGGGGATGAAGGCAATTACGAGGGGAATGTTATCCAAAAAGGCACTGGCAATGGCGCTAAACCAGAGGATGGCCAAGGCGGTGACCATGAGCTTCCCATTCGTAAGCTCCAACAACTGGGTTCCGAGCAAGGTAAACAGACCATTCTCTTCCAGCGCTCCCACCATCATAAACAATCCGATAAAAAACAGGATGGTGTTCCATTCAATCTTCGCCAGCGAATGGTGAATATCTTGTTTGCATACCAAAAGCATCAGAAATCCACCGGAGAGGGCGATGATACCGGTTTCGATATGAAGCGTATGGCTTAGAAAGAAGCCTAAAAGCACGAGACCCATACAGGGCAAAGCTTTTTTGAGGCGCTTCGGATGGATAATGGCTAATTTTGGTTCCGCCTGCATCAGGTTTTTTTTCGCTTCTTCGGAAACATCAAAAAGATGACCGATACGGAATTTTACGATCAGACTCATCACCAGCAGAATAAGTAATGCGATAGGACCTAAATGAATCAGAAAATCATTGAAACTGAGGTGAGTTTGGGACCCGATAATGATATTTGGTGGATCTCCGACCAAGGTTCCTGTACCCCCAATATTCGAGAAAATAGCTTCGAGAATCAGGAAGGGGGTGGTCGGAATATCCAGTAATTGCGTAATCAGAATGGTGATGGGGGCAATTAGAATAATCGTGGTGACATTATCCAAAAATGCGGAGAGGAATGCCGTTACCAAAAGCATAAGCATCAGAAGTCTGGGACCACTTCCTTTGGCGATTTGTGCGGTGACGATGGCAATCCATTCGAAAAGACCTGTGGATGCGAGGACGTTTACACACATCATCATACCAATGAGTAGAAAAACCACATTCAGATCAATTTTGTCTACCGCTTCATGATAGCCGATTTGGTGGGTGGCAATCAATAAGGCTCCACCCAAAATGGCGGTTATGGTTTTGTCTACCTTCTCCGTGGCAATAAAGAAGTAACAGATCAAAAAGATGATCAGTGAAGGAAGAAAAGCGGCGACAGTTTCGGACATAAGTATCTCTTAAAAATTAATGGCTCGATCCAGTACCGCTAATCGGTCGATAACCCCCATTAGCTTTCCTTTAGGATTGGTCACAAAGACTTTGAGCCGTTTTTTCACTGAAAGCAGGAAAATAACTTCGATAAGGGTTGCAGTCGTGGGAAGCGTTGCGATCCTCGTGTCCATAATGTCTTCCGCCGTCATCTTATCTACGTTCTGGAAATATTTATCCAATGGATTGAAGTTACGGACAAAGGAAACGCTTTGAAGTTGGCTAAAAAATTCAGGCATCCCGTATTGGAAAACATTGTCGGTGGTAATTTGACCTACGATACAACCTTCCTCATCCAATACGCCTAAACAAGCTTCCTTGTGTTTGTACATCAAATGGGTGGTCTCTTGAAGAGATGTATCTTTGCGCAGGGTCGCTCTTGGCTTCATCATGATATCCGAGGCGGTTATACTAAGCTCTAAATTCAAATCGGAGGATTGAAGGTAGGTGAAGATGGTTTGAGGATCGGGTGCATTTAGAAAATAGTGGTGCACCGCAGGATCATTCAGGAGACGCGCAAGGGTGGACCAAATTTTGATCACAATATTAGGCGTTTCCGCTGGGGCTATGACCATGCATGAAAGCTGGATAGGCTTCTCGTCAATGCTCTGATAGTCCATAGGTTCTTTCAAAACCGCGATGGAGAGACCCACATGATTAAAATTACTTACCCGAGCATGCGGAACTACTATTCCATTTCCTAAGCCCGTACTTTGTTTCTTTTCCCGTTCCAGTAACATATCCACTATTTCGTCTAGGGAATTCTCTTCACGGATACGTTCCGGTAACTGGCTGTGAATGGCTTTAGCTTGTTGTCTAAGCAAATCTTCGATATTATTCGCTTCTACACGGGTGAGTATTCCCTCAGGCTGAATGAATTTCAGAAGATTCATCGTCACCATGAACCATAATTTTATAAGTGAATCAATGGTATTCTACATGAGGGTTAAATCAACATTCGTAATTGATTCAGGCCCCTTCTGTAGGTTAGATAGGGTCTATGAAGATGTATGATCACTACACGAGGTTGCGATGAAGCCCCGTTTTTCAACTATCGCAGTTCTCAAAGGTGGGTCAGGATCCGAGAGGGAGGTTTCTCTAAAGTCAGGAACCGCAGTTGCGGCTGCACTTCGGGAATCAGGAATGACTGTACATGAAATGGACATTCACGATCTCCATTTTGACCTTCCACAAGGGGTTGAAGCGGTTTTCCCGGTTCTGCATGGTGAGATGGGGGAAGACGGAATGGTTCAGCGGTGTTTGGAGGAAATCGGTCTACCCTATGTGGGTTCCCGAAGCTGGGAGATGCCTCGAAGCTTTGATAAAGAAATTACCCACGCATTGTTAGCCATTCCTGGAATTCCCATGGCGGAATGGGAAATGGTCGAGCCGGGAAACCACGTCTCTTTCTCAACCCCGCTTGTCTTGAAAGCTCCCCGACAAGGATCGAGTATCGGTTTAGAAATTGTGATGGAAGAACAGATGGTTTCCTCCGCGCTAGAGCGGGTTAGGAAATTTGACTCCCGAATCCTAGTGGAGAAATTTATTAAGGGAACGGAATGTACCGTAGGGTTTCTTGGAGATCAACCGCTACCGATTGTACAAATTATACCTCAATCTGGCACCTATGATTTTGAAGCAAAGTACCAACGCGATGACACAGATTACTTGGTTCCTGCACCCTATACAGACGCCTTAACGGGTCAGTTACAGGAGCTCGCATCTAGCGCATACAAAATGCTGGGTGGCCGGCATCTGGGACGGGTAGATTTTCGTGTGAGCACGGATGGAAAGCCTTATGTATTGGAAATGAATCCGCTCCCAGGTTTCACCGCCACAAGTTTATTGCCCAAAGCTGCGGCATCCATAGGGATTGATTTTCAATCGCTCTGTGTTCGCATTATGAATCAGGCCGAGGTAATATAAACCATATGCCTGCAAAAGTTGTTAAAAAAAGGAAACCTGCGACCCGCACAAAGCGGCGTAAAAGTGTGCTTCAGGTGAATACAACCAATTCCGGACATTCGGCCGGTCTGCCCGCAGGAGCCTTTTTGTTATTTGGTGGTTTGTGTTTATTGATGCTGGGTTGGGGAATTTGGCTTTTTACTACGTGGATGGGAGATGTGTTATTTACTAAAAATGACCGGTTTTTATTGGAAAAAGTAGAAGCTCGATCCGATGGGCTGTTACCGGAAACGATTCTCCAGAGTTGGGCTGGTATTGAAATTGGCGATAACATGTATGAGGTGGATCTTAAATCCGTTCAACAGCGATTAGAAGGTCATGCCATCGTAAAACATGCGGTCGTTCAACGCAAACTTCCTGACACCTTGAATTTAGTGGTGAATGAACGGGTACCCATTGCTCGAATGGGTCAGGTTCTAGGCAATATGAATTGGCTGTTAGATGAGGAAGGTGTGCTCATCAAAAAGAGTTTCGAATCCAAACATTTACCTTTTTTATTGGGGGTGGATCAAAGCGTCTCCTTAGGCGAAGATATTTCCCAGGGTCCCGCAGGTCCTGTATTACCCTACTTGCTAGCTTTACGTGAGAAACCGGGCAAAATCAGAGATCTACTCCCAGTCCATGTTATAAGTGTGGGGCATCCTGATTATTTAGATTTCCGACTCAAGGATGGTTTCCAAATTCTGTTTCCGAGAGACGGAAATGTGGACGAATTGATCATGAAAGCCTCGCGGGGCATTTACGAAATTCAGAACCGTAACTTGGATATTACCTACTTGGATATGATACCAGACGGACAAAATAAAATTGGAGCACCGGAATAATATGGCGCATCCGATTGCTGTACTAGAAATAGGTACCTCCGAAGTAAGGGTTCTCGTTGCCGAACCGCGTGAAGACGGTTTGCTAATGATCACCGGGGTGGGACGTTATCCCTCCAGTGGCGTTCGTAAAAGTGAAGTGGTTGATTTTGAAAACGCAAAAATCTGTCTGAAAAAAGCACTTTTGGAGGCGGAGGAAAACGCTCAGGTTTCCATTCAAGAAATTTTTATGGTGATTAGCGGGGATCATATTCGACAAGCGAATAACCGTGGCACTGTAAATGTGTTATCTCCGGACCGGATCATCACCGCAGAGGAACGTGAAGATGTCATGGAAACGGCTAGGACGCTTAATCTTCCTCATGACCAAGAGATTTTGCATAGCATCTGCGGTAAATTTTATATCGATGATCAAGCAGATGGCGTACTGAACCCCGATGGGATGGAGGGCTCACGCCTTTCCTTGGACATGTTGATTTTGTTTGGTCAAAGTAATCGACTCCGGAATATGTTTCGCCTAGCCGAAGAAGCAGCGTTAGAAGTCACGGAAGTCGCTTTTGCTGGATTGTGTTGCGGTCTGTCGGTTCTTACGCCTCAACAAAAAGAAGTCGGAGCTATTCTGATAGATTTAGGCGCCGGAACTTCAGATTACGTGGTCTACTCCGACAAAGTAATTGCCTTGGCAGGTTCTTTGGGAGTGGGGGGAGACCATGTAACCAATGATCTGGCTGCGGGATTGAATTTGTCGACGTCTCAAGCGGAACGCTTAAAAGTAAAATACGGAGCTTCCATGGTGGATCTAAGCTCGCGAGGACGTCGGATTTCGATTCCACCCGAAACGGGCTTCCGTGCTAAAGATGTTTTGTCCCGGGATGTGAATACCATCATTCACGCTCGGATGGAAGAGGTCTTCGAACTCATCAAAGCGCAGATGGATAAGGATGTGAAAAGGAAAAATTTTGGAGCGGGGGTGATTCTTACTGGGGGAGGCGCACAAATGGCCAGGATTCAGGATTTAGCCTCACGGGTTTTTCAGATGCCATGTCACATTGGGTACCCCAGAGACATTAGTGGCCTGGCATTGCCATCTGAGAGTCCCGAGTTTGCATCAACCGTTGGTATGCTTAAGTATGGGATGCGTGCAGGGGCTTCTTCTGCAAAAGGACCCTTCATTGGAAACTTCATTCGGAAAATGTTTGGTAAACCATGACCACTCCATTGCTCAGTGAATCTGTAGAGACCCTTCGTGACCCCTTGCCCATCTTATTCCTTACGGTAGGGCATGCGGGTGGAAAGCTTATTGCCCATCTCCCAAAACGAGTTCCAGAATTAAGCTATGTGGCTGTAGATACAGACCAAGCAAGTCTTGCCGCTCTTCCATATGAACGCAAAATCTTGCTAGGCGAATCGTTAAATGGTGGATTGGGGACCGGTGGCAATCTCGAGTTAGCTGAACAATCTCTGGCCGAAAGCGAGGATCAGCTTTATTCCTTGTTCCAAGGATTCAAGGTCGTACTTATCGTGGCTGGATTAGGAGGGGGGACCGGGGGAGGACTTGGTCCACTACTTGCGGATAGAGCACGGGAAGCTGGTTTGGTAGTGCTTTCGGCTCTGGTACAACCCTTAGAGGCGGAAGGGGGCACTCGACGTAATTTAGCCGAGTCTGCGCTTAGTGCCTACAGGGAAGCCAGTGATTCTGTGATGTTATTCCCTTTGGATACTCTAAAAATAAATGAAGACGCCTCTATGCTTCTCTCACGACTGCTCAAGCGTTGTGGAATGGAGATAGGCCGAGCCTTAGGTGGTTTGGCGGTGTTATTGCGCTCCGGATGGATGATACCCTTAACCTTGCAGGATGTTGTGCAAACCATGAAGCGGGCAGATGGGTATTGCCGATTGGTGGCGGTTTCAGCCGATGGGGAAAATCGAGTTGCTTCGTTATTGGACCAGCTTTTTACCCATCCTTTAATCGATAATGGAAGCTTACTGGCACACAGTGGCGGAATCGTCATGGGTATTCTATGTGGCCCCAATACTCCGGTGGCAGAACTAGAAAAAATCAGTTTTGAAATTCAGCGGGTGCTCCGCTCAGATGCGGATTTGAAAATCGGGGTAGCCCAAGATGACAGATTTGGCCAGCATGTAGCATTGGTGGTAATGGTTGCGGAGCAATGGTCAGCCAAAACAGTTCCTTTGTCGGTGGTTGAAGCGGAAACTCTGAAAGAAAAACAGCATGGGGAAGCTACGGAAGGTGAGAAGGAAGAGGGCTACAAAAAGTTGGTTCAACCTGAAATTGAATTGGCCGCTAATGCGAAGTCCAAAGGACGTTTCAAAGGGATAGCCCCCACCATTGTCGAAGGGGCCGACTTGGATACACCAACTTTTATCCGCAGAGGGCTACGCTTAAGTTTCCACAAGGAATTGTCTTCTTGATGAAGAGAGCCCTTGTGCTTCTAATCTTCGTAGGGGGATTCGCCTGTTGGCTCTCTGCAGACTCCCTCCCTGATCCGTCGGTTTTTTTAGAAGAAGTGACTCATTTAGGAACGGATCACGCTATGGTGAGAAGGGATGCATTCGCTCAGCTGGAACAGTGGAGTACGGACTTCCCACGAGCAACCTTGGTGCGACTTGCAATAGCTTATGCCGAGGCATCCGATTTGGAAGTCTTGCACCAGCTCGAAAGCCTTCTACGGCCTTTGGCGATTAAGGTTCTTTTCTATCAACCCCCTGCCTTCATCGGCGTGAATTATGAGTTATTCATATTTCCCGACGGTGAATCGGCTATTTTAATTTCTGCCGTCGTACCCGATTCACCCGCGGATGAAGTAGGATTACGGCGGGGGGATGCCTTGGTAGAAATTGCCGGGGTATCTATAACCGAATTCTCTGAGGCTACAGGCTTTGCAGAATTTGTGCAGTCTCAACTTCCACTGCAAATCGTTCCGCTAAGAGTTAGAAGGGGGGCAGAGGAATGGGAACTGGACTTAAAGTTAGGAATGCGGGAATACGCCCCTCGGACAATGAACTATATGTTCATGAGGGAGAAGGCCAAACTAGAATCATGGTTGAAGGGACTCCGGCCTAAGGATGACAATCCGGACCAGCCTGTTGGGCATTTCGAGTAGCCTGAGCCTCGAAGATTGCAGACTATGTTTTATCTTCGCCCACCAATCAACCCGGATCGATACAAGTAATACAGCAGAGTCATGACTGACGAAATGGCTGCAGCAAGATAGGTGAGGAATGCGGCATCAAGTACCGCACCGGCGTCACGTTCCTGAAGAGGACTCACAATTCCGTTTGATACCATGAGTTTTTTGGCTCTGGCGCTAGCATCCCATTCGACAGGAAGTGTCACCAGCGTGAACAGAACCGAAACGGAGAACAAAATGATCCCTGCAATCATCATAGATTGACCTAGAGGACCCAATCGAGAGCTTAAAAGCATTCCCACAATTAAAATGGGCATACTTAGCTTACTGGTAAAGCTGGTGGCCGGTACAAGGGAAGATCGCAAGGCTAAAGGCTTGTAGCCTTTCGCATGTTGTAAGGCATGACCCGCTTCGTGACAGGCCACTCCAACAGCGGAGAGGCTACGTCCATCATGAACATCGGGACTAAGTCTTAAAACCCGTTTGCGGGGGTCGTAATGGTCGCTGAGGAATCCTTGTACACGTTCGATGGCTACATTGTTGACATGTTCTCTTTGCAACATCTGGTGTGCAGCTTGGGCGCCAGTTAATCCGCTGGATGGGGCCACCTTTGAATACTTTTTGAAGCGCGATTTCGTGAGGAAAGAGGCGTACATGGACAGCAAGATGGCTGGCAAAGCAAAAACAAAATACATGGGGTCAAACATCATCATAGAAATAGTCCTTTTAGTTGTTCCACTGTACTCTCACATCCTTTAGACGCAAGCCTGTTTGAACGATTCAGTATCACGAGCCGGTGACTTTTCTCTTAGCACTGAAAATCACTAGACTATGAGGCTTGGTAAGAATGGCGGACCCAAGATTACTCCGGTGCACACGATTCTTGGTGGTATGGATACGCATTTTCCACTTAAAACGATCCGTATCTGGAAGGTGGAATCGAGCGGGCTTTGCAGAGGCATTGAAAAAAATCAGAACGTCATCGGAGTCTTCTTTTTGACTCAAATGCTTCGCTTTACCGCTAAGTCGAAGCCCAACGGCTTGATCAGCGGACCAATCGGGTGAATGGTTGTCTTGACCAATCCAATGAACGCGTTCCGAAGCTATTTCCTGTCCTTGATCATGAATGAGTCCGGGGAAATTCAATACGGGCATCGATTCTCTCAACCGGGTCAATTTTTTAAAGAAGGATACCACATCTTCTTGGTCCTCATCTAATTTCCAATTTAACCAGCTTAATTCATTATCTTGGCAATACGCATTGTTGTTTCCTTTTTGGGTTCTTCCCCGTTCATCTCCAGCTGGAATCATAGGAATACCTCTGGAAAGGAGTAATGTCGCCAGCAAGTTTTTCTGCATTTGAAGACGGAGCGCTAGAATTTTAGGGTCTGCCGTTTCGCCTTCAAACCCGCAGTTGGTGCTGTGGTTATGTTTTTCGCCGTCTCGGTTTTGCTCCAGATTAGCTTCGTTATGCTTTTCTCGATAACTCACCATGTCCCGGAGGGTGAATCCATCGTGGCAGGAGATGAAATTTATAGATTTTGTGGCACCCATAGGTTCTCCACCGTATAAATCTTCGCTGCCCAGAACGGCGGTGGCAAATTCGGAAAGCCGACCCGGTTCGCCAGACCAGAACCTACGAATCTCATCCCGATATTTTCCATTCCATTCTGCCCAGCGGGAAGAGGGGAATGATCCTACTTGATAAGCCCCGGCCGCATCCCAAGCTTCGGCAATCATTTTGACTCCCCGAAGGATAGGATCTTCATCAATGGCTTGAATAAGAGGAGGGTCTTTTAGCAAGTCCCCATTACGTCCACGGCAAAGGATGGGGGCTAAATCAAATCGGAAGCCGTCAATATGATATTCCATGACCCAGTGACGGAGACTGTCTAAAATAAGCGTACTTACCACCGGATGATTGCAGTTTATCGTATTTCCGCATCCGCTGTAATTCAGGTGGTCACCAGTTTCAGAATCGATCAGGTAATACACGTCTGCACCAAACACTTTAAAACTGACATTGGGGCCGTTCGCCCCCCCCTCGGATGTGTGGTTGTATACGACATCGAGAATGACTTCCATTCCTGCGGCATGAATGGCCTTAACCAGCTCCTTGAACTCGTCCACCTCTTGACCGGGTTTCGTGCCTGAAGAATATCGTCCCATGGGCGCAAAGAAACTTTGAGTGCTATAGCCCCAATAATTTCTCAGTTGTGATCGTGGATCGTTCTGATGATAGTACTCCATCTCATCAAAATCATAAATCGGTAGAAGTTCAATGGTCGTTACCCCAAGAGATTTTAGATAAGGGATTTTTTCAATAAAGCCTTTGTAGGTTCCAGGATGTTCTACGCCGCTGTGATGTCCGGCCGTAAATCCCCGAACATGAACCTCATACACCACCATGTCTTTCCACGCGATCATTGGATTCTTGTCCTTTCCCCACTCAAAGTGCGAATCAACAATTACCCCTTTTGGAAAAGCTTTCCCTGTATGAAGTGGGTCTCCCGGCTGACGAATCAAACTATGGCCCCACTGAGTAGGTCCCGAAACGGCTGGGGCGTAGGGGTCTAATGCATACTGATCCTGAGGCAACTCAGATCCTTTACGTTGAACTCTCCACACATAACACCAGCCGGCTTGAACCCCTGGAACTGTGATACTCCAGATGTCTCCAAAGCGATGACTGTCAGGGTGCAAATGAATTTCCCGGATGGGGCGCAAATCGGTTTGATTTTCAAACAGATAAAGGTCTAGGGTTTCTGCCTCTCTACACCAGACCGTGAAACGGCATTGATCTCCGGACAGGGAAGGCCCCAATTTGTGATAGGGTGCGAGGCTCTCTGCGTATAAATGTGTAGTTTTCTTTGACGGCATACTCTGTCATTAGCGAATTGTACCCGTACCTGTCACGTAAAACCCTCAAGCTAGGGCAAAAAAGTAGTGGACGAATTTTTTTGACCTGTTGTCTGTTGCCAATGTGAAGGTAAAGGAGTAGAAAGCTTCTTGTAGGCGGGGTTACGAATAACTTCATCTATGCAAACCTGCCGGATCATATGATGTGGCAAATGACAGAAATTAATGACTTAGAGGGAGACTCGACCATGGAAGATTCGATCGCAACAGAAAGTGTACCCATTGAACGTAAAGAATTTTTCTTTGATTTAAGAGAAAATCAAAGAGGTATCCTCTTACGAATTACCGAAGAAGTTCGCGGACATCGTGATACAATTATCATCCCTGCAACTGGTTTAAAAGATTTTAGCGCCGCCCTCACCAAAATGATTGAGGTCATCGATCAGGAAGGCCTGGATCCAACTGATCCGACATCGGGAGAGGATGATTTTTATGATGATGGTATCCCGAATGAAGACGAAGACGAAGATGAAGATGAAGAGGCTGAAGAGGATGACGAAGACGCAAATTATTAAGGTACTGTTACTTTATGCTATCATCCCGGGGGATTCCCGAGGTTTTTTACTTTTCCATCTTTGATTCCTGTTAAGTAGGATTTTTATGATGCGTACACTTGAAGCTCCGGTTTTGGTTGTGGGAACCGGAATTGCCGGTTTGAAAGCCGCTTTGTCTATTGCCGATGACCATCAGGTGATTCTAACCACCAAACGGAGTGCGGATATCTCCAGTAGCGATTGGGCTCAGGGGGGTATTTCTTGTGTGATGGCTGCAGAAGATAGTTTCGATGCACACATTGATGATACCTTGGGAACCGGTTCCGGGTTATGCAATGAAGATGCGGTTCAGGCGATCATTCGAGGTGGGCCGCAGGGCATTCGTGACCTTGAAAAAATTGGGGTAGTGTTTGAAAAACAAAGTTCCGCTGAATATGATTTAGGCCGTGAAGGGGGGCATACCCATCGCAGGGTGTTACATGCAGGAGACATTACAGGGCATGAAGTTATTTCCCGCCTGGTCAAGGCGGCCATAGAGCATCCAAATATCACTTTATTAGAACACGTGATGGCGATCGATTTGGTAACCACCGGATGGTTGAAACAAGAAGGTGTTAATACCTGTTTAGGAGCTTATTTCTTGGATTCCAAAACCGGAGAAGTCTTTGCCATTCGTGCAGCCCAAACGGTTTTGGCTACGGGTGGGGCATGTAAAGTGTATCAGTACACTTCCAATCCAGATGTGGCAACCGGCGATGGAATCGCTATGGCTTGGCGGGCGGGTTTGCCGGTGAAGAACATGGAAATGGTTCAGTTTCATCCAACCTGCCTCTTCCATAGAAAAGCCAAATCCTTTTTGATCAGTGAAGCCGTTCGAGGAGAGGGCGGTATCCTCGTAAATGCTAAGGGGCAACGTTTTGTAGAAGAATTTGATGAGAGAGGATCCTTGGCTCCGCGTGATATTGTGGCTCGTGCGATTGATAACGAGATTAAACGCAGTGGAGCAAAATGTGTCTATCTAGATATTACGCATAAGCCTGTTGAGTTCCTGAAAAATCGATTTCCAAATATTTACCAACGCTGTTTTGAACTTGGGATTGATATGTCCAAAGAATGGATTCCGGTAGTTCCGGCGGCCCATTATTTTTGCGGTGGGGTAGAGGCTACTGTCGATGGATCTACACGGATGCCGGGCTTGAACGTCATCGGCGAAGCCTCCTGTACCGGACTCCATGGTGCAAATCGACTGGCTAGTAACAGTTTATTGGAAGGATTGGTGTCGGCAGATCTGTTGGCCAAAAGAATGTCTACGGAAGAAAATATTAACATCAATCCAGGTATCAGTATTCCGGATTGGGAGTTCTATCATGCTGTGCCCAGTGATGAAGCCGTGGTGGTGGAGCATAATTGGAATGAGGTTCGCACCTGTATGTGGGATTACGTGGGCATTGTCCGTACGGATAAACGATTGGAACGCGCTAGCAGACGAATACAAAATATACGAAATGAGATACGTGAATACTATCTTAATTTTCTGGTGACTCCGGATGTCCTCGAATTACGGAATCTAGCTACCATTGCCGAATTGGTCATCCGTTGCGCTCGCCGCCGAAAAGAAAGCCGCGGTTTACATTACACCCTAGATTATCCTGAGATGTTAGCTGTGGCTGAGGATACCGTTTTGGAGGATCCTCCCGGTGACTCTTTAACTATGTTGGATAGTCGGGTCGACCATCATGGCTAAGGCTCTCGTTTTGGTAGGCCACGGGAGTGCCCGTAATCCTAACACCAGAAAGCCTCTAGATCAAATTGCGGAAGAGATCCGACGTCTAGACCTTTATGATGAAGTGAGTTGCGGTTTTCTGAAAGAAGATAATCGCATCTGTAAAATCCTCAAACCTCTACGGAGTGAAGATATCACCGTGGTCCCCTTTTTCATTTCCGATGGCTACTATACCCAGAATGTGATTCCGAAGTGTTTGGAGAAAAATGAACGATCTTCGACCAGTACCCTGCGGTATACCCAGGCCATAGGCTCGCATCCGTTATTTGCAAATCTACTGTTAAAGCATGCACAGGAGGCTGGCTGGAAGAGTGGGGATGCTTTAGTCGTTTTAGGGCACGGGACTCCCAAAAATCCCGCTTCTGGAATAAACGTCTATTTGCAAAGTCAACGGATCAGGAAACAATTTCCTCAAGAAGAAATCGTCACCACCTTTATTGATGAAGCTCCTTTTGTGACCGATGCTTGGAAACTTTGTAGGGCTGAAAATATCGTTATCGTCCCTCTGTTTATCGGAGATGGCTGGCATGTAACCGAGACGATCCCTGAAGACTTAGGGCTGGTAGGTGGTAAAGCAGAGCGAGAAGGCAGGACTCTAGTTATGACGTCTGCCGTAGGCACCGATCCCGGGCTGGTGGATGTGGTGCTAAAAGTGGCCGAGAAGAAGGTTGTTCCTTGTACCTTTTAGGGCTCACGTACCTCTAAAGCGTTTTTTGTTCACCTGTCTGACCCGAGGTCCGCAACTGGGTGGCGTGACAATAGGCAATCGCTAATGCGTCGGCAGCATCGTTTTGGGGAACTTCGTTTAACCCTAATAGGTTTTTCATCATGGCGGCCACTTGGCTTTTGTCGGCACTACCACGGCCCACGACCCCTTGTTTTACCTTACGGGGCGCATATTCATATATGGGAAGGCCGGCGGCTGCACAGGTGCAAATGACCGCTCCTCTGGCTTCTCCGAGAATAAAGGCGGTCTTTACATTTTTAGAAAAGAAAATCCCCTCGATCGCAACCGTATGGGGTTTTTCTTTTTCGATGACTTCGATTAATTCATCTCGAAGCTGAACCAGACATTTACTGCGGGGCCAGGAAGCTGGGGCATGAATCCGCCCATAAGTGACGGCCTGATGGCGTATGCCATCGGAGTCTAAAACTGCAACTCCGGTCGAACGAAGGGATGTATCAATCCCCAAAATTCGAATGACTTCAGCCATCTTCTTCGTCTAGTTGTTCGGCGATCTCATCCGGAACATCTATATTGGTGTAGACGTTTTGCACATCTTCCAAGTCTTCTAAGGCTTCAATGAAGCCCATGACAGACTTAACTTTTTCAACGTTAGTCATCTCGAAGAGCAAATCAGGAACCAAGGTAATTTCGGAATCAATCGCTTTAAAGCCAGCTTGCTCAAGTTTGTCACTGATTTCCGGATAGCTGGAAGGATCACAATTTACCACGAAGCTATCGCCCTGTTGTTCAAAATCTTCCGCTCCCGCATCCATAGCGGCTTCGAGTAAGGCATCTTCATCCGTAGTTTCCATGGAAAATGTGATGAGCCCACGTCGTTGAAAGCTCCGGCTCACACTCCCGTTTTGACCGAGATTATTATTGGCCTTGTTGAAGCAATGCCGAACCTCGGCCGCGGTACGGTTTCGGTTTTCGGTTAGGCATTGTACAATGATTCCAACCCCGTCACCCGCGTATCCCTCGTAAAAAATTTCATCAAACTGTACACTATCATTTCCTTCGCCAGTGCCTTTTTTAATCGCACGATCAATATTATCCGCAGGCATGTTTACGCTTTTAGCTTTGGCTAATAGGGGGCGTAATGAAATATTTGCACTAGGATCTCCACCGCCTATACGAGCGACTACCGTGATCTCTTTTGCAATTTTACTAAATGCTTTTCCTCGTTTGGCATCCACCGCAGCTTTTTTGTGCTTGATGTTCGCCCATTTGCTATGTCCAGCCATGATTTTTTGGGAGTTAGGAGTTAGGAGTTCAAATTTGTGAAAAAATCTAAATCGATATCGTAATCGAAATAATTATTTCTTTTTGGCAGCGGTTTTCTTTTTAGCGGAGGTTTTCTTTTTAGCGGTGGTCTTTTTCTTGGCTACCGCTTTCTTTTTCGCAGGGGCTCTGCGAGGTTTGGAAGGATCACGCAAGCCTAAGGCTTCCCATACGTCGGCATACTGCGGAATTTGTTCCGAGTAACGGCCCAGCATGGTTTTCATAGCCCCACGTTGTCGAGGACTTAGAGATTTCTTAACCGCAAACTGTTCGGTCAACGATTCAGCAAACTCTTTATCATCCCAGGTTTTACGTCCGCGGGTCGTAGGTTCATTGAAGGTGGTGACATGTTTTAACAAATCGAGCAACGGTGCGCTTTCGTTGTCTTCCTCGACCTTTTCATCAATACCTAAGGTCGGAGCAATAGTTTCAAAATCCGGAATTTGTACCGCATACTTGGTGACCAAGCGGTCCAAGTATTTGATTTGATTCTCACTTAACCGACGCTTCCCATCCACCTGTTCTTTGAGGCTACCTAAGAACTCTTTGTCGTCATAGGTTTTCTTTCCCACTTTACGGGCAGGTGCGAAATCGATGGTTTCCATAAGAGCGAATTTCTTCAGCGTTTCCTCTCTAGGAGGACGATTGGCTTCTGCCTCTTTGGTAATCAATTCGGTTAGGTTGAGTTCCTCTGCCTTCTCTTCTGTAAGCGTTGGAATAACTTTATAGTAGCGAGCCACCACTTTTTTTAGGTTGTCTTGTTGACGGTCTGTAATGGCTTCACCGCCTTCAATCGCTATTCGCATTTCTTCAACAAATGTTTTGTCGTAGTAGGTTTTCTTTCCACGTTTTACCGGCGGATTGTATTCGGGTACTTCATCACAAAGGTCCAAGAGGATGGTTAGCTCTGCTACATCAATATTAGCAAATTTAGCTTCTTCAATCCAGGTTTCTAATTTCCCATGGAAATCCCTCATCATATCGGTCCAGCTCATTTTTCCATCTTCGATTTCGTCGAGGGTCTCTTCCATTTTGGCGGTGAAATCCACTTCGAATAAATGGGGGAGGCGGCCTATCAAAAAGTCATGAACTTCCATTCCGGCGGTGGTCGGGCGTAAACTACGGCTTTCCCGGTCTACGTACTCACGGCTGTAAAGCGTTGAAACGATGGATGCATAGGTGGATGGACGTCCAACCCCATTTTCTTCCAAGGATTTGATTAAAGAGGCTTCGCTGAATCGATTAGGAGGCTGAGTTTGCTTTTCTTCGCTTACCCATTCGACCAAGTCCAACTCTTCACCTTCTGTTAATGCAGGAAGTTTCCCGCTTTCTTCATCGCGATCGTCTTCATCAAGGCCCTTGCCCCATACGGCCATAAAGCCTGGGAAAACGACTTCGGACGTAGATGCACGGAAGAGATACTCATGCTGTGTGCTGTTGGTATTGAATTCGATCGTCAGGCGCTTGATGTTTGCCTGAGACATTTGGCAGGCCATGGTCCGTTTCCAGATTAAGGAATACAATTTGAATTCTTGGTCATCCAGAATGTGTTTCACATCCTCGGGCTTCACCGTGAGGTTCGTGGGGCGAATGGCTTCGTGAGCCTCTTGTGCTCCACCCTTACTACTAAAGAAATTGGGTTTTTCAGGAATGTAGTCTTCACCAAACTGATTCTGAATACAGTCACGGGTTTGCTGAATCGCTTCCGGTGCCAAATGCACGGAATCCGTACGCATGTAGGTGATGAGACCGGAGGTGCCTTGGCCGTCTTTAAGGTCTACACCCTCGTAAAGCTTCTGGGCGATTCCCATGGTACGGTTGGGCTGGAACCCAAATGCACTAGAGGCGGCCTGTTGCAAGGTAGAAGTAATGAATGGAGCTTTTGGGCGGCGTTTCTGATGTTTCGTCGCAATGGATTGAACCTTTAAGGTGCAGTTATCTAGGTCTTTCTGAATAGATTGGGCCAACTCACCATCCCGCACTTCCCCTTTCTCGCCATTTACCCGCACCAATTTGATTTCGAATTTATCTTTGGGGTCCACCAATTTGCGAACATGTGCACCAAAGATCCAAAAGGTTTCTGGAATAAATTTCAAAATTTCTTTTTCACGTTCGCATACCAAACGTAAGGCTACGGTTTGCACACGGCCTGCACTGGAGCCGCCACGGATGCGCCGCCAGAGAAGGGGGCTCACTTGGTATCCGACTAATCGATCGAGCACTCGGCGGGCTTGTTGGGCATCCACCTTATGTAGATTAAGTTCGGTAGGAGAGGCAAACGCCTTCTGAATCGCGGCTTTGGTAATCTGATTGTAGGTCACCCGGGTAAACTGCTCGTCCTCTTTCATGATGCCAGAAAGCAATTCTTTTAAATGCCAAGCAATCGCTTCTCCTTCACGGTCGGGGTCGGGTGCGAGAATGACATCATCGCACTTCTTAGCTGCATCTTTCAGCTCCTTGATGACTTTTGTTTTGTCCCGTGAGTTAACGTACTGAGGCTCGAAGTTCTTTTCAGGGTCTACCCCCAACTTACTCTTGGGCAGATCCCGTACATGACCCATGGAGGCTTTGACGATATAGTCTTTGCCTAAAAATTTGTTGATGGTTTTCGCCTTTGCGGGCGATTCCACGATTACTAGATGCTTTACCATAAAAATTCCTTTTGATTCCTCAGGATTTGCCATGAGGGCGACGGAACATAGTGTAAGTTGCCAAAATCCTCAAGGATGGAATGAAATTCCCTTTGGTTTAGTGGCGGAAACGGCGTTTGGGCTTTCTAGCCCGACATACTCGCAAAGGCATACGTCGGGCTGCCTGCCCGAGCTGTCGCTCGGAGACGGCCAGGGGAAAGCCCAACCTCCGTTTTAAGTGGGGCTTTTACCCCCCCCCCATAACGTCCCACCCTACGAGCTCAATTAGGATACGAAACCGAGTAAACGTTCCTTTCCGATTGTCGGGAAACCCAGTTTAGAGCTGAAAATAGTGATTTCACAGCAAAGATGAGCTCAGGTTGACTTTAGTAATGCTCAAACCGAACTACTGGGTTGCAGTACGTCAGCGACAAATCCGCCAAGCGTACAAATTGAACCGCTTACCTTTAGGCGGGTTTTTCTTAGGTTCTTACAGCTCTCGGCATTTCTCAGGGTTTCAAAGTACTATCATGATAGGTTTTCTGGACGAATCCTTAGGGGGAGTCGATTCCTAAACGATCAGTCCCCAAAAGCGAACCGTCTTCTAAAGGAACCTAAAGTGTATACTGTGCAACATCTTGCTATTTCGATCAATCTGAGTAGCCAAGAATCATGCTTGGTTCCAAACGAATTGAATATTTTGCCAATTATGCTTCCATATATTGCTGCGGGATAAGTCGTCGATTCTTTATCGAGTCGGGGAGAGATTCATGAATCTGCAAAAGCGTATTTGGGAAATATCTGAAGCCGCCGAAAAGGGTGATACTCCCAGCCGCATCTTTGATGTTTTTATTTTGTTTCTGATATTTTCGAATGTTGTTGCCGTGATGATTGGTTCCGTTTCTTCCGTAATGGACAAGTGGGGCTTTTATTTAACTATTTTCGAAACAGTCTCTGTTTCAATTTTTACAATCGAATATATCGCAAGGCTCTGGTCCTGTACGACAGACGAGGGATTCAAGGGCGACTTTAAGGGAAGACTTCGATTCGCTTTCAAAGGAATGTCGATTATTGATCTTCTCGCTATCTTGCCTTTCTACCTTTCCTTCGTCGGCCTTGATCTTCGTTCTATAAGGGTATTAAGGATGCTTCGCATTCTGCGGGTTGCAAAAGTGGGTCGTTACTACAATTCGTTAGCTCTCATTAAAAGAGTTTTGAGATCGAAAAAAGAGGAACTTGTACTCACGTCTGTATTGTTGGGGATGCTCTTGGTTGTTTCGTCCAGCATATTGTTTTATTGTGAAAACTCTGTTCAACCGGAAAGCTTTTCAAGTATTCCTGCAACCATGTGGTGGTCTGTAGCGACTCTAACCACGGTTGGATATGGGGATATGTATCCTGTAACCTTGATGGGTCGATTATTTGCGAGTGTAATTGCTGTACTCGGTATCGGTATGTTTGCGTTACCTACAGGGATTTTAGGCGCTGGATTTGTTGAGGAAATTCAAAACTCGAAATCGACAAAGGTTTGTCCACACTGCGGAGAACATGTGGATTAACTCTCCAGTTTTCCTTTTCGACATCCATCCCATTGGCTGCGCACAATTTTCCCGACGTGTACATGCAACTCCGGGTTGCTGGCGTAGAGAAAGCCACGGTGATTCATAAAGGTGGAGTCCTTTCGGTTCAAGTCTAGGGGGCTTCCTTCGAGGTCGGTTACCACCGCGCCGGCTTCGCGGGTGATACAGGCGGTGGCGGCATAGTCCCACAAGCTGCCCCCTCCCTTTTCGGGTTTTGGGAATTTGAAGTAGCAGGCGGGTGCCTGCTGTAACAGGTTGCAGACATTCATGACTGCACCCGCAGGGGGATGAATGTGCACCGGACCCAAGGCCTTCATGCATGCGGAAAAGAGGGGATGTTTTTCCATACTCCGATCGGTGAAGACATTTAGCACACCTCTCTCTGATTCTACCTTGAATGTTTGTTCGTTGACCTGCGCGCCTGCATCACGAATCGCTTGGTAGCGTTTGCCGGTTAGGGGATCTTCAACCACACCGATGACCGGAACACCCTCTCGGGAGATCAAGGCAATGGAGACGGCATACCCGGGGTTACCTTCGAGAAAGGGAAGGGTGCCGTCTAGGGGATCGATACACCAGAAGTAGTCTTTATCAAAACGATCTTGGCTGTCTTCGCTCTCTTCAGCTAACATACCCAAATCATACTGTGTAAGGCTCTCTTGGAGCAACTCTAAGATCAAAACTTGGGCGTCGCGGTCCAGTTGACTCACTACTTCGGATGCTAGGCTTACCGCAGCGTCCTTCCGTTCGACGGAAAGGGACTCCGGAGCGGTTTCCGATATTAGGCAGGCGGCTTTTGACGCGGCGATCACCGCGAGCGAGCACAGGGCATGCAGATCGTCTTGCGTTAGGGTCATGGAATCTCCAGTTCATCTAATACCTGCTTGCAGATGCGTTCGCTATAGCTGTTTATTTTCCAGTGCCCTGGACTCCAGCCTTTGAGGAAGCGATGAAAATCCGCCCAGGCGTAGGGATAGAGCTGTCGCCATTCCGTTTCGAGTGGAGTGGTGTCTATCCCATCCAGGCAGGTTCTCAAGGCGTTAAAATAAATCTCTAAAAGTGGCGTTTCCAAGCGTTCACATTCCCGCTCATCTAAGCAGGAACCGAGGAAATAGGCCACATCCACCATTCCGCAGCCGCCGCCCACATATTGAAAATCGACGGCGGCCACATCTCCATCGGGCCCAAAACAGAAATTCGCTAGTTTTGCGTCTCCGTGAACAAAGGATTGAAAGTGACCGCTACGCAAAACGTGATCGATGGCGGCCGCCCCAGCCTGAAGGCGTTTGTCGTTTAGGACCTTCAACTCATCGGGTCGGGTTGCCAAGTGCCAGTAACCGCCTTGGGGCCAGAGGCCTTCAGGTGTCTGATGGAGGTAGGTTGCGTGAAAGGTTGCCAGCCAGCGCAGACAGGCTTTGATATCTTCCATGCCAACGGATTTCTTGCGTAAGGGAAATCCCACCGCGTTTAGATCCTCGAGTATCATAAAGAAGTTGTCATCCTCATGATGTGAGGCCAGGCAGTGAGGCACTCGGCAGCGATCTGTACAGCGTGCGCTCCAGCGCTCATACCAGCTCATCTCCACGTGGTAGGAGGTTAGTTTTCGTTCGTGGGAGAGATTGCTACTCCATCCCCGTGGATGTGTACGCTTACTGGGGGGCTGCACATCTTTGACCACCACACTCTCATGCGTGCCCCCGCTGAGAAATAGTCTTTCAATAAGACCATAACCGCTCCAGAGTTCTTGAATCGGTTCGCGTTTTACAATGGACGTGGCCCGGGTTATCTCCAGCAGGAGTGCTTCATCTTGCGAATTCATGGGGAGAGGGGATATAGAGTATCTAGCATGTTTGCACGCGTATTTGGCTGGGTCGTCCGTTTCTTTTATGGATGGAATCCTTAACGTTTCCGAAGCAACCTACTTAGGCGAAAGGTCATGGCGCAGGCGCCGATGCCGAGGCCGACGGCTAAGCCTATCCAAAAACCTGAAGCCCCTTGTTTACGTACTAAACCTAGATAGGCCCCTAAAGGAAAGGCGATGATCCAGTAGCCGACGAAGCTAAGGAGGGTTGGGACTTTGACGTCTTTCATGGCTCGTAGGGCGCCGATACTGACCACTTGGATACCGTCAAAGAGTTGAAAGATACCCGCGATGGAGAGTAGTAAAACCGATAGGGTGATGAGCTCAGGTTCCGAGGTGAACGCACGGGCAATGGGTTCACCCAACGTGAGGTAAATGAGGGCAAACGTACCCATAAGTATAACGGTGAGTCCTTGCGCGCCAACGACAATATGCCGGCAACGCTCCAATGCGTTGGAACCGATGGCGTGGCCCACTCGAATGCCTACCGCATTGGAGAGACCCATAGGGATCATATACGTAGTTGTGGCGCAAGTGAGTGCAATCTGATGGGCCGCCATGGGTAAAGAGCCCAAGTGTCCAATAAGGATGGCACTGGCAGCAAAGGCTCCAAATTCCATCACCATTTGGGCGGTGATGGGGGTGGCGAGGCGGAAGAGGCTTTTGTATGCTGTCCATGATAAGCGGGTTCCTGATACCTGTGCATCTGGGAAGCTGCGAGAGAGATAGATGGCCATCAACGCGAGGGTGATCAGCCGGGATAAGAATGTGGCCAAACCTGCGCCGGCTAATCCCATTGCGGGAAAGCCCAGCTGTCCAAAAATAAGCAGGGCATTCAAGATAATATTTAGGAGTACGCCGGCAAACTGAATGGTGAACATGCCCCAAGGACGGTTTACCGCCTCTGCATATGATTTGAGTACCATTATGGGCATCATCAAAGCCATGGAGGGTGCAATCCAGTTGAGGTAAGCAGGTAAAATAGTAAGTACCTCTTCGGGTTGCTTGAGTTGGTTGAGGAGGGGCATGCTGTAGTTCATGCCCAGCCACACCATCAGCCCTAAGACTAAACTATAGCTACATCCATGCACTAAAACCCTGCGCTTCCCCATAGAATCGTTTGAACCATGAGCATGTGATACCTGGATAGACACCGACACCGCCCAACCAATACCCACCACGAGCCCGATGTAGATCAAGGTGTTCATGAGGGCAACTGCAGCCAACTCAACGGTACCGACTCGACCGATCATGATGGTATCGGTGAGGCCCAGTAACATTTGCCCCAAATGGCTGATAATAATTGGGAAAGCCAATTTAAGGGTATGTTTATTTTCGTGGAGTAATTTTCGCATAGTCAAATGGATATCTACATCGCTTCAGATATCGTAAACGTATGTAATCTAGTTCGAAATAGATTTCGATAGCGATTTCGATTTCGATTTTTTCTTTCACCATGGAAATCGCCTGCTAAAGGAAGTGCTACATTTTAACTTCACCTACTAAGGAAACCTATGACCCGCCCGATAGAAAGAGCCCTGATCTCCGTCTCAGATAAAGCTGGAATTGTTGAATTTGCAAAGGATTTACACGATTTAGGAGTGGATTTGCTCTCAACCGGAGGAACCGCAAAGGCTATTCGCGATGCGGGTATTCCGGTGCGAGACGTGTCGGAATTTACCGGATTTCCCGAAATGCTGGACGGACGGGTGAAGACCCTGCACCCCAAGGTGCACGCAGGCCTCCTCTACATGCGGGGAAATGAAGAGCACGAATCGACCATGAACGATCATGATCTAGCTCCCATCGATTTGGTGTGTGTAAATCTATATCCCTTTGAAGAAACCGTAGCAAAACCAGATGTTTCATTTGATGATGCCATCGAAAACATCGATATTGGTGGACCCACCATGCTCCGCTCCGCGGCCAAAAATATGAAAGATGTTACCGTGATCACCGATCCGGCGGATTATGCCGTGGTGATTGAAGAGATGAAATCCAACGCGGGGAACACCTTGCCGGCGACCCGTTTGTGTCTAGGTCAGAAAGTCTTTGCACGCGTGGCTTCCTATAACGGAGCTATTGCCGCTTATTTAGCCGAAAAGGTTCCTGTAGATGGACCCGCACCTTTTGTGATGACCTTAAACGATGCGGAAGGGCTTCGTTACGGAGAAAATCCACATCAGGCAGCCACTCTTTATCGTTCCGCACTAGGAGCAGAAGCCTGCATAGCTCATGCGGAAGTTCTTCACGGGAAGGCGATGTCTTACAATAATTATTTAGATGGTCACGCTTCCCTTGAGGCGGCCCGCGAATTGGTTGGGAAGCCCGGGGCATCGATCATCAAACACACTAATCCCTGTGGATTCGCGACGGGCGAAACCTTGTGCCAGGCTTTGGAAGCGGCTTGGGCTGGCGATCCGGTTTCCGCATTTGGTTCCGTGATTTCTGTAACCGTACCCGTGGATCTAGAAGCGGCCGAATTTTTGGCTCCGCGTTTTGTCGAAGTAATCATTGCACCTGACTTTACGCCTGAAGCGTTCGAAAAGCTCAGTAGCAAAAAGAACCTTCGTTTACTCAAGTTACACGCCCCTTTCACCCCCGCTGTAGATGCGCCCACCGTTCGTCAGATTGGCGGAGGGATTTTGATTCAAAAGCGGGACAATCAGGTGATGGACGCTTGGTCCGTGAAAAGCAAAGCTGCTTTTCCTGGCAACATGGCCGCGTTGGCTGAGTTTGGAGTTCGTGCTTGCAAACATGTGAAATCCAATGCGATCTTGCTGGTGCGTGAATATGCGCCGGGCCAGTTCCAAACCTTAGGTATGGGGGCGGGTCAGCCGAATCGTGTGGATTCGGTGAAGAAACTAGCGGTCGCTCGGGCTAAAGAAAATATCCGCCTCATGCATGAAGCAGGTGAGGGTGGGGATCTTGATTTGGATGCCTTCACGGCTAAAATTATGGGTGAAGTGATATTGATTTCCGATGCGTTCTTCCCCTTCGCGGATAATATTGACGCAGCAAATGAAGCCGGAATTAGATTCATCGTGGAGCCCGGTGGATCCAAGAAAGATCAGGACGTCATCGACACCTGTGATAAATACGGCATTGCCATGGCCTTCACTGGTATGCGTCACTTCCTCCATTAGAATGAAATCCTCCCTCTTATTTCTCGTATCTCTGCTTTTCCTCTCCGCTTGCGGTTCCACAAATGAAACCGTCGAACCGGGTAGGGGGGCTGAGCAAGAGGTAGGCCCTATGGCAACGATTTACCCCTCTGGTGAAGAGTCTCGCATAGACAGACATGGTCTGTGGCGGGGCATGAATGGAGATCAGGTAGTGTGGGAGGTTCGTTATACTCGTGGTGTCCCAACCGGACCCTACCGTGAGTGGAATGCAGACGGAGAGCTTATTGCTACCTGGCCCTATAATTGGAATGGAGAGATTGAAGGGTGGGCCCGGTGGTTTGAGTCTGGAGAGCCTGCATTCAAAAAAGAAGTTACGGCCGAAGATCCTCCTGATATTCCGGTAGTAGGAAATCAGTCCTACCTCCGAAATTGGCTCGAGAACCCACCGCCTCAAGCCGATTGACAAGCCTACATAACGATTTAGAGTCCACCCAATGAAAAGATCACTTCGATTATTGGGTAGTTATTTTTTTCTTGGATTCTTATTCGCACAGGAAATAGAGCCGCTTTCCACCCCGGAGCCACTCGTTCAAGACGCCACGCTTGAAATAAAGAGCTCACGTCGCTGGACTCTCACCGCAGGTTATGAGGTTGGCTTCTCGGATTACACCGAAGATGGTAATATTTTACCCATAGAATCCAGTTGGTCTGGGTGGAATTCGAAGGTCACTTTAAAAGTCGAAACGCAGGTTTGGGAGATTTTCCCCTACACTCGTTTGCGAATTATGAATTCTCAAGAAGCGGTTGAAGAATGGACGAGAAGAGGGAATATTTTTCAGAATAACGATATGAAAATTGCCGGTGGAGACCTTTCCCTTGGTTTTGAAACCCGACCGATCGATCTACCCTTCGCAACCCTAAGCCCTCAAATTGGTTTGATGGCCAGGTATCTCAATTTTGAAAGACGTAATTTTGTTTTTATTGATGGGGCCGATGCGTTTTTTGGCCAAGCCGAAACGGTAACCGAATTTGTACAAACCTATGGGGCTGGCGGAGGCTTCTCGCTAGATATGCCTCTTTCGACCACATGGGAATTTTCAATCACTACCGAAGTATACGGTCTCTTTTTCAGCAATGCCGATAATGACGCGTTTGATGCCTCAATCGAAGCCGAAAGGGGCCTTTTTTGGGATGCCACCTTTTCAGTCAGTAGGAGTTTGGGCAAACCTATTTATCGAGTAGGCGCCAGGATTAATACTCATTATCAATGGATTGAAGGGGGGCGAATAGGGTCAGATTTTGAACAAGGCATAACCGAATGGCCTGAAAGTCGCCTACGCACTATTGGAATGGAACTCTTTTGGCAGGGGGTATTTTAATCGGGTTAAAAGAAAATCCCAATTACCCTGTTAGCATCAGGATAAATGCCGATTTTTAATGGATTGAAGGAGGAAGCACGGGATCCTTCTTTCGTAAGGATATTGTAGAATGGCCGGAAAACCGTTTAGGCAATTTAGCTCTAGATTTGTATTGGAGAGACACCTTTTAGGCTTGTAGGTAGATAGGATGCTTAAGCAAAAGATCTACACCATCATATTTGAGGCAGATACCCCTGCTGGAAAAACCTTTGACGTTGTTCTCATTCTGGCGATTATTGGAAGTGTTACGGTTACGTTTTTAGACAGTGTGGATTCGATACATCGTTCGAATCATCATCTTCTCTCTTTGCTGGAAATCATTTTTACGTGGTTATTTGCGACAGAATACTTCTTGCGCTTGTGGTGTACAAAACGTCCATCGGCTTATGCAAAAAGCTTTTTTGGCCTGGTAGATTTAATAGGATGGTTACCCTCTGTAATCGGTCTTTTCTTCCCGGGATCTGAAGTATTGACCACCTTTAGGGTAATTCGGGTGTTACGGGTGTTCAGGGTACTGAAAATGGCGAGTTACCTCAAGGAGGCCCAACTTTTGGCGGATGCTCTTAAAAATAGTAGCCGGAAAATTTTGGTTTTCCTTTTTGCGGTTCTCACGTTGGTGATCTTATTGGGGAGCCTGATGTATTTGATTGAAGGCCCTATCCATGGATTCTCCAATATTCCGGTTAGTGTTTACTGGGCCATCGTAACTCTCACCACTGTAGGATACGGAGATATTAGCCCTCAAACGCCTTTGGGCCAGTTATTTGCCTCTATGATCATGATTTTGGGCTATGCGATTATTGCGGTTCCAACCGGGATCGTATCCGCAGCTTTTGTGAAGGGGGAGGTAGACGAACCATCTACCGAAGAAAGCCCTGAGAAAAGCACAAATCATGGTTGACAGTAGAGCTAGATATCACTACTTTCCCGCCTCCGTTCAAGGAACTGAACGAACTTTTTTAAGGAAACCCCAAGTATGAAGACAACTTTTCTCAAAGATGCGGAAATTGACCGCAAATGGCACATTGTAGATGCCTCAGGCAAAACTGTTGGCCGTTTGGCTACAGAAGTTGCGGACGTGTTACGTGGCAAACATAAAGTCACCTATGCACCCCATGTAGACAACGGCGATTTCGTTATCGTTGTGAATGCTTCTAAAGTGTACCTCTCAGGTAACAAAGAATCTCAAAAGCTTTACCAGAAATACTCTGGTTATGTTGGTGGTTTGACCAAGAAGCCTGCTTCTTTCGTTCGTGAACGCGATCCGGAACGGCTTGTACGTCAAGCCGTCTGGGGAATGATTCCTCGCAGTCGTCAAGGCCGTCAGGTGATCCGTCGCCTTAAAGTCTATGCAGGTCCAGAACACGAACATGCGGCTCAAAAACCCGAAGTCCTCGAAGTTAACTAAGGAATATATATTTTATGGCAACCAAGACCCCAATTCAACCCACCATCGCTACCGGACGTCGTAAGACCTCTGTTGCACGTGTTCGTTTAACTCCCGGTGTGGGAAAAATCTTTGTTAATGGTAAAGAATTTACCCAGTATTTCGGTAACCCTGTTCTCTGTTCCTACATTGAACAACCACTCGAATATGTAGATGTAAAAGAAAAGTATGACATTCAAGCTCGCTTGAATGGTGGTGGCAAAGCCGGTCAAGCCGGAGCTCTCCGTCACGGTATCTCTCGTGCATTGGTAGAATTAGATGCGGAACACCGCGATGTGTTGAAAGCCAAAGGCTGCCTCACACGTGATGATCGTATGAAAGAACGTAACAAACCCGGTCAGCCCGGCGCTCGTAAACGCTTCCAGTTCTCAAAACGTTAAACCTAGCGTACATCGGATTTATCCGATATCGAAAAACCCCGCTGGCTATTGGCCTTGCGGGGTTTTTTATTGCCCTCTAGTCATTAATTCTGCAGGTTAAACCTATGTCGGACTCCACACTCATTAAAGCTGATCAGCCTCTTTCGGATGAGCAGGAACATCTTGGGTTTTCGGAGGTGCCGTTGGAATACCATATGAACTCCTTTGGTATTCCGTATATCCGGAATCCGGATACCGAAGGCGGATTTCTCTATGTGACACGTTGGGGGTGGCATCACTTGGCCCACTTACGACAGGAGAATTGGTATACCGCTCGGAAATTTGTCAAAGAGGGGCGTCGACTAAGGGGAAGCACGGGAACCGTGTATCAGTTTCCCTCAAGCCCGGATAATGTTGTTCCTATGGATTTGCTTTTAAAAGTTTCTCGGATTGCAGAGGAAATTCCCGGAAAACTTGCGGGTGAATTTCCTGAACTCACGGTTAAAACGTCAGCTAGTTTTAACTCACCTTTTGAGGAATTTGGGATGGTTCAGGAATTACGAAATTCTGATTTCGGGCCAAGCGAACTTCATATTCGCACCAAACGTCCAATGGCCGTATATTGTGCTCCCCGGGATTTACCCGCATGGCAATTAGGCCGAAATAAATCAGATTTGCGAAGTCATGTTCGAATGATGGAACGGGATCAGTCTTCACAGCCAGATGGAATGAAGGTAAAATTGATGGAATACCGCCAGTATTTTTCTATCTTTGCTTGGGTTCCGGGTCTAGATGCTCAAGCCGCAATGGAACAAGGACTGATGAGTGAAGACGAGCTCGAGCAGTTGAGTATGCGGGTAAATGCGGAACTTGATTCCAAAGGCTTTAGGATTTTAGACAATAAACCCAAACATTTTATTGTGCGTCAGGGGCCCGACGGTAAACTACTTCGTTATCGTGGAGCCATTATTTACGTGCAAGTCGATTTTGAACTTCTACAACGCAACGAAGCCTATGAGGCTTATCTAACTCAACCTTCTTCCCCTACAATGACTACCCTATGAGTGCACCTGAATATACGGATACCTTTATTCTTCCACCTGGTTTTAGGGCCGCAGGCGTTCATGCGGGTATTAAACCGGACCCAGAAAAAAAAGACATGGCTTTGCTGGTGTCCGATGAAGCAAAAACGGTTGCGGCTGGAATGTTTACGACCAATAAAATTCAGGCCGCTCCCGTGCAAATGGATATCAATCGTTTGAAGTCGGGAAGAGCTCGAGCCATCATCATCAACAGTGGAAACGCAAATGCTTGTACGGGTAAGCAAGGGTTTACGGATGCGGATGAAATGGCATCCCGCACGGCAAAAGGATTAGAGCTTAACGAGTCCGAGGTGTTAGTTTCATCTACGGGAAGTATCGGGAAACCCATGAACATGGAACCCATTCGGTCGGGTATCGATACCTTGATCGAGATGCTTTCACCTGAAGGTGCGGAAGATGCCTCTGCGGCAATTTTGACTACGGATACTCGTGCCAAGCGTTGTAGTACGAAAATCCAAATTGATGGAATCGATGTAATCCTTAGTGGATTCTGTAAGGGTGCGGGAATGGTTGAACCCAATATGGCCACCATGTTGGCATATATCTGTACGGATGCCCACATAGAGGCAGACCATCTTAAATCCGCTTTGAAAATCGCTGTAGATGCTTCATTTAATAAGATCTCCATCGATGGAGATACCAGTACCAATGATTCGGTCATTTGCTTAGCAAATAGGCGTGCCCAACACCTGCCCCTTAACCCAGAGCATCCGGAGTGGAACCTCTTTCAAACAGCTCTCAATGGCGTCATGTTCGATTTGGCTATGAAAATTGTTTGGGACGGGGAGGGCATGACTAAATTCATTGAATTACAAGCGGAAGGGGCTGCATCCGATGCCGAGGCGGATAAAGCGCTTCGTGCCATCGCCAATTCGTTTTTAGTCAAAACGGGTTGGGCGGGGACCTATCCCGCATGGAGCCGAATTGTCGATGTGTTGGGGTATTGCGGTGTAGACATAGAACCCGAAAATATAAGCATCAGTTATGATGGTTTACCTATGTTAATCGAAAGCACGCCCGCGCAACCCGATAAAGAGGCTCTAAACAAAATCCTTAGTTCAAATCGCTACACCATCCGTATAAACCTAGGAACCGATGGGGAAGGGGCCGCCGTTCTCTACACCTGCGATTGCACCGAAGAATATGTGCGGATCAATATGTTTTAGAATTCTCACAAAGGCACGGAGACACAAAGGAAATCTATAGAGGGGTAAAATTTCTAGATCAGTGGCTCTGCCCCTTTCGAAACATCGGCCTTACCTATCTGGTGGCACGGATCATGTTCATGGTCTTTACTATCTTATAAATCAGTTGAGGACATAAGATCTGAGATCTGAGATTTGATATTTCCGATCGGAAGGTCTAACTTTTAATTTTTAAGTGCTTCCGGTAAAAAGCCAGCTCAGCCACACTTGCCTGAATATCAAAATACGCATCGTGTTGGGCCATGTCATCATTCAGAGAGGCTTCAGGAAAGTACTTTTTGATAAACGCCGGATCTTCTTTAGGCGGTAAAGGTTGCTCCCAGAAATCTGTCCATTGCGTTTTCAAGGTGGAAACATCTAAAAGGCGGTAATGGCTCCGGCGCAGGATACCCGGAAGCAAGCGACGAAAGAGGTGCCAGTCGTTATGAACAGAGTTTCCTGCGATGAGTGGGCGCTGCCCAGGAAGCTCCTGAATGGGTCCAATGACTTTGTCAATATAGCTGCAGAGACGAACTTCCGCATCTTCAAGGGTTACGGCTTTAGGTCCAAGACATCCTCTTACAATATGAGGGATGTTTTCTTTGACCCAAGGGCTAATTCCCCGATCATTCGGACGCTTGATAAACAAAACAATATCCTTTTCTGGTGGGGCCAAGCGTTTGAGATTCGCGTCTGTGGCCATTAAGGCCACCTGAAGAATCTCGGCGTCCTCTAGCTCGAGGCTGGAGAATTCGGCATCGAGCCAAAGATAACCGGGGGCTTGAGACGTTAAACTCACGCGTCAACCTCCACGGCAACCGGATCAAGTTTCCAAATATCGCGGTTGTAATCGCTGATGGTTCGATCGCTGGAGAACATACCCACTCGCGCTGCGTTGAGCACAGCCATGCGAGCCCAAGACTCTTTGTCTTTAAAGGCGACATCTACTTCATGTTGTGCACGAACGTAATCATCGAAATCCACGAGCACGAGGTAGGGGTCGCCATGGTCGGTAAGGCTCTGTTTTATGGGAAGCATCACGTTATGTTCTCCGGGAGTGAAGAAGTCACTGCCGATCCATTCGAGCAACGCTTGAATCATGGGATTGCTATCTACGATGCTTTGAGGATTATATCCTTGTTTCCAAAGTGCTTCCACTTCTTCAACGTTTTTACCGAAGATGAAGATGTTTTCTTCTCCCACAGCATCTTTGATTTCGATGTTTGCACCGTCAAGGGTTCCGATGGTCAATGCTCCGTTTAGAGATAGTTTCATATTTCCGGTACCACTCGCTTCTTTACCTGCGGTGGAAATCTGCTCAGACAAGTCAGCGGCCGGAATAATCCGTTCCGCCAAACTGATTCTATAATTAGGAAGGAATACGACTTTTAGTTTTCCGTTGATACGCTCATCGTTGTTGATGATATTTCCCACCGCATTAATAGATTTGATAATGGTTTTTGCCAAATCGTATCCAGGAGCTGCTTTCGCACCAAAAATAAATACCCGTGGAGCAATATCAAAATCGGGCTCCTGCAAGAGGCGACGGTACAGATACAGAATGTGCAATAAATTTAAGTGCTGACGTTTGTATTCGTGCAGACGTTTAATCTGAACGTCGAAGAGCGCATTCGGGTCGACAGTGATGCCACATTCCTTTTCAATGATTTCCGCAAGTTTTACTTTGTTATCGTATTTGATTTGCATGAAACGTTTGCAGAAGTCTTTATCTTCCGCAAATACGGCCAGCTTGTCCATTTGCATCAAATCATTAGGCCATCCATCCCCAATTTTCTCTGTGATCAGGTCCGCAAATTCCGGATTGCAGGCCAACAACCAACGACGAGGGGTAATCCCATTGGTTTTGTTATTTAGACGTCCTGGAAATAACTCGTTAAAGTCATAAAAGAGGTGTTTTTTTAGTAGCTCTGTATGGAGGGCTGCCACCCCGTTAACCGAATAGGAGGCCACAACGGAAAGGTGAGCCATCCGAAGATATTTTTCACCATTTTCTTCAACTAGAGAAAGATCCTTAATTTTCTGGGGATCATTTGGCCATTTTTCTGCAACCTGTTTGAGATGGTGTTTGTTGATCTCATACACAATCTGTAAGTGGCGGGGGAGGACTTTACCAAATAAGGGTACGGACCATTTTTCCAAAGCTTCCGGAAGAAGCGTATGGTTTGTGTAGGCAAAGGTTTTGGTGACAATAGCCCATGACTCCTTCCAGGTCAGGTCTTCCTCGTCGTGTAAAATGCGCATCAATTCAGGAACGGCTACCGCAGGGTGGGTATCATTCAACTGAATCGTGGCTTTTTCTGGGAAAACGTCCCAGTTAGAATGTTCGCGTTTGAAGCGTCGAATAATATCGCGCAGGGAACAGGCCACAAAGAAATATTGTTGAACCAAGCGCAACTCTTTCCCATTTTCTGTGGAATCATTCGGGTAAAGAACTTTAGAGATGACCTCTGACATATTCTTTTCCTGAACCGCTTCTACATATCCGCCCTGATTAAAGATTTCTAAATCCAAATCTTCCGAGGCGCGCGCTTCCCACAAACGAAGGAAATTAACCGTTTTGGTTCCATAGCCTGCAATTGGAACATCATAGGGTACTCCCACAATTTCACGCGAGTTAATCCACTGAGGGCGATAGCGCCCTGCATCATCAAATACGCTTTGCACTTCTCCATATACCGGAATCGTTTGCGCGTATTCCGGACGGATTATTTCCCAGACATTTCCGAAGCGTAGCCAGTTGTCTGGATGTTCAATTTGATATCCGTTTACAAATTCCTGACGGAATAAACCAAATTCATAGCGGATGCCGTATCCGATGGATGGCAGGTCTAAGGTTGCCATACTGTCTAAGAAGCAGGCGGCCAGTCGTCCCAAGCCACCATTTCCTAGGCCCATGTCGTTCTCGTCTTCCCGTAGATCGTTGTAATCCACACCCAGATCTCCCAAGGCTTCCACAACTTTTTTATGGATCCCTGCATTATGGAGATTATTGTCTAAAAGACGACCCATGAGGTATTCCAGAGACAAGTAGTAGACTCTGCGGGCATCGCTTTGCTGATGCGCATTCTGAGTGGAGATCAGTCGTTGAACTAAGATATCACTCACCACTTGGGAAACCGCCTTTCTCCAGTCTTCGGTAGTGGCAAGGCTTAATGCCGTGGCTTGGCTGAATCGGATGTGGTAAAGAATCAGTTGGCGGATTTCATCCACGGTCATATCGCCGCAGGGATTTATTTTCACAGGTATGGTTGTATCAGTCATTTCAGGTTCAGTTTTAGTAAAGTTTGAGTATAATAAGAATGGTTAGTACTAACCGGAGCTTTTAATAACGAAAGCAGGAAAGAGTAAAATCATCTTAAAATTCATACGTTTGAATTTTAACCCTCTTCGCGAGCCTGAAAAGGCACTTTGGGTTATAAAATACGGTGAACAGGCTTCAGGAAGCGCACCTTGATTCCTTGTGAAGATAACAATTCTCTCCAAACCTAGGTCTGCGTCATCTAAAGCTAGTGCCCCTCCCAAAAAGGAGGTCAGAAAATATACTAGAGAAGAGGGGAGAGAAAGGGCGCCTCCTACAATGGGTGAAAGTCGGTATCGGGATCGCTATCGAAACCACAACAAGTAAACTGAACCCAATTATCGTGTGAAGTATCGCCATCAGAATGGTTCGATTCCGATCCCTATAGCGATACCGATTGGGAGTTACACCAATTGTGGAATGCGCCCGGGTGGAGAAACGCTTGGATGTTCTTAGTGCTCGAAATCAACGACGCGCCGTTCGGTGGCAACTTCTTTGATGAATACACCCGCTTTTACGTGCTCTGGATGTACTTGATATCTATTTAGGGCATCCCAGTCCGCAAATGTTGTGAGTAAGACAATATCCGAGGCGACATCCGAAGGTTTTTCATTCAGGCCTACTTGAAGGGAAATAACCTCTTCAATACATTCGGTCAAAGCTTCGAGGCTGGCTTTCATTTTCTTAAGAATACCCCCTTTGTCTAAGTCCAAGGCTTGGTCTTTCACTTTCCATTGTACGATGTGTGTGATCATTTTTTTTTGATGGCTGATGGCTGATGGCTGATGGCGGATTTTACCGTAAACCATTTGGAGGCGGTAATACTTTATCGGTTAAAGCGCCTTCACTGGCAGAGGTAACCGTAGAGGCGAATTTTGCCAAAACACCCCGAGTAACTCTAGCTTTGGGTAATTTAAGTTTCGCTCTGCGTTCTTTGAGTTCTTTCTTCGTGACATGGAGTTTGAGTTCTGCTTTTTCGGCATCGATTGAAATGGTATCTCCATTTTTAACTAATGCAAGGGGGCCGCCAATGGCGGCTTCTGGGGTGATATGCCCCACCACAAATCCGTGACTGCCACCTGAAAAACGTCCGTCGGTGATGAGAGCCACATCTTTACCTAAGCCTTTACCCATAACCGCAGAGGTCGGAGAAAGCATTTCACGCATACCCGGTCCACCAACAGGTCCTTCATAGCGAATCACGATAACGTGACCCTTTTTAATGGTACCATCCAGAATCGCTTTGAGCGCTTTTTCTTCGGAACCATACACTTTGGCTTTACCCTTAAATGAGAGCCCCTCTTTTCCGCTAATTTTCGCCACCGCACCTTCCGGCGCGAGATTTCCCCGCATGATAACCAAATGGCTTTCCGCTTTGATCGGATTATCCATAGGTCGAATGACGTCCTGTCCTTTTGGATAAGGTTTAACCTTTTTAAGATTTTCCGCCAAGGTCTTTCCGGTGCAGGTCATGCAGTCCCCATGCAGAAGTCCTGCATCCAGCAGTGTTTTCATCAGGGGTTGAACCCCACCGATTTTAATCAACTCAATCATTACATATTTTCCACTAGGCTTGAGGTCCGCCAAAACGGGCACTTTCTTTCCTACGCGGGTAAAATCGTCTAAATTTAGTTTCACGCCTACAGTCCAAGCCATCGCCAACATATGCAAGACCGCATTGGTGGATCCGCCCAGAGCGCAAATCATGGTAATCGCATTTTCGAATGCTTTCTTGGTCATGATCTGTTTAGGCGTAATACCTTTTTTAACCAAGTTCATGATCGCAGCACCGGCGGCGCGACAGTCGGCCGCTTTTTCTTCTGAAATAGCCGCTTGTGAGGAGCTTCCAGGGAGACTCATGCCCAAGGCTTCAATCGCGGAGGCCATAGTATTGGCAGTGTACATCCCACCACAGGAACCGGGTCCGGGAATCGAAACCTCTTCGATGGTTTGTAACTCAGCGTCATCGATATCCCCACGGGCATGGGCACCAACCGCTTCGAAGGTGGAGACGATATCCACATCTTGACCCTTGTGCTTTCCAGGCATGATGGTTCCGCCGTAGATGAAAATAGCAGGGCGGTTCAGACGCGCGATAGCTAACATGCAGCCCGGCATGTTTTTATCACAGCCGCCAATGGCAATTAGGCCGTCAAACATTTGGCAACCAACTACGGTTTCAATCGAGTCCGCAATGACTTCTCGGGAAACTAGCGAGTAATGCATGCCATCGGTACCCATGGAGATTCCGTCCGAAATCGTGATGGTGTTAAAGATGATGCCTTTCCCACCTGCGGCATCGACCGCGTCGTTAGATTCACGGGCCAACTTGTCAATATGCATATTGCAGGGCGTGACCATGCTCCAGGTGGAGGCCACCCCGATTTGAGATTTTTTAAAGTCTTCGCGATCAAATCCCACGGCATGAAGCATCGCACGACTGGCGGCGCGTTCCGGTCCATCGGTGATTTGGGAGGAGTAGGGGCGGTCTTTAGGGGCTGATTTCGTTTTTTTTGCTGACATTAGAAGCTTCTCATAAGGTTATAAAAATGAACTTTTCTTAATCAGTATAGAGCTTTTGGTCCAGTAAAAAAGCCCTACCAAGGGAGTTTTTTGAAGGATCGATCCCGTAAAGCCTTTGAATAAACTCCAGCGCCAAAGGAAGACTATCCACTTCCATGCCTTCATAATCGCGTCCAGGGAGTTTGTGAAGCCCATTTGGGATATGATAGATTTTAACTGGCTTTACGCTTTGATGATATCCCCTCCTGTACGCTCTAGGGTATTGTCCTCCCGGTAAAAGGGAGGGCACCCTGTCCGGAACTAATCATAATGCCTGCACTTGAAAAGACAGTATCCGTCACCGTATTTCCTACCACACGATGATCCCTACCAACAGGTCAATTAAGGTAAATCATTTAATTATAATGCTCTTTTCTGGATTCATCTTAGTAATATGGCTCATCGAGATTCGATATGTGAAATGTAATTTTACTTTACGTAAATGACGGGTACACGTTCTTCTATTTTGTCTGATAGGCATTTCGCAATGAATTCTCTGAGCACAGGATAAGACTCTCTCTCTACATCGCTATGTGTAGCCCCTTTAAATTCGTGCTGTGACACCTGTTTATGCCCCACGCTTTTTAGCATACGGTTATAATAGGAGGTTTCTTCATACCGACCAAATAGCTCCAGTTCCCGATCTCCAGTGGTCAAAAGAATGGGGGGGGCGTCGCCACGAACATGATAAAGTGGAGCAAATTCGTTAATGAGGGGTTTGGTAGCGGCAATTCCCATTTCTTTGCGAACCGTAAAGTGGGTGATGGATTGACCGCTAATGGATGCTAAACCGAGCAAGCTATCGGGGTCTATGTCATAGGGACGCAACCATGATTTATCCAGAGTGATCAGGCTGGCAAGGTATCCACCTGCCGAAAATCCTACTAAAACAATTCGATCTGGATCGCCTCCATAGCTTTCGATATTCTCAAACACCCAGGCGACAGCGGCTGCGGCGTCCTCGATATAAGCCGGAGACCTTACTTTAGGATGCAATCGGTAGCTGGCCGAGACCACCGCATAGTCTTTTCCCCTGATTTGCCGAGGCACGTTGCGGTTTCCAGCCTTCAACCCTCCGGCATGTAAGTAAATCACGGTACCAAAGCCTTCTTTTCGATTTTGAGGTAGGTAGACATCCAGTCGACACTTCTCATGCATATAGGGAGTGAGATCGGAACCGGATCGGTAGGGGATGCCTTTCAGCATTTTGCTTTCGCTCATGGGTAGGGCTTCAGGTCGTATATCTTCTGCTCGTGCTAAAGAGAATACGACTATGAGAGAACAAACGCTCAAGACGGGAAGGGATCGGAGGGCTCTTAACATCATGGTCTAGTTGTAGACCAGATAGCTCAGCATAGAAAGCTCCTATTAACTTTACGTAAATATAGCGGTCCTGTTTTATACTATGAGCGTTTCCTTCAGAGAGATTGCAGAAAAAACGGACGTTCCCGAATGGCGGCATCCTTGATTCTCCGCGGAAAACCATACGTTTCTATGGCAAATCGTAAAAAAATTCTAAAAGGTTCGCATGAATTAGGCTATCAACCGGATCTGGATTGTAATTCAGCTCTTGTCTTTAATCCAATGGGCTTACTTTATAAACCCTCTGTTGTTTCCCGGCGAATTCGTAGGTATAGCTCTCACGTTTCACTTCTTTGCCATTCACAAACACTTTTTTAAAGCGACTGTAGACCACGAAAGCCAGAAGAATCTCTCCGTAGCCTTTCTCGCTATGGCGGGTCGAAATGCGTAAAATAGCATCCTTCACCTTGGCGGAATAACCTACCCGGCTTCGCTCGCCACGTTTGTAGGCAAAGCTGTGACCATCATCACTTACCACGGTTCCTTTCAGGCTTTTTGGTGTACCTTCCGCTTCGAGGAAAAGATGTAGATCAAATTCTTTTCCTTGCCAATGATGGCTTTCGGGTCGGGAGGTTTCCATGGGCAGGGCGGTTCCGGCTCTTCCGTAAAGAGGCGTCGTCTCTCCGGAGGGGGTTAATCGGGATACCTTTCCTCCCTCTACCCATTTGCTCTTCATGAAATCCCACCAACGCCCTTTGGGCAAGGCTACCTTACGGCTTCGTTCTTCGCTGACTAGAGGGGCCTGCATCAGCGCGGGACCCACCATAAACTGATCTTCAATTTCGGAGAGGTCGATTTCTTTGTGTTTAGGAAAGTCGTAAAACAGCGGACGTAAAATGGCCTCTCCCTGTTCTTCCTGTTCTACAAACAGTTGATAGAGATAGGGGCGGAGCCGATACCGGTCTTGTATATAGTTTCGGGTTACGTCTAAGGTCTCGGTTCCGTAAACCCAGGGTTCTTGCCTTGGCGAATGGAAAGAGGCGTGATTTCGACAGAAGGGGAACAGAAAACAGGCTTTGTAATAATCTTTAAAAAGTTGTTCCGAACATGTCCCATCGAATCCTCCCAAGTCCGCTCCGTTGAAAGGAACACCCGACAAAGAGAGATTTAAGGCGGTAGGTAAGGTGAGTTGCAACCAGTGGTAATTCGATGTGCTATCTCCATGCCAGATCGCCGCCGCGCGAGCCATACCGGTGCTCCCGGATCGACTCAGAATAAAGGGGCGTTCATCCGGTCTGGCTTTGAGAAATCCGTCCCGGGTTGATTCAGCCATCTCTAAGGCAAACTGATTATGGTGAGTCCAATGATCTTTCTTTCCGTCCGCCCAACGCATGGATTCATTTCCCACAAAGCCGAGGGCTGGATCATTCATATCATTCCAGCAACCCTCAATTCCGCGCTCCGCGAGTTCCGTGATTTTATCTCTCCACCAGTCTTTTCCTTTCTTTTGCGAGTAATCCACAAAAGCAGTATCACCGGGCCAGACCTGACCTACGAAGGTCGTTCCCTGAGGGGTTTTGCAGTACACGTCTTTTTCTAAACCTTGTTGGAACACATCCCATTCCGGATCAATCTTTACTCCCGGATCAATAATCGGAATTACTTTTTGCCCGTCGGATTGAAGCGATGACAAATCCTCTTCCACGTTGGGAAAGTGTTCCTCATGAAAGGTAAATACCCGATAGCCGTTCATATAATCAATATCCAGCCACAGGCCATCGACCGGAAACTTTTCTTTTTTAAAGCGACGTTTATAGCCTTCTAATTCTTTGGCCGAGGTATAGCCCCAGCGACATTGATGATACCCCAGAGACCACACGGGAGGCAGGGGCGTGGTGCCCACCAACTGTTGGTACTCACGGGTGAGTTCTGCCAGAGAGTCTGCAAACAGAAAAAACAAATCCGGTTGTCCTTGGTGAGCGCCGATTACCAGCATTTCACTGCTGTCTCCAGCCGCCAATAAACCTTCTACTTTCATTTGAGCTCCGGTATTTATCATCACCTGTCCCGGATTATTCACCAGAATTCCTACCCAGCCCTTTTTCGTTTGAATAATTAAATAAGGAATCGAAACATAAGCTGGATCTGGTCGACCGTTTTGGAAAACATCACCGGCAAAGTCTGCCATCATATCGGTGTTCCAGAAGCTGGTGCAGGCTCCGGAAAGTTCCAGGCCTAAAAATTTCTCACCCATCCCATAAAACTTTTCCGTTCCGTCTAAGAGAAAGTTCATTACGAAACTTTCTCCGCAAATCCCAAACGCCTTTCCAGGAACGGATTTTAGAACCGATTGCTTCTTACGGTTTTTGGCCTCGAATCCTAACGTGGCTTTTGCCAGAGAGAGTTTCCATTTCGGCGTCGATCCCTTGGGTTCACCATCCGGGTAGGGGGTCCAAGTGGATTCATTACGATTCCAGCCCTTTCCTTTGGCGGTAACCCGAAAAATATTTTCTCCGAAACTCGTAAGTTCAAGAACCCCTTGTTTCCGATGTACGGAATAGGTTCCTGAGGAATCAAGAGAGGAGGGATATTCGAAATTTGCGGGATGGAGAAACTTGTTTAGATACATGGTGGGCATCTAACAGAGGAGGCGCTTTGGAGCAAGCCGAGATAACCGTTACGTACAGTCTATTAAGGAACAGAGAACGTCAAGAGGCGGGTATTTTCTTCTGGTGACTTGTCGCCATCCATTGATGTGAAGTTTATGGATGGAGATCTGGGTCGGTGGGTTTCCCGAGAGTGGTCGTAAGCGTTTACGCCCCGTTTAAACGCCCAGAAATCTAAGTTAGCATGCTGGTTCCGGGCCGAGCACCTGCGGGGCTCCGGCCACTTTAGGAAGGTCATGGCGATAACGAAATTCTTTTGTTGAAAAATGGGGAATGTCCAAGACATTACTCCTTCTTGACTTTATCTCCTCATTTGCCCACAAATCTCTCCATGTTCCCCCCCGGTATAACCCTTAAAGCGCGTCGATTCGGTCTAGTATGTAGTCTGTTGATTTCGGGTGTGCTCCACGCGGCACAACATCCTGCGGTGGTTGACCGTGAATTTACGCATACGGAAGATGTCGGTTTTGGGAACAGCGTGTTCCTGGTTGGCGATGCGGCGGTGCTCGGAGGCGGAGACCCCGCCAAGGGAATTAAGATGCGTTTCACGGAGGGGAATATCTGGCGCGCGAAGGTTGCAGTGCCATCGATTGCGGGCGAGTTGAGCTATCAATTCGTCAGCCGCTCCACGGATCCATCCGTCTATTGCGATAGCAATAATTTTACGTCGTTGACCACGCCTGACGCATTACCTATGTTTGCTTCCGAGGTTGCGCCCTATAGTGGCAAAACCATTTACTATCACAGTTCGTGGACGGATGCGTATATTCTCTACTGGTCCGAAACCACGAATGCCTTCGTGCAAACGCAACTCGAAGACGCTGGTGCAGGGCGGATCGCCGGAGAAAAGCTCTTTAAGCTCACGGGAATAGGGGATGCGGGTGACGATCTCATTTTTGCACTCACAAATGGAGCCGGGCAGTGGGATAATGCCTTCGGACAAGCCGAGGTGAATTACCAAACCACCCTAGATTTTCTTTTTGTGCAGGATGGTCAGATTTACAATTACTCACCCGCTTCCACGGTCTCGGATCCGCGTTTTGAAACTCGTCTTGTCGGCTCATCCGTAGACGGTATTCTCGGACGGAATATTAAGATCTATCTGCCTCGCGGCTATGACTCGCACCCGACGAAACGTTATCCCGTTCTCTATATGCACGACGGTCAGAATGTTTTTTCGCCCGGTGGGAGCTTCGGGAGCTGGGATGTCGATCTCACCGCAAGTGCCGAGATTCAAATGGGGCGGATTCGGGAGTGCATCATCGTCGCGATAGATAATACGGCCGATCGACTCTCTGAGTATTTGCCACCAACTGACAACTTCAACGGGCAGGGGCGTTGTGATGACTACGCCGACTTTGTGATCAACAATGTGCGTCCGACAGTGGATGTGAATTACCGGACCCTCAACGATCCGAGGAACACTCTACTGATGGGTTCCTCTTTCGGTGGGATCGCGTCGATCTACATGGGCTGGGCGCACCCCGATGTGTTTGGCAAAATAGGTGTGTTGTCACCTTCCTGGTGGGCGATTCCTAATCTTCGTACTCAACTCCGCAACGCCGCCGCTCGCTCGGAGCGCGTCTATCTCTACTGGGGTACGGCCGAGTCCTCGGCTTCTGCGGATGCGTCCACTTGGTGGCCACCTTTCCTCGATGGCTACGATAGCTACCTTTCGCAGGGCTATCACATCGGCAGCGACTTCGTCTCTGTTATAGGTTGCGGGCTCTCGCACAACGAAGCCGCTTGGGCCAGCCAAATGGAAACCGCGCTGCGTTTTCTTCTGCCCGTGAATGATGCACCCAATGAATTGGTTTACCTTGACGAGTGGCCCACGGTTTCCTTTGTAGTCGATTCTGAGACGTCCATTGAGCTGACCTATCCCGCTCAATCAGGCTATCGCTACCAAGTCGAAACCACCAGCGACCTACAAACCATTGAGCCATGGGGCATCGTCACCGTGCAAAGTACGAACCGCATTTGGCAAACTCTGACTACGAGTGCAGCCATAGACTCAGAGGGATTCCAAGGTTTCTATCGTATCCGCGTGCTAACGGAGTGATCGCTCATTTCGTATTTCTCTTAGACGTAGGTCTCGTCAATCGGCTACAGGTTGACGTACTTGAACCTGAACAGATTATCACGTAGCCTCAGAGGCTTTTCGCTGGAAGGGGTCATATTCCTGAGCATGACTTTTCTGGTTCGGATATGTTGAAATATTTCCTGATAGGTTCTTCTGCGCATGCCGTGACGATGGCACTCGGTTCATGGGACGCGTCACTTATAAATAACTATTCGTTGGTCGCCACCAAACGCATGGAAACGACAGGAACCTATGTCCTGCTCATCAATGGCACGGAGATGATTTGCGTCGTTGCAAATCATCCGCCGTTAGCGTCTCCTATAGTTTATGTAATCCGCTCCTCAGCACTCCGGGGTAGTTTTTTTTATCAAGCCGTCTTAGCTCTTTTAAAAGTTTTCAGCACTATCCGATTCTTTTAAGAACTGCTGATTATTTTCCCTCGTTGAAACTTCCGCCATGCGGGGCGAAGGTCGGACATCGGTAGACGTATCAACGGGACATGTAGCCCGCCGCTACAAGGATTACGCGTCAGATAGATGGATGATCGACGATGAGTAACTTGATATTTTCTAAGGAAATAACTGTGGAGTCATATGCGTCACCACAGAGCTCACATATCAACATGTATCAATCTTAAATTGATACACAAAAGAGGCCGCAAGAATGTCCGCCGCCGAGTAAGTCCTTGCCATAGTAATCTATATTGTTAAGGAGAACATCCCGTGAGGAATTTTATACACTACGATAGTGACTTTCCCCGGCTTCAAATCCATCCATTGGCGTTTCCAAGCAGTTCTCGCCTCAATTAGGTAAAACCCAACCAAGACATTATTATGCCCCAACGACATCGTATCCAATTTCCGTCCTCACAAGAACACGACCTCAGTCAGTCCGAGGCCTATTTTCATGTCGTCGAAAATGGCGAACAAGTGAAGCTACTTTTTCACGACTACGAAGCCATTTTCTCTCGGCCCGGACTTTACGAGCAGTTGTTCTACGAGCGGCTGATGTGCACGTCACCGCAAAAAGTCACTGAGTTACTGAAACGCAGTCTCATTGCGGAAAGACAAAGTTGCTCCGAATTACGAGTATTGGATCTCGGTGCTGGCAACGGTATCATGGCTCAGACGATTCGCGATGAGGGCGCCGCCCGTGTGGTCGGAGTGGACATCATTCCCGAAGCTCGCACCGCGGCCTATCGGGACCGCCCCACGGCCTACGATGACTATTGGGTGACCGACTTCACAGCTCTATCCGAAGAACAAACCAAGGAGTTGGGCGAGTGGAATTTCGACTGCCTGACTTCAGTGGCAGCCTTGGGCTTTGGAGACATTCCCCCTGAAGCATTTTTTGCAGCCCTGCGATTGATTAGTGTCGATGGCTGGGTGGCTTTTAACATCAAGGAGACCTTCCTCGACCACAGCGACAACACTGGGTTTTCCCGTTTTGTACGCGAATTAATTTTCTCTAAATACCTGCGGGTTTACCAACTCGAGCGCTACATTCACCGGGTGTCGATGGAAGGGGTTCCCCTCCACTATTATGCATTGGTGGGCCGCGTGACGGCACCGATTCCTGAGAACTTTTTGCACGAGTCGGGATTGGATTGATGCCGGTTGAGATGACGGCTCCTACGCGCCCATCTGGCTGGCGTCGTGGGATCGCATTGTTGGCTTTGGTGATTGCGGGGGAATCCATATTTTTTCTCCCCTTTGTACTAGCTAGGATTTTTCGTCCTACTCTGTTAGAAGTCTTTGATCTGACAAATCTTGAGCTGGGGGTGGCCTTTTCCTTTTACGGCATCGTGGCCATGGGGGCGTATATTTTTGGTGGTCCTTTGGCCGATCGTTTCGCGCCGCGGGGATTGCTCGCGGTGGCTCTGATCACCACCGCGGCCGGCGGACTGGTCCTTAGCACCATTCCCTCTTTGGTCACCCTGAATCTGCTGTTTGCCTATTGGGGTTTTACCACCATCGCTCTATTTTGGTCGGCTTTGATCCGAGCCACCCGGGAGTGGGGTGGAGAGTCGTTACAAGGAGTGGCTTTCGGTTTGTTAGACGGAGGTCGTGGCCTACTCACAGCGGTCATCGGATCCGTATTGGTGGCCATATATGCTAGTCTGCTTCCCACCGATGTTGTGTCGGCGACCCTCGAACAACGCACGGCAGCTTTCCAGCATATCATCCTTGTAGTGACGGTTATTACCGCCGCCGCGGCTGTGTTGCTTTGGCTTTCCCTACCCCCGCAACCCGGTCGGCAAAAATCGCATGCACCTCTATTTGATTGGAAAGGGATGAGGCACGCACTGCGAATGCCGGAGGTTTGGTTGCAAGCCGTGATCGTGATCTGTGCCTATGTAGGCTACAAGGCGACCGATGATTTTTCCTTGTATGCCAAGGAAGTCCTTGGCCTCAATGAAGTCGCGGCATCCCGAGTGGGGCTGGTTTCACTGTGGATGCGACCCGTCGCCGCGATCGGAGCGGGGTTTTTGGCCGACCGAGTAGGAGCGGCGAAGATGAGTCTGATTAGCTTTGCTCTGATTATCAGTGGGAGCCTCGTTTTGGCTTCGAGTATGATCACGACGGGGGTGTGGTGGACCTATCTACTATCGATTTCTACGGCCAGCCTCGGTATCTTCGCGTTGCGGGGATTATATTTTGCGATCATGGGGGAAGGACGTATCCCCATCGCCTTCACGGGCAGTGCGGTTGGTCTGGTCTCGGTGATAGGCTACACGCCCGACGTGTTCATGGGCCCACTCATGGGGCTGTTGCTCGACGGGGCACCGGGTGCACTCGGACACCGACAGGTCTTTGCTGTGGTGGCGGGGTTTGCGGTTGTCGGACTAGTGACCACTTGCGCATTCATGCGACTTACTCGGGCGGAGCGGTGATCGACCGCTCATTTCCTATTATGCATGTAAGGAGACGGCAAGAGAGCGCAAAGATTGACTCCCCATACATCACCTATCCTTTCCTCTTCACACCGCGATGATGGTCTGCTGGAGGGAGGGTGGAGGAGCGCTCGTGCTTGCATTCATGATTAGACCTGTGTGCCGAATCAAGTGCAAGGCGAAGGCTCATTAATTACCCTTCGCTCTTCGAGCTCCGGCGGCACAGCTTAAGCGCATAGGAGGCCGAATGAGTAGGGCGAGCTTGCATGAGACAGCAAAAGCCCCAGTTCATTTTTAAGTTTAGGAAACTCAGGTCTCGAGAAATATTGCATTAGCTTCGTTCCTTATCTCGATAAAACCCCAGCAGAAATACACCTTGAATAAGTGAAGATTAACCAAAGAAATACAACCTAACTTGTCTCATTTCCGTTCGTAGCATCCATGCCCGATTCCATTTCTATTCTTATCCTCTTGAAATCTTGTCTTCCCGAATTACGGGAAATGGGGGGCAAGGACTTGTGAGTTTTTGGATCTGTGGCCCGAGGAAAGGCTAATCCTCATGATGTCGATGTGTTGGTTGAATTTATAGAAAAGCCCGGGTTGCTGAACTTTATGGGCGTGAAGGTTAAAATCGAAGAATGGAGAGGGCTACCCATATACCTCGGGAGTAAAACAGCTTGTCCAGAAAGGTTTCATAAACGAATAAAGAACGAACGCTTTCATGTCTCGTGATCCGGAATTAGATATCGAAGACATTCTCGAAGCGATTGAGGATGTAGAGTTGTTCATCGCTGAGTTGACTGAAGAACAATTTCTACTGGATAAAAAACCATTGCCGCCACCAGCCGCTGTTTTGAAATCATCGGAGAAGCTGCTAGAAAAAAAACTCCGAGAAAATGGAAAGAAAGCCAAAAAGAGATTCCTTGGCGTTCTATTTGCGGTCTTCGTGACACGTTGGCGCATGGCTATTTCAAAGTTGACGACTCGGTTATCTGGAGTAGTATTAGTACTCATTCATCGATCTTAAAAGAGGCCTGCCAACGAATTCAAGATAAGGAAGAAGATTAGTTTTCACATGGTTCGGCACAAAAAATACTAATAGGGGTATTCACTTCGCTGGACTAGATTCAGTTTACGGTTTTTTGGTTTGTTTTGCATCCCTGTACTTCAGATTGTTTTGAGGAAATAGATGATCTGTGGCCTAAAGGCCTACAGCCACCCTGCGAAAAGTGGCCGGATCCGTTTACGGCCCGGAAGTTCCGTATAATTTTGAGGTGATTTGAAGCAAAAAAACTTCGTTTCATGAAACGTATTTTCTAGGACCAGTGAAGTAAATACCCCTAAATAATAAAATGAAATCGCATCTATTCACAATCAGAAGATACTACAGCGAAACTCCTGCTGAATTAGCGAGGATGGTCCTCGAAGGCTCAGGAGTTGATGCACGCGTGAGTGCAGATGACTGTGGCGGAATGCAGCCATTTCTTCAGGCGAGTACTGGCGTTCGGCTGATTGTGCGCTCGGAAGATATGGAACGGGCTGAAGAAATATTAAAACACGCAGAAGAATAGGCCTAACCAGTCAAATGAGCCTAGGTGATGAAGCCCTTCGCCCAGATGAAGCACATTTCACGAGCCTCCTTTCAGACGTTCTTTCCATCAACGTCCGATGATTGGAAGTAAAGGGGATGGGTGGGGCCTAAGATCGGAAGGGGTTGAGAGATGAAAAATGCGTGAGGCTGTATCGAGGTCGGGACTTCATCAGAGGCGGGGCGTATCTTATTTTTACTTATCTTATATAGGTATCATATAGTAAATATCTATGGTTTATATTATTATTGCTTTCCATCAGCAAAATTGTAAATTTGAAACACGATTCGGATAATTAACTTTATATAATAAATAAAAACCTTAATTCTGTTAATGTTCCACTTTTTGGATTGAAACAACAGTCCCGTTGAAGCACTTGTTGACTGCAAAGAAAATTAATAATGGAACACACGGATAAAATAGAAATAAGCCTGCTCAAAATCTAAAAATAAAATGAAAACAATAGTATGGATTTTTGGTTATCTAAGTGGTGGAGCTGGTAGTGTCGCAATTGTAATGTATCTACTCACCGTAACGATGGTAGATAACAGCGGACTTTTTGATCTGACACCCATCTTAGGACTGGTTATTGGCGGCCCCATTTGGCTGTTAGCCTTCCCTCTGTCATTCATTATATTCAAACAGCAAACCCCCAATTTCTATAAATGCTTTGGATGTAGTTTTTTGGTTTCCGGGGTTTTTGCAGTCGGCATTCCATTCCTTCTTGTCTACAGGTGATGAACTCCCCACCTTCAATCTTTGAAACTTAGTTAAAAGTTGACTAAGGCGATGAGACAGAAAATCCATGAACGTGGATAAAATTTATGGTAAAAAAAAGAGTCAACAAAAGACGACAGCGAACCGAGAGTACTCGATCCGCTCATCTAAACGTTAGGAATTAATATATGGATTTGAAATGCTTGTTACAGCGACGCAAATAAAAATTAAAAGCATTATTGGTTTCTTTCATTTCATTCCAATTGTTAAAAAAATTTGAATCCAACTTACTAACGCAGACGGTTTAGTATTCCAAAAAATTAAAGGCTTTCGCACTCTTACTGGCTGGGAAACCAAAGAAGCGATGAAGGCTTTCCGTAATAATGGACATCATCTCGATGGAATGAAAAACGTAAAGAAAGTTGGGAAAGCAAAGAGTATCACCTGGGAAACACATCCTGAACCACATTGGAGTGAAGCCAATGAGAAACTTCGTGGTGTACAGTTTTAATGCCTAACAAAAACATTATGTCGTTCGTTTCACTCACTGGGATGCTCCGCTCGTACCTCGCTGCGCACCCCATATGTTGGCGCTAGCTAGCCGCTAAAGATCCAAGAAATTCTGCATTAACTTCATTCCTTCTTCCGTAAGCACGGACTCAGGATGGAACTGAACACCAAACACGGGGAGTTCTTTATGCTCCAAGCCCATGCTCTCGCCTTCTTCGGTCAGTAGAGGTACCGGCTTACGGAGCCAGAGGCTAAATTAGATTTACGGCAGATCTCTCCTTGTTAAGAAACAAAAACCAACAAGGAGAAAACATGAAAAAACCAAGACGAAACCATAGTGCAGCCT
>Ga0222650_1000035_pt1 | contig 134694 bp, 104 predicted proteins | sample AntAcemetagen367_FD_179820 | JGI IMG/M metagenome (GOLD analysis project Ga0222650, IMG submission 179820) | Saline water microbial communities from Ace Lake, Antarctica - #367 | ecosystem: Environmental > Aquatic > Non-marine Saline and Alkaline > Saline | place: Antarctica: Ace Lake... | reverse complement strand
CCCTACCGCTTCGACCACAAACGCGACCCCATCGACATCATCCTCAACGAAAACCCCGTCCCCATCCGCGACCGACTGCCCGCCTTGGAAAAACAGCTTGCCGCAATCATCGAAAAATCCCTCGTCCGCAACCCCAAAGACCGCTTCCCGGATGCAGGGAAACTGCTAGCCTCGCTCGCAAAGCTCAAACCATGAAAAAACCAGCCATAGCCACTATCGAGGTCCAAGGTCACTCCATCGCTATCCTGAACCATGATAAACAGGACCACCTATCACTGACCGACATCGCACGGTATCGGAACTCACAAGAGCCTTTTGCGGTCATCAATAACTGGATGCGCAGCCGCAGCACCATCGAGTTCCTCGGACTTTGGGAGAAACTGTGCAATCCCAATTTTAAACCTCTCGAATTCGAGAGGTTTAGAAATGAGGCTGGCAGCAACTACTTTGTTCTATCGCCGCAACGATGGATTGAAAGCACTCAAGCCATTGGGATCACCTCGAAGTCAGGGCGCTACGGTGGCACCTTCGCACACAGAGACATTGCCTTCGAATTCGCCTCGTGGATTTCATCCGAATTTAAGCTTTACCTGATTGTCGAATTCCAGCGCCTCAAGGATGACGAAAATGACCGACTCAAGCTCGGTTGGAATCTCCAGCGCACCCTCGCCAAGATCAATTACCGCATCCACACCGATGCCATCAAGGACACCCTCATCCCACCCTCCATCACCAAATCCCAAGCCTCCGCCGTCTTGAGTCAAGGAGTGTGGGCGTCTCGCCCACATGCTTCATCTTCCCGATTTTCCGCCTACCGAAACATGGTTCCACCAGTTTCTTCTCCGATCACTGCTCACTGCTCACTCGGCACTTCTTTTCCTCACCAATCTCGAAAGCCTGAACTCCGTCCTCATCCGCCAAGGCCTACCACAGCCCGATCGCCTCGCCACCCTCAACGACATCGCCATCACCCAAATGCGGACTTTGCTAGCCGCCAACAGCGTAAAACGTCTCAAATAAACTCTCTCATCTTTCGACTTTCGACCTTCAGACCGGCAGACCTTCAGACCTTCGACAAAACCCAAAGGCCGCTTCCCGATACCGCAAAACTGCTAGCCTCTATCTACAAATAGCCTAAAATCCCATGAGCCAACCAATCACCCCATTCGAGACCATCCGCCGCACCAACCAGACGGGCAACGAATCCTGGTCCAGCCGGGACTTCGCCAAAGTGCTTGGCTACGTAAATTATCGGCATTTTCAGGCGGTCATTGAGAAGGCCAAAACCGCTTGTTCCAACAGCGATCAGCCTGTCGAGGATCATTTCGTCGGAGCCGACCAAATGATCGAGATCGGTAAGGGCGGACAACGAGCGGTGAAAACCGTGATGATGTCGCGCTACGCCTGCTATCTCGTCATTCAGAACGCCGATCCATCCAAGGAAATCGTCGCCCAAGGCCAGACCTACTTTGCCATCCAGACCCGCAGGCAGGAACTGAGCGACGCCGAAATCGAAGAACAACGTCGCCTCGCCATCCGCTCCGAGTTGCGCACTCACAACAGCCAGCTTGCCGATGCCGCGAAGGATGCCGGGGTCATTGAGCCGCGCGACTACGCCATCTTTCAAAACCACGGCTACATGGGACTCTACGGCGGTCTTGGTGCTCAGGACATCCACCGCCGCAAGGGCTTGAAAAAGAGCGAGCAGATCCTCGACCACATGGGCAGCACCGAACTCGCAGCCAACCTCTTCCGCGCCACCCAGGCCGAAGAAAAACTGCGTCGCGAGAAGATCACCGGCAAGGACAAGGCCAACAAAGCCCATCGGGATGTCGGAGCCAAAGTCCGCCAGACCATCAAGGAACTCGGCGGCACCATGCCCGAGGAGCTACCCTCCGTGGAAAGCGTCAAGAAGCTCGAAGCCAAGGCAAGGAAGACACTCAAGAAACCGAAATCATGAACGCCCTTCCGCAACCCCAAAGACCGCTTCCCGGATGCGGGGAAACTTCTAGCCTCGCTCGTAAAGCGCAAACCATGAAAAAACCAGCCATAGCCACCATCGAGGTCAGGGGAACCGTGGTGAACGGAATATGGAGAAGGGGTTTGAAACCCCTTTCACTAGCCCGGCTCTTTCCTCATCCACTGTAAAGGGGTTTCAATACCCATTGGGCACGCCGACCCCTTCTCCATATTCACCACCATCAATTCCTGCGCCGTTCCTTACCGACATCGCCCACTCAAAAGATCCTGAAAGAACCGATTACCTGATTTCAAACTGGATGCGGAACCGCAATACCGTGGAGTTCCTCGGAATCTGGGAACAGCTCCACAATCCCGGTTTTAATCCCATAGAATTCGATGGGATTAAAAAGCAGACGGGTCTCAACAGTTACAAAATCAGCGTAAAGGAATGGGTTCAGAAAACCAACGCCATCGGTCTTAAAGCCACTGCCGGACGCTACGGCGGCACCTTCGCCCATCCCGATATCGCTTTTGAATTCGGTATGTGGATCAGCCCCGAGTTCAAAATTTACCTGGTCAGGGAATTTCGCCGCCTCAAGGACGAGGAAAATGACAGCCTCAAGCTCGATTGGAAAACTTCTTCATTTCCGCTTTTCAGATTCTCAGTATTTCAGCTTTTTCCCAATTCCGGCCTCCGCCGTCTATGCCAGCGAAGCGGATCTACTCAACGTCGCCCTTTTCGGCCAAACCGCCAAACAATGGCGCGATGCCAATCCCGCTGCCTCTTTTCTGATCACTGATCACTGCTCACTCGGCACTTCTTTTCCTCACCAACCTCGAAAGCCTGAACTCCGTGCTCATCCGCCAAGGCCTGCCACAACCAGAGCGCCTCGCCAAATCCACGGAATCATCGCAGCATCCATCCATGACAGCGAAACGGTTCTACGACTGGCAGACAGCAGGCGGCACGGACGATGTCATGCGCCTTGTCAACTGCCTTGAGCGGGCGGATATCCTTTGGTGCGCCATCGGTGGCGTGGCCGTCAACCATTGGGCGGAGGAGCCCATGGTCACCCAGGATGTGGATTTCGTCGTCGCCACGGACCCGATCCCGAAAGCCGTCGAACTCCTCGAAGCCGAGGGCTGAGGTGGACCCCGATGTCCGTCCGGTAGCTGGCTTTGCTAAGTTAGGATGATGGGAGCGGGAGAGTGGTAAGGTGGCGGGTTGATGGTGGCAAGTCGTAACTCGAAATCGGGAAGCTGGAACGGAAGGCGACACACGAAACGGAGCGTAGCGGAGTGCAGTGTGGCGCCTGGAGTGGAAGCTTCCCGATTTCGGCCGCCGGGGGGTGTCAGGCGACTTTCCGGCGGCCTGCGACGGCGAGTGCCGCCGATGGCTCCGAAGTGTAGACCACCCCCGGTGTGAGGTTGCCTAGCGCTTCGTGAGGCCGCCAGTCGTTGTATCGGTCGAACCACTTGCCCAATCCTTTTTCAAGGTTGTGGATCGACGAATGCTCGAAGAGGTAGATCTCCTCGTATTTCACGCTGCGCCAGAGCCGCTCGATGAACACGTTGTCCATCCACCGCCCCTTGCCATCCATGCTGATTTTGATTCCAAGATCCAACAGACGCCCGGTCCACTCTTCGGATGTGAACTGGCAGCCCTGGTCGGTGTTGAAGATTTCAGGCACCTTCCCGGTCGATTCGAAGGCATTCCCGAGTGCCTTGAGACAGAGTCCCGTTTCCATGGTGTTTGAAACCGCCCAGCCCAGAACTTTGCGCGAATACCAGTCCATAACGGCACACAGATACGCGCTGCCGCCCGGCATGGGAACGTATGTGATGTCGGTGCACCAGACCTGGTCTGGCCTTTCTACCACAAGGGTTCTGAGTAGATAGGGATACTTGCGGTGTCCCGGATTGGACTTGCTTGTACTAGGTTTACAGTAGATAGCCTCAATACCCATCTCACGTCTCAGTCGCTGGAGCTTCTTGCGGCAGATTCCGATGTCGTGCTCACGCGCAAGAACGGTGACCAGACGTCGAGTTCCCAGGCAGGGATCCACGAGGTAGAGTTCGTCCAACAGGCGCTTGATACGGAGATCTTCCCCGCACTCGGGCACCGGCTTGTAGGACACCGACGACCGGGCGATGCCGAGGAGTTCACATTGTTTTGTCATGCTGATTTTCGGATGAGATTTTTCCACCAACTCGATGCGATCCCTCACAGTCCGAGCTGTCTGGACTTTTTTGTCAGGAAGTCGATCTCGACAGCCTGTTGTCCGATTTTCGCGTGAAGATCGCTCTTCTCACGTTCGAAGTCCTCTTGGCCGGACTTCTTCCGCCCGGAGCCAAAAATGTCCGTCAGTCCCTCGGTCATGGTTTTCTTCCAGTCGGAAACTTGCACCGGGTGGATGTCGTATTCCTTGGCTATCTGCTGAATGGTTTTGGCTCCTTTGAGGGCTTCGAGTGCCACGCGGGCTTTGAATTCAGGCTCGTGTCTTCTTCTTTTTGCTTTCATTTTATTGGCTTAGGTTCGGGTTGATTCCCACTCCCAGCCATCAAAATTCATAGCTTAACCAACTGTCCGAATTCCGGGGTCCACCTCAGGCTTCGCCTCCTCCACCTTCGAGTGGTCGGTGAATTTTAAGGGCAGCTCCAAGGTCAGCATGCAACTCAGCACCGGGGATTTCTATCGCGACTTCGCCGCCCGCGCCGTCCCTGCGGATGTGCATGGAATACTGCTCCGTGTCGCCTCCCTACACGATACCCTCGTCGGGAAGATCAAAGCCTGGAGCGCAGCCGAACGCAGGCAGAGCAAACGCATCAAACATCTCGGCGACATCTCGCGACTCGTCGAATCCCACCCCGAGCTTTGGGATGGGCTACCGCCAGAGCTGCAAACCCAGATCGAGAAGCCTGCATGAACCATCGTAATGTTGCAATGCAGCTCCTGACCCCTACGATTAGAAACAGATTCTTAATCAGACCGTATTGGGCAAGACGCCTATCATGTGTACATCGTCCGCTCCATCAGTTTCTGGATGTAGCCGTCCCTATCACTTTTCATATCGAGGATGTGCATATCCTCCAACTCGGCGGTGGTCTTCCCGAATTTCAGCTCCGCGTGGGGCGTCCATGAAAGGATGAAGCTGTTCAGGATGATACCCGGATCACCGAGGCGCGCTTCGATCTCCTTGATCTTGAGGTGGAATTTCACTTTTTCATCTCCTGGGCCACTACCATGGAGCAGGCCGTGTGGCTCTGCGAAGGTCACGTATTGCTTGCCGCCTTTGAGAACCCAAAGAATGAAATCCGGGTGAAACCCATTCGCCTCGAAGAAGCCCATGCCCTTCCCACGGCTGAGATTGCGGAGGAGGAAAATTTCCGTCTGCTCTTCCTCCAGCTTTTTACAGTTGGACTTAGACCACTTGAGCAGATCCTCGACAAATTGGTATTCGCTCTCGTTGAGCGCGACGGGTGAGATCTTGATCTTGCCATTTTTGTTATGGAAGAGCGGGGAAAACAGATGTGCGCCGAAGAGGCAGGCGTGTAGATCCTGCGCATTCAGCAGATCGTTTTTCCCGAGCTTGATATCGTCGGCCAGCGCTTTGATACCGGCGATGAGCTGTCCATTGGCTCCGGGGTTATCTATGGTGATCTGATATTCGCTAATGATATTCCCGTCTTTATCGAGCGGGAAATTGGGATCAGAGGGTTCTAGGTCACGGAGTTCTAGGCGCGGCTCCGTGTGGGCGCGTTTTTGGTAATTGTAGTAGCGGTCGAGGTAACGCTTGGTGAGTTCGATAGCGACTTGCTGGAGGATGCGAAGATCCTCCGTGGTTTCCGGCGACAGATGTCTTCGCGGGATGATCAGGGTGTACCAGTCTTTGTTGCCGAAAAGCCCGCGCAAGCCTTCCTGGGTGACGTTGAGATTGTACCAGCTCCTCTCTCGCTTAAATCTCTCTATCTCGAAGTAAAGTCCGTCCCAGTCCAGCAGGCGCAGGTGCGCGGCTTCCAGCTTTCCCTCGTGGAAACTGCCCTCGCTCGCCAGCGCCATACCGCTGGATTGCATCGCTTGGATGCGGGGATACCAGTTGGACTCCACCCGGTGGCTGAATAGGTAATCCGGCAGGTCGCCGAGAGTGGGGATGGGCGCGTCTTTTTTGAAATCGAAGTCCCGCCCTTCCTTGGTCTTTTTCGTGCGTATCACTTTCAGCTTCTTGTCAAAGGCGTAGGTGACATTGAGCGGCACGATGATCGTCTCCTTACTTTCGTTCCCCGGCAGACCTTCGTCTTCCAGGCTTTTTTGGAAAACCTCCATGTAGGTGGACTCGATGCCGTAAACATTCAGCGTTTCCAGCTCTTCGATAAAATTCGGGCGCACGACGCCACTGAGGTGCGAACTGCGCTTGAGGCTGAAGCCCTGCCCTTTGAGGCGCACTCCGCGCCCGAATAGCTGAATGATCTGGGAGCCTTCGCTTTTCCCGACGTGCATCAGGCCCAGCGCACTCACCCGCCAGCAGTCCCAGCCCTCGATGAATTTCCGCGAGCCGATGAGGAGATTGAGCGGTGAGCTGGATTCGCGGATAGTTTCGAAAAATCCATCGTTGAAATCCACGTCCGCCACTTTTACCAGCTCCTCGCCGAGCTTGTCTGAGATGTGATCGCACAGGCCCTTTGCATCGCCCACGCTGATGAGGCCGAAGCTCTCTCTGGCCTGCCCGCAGCGCAGGAGGACCTCGCCTTTCTCCCCTTTCAGCCGCTCTAGCATGAGGGTGCCGCCGGAGGAGTTTTGGAAAATGCGGGTCAGGATGTCTTGATAGATCCGCACGGCATCGATCCCGTCTTTGGCGATCCCATTGAAAGCACCGGCAAAGAGATCGTTGCCCTTGTTGTCGATCAGCGCGGTATCACTGCCATTGGCGCGGAGGATATCGTGGATTTGTGACTGGGCCGCTTCTGGACGGTGCAGAAAGGTGGCGAAAAACTCGATAATTTTCGCCACATCCGAGACCGTCTTCTTCTCATCCGCTTTTCCTTTGCTGCTGGCCACCACCGAGGTGCCGACGAAGACCCACAGCGGTTTCTCCAGATTAAAAGGCGCGTAGCTGGCCTCGTTTTCCTGGTAGAGCTTGTATTGCTGGTAGAATTTCAGCAGGGCGGCAGTGAGGTAAAACGGCAGGGTCGCCTCGCCGGTGAGCTGTTGCTGAGCCAGCTTGTCTGCCTTCTCTGCATTGCCATCCTTGCGCAGGCGCGCGATGACCTCTTCCTTGGGCTTGGGCAGGTTGGTGATTTTGTAGTCTTTGCCAAAGCCATCCTCATAGAACCAGCGGTAGGAGTAATCGAAGAGGATGCCGCGGGCGTAGATGTTTTCAAAATCCGTGCCACTGACCGCTTGTTTGAAAGTCGCGGAGTATTCGAAGGTGAAGCCACTCTCCGCGAGCTGCTGGCGGCGCGCGTATTCCGCCGCTTCCTCATTGCCAGAGCTCAGACCACGGTGGCCTTCGTCGATCAGCACCAGATTATTCTGTCCCAGACTTCGGACGGCAATTTCCTGCTGGCTGTCTTTGTCCTTGAGCTTGGTGATCTCCACCACATCGATTTTAGCCAGACTGCCGACTTTTCCCGGCTCGAGCCGCTCCACCAGGGGGAAATTGCTCTCTGCGAAATCCGCGATGTGCTGGCTGGAGAGGCGCTCGTTTGGGGTGATGAGGATGGTATTGGAAATGGAATCCGCCCTGCCGTTTTTCGCCGCGTGATGGCGGAATTGCAGGATGTTCGCGTGCATGATCAGAGTCTTGCCGCTGCCGGTGGCGTTCTGGGTGCAGATGCGGCGCAGATCATCCGGGGTGAAAGCTTCTACGGGAGGATAGTCGGAAAAATGTTTGTTGAATTTTGCGACGTAGCTGTTGAGTTCCCAGAGCAGTTTTTCGGGTTTTGAGAAATACCAATCGAGGTAAATCTCCACGAAAAGCAAGTTCAGCCACTGGTAGTATTTCCAGACGATGGGCCGCGTGCGCCGCTCGTTGATCGCGCGCGTGTGGGTGCCGATGTTCTCCTCGTAGCGCAGGATCTCCTCCGCCGTGATTTGATGGAAATCGTTCCAGAACAGCTCGCTCTTCACAAGCTGGTGGTAGAAGTGGTGGATGTTGTCCTTGTCCAGCCCCTCGTGGGCGGGGTCTTTGATGGGCTTAGCGAGTTTGTGGAAAGGACGGGTCTTGCCCTCGAATTCCTTGGCCAGTGGATCGATTCCGAAAAGCGTCAGCAGCCATTGGTTAAGCAGGAGCTTGTTCTGGAAAGGCAGGAGTTTCTTTGCCGGTTTTTTCGGGGATTTGGTTTTGGCGGCCATGGAAGGTGGGAGGGAGAGGTGGGCTTGATACGGAGTAGGGACACTCTTGTCCCTTTTGCGGCAGGTAGGGAAGAAACGACAGGAGTGTCGTTACTCCTGTTCAACCCTCGCTCCACATGCGTTTGTGGAAGGTTTCTTCGATAAGTTCCACACGCCATCTGTCCTCGGCGGTTTTCAGGTTGGGGAGGTTGTTGGAGCCGTTGATGTAGATGGTATCGAAGGGCACATCCACCTGCTCCCTAGTGCTGCCGTAGAGTTTGGTGAAATAGGCTTCCAAGACGGCGTTGTCCTTTTCCAGATCCCCGGTGAGCTTGCGCCAGATGATGAGGATGCGCTCCATGTTCTGGGGTTTTTCGTTGCGGGATTCTTCATCGGAGATGGAGGTGTCACGCGGCAGCCAGCCGGTGATGGAGCGCAGCCAGAATTCTCCCTCGCCGTCTTTGTTCGCTTTTAGGCGACCGTCGAGCACGAGCTTGGTCGGCATGTCTTTGGGCAAATCCTTATCGATCGGTCTGGCGAATTCTGCATCGAATGTCTGCGGGGCGGCGGCGTGCTGCACTCGCAGGCCCAGGAGGTAATGGAAAGTCTCGATCAGATCGACTGGGCGTTCCTCGGTGGCATCGCTGTGAGCGTTTTTCAGCTTCATGCGGTAGGCGGTGGGATCTGCGAAGTGGGCGATATTCAGCAGGCTCTGGCTGCCTCCGGTCTGATGCTCTAGCAGGTAATGGAGGAAATAACTTTCCCGCAGTTTGGGGAAATCCTTGCCACTCTCCACCCCTTCCAAATCCTCGCGGAAGGCGAGGTTGTTCAGCGCGTCCTCGTAACTCTCCAACCGCTGGTATTTGAAAGCGTGGGAAATGCCAGTGTTGCGGCTGACAGGCTTGCCGTTCTTCCAATCCGCCGAGTAGGCGACTTTCTTCAATCGCGGCCGCAACACGGTATCGAAGTGATCCCCCATTTCCACGAGGATGTATTTGCGCGTGCCGCCGTCCTCGCGGTTGAGGTTGATGACCGCGTGGCCGGTCGTGCCGGAACCGGCGAAGTAGTCGAGAAGCGTTTCAGTAAGATCAAGGGAAATGTGTGCTACTTTGCCAATCAAGCGAGTTGGCTTAGGAGCCATCTCAGCCAGCGGGATCCCTGCATCACGGCTGAATATCTCCATTAGTTGCTTCAGCCCCTCCTGCGAGTTTCCGTACTGTTTATGCTCCCACCACGTCCACGGAACCATCCCGTTCATTTCGGAAAGAAACCGTTTCACCCCTGGCCTCCCAGAGCCGTCCATACCAAAGTACATACGGTCATCGGCTAATAGCGTTTTGAACTTCGGCTCGGTAAAAACCCAACACCGACCCGGAGGCGGAGTTACAATCTCACCAGAAGGTAACGTAACCGGATACATCTGATTAGGTCTATAACCCTGCGCGGTGAAGTTGTCAGACTTCCATGGTCCTCTCGGATCGTTATCTCGATTCGAAAATTGTTTGGTTTGGAAATCAGTCAGAGGTAATTTTCGGCGAACATCTTTGAACTTCTGGATGTTGTTTGCGTAACAAATGAGAAATTCGTGAGCATCGCTTATGCATTTGCGAATGTCTGGAGAATAGCGCTTCTGCCAAACTATGTTTGCCGCGTGATTGTTCGCACCAAAGGTCTGTTCAAAGAGATTAATCAGGTTGTGGACTTCGGAATCGTCGATCGAAGAAAAGCAAACACCGTCTGCAGTCAGAAAGTTTTTGCTCAAACCTAATGTCGTAAAGATCTGAGCCAACCAGCTGGAGTGCTGGTAACTGTCTCGGTAAAGGAACCCGTCGCCACCCGTGTTATACGGCGGGTCGATGTAAACGCATTTGACCGTTTCCCGGTATCTCTCCTGCATGAGACTGAGTGCCTGAAAATTCTCCGAGTGGAAGAGGTTTCCATCAAGGGATTTTTCCAGATCGGGGATGGAGCTGACGATTTCCGCTTTGAACCCCGCGTCAAAGTGCGCGGTATCGAGCACCAGATGAGGATTCTGTTTCAGGAAGGCTATGGTGAGCGGCTCGGAATATCCGGCGGTGTTTTCCCGGGCCAGATCGCCTTCCGCCGCTTCGATTTCATCAATGGCGTAGAGTTTGACCCATTCCTCGCGTTGGGCGGTGCTCGCGGCGATCTGCGCGTAGAATTTCTCGGCAATTCGATCCAGGGTGAAGCAGTATTGGGTATCGGTGACGAATTTCTTTTTGAGCCAGAGCTTTTTCTGAAAATCCTCGAGCTGGGCGAGGAAGGCGATGATTTTGGTGGCGATGCGGCGCAGGACTTTGATTTTCTCCAGGTAATCCTGCACGGCGGGGGCGGTGACGGTCTCGCTGGTGAGATCGTCCAGGCGGATGATTTCGTTTTTGATATAGAAGTCGAACTCGCGGCGCAGGAAGATGCCCAGATCTTTGTGGATGAAGTAATCCATGCTGTTGCGCGCGGTGTATTGGGCGATGTATTTCGCCAAGAGCGGGCGGGCGTTGAGCTTGTCCGTGGGGGCGGGCTCTGCGAGCAGGTGGCGGTAATTTTCCGCAGCCGGGTGATCGCTGGTGGCGAGGGCGGTGAGCAACGCCTCCGCGAGGTGGAGAGGCGGCAGGTTCCCCTCCGCGATGGCTGCGGTGACAGGGGTGCCGTCTTTTTTGAGGTGAAATTTTTTCAGCTCCTCTTTCCGTTCGTCGCTGAGGGAGTCAGCATCGCGGGCGGGTCTATACTCGAAGTGGATGGAGAGTTCTCCGTTTTCCTCAAAGTGGAAGGGGTCTGTGGGGTGGAGGTGGAAGTGGCGTTTGGAGGAGTCGCTTTCCTTGATATTGCCATGCTCGCCCTCGGTGGCATCCTTGATGCGGAAGTGCACGGGGAGTTTCTCCGGGAGGCCGGTTTTATTGAGATCGAGCTGGGACTGATCGGAATCCGGGCGGGATTTTTTGGTGAGTTCGGCATTTTTCCGGCTGCCCTCAATGAGATCGAAGGAGTAGTTGGAAAAGTGCTCGGCGGTTTTGGTGTAGTATTGGTCTTTATTGGCCCAGTGGAGCATGACTTCCTCGCCATTGTAGGGGATGGCGTAGGGTGCTGCTTGGTTGGCAGTTTCCCGGGTGTGGTAGCGGCGGGAGAGGAAATCCCCGCCCTCATAATAGCGCTCGAAGAAACGGTAGAGATGATCGTAGATCTGCGCCTCGTCCGAGAGGGAGGCGAGGTGGGAGTTTTCATCCGCGAGCAGGGCGGTGTATTCCTTGGCGAGCGGGAGATCGGAGAATTTCTCTACGACACTGCCGTCCGGGGCGATGGCTTCTTCCCCGAGGGCAGAGGTGATTTTTTCCAGGGCAAGTTCCAGCTCGCTCTTGGCCTGGTCTTTGGCGGAATTTTCAAAAGTATCCGCGATGATCTGGAGCAAATCCTTATCGAGAAATGCGGAGATCTCCGCGGACTTCATGTGCATAATGCGGTAGAAGCCGAAGTCGAGGTCTGGTTGGTCGAGCTGGAAGAGCTCTTTGAGTTTCCCGATAAGGCGGGTGCGTAGCTGGTCTGCGGAGGGCATGTGGGAAACTTTAAATTTTAAACTTTAAACTCCAAGGAAGATTTGGATGAGAGGAAGGTGGGTTATTCTGGTTGGTCGGACGAGAGATTCTTTACGGCTTTGTCGAAGTCGGAGTTGATCTTCTGGGTGCGGTTGAATTTATCGTATTCCTCGGCGGCTTTGGACTGGGCGAGATCGCGTTTCACAGATCCGAAGTTTTCGAGAATCTTGTATTCGTTGAAGGTGAGGAATTTCCGGACGCTTTCGGCGAAGCTTTCCATGGTAAAGGATGTTCTGCGCTCGATGATGCCCTCGATGTAGTCGAAGAAGCCTGAGACGGTGCGTTCTAAGCTTTTAATATCCTTTTCCGAGAGGTAGTTTTTCCCGACTTTGGTATCGGACTTGAGGACGCGCCCATCGGGAGAGTTTTTAAAAGTTTTCAAGCCCATGTAGGGGAGTGAGGCATCGGCGGAGTGGAAGATGGTCTCGGCGGAGGTTTTTCCGGTGATAGCGAAGTGGAATGTATCCTGAACATGGGCGTAGAATTCTCGGGAGGTGGGAGACTTGGGATCGTAATCAATGCTGCATTCTGCAAAGATATCGGTGATTTGCTGGTAGATGCGGCGTTCATGGGCGCGGATCGAGCGAACACGCTCAAGAAGCTCGCGGAAGTAGTCTTTTCCGAAAAATCGGCCGTTTTTCAGGCGTTCGTCATCAAGGATAAAGCCTTTGATAATGTATTCGCGCAGGAGCTTGGTAGCCCAGATTCGGAACTGGGTAGCCTGGGAGGAATTGACGCGGTAGCCGACGGAGATGATCGCATCGAGATTGTAGTATTTGACCAAATTTGTCTGAGTTTTCTCAGCAACGGCACCGTGTTCAGTGGTATGTTCCAAAATGGAACTTACCACTTTTTCGTCTAATTCTCCGGATTCGAAGATGTTTTTGAGGTGCTTAGTTACGGCAGGTCGTTGCACTCCGAAAAGTGTGGCCATTCGAGGTTGGGTGAGCCAGATGGATTCGTCTCCGAGGAGGACCTCGACCTTTACCTCGCCGCCGGGGCTGGTGTAGAGAAGAAATTCGCTCATTTCATCGCGGATGGAGAGTGGCTTTTTATCTTCTGGCATAGGGGAGGTTATAGAATTTGGAAGGCGATGGTGAAGAGTTCTTGGGTGGCGGAGTCTTTGGAGCGGCGGGCTTCGAGTTCGTCGATCAGTTGGTTCCTTTTTTGGTCGATCTGATCCTCGATGTTGAAGATTTCTTGGCGTTGGCGGGTTTGCTGGCGCTCAAGGGTTTTGAGCTGTTTCTGGATGTCTGCTTGTTGGTCAAGATTGGTGGCCTGGCGGTGATCGCGGCGGAGGGCTTTGATCTGGGCGCGAGTCTGCTGAATGTCCTGCTCAGCGGCGAGGATTTTGTCGTCTGCCCAGCGGTCGATGGCTTCGCAGGCTTTTTTGAAATGGGAGTTGTTCCGTTCCAGTGAGGTGGAGACGGTGGCCTGGGTGTGGCGGGCGGAATCCTCGGTAAGGCGGGTGAGGTGGGCGGCAGGGATTTCCGGGCTTTCCTCCGCTGAGGTAGCGACGATGGAGAGGAGTTTCTCGCAGGTTTCCTGATCGAGGAATTTCCCAGAAGAGGTGTGTGCGGAGAAGAGCAGGTAGTTCTCCTCCTCGTAACTGCGGATGGCGAGGTGGGTGAGGCGCAGGTAGCCGCTGGTGCCGCGAAGCTCCTCGATGACGCTGATTTTCCCCGGGTGGGCACGGGTATCGAAGCTAAGGCAGGCAGGACTGGTGGTGAGGGTTTTCCCATGCTCGATGACATGCTCGCCGAGGGGATGGGAGAGGCGATAAAGGTAGCCGGAGTCTGCGGGCGGGCCTTTTGCGGAGTTTTTACTAATGAGGTGGTAGGAGCCGCGGGGTGCGCGAGCGGTGGGGCTGTTTGCAAGGCGGAAGGTGAGGGCGGAATCGTCCCAAGTGGCGTTTCCCGCGATGATGTGCTGGCTAAGTAGCCAGAACTGGCGGGCGAGTTTATCGAGCCGGAGGTGTGTCTCTGCGAGTTCCATTTTCAGGCGCTGGTGGACTTCCTCGTCAAAGTGGTTGAGGAGTTTCTCCCCGGTTTCTTTCAGGCGAGCTTCGATGCTTTCTTTCAGCTCATCCTGGAGCTGGTTGAAAGCGGCCTCGATCTGATCGGTGCTACGGCAGGTCTGGTAGATTTGCAGGACACGTTTCTCGAAGTCGACTCCGCTTTCGATGCTGCCGAGGACTTCATCGGAGGCACCGAAGACGGAATCGAAGAGCAGGAATTTCTCGGTGAGGAGTTGGTGGACGCGCTGGTCTGCTGCGTTGCGGGAGTTGAGGAAATTGATGACCACAACATCGTGTTTCTGGCCGTAGCGATGGCAGCGGCCGATGCGTTGCTCGATGCGCTGAGGGTTCCACGGGAGGTCGAAGTTGATGACGAGGGAGCAGAACTGCATATTGACCCCTTCGGCAGCGGCTTCGGTGGCGATAAGGATGGTGCCGTGGTCGCGGAAATGCTCGATCAGTGCGGTGCGGATATCGATGGGGCGGGAACCGGAGGAGCGGCCATTGTCCGCATTGGTGACAAGCCATTTTTCGTAGATGAGTTTACTTTCCGGGGAGTTGTTCGTGCCGTTGTAGAGGATGATTTTTCCGCGATAACCGTTTTCCTCAAGGTAGAGTTTTAGCGATTCCTGGGTGCGGCGGGATTCGGTGAAGACGAGAGCGCGCTCTGCGGCGGTTTCCTCCGCCATTTTCGTAAAACCGAGCTGAAGGGCGGTGGTGAGTGCCTGGGTCTTGGTCTCTATGCCGATGCGCAGACCCTGGGCGATGAGTTTTTCCAAATCACGGATTTCCTCTAACAGAGAGGTAATGCTGATCTCCGGGAGTTGGCTTGGCTGGGTGGCGTTGTCCTCGGCTTCGTCGAGGATTTCATCGAGCAGGTCGGGATCGAAGTCGTCGCCCGAGAGTAGGTCATCGACGAGAGTGAGGGTATCGATTTTCCCATCGCGGATGTCGTAGAGCCGCCGGAGCATGGTCTGGAGGGTGGCGATGATGGCCTCTGAGGAGGATGCGAGGAGCTTGCGCAGGATGAGGACGACGAGGTGGCGGCGCTGCTGCGGGATGGAGTAGAGATCCTCTCGCTGGATGAATGCGGAGACGGCCTCGTAGAATGCGTGCTCCTCATCGGTGGGTTGGAAGGGCTGGGTGAGGGCTTTCCGGTCCGTGTAATTGATGTATTCGCTGACATCCTTGCGCAGGGTGCGCTTGCAAAAATGACGGAGGCGGCTGCGGAGGAGATCGGTATCCCCGCCCATGTGCATGAACTGGCTGCGAAAGGCATTGGCATCGCCGAAGAGATTTTCATCGATAAGGGTGGAGAGTCCGTAGATTTCTAGCAGGGAATTCTGAAGAGGTGTGGCGGTGAGGAGGATTTTTTTCCGCTCCTCTACAGCCCAGCGAATTCCTTTGCCCATTTTGTTGGACGGGCGGTAGCAGTTGCGGAGCTTGTGGGCTTCATCGATGGTGACGAGATCGAAGGGGATGGAGCGGATTTCCTCTTTGTGGCGGTTGGCGAAGGGGTAGGAGCAGATGATGATTTCTTTGGAATCAAAGGGGCGGGGATTTCCGGATTTCCGGCGTGCTTTGTATTCGCGCGCATCGAAGACGGTGGCGGGTAGGTGGAATTTTTCCTGAAGCTCGATGGCCCACTGCTTCCTGATGGAGGCGGGACAGATGATGAGGAGGCGGCGCTTTTTTTCCGCCCAGAGCTGGCAGAGAATGATACCGGCTTCGATGGTTTTCCCAAGACCTACCTCATCCGCGAGGATGACTCCCTTGGAGAGCGGGGACTGGAGGGCAAAAAGCGCGGCCTCGATTTGGTGGGGATTGAGATCGACTTGCGCATCGAAGAGGGATTGGGAGAGCCGGCCTATGCCCTCGGGATCTTGGTATGAGAGAGAGTGGGCGAAATACTTGGCCTGATGGTGGGTAAGCATGGGAGAGGTTGCACAAAGACTGAGGAGGAGGTCTTTTCGTAGCCAGTGAAAAAGCCGGTATGGGTGGCTATTTTATTCTCCATGAATGGGGTCGGTCCCCGCACCCGGAAATGGGGTCAGGGAAATGGGGTCAGTGTGCAAATCTTGACAGAATGCAGGAACGGATCTCGAAGAAGCGAGTGCTGCGACCGCTGGCGGAGAAGCGGGGGCAGATAGCACGGCCTCACCGCAGGCCGTGCCTGGGGTCAGTCCCCGCAACTTAACATTTTCCACAAGTTTTCTCCGGGTTTCTTGGATTTTTCAGAAGTCGGGGAGGTCACAGAGGCGCTGATTTGCAGGGGTGCGGAGGAGACGGGGGAATTGACGCGCGAGGTTCCGTTTGGAAAAGACTTTCCAGAATATTCTTGTCCAGTTCCAACTCATCCCCGACTTGCCGGGACGGGAGAATCTCGGGAGGCAGGATGCCTCCCGCAACGGCCTGGGGCTGGAATCCCCAGCTACTTGCGGCGGGATCCGCCTACGCCACCTACTCCGCCGAGGCTACGAAGGTCAGGAAGGCTATGGCGGACAGGCTGCCGCTTTCACGGCCTGCCCCGGGACGGAGGCAGCTACTCTTGGGAAGACGGGCTTATGCGGGTTGGAGGGGGCGGATAATATTGATTTCCTTGCCGTGTTGGCGAGTTCGAGATCGTGATGTAGCTGGAGGCGGAGGAAGAATCCGGGGGATATACCGAGGAAGCAGATGCGATGGCGACGGTCGGGCTTTCGCCGATGAAACTGCGGCGGGTCTTGCGGGCGGAGGTTGGGACGGGAGCCGGAGGCAGCGGAGCGTCCCTTGCACGGGAGTCCGGCGCTGCGGAAGATTTTCAAACAGGGGGCAGCCCTCGCGTCGGCGGATGGCCGTAGCCGGAAGGGTAAAACTGAAACGCTGAACGCAGAGAGAGCGATCGCGAACTCCAAAACCACCGGCAAAGCCGCAAACCGCATGGACGCAGTCAAAACTGAAACGCTGAAATTGAAGAGGAAAAAAGCCGCGGACCTTGAATTCCCCTACACCCGCTGTTGGGCAGACACCTCTTCACTCCTTGCGTTTCATTCTCTGGAGTAGTCGCTTGATCGATTCTGGATTCCGCCTTTGATCGACGATGGCATCGACGTAAATCGTGTCTTTCGCGACGCGGTAATAGATGGAGAACGGGAAAACTTTTGCAAGCATCCGATGAAAGCCAAAGAACTGACGGTGGTAGCCGTGGTGGAGCAGCAAGGATTCGATGTCCGCATTGATTGAATCGAAAAAGTAGTCACCTATGCCCGCTTGCTGGCGTTCATAGAACAGGTAGCCGTCGAACAGGTCTTCCTTGGCTTGGGTAAGAACGACGATTTTCACGCCATGCGTTCCCTCAATTCACTTTTGACTTGGTTCCAGTCTTCGTAAATCGCCTCTCCAGATTCGATCAAGTTCATTCTGTGTTGCAAAAGTTCACGATGCCAGTCCAGGGGTTCGGCTTCCTCGAACGCGACGTGGAGACTGCTCCATAGCACTTCCATTGCGATCAATTTTTCTGCTGTTGAAAGATTGGGAATCTGGTCGCACACGCTTGTCATGTGGGAATCATAACACCAAATCACGGGTGGGGAAGTGTGGAATCCATACGTCATGGCGTGGAGCTGGACGTCGATGCACTGCGTGCGGCGGTGGAGTGGTCGGTGAGATACCTGCCGGATTTCAGGTTGCCGGACAAGGCGCTGGATTTGGTGGATCAGACTTGTGCGGCGGTTAGGTTCCGGACTTTGACTCCGCAGCCGTTGATCGAAGAGAAGAATCCCGGCGGGACGCCGGGATCACGGCCTGCCGCGAGACGCAGCAGCTACGCGGGACGCGGCAGCTACTTGCGGGTGGGGGCGGGAGGAGATTGCGGGGGTGGTGGCGGCGCGGTGTGGGATTCCGGTTGGCACGCTGACGGCGGATGAAGGGGAGTGATTGAATCTTATCGAGAAAGCGCGGTGGAGCTGATCTTGCGGGAAGGTTACAGCCCGGAATACGGTGCGAGGAATCTGGAGCGGGTGATGGATCGTTTGTTGGGTGGTCCAATTGCGGAGAAGATTCTGGATGGGAAAGCGACAGTGGAGCGAGTAATTCGCGTTTCTGTTTCTGGAACCCGGCTTGAGTTTCAATGGGATGGGAAATCGTGATACTGATGGCCAGGTAAACCCAACACCATCAAACTCCCTGCGCGGCAAACTGTTTTTAATAGCCGCGAGTCTCCGATCTTCAGCCGCTTGAGGGCGTCCGATTCAGAGCTTGGAGAGATAGCGTTGTGGATCTGCTTTGGATTTCAGGAATTTAGCCGGAAGAATCCCGTTTGCCACGTCCTAGGCTTTCCACCCCACCACTTTCCTATATCCTCCGAAGGGAAATGAACATTTTCCTGCTTATCCTGGGTATCGCGCTCCTCTCGATCACCCTCATTGACGCGCTGTGGACGACAGTCATGCCTCATGGCGCGGGCCCGATCAGCGGCAGGGTCTCCCGGGCGATCTGGGCATTGGCCAAGAGGGTCCCCCATCCGATGAGAAGGAAACTGCTGCCGTTCGTTGGGAGCATCAGCATGCTTGTCGTCATCTTCGGTGGTGTCGCCATGCTCTGGCTGGGTTGGATGGTTCTGTTTTGCGCCGATCCCGGAAGCATCGTGAATACCAAGACCGGCGTGGAAGCCGGCCACATCGACCGCGCCTACTTCACCGGTTACACACTCTTTACCCTCGGCATGGGTGACTTCGTTCCCAGAGGTTCGGGATGGCAGCTTGTCACGGTCGTGACATCTTTCAGCGGCCTGTTTCTGGTCACCCTTTCGATCACCTATCTGTTGCCCGTCCTTTCGGCGGCGACCCAGAAGCGTCAACTGGCGGCCATGATCCGCGATCTCGGCTCCGATCCGGTCAGCGTCCTGATCGAGGCATGGGATGGGAAGGGGTTCGACCGCCTGGTGAGGAAATTTTCATCCACGCTTTCCCCGATGATACACCTCCACGCCCAGCGCCATCTGGAATATCCCATCATCCACTACTTTCATAGTAATAAGATTGAAGCGTCCCTTGCCATCGGCATCGCGGTTCTTGACGAGTCCTTCACAATGATCGCGCACTCGGTAGCGGCGGAAGCGCGCCCCCACCCGTCGGACATCCTACACGCGAGGCGGTCAATCGGCAGTCTTCTCAACATGCTCGATAGCCGTTACCTGCGGCTCGCGTGTGAGAATCCTCCCCCGCCTGACGTGAGCAGGCTTACCGAAGCCGGCATCCCGCTGGCAGATCCTGACGAATTGGAACGAGCCATCGCGGATCTCAGCACGCGACGGAGACATCTCCGCGCCTTCGTCGAGGACGCCGGTTGGGAGTGGCAGGATGTGCTGAAATCGAATCCCGCCAAGGACGTTGAATAGATCCGCTTCTTCCCTCGCCCACCAGACCGGTTAAGCTAGGGAACAGGAAAGAGTGGATTAGCCACAAATAGCACAAAAGACACAGAAACCTGGGAAGTGTGCCTGCTTGAATCTGATCTAATGCCGTTCTGATGTCCGGTTTTTTGGATCGCTGATCCGAAAATATCCTACTTTTTGTGAATTCTGTGCCTTTTGTGGCGAAAATTCTCCCTGGCTCAATCGCCCTGCCGCGCCCACTGCTTTTGGCGTCTTGAGTAGCCCAGCGAAACCAGCCTCGCAGAAATTCCAAGGGTCTGCCCTCTCGGCGGGTTTTAATACAGAAGCCCGTCGGAATCCCGACCGGGTATAAACTGAAACCAAATTACCAAAATGAAAATCAATCCCGCACTTACACTCGGCCTCATCGCCTTCTCATTCGCTACTCCGGCCGTGATGGCAGAAGACGGTCACAACCACAAGGAGGCCGGGCACGAAGCCCATGCCGACCACATGCTGGAGGGCTACGCCGCCCTTTCCACCGCCCTCTACAAGGACGATCTCGCGGCAGCCAAAAAAGCAGCCGCCGGAATGGTCAAGCACGACAAGGACAGCGCAATGGCCAAGCACGCCCAGGCGATCGCCGATAGCAAGGACATCGCAGACGCCCGCAAGCATTTCAATGAACTCAGCAACGTGGCCATCCCTATCGCGAAGAAAGCAGGCAGCATGCACGTCGCCCATTGCCCCATGGCGATGGAGGGAGAAGGAGCCGACTGGCTCCAGAAGTCCGAGGATGAGATTCAGAATCCTTATTTCGGAGCGAAAATGGCTCATTGTGGGGAATTCACCAAGTAAGTGCCATCCGACCCATAGGCAGCCTTTGGAGCAACGTCTCCAAGGCTGCTTTATTGTTGAGGGGTAGAGGCGGATCCGGGGTTCTACTTTGAACCCCCCTTGAAAACCCATGTCCAGAACCTCCTACCCCAGCCGGAAAAACTTCTTGCTCGATTTTTCGGACTGCTCGCCATCACCTTGGCCTTCACGATCCTCGCCGCTCCGGCACAGGAAGGGCAACAAGAGCAAACATCCGAGACATCCTCGGAAAGCACAAACACCCAGTATGACTCCTCGAAACCGGAGGAATCTTCCCAGGAATCCGGAAAAAACGCCGGTGACATTGAGGAAAGGCCGTTGATCGACCCAGACTCGACGCTCTACAAGGCTGTCAAATACACGGGGAAATTTCACATCATGGTTCTCCATTTTCCCATCGCCTTCCTGATCGGTGCGGCAGTGGTGCAGTGGTATCTGGTGGCCCGCGGCAAGGGAGCCTCCGTTGTCGCAGTCATGCTGTGGTTCGGTGCCTTGGGTGCGGTCGCCGCTGCAACTCTCGGCTGGATGTATGCCTACGATTCCGTCTATTTCGGTGAGGAGGACATAAAGCTGCTATTCTGGCACCGCTGGCTTGGAACTGGCACGGCGGTTCTAGCCCTGGTAGTCTTGTCCCTGCGAAAGAAGCTGGGGCCAAAGTCGCTCGCCGTCGCCCTGACTCTCTGTGTCGGACTCGTTGCCGCTGCCGCCCATTTCGGCGCAAGTCTAGTCTATGGACCGGAATTTCTTCTGAAATTCTGACGGATTTTATTTGGTTACCGTTTCCATCAGGGGATCGCACCATTATCGTCACCTTGACGGGATTTCAATTGCAGGAGCCAATACGGTAGGGCGACTCCAAGGAGCACGGCAGCGAAAATCCACCCGGCTTTGGCGAAGCCGATCTGGGTGGTCAGCACACCGGCCAGCGGATAGGTCAAGCCCCAGCCTGCGTGGCTGAGTGCGAAGTGGGCGGCGAAGATATGGGGACGTTCCGCTGCATCGCTATTAACTGCGAGGAGTTCGCCACCGCGCACGCCGAGCATGCTTTGCACGGCTCCTACGAATGCCCACGAAATCAGGAGCACGGGGAATGATCCGAACCACGAGACCAAGGCTATCGCGGAGATCATGACGGGCGCTCCCATCGCCACCCACGTTTTACGCAAACCTTCGGAGGAACGTGAATATCCCAAAGCCCCGCAAACTGAACCGAGTCCGTAGAGCGCCATCGCCCAGGCATAGAACCTATCGGGCAATGCCAGTTCCTCTTTCACGAAGTCCACTGTGCCCACCAGCACGAACGCTCCGCCGACACTGACCTGAAGCGCGAGAAGCAGGGATTCGCGTAAGGCCGGGCGTTTGAGCATCGCGCCGACACCGTGCCATGGTGCCGTGCGAGTCGCATTTTTCACTTCGATAGCCGCTCTTGGAATGAGGATCACCAGTATTGCGCTGAGCACAAATGTCCCTGCATCCACTAGGAAGCTTCCACGGAAGCCGACGGTTGCGATCAGAAGACCTGCGAGTGCTGGCCCCAAGATACTAGAAATATCGTAGGCGACGGAACCGATTGCGAGTGCCTTGGGATATTGCTTCTCTGTCACGACCCCCGGAATCACCGCTTTGTAAATCGGAGTGAAGAGTGCCGAGCCAAGATTCAGGAAAACGGCCAACACGTAGATCTGCCAGACTGCATCGACGAAGAAAAACGCCGATACGATACCTACCCGGATGATGTCGCTCCAGATCATGATCGCCCGCGCCCCGAAGCGCTCGGCGATGTGCCCCGCCCATGGAGAGCAAAGCACGATCACGACGATACGGATCGTCAGGGTGTAGCCAAGCACTTCCGAAGCCGAAGCACCGACCAAAGCATGAGCCAAAAGACCCAGTGCCACCGAGCTGATGCCACTGCCCAGAAGACTGATGACATGCGCCCAGTAGAGTTTCTGGAAAATACGGTTTGCCCAGAGACCGGGGACTTGATCAGAAGGTATGTTCAAAAAATACGGATGAAAGGGTGTTCAAAGAGAAAAGTAAAAAGGACACCCCGGGAGCAAGAAATCCTCCGGGGTGCCATGATTCATGATTGATGCCGACGGAGCGCAGTCCGGCGGACTTATCCCAATCACATTTTCGGGGCGACGGAACCAACGGCTTTGGTGCCGTCGGGCTTTTCTACTTCCACCCACCACTTGGCATCGGCAGGGACTGGTGTCGGGGCGATGGAGTGGATGTCGTAGTCGTCGTGGGAGGGGGCGTATTCACCTTTTCCTACTGCGGACATAGTGCGATCTTCGGTGCCGATCCAGGCGCGGACTACGGTTGCGCCATCGTCCTTGTAGGGGAGCTTGATGACGAGGTGGCCTTCCTTGCCTGCCTCGATCATGCCGTGGCCTTGGGCGGCTTCGATTTTCATTTCACCGGCAGTGAAAGTGCCGAGTGAGACTTCGTCGTGGGCGTGGTCTTCCTCGCTTGTGGCGGATTCTTCATGGTCGGCATGAACCTCGCCGTCTGCGTGGCCGTGGCCCTGATCGTCGGCGGTTTCCGTCTGCTTCTCGCCACAGCCGATGAGGAGTGTGGAGAGGGCGATGGCTGGGATGGTGGTGTATTTCAGTTTCATTTTGTTCTATTTGGTTTGTTTGTTTTTCGGGTTCGGTTGTCCGGAGGATACGCGGTGAATTGCTGCGTATCCGGCCGGGACAATGATTAGGTTCAGGAAGGTCGAAGTAAGAAGACCTCCGAGAATGACGACGGAGAGCGGGGCGAGGATTTCATTCCCCGGCTTGTCTCCTTGCAGGACGATGGGGACGACCGCGAGGGCTGCCGTCAGTGCAGTCATGAGAATTGGAATGAGTCGCTCGGAGGAGCCTTGGACGATGGCGTCGAACATGGTTTTGCCTTCGTGTTTGATGAGGTGGTCGTAGTGGTTCACCAGCAGGATGCCGTTGCGCACGGCGATGCCGAACAGAGTGATGAAGCCGACCATGCTGGCGATGGAGATGACCGGGGCGGTGTAGTGACCGCCGAGTCCGAAGAGCGCGAGGGTGTTGCTGAAAAGTCCGGGCGATTCGGTCAGGTAAATCGCGACGATGCCGCCTATGAGTGCGAGCGGGAGATTGACCATGACCAGCAATGCGACGCGGAACGATCCGATGGCAAGCTGGAGCAGGAAGGCCATGATCAGGATGACCAATCCGCTGTAGAGGAAGATCGTCTTGCTGGCTGCCTGTTGGGCTTCGAACTGGCCTCCGTATTTCACCGTGTAGCCGAAGCTCTGCACGATGGGATCGACCCGCACCTGCACTTCCTCGACGAGGTCTCCGAGGTTGTATCCTTCCTCGACATTGAGCGTGACGACCGCCCGGCGCTGAGCGTTTTCACGGCCGATCAGGTTGGACGTCATCTCGGGACCGATGTCGGCGACTTCGTGAAGTCTCACCAATGCTCCGCCCTGGCCTTGAAGCACCAGATTGCGGATGTCACTGAGGTCATCGCGTTCTTCTTCCGCAAGACGCACCGCGAGATCGTATCTCCGGACACCTTCGTTCACCTCGGCGACGGAGACACCGAAGACTGCGTTGCGGACTTGCTCGGCGGCGGAACGCGGGGTGAGTCCGTAGGCCGCGAGATCGGCGGGTCGGTATTCCAGAGGCAGGGACTGGATCATCACTTCGCGGCTGGCGGCGACATCGCGGGCACCGGGGAGCGGCTTGAGCACGCCCTCGATTTCCTTGGCGATCACCCGCAGCTTGTCCAGATCATCTCCATAGATGCTGATGGCGATGGCTGCCGGAGTGCCGGAAAGGATGTGACTGAGGCGGTGCTCGATGGGCTGGCCGATGTTGGTGGTGATTCCGGGAACTTTTTCGAGGATCGCGCTGATCTGCTGGCGCACCTCCTTGTTCTCAAAACCGGGTTTGATGGTGACATCGATCTCGGAATTGCTCACCGGTTCGGCGTGTTCGTCGCGCTCGGCCCGTCCGGTTCTGCGGGTGACGCTTTTGACTCCATCGAGATCTAACAGTTGCTGCTCGATCGCGCTCGCCATCCGGTCGCTGGCATTCAGGGAAGTTCCCGGAGGGGCGAAAAGTCCGACTGTGAAGGTACCTTCGTTGAACTCCGGAAGGAACGATTTTCCGAAAGTCGAGCTGAGCCAGAGCGCCAGGATCGTGGCGATAACTGCCACTCCGATCACCGATTTCCTGCGTTTCACCGACCATCTGACAATAGGTGTGTAAACCGACTTCAGCCAGCGGACTACCGGAGGATCGGTCGATTCGTTATGGTTGTTTTTCCCAAACATCAGGTAGCGGCACATCGCGGGCGTCACAGTGAGAGCGACTATAAGCGAGGCGATGATGGATACCCCGAAGGCAATCCCGAGCGGGCGGAAGAAGCGGCCTTCGATCCCTTCCAAGAACATCAGCGGGAGGAACGCCAGAACGATGATGATGGTCGCGAAAACCATCGCGGGCCGGATCTCGTTGCTTGCGTCAAGGATCACTTTTAGGCGTGGCTTTTGCTCGGAATCGGGTCTTGCTGCATTTTCATTAAGTCGTCGGAAAACGTTTTCCACATCAATGATGGCATCATCCACCAAGCTGCCGACGGCGATGGCGAGGCCACCTAGGGTCATCACGTTGATGGTCATGTTCATCCAGTCGAAAACGAGCAAGCCCACCGCCAGAGATAGTGGGATCGCGGTAAGCGTGATCACTGTTGTCCTAACATTGAATAGGAACAGAATCAGGATGACGGAAACGATGATGGCCGCATCGCGCAGGGCATGCACCACGTTCGTTACGGATAGGTCGATGAAGTCCGCTTGGCGGAAAATCTGACGGTTGATGTGGAGACCTACCGGCAGGGAGGAATCCAGCTCATCGAGCATCGCGTCGATGGACTCCGTGATCGTGATGGTATTGGTTCCAGGTGCCTTCTGGATGGTCATGACGACGGCGCGCTGTCCGCCATCGGCACCGGTTCCACGCTTGGGAGCGGGGCCGATTTTCACATCCGCCACTTGTCCGATGGTCACGGGGAATCCGTCGTGATACTTGATCACCGTGCCGGAAATATCTTTCACGGAGCGGACGCGGCCACTCTGCCTGACAGGCATTTCTAAGGAATCGACATCCGCGATATAACCGGCGCTGAGGGTGCTGTGGGAAGCTTCCGCCGCATCGATGACATCCTGTATGGTGAGATCGTAGAGGCGCAGATCGTTCTGGCGGACCAGCACCTGATATTCGGGAAGCTCGCCGCCGATGACGGATACCTGCGAGACTCCGGGAATGGCGAGGAGCTTGTTGCGGAGGTCATATTCCGAATAGGCGCGGATCTCCAGATCACTCATTTTCTTGCCTGGTGAGGACATGGCGAGAAGCATGATTTCCCCGGTGATGGAGGTAATGGGAGTCATTTCCGCATGGGCATCGGGCGGTAGGTCTTCCCTTACAGAATCGAGCCGCTCGGAGACAAGCTGCCTTGCGGTGTAGATGTCCGTGCCCCAGTCGAACTCGACATAGGAAATGGACAGCCCGATGGCGCTGGACGTGCGCACACGTCTCACTCCGGGCACTCCGTTGACCGAGCTTTCGATGGGAAATGTCACATATTGCTCCACCTCATCGGCGGCCAGGCCGGGGGCTTCGGTCATGATGACAACCGTCGGGGCATTGAGTTCGGGAAAGACATCCACCGGAGTCTTTGAAAGCCGCACTGCGACGAAGGCGAGTAGGACACCGGCCAGAATGAGCACCAAGGGCGCTCGCTCCAGCGAGAATTGAATGAGTCTGCTTAACATGATCTTTGATCTTGGGGGTTAGTCTTCTTCACCGTGGAAGGAGCCATCGGCGTGGAAATGCCCGCCTTTTTGGGAGGAGCCGCTTTGGGAACTTGCGAGCTTCAGTTCGTAAACTCCGTCGAGCACCACCTCGTCGTTCGGTCCGAGATCGCTTTTCACCTCGATCCAGCGTCCGTCATCGACCCCGAGGTCGGCCTCGATCCGTATCGCCTTGTTGGGATCCATCGGGTCGCGTTTGAAAAACACGTGGGTGATTCCGTCTTTCACCACCGCCGAGCGCGGGATGGCGAGCACCACCCCGCCGGTCGAAGCGGTGGAGACCTCAAGGAACGCGGAAACCCCAGGCCGCGCCCATGACCGCTGTTCCTCCGGGTCGGCAAAAAGCGTGATGGTGCGCTGGGTGGGGTCGGCATCGAGGCCGAGGGTCAGCTTGGCAGCCACCGAATCGTTCAGGTCGCTGCCATTTCCCTGATGCGGTGCGATGCGTGCGGAGGGTGCGCCATCGAATTTCAGGAGATCGCTCTGGAGGCCGAGTGCGCGGAAACGGATTTGATCCGGATCGACGGTGGTGAGCACCAAGGTCGTTTCATCGACGAAGCTTCCGTCCGTGACCGCCAAGGACTCGACGACACCCGGCTCGGTGGCTTTCACTTCGATCCAGGTCATACTCTGGTAGCGGGAGACGGAACGGCCATCGAGATCCACGGGAGCAAGCAAATCGTCGGGCGTGAGTGCCTTCGCCTTCGGATCGCCGTAGGTATTTAGGATGTTCGCTGCGGTGGTGAGCGCGGCGTTGAGTTCCGCCTTTTGGCGGGCGAGTTCCGCCTCCAGTGTGGCGGCTTCGACCTTGAGATCGGCGCTCTTGAAGTTGGCCTTGGCCAGGGTTTCGAGCCGGGTTTCGAGGGCGGCGTATTTCAGCGTCGCTTGCTCATAGCCTGCCACCGCCAGATCGATCCGTGACTGGAGTTCGAGCCACTGCGGGGCTTGGAAGCGATAGAGGACGGTGCCGGGCTGCACCGCGGTGAACTGATCGACCTCGAAGCGGACTTGGGCGGGCAGCATCAGGCGGTATTCGCGCTTGGCGAGCGGCTTGAGTTCGAAGGAGCCCGGGACGCGAATCGTATCTGCTAGATTGCGGCGCTCGACCTTGGCGAAAGTGATGGCGAGGTTGCTGCGGACGGTTGCGGGAATGTCGATGCGGTTGGAGGGTGCTTCAGACTCGTCGTTGGCGGCGGTGCTTTCGTCGGCGTTTTCGGCACGATCGCACGAGGCGTTGGCCACGATCAGCGCGGCGAGCGGAATCCATCGGTATAGGGAAAATTTCATGAGTGTTGTGTGTGTAAATTATTTGGTGCGGGCTGCCAGTCGGTCGGGACCGAGCAGATGGCGGATTTCGTTTTCAGTAGTGTTCTCCTCAAGGCGAACCTCGATCAGGTCGAGCTTGGCTTCGTGGGCGCGGACCAGGCTTTCCAACAGGACGAGGCTTCCGCTTTCGCCGAGTTCGAGCAGGCTGCGTGCGTCCTCGACCTGACGGTCGACCAGCGGCACGATGTTTGAGTCGATGGACTTGCGGCGGGATCGGGTGCCGTCCAGTCGGGCGCGCATGGCGGCGAGCCGTCCTTCGGTCCGTTCGACTTCAGTCTCGAAGGCGGCGCGGGCGACCTCGCGTTCGGCACGGGCCGCTGCGATCCCTCCTTTGTTCGAGTTAATGAACGGAATAGGGATCGCGCCGATCACGCCAATCCTTGACTGGCCTTGGTCTTCCTCGAATTGGGGACCGAGTTGCAGGTCGGGATACTGCTTGCGGATCTCGCGCAGCAGGGTGAGTTCGGCGACTTCATATTCGATTTGCAGCCGCACAAGCGTGGGGTTGGTTTCCTCCAACTTCCCGCGCCCGCTGCCAACTGCGGACGACAAGGCGGGAATCAGCTTGGCCGGAGCCGTCGGCGAGATCCCGAGCAGCGACCGAATGTCCTGCTCATCTTCCTTCACCTGCCCGCGCAACCGGGCGACATCCGCCTTGCGGCTTTCCTGTTCGATCTTGAAAAGCGCGGATTCCGTGCGCGGCAGCTCACCTGCCTCGGCGAGTTTACCGGTGGTTTCGACCACCGAATCGAGCGAGTTGACGATGCGCTCGGCTTCCTCCAGCCGCAACTGGTTCGCGGACCATGACAGCCAGGTCCTACGGAGATCGCGGAGGATTTCCCATTCCTTCTCCGCAACACCCGCGAGCTCCGCGTGGAGGTCGGCTTTCGCCCGTGATTTTTCAACCTGCAAGCGACCGGAAATCGGAATCGTGAAAGACAGAGCCGATAGTGCAATCCATGGATTAGGCACACTCTCGGTCACCTTTCGCACATCGATGCTCAACTCCGGATCATCCCAGCGCCCGGCAAAATCCGCAGTCGCCTTCGCAACTCCAGCTTTCAGGCGGGCGAGCCGCAGATCCGGATTGAAGACCAGGGCGACGACTTCGCCTTCGGCCAGCGTGATACCATCGCCAGGATTGAAGGGAACGGATCGCGGCGCGGTCGTTTCAAGACGCCGGGCGAAATCGCGGACTTGCTCGCTGGAAGGGCTGCGGTCGCGCCAAGTTGCGGCATGACTGGACGAATCCAGCGGAGAGGCTTCGTAGAGTTGGCAGCCGGTAAGAGCGGCCACAGCGAGGAACGCGCCGCTTCGTCGGAAGAGGTCGATGGAGTGTGTTGGTATATTGAAAGTTTGCATAAGGCCAAAGAGGCAGAAAAAATTGGAAGAGCGGGAGCCCATCGGAACGGAGTTGTCGCAATGTCCTCCGGTTTTACGCGAACCGGGCATGATGCCTCGGCTGGGCGATGGGAGAATCCGATGGACGGAGAGGTTCAAAAATGAACCTTCAGCGGTGCGTGCCGATTTGCCGGATAACGGCTTATTTCGAGGAGCTGTGTCCTTGAGACATCAGCCCACACGTCTGCACGCGAGCCTCAACCCAACTGGGGAGGCATGATCAGCGGGAAACATGGAGATTCCGGAAGTTTGTCCGCATCTGGCAAAGAAAGGCCGGTATCCGTCCAGGCAACAGCGCGGACATCCGCAAAACCCGAAGCGACAAATGGCACATCGACTCCCAAGGCTACCACATGTGAATGGCTGTCGGGTTCGCCGCCAGGCTCTTGGCCCTCGGAGGGAGTCTCGTGCCCGTGTCCGTGCGAGTGCCCACCATTTCCCGAATCATCATTGGTATGATGATGGGAATGGCTTTCAGCCATCTCGTGGGAATGCTCGAAAATCACAACAGCACGAGATCCCAGCACGTAAACAAACGTGACCGCGACGAACAATAGACTTTTTAAGAAACTACGCATTTTAGATGCATTTTCGACAGCAAGTAACAGAAATTTCTGCTAAACTGTCAACGCAAGCTAGCCATCGAATTCTGCATTGCAATGCGAAATATGCGATTAATTTTTTAGCCTATCCGATACAAAAGTCAGCTTTGTTTCAGCTTTCCCTTCAAGATCTGCCGCGCCCGGTAGATCCTGGTTTCGACGGCTTTCGGGCTGCATTTTGTTAGGCTGGCTATGTCGGCATAGCCCATTCCTTCGTAAACGAAGAGTGTCATCGCCTCACGCAAATCGTGAGGGAGGGCCAACAGCGCCTGATGAACCTCCTTGTAACGTTCCGAGACATCCGCCGCCTGGTCAGGCGCGTGGCTGGAATCCTGAGGTTCGTAATGGACAAACGAGCCGTCATCTGGCGTGGCATCGAGCGATACCGTCGGGTGGCGTTTTCTCCAGCGGGCGTGGTTCCGCGCGAGATTCGCAGCGATGGTGAAAAAATAGGTGCTGAACGTTCCCGATGATCGGTAGCGCTTGCGTGCCTTGTAGAGCTTCACAAAGGTCTCTTGAGCCAGATCGACGGCCACTTCGCGCTGTCCGGTCATTTTGAAGAGGAACGAGTTCACCCTCGTTCCCCACCGGGTCATCAACGCGTTCAGAGCCAGATCGTCTCCTCCAGCCAGCCTGACCATGAGTTCCGAGTCCGCCACATCGCCCCCTCCATTCATGGTCGAAGTATCAGCGGACATGGACATTTTCAGGCTCACTGTGGCTGAAATCCAGAGCATAGGGTAGCATCACCTCCAGGTAACGCTCCGCTTGTTTCGGATCCAGAACCCGCGCCGTCTCATACAAGTGGGCCAGCATTCTTTCCTGACACTCCGCGTGAATCCGGGCGTGATCTTCAACCACCGATTTAAGTTCGGAAGTCACTTCACGCTTCCCCCTCGCCGCTTGGTCGAGCCGTTCGTGAGCCTCCGCGATGCGCTGGCACATCTCCGCGCATTGCGGAAGGTAAGCAGCGTGCAGCTTGCTCACCTGGGTGAACTGCGAATCGGTCAGCTTCAGCTCGTCGCGCAGCCAGGCCAGCTCCGGCATGGTTTCCAAGAGCACCGATGACTCGTGATGCGGGATCCTTTGGGAGCGCATCCAAGCGAACGCACAAACCCCGGCGACAATAGCAAGCGCGATGACGATGACTACGCGTTTCATCAGTCGTGAGCTCCTTTGAACGGACTAACCGACTCCACGTAGGCGGCCTTCAAATTTTCAGAATCGGAGAAACCCTTTGCGCCAAGTCCAAGACCAAGAAGCGTCATTGCCAGAACAGTAGCCGCAGCGGTTACCGGCTTTGTCAGCGGAAACAGAACAATCTCCACCCACTCTCTGAGTCTGAATCTCCCAACCGATTCGCTTTCGATCCTCTGCCAAACACTTCTCTTAAAGGATGCGGGCAATGGTTCTTCTTTTCCAGCGGAGCGGAGAAGTTTGTCGAGATCGGAGTCGTTCATTTGGATGCTGATGTTGATTTTTCTGATGAGGCTGGGAATTCCGGTGGTTTCATTCCCGGCTTTCCGGGAGCTTTCTTTTAAGGATATACACCCTTGGACGGGACTACCCTTGAAATTTCTCAAAAAAAGTCGGTTCGGGCTTCATAAGGGGAATATTTTCTGTTCCCAGATTTCCAGACAGTTGTCCGTGAAGAAAACTCTTCGCACAAGGACACGCCCATCCCAGGGACTGCGGGAAACATTGCCCGACGCTGAATTCCAGCCACCTCTAGCCCCCGCCTTACCCCTCCGAAAAAGTAGCCAGATAATTCAAGCTAACACCGAGGATTTCAACTCAAAGCGCTTTTTTCACCGGCTGTGGGTCACGTGCCTTAGCTACGGATTTGGGTGTTATGGATATCGGATGGTCTCCGATTCCTATCCTAGATACAGGAAATGACTCATAACTGCCAGTATGCGTATTTCAACGTCAAATGCCCATGAAAGTCGATAACCCGGAGGATGCTGGCCATGTGATTTTGGACAAAGGGTTGGGTCCGAGACCCAATTCTAAGACGGAGGTAAAATCGAGGCTTGCGAGTCCTTACTCGTCTGCTTCGGGACGGTATACGTAAAGCAGTCAAGATGGCCAAGCGATCCATACCAAGGAATTTCTGGGGGTAAACGCACAGCATTTAGACTCAACTATTCTCAAGAAGAGGCCACCCGGAATAGCTTTTCAGCCATTCCGATAGAGGCTCTATCAGCTCTATGTAAATCCTAACAGAAAAAGTCAAGAGAAACGGCTCAATCTACTCGCCGAAACCAGGATACATCCTGCTTTAGTTTATAAACACATAAAATTATGTCATTACTCGGAATACTATTCGGAATCACTATGATCTTCCTCATCGGCAAGGCATTGCTCGAAACCATCTGGGGAGTCATCCGCGTCATCTTCTGCCTTTTATGCTACACGTTTGGAGTCGCTCTCAGTGTACTCGCCGAGGCGGTTGAATTCTCATACGCCTAAAGAAGGCCGCCCAGTGGTAAGCGCGGGCTTGTTTTGAATTTCCTCAAAACGGAAACACCTCGCTCGGTGGCAAGTCTGCTTGGAAAATCAGCTAATTCGTCCCCAATTGGAGACGAATTCTGCGGTCGCTGATGGAGGCTTTAAAAGTAAGTCCAACGGGCAGATTCAGATTTGAATTTTCAGACAGCCTTCCGAATGGAAAACTTTCTCGTTTCTTCTGAAGCATGTTCAAAATCGCTTCGGAATGGCAGGAATCCATTCGATTTTCTTGGTAATTGGGTGAAATCGGGGTTCCTTTTCACATTTTATCCATATCGTATCTTGTTGATATTGTGTGCTTTGCGGCGATTCGTGGCACGCGTTTTAAGTAAATCTGAAAATAAATCCGTTTTAGGTAGTCCTAATGAAGCAAAGACCGGAAATAGGGTATCATGGACAACCCATCGAATACTCAAAAGACAACGGCGAGCCATGGTAAAGAGCAACTGCACCTTGTTGATACAGCTACGGCCGAATCGGAAACACAAATCAATCTGAAAGGCACTTCGTTTCCTGACGAAGCTCACGGGCAAGTGGCGGGAGGAGAAATATCCGCCTCTTGCAAGTCTGGCGCTACATACATCGAGCACCAGGCGGTCATGGATGAAAAATACAAACGTGATTTCAAGAAGTGGACATCCGGGATGAATCCCAGGGAACTGCAAAAGATCAAGGAGATGGGTCTTCATCAACCCAAGGTTAGCTACAAGGCAAGGGGTGCGCCCATGGGTGATCTGGCGGATTCATCCATGGCCAGCTACGAACCTGATATTGCCGCGCTCATCGATGGTGAGGATGAAAATAAATCCGACGAACCCAGTGTCCCAGATGTGGTGGAGGTTCTCCGCCATCTCTTGGCCATATTGATCTCCTATCCAAACACGCGTCTTACCCTCGATTGCCTGACCCTTGTATTTGCATTACGCGCGTATAGCGGCGAGTCGATGACAGAAATCTCCAAGCGCCACGGAATCAAACCCGCAGCAGTGAGCAAGAGATGTGTCAAGCTCACCAAAGAATTTGATATTCCTCCGCCGAGAGCCATGCAGAGCCTCCTTGCCCGTGAGAACCACCGAAAGGCGCGGATCAAATCAAACCGTGAAAAACTGCCATGAACTCGTTGTCCATACAATCAGGAAGTCAGAAGTTCACGATCACACCGACCGGGATCCAATTCCATTCCGACCTTAGTTTCGATGAATGGAATGAACTCGGCGGAAAGCTGGCTCCCATCGGCAAGTCGATCGGATTCATGTTGGGCGATTGGATCAATTATGGTTCGAAATCCCATGGTGAGAAATACCGCGAAGCTATTTTGGAAACGGGTATCGCCTATCAAACGCTTGCCAATTACGCATCCGTCGCACGCAGGGTATCACCATCGAACCGTGAGCTGGCACTGGGTTACGAGCATCACGCAGCCGTTGCAAAATTGAGATCAAACGAACAGCACCATTGGCTTGGACTTGCGAAGCAGCACAAGCTGGGTGTTCGGCGTCTACGCAAGTCGATTGTCGCCGGCCGTGTCTTGACAGAAGAAGAACTCGACGAGGATCCGGCAGACCGAGCAGTGGAGACACACCTGGTCTTTGTCAATGGACTGATGCGCTGGTGGAAAAGCGAAACCTGCAAATCACCCGTCACGAAATGGGACAAGGAGTGGCGTAAAACGGTCAAGGCTGACCTTCGGTACATCGCCGAAATCTACGAACAACTCTGAACTCAAACACACGGGATTCAAAAGCTCCCCATTTCTACACCTATGGACAAATTATTCTGGATCGTCTGCGAAGACAAGAACAGCACCCTCTACGAAGGACGTTTCCAGGGACGAACGCGTACGGCGGCTATCAGATTCCTGAAAGCCACCCTCGGAGTCAAAAGCCTCAAAGGCCTCGTGTTCACGGTCACTGAAATCCCCGTTCCTCTCATCCGTGAAATCGTCGCGGAGTTGCTTGGCATTTCTATGGATGAATTGGGACGGACGGAACTCCCAAGAACAACCAGAACCCCACCCGAGGGGCACGGCTCTCAGACAACTCACTCCAATCCCGCTGATCCGGAGGTTCCTCCTGAACAAAATCCGCAAGTCCCAACTGAGGTGCCCGCCCGCCACACAAAAAACCATTGTAAGGTCGGCAACCCAGGGCTTGGGGATGATTTTTGGTCGGAAGTTCATGCCTATTGGCGAGAATGCCGCAGTATCAAACAGACTGCCATCAAATTCAAGCTCTCGCAAAACTCAGTCAAAACCCGCGCCCGCCGCGAAGGCTGGAGGAAGAACGATCCCACAGATTAAGGCTCACCGCCTGCATATTTCGATGGCTGGAACCCGATTCCGCAATGAGTCGTGGGTCAGCTGCGGTCGAGAGGCAGGATCTGGAATTTCTCCTTAATCGTCTCCAAGACCGCCTCAATCTCAAAGCGGTTGAATCCCGGGCTAAACTGTATGAAAGGAATCAATCGTTTCTCCACCCACTTGTCGATCGTTCGGGAACTAACAGATAATTCTTTGGCGAGTTGCTGTTTTTTGAGAAGTCTGGGGAGTCCCGAATGGAGGCCGAGGTCTGGTTGCTTTGATAGACTTGTGTTCGAGGTGTTGGACTGGTGGGTAAGAATGTTCGCTTTCATAGTGACACTTAGGTCACCATTTCAACTGGACGATTTTCCTGACGTCAGGAAGATTTCCGCTTCCTAGCCCTGAGAATTCGTTTAGGCTCGGCTGGTTTCCATCCGGCAGGTGGTTTAATAGAGAACCAGGCTTTTGCCGACTCCTCGTCCACTACCTCCCGATAATTCCTGAAAATCACCTTCGGCGAGTTTCCCGACTCAAGCGCTGTCCTGGGAACATCACCTGTCAGCGCAACACGATAACTGATGTAGGAGTGCCGCAAACCGTTCTGACGCCAACCGCCGGGAATCTGCGCTTTTACTGCGATGTCTCCCAAGGATCCTGATGAGTCGGAAATCTGGACAATTCTTCCGGTCGCCTCGCGCCACGGTGCAAGCCACTCCTTGAGGTTTTCGGAAAGAGGCACGAGACGGCGGGCTGCTGTTTTCGCCTTGCTTCCAAGGAGCTCGATGAAACCGCGATCCCATTTGACATCTTCCCAGTCGAGCCTTTGGATTTCAGCTGACCGTATGCCCGCAAAAGCTCCGATGGCGACAAATGGCAGCATCCGCGCATTGCTTGACTGTAGCAAACGTTCCATTTCCTCGGTAGTGAAAATCTCGATGGCGGTTTCGGGAACCTTGAATGTCTCGCTTAACGCCGCTGCGGTCTTGCGTTCCGGGTTAAGACAGCCCTGACGGCGGGCGAAGTCAAACATGGTCACAAGACAACGACGGTGGCAATTTTTGCTAACAGGACCCAGACCTTTGAGGCCGGCGAGGTAGGCGTTGATTTCCTTCACCGTGATGTCAGCGATGTTCCGATCAAATTTCTCGCAGAATCTATTAGAATAGTCTCTGCAGTTGTTAACGTAATGCTCGCTCAAGCCACGGTGGCGGCGGGACGTCACGAACTCTTCGGCAACATCCTTGACTGCTTTCACCACAAGCAAATTGGCACGGCTCGCTGCATGGATGCGAACCGCTTCGGAGATGGAAAACTCTCCGGCCAGCTTCCGCGCACTCGCCCATTCCTCCATCGCCGCCGTAAGCGACACTCCGAACTTGCTCGCGAGCCCTTCACAATGGTGGAGGAGTTCAAGATCCCGTTTGGAAGCCTCATCTCCTACAACCCATCCGTTCGTCAGGCGCACGGTAATCTGTTGGGCGACCAATCGAGCCTCATCTTTGCAGGCCAGGCTACGCCGCTTGCGGCGTCCGCCCTCATGCCAAGAGAGCGTGAATTCGCTGAAACCATCTTTACGGTTACACGTGTAGATCGTGACTTTCGCCGGGCCTGTTCCAACCTCGACAATACTGCTACGTTGTTTCTTTTTCGGAGTCATAGACCCCGTCCGGCTTTTCAACCTGGGTGCTGTGGGAACTTTGTCAGAAATTCCGTCAGAAACGGAATTCTGTGAAGTTACTGAGGCGGCGCAATCCTTTGATTCTTCGGGTTTTGCTTCTTTATTCCCACCCCCTCCGCCATTCAGACCTCGAAATTTTCACGAGTGCCGTCGTCCATTCCACGTCGCCAAACATTTCACGCAAGGGAGGGATGAGAACCCCCGCGAAGCACCGGGTTTGACTGCCCTTTTTGCGCTGGCAGAACTTCCAATCATACGCGCCAGCGCACCGAGGTTGGTTTCATTTTTTGTATGAATTCGCACTGAGCTACGTATGGTAATTTCATGATATCTGGACACTCCTTTATCGTCGCTTGTGCAGTGGCATTCAGTTCTTGTGCCCTGTCTGCTGCACCGCTCGATTTCGGACGGGATATCCAGCCCATCCTTTCCAATCGTTGTTATGCCTGCCATGGGCAGGATGCGGAGACGCGGGAAGGCGAACTAAGACTCGACCGGCGTGACGATGCCCTTGCGGGCGGAGAAAGCGGACCAGCCATTGTTCCAGGTGATCCCGACGCCAGCGCAATGATAGCGCGCATTCTCAACTCCGACCCAGACGAATTAATGCCACCTCCCAAGGCAAAAAAACCTCTGACTGAAACGGAAAAAAAACTCCTCACCCAATGGGTCAATGAAGGAGCTGAATACAGCAGGCATTGGAGTTTCGAACTGATCGTAAAACCGGAGCCTCCAAGCATCACTATAGGGGCTTGGCCGCGCACCCCAGTGGACTCCTTCGTACTCACACGCTTGAAAGATTCGAACATTTCTCCGGCTCCCGATTCCGATCGCGCAACCTATCTCCGGCGTGTCACTTTCGATCTGACCGGTCTCCCCCCGACAGCGGAGGACTTGCAAAATTTCTTGGATGATTCTTCCCCAACCGCATACAGGAACGCCGTCGATCGCTTGCTCGCCAGTGACGATCATGCGGAGCGCATGACCACGATCTGGCTCGATAACGCCCGCTACGCCGACAGCAACGGATACCAGTTCGACAACGCCCGGACGATGTGGCCGTGGCGCGACTGGGTGATCTCTGCTTACCGCCAGAACATGCCTTACGATCAATTTGTTACGGAGCAACTTGCAGGTGATTTGTTGAAAAATCCGACACAAGATCAACTCATTGCCACAGGATTCAACCGGAACCACGGATATTCGGTTGAGGGCGGGATCGTTGATGAGGAATACCGCGTCACCTACGCCATGGACAAGACCAACACCGCAGGCACGCTTTTCCTCGGCCTGACAATGGAGTGTACCTCCTGCCACGACCATAAATACGATCCCCTTTCAATGGGCGACTACTACTCACTCTACGCCTTTTTTAATTCCAGCGCGGAGGTCGGCGCTCCGGGTGAAAGCGGTTTAAAAAAGAAGGCGGCTGAGCCTTTTGTCAGGTATAAGCCCGTCCCTCGGAACAAGAACGCGCCGATGGTCATGATCATGCAAGAGAAGCAGCGCGAAACTTTCATCCTCAACGGAGGGCAATTCGACCAACCCGGCGAGAAAGTCGAACCTCTGACACCGGAAGTTCTGCCATCCTTCGAAGCTTATCCGAGAAATCGTCTCGGCCTCGCGCAATGGCTTACCTCGCCCGAAAACCCACTTTTTGCGCGCGTTACCGTCAATCGATTCTGGCAGCAGTTCTTTGGTGCCGGTCTGGTCAGAACTCCGGACAATTTCGGACTTCAGGGAGAGACTCCCACTCATCCGAAACTGCTCGACTGGCTGGCTGCGGATTTCCGTGAAAGCGGTTGGGATATGGATCATCTCATCCGGCAGATCGTACTTTCCGCGACTTACCGGCAGGATTCCAGATATCGCCCGGAGCTTGATGATTCCGAGAACCGCCTTCTGGCACGCGGTCCTTCCTTTCGCCTACCGGCGGAAATGATTCGTGACCAAGCGCTTGCAATTAGCGGACTACTGGAGCGTAAGGTGGGAGGGGCAAGCGTGAAACCATACCAGCCCGACGGTGTCTGGGAGGATCTGAACGCATTGGGGCAATACGCGGAAAAATACGAGGAGGGCACTGGTCAGGATCTCTATCGGAAGAGCATGTATACCTATTGGCGACGGGCGGCGATGCACCCGGGCATGTCAGTCTTCGACGCACCGAACCGGAATGTTTGCACCGTGGAGCGGTCAACGACAAATACCCCGTTGCAGGCGCTCGCTCTCCTGCACGGGCCGACCTACATTGAGGCCGCCCGGAAACTGGCGGAGCGAGTGCTGAAGCAGGAATCGACCGAACCGTCCGCCCAAATCAACACCGCATTCCAGCAGGTGCTGACACGGCCACCCAATGACAAGGAACAGAAAATACTGAACGCAATTTACCAGGATCGCCTCACACAATATCAAGGGAATCCTGCGGCAGCGGACAAACTGCTCGCTGTCGGTGCGTCCGGGGTGGATCCGACATTCGAGCGGAACCAGCTCGCTGCCCTGGCCGATGTGTGCCTCACTATTTTGAATCTTAGCGAAACTGTAACCCGTAAGTGATACCATGAACGAACTGGAATCCGCTCTTCACAACATCAGCCGTCGGCGCATGCTCCGGCTCGGTGCCGCAGGACTTGGGGGCATGGCTCTAAGCAGTTTGCAGGCGTCTCAAAACGCATCTTCGCAAACCGCGAATACGCTTCCCAACTATCCGGCGCGCGCCAAGCGGGTCATCTATCTGTTCCAATCCGGAGGACCCTCGCAGGTCGATCTCTTCGATCCGAAGCCGACCCTCGCCAAGCATCACGGCCAGGATATTTTCGAGCTCGTCAAACAAAAAGGACGACTCACCGGTTTCACCGACAAGCATAAGATCCATCCGGTCATTCAGTCCAAATACAAGTTTTCCCAGCACGGCAATAACGGCGCGTGGATGAGCGAACTGCTTCCACATCTGAGCAAGATCACCGACGAATACTGCACCATCCGCAGCACCAGCACAAAGCCGGTGAACCACGATCCGGCGACAACCTTCATGCAGACCGGCCACAACCTCCCAGGGAGGCCGTCTTTCGGATCCTGGCTCAGCTACGGGCTGGGCAGCATGAACCGGAACCTCCCGGAATTCGTCGTGCTGGTCTCAAGCGGCGACCTCCCCAACATGCAGCCCCTCAACAACCGTTTCTGGGGCAGTGGGTTCCTCTCCGGCCGCCATGCAGGTGTCCGCTTCCGCTCTGGTGCCGAGCCTGTGCTTTTCCTAAACGACCCGACCGAGAAACCAATCACCGACCGGCGGAAAATCCTCGATACCATCAATGCTCTAAACAAAGAGGAACTAGCACGAAGCGGCGACCCCGCCGTGGATACGCGGATCGCGCAATACGAGATGGCCTTCCGCATGCAGAGTTCGGTTCCCGGATTGGCCGACCTTTCAGACGAACCGGAATCGACCTACAAGCTCTACGGCGAAGAAGCCCGCAAACCCGGAACGTTTGCCTTCAACTGCCTGATGGCCCGCCGCCTCGCCGAGCGCGACGTACGCTTCATCCAGCTTTTCCACTCTGGCTGGGATCACCATTTCAATCTGCCCAACCACCTGCCTAAACGCTGCCGAGAAACCGACCAAGCCAGCGCGGCACTGATTCTTGATCTCAAGCAGCGGGGACTCCTTGAAGACACGATTGTCATCTGGGGCGGTGAATTCGGAAGAACGACCTTCAGCCAGGATGGAAAGGTGAAAGAATCCTACGGGCGCGACCACCATGCGAATTGCTTCACCACACTCGTCGCCGGTGGAGGATTCAAGCCGGGACTAATTCATGGTGAAACGGATGATTTTTGTTACTCCGTCGTTAAGGACGAGGTCCCCGTGCATGACCTCCATGCCACCCTCATGCACCAACTGGGCATCGACCACGAGCGCCTGACTTTCAGGCACCAAGGCAGGGACTACCGCCTGACCGACGTCCACGGACACGTCATCAAGGGCCTGCTGACGTAAATGCCGGAGGCTTCACCGTTGATCTTGACTCCCTCGCGATAGAAAATTCCAGTCCCAACACGAATTTCATTTTAATGCTTTGTCCGTAGCCCATACCGTCCGGGTGTTTTCATGTGCGAGCTCGTTCATCTTATCGCAACTGTGGCGCTCTCCGCGAGTGTCTTGGCCGATACCCTCCACCCCCTTGTGAAACTGGAAAACATCTACCCTTCCAATGATGTTGAACTTAAAATCTCGGCAATGACCTGTATGTCACAGTTTTAAGCCAGAATTTTAACCCTCCCGAAAAGAAATGGAATCTCGCGCAGAGGCGCAGAGATGAGGAACTTATGAAATTTGAGATACTCACCCTTTGGATGAATGGTTTTCTTTTCTGAAACTCTCTGCGCCTCAGCGACTCTGCGCGAGAAATCTTCTCTTCATTTTCCTATCTAGGTTAACGAAATCCTTGGCACCGGACAAAAGCGGCAAATAATCGCACGCGCTCAAAAACTTCGGGTCGACGTGGCTCGCACACTTCCACGCGAGTTAAACCACTTTCCGCATCCAATTCCTTCCGATCAGCTGATAAATTGCCTGATCGCGCCTTCCTGGTTAACTTTCAGAGAGACATCGAAATCGCCGTAGTGCTTGATCGGATTACCATAGGCATTGAGGATCGTGGTATACCAGTTGCCGAGGGTCTTGTGGCCTTCGTCATTGTAATTCGGAAGGCGGATGTAGCGGCGGCGGGCCATGCTCAGCTGGACATTGTCCCCGGCTAGGATCAGGAACGGAACCTCGGTGCCGATGCTGTGATGCTTCTCACCATTTTCCGGCATATACATGATCATGGTGTTGTCAAACATGCTACCGGAACCTTCCGGAGTGGATTTCAGTTTTGAGACCAATTCGTCGACGAGAGCCATGTGGTGGCTGCGCAAAGCCTTACGAACGTCATCGGCGGGCATACCTTTGAGATCCTTGCCGTGGCCGATGTCATGAAGCGCGATGGTATCTTCCACGACGCCGCTGTAGGCGGTTCCCAGATCATCCAGGGAGTAAGTCGCAACATTGGTCAAGCCGGACTGTAGGGATGCAACGAGTATATCGACGAAGGCAAATTGCTGTTCCACCGTCGTATACTGATCTTCCATCATGCTCTTGCTGAGCTTTGGCGCGAACTCCCGGAGTTGCGTCGACATCGTCTGCAGCAGGGCGTTGCGATCGATCAGTGAGTCCACAGAATTGGCATAGTTACCGATCTTCCGTGACTCGATCATATCGAGGGTCCTGCTGTCGTAGGACGAGATATTTTTGGAAAGGAAATCGAAGAGACTTGCTTCAGCTTTCTGGTCATTATTTTTCTCAATAGCTGCGGAAAACAGGTTCTTGTAAGCCGCGCTTGGTGTTGCGAAAGCGTAGTTCGGTTGTTTTGGACCGATGGATGACATTCCGCGGACAACGCCTTTCTGGTTTTTCGCGCAGGTGAATTCGATGTGTTCAAACGGGGAGGGAAACATTTTTCCAAGCTCGATATCCACTGATGCGCGTTTGATAGTGGCGATGCGTTCCGCAGCGCGGCAAACCGCGAGTGGCGACTGATAGGTCGAATGGCCCATGGTGCACATTTTGGCGGAAAGCCCCTGGAGGATGGTGAGGTTGTTCTTGTGCCCGTTGAGCGCAGTCATCCATTCCGGCAGGTCATGACGGTCGAGATCGATGTCGAGAGCGGCTTTGGCAGCTTCTTTCTTTTTATCAGATTCCCTGAGGGTGGGTGGCACGAGATCCGAAGGGAAGGTTCCGTTGCTCTTCCTGAGAAAGATGAAACGTGGTGTTCCTTTTCCAGCTCTCTTTGTTCCCGCAAATAATTGAGGAGCGGCAGAAAGACCTGCGATTCCGAACAAGCCGGCGGCGGATGTTTTGATGAAATCTCTTCGAGTGTTCATGATGCTATTTTTATTTGCGGTAGATAAAAGAGTCTGAGGTCAGAATGGAGATCATCAGTTCTTGGAAGCTTCCGCCACTTGAAACGTAGACTTTTTCTGCCTCGATGAGGGTTTGTGAGTCGGAAAGGGTTTCGTTGCGTCCCATGAAGTAGCGGAACACATTGCGAATGAAAACCTGGCGCACACGGTCGGACTTTGCCAGGCGATTCATCATATCCGGGACATCCTTGACGGGACCGTCAAGTGACTCGTCTCCAGTGCCTTCGAGGAAGCCGCTCGAGTCAACCGGTTTGGTTTTATACACGGGTGACTTGTAATCCTTGTATTGACCAAAGTAGGTGCGAGGAATCGTCTCGTGACCAACGATATTTTCGGGATACTCGATCTGCTCTTTGATACGGAAACGGCCGAAGTCATCGTAGCTCTCGAAGACGTAGCCGAGTGGATTCACCTTCTCGTGGCAGTACCAGCAGCTTTTAGCCTCGGTGACGGAGAATTTTTCGCGAAGCGTTTTATCCGGGTCATCCGGCACCTTGGCGTCGACTGTGATGGGCACGTCGCGCATGAATCCACCGAGAAGTTTTTCCCTAACCCATTTTCCACGGTGGATGGGGTCGGTGGCAGCATTGTGTGAGTTGGCCACCAGCCATGCCGGGTGTGTCAGCATGCCCGCGCGATTCTCCAGTTTCATCGGCTGCTCCGGCTGATAAGACCATTCCAGATCATCGAGATTATACATCTTCACCGAGTGAGGAATGCCCTCGCTGTCGTGTGGCATGTAAACCTTGTCAGAGTTCTCACCTTTCCTGCCGTTTTCTCCAAAGTGGACTCGTGCCCGCTTGACGGTGCTGTTCAGGATCCCTCTGATTTTGCCGTCTTTGCTGAGGAATCTTCGGAACAAGTCGCGATCAGGCATTTTCTTATCAAGTTTCACCATTTCCTCGTGCCATTTCTTCTTGTCCAAATCCTGAAGCTTTTTCTGCATGATACGAAACACGGCAAAATCCTTGGTCGCTTCTTCTGACTTTTTGGCCATTTCCTCATTGTCACCACTATGGTGAACGAAAAATTTATCGGTTGTTAAGAGGGTCTCCAATACGTCCTCATCCTTTTCCAGTATCCACTCGACCAGTGTGTCCGCTTCCTTGGAAATCTTTCCCGGAACGCGATAGTGATATGTATGAGCAACAACCCGGCGGGGGTTGTAACCGCCGCCGAAGCGATCCTCATCCTTGAATACGTCGAAGATGCCCGTGTAGCCAAAGTAGTCTTGGAAAAAGCGCAGGATACGTGGTTTTTCGATCGAATCGTCGCTCAGGATTCTCCGCACTTCGCGTTCGAAGTCGGCCTTGCTGCTCAAGCGGCCCGACTCTGCTGCCTCCACAAGTTTATCGTCAGGGATCTTATCCGTCAGGGCATAAGCGATCGCATAGCTGGCTTCGCGGGGTGTGAGTTTGAATCGACCGTATTGGTCAGGTGTCCCGCCACCGAACTCATTACGGTAGAGGAACTCGGGCTCCATCAGAACCGAAACCATCATCTGTTTCAGGGCACTGGTCTTGTCGCTGACTTCGAGGGTTTTATTGAAAAACCAGAGATATTTTTTGTAGTCCGAATCGGTTGGCTCCCGCTGCAGTGCGACTTTGAACTGGTGGGCGATCGCACCCTTCAGGATGGACTCCGATGGAGTTCCCTCGGCGAAAATCACTTTTGCAAATGGGTCTGCTGTGCGGCCCGCTTTCCAAGACTCCAAGGGAAACCTGATATCCAAATAACGGAGTTTACCAGCTTCCATGAACTCAAGATATTCTTCCGAGTGCTGGAATTCCCCGTTCTCCAGAAGGACTGCGCGAAGTTGCATATCAACCACCCACTTGGCGTTCGACATCAAAGTGAGGAACTGCCCGCCCTCGACGATCTCGTAATCGTAGTATCTGACACCGGATTCCGTTGGAAGGTTGAAAGGTCTGACTACCCCTGGGAAGGACTCCCGCCTCTCGCGTCCGCTGAATTCAAACACCTCGTTGATGCGCTCGTGGTAAATGAGTTCATTCACCCGCCAGCGTCGTGCCGGGGTGAAGGGTTTGGTTGTGATTTTTCCGTTGAATAACTTGTCGTGATTGATGTAGTTCCCGTATTTATAGTAGCGAAGTTTGTCTTCGAGTTTCGAGGCGTTGAATTGCTTGAGCTCGCCCCATAGCCATTCTCCAAGCTGATCGCGTTCATCTTGAGTTGGCTGGAACTCCTCCTTCGGCGGCATTTCACCGCTATAGACCTGCTCCAAAGCATTGTTGAATAAATCGAGACGCTTCTGGAGGGGAAGGTCCTCAAGATCATCGAGGCTGAGATCTCCCTTTTTGACGCCGTCGCCATGGCAGTCGTAACAATGGTTTATCAGTAGCTCCTTCGCATGGGGAGGCACCTCGAAATCGTAGTTTTTCGAAGTAACCGGAGTCTGTTCCTCGCCCATGCTGCTACCGCACAGAAGGAAAAAAAGAATACTGGATTTAAAAGAACGCATAAAAGACCACCAATCGTTACGTGAAGCTGTTTCCGTACCTATCAGGCAGGTGAAATTTCCTCAATACACATAAATATTGAGGCGCAAATACTGTCGCGGATCGGTCCTACGGCTCGGATTCGGATCTGAGCTGGAATTTGAAATGATTGACGGGCTGGCTAGCCACTGGAGAAGTGGAGGGAAAAGATGCTGTGGCTGAGCTACTTGCATCCACCGACCAGCGCATGAGTGATATCGCTTATGAATGTGGTTTCTGCGACCAACCGGATGCAGGCCAAAGTCTCCGAATGAATCGTTGCAGTGCAACGGTGGCTGAAAGTTTGGGGAAACTTCGGCCTCCGGCTACTTATGGGTATTGGGTTTCTCTCCGCGTGCCGGCATGATGGGGGAGTCCCATCCGGCGAGATCGGAGGGCTTCACCCCTTTTACCTCCCCTTTGAATGAAAATTTATTCGGCTCGTAAGGGCCGACGAAGGAGATATCGAGCTCCGGCTTGATGGTGGTTTCCATACCGAGCGCCCAGAGGGTTCCGTTGATAATCAGGCGGCGGTAGTTTTCGTCGAGGATGTCTTGGGAGGCACCTTGGGTAGAGTGAAAAACGCGATGCTTCTCTCCGTCCTTGCCTTCGTAGTGGCGTGTCCAGGTGGATGGCATAGGAGCTTTTTTCGGGTCGGGCTCAGCTGCCGGATCCATTGATACAAGTGGCTGTGAATTTGTCAGGACGGTGAAATCCGGACCGGGTTTTCCCACATATCCACCCGCGTGGGTGAACGCATTGTCACTAACTCCTGTGAGGATGACGTTGTCCTTCTGCTCCGGGACAATCTGGATGCGGGTGCCTTGTTTGTGATTGGTGCCATAGTGGCCGACCCACGTGTTTCCAAGAATCTGATGTCCGAAGCCTTTTTCAAAGCCTTCCACGTTCGATTTGAAATCGTATTTCGCGTAAGTTGCGTTTTTCGGCATTTTAAACGCGTGTGAGGAAGTGCGGAGTCCGACCACCGGGCCGCCGCGCTCGAGATATGCTTCGATAGCTGCCATCTCTTCATCGGGCGGATTGAGGAAGCGGGCGAAGATGAAGAACAGGTCAGCATCCTTCAGGGCTTCCAATCCTGAGATGTTGGACGATCCGGCATCGATGAAACCATCGTCATCGACACCAAATACAACTGTGCACTTGAAGCCCAAATTCTTGGCGAGAATGCGTGCTAGTGCCGGGCAGGTTTCCTCTGCGCGGTATTCATGGTCGCTGGCAAGGAAGACGATGTGTTTGCCGAGGCCGGGACCGGAGTCTCCCTCATAGACGATGGAGGTGTCGGCGCTCACAGAATTCAACAAGAGGGCCGAGAGGAGTGACGAAAGAATGGTTTTCATGGGGCTGTCAACAGCTTGTAGGTAAGGTTGGAAATGGTTCGTGAAATCACTTCATCGGGTGGTCTTTGAGGAGTTCTTCGGGTTTCCAGAAAATACTGCGGTCGCTGGTGGCGGCACGAACTTTTTTGATGGTTTCGGGTTTCACGGGTGCGGCTTTGTTGCCCCATGAATTTCGGACGTAGGTAAGAACGGCAGCCATTTCCTTATCATCAAGCAGGGCACCGAAGGCGGTCATCGGCGGGACGCCTTTGCTTGGGTCGTAGATCTTGTCGTTGACTTCGATTTTTCCCCAGAGTCCGTGGAGGGCGATCTTGGCGAGCCTTTCCTCATCGCCAGTGACCCAGGAAGTGCCGACGAGCGGGGGATAGACTGGATCCATTCCCTTGCCGTCGGGCTGGTGGCAAGTTGCGCAGTGCGCATCGCGGAAATACACTTCTCCACCGAGTTTGTAGGCTTCCGCGTCGGTTCCAGTGAGGTGGGCGGGAACGTCGATTTTCACCTTCTCCTCCACCTCGACGATTTGCGTCACCATTTTGCCTTTCGTCGGGTCCGCGGGTCCCCAGAAATGTTTGACCGTTGCCGCAGCGATGCGTGCGTGCTGTTCAGGGGATTGGAGCAGGGCGGCGAGCAATGTCTCGTTGCGGACGTGGTTCCGTTGGTAGAGCCATAGTGCCTCCAAGAGAGGGTGCGCGTCCTCCGCTTTTTTGGGATCAAACTGTTTCACCCATTCGTCGAGCGCAGCGACGACCTCGCCGGATTCGCGTTCGGTGAGTTCGATCTGCGTGCGGTGGCGGACTCCATCAATAGGATGTTTCAGATTTTCAAGCAGCACTGCGATCGGTTGGCCGTCGATGGCGACCGGTTCTTGCAGAGGCTTTTCTGTATTGATCATACGGTAGATGCGTCCGTGCTTTTTGTCGCGGTATGGATCACGGATGTTGTGCTGCATGTGGCCGATGATGACGTTCTGCCAGTCGGAGATGTAGAGAGCTCCATCCTCGCCGAAGACCGCGTCGGTGGGGCGGAAGTTCTTGTCGTCGCTGTAGAAGAAACTGTCGGTCGGGGTGCCCCAGATTTCGCCGGGCTTGAATTCGTTTTTCCCGTCCTTGAAGCCGTCGCGGTGGAGTTCGTAACGCTTGAGGCCGAGGTAGCCGATCGTGTTGCAAAGCAGGAAGTTTTGTTGCAGATCATCCGGGAAGTTCGCGCTGGAGATGATTGCATCCGCCGCTACGGGGCGGACTTCCTTTTTCACCAGTGGGAACATCTTGAAACCCTTGCCAGAGGGGCGCACCTGGTAGGAGCGGCCGCCTGTCCCGTCGTTCGCGAACATGTAGCCCCAGCGATCAAAGCTGGTACCGTGGGGATTCGGGCTGTTGCCGGCGTGGAAGGTGATAGTATATTGGCGCGGGTCGAATCGATACATTCCCGATGCAGTCGATTTCAACGAAGGCCCCCACGGGTGCTCGAAGTTATTCTGCAGGAAGATCCCGCTCTGCCAGTAGAGGGCACCGTCCGGGCCGATGATGAAGTTGTTGGCCGCGTGGTGGGTGTCGGATGAGCCTATGCCTTGCACCAGCACGATGCGGAGGTCCGCCCTGTCATCGCCGTCGGTATCCTTGAGGAAAAGGATGTCCGGTTGCGACGCGACGATCACGCCGCCCGCCCAGAATTCGAAGCCGAGGGGGTTGTGCACTTTTGCGAATTCGATCGCTTTGTCGGCGACGCCGTCGTGGTTTTCATCGGGCAGGATAAGAAGACTGTCGGTCATTTCAGTGAGCGGTTCCCATTTGGGATAGGTACTCCAGCACGCGGCCCAAAGGCGGCCTTTGCTGTCGATCTGCATTTGCACTGGGTTCGCCATTTCCGGGAACATCTTCTCGTCGGCGAACAGGTTCACCTCGAAGCCTTCAGGCATGTGCATTTTTGCGATGGATTCCTTGGCGCTCAGATAGTCCTTACTACCTTCCTTCATGGCGCTGGAACTCTTGCTGCCGCCACCTACGTTTGAAATCACCTCGATCGGCTTGGGCACGTTTGAGTCATCGACCTTGTATTCCCTGCCTTGTGCCACGGCCCAGACCTTGGGATCGCGGTTGGCGGTCATCACGTCGAGCATATCGAGTTCGTGTGCCAGGACTTCGCGGTTGGTCTGTCCGTCGACGAATTTCAGTTTCGCGCGGCTGCCCCAGATGTCGTTACCATCCACTGCGCGGTAGCGGTTGTGCCAGTGCCAGTTCTTATCGAGCACGGCTTGGCGGAGAGGTTCGAGGGCGGGTGTCGCCTCGACCTCCTTACCAGAGATCGCCGTGGCGATCACTTCTGCGAGTTGACGGTTGCCTTCGGGAAGGAGGTGGACGCCGTTCAGTGTGAGCGGTCGGTCCGCCTTGCCGTAGAGTCCTTGGGTCGCAGAGAAGAGATCGACAAAGCCGACGCCCTTCTCTTCAGCCACCTGATGAATCGCCCCGGTGTAGAGGGCGAGGTTTACGTTGTTGGTATTGCCGTCCGGCAGCAGCGGGGTTCCAAGGTTTTCATGGGCGATAGGAGAAAAGAGCACCAGGCGTGGCGGGGACTCGCCGTTGAACTTCTGGCTCTTGTATTTATCGATCATATTGCCCAGGTCGCTCTTGAACTTGGCGAGGTCCTTCTCGCCGCCGAATGATTCATTGTAGCCGAAGAAGACGAAGATCACGTCCGTGGCGCAATGTTTCAGATAGTCCTCAGGTGAGGTGAAGCCCTTGCTGCGGGGGCGGGACGTCACGGTGTCACCGGTGAAGGCAAGGTTACGGAAAGAGAGTTTCTTTTCGGGCAGGGCACTCTGGATCGCCGTCTCGACCCAGCCGTCGTGCTGCATGCGGTCGGCGAGGCCGTTGCCGATGATGGAGATCTTGTCTCCGTCCTGCAGCGGGAGCTGCGCTTGAACAGAAAGTGGGACAAAAGCGGTGAGGGCAGTGAATCGGAAAAATAAAAACGAAAAGGATTTGGGGTGCTTCATAGACAAGTTCAATAAACGTTTCTTTGTGGAACGTCATTACAAAAATTACGGAAACTTCGCCATCTGGTGGCTTCCGAATCTTCAAGAGTTTCCATCCCACTTGATGCGTGTCCACGGTGCAATCCGTGGTTTTCATCTCTGGATTCAGGTTCTGCTGTCATTTTTGCGACGGATCCGGCGATGGACGGAGCTTATCTGCGGGCAAGTGTTTATTGTGAAAGTCTTGCACATCGATTACGTAGCCTATCAAGGTGGTTGGAAGCGTGGCCAAAGACCCGACAGAACCATCTATTAATCCTTAGAATCATCCGATGTATCACAAATCAATCTTCGCCCTGAAATTCGCAAAGTATCTGGCACTTTCCATCGCGCTATTGGGTTTCGCCACCGCCTATGAGGTGACACCTCTGAGCAAAGAACTCGCCGAGGAATACAATCTTGATACGGGCTTTTTCGAAAAGGGCACCATGGTGCAGGATATTCTCATAGCCACCTCCGGAAAGGTGACCGATTACACGCACCTTGAAGCTGCCTATCTTTTCGATAAGATGATGGCAGATCTCAAGCCTGATATCGCTCAGCGCATTCGTGATCAGAAAGTGCTGTGCATACTTGTGGCCCATGACGAACTGACTTCCGATGTGCCGCAGTTCAAGAGCGACAAGACCGGCAAGGAACTGGATTTCTATAACTGGCGGCAGCGAGGCTTTTTAAGCAAGGCAGACGATCGCTATGTGGTGTTCTTCGCGGAGGAAGATGTGATGGAATACGAGGGCGGCATGCAGATTGAGAGCATACTCATTCACGAGTTCGGCCACGTTATCCATGGAGCTGGCTTTGATGATGAGTTGACAAAACGCTGGACCGAGACCTTCGAAAACGCGATGGCCAAGGGGCTTTACAACGACGGCTACGCAGCCCAGCGCTTCCGCCGTATCCAGGGCGATGAGCCGGTGCTCCTCCTGGATGTGCTGGCGAAAGCCTTTCCCGAACAATCGCCCGACCTTCTCCGCAAGTGCCTCGATGGGGGAGATATCCTGGTGAACGGAGAACCGACAACCTCGGAGGTGAAAGTCACGGGGGACGACAATGTGCTCATCGTTTTCGGCGGAAAAAAGGACGGATACGCTACCAAGAACCGTGCTGAGTATTTCGCCGAGGGGGTGCAGAATTGGTATGATACGAACCGGACCATGGATCACGACCACAACCACATCCACACCCGCGAACAGCTCAAGAATTACGATCCGACGCTTGCTGCCTTTTTAAAGGATATCCTCGGCGATAACGAATGGCGCTTCATATCTCCGCGGGAACGTGCCGGAAAGGATCACCTTAAAGGCTATGATCCGGCCAAGTCGCCGGTGGTGGAAGACCTGCCTCATATCAAGATCGCCGGGCTGGACTATTACGATGAATATTGGGCGGACTATTGGAAGCGTCTCGAGGAGAAATATGCTGACAACTGAGGCTCGCTGTTTCTGAAAATCGTTCTCGCTCTTGGTACTGAAAACGCTTGTGCTTTTCCCGATGAGTAATTCTCTTTCTTTTGCCGTAATCGGCTGCGGTTCCCGCGGTCGCACCTACATGAAGGTCGCCCGTGAGCTTGGCCACAGCATCGTTGCCATATCAGATACTTCCGAAGCGGCGCTGACCGCGATGAAAGAGATCGCCGGGGAAAATGATCCCGAAGTTTTTGCGAGCGGCGAGGAAATGCTGGCGACTGGAAAGCGGCTTGCGGATGTCGCCTTGGTCAGCACCCAGGACGCACAGCACTTCGGGCATGCGTCCGCCGCGCTGCGGCTTGGATATGACGTGCTTCTTGAGAAGCCTGCGGCCCAGAGCTCCGAGGAGTGCGAGGAACTGGCGAGCATCGCCAAGGAAAACGGTTGCAAGCTCATTCTCTGTTTCGTCCTGCGCTACACCCCTTTCTACCGCACGATCAAGCGTGTGATCGACGAGGGAAAGATCGGCGAGGTAATCACAATCCAAGCCTCCGAAGGGGTTGGTCCATTTCACAACGTGCATTCCTATGTGCGTGGAAAATGGTCGAAAACCGCGGAATCCACCCCGATGATTATCGCGAAATGTTCCCACGACACCGATCTTTTTGCGTGGATCGCGGGTTCGCGTGCCGTTTCGGTGACGAGCCACGAGGGTATCTTGCATTTCCGCCCTGACAAGGCACCGGAGGGAGCGACCGACCGCTGCACCGACGGCTGCCCGCATGTCGGGAAATGTGCTTGGGATGCCCACCGCTATCTAACAGACCAGCGCAACTGGTTGCGGCATGTTCACCCGGACGCGAACGAGATGGACGACGCCGCGATCATCGATTGGTTGAAGACCAGCGACTGGGGCCGTTGTGCCTACCGCTGCGGGCAGGACACTCCGGATCATCAAGTGGTTGGCGTGCATTTTGCCAACGGGATCACAGCGGATCTCACCATGACCGCCTTCGATACCGGGCGTTGGATGCGCGTTTACGGAACGGAAGGCGTGCTTGAAGGATTATCGGAGGGTGAAGGAGGAGACGGAGCGCCTTCGATACAGATCCGCCCACACAATGGTGCGCCGATCGACATCCCCGTCCAAGATCATGACGCCGGGGATTACCAAGGCCACGGCGGCGGAGATTTCGGCCTGATCCATGCCCTGCCCGAGCTGTTGACGGAAGACTCACAGGATTTCATCGAAGGCCACCGCATCGGCTTTGCAGCAGCGGTTGCCGCAAAGGAAAACCGGGTGGTCTCGCTGGATTGAGGGCCGATCAAAGTGCTTCCCTCATCTCGGGTATAATCGTCAATGGCGATCTCGTGAATGGCTCGCAAAAAGATCTCAGCGATGGCGGCATGATCCCCGTGGCGATAGATGCGTATCATCCTGAGTATTCTCTGCCGAAGAGTTTTTATTTCCGAGGGTTCCGGTTTGTCCCTCGTTATCCGGGGGGGCGAATAACACCTTTTGATTTTTAGGTGATGGGCGGAGTGAGGTCATTCACGCTCATTTTCGATATTTTCTGCCCGATGGATGAAGGTAAGCCAAGGCTTTCTTCCAGCCCGTTTTCGCCGCGCTATGCGGCGGCGGGTTTGGAGGGTGAAGGAGGGGACGGAGACGGGAGTAGACCGTTTGCCAAATGTCCGTGCGCATTGAATCGTGGCTGGAGCATCTTGCTCCAGTCCGTTCTTGGGGCATCCTGCAGCAAGAATTCACTTACCCTAGTTAGGAAGATGGTAACCACGGATTGCACGGAACACACGGATTAGAAGAGAGTTATGAGATTTGCTGGGTTCACCCTGTGGGTGAATGCCGAAAATCTCGTAACTCATTCATTATCTGCGTCCATCAGCGTTTATCTGCGGTTCATTTTCCATTTTAGGCTTACACGCACGGACTTTTGGCAAACGGTCTAGCTTCGGTTCGCTGGTTGATCGAGGAGGAGAAAGAAAGGAGCAATAAGGATCATGCGCTTTCCTGAAATGTTGCAATGCAACTCCTGGTACCCGAATGGGATTCCTCGCACGGTGTCTTTTACGATCATGTCTACCTTTGCCGGTTGAGAACCCGCTGACGGGCATCTGCAGGAAGCCCACTGGTTTCCAACCAGGCTCTGGCTGATTCGGGATCGCGGCGAAAGTATGCTTGGCCTGCCCTGGTCAGAGTCTGCAAACGTAGCGAGGGATCGGAGATGTCTTGCGCCCACTGGATAGCAGCTTTCGGATCCTGCCACGCATATCCACGCGCGAATCCGCTCACGGCGGCATCACGTTGCGGGGATGGATTCATTCCCGCAAGGTATTCACTCGCCGCCCGTGGGTCGGTGTCTTCCCAGTCTCCGAGAACGGACCGGAATCCACCTGCCTGCCCACTGCCGGAGGGCAAAGTTTCCAGCCAGTTGACAGCGGAAAGCGGATCCTGTCTGCCAAGTTGCCTTCCTACCTCGGAGACCGCATCACGGGCAAAATCACTGGCGGCGAAAGCTTCGACCCATTTCGCCGCAGCTGCCGGATCATCTCGCACAAAGGTTCCTGCAATGCGCGATATCGCAGCGCCTTTCATTGCTCCATCGGGAAGGCTACTTATCCAAACCGATGCCTCGGTAGGCCCACCGCTTCTTAAAACTTCAGATGCAATGCTTTGAATCATTCGATCTCCGCGTCCCGTTTCCTCGCCCGCCAAGCGCAGTGCGATGGTTGTCGCGAGTGCTGTATCAGTGTCCGCCAGCCCGGCGATAAGAGCTTCGGCAATTTGGGCTTTGGAGCCGGCCATGCTTTCCGGCAGGTTATCGAGCAGTTGCAGGGCTTCCGTGGGATTGGCAGAAGCCCAGCCACTCATTACCGCAGAGAGATCCTTTTCCTCCGAACTCACTGCTACATCGATAGCTTCGCGGCCGGACAGGGCGCCCCAGCTATAACCTTTTTTTCCGGATGGATAACGCGGTAATAAGGGGCAACCGGAGGGCGTCAGTCCACGGATTCTTGATTTCAGGAATCACGAATCAAGTAAAAAGCACACCCCGAGAACCGTACGAAACGCCTTCCACCTATCGCTACATCCCACGGTAATTGATCCAAAGCGGCGAGGATCGCCCCGTCGTGAATTCTTCGTGGCCGTGCGATGAATCGGAGATGCGTTCGATGCCGAAATTTGACCTTGAACTGTGTTGATGCAGTTGCAAAACTGATCATCATCAAAAGTAAAAAATTAGCTAACAACGCTCCAAGACAGGGGCTGCACTTAAATGATCAAACACCAAAATGATCAAACACCATCATCCTATGAAGTCCTTCAAGCCCTTCTTACTCGTTTCGTTACTATTGGCCTTCTCCACCACCCTCAGCCAGGCGCAAACCTACGCCCCGGAAGTTGTTCTCGACGAAGAGAGAGTCATCACCACGCAGACCTCCTTTTTGCCCGAGGAGGACGGCAGCACGGACGGAATTCTCTACGAAGGGCAAAACTACGGTGCCGGAATGTACTTCGAGGGTTACTACTGGATCGCCGTGCCGACTCTCAGCTACAACGATAAATCGGGCAATGCGATCATACTCTTCCCGGTCAAGGAAACAGGTTCACCCGATGCGACGCTACCGGAACCTTTCAGTGTCGAGCCGATGAATCCCGATAGCGGGGGTGACCCGCTTTTCAATCCGCTGGAAAACGTCGAGTTGGTCGTCTGGGCAGAGGAGCTCTGGGTGCTTTGTTGGGAGTCACAGTCGAACCAGGTGCATTTTGCCCCGCTCTCCAAGAACCAGGATTATCGGGCCGACGATCCCAGCGCGGCCCCGTTCTTCGAGACCCATCCCGGCTCGAGTAGCAACTTTATTCAGGACGGCGACCTCGCCGTGCTCGGCCTGAGCGCGGAGGTGGTCGAGGGAGAGTTGGTTATTTTAACTTGGGTCGGCAGCCACTCGGACGGCTACAGCCTGGGCATCAGCACCAGCAGCGAAAGCGATTTCTTCACCACCACCCGATACCTCTACCTGGGCGAGGAGCTTAACTACAACGGCATCTTTGATACGCATGTGTATATCCCGAATACCAGCGCGGCCCTACCCGGTGCAACCTCCGGGGTACCCAACGTGCTCATTGTCGCGGCCAGCGAGAATGCAGGCGAAGGCGGCAATCACAACCTGCTCATGTGGTCCGCGACGCTCAGTGAATTGAAATCCCTGACCAGTTTTCCCGTGACGGAGACGCCCTACCTGGGCGAGACCGGGCTCTTCACCGAGGACCCAGGCAGTATTTTCGTACTCAAACTCTCCGATGGAGCGATCGACCATTCGGTCGGGCCCCATGACCAACCCGGCGTCACCATCGGCGTGCTTTACCAGGTCACCGAATCGCCCTTTTCATGGTTCATTGCCACCGCGCCACTGCTCACCAGCTTCGACGCCAGCACAGACGATGATATCCCTGTCTTTACTTTGCCGTCCCATGGCGTAAGCCCGCCCCAAGGCCCAAACTACAGCTTCAGCCTCGGTATCCAGCGAGTGCAGGAGAGCAATGGCGACGTGCAGGACTACGCCATGTTTGCCACCGCTGTCTCGCTCGACCAAAGTTCCTCTATTGAGGGGTTTTTTCAGGCGGCCAAGGCCAACGAGCTGCGGGTGGACAGCACGGCGATTACCGACACCAGCGACCTTAGCCAATATAGCGATGACCCGGATATACAGGCGAGTGTCACGCAGGCCTGGCGCCTTCTCGGGGTCATCCATGGCCCGCCTCCCTTGGCCTTCAACGACGACCCTTCCAAAAACCAAACGAGCGTAACCGTCAATTGGGGCTCCACAAGCAGTGATACGCAAACCTCCAGTGTCACCTCCACCAGCAGCAAATCCTACAGCGAGCAAGCCAGCGGCACCACCCCTGTCTTTAGCTTCACCCTCACCGGGACCGAAAGCTTTATGCACGCCAGCGGCAACACCGAATCCGTTACCAGCAAGCTTTCGAGCGAATACTCGCAGACGCTGAATTCCGTGGACTCCAGCGGCGATGTAGTGAACCAGGGCTGGCTTCTTTACCTCATGCCAACCGTCTACAACGAGGCGTACAAAGCCTACAACTTCCTCGGCGACGATCTCGACCATGTGGTTTATATCACGTGGATTGGCGACATCGTCATGGAAGCAATTCAATACACGGCGACTGACCCGAGCCAGCCATCGAATTTCGACAACACTCAATTATCCCTAGCAGCCGGGATAACGGCAACGCCCGCCGTTGACGATCCGAACGCCTGGGATGTGGTTCCGGCCAGCCTCAGCTCCGTCGGGGTTTGGGGTGCCACTCCCCTGACCTACACGACAGACGCTTCCGCCACCGCGAGCTTCGTCTACACTTCGACCACGACGGGCAAGAACACCAACACCAGCAGCACGACCTTCGGAGGTGGCGCTAAGATACAGATCGGCTACGGAGTGAAGGATGCCGACGCGCAACCCTGGGGCTTTCACGTCGGCGGCTCGGTCGAAATCGAATCGACGGCTACCTATGAGTTGACCTCAACGGTCGAGAGCCAGTTCAATGAAGGCGTCGGAGTCACCCTGAATGAGATCTTCGTCAAAACCCCGCCGGCAGACGGAAGCTACAGTTCGGTCACGGTGACCCCTTACCTGCTCTTTCCCGAAGGGGCTGGCGATGGGGACTGGACTCCCACTGGTAATGACGGTAATCAGCCGTTCCTACTGACATGGACTGCAACGGCCACTGCCATTGTGCCAACACTCCCCCTCTGGCGAGCACTCCAAAACCTTGCCCCTGACGGCTCGCAAGACCTCGGCGATCCCTCCCATGACGGCATATCTAATTTGGTGAAATATGCTTTTAACATGGCACCGGAGGCAGGCGATTCGCTGGCACCCAACCTCACTATCCTCGACCCGGTCGCAGGCACAACCGGGTTGCCGGCCATCCGCACCGATAGCGAAGGCCTTCTCACCATCACCTTCGTCCGCCGCAAAGCCACGACCCTACCCGGCATCCTCTACGAAGTACTCACCGGAGAAGATCTATCGGATCTCCAACCCCTCGACCTCACTGATGCGATCATCGAACCCATCGATGCCACCTGGGAACGCGTCACCGTTACCGATCCGGCCACTACGGACAGACGCTTCGGTCGCCTCAACATCACCACCAGCCCATAGTCCGGGCCAACCGTAAAGGGATTTTAGGTGACCGAAAGGGTTCCAAAAAGACGTCAGCAGACACCAATACGACGTCAGATCTTGATTCTTGACAAGGTCACGCGACATTTTTTGTAAGAGCTGTTAGAATTGGTCGAGGTGGTAGGTTGTTTCTGGTTCAGAGAGTGAGGTAGACTAGGCCGGTTTCCCAATCCTCGGAGATCTCAATGTGGATGGCGGAAGACTCACAGGATTTCATTGAGGGCCACAGCATCGGCTTCGCAGACGCGCTTGCCGCGAAGGAAAACCGGGTGGTCTCGCTGGATTAGAGATGGGTGTTGGTTTTTCCCAGCCTCCGATTTCACCCTCTGCCTGTCAGGGAAATCAGGTTCGATAGAACACGGCCGCGTTCGTCCATTTCGTGGGCTGGAATATTGAGGCGGATACGCCAGTTTCCGTTTCCGGGTGTGCCGGGTGTATTGATACGGTCCTTGAGTGCGAAGAGGTCCGTTACCATCAGCAAGACGTAGCGCGATTTTGACTCCAGAAGTGACTTGATCAGACGCCAGTGGATGGCATCGGAGTAGGGTGGCCAGGCGTTGTTATCGGGGATGGGGATTCCGGAAAATCCGGCTAGCAGACGAAGTGCGTGTGCCGAGCCTTCCGATGCCCAATGTCCTTGTTCAGTCGGGCGCTCTTGCTGCCGGAGAATGGTTTTTCGACAATTTTCCCAAGTGGCGCAAAGCGAGTCGTGATCATGTGTGGAGTAGGAGGCGAAGGAGTTTTCGGGAAAGATATCACCCATCACAGGGGAGCCGTCATCGTAGCAATCCCAGTGCGGGATGCGGTATCCGGCGATATCGAGTTCTTCCAGATGAGGTCGGACATATTCGGGGACCCAACCGAGATCTTCGGCGATAATTTCCGCGTCGCCTGCGGCATCGATGATTGCACGCAGGCGAAAATCTCCATTGGCACGGTTGATGGTTTTGTTGCCGGGCGTGTCGTCGGGGTTGGAAAACCAACGGGGTAGCCGGCCTTCGTTCAGTTCCGCCGCTTCATTGTGGCTCAGACCAAGGAAATTGCTATTGCTGCGCGGGTGCCAGGGAAAAGCATAGATGCGGTAAAACCCCAAAATATGATCGATACGGAAAATGCTGAAAATTTCCGTGAGTCGAGCGATGCGTTCGCGCCACCATGCGAAGTTATTTTCGGCCATTGCGTCCCAGTCGTAAAGGGGGATTCCCCAGTTCTGGCCCCACTCATGGATGAACGGATTCTCAGATGAGTAACCTTCCGGAGAGGTTCCACCAAACCAGTTGATGTGGAATTCCGAGCGGTTGAAAAAAACATCGGCCGAGTGGAAAGCGACTCCGATGGGAAGGTCGCCCATGAGTTTTATTCCGCGTGAGTCGGCGTGAGTCCGGACAGAGTGCCACTGCTTGTAGCATAGCCACTGGACGTAGGAAAAAAAGGTCAACCGGGATTCGATATGCGCGGGTTCTTCTTTCTTGAGCGCGGCGATGAAACGAAGCGCGGATTTCGGGCAGTGACAGCTTTCCGGCCATTCGTCCCAATGGAGTTCAGGTCCATGAATTTCGATCAGGAGCTTGAAGGCGCAATAGTCGGAAAGCCACGCTTTGTTCTGCTTGCGAAACTGCTCGAACTCCGCTTTGACAACTGGCTCCGCTTCCCCGGAGAAGCGGGCGAAAGATATTTCCAGTAGATGGTTTTTCGCCGAACGGACTGCCTTGTAATCGATCAGATTGCTTTTGATGTGCTGACCGAGCGAGGCCCGGGCGGCATCGATTTCCGCTTGGTTGATGAGCGGGATTTCCGGTGTATCAAAGGACAGATAGATCGGATCCAGTGCGATGGAAGAGATGCCCGAGTAAGGACTCTCGTCGGTCCCGTTCTCATTGATGGGAAGAAGTTGTAAAAAACCGATCTTATTCCGGGCAGCCCAATCGATCCATTCGGTCATTCCCAGCGTATCACCGATTCCGAGATCCCCACTACGGCGGGTCGCGAAAGCAGGGACAAGTATTCCAGTGGTTCTCATACGTAAGGTTGTAAGAAATAGACCTTGGTGCTGGAAGTATGAAATTGGGCGACCTTCGACATCGGTCAGGCCTATTGTCCGGAGATGTTGGTTGGCTGGTTGTTTATTTTTTGTCTCAAGTCTTGATCTGGAGGCTGATGAGAACAAGTCTCCCGTATGGTCGAACGGTTGAATGCAGCGATACGGGATGTTTCCGATTTTCCGAAGGAGGGGATCGTGTTTAAAGACATCACTCCCATTTTGGGTGACGGGCAGCTTTTCCGGGGAGCGATAGACCTGCTTTGTCAGACGGCCGAAGGGGCGAAAGTGGACAAGATTGTCGGGATCGACGCGCGGGGTTTTATCTTTGCTGCGGCAGTCGCGGATCGTATGGGGCTCGGTTTCGTGCCGGTTAGGAAGAAGGGCAAGTTGCCTTGGAAATGCAAAGAGGCGTCCTATGCTCTGGAATACGGCGAGGCAGTCGTGGAGATTCATGATGATGCGGTGGAATCCGGTGAGAACGTGCTTCTCGTCGATGATTTGCTCGCGACGGGCGGCACGGCTGCGGCATCGGTGAAATTACTTGAGCAATTGGGTGCCGAGGTTGCAGCGGTTACTTTCCTGATCGAGTTGTCATTTCTGAAGGGCAGGGAAAAGCTTGCACCTCATCCGGTTCGGTCGATCCTCACCTATTAGAACCTTCAAAAACAGAGAACGAAAATGAGCTGGAAAACATACAACGACGATTTGGTAAGATACGACGATCTGGGTTTCACCTTGGATCTGTCCCTGATGGATTTGGATGAGGGATATCGGAGTGGACTCAAGGATGAGGTTGCGAAGGCATTCGATGACATGGCCGCTCTTGAAGCCGGTTCGATCGCAAACCCCGATGAAGGCCGAATGGTTGGACATTACTGGCTTCGGAACGCCGATCTCGCACCGACTGATGAGATAAAGTCACAGATCATCGAGCCGCTCAAGAACCTGAAAAAATTCGCGGAGCAGGTCCATACCGGTCACTTTCTGACGGACAAAGGAAAGACGTTCAAGCAGGTGTTTCTGATTGGTATCGGCGGATCAGCGCTAGGTCCACAACTGGTATCCGAAGCAATCGGCCAGAAAGCCAGAATGCCCATCGCATTTTTTGACAACACCGATCCGCAGGGCATGGACAATACTCTCGCGACGCTCAAGCTTGAAGAAACCCTGGTGCTGATTATTTCAAAATCAGGCGGCACTCCCGAGACTCGTAATGGAATGCTCGAGGCCAAGGCTGCCTTTGATAAGGCGGGGATCGATTTCGGGAAACATGCTGTTGCCGTTACCGGAGAGGGATCGAAGCTCGACCGTTTCGCGAGTGAGAATCATTTCATCGCCCGTTTCCCGATGGAGGATTGGGTCGGTGGGCGGACGTCGGTGCTGTCTACCGTGGGCCTTGTTCCGGCGGCTTTGCAGGGCCTCGATATTGACGCGATGCTTTCCGGTGCCGCGGCAATGGATGAGAAGACTCGGGTCCGAGATGCGGATACGAACGCTGCGATGCAACTCGCGCTCGCGTGGCACAGCGCTACGAAGGGAAAAGGGGAGAAGGATATGGTCGTTCTTCCTTACAAAGATTCGCTGGTTCTGTTTTCCAAGTATCTTCAACAGCTTGTGATGGAGTCGCTTGGCAAGGAAAAGGATCTCGACGGCAAGACCGTGAATCAGGGTATCGCGGTCTATGGAAACAAGGGCTCGACCGATCAGCATGCTTACGTGCAGCAGTTGCGTGATGGAGTGAATAATTTTTTCGCGAGTTTCATCGAGGTGCGCCACGGACGTCAACGGAAGTCCATCGAAGTCGATCCCGGTAACACCAGCCAGGATTACCTGCAGGGTTTCCTTCGTGGGACGCGGAAGGCACTTTATGAAAACGGCCGCAAGTCCCTCACGATTTCGATCTTCGAGGTCACTCCGTTCACACTCGGGATGCTGATTGCCCTCTTTGAGCGGACGGTTTCTTTCTACGCTTCTCTGGTGAATATCAACGCTTACCACCAACCGGGTGTTGAGGCAGGAAAGGCTGCCGCTGTCACATTCCTGGACCTTTTGGGCCGAGTCCGAAGCCGCTTGGTTTCCGAGGCGAAGACTGCCGAACAGGTTGCTTTCGAAGCCGATGGCGACCCGGAAGATGTTTACCATTGCCTGGTTCACCTCGCGAACAACGGAGAGGCCCAGATGTCGATGGGGAGGACTCCGGCAGAAGATTACTTTCAACTCTGAGTCATCGTTACCGATTCTGAAATTAGGGGTTTAAACTTCAAGCTTTGGGGTTAGTTTCCGTCCGTGGCAATCATCGACATCACTGACAGCGCCAGAGTGCATTTGGCTACTTTGTTGCAGGCTAAATCCGCTTCACCAGACGCGGGATTGCGGCTAGGCGTGAACAAGGGCGGCTGTGCGGGCTGGCAGTATGAAATGAAAGTAGCCGTGCCGGAAAAAGGCGACGAGGTCGTCGAACGGGGTGAGGCACGGGTTATCGTCGCGGCTGACAGTCTGGAGAAACTGCGTGGTTGCGAGATTGATTACTCGGACGATCTGACCGATGCGGGTTTCAAGATCAACAACCCAAAAGCGCGGCGTGCCTGTGGCTGTGGCACGTCCTTTGAACCCGAAGACGAACCCGAAGGAAGCGGTGCGGAAGACGGGGAAGTTTGTGGCGGAGGAGGCGCGGCATAGCCCGTGGCTTCGAACCGTAGGAAAAAGCCCAAAGAAGGGGATGTGCCGCACAGACCCGCCTATTTCTGGTGGTTTCTCGCCAATGTTCTGGCCGCTTGCTTCGCATTGATCAGTTGGGTGGTCTGTCTGCACATTTTCGGAAATCCGGAGATACCGAGAAATTACCAGATTCTGAAAAAGCTCGGGCGCCTTCCCGAACTCAAGCGTTATACCGTCCTCGACGTTCCGAATGGTAGCGCTCTCAATCCGGGAGAACTCTACGGAAAGTATTTTCCGATCAATGGAAAAAAACGGGAGAAACTCAACTCGCTGCTACTGCGCAACTACATGCGGAATTTTGAGAAGAACCTGCTTCTTACCTATGTGGAAGGAGAATACCAGGTCGCGGATATCAAGAAGCTGGAGCGAGGCGATTTTCTCTATCCCGGCTTCGCGATCCGTGCCCAGGCAAAGGTCAAACAGGATGCATTTACGGAAGCGGTCGGTTTCCCCGTGGTCATCGAGTATGTGTTTCCAACCGAAGATACGGACGCGGCTGCAAGGTTCAGCATCGGGGATACTCTGGAAGTGAGTAAGAACCCGAACTGTGCGGCGGTGGTTCACGTTTCCCGGGCGATTGTTGGCGATGAGCCTGCGCTTCAGATTACCGCGATACCGATTGCCTATGGCTCGTATCGGGTTGGAGATGGGAAGGCCTTCGCGATCGAGCCTCCTGAAGAGCTCAATCCGGCTTCCAAGTTGCCCATTTGGAAATAAAAAAGTCCCACTTTGAGGTGGGACTTTTTGTAGTATGGGGGCTTAAAGAAGAACTTTCTTGCCGTCGTTCTGGGCCGATTCATAGACCGCGCGGATGAGGGCGACGGCCTTGCGGGCTTCGGATGCATCAGTCGTGCACGGGCGGCCTTCCTCGATCGATTGCACGACCTCTTCGAAGTTGCGTTGGTGCTGGTAGAAATTGATCGCGGATGGATCGTTGGCACCGAGTCCGGCTTCCTGGCCTTTCATAAGCGTTTCCTTGATCTCTTTGTCCTCCGATTTCTCATCCTTGAAGTCCCAGATTTCGAAAGCTTCGTCGGCGAGGAATACAGATCCTTCGGTTCCTGCGAGTTGCACGCGTGCGGGATGGCCGTCCTTGGACCAAGTGCAGGTGGAACATTCAATCACGCCGAGTGCGCCGTTCTCAAATTCGACTGTGGCGACGATGCTGTCTTCGACCTCGATGCGTTCGTGCGCCTGGCACGCGGTAACGGCAGTGACCGCTTTTGCCGGTCCGGCCAGATAGAGAAGTGCGTCGACCGTGTGCACGGATTGGTTCATCAATGCGCCACCTCCATCGAGCGCCCATGTCCCGCGCCAACCGGCTGAGTCGTAGTAAGCTTGGTCGCGATACCATTTCACATAGGCGGAGGCGGAGGTGAGTTTGCCAAAACGGCCTTCGTCGGCGGCCTTCTTGAACGCATCCATTCCCGGATGGAAACGGCGGTTCAGGACGGCGGAAAGGGTTTTGCCGTTTTCTTTCGCGGTGGCCATGAGCTGGTCGATGCGCTCGGTGGTGATCTCCAACGGTTTTTCGCAGATCACATGCTTGCCTGCTTTCAGGGCAGCGAGTGCCGGATCGAGGTGTGCTCCCGATGGTGTGCCGATGGTGACGATTTCAAGTTCGGGATCGGCGAGGAATTCATCGATGTCCGAGTAGGCTTTGCCGCCGTATTCGGAAGCGAGTTTTTCCGCAGCCTCGGCGCGTAGGTCGAAGACGGATTGGAGTTCTCCGCCGGTCATGGCGGTAATGGCTTTTGCATGGAAGTGGCCGATCATGCCGGCACCGATGATTCCGAATTTCATAAAAATGCTGAGTTTTGGATTAAAAAGAGAGGTTTTCCTCGCCACGGGAATAATTGGCCGGGGTGGGTTGGTGTGGCAAGAGTGGGATTTACAAAAAAAAGGCCGGAAACTCGAAGAGCTCCGGCCTTTAGAGTGACGATTCGTTTTATGGAATCAAAAGGCGTATTGCCATCCGAGGGTTACGGTGTAGTCAGTGCTGAGGCTTACGCCATTGCGGTCCTGCCATAGTGGAACGCGGATGTCCGCCGCGAAGCGGTGGTTCATCAGCGGGCCGCCGGGAACGACGAAGTTGACTCCCGCGAGTGCTTCGAGGCGCTGGCCACCGTAGTTTTCACCGAATGCCGTGGGGACCGTTCGGCGGGTGGTGGTCGGGACGATCAACAGCAGATCACTCTGGTTTCCATGCAGTTCATCCTCCCAGCGATAGGAGAGGCCGCTACCAAGGGAAACCCAATCCGTTACCCGGTAAGCGAACCAACCGCTGAGGTCGAAGCTGTCGCCGAGTCGATAGCCGTGGGCGTTTTTCCCAGTGCGGACCACACCCGCAGCTTGGACGCCAGCGGACCAATCATCGGCCATGTAGGTGTAGGTGATGGAGGGTAGCAGGTCGAAGGTGCCTGAGCCAGGTTGCATGGCGGCGGGCAGTTGGCGTTGCAGAAGACCGCCCGGGCCGGGAATCAGGTCACTTTCGCCGATGGAGCCGGTGGGAAGGCTCATGCCGATGCCACCGTGAAAGTGGTGTGGCCCTTCGTGGACGATCCGGATCAATGCGCCGAGTTTCACGTCGCCTATACCTTCGGATTTCGTAGTGAAGGTTGGGTTTCCGCCATTCGCAGCAAGCAGAGGGGCGGCACCGGGGAAAATGGTATGATCCATTTCGCGCGATATATAGGGCAGCATGGCGGTGAGCGTCACGCGGTCCGTCGGTGCATACATCGCGCCCAGCATCTGCATGTCCATCGTCATTCTTGTGGGGGTGACTGCGTAGTTGTTGGCGAATACCTCGGCGGAAGAGATGGAGTTTGATCCTTGGTACATACCGTCCATATCCATGAACATGTAACGGTAGGAGAGCATCCATTCGCCAGCGTTGTGGGTGTGGTCGGCCATGATGGAGATCGGCGCGTGGCCGTCGGGCCGGGCGAGATCGTTATGGGCGTCTTGGGCGGATACCGCAGTGCTCAGGGCAGCGGCGATGACAGTTGTTTTGATTTTCATTTGATTGGTAAAATTGGATAGGTGCGCGTTCGTGCGCTGGGAGTGGATCCAGAGAGGGATCCGTGGGAGAATTGCAATCTGCAACCTGGAAGAATTCGGTACAGATATGATGGATGTCCCGATAAGTTTCGGGAATTACTGCGTTTCTCAGCCCAATCTCGGGGGAGGGGTGTCGGGCGAGTTCCGGAACCGTGGCAGGCCGGAAACGGGTTCGACATGGTCGGGCAGTGTGAACTCACTGGAATGTGGGTTCTTCGCTGCGAGGTATTCCGATGGGAAAATATTCTTCAGCTCAAGTTTCTTGAGTTCGGATTTCCATGGAAGTTCCGGAGATTTTGATTCGTCCTTTTTCGCCTCGACGATTGAAGAGCAGATATTGCAAGGGTGATCTCCGTCAAAGGTGTCTTTCACTCCTTCTACCAGACCTTTTTCCGCAGAGTATTCGACGATCATTTTTCCCCATGCGAACATCTGCATGACGCCGTAGTGGCCGCCGCAAAGGTGCAGGCAGCCCGTCAGGACAAGGATGAGACGAAAGATTCGCAAAGCTGGAAGGAAGGTGTGAAGAAAGGGTTTCTTTGACAAGAAAAACTGGCATGCCAGTAACCCGGCCCGATCGGAACTATCAAATCCCGAGTTCTTTTTTCACCGTAGCGAATTGTTCGAGGGCGAAGCTGAGGTCTTCCTCGGTGTGGGCGGCGGAGATCTGGGTGCGGATGCGGGCTTTGCCTTTGGGGACGACGGGGAAGCTGAAGCCGACAACGTAGACTCCGCGTTTCAGCATTTCTTCGGCGAATCTTGCGGCTAGCGCGGCGTCGCCCAGCATTACCGGGGCGATCGGATGGGTGCCGGGGATGATCTCGAAGCCGAGGTGGGTCATACCTTCGCGGAAGAACTTGGTGTTTGATTCCAGTTTGTCGCGCAGCTCGGTGGATTCTGTTAGAATTTCCAGGGCTTTGATCGATCCGGCGACGACGGCGGGGGCGACGGTGTTGGAGAAAAGGTAGGGGCGTGAGCGTTGGCGGAGCATTTCGATGATTTCCTTGGGTCCGCTTGTATAGCCGCCACTGGCACCGCCGAGGGCTTTGCCAAGGGTGCCTGTGAGTATATCGACCCGGTCCATGACGCCGCAATGTTCGTGGGTACCATATCCGTGTTTTCCGATGAAACCGGTCGCATGGCAATCGTCCATCATGACAACCGCATCATGTTTGTCCGCGAGGTCACAAATCGATGCGAGGTCTGCGATGGTGCCGTCCATAGAGAATACGCCGTCGGTGGCGATCATACGGAAACGGGAGGAAGCCGCCTCTCCGAGTTGGGCCTCGAGGTCCGCCATGTCGTTGTTTTTGTAACGATGCCTCGCGGCTTTGCAGAGGCGAATGCCATCGATGATGCTGGCGTGGTTGAGCGAGTCGGAAATGATCGCGTCCTCCGGGCCGAGTAAAGTTTCGAACAGGCCGCCGTTGGCATCGAAGCAGGAGGGGTAGAGGATGGTATCCTCTGTGCCGAGAAACTCGCTGAGTTTTTCTTCAAGTTGTTTGTGTACTCCCTGGGTGCCGCAGATGAAACGCACGCTGGCGAGGCCGTAGCCCCAACGCTCCAAGCCTTCTTTCGCCGCCTCCAGAACGGCAGGATGCTGTGCCAGGCCGAGGTAGTTGTTCGCGCACATGTTGAGCACCGGTTCGCCGTCGCCGACGCGGACGCGGGTTCCCTGTGGGGTGCTGATTACGCGTTCGGACTTGTATAGTCCGGCTTCACGCAGCTCGGCGAGCTGCTCTCCAATATGTGCTGTGAGTCTTGTGTGCATGTCAGGTGGTCCAGTCGAGGATGACTTTGCCGGAGTTTCCGGCGTTCATGACTTCGAATCCTTTTTCAAAGTCGTCGTAGGCAAAGCGGTGGGTGATCACGGGTTTGAGATCGAGACCGCTTTCCAGCATGGATTTCATCATATACCAGGTCTCATACATTTCGCGACCGTAGATGCCTTTGATCGTGAGCATGTTGAAAATGACCGTGTTCCAATCGATGGCGATGGGTTTTGGCGGGATGCCGAGCATCGCGATTTTTCCGCCGTGCGACATGTTGCTGAGCATGTCCTGAAAGGCGTTTGCGTTGCCTGACATTTCGAGGCCGACATCGAAGCCTTCGGTCATACCCAGTTCCTTCTGCACTTCGGCGAGGGTCTGTTCCATTGGGTTGACCGCGCGGGTGACACCCATTTTTGTCGCGAGTTCGAGGCGGTAGGGATTGATATCGGTGATCACGACGTGACGTGCACCGGCATGGCGGACGACGGCGGCGGCCATGATTCCGATGGGGCCCGCGCCGGTAATCAGGACGTCTTCGCCAAGGACGGGAAACGTCAGGGCGGTGTGGACCGCGTTTCCGTAGGGATCGAAAATCGAGGCGACTTCGGGGTCGATGCCTTCGTTGTGGACCCAGACATTGGTGACCGGGAGGGCGACATACTCCGCGAAGGCACCCGGGCGATTGACGCCGATGCCCTTGGTGTCTTTGCAGAGGTGGCGGCGGCCGGCGAGGCAGTTGCGGCAGCGACCGCATACGACATGGCCTTCGCCGCTGACAATCTGGCCGGGATGGAAGTCGACGACGTTGGAGCCCACGGAAACGATTTCGCCGACAAACTCATGGCCGACGACCATGGGGACGGGGATGGTTTTCTGTGCCCATTCGTCCCAGTTGTAGATGTGCAGGTCGGTGCCGCAGATGCCGGTTTTGTGGACCTTGATGAGGACGTCGTTGATGCCGGTTTCAGGCTCCGGGACATCCTCTAGCCAGAGGCCCGGGGTGGAGTTTCGTTTGACGAGAGCTTTCATTGGAAGGGGGAGCCTAGACCTTCTGCCAGTCCGGCTTGTTGTCGTAGACCCACTTGTAATAATCGGCGCGCTTCAGGTGGTTGGCGGCCGGGGCGTCGATGCAGACTTTGACGGTGGGATGCATCTGGAGTACGGAGGCAGGATTAGTCGAAGAGACCGGACCCTCGACTGCCTCGGCTATGGCGTTGGCTTTATTTTCTCCGAAGGCAATCAAGAGATTGCAGCGCGCTTCCATGATGGTTCCTATGCCCATGGTGATGCAGTGGTGGGGGACTTCCTCCGCGCTGTCGAAGAAGCGGGCGTTGTCCGAGATGGTCTGCTGGGTGAGTGTCTTGATCCGGGTGCGGGAGGCCAGGGAAGAGGTGGGTTCGTTGAAACCTATGTGACCATCCGTGCCTATGCCGAGCACTTGCAGGTCGATTCCTCCCGCGTCTGTGATCTGTTTTTCGTATTCACCACAATAGAGGGGGATATCCGCAGCGTTTCCGTCCGGGATGTGGATGTTTTCCTTTTGGATATTGATGTGCTGGAAAAGGTTTTCCCACATGAAAGTGTGGTAGGTTTGGGCGTGGTCGCGGGGGAGTCCGATGTATTCGTCGAGGTTGAAGGTGGTGACCTTGCTCCAGTCGAGATTCATCTCGATGAGGCGCTCGTAAAGGGGCAGGGGAGTACTACCGGTTGCGAGGCCGACAACAGCATCGGGTTTTTTCCGTAGCAATTCAGCGATGATACGTGCCGCGACATCCGCCGCGTCCTGCTTGGTTTTCTGGATGATGATTTCCATTAGGCTTGTCCGATTTTCTGGGTGAGTTTGCTGCGCACGTCGGCGTTGAAGCGATCGATTGTGTCGCATACGAAGGCGACGATGTCTTTCGAATCGTCGGTGACGAGTGGAGTGAGGTCGATGCCGTAGATGAGTTGTGTGGAGGCGTCGGTGGTGTGTGAGTTGAAGAAGGTCGCGTTTGCTGCGCGGCGGCCGAGTGTGGCGAGATCGTAGCGTTTGCCACCGGCGATCTGTGAGTCGAAGACGCCGTTAATGGCGGCGGCGAGGTTGTCGCGACCACTTACATCCATGAGAACTTTCTCATCGTCCGGAAGCCAGTCGAGATTTCTCCAGACTTCGCAGCCGATGACTTTTCTGGGGCGGAGTTCGGCAGGCATTTCGCGCATCGCTTGCAGGGCCGCGATGGTGACACCGATATGAGTGTCGTGTTTGTCGGCGGGGTTGTGGGTGTAAACGACCTCCGGTGAGGTTGCGGTGAGGATTTCGAGAAGGTCCTCTTTCAGGCTGGGATCGGTTGGGCTTTTCACTGTGCTGCTCGGGTAGTCGAGCTGGATCATCGCGCCGTAGGAGCCAATGACCGCCGCAGTGTTTTGCTCTTGGCGACGGATCGCCATCATTTCCTCATCGGTGAATTTCTCATACGGGCCAGTGCGGGAGCTGCCGGCTCCGTTGGTGCAAGTGACACCGCCGAACCATCTGTCATCGCTGGCGAAACATTCGAGAATGCCGTGGAAGGCCATGAACTCGAGATCGTCCTGGTGCGCGCCGATCCCGAGATGGGTGACGCGGGCGAAAGCTTCGGTCTGCGGCCTGTTGTCCGGAATGAAAATTTCCGCAGTGGGTTGGTTGAACTTCATGTGATCACTTTCTGATTTCGGGCAGGCTGGCAGCGGCGACCGCTTGGCCGACCCGGCGCGTCTTTTCGTCTGGAACGTGCATCTGGACGCGGTCCGAATATTCAGGGAATTCCTGCGCGAGCACTTCGCGTGCCTTGGCGAGCACGATATCACCACCTTCGCCGGTGGTCACCCGACCGAGGATGAGCATGTGGTCGAAATCGTAGAAATCCAGGTAATGGGGGATCGCATAGCCGAGGTAGACACCGATGGTTTCGTAGATGGCGGCGGCTCTCGGGTCGCCGGACTGCATCAGTTTTTGAACCTCGACGAGACGCTCAGGCAGACCCATATCGGCGGGTAGTTCAATGCCCGCTGCGGGTAGAAGTTTGTTGACCGCCTGTTGAGAGAAATACAAGGCACCGACCCCGCTGTCACCGGACCATTCGTCTGCCGGCGCGGTGGTGTTGTAATCGACGGGAGCGAAAGCCAGTTCGTTCAGCCAGCCGAGAATTCTACCCTTTTTATCCATGAAGCCGGTTGCTTCGCTGGATCCCATGGCGATTCCGAGCATGCCTTTTTTCTGGAGAGAAAGAGCGCCGGCGAGGGCTGTGACGTCCCCGTCGTTCATGACAGTCAGGGGGACCTCCCATTCTTTTGCCACCCGGTCGAAGACGGCGGCAGCTTTGGCATACTGTTCTTCGGGGATTGATCGCAGCAGCGAGGCAACGCGAATTTCATTATTCACTATTATTCCTGCGGAGCTTCCTCCAATCGCATCGACGCGGGGCATGCAGGCGGCGGCACGGTGGAGGGCGGCGGAGATGTGATGGTAGTGATACTCGGGATTGGTTTGGATTTTTGGATCCCAAGGAGTTTCGTTGGTGAAAACAGCTTCACCATCGACGACTGCGGAAACCTTGTAGTCGCTGGCACCCAGATCGAAGCCGATACGACATCCGTCAAGATGGCCTCCTGCCGCGACCTCCATATCCTTCGCATCGGGGACTTGCTCCGCATCGGTCAGTGAGACTTCGAATTTCCGTCCATAGGCGAGGGCCATCATTTCGCAATCGAACTTGCGGGCTCCTTGGTTGGAGTATGTCTGTTCGATGCTTTTTCCGATCAGTCTGGGGCCACCGAAATGAAGTTTCCAGCCTCCTCGTGACCAGATCAGGAATTTAACAAGCCGTTCGACGTAGAAGATCGTCTCCGCTTGACAGGAAGGATCGACGATGGTTTCGAATCGCGAGACCAAGCCTCTTTCTCTCTCCAATCCGAGCACGAGTGGCACTCCGTTACCGGAAGATTGGACTTTTCGGATATATCTGCGGTTGAAAAGAATCGCCGGTTGGAAATCCGGATCGAGAGGTGCGGCAATATTCGGTTTGATTGACGGTAAGGACATGGGAGCATGGAAAGGCGGCGGTAGCTGAACACACATTGAAAGTTTTTCCAAACCATTTGAGGCTTAATATATCCATCCAAAGCGTACACTTTGGATGCTGTAGCAAAGTTGAAACCCCGGACTTAGAGATGGTTTTTGCTTTTTCGTGGCTTCGTCAGCTTGTTGCAATGGGTGAGCATATGTTTCCCGGTGAAAAACAGGGCAAATGCATTTAAATTCTTAAGATTTTAATGCGTTTACCCTGGAATTCAGTTGGTTGACGGGGGGGCCAATTCAAATAGACTCTCCATGATGGAGGCCAAAAAGCGGTCTTGAAGAAAGAATCCCTTCATATCGACAGTAGGAATTTCCAGCTCAGGTCCGGCGGGTTTCCAGACTGTGTTCGCTTGGAAAAGTAATCCCCAATCCAAATCTCACATCCATGCTAAATATTTTTTTCCGATATCACCTGCTCGCATTACTGATTATCGGGCTTTCAGGGAGTATCTTTGGAGCGGTCGAGGAAATCCGCTACCCGCCCGAGGATTTTGCGAAGCTGGACACTTTCGAGGGGCTCAACCTTGAAGACGCGGACAAACTCTATAACAAAGATGACTACAAGGGTGCCTACGCGGCCTATAAAGCCTATTCATTTGAGTTCCCGAAGAGCGAAGCGCTTCCTTATGTCCTGCTCAGAATGGGTCGCTGCCTGCACAAACTTGAAAAACGTAACGCAGCGATCACCGCCTACCAAGATGTTGTCGATTATTTCCCGGATTCGGTCCGCTACGCGGCAGCCGCTCTGTTCTATATCGGCGAGTGTCATGGCCAGAATGGTGACGATGCGAAGAAAACCGCTGTTTGGGCGAGGATGGTTAAAGATGATGACTACGTTGCCCAGCCGAACTCTGGCACCGCGCTCACCTATCTCGGTAACGCGATGGATAAACTCGGAAAATTCGATGAGGCAACTGATTACCACTGGCGCACGGCGGTCGCGTTTATGAAGAGCAATCCGACCGCTGCGGCGCAAGCTAGAAAAGCTGTCCTAGCACACTACACCCGCCGCAGCCCGAATCATGACAAGCTCAAGGAATTCTACATTGCTGCCAGCGGTTTCGACGGCCGTGGACAGAAAGCCGAGGATCCAGAGGAAGATGCGCGCTACTGGAAAACAGTTCTCGATACCGCTCTTGATACCCAGGAAACGGAAATGCGCGAAAAGGCCTGCGCATACTGGGCTTCGAAGCTTGGCGATAAGTTTCCGGAAAACGACGACATCAGAAAGCTCTGGTGCGATGCCCAATACGCCCATGAAAAGGATCTCGAAAGCTGGATCGCGAGGATGACCAAGCAGTTCGAGAGCAAGCCAGCTGACGTCGATCGCGTCCTCCAGTGGTGCGGCTACTACGGGAAACGCACGGAGTTGCGCTCCGCGTTTTTCGAGAAACAGATCAAGCCCCTGCTCGGCGGGCTGAATGACAAAAGTAAGGTACTCCTAATGAGTCGGCTTCGCTACCCACTCAGTATGCACGACGAAGCGCAGCGGATGATCACCTCCATCCGCACCGATGGGATGTCGGACGAGGAAATCAAGGGCTTCGTCGACTTGGTCGCTCACTACGAACCCGAGGAAACCGTCCTCCGCTATATCGCCCGGATGAAAGACAAGCTCTTCGCAACCAAGGCCCGTTTCGACTATTTCAACAGCAGGTCACACCGGAATCCGCCATTTATGGAAAAAGCTCTCACGGAGATGCCCGAACTCATAAAATCTCCGAAATACGCGGATGGCTTGGCCTACAGGAAAGCCGAGTTACTCCAAGGTCTCGGCCAGTATGAGGAAGCGATCAAGGCCTACCGCGCCGCCAACAAACAACCCGACTCCACCTTCGGGGTTGCCAACTGCCTGGCATCGCTCGACCGCTATGACGATGCGGTGAAAACCGTCAAGGAACTCTACTCCCTCGGTGGCGGCGTCGCTTCAAGAGCTGCACTTGCGGCTGCCAACTACTACCGAACCTCAGGCAACAAAGGCAAGGAAGTCGATCAACTCCGCTTCATCCTGATCAACTTCAAGAAGAGCGGCGAATCCAGCGAAGCTCATAATCGCTTGGAAAGCTATGGTGTCGCCCTGACCGGCGGTGAAGCCGAGGCGGAAGATTAATTTACGAAAACAGGACTGTTATAAAAATGAGAACTCTGAAAAACACCCATCGGAACCGCGCGGCCTTGCTGCTTGCGTTCCTAGTCTCGGCTCCCGCCCTTTCGACTGCCCAAGAGGAGGATGCTGCGCCACGAGTCCGGGTTTCCGCAGACATCGACCGTCAAGCAAAGCATCTCTACGACAAGGCCATCGAACTCATGGAATACAAGCAATACGAGCGAGGCCTCGCGATGCTGAATACCGTGGTCCGTGACAACCAGGGAAACATGCTCGCCCACATGGCGCACATGGCCATGGGCAAGCATTTCCTAGATCAGCGCAAGACCCAGGACGCCCTCGGGCACTTCGTTCTGCTGACCCGCCTCCTCACTCCGGTTCCCGGCGAGAAGCAACCGGATGCGGAAAAAGATCTCTACCACGAAGCTCTCTTCCAAGCCGGCTTTAGCCATTACCAGTCCGGCCAATACGCCGCCGGCTTCCCGCTGTTCCGCCGCCTCACCGAGGTCGCCGGTAAAACCAAGTGGGCGAACATGGCCTACTACTACATCGGCATGAGCCACTACAGTTTGAAAAACTGGAACAAGGCAATCGACTCTCTCTCCCTTGTCGGAACCGAAGTCGAAAGTGCGGAAGATGGCGCGACCGACGAGCTCGGACGCATCGAGATCGGTGAGCGTTTCTATTCGAAAATCGAAGACGCCGATGTCCCGGTCATGCGCAAGCTCGGCATTCCTGTCACCGCCATTGTCACGGTCAGCAGCGGTGATTCCGAGACCATTACCGGCGTCCCGATTCCCGGAAAGGACAACGAAATGCTCGCCTCGGCCCCCACTGCCCTCGGCGATGCAAAACCGGACGATGGCGTCCTCCAAATGATCGGCGGCGACACGCTCACCGTAACATACATCGATGAAAGCACCTTTGACGGCAAAAAAGGGGTTGAGCGCGTCGGCAAAGTCCGCGCGGTCAGCACCGGAACAGTCGGCTTCTACTTGGGCGATTTCTCTACCCCCGCCTACGTCGCCTACCCGGGCCAGCCGCAGGTCGTGATGCTGCGCGATGCGGATCTGGACAAATCCCCGCAAGCTGAATCCCTGACTCTCGTCGTTTCATCCCGCTACAAGGTCGAGGCCAAGGACGCCGCGGATCCGGATGACATGCTCGATATTTTCGCCCTCGAAGACGAGGAAGAGGATGTCTGGAAAGAGCGAGATAGCGTCACGATCACCCTCACCGAGACAGGCGAAGGCGATCAGATCCGCACCGGCGCGTTTCTCGGAAAAATCCAGCTCGCTGCCATCGATGACGGCAGCACCCCCCAGCCCAACGACGACATTCTCCAATGCGATGAGCTGGACGAACTCGTCGTGACCTACACCGACGAAGTCCACCTCTACGGCGACGAACCACGTCAGACCGAAACCAAGATCAAGGTTTCCGGATCAGTCAACTCGGGCGTCACCGCAGACCAATACGTGGTCTTCGAGGAGCTATTGAAAGCCCGCAAAGGCTCGGTGGAAGCCGAAGCACTCGTTGGCCTCGGTGATATCTACAAGGATATGGGACTCGACCAACGAGCCGCGATGCGTGCAGGGGAAGCACTCGACAAGGTCAACCCCATCATCATCAACCGCGCAAAACTTCCCGGTGATCTGGTGGAAAGCGCGTTCAAACTCAAATGGGAAAGCGAACTCCTAAAGAGCGACTTCGATGCCGCCACCGCAACCTGCCTTGCCTTCAACCGCCTCTACCCCGAGTCCGTCCTCGCCGACCAGGCACTGATGACACTCGGCCGCAGCCTGACCGACAGCGGCGAATACTCGCAAGCCGTTGATGTTTACGGACGTGTGCTTCAGCTTGAAAACCCGATCTCGGGAGCGGAGGCGCAATTCAGAATCGGTGAAGCCCTGGAGAAACAGGCGAAGGAGGAAACCGAGGCTGCCGACGAGCACAACAGCAAGTGGGGCAAGGCGGGCCTGACCAAGGAAACCGCCCTGCAAAATCGCATGAGCCCCGCTATTCAGGCTTACCGCCGCACCTACGAGTCTTATCCCGAAAGCTCATTCGCCGCTGAAGCTCTTGGCCGCGTCGTCCGCCACTACGTCGATACCGAAGACTTCGCCCAAGCCGCCGATCTCCTCGAAAGCGTCTTCAGCGACTACCCGGACGCAGCCTTCCTTGATGAAATGCTAATGCTCTGGGCTAACGTCGGTTTCCGCATGGGCGATACCGATACCGCCAAAGCAAAACTCCAGCAACTGGTCTTCGACTATCCTTCTAGTAGTTTGGTCTCTGAAGCCCGCAAAAAGCTTGCTGGTCTAAAGGAAGAAACCGGAGAGACGGAGGAATCAGAATAAATGTATAAGCCAACCGACATGCCTCCAAGTTTCAGAAAAGCGATCTCATACTCCGCGATCTCGGCGACCGCATTTTTTCTAACAGCGACGCCAAGCTTCGCGGCCACCTTCGATGAACAGCGCAAAGCCGTTTCTTCTTCCATTGAAACACAATCAGAAGACGCGATCCTTTCCTTGCTGAAATCCGGCATCGAGGAAGGCAAGCCGACCCAAGCCATCGCCGAGGCGCGCAAGTGGCTACGGCAAAACCTGCCGGACGACGCGGCAGTCCTTTTCCAAGCCGGACGCGCCGCTGAACTCAGCGGAGATGCCGCCGGTGCCGCTGCGCTCTACCAGCAATATCTCACCAAGGCCGACCCAAAAGGCAAGAATGCGGATCAAGCAATTATCGCGGTTCATGTCCTCCTGAGAGATCGACTCCAGGACACCACCGCAGCCTATTCATTCAACCGCGTTTCCGGGAGCCGACTCGCGGCCAACCCGACCATGCGCCAGTTCGACAAATGGTTCATCTCGGAAGCGATCAAGCGCTCCGATGCCATCGCTGTCGCCAATCGACTCCGAGCCATCGCAGAGGCCGATCTTCCCGATGAGGTGATCGAAAATTTCTACGACAAGCATTTCCGCTGGCTACTCGGACAAATCAGCGGCTACATCGATCAGCGAGGAAAAACCCAAGTTACTCCGGAATTAGCTTCGGCCTGCAAGGAATTGGCGAAGGCAATGGACTTCAATGAGGAACTTGCGCTGAGCATCGACTGGGCGGCATCGGTCGCGAGTTACAATCTTGCAAGGATCGCCGAAGAGGATGCGGTTCCTCCTATCGAAGAGGCGAAGGCTCTATTAGCGAAATACCCACACCATGCCCTCTGGGTTCAGAATGGCTGGGCTGGCGGTGGCAACGGCCAGCACTACCGCGGCGACCCCGCGAAATACTGGACGCACGAAACCGATGCTAAAATGGCTCCGGTTGTCGAAGCCGCTGGAAAGCTCACCCCGCTGGAGCTTGCAGAACTCATGGCCACATGGCGCGACGGGTATTTCAACGATAAGACAGTGCGCCCGATACAGGTTGAAGCCGTGCGCAAGTTTGTGGCCGCAGATCCATCACGGATCAACAGCCGCAACGGGATATTGATCTTGGAAAAGGAATGGCACGAATACACGCCCGAAGAAGCCAAAGCGCTCGCACCGAAGATCATCGCGAACAGCCAGGAAGAAGCGTCGGCCATCCGCGCCATCGCCGCCGCCGGCGAAGCCGCTGACTATGATAAGCGTGTGGATGCCCTGCTCGGTTCGGAGGCTTGGCGGATCGATCCGAAACGGCTCGCGTTCTGGATGGATCAATTCTCATTCCGTTACGGACGTCCGGGCGGACATGAGAAGCGGGATCAGATGGTCAAGATTGCCAACGAATTCGCGAAGAAGGCATCTGGAGGCGCCCCGAAAAAGGATGCGCCCACGCCACAGAGGCTCGCCGAGTTCAGGAAACTCTGGGCGGATTATCGCTCGAAACAGCCGAAGATCCCTGGAGTTTACGATCAACTGAAGGCAATCATCCGGATCACGCCGGAAGCGATTCCAGAATTACTCAAAGATCGCAGCGTCGAGGGACAGCTGCTGGCGCGGAATGCGATTTCAGAAGGTGTTACCGGACCAGAACCGGTTTGGAAAGATCTCGAAATCGGCGGGATGAACCTTTCCAAATACGAGCCTTGGATCCAATACCTCGCCGATCGCCGGGCGGGTGGTAGTTTCTCCGAACTCAAGAAACGCAACCCTGAAAAATTCGTTCCCCACCCGCTCGAGGCCGCGCTGCGCAAATCTGTGTCAGATGGACTAGCCAAGAAAGACCTTGAAGCCTGGGAGGTGATAGCATGGATCAATATGCAGTTTCCCGAGGAGAACGACGAACAGGTCAAGTTGATGCAGGCGCTGATGGAATCACCGCTCTGGAAATCGATGCCTTTCGAGGTTCACTACGGCGCCCGACAATGGTTCGGTAAATCCGTGATGAACCCAGAGCAGATTGCTGCGCTCGAAGCCGCCGATCCGTCCCTCGTTTGTAAAGAACTCCTCACCCTCGTGAAACCAGAGGATGAGAATTCTGATAAGAAGGACAAAAAAGCCGTACCCGTCGAGCTGACCGATGCCGAGAAAGAAGTCGTCGCCGCCGAGGATGTGAAAGCTGCCGTCGCCGCCCTGAAGGCGACGATAACGGGCGTTGAAAAGTCACCTGTTCGTATCGAAATTCCCGAAGAAGCCTTGGAAAATCTCGCGACCCTCGATCCGGCGGCCTTCGTCGATACCGATGCCTTGGAATTGATGCTGACACTCATCGACCGGCTGAAAGTGGTGCCGCCAGCCAACAATTTCGGCAACAGCCTTCTCACAGCCGTCACTGAAAAACGTGATCCGCTTGTACTACATCGCGTGGCACCTTTCCTGTGGGAGCACCTGAACCGCAACACACGCACTTTCGCGCAGGTCAAGGAGCTGACCCAGTCCCTCGTCGAGGATTTTCCGTCTGCCGCCAGTGCGTTCGCCAGTTCCGGTCTCGACGCCTTCTCCCGCCACCGCGGACACGGCTATTACAAAAAGGAAACCGATGTCCCGTTGTTCAAGTCGATTCGTGGCAACGCCGCCATGCAGATGGGACTGATCGTCATTCCCGTCGCCAAGAACCATCCCGCCTACCCGATTTACGAATCCCAAGGCGACTGGATCACGGGCAACGAAGAAAGTGCGTGGACTCTTATCGATGAAAACTGGGAGCCCTTCCTTTCAGTCCATCGCGAGCTCTCCATTCCATACCTCTTTTGGACTCTTCAACGCACCATCTACGGTCGCGATGAGACCCGCCAGGAGACCCTCGTGAAAGCCCTCATCGGCTGGGCAGAAGAAGCTGGAAGCCCGCTGACGGACACCGAAAAAGCGCAGATCGAGATCGCATATGGAGACATCGCCATGCAACGCGGCCAGCTCGGCCAAGCATACGAAATTTACTCCCGCACCCAGCAGAAGGAAGCTTACGCGGAACTCCCCATCCGCCACACCGCCGCCCTCCGCCGTGTGACTGCCGAGCGTGTCGCCAGAGACTTCGACGGTGCACTCAAAACCCTCGCCGAACTGGAATTCGAGCGCATCCCCGAGATCTGGGAGGAAATCCGATACGCCCGCTCGCTTGTCTATTTTGACATGGAGGAATTCGAAGATGCCAAGGACGACATCGAATCCATCCTCGCCAGAAATCCGGAGCAAGCCGACGCCAAAATCCTTCTCGGAAAAGTCCAGCTCAAGCGCCAGAAACTTATGGAGGCAACCGAGGTCGAACTCGGTTCCACCGCCGCCCAGAAATCCCTTGTCCCCGGTGAACGTTTGAAAGTCACGCTGGTCGATCCGACGCTCGCAGTCTCCGGTGCCGGAACCGAAATCGAAGTCGTCGTCTGGGCAACTTCGGGGGATAGGGAAACCTTCTTCCTCCGCCAATTTGGCGACAGCAAAACCAAGTTCCGCGGCGAAGTCGAAACCGCACTCGGCGCGCCGGAGCCAGGCGATGATATCCTTCAAGTGATCGGCGATGATGAGGTCTTTTACGCCTACTCGGAACGCTTCCGGGAAAAAATGAACAACCTCGCAGAGAAACGCGGTGGCCCCATCATCGTAGCTTCCGATGCGATCCTGATGGCCTCCGCCCGCAAGCTTCTCACCGAAGCCGAGCAACGCACCGCCGACATGGAAGTGGTGATGAACAGCATCCGGGGCGGTGCCACCGAAGGAGCTACCAAGGCAGCAATCGCAGCTCGCTCAATGAGCGCCGCAGCTCGAGCCGAAGAGGATGGTTTCTCCGCAGCCGAGCTCGACCAATTCACCACCAATGTCGCCAAACCCGGCAACCCGATACACGTCCGCGTGATCGACCCCGACCGCAGCCGCACTGCGGATATCGACGTACTCAAGATCAGCGTCGCCACCTCGAGCGGCGATTCGATTTCACAGGTGACCCTCAAGGAAACCGGCACCCACAGTGGCTGGTTCGAGGGGACCATCCCGACAAAGGGCGCGCAGGCACAGGCCTTCGCCAGAAACTCGGAACCCGGCCGCAACCCGAACATGGTGATCAGTCCGCAAGCCGCCTCCTATCCGGCATGGCGTCCCGTCGCGGACTTAGGTTCAGCTACGGAATTCATGGTCGATCTCAACGACAACGCGAAAATCGACGAGCTGACAATCTTCGCCAAGGAACCTGGATCGAAATTGCAACGATTCTTGATCCAGACCGGAATGAACGATGGGGAGATGAGAACCGTTGCGACTTTCCCGCCAAGCAATATCAGAATTGAAAAGCCATGGCAGCCATCGGTTGTCGTGATGAACGATACGGATGCGTTCCACACCAAGGCACAGGATCGCAAGATCGTCGAAGAATTTAGCGACGTCGCCAGCCACCTCCAACAAGGCTGGATGAGCCAGCAGTATCATCAGGGCTTCGCGACCAACGTCTCCGGTATTTCAGGAGCGCTTCCCGCGGAAGTCATGGAAAAAGTCGATTGGAAGCGACAAAACCGCCATGATGTCTCCTCGGTTATCTATCGTTTCCAAGGCCATTTCTATGAAGAGTCGAATGTGACTCGCCGCTTCCGGCTGGATCTCGGTGGATTCGAAATTCCGAAAGAAACTCATCCCTCAGTTAACCACAAGCCCCAGTTCTTGCTGGCGATCGACGGTCGCCGGATCACGGGTGCGGACGGCAAGCTCGATAGCTCTCTCAACCTCAAGGCAGGTGTCCATTCCTTCGAGATCTGGGCCACTGGATGGGTCGCCAATATCGGCTTCGGCAAACGCGGAATGAAACTGCAAGCCAACCTCGAAAATGCCGAACAGCTTTCGGAAGTGCCAGACGACTTCTTTGACCCGGCATCTTTCCCTGCGGGTGTTCTCGATCATCGCAACGCCCCGGCGGCAATCACTGCAAACGACGACGGCACGGAATTCAAAGTCAAATTCGCACCTGAGTCCCGTTCCCGCCTCCTGAAACTGGTTTTCATGGATCAGGAAGGCGCCGTGCCGGCTCTCAACGAACTGACGCTGAAAGATCCCGATGGAAAAGACATCCTGCCGGTCGCAGAGGATTTTGCCTCACTCAATAAAAACGACACCCTGGAAATCCTCACCGGCGATAAGATCGCGGTGCGCTACATCGACGACCGTTTCGTCACCAAGACCAAGGAACGGCTCGAACGTTCACTAGAAGTTTCCTTCACCGATGCCCGCGCCGAGTTCGCGGACATGGAGCCGCGCTATGACAGCGGACGCGGAAAGGATATGCCCTACTACGAGAAACTACTACGTTTCCCGTATGTGCAACCATTGAGCCTCGCAATCCACGACGCGGATATGGATGTCAGCGTGGAGCCGGACAAGGTAAGCGTCACACTCAAGAGCGAGGTTGGCGGAGAACGGAAATTCGAAGCTACGGAAACCGGCGACTCCACCGGCGTCTTCAGGTTGAACGTTTTTCCGGTCGGAGGAGACGCATCAGGTGATGACCAGATCAAGGTCGCCGAAGGTGGAATGATCACCGCCATCTATCGCGATCAGGAAAACGACCGCCCCGGTGTCCCGACCGATCGGATCGCTACCATCAACCATGCGAAGTTTGCCACACCGAAGTTCAATCTTTCTCACGCGACAGTCACCCCGCTCGAGACTGACACCACCACTTCCTTGACCCACGGATTCGAACGCCGTGATTATCTCGATCCCGAACGGGAAAGAATCACCAATGAGCGGATCAGTCCGCGCTGGCAAATCGAAAACACCTTGCTCCCTGCCGTTGAAGCTCCCCAAGGCGGCTTCAATTTGGTTCACGGTCGCACCGCTTACATAGAGCTTATAGCCCCTCACCTCGCCCTCGGAACCTCATCCAACGTCGCGGTTTATGCACAAACCGATTCCGGTCGCAAGCGCGCTGGAGCCGGAAACGAAGGTTTCGACATCACGGTTCCCGGAACGGTCTCGCTCAACGCGATCACAGGACAAACCTTTGACCATGGCTTCCCTTGGCGAAATGTGCCTCAGCTCGAGATCTACCAAGGTGGTTCCGTGCCAAGCTCCCCCGTGCCACAATTTGATCGCTTTAAACTCACCGTCCCGCTGATCGCCGGAATGCCTCAACTCCAAGGCGCTCTCACCTACGACCAACGCAAGGAACTCGCCGAGGAGGCGAAAACCTCCCGCTCCGCCGCCGCCGCCATGGATCAGATACAGAGGATCAGCGGCCTTGTCGTCCAGCCCGGGGAGAACATCCACTTCGGCTTCCAATACACTGCGCCGGATGGGAAAAAGCAGTGGCTTACCGCTTCCGCGAAAGTCATCACCCACCCGGCCTTCGACATCATGTCCGCGGATTACCGGGATCCGATGACCAGCGCTTACGTTGGTGAAACGCTCAACCTGCGCGTGGTCGATCTCGGTGCCGATACGACCGACAACAGCGATTCGGTCAGCGTCTTGGTTCAAGGAAAATCCGGTGCAAAACACCTCGTTGAACTCCGGGAAAGCGGGCCCCACACCGGCGTATTCAAAGCTGAACCAGTTCTGGCCTACGCTCAAACCATCGAAAAAGAATCAGCACTCGAAGGCAAAGAAGAACCTGAATACGACGTCCGCGCAAAAGGCTTCCCCGTAACCTACGGCGATACGGTCGCCGCCCGCTACACCGATACCAACGGCGTGAAAACCGATGTCGCAATGGTCACCATCAGCAAAGGCGCGGACGGAACCATCCAGCCGTTTTCAAAAGTTTATGACGACGTCGAGATCGCGACCCGCACCCAGTTCGCGCTCGCTGAGTCCTATCTTGAAATGGCGAAACGCCACCGCAAGCTGGGGGAGCCGGAAGCCGCCGCCATCGAATACGCCAGCGCGAAGCAATTACTCTCCAAGGCCATGGACGAGTTCACCGATCCTGCAACCCGCGCCCATGCGGAGTATCTCCTCGGCACGCTCACCATGGAGGAGGCTGATACCACCGAGGACACCGAGATGCAGGAAATCCGCTACCGCGCCGCCCTCTCCCGTTTCCTCAGTGTGACCGGCAGCTACCCTCAGACCATCCACGCCTCCAAGGCGCAATATCAGATCGCCACACTCTACGAGCGCCTCAAGGAGCCGGACATCGCCGCGCAGGAATACGTGAAGCTTGCTTATAAATATCCGGACTCGGAATACCTCGCCACCTCGATGGCTCGCCTCGGCAGTCATTTCCTGAAAACCGCCGCAGCCTACGAAGCCAAGGCCAAACCGCTGCTCGAAGACCTGGAAAACAAGGACGCCCAGTTCGAGGGTGCTGCCCTGCAGAAGATGGCGGTGCGCGAATACATCAAGACCGCCCAGATCTTCGGGCGCTTGCAGGAGCGTTTCCCTAGCGACTCACTCGCCGGGCAGGCAGGACTCCGCGCCGGCCAGTCATTCATGCGTGCCGAAAAAAAACAGGAAGCCATCGATTCCTTCCAGCGCGTCCTCAACGAGGAAAGTTACGACGGCCCGGGCATCCGTGCACAGGCGATGTATTGGATGGGCATGTGCTACCAGGACCTCCGCCAACAAATGGCCGCATACTCCACCTTCAAGCGCCTCACCTACGATTTCCCGGAAAGCAAATGGGCCGCCTACGCCCGCGCCCAACTCTCACAGGAATCCCTCCTGAAACTGGAAACAGACTTGGAACTGCAAAAACTGGAGGGCGAACAGTAAATCTCAATTTAACCACGAATGAACACGAATGGACACGAATTGATTTTGAAGGACGAGGTTTTCGCCGTGGTTGGTGCCGCTATTGAAGTGCTTAACGAACTTGGCCACGGGCTGCATGAGAAACCTTATGAAAATGCTTTGACCGTGGAATTCGACCTCCAAAAAATCCCATTTGCGCAACAACCCCGCTTTCCAATAATCTACAAGAAAATAGGGGTTGGCGAATACATCCCCGATCTCATCACGCATGAGCAAATCGTGGTGGACACCAAAACCATTGATCGGGTCACTAATCACGAGATCGGTCAGATGATGAACTACCTCAAAATCACCGGACTCAAAGTAGGCATTATCCTCAACTTTAAACATGCCAAGCTCGAATGGAAGCGGCTCGTCCTCTAAAACAAAACTTTCAAACCATGCTATCCCGTCACCCTTTTCCCAAAACACAATCCGCATCATCAAGATTCGTGTCCATTCGTGTTCATTCGTGGTTAATCTTGAATGCGTGCTTCCTCATATCATCTCTGAGCGCATCGCCTCTCGACGACCGAATCGAGGCGTTCAAAGACGCCCCGACCCAAACCGAGAACGCCGTCTCCGAAATCCTCGAGAATGGCCTCAAGGAAAACCGCTCGGCGCTCGCTTTCGCAGCCGTCAAACCCTGGCTCACCGCAAATCCGTCTGAGTCACAAAAACTCCTCCACCGCGCCGCACAGGCTGCGGAATTCGCCGGTGATTGGACTGCGGCTGCCAGCTTCTATCGCAAACTCCTCAAAACCGATCGCCTTGATGGTAAAATCGCCGCCGAAGCCGTCCCTGCTTGTTATCGTCTTCTCATCACCCACCTCGGTGATCCGGAAGCTGCCTACATTTTCATGCGCGACGAAGGTGCCCGCCTGCGCGGATTCGGAGATGCAAAAAATTTTGATTCATGGTTTTTGACAAAAGCGACCGAGCGCAAGGATCTCATCGCCCTGACCAAATGGCTGACCGCCATTCATAATACCAACGATTCGTTGGCGCCCTTTTCCGCAAGTCTCGATGTTCTTCTCAGTGAGTTGGAGACTTTCAATTACGGAAGCGAAGCCCTATTCACCGAACTCGAAGCACTTGCAGCCGCCAGACGAACCACTCCAGCGGTGAAAGCCAGGATCGAATGGGTTAAGGAAATCGTTCCTTTCGCCGCGACCATGGCGGAATTCGTCGGAGCCAAACGGGAGGTTCCGGAATCATTACTCAACGATCCTCTCAAAGCTGCGGAAGCACTCATTGCCGCTGCGCCATACGAAGGTTCGATCGCGGTTTCCAAGGGATGGATGCATTTCAATGCAGGAGATTCCGGGGTTTTCTCACAATTCGTCGCACCCCGCCGCGCTGAAAAAGCCGCGCCGCTGTTGCAAGCTCTTCGCAAGCTGCCCACCGATCAGGCACAAACGATTCTCGGGCTTGGAGTAGCCGGTGCCAAGAATCGCAAGGTCGGGCAATATCTTCCTACCCAAGTTGAGCTTCGCGCACTGGTCGCGGAAAAACCTGAAATCTTCAATTCCCTCACCGCACCCGACGTCTCGCTTTTCGATAAATCTCTGACCATCGAAGAGGCTAAAGCCATCGCTCCGAATCTCGCGCGCAATCCGCATCCACACGCCGCGCTCGTGCGTGCGTTTGCCGCATCGGGGGAACTCAAGTTCAGCTCAATCGCCGCAGCGATTGCGAAGACCGAGCTGTGGCGTTTCGCCGATGCCAAAAGCGCCATGGAAGCTGCTTGGAAGTCTGGGATCGAACGCGACGAGGATTTAAATGCGACACTTAAGCTCTACGCGAAACCTGATCCGAAATTTGAAAAGCTCAAAAAGCAAATTGCGGATAAAGCATCGAGTAAAGACCGCATCGCAGCATTCAAAACCCTCCAGTCCGATCTCTTGGGCAACTCCCCGAGCATCCCTGGCGCGCTTTCGCTCTGGACCGAACTTTTCACCAAGGCGACCGACGAAGATTCCGTCACCATGGTGAAATCCATGACCTCGGACTTGAGCGGTGATAGGGAAACGCTCCTCCACCGTGCTCTCGAAAACATCACGTTCGGCAAAGCCGGAAAGCTCGTATGGCAGGCCGAACCTACAAATGGCGCCAACCACTACCGCCACCACCAGAAAGATACGCGGGAAAAAGGAGCCGAGTTGATCGCGCACTTCGAAAATCTCCTCAAAGCACAGATCAAATCCGGGAACATTTCCGAACCCATCTTCGGCCTCTGGCTCCACAGTCTGGATACCAATACCCCTGAGGCTCAAGCCTTCATGCAGGAACTCCTTAGGTCCCCAGGCTATGCGAAACTCCCTCTCGCCTACCGCCAATCCGCAGCGGACAGCGATCACTTCGGCTACATCGGAATGAGTCCCGAAATGGCCGCGGCCAACCCAAGATTGGTAAGCCGAGAGTTGGTCGAACTTGTGGAGGACTCAGACCCCGCTGCCGTCGAAGCTGCTTTCAAAGCAGTGATTGAACGTGCCGGAAAAGCTCCGGAACCGGTCGCGATTTTCGGTCTCAAACCTGTCGCCCTTTTACCCGAATGGTCAGATCAGCTCCGCGAGTCAGTCCTTTCCCTATTCAAAGAAATTTCGCCCCTCGGTGCCTATCCTCCAAATCAAGGCTACGAACAACTCATCCAACGCCTTACCAAAGAACTCGCCGAAAAAGAACAATGGGGGCTCGTCGAACCCAACTCCGCAGGCCTCTGGCACGCAGCGGAATCCCCCGATGACAGCCGCCAGTATGGCGGAGCTGCAGCACTTTCTGAATTCGCTGAAAAGGCTCAGGAAGCCGGTTCATCATCCATCGCAATGACCGTCTCACGCGGCGGAGCCAGAAGCGGTGCTGGGCGTGCCATGGCAGCCAGCGATCAGGCTAGACCTACTGAAATTATAGCCAACCTCCGCCGCACCGCAGGAAACGCCGCAGCAGATGTGGGAGCTGTCGAAATCCCTGTTGATCCTACCGACCCGACTTTCCCAATCTATAAATCCAACTCCGAGTTTATCCTCGGCAACCTCGATTCCGCATGGAATCTCTACGTGGAAAACGCCGATCAGCTAACCCCCGAAGTGCTTCGCAAACTCTCTGTCGAATACGGCTTCTGGCTGCTCGAACGCAACACTGAAACAGGCCGCACCGACGAAGCGGAAGATCTTGTCAAAGAACTCACCATCTGGTCGCGCCAAGTCGAAGGCACATTCAGCCTCGAACAGGAAGCCCGCCTGAAAATTTCGTACGCAGATCTCGCGTTCCTAAAAGGCGCACTTCCCACTTCCCGCGCATGGTATCGCAAGGTCGCCGAGGCCGCCGAATACGAAGGCACCGAGATGCAACTCATCTCCGCGCTTGGCTCCGTCAAGGTTGATCGGGTTTCCAAGGATTTCGGCGCTGCGATGACCGAACTCGACAAACTCATGCGCCTGAAAAATGCCGACTTCCGCAAGCGTGTCCGTTACGCCCGCGCGGAGGTTTTCATGGATCAGGAAAGCTACGCGGAGGCTCTCGATGAAATCGAAGCCGTCCTCCGTGAAGATCCCAAGCATCCCGACGCCCTCATCCTGCGCGGACAAATCCACTACGAGATGCGCAAGCTTGTCGAGGCCAGCGAAATCGAGCTCGGGCCTTCTCAGGACGACACCGTGCTTGTCCCGGGAGAGGTGGTGAAAATCAATCTCCGCGACCCGACCCTCAGCGTCTCCGGTGTCGGAGCCGACATCGAAGTCGAGATCTGGGCGAAGTCCGGCGACAAAGAGCGCGTGCTTCTCTACCAACTCGGTGACAGTAAGGAAAAGTTCCGCGCCGAAGTCCAGACCGCGCTAGGCCCGCCAACTCCCGGCGACAAGATACTCCAGATCCTCGGCGATGACGAGATCCGCTTCGGCTACTCGAAGCGCTTTCGCGAAAAAATGGACGACCTTCCCGCCGATCCGGAAATCGCGATCAGCGTCGCTTCGGATGCCTACCTTTCGTTTTCCGCAGGTGCCTTCCCTCCGCGCGAGGGCGAGCGCAAACTTGACATCGAAGAACTCGGGCTCTCCACAGCGCAAGCCGCTCTCGGCACCCGCGCCGTCCGCCCTGGAAATCCGGTTTACCTACGCATCAACGATCCCGACCGCAGCCTGACTCCCGGTATCGATGAAATCACCGTCAGCCTCCAAGCCTCCAGCGGCGATGAAATCCGTCAGCTCGTTCTCACGGAAACCAGCCCCTTCAGCGGCGAGTTCGAAGCCATCGTCCCGACCACCGGCGCCCAGGCGCTTGCCTTCGCTTCAGAAAGCGCCCCCGGCCGCGATCCGAACATGGCGATTAGCTCCGTGGACTATCCCGGCTGGCAAGGTCAGGTCGGTGAAAAAGGCGAAGCGCGAATCTTCGGAATCGACCTCAACGACAACGTCGCCCTCGACAAAATGACCATCGATACCGGTGAGTCCGCGTTTACCCATTTCGTCCTCCAGACATCAATGAACGGCAAGCAATGGACCACCCGCTCCCGCTACCCCGAGCACGTCGCACCATGGGACGGCAGACCGCGTGTCACCTCCTTCCCTACCTACACGACCCACAAAGGCGCGATCGCCATATCCACTCCCGAAGGCCGTGAGCTTCCGGAAGATTGGTTGGAGAAAATGGAACTCACCTCCTCGCGCGAGTCCTCCGACTTTCTTGCCGCGACCGTCAAAAGCCTCTCGGTGGAGGAGCTGCCTATGGTCGGCACCGGTCACCCTGGCTACTCCGGCCTGATCCGCTACCGCGCGCTTTTCTACCAACCCGCCGCTGCGGTCAGAACGTTCAAGCTCACCGGTTATCCCACATCCGATGGTGAAAATAAAATCCCGACAGTTTTCCTCCTCGATGGCACACCTGCCGACGAGGAATCGGAAGACCCGCTCACCATCACTCGCGAACTCGCTCCCGGTCTCCATGAAATCGAGATCTGGCGTCACGAAGGCCGTAATACCCTGCTCAAACGCAAGCCGATTCTACTCTGCGACGAAGTCGGAAAAGACGAGCTCGTCCCTTGCCCCGATGAAATGTTCGACCCGACCACTTTCCCCGAAGGTGTCCGCTCACAAATCCCACAACCAGCCGTCATCACGCAGGCGGCCAGCGGCGGTCTTGAAGTCGCCTTCGGTGACAAAACCCAGGCACGCCTTGTCCGCATGGTCATATTCGGCTTCGAAGGCGTCGCGCCCACCGTTAAAAAAATCACCCTCAGTGACCGAGAAGGCACGGCATTGCTTCCGGTTGCGCAGGATTACATGAAGCTCCGTGATAACACCGAACTCGAAGTTCTCCCCGGCGATGCGATCACCGCCCGCTACGAGGATCCGGTTTCCGCAACACCGAAACGCAGCAAACACGAAAAACGCCTGACCGTCGCTTTCAACGACGCGGTCATCCTCGCCTCTTTCCTCAACTACGAGGAAAACAAGGAAGGTGAACGCGTTTTAGTCACCGAGCCGATCCGCCGCTTCAAACTCGACGATGCGGTGGGAATCATCATCGAAGATGCCGATCTCGATAGCAGCCCGAAACGCGATACCATCGAGATCAACGTCACCTCAAGCAGCGGCACAACCGCCACCCTCACCGCCGTCGAGACCGAGGCACACAGCGGTATTTTCATGGGGCGCGTGTTCCCTGTCGAAGGCGAGCCTGAGCGGGACTCCGAGATAAAAATAGCTCCGGGCGGAACTCTCACCGCTGTTTACCGCGATGTGGAAAACCTCGACCCGGGCATCCCAACCGAACGCACCGTCACCATCAGTCACGCGGTGTATTCGACCCCCGCCCTTGCCGCATACGCGATTGGAAGCGAGGAACAGCCTGCACCTGAAGAAAAGGCCGAAGACGGGAAGCCAGCGATCAAGACCCGAGGAAACGCTCCCGAAATCGTCCGGGCGCGCCGCAGCCTCAGCTACACCCACATGGTCGAGGATATCTTCGCCGGTGAAAAAATCGAGGCAGTGATCGGTGCTCCAGTCCGTTTCGATGTGATCGCCCCGCACCTCGCCCTTGCCAAGAGCAGCGAGATCCGCGCCTACGTGCAGACCGATGCAGCAAGGAAAGCTGCCAAGCTTGACGGCGACTCCGCCTTCGATGTCCGTGTTCCGGGAACTTTGAAACTCACTGGCACGCTCGAAGCTGCGGGTATCGAGCCGCCTGCCGGCTACACGCTCGCCAGTGCCGCCACTCCGCCGACCAATGAGCCAAAACTTGAAGAAGGACGATTCTCCTTCGCCGTTCCACTCATTCTCGGCGATGCGCCAGACCGCAGTTTCGCAACTTCCGCCGCTGCCGAACTTCCATCCTCCTCCATCCCGGATGGATTGGCCGTGAAAGCTGGCGACATCGTCCACATCGGTTTCCCATGGCAGGACGAAGAGGATAAAGTTCACTGGAAAACCGCCACCTTCACCGTCGGCAGCCATGCCTTCCTCGATGTGATGGAAAATGGTTTCTCCGAAAATCTCAACGCAGCCTTTGTCGGTGAGAAAGTCTATATCAGGCTCATCGCTCCCGGCCTTGATCAAGGCCCGGAACGGGACTCCACGGAAGTCACCTTGAAAGGCACCAGCGGAGTCGAAACCAAATACCAGATCCGCGAAACCGAATCGCACTCCGGAATCTTCAAAGGCGTTTTCACCATCGCATACGCTGATAATGACTTACCTTCGAAGCTCCCGCCCGTTGAACTCAACGGCTTCCCGGTCCGCTACGGCGACGACATTTCCGTAAGCTTCGACAGCCAGTCCTACGATGTGATGGTCAACAAGGGTGCCGACGGCAAGATCGAACCGTTCACCAAACGTTTCACCGGAGACGAAATGGCCGTCCGCACCGGTTTCACCCTCGCCGAGTGCTTCTTCGAACTCGCCAAAAAGCACCGCGAGATGGATCAGGAAAGCCTGGCCCGCCGTGAAATCGGTCACGCCCGCAAACTCCTGGCCGAAGCCCTCGCCAACCACCAGGATCCGGAACTCAAAGCTCACGCGGAATACTTGCTGGGCAACCTCGCACAGGAATACGCCGACCTCGCGAAAAACGATGAGGCCAAGCTGCCCATGTATCAGGACGCCCTCGCGCGTTTCTCGAAAATCCCCAGCGACTATCCGGAGACCGAATTCGCCTCCAAGGCTCAGTTTAAGACCGCCCTCGTTTACGAGAAAATGGGCGAGATCGAGAACTCCGTCGAAGAATATGTGAAGCTCGCTTACAAGTACCCGAACGACGAATTGATCCCGACGGTGATGGCGCGCCTCGGCGGATATTTCCAATCCAAGGGAATGGTCTTCAAAAAGCAGGCAGACCCGTTCCGTGAGAAAGAGGATCTCGAATCACAAGCCGAAACGCTCAAATACGACGAACTCAGCTATCCTGAATTCCTCAATGCGGCGATGGTTTTCTCGAAACTGCATGAGCGTTTCCCAGACGATCCCCTCGCCGGTCTCGCCGGTCTCCGTGCCGCACAGAACTACATGCGCGCGCATCAGTACGAAGAAGCGATCGGGCTGTTTGACGACGTTGTCGCCAACGAGGAGTATGACGACCGTGAGATCCGCTCGCAAGCCCTCTACTGGAGTGGCATCTGCAACGAACGCATCGCCGGAATCGCCTCCGAAGGAAACTGGAAGCAACGCGGCACAGGCATCAGCAATGCCTATCAGATCTACCGCCGTGTCACCTTCGATTTCCCCGATAGCAAATGGGCAAAATACGCCCGTGGACGCCTCGCCGATCCGGTCTTCGCGAAGATCGCCGCCGAGGAAGCCAAGGCGCGCGAGGTCATGATCGAAGCATTGAAAAAAAGCCGCTAATAACGTGAACAAATTGGAACAAGAACTTCTGCGTGAGCAGGTTGGCGACAATCAGCCGACCCTGACAATCCGCACCCGCGCGAAAATCGACGCCGGCCGTTGGTGGCGAAAGACTCCGCTCTGGCTCTGCGTAGTCGGAGACGAGCTTGTCATGCTCGCCGTTGCCCGCCGTCACTATGCCGAAAAAATCGCCATCGCCGAATGCCCCGACAGCCATTACAACCCCGCAACCGGCGAACTGGTCGTCGAGCCCGGTGAACAACTTCGCTTCAACCGTTTCAAAATCACTCCCGGTGAGGCAACCCGGATTTTGAAAATACTCAACCCGCTATCCGTTAGCCGAACTCTCCAACACTAATACCGTAAACTACCCATGTTAGAATATATACTAAAAGGCGGACCACTGATGGTCGCCCTGGTCCTCTGCAGCATGATCAGCCTCGCCGTCGTCTTCGACCGTTGGCAGGCGTTCAGAAACAATCGCATGATCGACACCCGCTCGCTGCGCTCGAAAATTCTGGGACATCTTCGGAATAACGACATCTCCGCCGCGATCACCGAATGCGAGGAAGCCAAAGGGCCGATCGCTTCCGTGATCCTCGCCGGGTTGCGGTCTTACCAGCAACTCCACGGCAAGAAGGAAAGCTCGGAAACCATGCGCATGGTCGTCGGCCAAGTCATGGATGACTACAGCGCCCAGGCAATGAGCGTGGTCAACCGCCGCCTCGACGTCCTCACCACCATCGGTGTCGCTGCACCACTACTCGGAATGACCGGAACCGTCACAGGTATGATCGCCTCCTTCGCAGGCATGGCGGACGCCGGTAGCGCCGGTGGCAGCAGCATGGTCGCGGATGGTATTTCCGAAGCCATGATCACTACCGCAGCCGGCCTCATCATCGCCCTCTTCGCCGTCATTCCACAAAGCGTCTTCAACCGCTGGAGCGACGAGATCGAATTGGAAATCGAAGAAGCCAACAGCGAAATCGTCGAGTTCATCCTCACACATCACTGAAACCGAAAATTTTAACCACGGATGACACGGATAAACACGGATCATCTGAAACTTTATTTATTAACTCCATGCTAACGAATGACAGTGAAATCACTGAACTCATCATCGGCGCTGCAATGAAGGTTCTTAATACTCTCAAACCCGGCCTTGATGAAAAGCTATATGAGCGCGCCCTGATCATCGAATTCGGGAAGCAAGGGCTTGTTTGCGATCAGCAAAAAAACTTTCCTGTCCACTACGACGGGCAACACATCGGGACCCTGATTCCTGACCTAGTAGTCAATGAGCGGGTTATCGTAGACCCTAAGGTTGTCACTGCATTCACAGATACACACGTCTCCCAAATGCTTGGCTACCTAAACATCACTGGTTTCAAAACCGCTATACTCCTCAATTTTAAACACGCAAAACTTCAGATTAAACGCGTCTCGAATTGATACCATCGAACCCAATTCCATCCGTGCCAATCCGTGAAATCCGTGGTTAAGAATTTCCACAATCCCGCCCCATGAGAAAAAAATACAGCAAGGAGAAGAAGCATCGCAGCGGCGAGATCCCCACGGGATCTTTCTCCGATATCGCGTTCTTGCTGATCATCTATTTCCTCGTGGCGACGACCCTGGTGAAGGTGAAGACGATTACCGCGGACCTTCCCTCAGGGGAAAAGAGTGCGCCGACGGAATCGAACAAGACCCCGGTCGTGAACCTCCAGGGTGCGGAGATCATTTTCAATGACAAGAAAATGAGCATGGAAGAGCTTGAGGATAGACTGGCAGCGCTGGAACTCGGGGACAAGGAGCCATCCGACCGTGTGATCATGTTGGAGTCCTCAAAAGGCACCCCTTATGAAAATTATTTTCAGGCGCTTGCCGTAATCAGCGCGAATGAAGGAGTGGTCGCAATCGTGGAGGAGGACGAATAGGCATGAAACGCTCACGTAAAAAGAAAAGAAAATCCATCCCCGTGCCGATCGCGAGTATGGGTGATATCGCGTTCCTTCTCATCATCTTCTTCCTCGTCTGTAGCGAGGTTTCGAAAGACAAGTCCGATCTCGAGGTCACCCTTCCGAACTCCGAATATGTCGAGAAAACGAAAGCCCAGGTCGTAGCACGCGTCGCCGTGGACAAGGTCGGCGACATCTGGTTCGACGGCACCCAGGTGGATAATGCCAAGGATGTCGAATGGGGGATCCGCGCGCTACTGACCAATACAGTCTCGGACGAGCAGAGGCACGTGCAGTTCAAATGCGACAGCGCCTTGCCGAAGGAACAATTCGAACCGGTTCTCAAAGCCATCGCCGCCGGCGGCGGAATCATCGAAGCCGTAGGCGAAAACTTCGAATAATGAAATTTAATAACCACGAAACACACCAACCACACGAAATTTCCGAATACGAATACGAATACGAATACGAATACGAAAAACCCTCTTCCTTTCGTGTATTCAGTGCCTTTCGTGGTTCCAAAACAAAGCAAGCATCACCATGAGTAATACAAACCAAGAAACAACTCCCGACCAGTTGATGAAGACCTTCGAAGGCCGCAGTCTGAAGAGCATTATCATTTTCACGGTTGTGATTCACGCGATCCTGCTGATCGGAACCAGCGTTCCATATCTGATGGGTGCGGTCACCGGCGAGGATACCAGCGAAATGAGCGAGGACGAACGCCTCACAGCCGCCGCCAAGGAAGCCACCGCCGCGATACGTGAGATTGCCGAACGCAACGGCGTGAAGCCCCAGGAGCTTAGCAGCCGCTTCGCCGATGGAGCGCCCAGGGCTCCTGAGGCCGCGCCAGAAAATGAGGCTGCCGAAGCGGCTCTCGAAGACACGAACCCGGATGAAACCATGGAATCCGAGTCACTCATCGAGCAGGAAATCAAGAAAGTAGAGGAAGGCCCGGAGCTTCCGCCGATTGAGGAAGAAGACCTTTTCAAATAAGTCGCCATCCATAAATCCAGCGAAACGAACCGACGCATGAGCCGCAATAACCAAGCCGCAATCCCCGCCTTGCAGGTGGACGAGATTCCAACGAATCCGTCCCCGTTCAAGGCGTGCGTTGTCAGCGTGGCTGTGATCATGCTGTCCACACTCGCGCTCGCGGTGTGGAGTTGGGGGCCGGGCGGGCTTGACGCGTTCCTCGCGGAAAATACAGAAGTCGCGATCCTGTTTTCAGGTAATGATTCCGGAGCACATTTCACCTCGTCTCTGAAAATCTGTTTCCAGGCATTTGGAGTCATCGGCGCCCTGTGCGCGGTCGGGGGTATTCTGAGCGTCGTCCTCCGGAAGCGGATGACTTACCACCTGCTCAGGGTCTCCCTGATCGGAGTGTATCTGGTGGTCGCCGCATACGTAATCCTCACATGGCAGGGAGCCTTCGCGATCCTTGATAACAAACTCACGATCGGCGGCTCCGATATGGACAAGGCCACGACACTTGTTTTCTGGTGGAAGATGGCATGGCCTGCTCTTGCAATCGCCGCTTACGCAACATGGTTGCATGTCATGCTACGGAGCCGCTCGGTTTTCGCAGCGTTTTCCGGAGAAACCGGTGATCCGATGAAAGGCGACCACGTCCTGGAGGACATCCGCACCCACGGTCGCGATCCACGCCATCGCCGAAGTCTTTACGCGAGTGTTTTCCTGCACCTTCTGATCATTGTCATCATTCCTTACCTCCTTAGTTTGGGCGGGTGCGTGGAAGCCTACAAAGTGCCGAAGGGCAGTGGGAACCCGGTTGTAGCCATGGTGAAAATGGTCCAGCCGAAGAAGAAAAAGAAGAAGACCCTAACGCTTCGACCAAACTCAGCGATCATCTTCGAACAACCCGATCTAGATAATACCGAGGTCGATCAGGTGATGGAGAAAAAAACCCAAGTCACCTATGAGGCATCCGCCAACGCGAAGGCTGGAAAAATGGGCAAAGGCGGCGGCACCGATGGCGGCTGGCCTGAAGGCATGGACGATTACAAAATCCGGTTCATCCGCCTTGAGCATAATGGCGCGGGCTGGGACGACGGCATGAACCAGACCGGCGCGGACATCAATTTCCTCCGCGCCTTCGCACAGGCCACCGGCTTCAAGAAGATCGCCAACAAGGGCGAGAGCCATTCGATTTCCATGCTCTCGAAATATCCCGACGACGGCTTCCCTCCCTTCGTGTATCTGACCGGCAACGGCGGTATGAGCATCAGCTCGGCGGATGCGAAGATCCTCCGCGAATACTGTCTCAAGGGCGGGATGTTGATCGGCGATGCAGGTAGCGCACAATTCCACAGATCCTTCACCCACATCATGCGGCAGGTTTTCCCCGACAAGCCGCTGCTCGACATTGCCGACGACGACATGCTCTACCAGCTGCCCTATGGTTTCCCGGATGGCGCACCCGCGTTCTGGGGACACGGCGGCAGGCGTGCGCTCGGTGTGAAACACGAGGGGCGCTGGTGCGTATTCTATCACCCGGGTGACATGAACGATGCTTGGAAGTCGCAAGGTTATACCGACGTGACCCCGGAAATGCGGGATGCCGCGATGAACCTCGGTATCAACCTCGTCTATTACTCCTTCAACCAGTGGAACGACGCGGTTCAGAAGAAGCGGAAATGATGACGACAGCGATGAAACGATGAACTGGAACTATTTCAACACCCTTGGCTACTTGAGCGTGATCCTTTGGATCGCGATGCCGGTGCTGTGGTTCCTGCACAGCCGCATCAAGCCGCGCCGGTGGCTCGTCCATGTCGCGCTCCTCGCCGGGCTCGTCGCGATGGCCTTCGCCAAGATCAATTCGAAAACCCATGTCGAACGGATTCAGCCGGATCAGACGGAACAAGTGGCGGCACTCCAGGCGGAGAAGGATGCGAAGCTCCAGGCTGCCATCGAAAGCCGGGGCGAGGATGTCGCGGATATCCGTTTCGCGGAAGATGGAGCGGATGATTTCATCGACCGTGCCGGCATGGATGAGTCAGACCTCAAGTACATGGACAAGACCGAGCAGGATGCCGTCCCCGCCTGGCAGAAGGAAAAGAAAGACCGCTCCGCCGGTGACGGTGATGATGCCGGACTGGAGGATCTGATCGGTGCTCAGGAGGAAACCGAAGGCGTCGTCTCCGAGGAGCTGGACAAAGCCACGGAGAAGGAACCCATCATCATGAGTTCCAAGGACATGGACATGGCCAACCGCCTCGACTCCCTGAATCTCAGCGCGATCCGCATCATGATCCTGATCGGCCTGATCGCCATTGTCATCGACTACCTGCGCCGCGCGAACGTTTACCGCGAAGCCTACTCCCCGTTGCCGCTGCCAAGCGCATGGATCAATTCCCTCACCCCCCCACCTGTCATCGAAAAACGCCCCGAAAAGTCGCGGCGCAGCATCGTGGAGGAACTCGCATGGTTCACCAAACGCGGCGACCCTTTCCTCTACCTGACCGACGAGCCTGCGAAAGCCGCCCAGCTTCCCGACGCCGTGCCGAAGTTTGGCAAAAATCGCGCCATGGTCGATGTGCTGAGGATCGGTGACGGAGGCGAAGAGCTCAGGGACGAGTTCGTGTTCGAATCCCTCTGGTATGGGCGGGCTTCGTTTGCCACCGCTTCCCCGGAACGCGCAAAGGCTTTGCTCGAAGACTTCGCGCAGCGGCTGGAGAAACGGAAAACCGCCCGTGCCCGGGTGCGCCAGACGGTTCATATCGTCTGGGATCTCAAGGAGCCTTTGCCTGAATCGGTGCAAGAAACATTCGAGACTCTCGCTCCTTCCACCGGCTTTACACTTTTCGTCTGCCGGGGTTCCGGCATGGCATGATCCTCGAACCCGCAACCCTCAGATTCTTTTCCCATGAAACCTCTTCAGATCATCCCAGCCTTGCTGCTTGCCCCGTTCCTTCTTCCCGCCGCCTTTGCCGACGAGCGGACGCTCACACCGGAGCAGATGGAGAAGCTCGAGAAGGACGGCCAGCTCGACGCGGAGCAATCGACCCGGCCTTCGGGACTTCTGGATTTCATCAAGGGGGATTTGCCCCCGACAGGCAAGGCCGCCCCAACCCGCTGGACTTTGGGCCCCACCGGAGTCATCGGCGTGATGAACCATAAATCAAACGGCGACCAGTTTTTGGTGCAAGGCACGCTCAAAGGTTCGCCAGCCGACGGGAAGTTTCTCAGCGGGGATGTGATCATCGGCGTCAATGGAACCAAGTTCAAACCGATGGATCTGGGGCTTCGGTTCGGCAATGCAATCGTCGAGGCCGAAAAGGAAGCCAACGGAGGCAAGATCAGCTTCGAGGTCTGGCGGGACAAGAATTTCGTCGTGCGCAATGGCAAGCAGGACATGACGAGTGTCGATATCGATAAGATTTTCAAGGAAGCCAGTGACGACAATTCGCTTTACGATTGGAAGGCGGATGAAGAGCGGGCGGAGGAAGTGAAGCAAATGGGATTCGGAAAATTCCCGCTCGATCCGACCGAATTCACCGCCGAACTGACCATCCGGACGTTTCCCGGGTACGCGGATACGGCACCGTATGATTGCCCGAAGACAAAACAGATCCTCGAGGACGCATGGAAAGTCCTTGAAAAGAAATTCATCGAAGACCCGAAGATTCCCCGCAGTGGCCGGGGCGGGGCATTGGAGGCAATGGCCCTGATTTCATCGGGCAAGCCCGAGCATCGCGAGCTCGTAAAAAATTGGGTTCGTGGAAAATATTCCCCGTGGAAGCCGCCGGTCGATCCGCCGGGCACCATGTTCAAGCCCGGCTACAGGGGCAACAAGGGCTACCAAAGCTGGCATCACGGCTATAATGGCCTCTATTGCGCGCTCTATTATGAGGCGACTGGCGATGAATACGTCCTGCCCGCCCTTGAAAAATTTGCCATCGATACCGCCTTGGGCCAGAGCGCCCTCGGCACATGGGGGCACACCTTCGCCTACCCGTCTTTCAACGGCGGCGAGTTCCACAAAATGAATCCCGGCTACGGTGCGCTCAATGCCGCCGGGAACCGGTGCTACTTCCTCATCACGCTCGCCCAGAAACTGGGCATCGAGCACCCGGAGATCGACCTTGCCGTGGAAAGAGCCACGAAATTTTTCAGCTCCTACATCGATCAGGGCTGCATCCCCTACGGCGATCACGGCGCCTACGGTTCGGATGACAGCAATGGCAAGAACACCGGCGTGGCGTTTTCCCTGAAGCTCCTTGGCGATGATTACGGGGCGAAATATTTCGCGATGTTGTCCAGCAACTGTGCCTTCACACGACGCGGAGGCCATGGCCACGATTACCACGGCAACTGGTCTTCGTGGGCGGCCGGATTGTGCGGCCCGGAAGTGCGTGCGTATAACGAGCGCAACCTGCGCTGGCGCCGCACACTCTGCCGGATGTATGATGGCAGCTTTGTGTATGCTTCTCCGACGGGATCCTACAAAGCTCTGCGCGACCCCACCGCCACCGAGGTGTTGCACCAGGCGGTTTCCCTCAAGCAGACCCTCATCACCGGAAAAGAGATAGGGGATCCGATCCACGCGACCGACCGCGATATCAAACAGCTGCTCACAAGTGCCGGTGGCGGCTTGAACGATCCATGGCTCATTGAGAAAGCAGGTGAATCACCAGTAGATCGTAAGACCGACGAGGTTCTCGATCTGCTCGATCATTTCTATCCGAAATTCCGTGCTAATGTCGCCAAGGAACTCGGGGAGAGATTCCAAAAGGGCGAGGAAGCAATCCAAGCCCGCCTCACCGAACTTCTCACGAGCGAGAATGCCCGCTTCCGGGAAGGCGCCTTGCTCGCCCTCGGCGCCTGCGGAAGCGATGCCGTTTTGTCCAATCTCTCGAAGATCACCGCCCTGCTGAACGACCCGAAGGATTTCATCCGTATCTCTGCGGCAAAGGTGGTCTCGAAAGCCACCGACGACGAAGCCGTCCAGCTCGCCATGCTCAAGGCAACCGTCGAGGAGCCCGGCGCGATCGCCCCGAACGCAGTCCGGAACACCACCCAGGACACGCTGTTCGGGAAAGACACCCCGCTGGCGAATGATCCGTTCCATGCCGGCTTCGATGAGGATCTCGTGGAGAGAGCTCTCGAAAATGTCATCCTTCTCGATCCCGCCGGGAAAACCTTCATGGCTGGCCGCAAGGACAAATGGAGCAAGGATACTGTCATCCGCATTGCAGGCCCGCTCACCTATGCGGCCGAGGAGGAGCAGGTCGGAGACCAGATGTTCGCCAACCGCTCCGCACCGGCCCAGGCGGTTTTGGGCAAGCATGGCTACGGCGAGGCGATCCTTGCCACCGCCCACCGCCTGAGAAAGATGGCGGCCATCCGGAGAGATATCCGGCCATTCGTCAGCTACAAGCGAACCTTGATGGATCCGGAGACCGTCGAGAACCAGCCCGCTGCGTTTCTCGGGCTGATCGGGGAGATGGAGACCGTTTTGGCAGATAACCCGATTCAGCAAATTCAAAAACTCGTCAACGACAAGAAGGTGGACGTCCCCCTTGAGCCCTACTACCGCAAGGTCAAGGCGCAGAAAAAAGCAACCGTGATGCCGAGTGTCGCGGATGACGCAAGGAAGCAGTTCCAAGCCGAGCTGGATGCCCTGGACGGTACGGGTGCGAAGCTCAAGCTCTGCCGGAAAACCCTTTCCGATCCCGCCCGCAAGGACTTTTTCCGCAAGATCGCCGCCATGGGATTCCTCGGCGAGACCATGGGAGCCGATGCCATCGGGGATCTCCTGCCATATCTGGGTCACGATGATTGGCGCTTGAATAAGAGCAGCCAGGAGATCGCTTTGGGACTGGTAGCTTCCGGTGCCGGCAGTGTTCTGATCTCAAATTTTGCGAATGCTCCTGAAGCTTCATCGAGAGCAGGCATTCTCGACGTTCTCGCGAATTCCGGGGAGAAGGGTGCAATGCCGATCGTCAACGAAGCCCTGAAAGACGAGGCACCGATTGTTCGCCAAGCTGCGGTTGAATCGCTCGCGAAACTAGGCGGTAAGGAAGTGGTGCCAGAAATTCTTGCCCACTTGAAAACAGCTACCGACAAAGAAGAAATGATCGGTTGCGAGACTGCGCTGCTTTCTTTCCAAGATAATGCGGCGATCATGGGCAAAACCAGGAGTGCCATCGTGGCGATGCTTCCGGAGGTCGGTTTCGAGACCCGTAGCTCGATCTATTATATCCTGTCCAGAATCGGGGATAAAGAATCCATCTCAGCCCTGCGCACCGCACTGGAAACCGACGATTACAAGGAGTTCGATGACATCATTTTCGCACTGTCGTATTCGCCAAGCCGAGAAGCGGACAAGGTGATGCTCGATATGGCGGCATCGGACAGCCGGACGGCGAAAATCGTCGGTGCATATTCCATGCGCCGTATGGTTCTTGGTCCAAAGGGCTACGGTGACCTCACGACGGATCAGAAGATGGATTTCGCCGAGGCGATGCTGAAAATGGCACTCGACCGTAAATTGATTCAGTATCTCGGCCAGGTTTATGAAGCCCGTGCACTTCGTGCGCTGATGTATTGTTTGGAGAAAGGTGTCGAGAGCGCCGCCGACAGCCTCGTCGCTTGTGCCGAAGGTATGGAAAACCTTTCCGCCAAGGATGCGAAGATTGCCGCCCAGTCCCTGCAGGATGTCATTGAATACATCGAGGTCACCAGATTGCGCGGAGGTATCAAGGCACACATGGACAAGGACGACAAATACCTTGAATGGAAAGCTCTCCAGGCACGTGCCGGAAAGGTTCTTCTCAAAGTCCATAAGCCGGAGGAAGTGCCGATTCCCGAGTTCGATCCTCTTGATTTCGAGTAAAAAAGTACCTGCGAGGCAATTAACATCAGATACAAATTGTAATCTATCGCAGCGATATCGACCGCACCATTCACTACCGCAATGCGGACGAGAGTGAAAACCTATCGGTGCCGTGATCGCTTTTCTCAATACATGTTGCCTTCGGTTCGATCTGGATTCGAATGTCAGATTCTGAGGAATAAGCGTGAGCTTCGTGAGATTCGGCGTTGAATGGAGGGCATGAGTCGGAAGAAAGGAAATACCGCGCGTTCTGAACCAGATCCGCCCAATGCTTTTGGAGCCCTGGATGCACTTGGTGACCTACCCGCGGGGCCGGAGGACGCGGTTCCTGCCATCCTGTTGAAAACCTCCAAGCGTGGGCAGAAGAAAACCAATCGCGGGCGTGTGGATATTGTCCGGCAGACGGCGCATCGTGGTGGAAAAGGCGTAACAGTTGCAAAGAATTTCAAGGGGATCGCTCTCGCTGAAAAGCAGGAACTCACAAAGAAGATTCAGAAGGCGTGCGGTGTCGGAGGAACTGTGAAGAATGGGTGTATTGAAATTCAGGGTGACAAACGCGAAGAGGTGAAGCGCATTTTGAGCGAAGCGGGTTTCAATCCGGTTTTCGCGGGTGGATGATTTATTTTTCCAATCGAATGTCGGTCAAACACGTCATCATCTTTTTTTTCGGGATTCTCGCTTGCGGTTGTGCGAGTGCACCGGTTGAAGATAGTCCGAGTTTCAACTCCCGTTTTCTTGCCGCCGTGCGGACCATGCCCACCGGTGGAGGATACGACGGCAGCGACCCGACCAAGAACCTGTTGCATCGGGCATGTGATCTCATCGACGGAAATATTCAGGTGGACGCGAATCGCGCTAAGCCCAGCTTCTGCTCGGGCGCGACCTATCTGGTTTTGCTCAAAGCATTGGGCAGTGGCCCGGAGGCCCTCCTCCCGGAGATCGATCAAAAGGATGGGCACGGCGTCTTCGGGCGCTGGAATTCGAACGGCCCCGGCGCGGCGAAACTGGTGACGGATCTCGGTGCCGGGAAAAATTTCACCTCATGGGAGGAAGCGCAGCCGGGCGACTTTCTCAAAATCTGGTGGACGGACAAAATCGGCGGCCGCGAGCGGGGACACCTTGTCGTATATCTCGGTCACGATTCCGAAACCGTGCGTTTTTGGTCCAGCAATCAACCCGGCGGTTATGGTGAGAAATCTGCGGCAATGAGCGCCTGCCGCCGCGTGCTTTTCACTCGCATCACCCACCCTGAACGATTTGCTGCCGCGAAGAAGCTGCCCGCCGTGGATCCGTGGTTGGCGAGAATGTTGCGTGACGATTTTACTTGGGATGAAGTGGTGGTGAAGTGTCGGGTAAGGGAGTGATTATTTTGTTTCGAAAGGAAGATCCGCGCCTGAATCCCTTTCTCGACTAGGCCGGGAAAATCAGCAACCGGCAGATGGAGGAGCGTACATCGGACCGCTATCTCAGCTTCGACCAAGGCGGCGAACAAGACGAGGCAGATCTCAAAGCCCTCGAAAACAAAATCAAGCGCCGGAAGCCTTGAACCGGTGATGACTGACGTGCATAGAAAATATCCTTTTTCTTGTTATTTCTCCTTAGACGTGCAAAGAAAAGTGCGAAATCTTTACTTGTTACGGGCGTAACAACCAAAAATCGCATTTTTTATTACACATTCATGATGCTGCCGCTGTCACAATTTGATTACACCCGCTTTGAAACCGTGGGCGTTTTGAAAAAACTGAATGCCGCGAGCCGGCAGCTGGCGGAGTTGAAAGGGATCGCCGCTACCATCCCGAACCAGGCGATTCTGGTGAACACACTCGCTATTCAGGAGGCGAAGGACAGTTCGGAAATCGAGAACATCATCACCACGCACGACGAGCTTTTTCAGGATGATCTGGGTCCGGGCAGCTCCCTGAAACCCGCTGCCAAGGAAGTGCTCCGCTACCGCGAGGCTCTCTGGCAAGGCTTTCGGGAGGTTGGGAAAACCGGGCTGCTCACGAACCAGGCCATTTTGGAGATCCAAGGCACACTGGAGCAGAACGATGCGGGCTTCCGCCGCCTTCCCGGCACAACACTGCAGAATGAATCCACGGGAGAAACCGTTTACACTCCGCCTCAGGATCAGAGGGAGATCACGGAGCTGATGGATGACCTGCAGAATTTCATCAACGATCCCGAACTCTGCGCGATGGATCCGCTGATCAAAATGGCGGTGATCCACCACCGCTTTGAATCCATCCATCCGTTTTACGATGGCACCGGCCGCACCGGCAGGATCATCAACGTCCTTTATCTGGTCAAAGAACAGCTTCTCGATATCCCGACACTCTACCTGAGCCGCCACATCCTGCAGACCAAGACGGAATACTACCGCCTACTCCAGGAACTCCGGATCTCGGACGACTGGGAAGCGTGGCTGATCTACATGCTTACCGCCGTCGAGAAAACCTCCATCGAAACCATCGAAACCATACGCCAGATCAAGGACGCATTCCTGGACTACAAACAACGCATCCGCAAGCAGCACAAGTTCTACAGCCAGGATCTGATCAATAACCTTTTCACCCATCCCTACACGAAAATCGATTTCGTCCAGACGGATCTCAAAGTCTCCCGGGTGACGGCGAGCCGTTATCTGGATGAGCTTTGCGAATCGGGTTTCCTCCGAAAAAAAAAGATCGGAAGAACCAATTTCTACATCAACCTGCGACTGTCAGAAATCCTCTCCGAGCCATTTACCAAATAGTGGCGCAGGTCTTGTTCCCGGGATGGAGACGGTTGTTTCGCCATACTCGCCGGATCGGCAGATCATCAAGCTGGGGGATTCGGAATGTTTGAAGCCGAGCGAGATTGAGTTGGATCTGTTACTTCTCAAAGAGCTGGGGATCGAGAGCGAGACGACGAAAGGTGAGAATTGAGGTGTGTTGGCGATTGGTCCTTTTTATCGAAGAAAATTGTTGCAGGTATGGTAAAATACGCGATTTAATTCATGAAACCAAAAACGTATTAAACCAATCTTAAAAATGAAAAGCGGCACGATTCTAATTTGCTATGGCCTGTTCCTGATTCTCGCAGGCTTGACGGGATATCTTTCCAATCCCGAAAAGGCGAAAACCGCGTTGATGTCCGGGGGGACCTTCGGGCTACTTCAGATTATCGTGGGTGTTGTTTTAAGTAAGGGATGGAAGCCGGCCCGTGGGATCGGAATCGGGATTTGCGCGTTCCTCGCGCTGATTTTCACTTGGCGCTCAATCGTGAGTTGGATGGCGGTTGTCGGTGGTGCGAGTGAGAAGCTGTTTGCGGCAGCGCTTATCTCTTCAATGCTTGTGGCTAGTATCGCTGCAATTGTGCTGTTGCTTAAACAGAAGCCAGCGAGCAGCTAATTACGCGGTTTTTGCGGTCAGGGCGTGATCGCCGGTTTGAGGAGTTTCCAGACGTTTTCCGCGACGACCAACTGGCCTTCCGAGGTTGGATGTATCCCATCGGGTTGGTTGAGCTTTTCGATGCCGCCGACGCCTTCGATAAGGAAGGGGATGAGGGTGGCTTCGGTTTCTTTCGCTGCTTCGGGAAAGACTGCTTTGAAGCGGGTGACAAAAGCCTCGCCCATGTTGTCCGGCATCTGCATACCTGCGATGAGTATTTGGATTTCAGGGTTTTTGGCGCGGGCTTTGGTGATGATTCCCAGTAGATTCTTTTTGGTTTCCTCTGGGGAAATTCCGCGCAGTCCGTCGTTGCCGCCGAGGGCGATGATGAGGATGTCGGCTCCTTTCGCCATGACCCATGCGACACGTCGCAGGCCACCGGCGGTGGTGTCGCCGCTGACTCCGGCGTTGGCCACGGTGTAGGGGAGTCCGGCGGCATTGATTTTTTCCTGAAGCAGGGCGGGGTAGGCTTCCTTTGGATCGAGCCCGTAGCCGGCGGTGATGCTGTCGCCGAGGACGACGATACGTTTGGCTGTATCGTTTGCATTCGCGGTTTCCTCGGCCATTAGTGCGGCTCCTGAAAAAAGCAGAATCCCTAACAAAAATTTTCTCCGAAATGTCCTCATCATCGACTGCCAGTTTAGAATCCGCTCCGATTGCTGTCAAACGGCCCATTTTAAAAGTGGCTGGGCTGCGTAAAGTTCATCAGACCGCGAGCCATGCGCTCACTGTTCTGAAAGACGTGAGCTTGAGTCTGGATGCGGGGGATACGCTGGCGATTGTCGGGCCTTCGGGGAGTGGTAAGACGACTTTGCTCGGGCTTTGCGCGGGGTTGGATGATGCGAGTGCAGGCTCAGTGGAACTTGATGGGATGGCGATCGAGGCGCTGGATCAGGATGCGCGGGCGGCATTGAGGAATCGTTTGGTGGGTTTTGTTTTCCAGAGCTTTCAATTGATCCCGACGCTAACGGCGGTTGAGAACGTGTTGGTTCCGTTGGAGCTGCGCGGTGAATCGGGGAAGCAGGCGGAGGCTGAGAGGTTGCTTACGGAGGTCGGTCTCGGGAACAGGTTGGATCATTATCCGTTACAACTTTCCGGAGGTGAACAGCAGCGTGTGGCTTTGGCGCGGGCGTTCATCCACCAGCCTAAAATTCTTTTCGCCGATGAGCCGACAGGAAATTTGGATGCGGAGACAAGCGGGCCGATTGTTGACATGCTGTTTCGTTTAAACCGGGAATCCGGAACCGCTCTGGTGCTGGTGACGCATGATCCCGCACTGGCAGCGAAGGCGCGCCGGGTGGTGACGATGAGTGGCGGGACCATCGTTTCAGAGGAGGAGAATACAGATGTCTGAAAGTAGGGCGCTGCCACGCAGTTTGTGGATGGCATTGTTTCATCCCTGGGTCTGGCGGATGGCTTGGCGGGATAGCCGTTCGCAGAGGTTGCGGTTGGTGATTTTCTCGCTGGCGATCGTTTCCGGTATCGCTGCGCTGACGGCGATCCATTCGTTGAAGGCCAGTGTCGAGCGGGGTATCGATTCCGAGGCGAAAGTGTTGTTGGGTTCCGATCTGATGGTTTCCTCGCGCAAGGAAATCAGCGATGACGAGGTGGGCTGGCTTTCAGGAATGGCGAGTCGTCATAGCCGCGAGATCAGCTTTCCGTCGATGATGAGATTTTTGCCAGACGGGGGTGCCCGGCTGATGCAGGTGCGAGGTATCTCCGGGGAGTATCCATTTTACGGAGAAGTAGAGACCCGGCCAGCGGATGCGTGGGAAAGGTTACAGAAGGAAGGTGGGGTGTTGCTGGAACCGGCGATGCTTGATCAATTTGGTGCCGAGATTGGCGACGAGGTGGAGCTGGGGGAGATTCGTCTGAAAATACTCGGAGTGGTGGATAAGCCTGCGCCGCGTGGCAATCGGTTCAGTGGATTCGCGCCGGAGGCCTATGTCCGATTGGCTGATATCGGGCGCAGCGGACTGCTGGGGGGAAACAGTATGGCGTCTTATCGGGTGCACCTTGAAATCCCCGGAGCCAGGGATTCGGGTGAGCTGAAAGATACGGTTCGTGAGAAATTTCCGAATACTCCCTGGAGGCAGGAAACTCCTGAAGACAGGCGTGAGAATCTGGGCGACGCGCTCGATAATTTTCAACAGTTCCTCGGCCTGATCGCGCTGGCATCGCTGGCGCTGGGTGCGATCGGTGTGGCAGGGGCGGTGCATGCGCACGTGACGCGGCGCATCCCGACGATTGCGATTCTGCGCTGCCTCGGTTGCCCGGGACATCTGGCGTTCGGGATTTATTTCGCGCAAGCCATGGCGTTGGGGTTATTCGGAGCGTTGCTCGGGGCGGGGCTGGGGATAGGGATGCAGATAGGGTTGCTCGAAGTGTTTCGTGATGAGCTGCCAATTTCGGTGAGTCCGGCACCGGAGTGGAAAATCGTCGCGCAGACAACTGCTACTGGATTTGCAGTATGTTGCGGTTTCGCGCTGTTGCCGCTGATGAGGATTCGTGAGATTTCACCGGCGGTGACGTTACGAAGCGGTGGGAGTTTGAAAGGTGGGTTTCTGCGATCGCTGCCGGTTTACGCCTTGCTGGCGGGGTTGCTGGTGATCGTCGCGAATGCGAATGATCCGAATTGGAAGCGTTCGCTGGCGATGATTGGTGGGATGGCAGTGGCTTTCCTTGCCCTTGTAGGTGTGGCGCGTGGTTTGATGGCGGTGACCCGGCGTGTGGTGGGGATGGGTTGGCCGTATCTGTTGCGGCAGGGAGTTTCGAATTTGCACCGACCCGGTAATCAGACCTTGCTGTTTTTACTTTCACTCGGACTCGGGACTTTCCTGCTGGTGACGATTCTTTCGGCGGGGAAACTTTTGAATGACCGCCTGACTCTGCAGCAGTCGGAGGATAGCCCGAATATTTATCTGATCGATGTGCAGCCGGATCAGGTGACGGGAGTTAAACGAATTTTGGAAGACGACGGGCTGCCGGTTTTGGAAAGCGCGCCGATGGTGACGATGCGGATCCAGTCGATCCGCGGTGTGGATGTCAGTAAGGCGAAAGGTGTGCCGCGCTGGGTGGCGAGGCGCGAATTCCGTTCGACCTATCGTGACTCACTGAATTTCACCGAGACACTGGTCGCTGGTGAGCTTGCCACCGAGCGGGCTGATCCGGGTGGGGTGGTTCCGCTTTCACTGGAGGAGGATATTGCGAAGGACATGAATGTGGGGATCGGCGACGAGATCACGCTGGATGTACAAGGCATCCCGATCCGGACGCGGGTGACCAGTTTGCGGCGGGTCGATTGGAGCCAGTTCAATTTGAACTTTTTCATGGTCTTCCCTCCGGGAGTGCTGGAGGACGCGCCGGGGTTCCACGTGGTTACGACCCGGACACCGACGCCTGCTGCATCTGGAGAATTGCAGCGCGAGCTGGCAGGGAAATTTGCGAATGTGACGGCGATTGATCTGACGCTGATTCTTGAGGCGGTTCGCGATATTCTAGGCAAGATCTCGACGGTCGTCACGGTGCTCGCCGGTTTCACGGTGCTGGCAGGTCTGCCGATATTGATCGGGACGCTGCTGAACGGTCGCGATGTGAGGTTGAAGGAAAGCGTGTTGCTACGGACGTTGGGTGCTTCCGCCAGCCAGGTGCGGACCATCTTGGTGATCGAGTATTCTGCGCTGGGAATACTATCCGCGCTGTCTGGGGTTTTGCTGGCAGTTGCGGCGAATGCTGCGCTGGCGGTGTTTGTTTTCAAGGCACCGCCATGGCCGGATGCCGGGTTGCTGTTTGGGGCTTTTGGAACGGTCACTGCGATCGCGGTGATCGGTGGTCTGACTTTGAGCCGGGGAGTTTGCAATCATCCGCCGCTGGAGATTTTGAGGGGCGGGAACTGAGCTTGCGTCAACGAGTCGGAATTCCGGCCCGGAAGCGGCGATGGTGATTTTGGAGTTGATAGTATTTTGGGGATTCTGGGAGCGTGGCACCACTGCACATAGAGGCACAGATTTCATACTACCTATGTTCCGCTTTCCCTAGCTTGATCGCCCCGGCTGTTGGATAAGTAACGCAATCGATGCTTGTATTCTTTTAAAAAGCCATACAATTGTCCGCCCCGCGAAGAAGTCGCGGTTTTCTTTTATGGACACACCTCCCTTTTCCGAGCTCGGGCTACCCGACGATCTGCTCGCTGCTATTGAAACTCTTGGCTACGAGCGGCCTTCTCCAATTCAGTGGAAAGCGATTCCGCCTGCTCTGGAGGGCAAGGATATCCTAGGACTTTCCGCCACCGGCTCCGGGAAAACTGCGGCTTTCGCACTGCCTGCGCTCGCCTGTATCGACGTGAATGAGCGCTACCCGCAGGTTCTCATCCTGTGCCCGACGCGTGAACTCGCCGTCCAGGTCTGTGAGGAAGTTCATCGCCTCGGTGCGAAGAAGCAGGGACTTCAGGCGACTCCCGTTTACGGTGGCGCGCCGATTGACCGCCAGCTCCGCGCACTCCGCAATGGTGCCCAGCTTGTCGTCGGGACACCAGGCCGCTTGCTCGACCACCTCCGTCGCGGTTCCTTCGATGCCAGTCGTATAAAGATGGCGATTCTCGACGAGGCCGACCGTATGCTGGATATGGGCTTCAAGGAGGAAATGGATGAAGTGCTGGCCGCACTTCCGAAGGAACGCCAGATCCTTTTCTTCTCCGCGACGATGAATGCCGGGGTTTCCCGCTTCATCAAGAAGTTCGGAAACAATCCCGAAATGATCGAGATCGAGCAGAAAGCGATGACCGTCTCCACGGTGGATCAATCTTACTTCGAGGTTCGCCAGCGTTCGAAGGTCGAGGTGCTTTCACGTATTCTCGATATGAACCCGCCGCGTCTCGGAATCATTTTCTGCAATACGAAACGCTCGGTGGATGAATGCACCGAGGATTTGGTCAATCGTGGTTACGCCGCCGACCGCCTGCACGGTGATATCACCCAGCAGATGCGCGAGCGGGTGCTGAAACGTTTTCGCGATGGCGCGGTCGAACTGCTCGTTGCTACGGATGTGGCCGCTCGCGGCCTCGACATCGATGAAATCGATATCGTCTTCAACTACGATCTCCCAACCGACCCGGAAGACTACGTTCACCGCATTGGCCGCACCGGTCGTGCCGGCCGCTCCGGGCGTGCGGTTTCTTTCGTCTTTGGACGTGAAATCTACCGTTTGCAAGGCGTTGAGCGCTACACCCGCCAGGTTATCAAACGCGAGAAGATCCCTTCGGTCGAGCAGGTCGAGGGTCGTCGCGCGGACATCATTTTCGAGAGTCTCAAGGAACGGCTTGAGACCGGGGGCTTCGACTCTTATCAGGAAAATATCGACCGCCTGCTCGAACAGGGCCACACCCCGACGGATATCGCCGGAGCACTCATCACGATGCTGCGCGAATCGAGCGGAAGGGAAGGGGAGGCGATTCAGGAGGACCGCGAGCCGGATGGCCCTAGGAAAGATTTCAACAAGGGCAAAGGCGATCGCCAGCGTCCAGAGCGCCGTGAGTCCGGTGGTCGTGAATACGGTGGCCGCGACAAGCCCTACGAACGAGGTGGCAAGCGTGACGCAGGTCCGGTCGAGGGTGGTATGAGCCGCTTGTTCATCTCACTCGGAAAAGGTGCGGGTATCATGCCCAAGGATATCGTCGGCATGATGTATCGCGAGGCAGGTCTTCCGGACGGCTCGCTCGGGCGTATAACGCTTTTTCCAAAACACTGCCTTGTAGATGTCCCCGAAGGTCTAGCCGATCAGGCGATACAGAAGACCCGGAACGCCAAACTCCGCGGAAAAGCTTTCCGTATTGATCACGATCGCGGACCGGAACAACAATCTGGAGCGTCATAACCCCATCTCTGAGTTTGGGATAGCTGTATTTGCCGAGTTTGTATGAAGGTTTTGAAGAACGCTCGGCTTTGTAGCAATATAGAGTGAGACACTGTAAACTGAATCAATTGGGTTCGGGTGTGGTAGTGGACCGGGTGCCTTGCGGGTTTTTCTTCTCTAGGTCTTCTTGCTCTGCGGAAGGTTGTTCTTCCTTATTTTTCCCCAAGACTGATTTGGGAATGGAAATGGAGGTGTATACGCCATCGCCGACTTCCAGCTTTCCGGACTGAATATCTGCTGCGGCGAATTGTCCGAGTTTTTCGCCAGTTACTCTGAGATTCGCGGCACGACCCTCCGGGCCGACGGTTGTCAGTATTGCTCCGGTTGTGACTTCCCAATTCCCGTAGGATTGGATCAGGACGAATTCGCGGGTCGAAGGGATGGAAGCAACTCTGCCGACGAGTTCGGGTTTTGCGGATTCTACTTGTTCCTTTGGTTTCTCCTCAGGCTTCTGGGTGCAGCAAAGCAATAGGGCACAAGTTGAGAGTATTGCCGGTAATCGGAGAAATTTCATCAAAGCAGAGGATTCGGATATGTCATGGTGCGAGTCGGTCGATTTGCCACGGAGCCTCGGACTGGCGGGTGTAGAGGAATCGGTCATGGATACGGGCGGGGCCGCCCTGCCAGAACTCGAAGGAGTGTGGGACGACGCGAAATCCTCCCCAGAACGAAGGCAGGGGAATCTCCCCATCTTTGAATTTGGATCGGATTTCGTCGAGCTTCTGAATCAATAATTTCCGCGAGGTGATTACTTCGGACTGATTGGAGACCCATGCTCCGATTTGCGAATCGCGTGGGCGGGTTGCGAAATATTTCAAGGACTCACCCGCAGATATTTTCTCCGCACGCCCCTGGACGATCACTTGCCGTTCGAGTGTGATCCAAGGGAACAGCAGGCAGACATTGGGATTGTTCGCAATGTGCTCAGCCTTTCGCGACTGGTAGTTGGTAAAAAATGTGAAGCCTTTTTCATCGAAGGCTTTGAGAAGCACGGTTCGCTGGGATGGGATTGCGTCTTTGGAAATCGTGGCAAGGCTCATCGCATTGGGTTCGTGAACCTTGAGTTCGGTGGCTTGTTTGAACCACAGTGCGAATTGTTCGACAGGATCATGATTGAGATCCTCACGCTGAAGTCCTTTGGCGGAGTATTCTTTTCTGAAGTCGGAAAGGTCCATATTTTCGATGAGGGCGCTATTTAGGTGGCTGGAGTCGTGAGAGTGATACGGGCACTGTTATCTGTAAATGTTTTGTGATTCGCGGGATTGAAGCTTGATCGCAAATACCCAGCGCTTTTACTTGGGGGCATGAAACGAAATTTCAAATTATTGTGGCTGCTGCCGGTAGCTGTTTTCGGTGTCAATTCCTGTGGGGAAAAGACAAAAGAGACGACCGATCAGACAGGGGAAGAGAAGTCGACTGTGGAAGAAGTGGTTGAGTCCGTTAAGGAAGCAGTGACTCCCGAGGTGAAACCTTCGATCAGTGTGGAAGAGCGGGCGGCAAAGCTTGGTTTCGCAAAGTATCTGCCTGCCGACACGGAAATGATGCTCTCCGTTTACAACTCCAAACAGGCAGCGGAGCAACTCAAGGCTTTGAAAATGTATGAATTGATCGCCGAATATTCGGGAATGGATGGTATGGGAGCAGGTGCTCCGGATGTGGAGATCCAAGAGGATATTATCGAAGATGAGATTCTGGAAACTGAGCAGGAACCGGGAGAGGACCTTGGCGGAGATGCTGAAATGGCAGGCGGCCCCGACCCATGGACCCTTCTGGGACAAGAGGTGACGATTGCGACGGGAGCCTCGACCGGCGTTCAACTGGGCAATCTCCTCAAAGTCAATCAACGTATGGCATTTTTCCAAGCCAGGGCAATGGGACGTGCGGCACAGACTTTCGCAAAAAATGGCAGCATGGAGGAATTTTCAAATGAACTGATGAATTCCATGGAGGGTGGGGGAATTGTCAAAAGTTTACTTAAAGATCCGGAGTCCGGTGTGAAGCTTCTGGATCAAGCCGTTTTCCCGCCTTTCTACATTGCTTTCCGCGCCAAAGACGGTGAACTCGAGCAAGCTGCCCAACTGGTTAATTCCAGCATGGCGTTCTTCGGGATGGTTGGTGAAATGGCCGCGCCTGTGGAATTGGAAACAGCTGGAAGCAAATTCGCGGGCTACAAACTTCTCGGTGCCAAACTCGCGGAGGTGATGGAAGAAAGCCGCGAAGATATCGAGGAGGATTTGGGGGCCGAAACGACAGATGCTCTGCTTTCCGCACTAACCAAGAAGAACCTGATTGTAGTGAGTGGAACGGTTGGCGACTATGTGGTTTTGATGATTGGTGGTGACGAAGCGGCTCTCAAGTTGGTCGAGAGTCCTGCGGATTCACTCGTCGGAACCAGTGAGCTGAATTTCACCGATCCGTTTGTCGGAAAGCAACTTTTGACCGTTGCATACGGAGACGGGGAGATGTTGGAGACGATCGTGGATAATGCGGGTGGCATTGCGACCTACGCCCTTGGTCTTCGCGAGGGAATTTCAGGCGGGCAGAATTTGGGTGATACGCGTGATATCGAGCAAATGCTGCAGATGATCGCCGATCGGGAAAAAGCTTTGCTTGCCCTCGCATCCTCAGCAGACACCGGAATGGTCGCATTTGTAGAGGACGGTCTCAAAATCGAAAGTTTTGGTGGTTACGACAAAGGTGGAATCGACTGGAACGCGAAAACCAAGCTGGCCCACCTTGGTGATTCCGGTCAGAACCTCATGTTCCTGAATTTTCCCAGCGACGCCGTTTATGACGAGAAATTGGGAGAGTATGTCGAAGTCATTTTTGAGACGGCCTATGCGATGACGATGAAGTTTTCATCTCTCAATATCGATGTTCCTGAACTCGCCGAGATGAAAGGGTATACGCAGATGTTCAATGAGAAATTCCGGGATGATGTTGTAGGAATTTACGACGCACTTAGCGGAGACTTTTCCGACGGACTCGGCTACGAGAAGGCTCTCGTTATTGATTTGAATGGCTCTGTGCCTGCGGTTCCAGGTTTGCCACAAGAGATTGTTGATGGAGGAAAGGCACCTCGCATTACGTTTATAGCCCCGGTGACGGATCGCTCGAAGCTCGTTTCCGCCTGGAAGAATATCGATACCCGTTCGACTTCGCTTCTAGCCACGGTAAGTGAAATGGCTGGTGAAAAGATTCCGATGCAGAAGCCGATCAGTTCGGAGAAAGACGGGATGACCACTTGGTTTATTGCATTCCCGTTCTTCCAAGATGACTTCCTTCCGTCCGTGACGGTCAGTGACGAGTGGTTCGCCGCATCGACCTCCAAGACCCAAGCTGTTGATCTGATCGGTCGTGCCGCTGCGGGTGGCGAAGAAGGTGAAGGAGTGAAGTTCTACATCAATTTTGCAGCGCTGAGCGACTACGCTGATGAAATGCTTGATTTGGTGGAGAAAAACGCCGGCGTCGTTTTCACGAACGAATTTGATCTCGAGTTGTTCAATCAGGAAAAAGAGATGTTTGAGGGAATCATCAACGCATCCCGTGAATTCGATTCGATGACTTGGAACACTCGGAAAGAGAACGGCTACGTTCGCAGCAGTATTTACTTCAAGACCAGGTAAGCTCTGAGGTCCGGACTCCTGTTCATTCATGATGCGTAAATTTTCATCGAATGAACATTGAACCGATCGGTATCCTGCGAACCTGCTTCGGCAGTAAGTTCGCAGCGCCTCGGCAGCCGGGATTGAGTCCCACTGCTTGGGGTATTCTCGAACTTGCGGATAATTATCGCTCTCCAGAGGTGGTCCGGGGGCTGGAAGGATTTTCGCATGTTTGGCTGATATTCGGCTTTCATGGAACGGAAGAACAAGGATGGCACCCTACTGTGAGGCCTCCGCGATTGGGTGGTAACGAGAGAGTCGGAGTTTTTGCGAGCCGTTCAACTTTTCGGCCAAATGGCTTGGGCTTGTCCTTGGTGAAGTTGGATCGTATTGAATTCGAGAAAACTGAGAGCCTAAAGCCGCCTGTGATTCATGTATCAGGAGTCGATCTGATCGATCATACCCCGATTTATGACATAAAACCTTATCTGGCTTACGCCGAATCGATCGACGATGCCACAGGGGGGTATGCGTCGGGAAACATTCCACGCCTTGAGGTGAAGGTTGAAGTAGAGACGGTCTCTGTTTTCAGTAAACTCGATCTCCGTTCCCAAAAGGTGATCCGTGAAGTTCTTTCGTTGGATCCCAGGCCGGCGGCATCTCCGAAAGAGGGCCAAAAATCTTACGGAGCGGTTCTTTGCGGATACAATGTGAGATTTCGTTTTGATCACACAACTTGTTGGATAATAAGCATCAACGAATTGAAATAGAATGACTGGCAGGATTCCCGCTTGCGTGTTCGGAGGTGCTTAGCTACGGGGAGTGCGTGTCTGGAAGGCTGTCTCCTTCCGGATGCTCATCACAATTTACATATTATGGCTATTTCTAGAGCGTTGCTTTCGGTTTCTGATAAAACGGGCTTGGTTGAGTTTGCAGAGGGGTTGGCGGAAATGGGCGTGGAGCTTCTTTCAACGGGTGGGACAGCGAAGGCTCTTCGTGATGCTGGCTTGAAAGTTATTGACGTTTCCGAATACACGGGTGCTCCCGAGCTTTTTGAAGGCCGCCTTAAGACTTTGCATCCCAAGGTCCATGGGGGACTTCTCCACCGGCGGGATGATCCGGACCACGTCGCCGATGCCAAAAAGCACGATATACCACCCATCGATCTTGTGGTGGTGAATCTCTATCCATTTGAGGAAACCGTCGCCAAGGAGGGCGTTACCCTTGAGGAGGCGATTGAGAATATCGATATCGGCGGGCCATCGATGCTGCGCAGTGCTGCGAAGAACCATTCCCATGTGACAGTTGTTGTCTCTCCTGACGACTATCCTGCCGTGCTCGAGGAAATGCGGGAAAATGGTGGAGATACTTCCAGGGGTTTGCGCGAAATGCTTGCTGTGAAAGTTTTCCTCCGGACATCGCAATATGACAGTGCGATTACCAACTTCCTCGGACAATGCAGGCAGGGGACCGGGTGCTCATTCACGCTCAGCCTCCCGCTTGAACAGGAGCTCCGCTACGGCGATAACCCGCACCAGAAGTGTTCACTCTACGGAAATTTTGCATCATGTTTCACGCAGGTTCAGGGCAAGGAACTCAGCTACACTAACATCCTGGATATCGAGGCCGCGGCTGATTTGATTTTGGATTTTGTAAGGCCAACGGTGGCGATCCTGAAACACACCAATCCATGCGGAGTCGGCCAAGACGACGAAGATCTCCGGCTTGCCTGGCAAAAGGCATTTGAAACGGATCGCCAGGCACCATTTGGCGGCGTTATCGTCACCAATCGTCCCCTGACCCTCGAATTGGCTCGCGTGATCTCGGAAATCTTTACTGACGTGATCATCGCACCGGATTTTGAACCTGATGCCCGCGCACTGCTTCAGAAGAAGAAAAATCTGCGTCTCATGAAAATGAACGATGCATATCTCAATGCCAAAAAGGCACCCGTGATTCGCTCCAGTCCGGCTGGCATCATGGTCATGGATCGTGATCACACGGCTCTCGGTTTGGATAATCTTGAGAGTAAAGTTGTTACCAAGCGCCCACCTACGGAGGAGGAAATCCGGGCCATGCGCTTCGGGTGGCGTATCGTCAAGAATGTCAAATCCAACGCCATTGTCTACGCACTTCCCGATCGGACTCTGGGCATCGGTGCCGGCCAGATGAGCCGGGTGGACTCTTCCCGAATCGCCGTTTGGAAAGCCAAGGAAGCAGGGCTCGATCTCAAAGGCTCGATTGTTGCGTCCGATGCGATGTTCCCGTTCGCCGACGGTTTGCAATCTGCTATCGATGCGGGCGCTACGGCGTGTATCCAGCCTGGTGGTTCAATGCGTGACGAAGAAGTCATCGCTGCTGCCGACGCAGCAGGCATGGCTATGGTCTTCACGGGTTACCGGCATTTCAGGCATTGATCTGTCATTTTCAAGAAAGCCGCCGGATGTCGGCTTGCCAAGGTTAGGTGGTCCGCTATGTTCGGGAATTAGGCGGGTATGACTCCATTTTTAAAGAAATTACTGGGAATGAACTGGGTGTTCGTCTTCGTGATGTACGCGCTGCTAATATTCGGCGTTTTCATGATTGAGAGTGCCGCCCGCCATCTTCCGATGAGTTCTGAGAAGCTTGTCGAGTTCGGGTCGGCAGGCACTTATTTCGCGTGGATGCAGAGGAATTGGATCGTAATCGGAAGTGTGGCGTATTTCGGGGCTGCTCTGATTGATTACAAATGGATACGCTGGCTTGGTATCCCGCTTTATGCCGTGAGTATCGGGCTGATGCTGATGGCAATGCGAGCAGACGATGAGGTTCACAGGTTGTCCATAGGAGGGCTGAGCTTCCAACCCGCCCAACTCGGGGTAACGTCTGGAATCATCATGATCGCCTGGCTGATGCAGGATCTTCCCAAACTCCACAGGACTCTTGGAAACCCGTTTGTTCGAATCGCGACTATTGGAGTTGTTGCAGCAGTGCCGTTTCTGATGGTGATGAAAATGGGGGATATGGGTTCGGCGCTGGTGTGGATACCGGTGGTGATCGTGGCATTTCTTGTTTCCGGTATTCCGTTCCGTTTCCTGAGTTTTATCGCGTTCGTTTCAGCAGGGATCTTGCCGATCTTGTATTTTGTAATACTACCCCTGGTCTCCGAGCGGGGACCTGATCGCATCGACCTGTGGCTGCGTATGGTGCAGGGGCAGGAAGTTGACATCCAAGGCGACGGATACGCACCGCACAATGTCTCCATGGCTGTTGGAAAGGCGGGTTGGAAAGGAGTGGGTTGGAAGGCGACTGCGGAGAAGGGCTCGCTTCACGACAAGCGCTTTATTCCTCACCTCACCGCGCACAACGATTTCATCTTTGCGGTGATTGCTGAGGAATTGGGATTCCGTGGTGCCATTCTGCTATTGGGAGGTTTCGCGCTTCTACTGATCCAAGGACTTTTTATCGGCTATTACAGTAGGGATGTCGCCGGTAGGCTCATCGTTTGTATGGTGGTGATGCTCCTTTTCGCCCACATCTTTGAAAACATTGGAATGTGCGTTTTATTGATGCCAATCACCGGGATTCCGTTGCCTCTGATAAGCTACTCGGGTACGTTTGTGGTTATCTGCATGTTCCTGCTCGGGTTGGTCCAGAGCGTCTGGATCCATCGGCGCCCCGCTCGGCTTGAGCAGACCTGAATGAGATTGGGAGTTCGCTGAGTGGTCCACAGATCGGTGTCACCATGACATACGATCCGTCCTATGTATCTCTCGACTACCCGGGAGGCGATATCTCTAGCGAACGTGGCGTTTGCACCGATGTGGCTATCCGAGCACTGCGTGAGGGACTCGGGCAGGATCTCCAGAAGCTCGTGCATGAGGATATGAGCCCCACCTTCGGGAAATACCCGAAAATATGGGGTTTGAAACGACACAAAGGGAAGACGAGCCACTCTTCACGCCTCCTTATCCGCCAAGAACGAGCGTCGGCAGAGTTCGGCATATTTTCCGTCCTGGGCGAGGAGTTCGTCGTGGGTTCCATCTTCGATGACCCGGCCTTTTTCCAGGACGTAGATCCGGTCGGCGTTCTGGATCGTGGAGAGGCGGTGGGCGATGACGAAGGCGGTGCGGTTTTCCATCAAGCGGTCGAGGGCGGCCTGAATCTGGCGTTCGGTTTCCGAGTCGACGGATGCGGTCGCTTCGTCGAGCAGCAGGATGGGCGAGTCCTTGAGAAGGGCGCGGGCGATGGACAGGCGTTGCTTCTCTCCGCCGGAAAGTTTGACTCCGCGTTCGCCGACATTGGTATCGAGCTGTTCGGGGAGGTCGCGGACAAAATGATCACCGTTGGCCGCGGTTAGGGCTTTCCAGATTTCCTCGTCGCTCGCTCCGCGTTTCGCGAGTTCAAGGTTTTCGCGTACCGTGCCGTTGAACAGGAAAGGTTCCTGAGTGACGTATGCGAGCTGGGTGCGAAGAGAATTTTTGTTGAGCGAGCCGATCTCGTAGTCGTCGAGCAGGATTTCGCCGGCGTCTTTTTCGTAAAAGCGCGCGAGTAGCGAGAGGACTGTGGTTTTCCCCGCTCCGGTGGTACCGACGAGTGCGATTGTCTGGCCGGGTTCTGCCTTGATCGAGATATCCTTCAGGGTCGACTGATCCTGATAGGCGAAGGAAACATTATTGAAACTGACGCTGCCTTTGATGCGGCTTTCGATGAGGTTGCCATCGGTGGCGTTCAGTTCCTCCTCGGAGTCGAGAATTTCAAACACCCGGTCCGCAGCGGCTTTTCCTGAAAGGAGCATCTGGTTAAGCGAGTTGAGGCGGTCGATGGGTTCGTAGAAAAGTGACAGGGAAAGCAGGAATTTGGTGAAATCGCCGATGGTCAGATTTCCAGACATGATGGCTGATCCCCCGGCCCCGAGAACTAGGACGTATCCGATCATCCGGACAAACGACATGCTCGGCGAGTAGATTGCCCACCAGCGCATCATCCGAAGACTGGCTTGGCGCAAATGGTCCGAGGCATTGTTGAAACGGCCGTGCTCCACGGATTCGGCGGCGTAGCTCTTGATCTGTCGTATGCCAGCGATGTTGTCGTGTAGAAGAGCGTTGAGATCGGATGTCGCATCGCGTTGGTTCCGATAGCGGTCGCGCCCGTGAGTGGCATAAAACCATGCGCCGATGGCGAGGAGGGGGACGGGTAGAGTTGCCCAACCCGCGACGACCGGGTTGAGGACATAGAGATAAATTCCAAATCCGAGGACCTGCAGGACTGCAATCACACCCTGTTCTATCCCGTCGATCAGGACGCGTTCCATGTTGGTGACGTCTTCAACCACGCGGGTCATGACGTCGCCGGTGCGGCGGGTATCGAACCAGTTGAGTGGTAGTAGTTGAATTTTCCCGTAGAGATCCGAGCGGATGTCGTAGATGACTTTCTGCTCGAAGTGGTTGTTGATGAAAATGCGGGCGCTGTTGAGGCCGTCGCGAGCCACGAAGGCGAGCAGTGCCATGATCACCCAGAACAGGAATTCGCCGTGGCGCGCAGGGTTGGGCAGGATGTTATCCACCGAATAGCCGGTGATGGTTGGGAAAACGAACAAAGCTGCTGTCATGCCGACAGCACACAGTAGCTGCAGGCTTGCCAGCTTGGGGTAGCGCTTGAGGTAGGAGAATACTCTGAGAATCGATTTCATTCTTGGGACCGGGATGGGGACGCTTCGTGTGATATGTTGTTTTGTAAAGTCAAGCTTGCCGTTTGAGTCAGGAATTTGAAATTTCCCATACTTTAGGATTGCCGTGCACCGAGGAATGGACCTAACGTCTCGCAGCACGCTGAACTTTAAGCTTCAATAAAACCCCATGGCCAATATTCTAGGTATATTTACAGCAGTCATCCTCGCGGTGGCTGCATTCGTTGCGGTAAAAAACAATGCTCGTTTAGAGGAAGAGATATCGAATAAGAAAGTTGAATTACAGAGTCTCGATATGAGTAAAGAACGGTTGGTGGCTGCCCAAGTAGAAAACAACCGCCTTCCCGAAGAAATTTCCACTCTTGAAGAAGATATCGTTGTAAAAACAGCAGAAGGGGTTGAGCTGAAGGAAGCGAACGAGGCCCTCCAAGCCGCGCTCGAGTCGAAAACAGCTACCATTGCTGAAAACAAAGCCAAGCTCGACAGCGCACGTGAAAAAATTGCTGGAATAGGCGATATTGAGGGTCTTGCCACTAAGATGAAGACTATGGGCGTCGAACTGCAAGAGCTTGACCAAGCCATCGTAAGCACCGAGGCGTCGCTTGCCAATCTCACCGCGACTGAAGCAGCAGCCACGAGCCGCAAGGATGATCTTGAAACCCTGATCAAAGGTGTTTCTCTTCAATCGCTCAAAACCAGAATCAGGAATATCTATCCGTCGTGGGGCTTCGTCACGCTTACCGACGGTAACAGCGCTGGTGTCATCGCCAACTTGACTCTTGATGTGGTCCGCGACGGTGGGGTCATTGCAAAGCTTCTCGTAACCGCAGTGGAACGAGGTAGTGCGTCTGCCAGTATCATTCCGGATTCTATTGGCGAAAACGCCACGCTCATGGTTGGCGACCAAGTGGTAGTTGGTTCGTCAGACGACTAGAATGACTGCTGAAACTGAGACCTCCCTAAATTCCCATTAAGACATTTTAGAAAATCCCATGAAATTCGTTTTCCCTATCCTCGTTATTGTCGTTTGCCTTGGTGCGATCTATTTTACACTCACAGAGTCCGCAAAATTCGAGGCAGTTCAAGAGGAGCGACTCACAGCCATATCTACTAACAAAACGGTAACCAGCAATGCCGACGTTTTGGAAGTCAAGAACGATGAACTCCAAGCGCAAGTTGATGCTGCCAAAGACGAGCGCGAACTTGCTATCCAAACTAACAGCGCTCTCCAATCCACGGGCAACGCACTGAAAGGGGAGGTTTCGAACCTGGATGGCGACCTGGCAACGCAGAATGCCGAGTTCGAAGAACTGGCTGAAACGATGAAGGAAATTGAAAAATTCTTCGATACTCTTGGAGGTGTAACGATCGATAATATAGGTGAAAAGATTGCCGAAATCGAAAGTGATGTCAAAAGCAAGCGTGATAAGGTCGAAGAATTGGAAACCTTGGTCGAAGGCGCTAAATCCAGCCTTGCAACCACGCAAAGTGAAATCCAACGGCTGGTTGAGAGAAAAGAGGCCCGCGCCAAGAGGATTGCTCTAAATTCGATGGAGGCCCGTGTGACTGCTGTTGACCAAGATTGGGGCTTTATTGTAATTGGAGCAGGATCGAACTCGGGATTTACCCCACAGACAGCTCTTCTGGTGAAACGTGGTGGTCGCCTGATCGGCCGGGTTAGTCCTTCTGCTATTGAGCCGAACCAGACCATTGCGGACATCGATATGAAATCACTTTCCAATGGAGTACGTATCCAGCCGGGAGACAGAGTTATTCTGGCGAAACCTGCTGGAAACTAATTACTACAAAGTATTCGTAAGCTCGAACCTTTGTTACCAGCCACCTTTTCCGTATTTCTATGAAACGCTTTGCATTATCCATCATCGCCATTGTTTTTTCTTCATGCTCGGACGTTGAACACACAAAACCTGTCGGACCCGTTTCGGAGACCAGCAAGATTCCTTGGAATGTGCCGATACAAGGTCAGGGTGCTGGCCAACTCGGCTCCCTTCCGCAGAACCAATATCGGCGCTAACTGCTAGTCCCTATGGTAGGGACTTCCTGCCTTAATCGTGGCGATTCGATAGAGTTGCTCAAGCAGGACGACCAGAGCAAGTTCGTGTTGGATGGTCATGCTCGAGAGTGAAAGGGTCATCTCACATTTGTTTCTCAGTTCTGCTGTGTGACCATCCGAAGCTCCGATCAGGAAGGCTACAGTGCTTACCTCCCCGGCCATTTCCATGGAAGTGAACATTGCGCTCAATTCGCGGGTGTTCGGTGTCACTCCACGCTCATCCAATGCGATTCGGTAGCAGCCCTCTGATTGATCAAGCAGCCGCCGGGAAACCGAAGCTGAGTCTCCCGCTTTGACGATGTTCAATTCGTATGCTCCGTATCTGGATAAACGTTTCAGATACTCATCGACCGCTCTCCTAGTGAAAGACAGTGCGGGTTTTCCAGCTACAATCACGCGAAATCGCATTGCTAGAGTCTTGCCTGACGGGCTACAACGCTCCAGCTTCTTTTCAAAATGAAAACACTACTGGCGATGGAAACTGCAACTGATCGGGAGGCTTTGCAATGAGTGAAGTCTACGAGAATCCGACGATCCTTGATGAATATCTGCTTTTCCACTACGGTAGCGAAGATGAGACGCTTCCGCCAGGTGTGGAGTGGCCTGAAGGTATGAGGCAGGCGCTGGACTTTGCGAAGAGGACTCCTACCCATTTTTCGAACGAACGGGTTTCGAGAGGACTCGATCTTGGTTGTGCGGTTGGCCGATCAACCTATGAGATGTCTCGTAGTTGCGAAAGCGTCATCGGTCTGGATTATTCTCACGGATTCATTGGAGCTGCGAATCGTCTGAAACGCGACGGTGGACTGGAATACTCCCGCCGGGACGAGGGGGATCTGAGAACCGATCTATTGGCCAGGATACCTTCTGGAATCGATGCTTCCCGGAGCGATTTCATACAAGGTGATGCGATGTGTCTCCCTGAAGATCTAGGTGTTTTCGACCGTGTCCACGCGGCCAATCTATTATGTCGTCTGACTGAGCCTGAAATGCTTTTGGAGCGTCTTCCAAGCCTTCTTCGGCCAGGGGGTGAATTGGTGTTAGCAACACCTTGCACTTGGTTGGAGGGATTCACTCCCCGCACTAACTGGCCGAAGCCGGATACAATCGGCTGGCTCGAGAATAGTCTTTCGAGTTCATTCAAGCTTGTCACAAAAAGTGATGAGCCGTTTTTGATCCGCGAAACAGCACGGAAATTCCAGTGGACCCGTTCGATGCTCACAGTCTGGGAGAGATGCTGAAAATCTGGTAGTTCGAATTACCTGGCCCAACTCTCTCAAGACTTCTTCTTGCGAAGAAATGGTGGCAGATCAAGGTCCTCACCTTCGAAAACATTGGGGTTCTCACCCTCAAATCGACCACGGGGAGCATTGTCAAATGATAGCTCACTTTGTGAACCCGGTCGTTTCCCATCCAGTTTCAATTCGGTTTTTGACTTGGGTTCCGTTTCGGTCATTCCGCTAGATTGATCATCATTGGTGGAATCCGCATCTGGACCAGAATCTTCGGGTGGTGATATTTTTTTGCCCCAGAGCTTCTTTTTCTCGGGTAAATTTTTCGAAGCTACTGTGGTATTAAAATCCGGGTTCATGTCTTCGTCCCATTCGTCGAGAAGATCGGGCTCTTTCTCCTCAAGGGGAGAATCGGCAAGTTTATCGGTTTTGATTAGCTCTGGTTCTGCGAAAGGACGCTGTTCGGGCGCTGTTTGTTCTTCTCCCTCTGATTCCGGAATCTCGAGTTCTTGTGGGCTTGGTTCTTCCTGTTCTGAAGCTGAGGAAGCATTGCTACCTATATTGATGTCTACCTTCGGGCGTGGTGACGGTATGGAAGTTGACAAGCTCTTGTCTTCCTCCGGTTCATCAGATGTTTCCTCAATAGCGTCGGTCTCAGTATTCGGCTCAATGGATTTTTTGGAAGGGGATGTTTCCTTGGTCGCTTCTTTTTTGTCGATCTTCGTGAATGGGTTTTCAATCTCCAGTGGCTGGTTATCCTTTGAAACCGACTCGATTGAATCTTTCGCTGTTCCAGAAAGAGCGTCTTCAGGTAACGCACTGATCAGCGTGATGGAAAGCTGGTCTCCCATGGCTGGATCGATGGCGGCTCCGAAAAGCACGTGCGTCTGTTCGGGTACGTGTTTCTGCAAATTTTGCATCAGTAGCTCTATTTCGAAGAGAGTGAGCGACTCGCCACCTGAAAGATGGACGAGAACGGTTTGTGCTTCCTTGAGAAGAGAGCCTTGGTCCAGTAGAGGGCTTGAGAGCGCGTTTCGCAGGGCTTTTGAAGCCCGGTCTTTGCCGTCAGCAATTCCGGATCCAAACAGGCATCGTGAGCGCGTTGTTCGCAATGCTGACATGAGATCGTCAAGGCCGATGTTGATCAGGCCAGGTCGAATGACCAGACGGATCACGGCCTTGATCGACTCGGAGATCATCTTGTCCGCCGCACTGAAAGCTTCGTGGATACCTTGCTTGGCGAGTACCAGTTCACCCATTCGATTGTTATCGAAGGTCACCAGAGCGTTGGATAGAACGGCGAGTTCGTTGAGGGAGGTTTCCGCTTGTTCACGGCGGCGGCGGCCTTCGAAGAAAAAAGGCATCGTTGCAAAGACGACGACAAACGCACCTTCTTCCCGAGCGATTCGAGTGATGATAGGGGCTGCTCCGGATCCGGTTCCGCCACCAAGCCCGGTGCAAAGGAATACGATCTGCTGGCCCTTCAATGCCTCACGCACTTCTTTTTCCGCTTCAAGCATGGCTTGATGTCCGAGTTCTGGGTCTCCACCAGTGCCGAGGCCTTTGGTCAGGTTGACGCCCAGTTGGATCTTATCTTTTGCGAGAGAGGCTCCGAGAGTGCGGATATCGGTGTTCAAGGCGAGTAGCTCCGCGCCTTCCATGCTATCGAGTGCTATTCTTTCCAGCATGTTTGCGCCAGCTCCCCCGAGTCCGAGGATTTTAACTGCGGAGGAAGGAATTTCTTGTTTTGGATCTCGGGAGTAGGAAATCATTTTGGAAAAGTTATATGTTAGGGGTTTTGGGCTATTTGATTCGGATCATACGCTTTAAGAATAACTTACAACGAATAGCGGTTTTGTTTTATCTGCCGAACGGCCAGAACAGGCCGAGGATTTTTCCGATACAGCCAGGTGGTTTGTTGTTTTCAGTTTCAAGAATCTGCGCGTAGCGAATAAGGCCGATCGCAGTGGCGAACTGCGGATCTTTGAATGACGGATGCGCTGAATCGGTGTTTTCCGATGTCTCAGGGCGGTAGATATCGCGACCGAAGACATCGAAGGCAAGTTCCGAAAAACCTCTCATGAGGCTGGTTCCGCCGGTAAGGAAAACGCCGGAGCCGATCGCTTCAATACCGCCTTCAGGTAGCCGTGCGCGCACGAGCTTCAGCGTTTCCTCAAGACGCTGGCGGATGACTTCGTTGAGTATTGCCCGTTTCACTTCAACATCGGCAAAGCCGTTGTCATCCGTCAGTTTTGCGGTGCCGACGGAAGCGGAGGGATCCGAAGAGGCGTTACCTTCAAGGATTTTCAGTTTTTCAGCTTTTGAAAACGGCAGGCCGGTGACCAGATGGATGTCATTGGTGACGTGGTCGCCACCGACGGGAATGCATCCCGATGCTGCGATGGCTCCGTCAAGGTAGAGGGCGTAGTCGGTGGTTCCGCCACCGATGTCGACCAATAGTGCGCCACGCAGGCGTTGTTCCCGGTCGAGCGCCATCTGGGCGGTGGCTATCGGGGCGAAGACAATATCATCCACTTCAAGAGGACACTCCCGGACGAGCTTTATCGAGTTTTGAATTCGGTTACTCATACCGTGTACGATATGAAAATCAGCCTCCACGGTTTTAGCGAAGAGACCTATTGGCGAAGCGTTTTGCTCAAGTCCATCTACGAGATATTTCCTGATGATCGTATGTAGCGAAGCGTGATCCTGAGGATAGTGGACATCTCTGGCCATATCGCAGGCTTCCTCGAGGTGCTCGGGAAGGATGGTTTGCTGGTTTTCCGGAAGTCGGAACGTTCCGCGGTTATTGACCCCTTGTAGATGCGAGCCAGTAACGGCGAGGAACACCGATCCAATTTCCACATCGCTGGCATCCTCCGCTTTGGCCAAAGCGTCTTTCAGGCAGGCCCTTGCTTGTGGGAAGTCAGAGAGTTCGCCTTTCCGGACGCCAGCGGATTTCGTGACACCGATGCCGAGAATTTTCACCGCGCTATCCGGTTTGACCTCGCCAACAACGATGCATGTCTTGCTGGTGCCGATTTCCAGTCCGACGTGAATTTTGGTGCGGCGTGACATAGGGTTCAGTTGCGATTGAGGAGGGAACGAAGGTCGTTAACGCGGCGCGATTCTTTGTCGTTTGACTGAGGTTTTTCGGTCACTGGAATAGCGCGAGGAGGTTTTTCGTCTCCGTGGATTGTAATGGGGACATTTCGTTTTGGGATCAAGTTGATCGTTGCAATTTGGTAACCTTTTTTTTGAGCGTGATGCAGCGCCCGACCGAAGTAATCGAGTTGCCGATCATGACTCCCGAGTCCGAAGGTAGCTTCGGTTCCGGAGCGGGTTTTCAGATTCAGTGACCATTCGTTTTTTTGTGAAATGGATTCGATCATTGAAATATCCTCTGGATAGGTAGAGCTAAAGGCTTTGAGGAGGTGCATGCAGTGCCTGTATTCCGGATGTTCGATGATTTTGGCGACACATACCGGATGTTCGGGATCAGAAGTGAGGACAAAAATCGGTATCTCGCTGGCACCCTTGAGTTGTAGGGATGGGCAGGGATAGGTGAAACCCGTATGGTCGACTAAGAGGCCGCTTTGGACTCTTGAGGCAGGGAATCCCTCATTTTCGCAGGCGATCCAAGCCACCGGTTTCCGGGTTATGATTTTGAAAACCAGTGTTCCGGGTAATTCTCGTTCTACCTTCGCGGAACTGATTGCCGGAATTTTCAGTAGCTCCTGCTGTAGGTGATCTACGTCGAAATCAAAAATATTCGCGGTAAGGTCGATTTTCAATTGTTCGACCAGCTTTGTTTCATCAAGCACGTCATTCGTGTTGAGATTGATTACTTGAAGACGGAAGTCGGAATTTCTGTGGAATGTATGCTCGATGGCCTCCCTGACTCCGTAAGCAATGGATAGGAGGATGCCAATAATTATGGCGAATTTTGCCAGTAGCTTGAGAGAATTCAAGAGGTTGAACCATGCGATTCTAGGCGACATGACCTCCGACTTCAGCACTTTGACATGGTGCCGGTGGTGTCTGGCTCTCGAGGTTCGTTTTCCCATTTCGCGTGGATGCGGCAGTTCCGGATGAGGCGGTGTTGTTTGCGTGAAAGGCTGCAAACTGGCCTCTTCTCAAAGGCAACACCGATACGCTCCACTCTATTAAACAAATACGTAATGTCAATACGCTTAAAATGTCCCGAGCTTCAGACTTTTCTGAAGAAACGCAGCGGGGTGGGGACGAATCTGGCCTTGCCGCCTGAGAAGGCAATTCTCCCGATGGGTCTCGATTTAACTGCTACGAGAACTTCTGTATCCAGTCTGGAATTTGATCCATCCCGTGACTTGCCGCGCAGCTTGATGGAAGGAGGGAGCGGGGGAAGATCGGCGATAAGCTCATCGATGTAGCGAGACATTTTTCTGGCTTGGAAGAGCATTCCGATAGACGGAAAGTCGGCTACAGCGACGAGGGGGCTGTAACGCAGGCGGAAATTAAAATCCTCGCAAGAGATACGGAACGAAGCTCTCAGAACCAGTCCACCCGGGTCATTGCCCGCTTCAATGGGCATTGCTGTTGGTTCGTATTTTCAGTGTTCCATTAACCTTCCAGATGGCGTGGCCGGCATCGCCACCGACTTTACTAGGAACCTGTATTTCGAGGTTTTCCACTTCGTAAACGATCTCCGCTTTTCTTTCTGTGAGGCGGTCGAAGAGGCCGACGGCAAGATCCGGCCAAGTATTGGTAGGGCTGATATTTTCCATAACCAGTCAGCTTAGTTTGGATTATCGACGACGCAAGTGAACTCCGTTCAAGAAAATGTTAAAATGAAACACTTTGTAGCAATCACTGGCTGCTAGGTCGATCAAGTTAGCTAGGGAGGACTTTTGCCACGGAATGCACAGAACTTTCAAAAAAGGATAATTTTAGGATCTGCGCTCCAAAAACGGAAGTCAGGAAGGCAAGAGATCAGATTCAAGCAGGCAGACCTCCCAAGTTCTTGTATCTTTGGGAAAAAACTTGGGATTCGCCTACATCAGAGCGGGGTTGACGCGTAAAGAGTTCCGTGCACAATCCCGCCGCCGCGCCCGGAAGGACCGTCTGCGGCAAGTTTAACAACCAGTCTCCGGACTCATTCACCAAGCAAACATATGACCACTATCGCTATCAACGGATTCGGCCGCATCGGACGCCTCGTCTTCCGTGCCCTTGTCGAACAAGGACACCTCGGCACCACATTCAAAGTCGCCGCTGTCGGTGACCTCGTCCCAGCCGATAACCTCGCATACCTTCTCAAATACGACTCCACCCAAGGCAAGTTCGCTGGTGAGGTTTCCTCCAAGAAATCCTCCCCTGAGCTTGCAGAAGATGACGTCATCGTGGTCAACGGTCACGAGATCAAGGTCGTTTCGGCCCGCAGTCCGGAAGGTCTTCCATGGAAAGAACTCGGCGTTGACGTCGTCATCGAATCCACAGGACTTTTCGTCGAAGACAAACTCGCCCAAGGCCACATCACTGCCGGCGCGAAAAAAGTCATCATTTCCGCTCCTGGTAAAGGCGACGGCGTTGCGACTTTCGTGCAAGGCGTTAACGACGGAGACTACGATCCTGCCAAACATCACCTCATTTCCAACGCATCCTGCACCACCAACTGCCTTGCTCCGCTTGTGCACGTGCTGCTTAAAGAAGGATTCGGAATCAAGGAAGGTCTCATGACGACGATCCACTCCTACACCGCGACACAGAAGACCGTCGATGGTCCTTCGAAGAAGGATTGGAAAGGTGGCCGTTCCGCTGCGATCAACATCATTCCTTCCACCACAGGTGCTGCGAAAGCGGTTGCCCTCGTTTGCCCGGAAGTGAAAGGCAAGCTCACCGGGATGGCTTTCCGCGTTCCGACTCCGACCGTTTCCTGCGTCGATCTCACCGTGAAGACTGAAAAGGAAACTTCTCTCGCGGAAATCAACGCGGCGCTCAAAAATGCTTCCGAGACTTACCTCAAAGGCATCCTGACCTACACGACCGACGAAGTGGTCTCCACCGACTTCATCCACGACCCCGCTTCATCGATCTACGATGCGGGTTCGTCCATCGAACTCAACAGCACCTTCTTCAAGTTGGTCAGTTGGTATGACAACGAGTGGGGCTACTCCAATCGAGTCATCGACCTCCTCGACGATGTCGTTAAGAAAGGTATCTGAGCAGAATCTCTTACATCAGCGGGTCACGCGAAAGCGTGATCCGCTTTTTTTATTACGGGGCGATAATTTCCGTGGAGTAGGTAGGTTTTCCGTCGACGTCGCGGTGGGTGAAAGTGGCTTTTTTGCCATCGACTTTTATCGAAGCGAAGCCGCCTTTGACGCGGAGGAATTTTTGCTCGGGGCGTTTGTCATTGGGATTCCAGCCTTGTGCGTGGGCGTCTGAGGCGGGGCCGCAGCCGAACTCGTTGAGGCCGGTTTCGGGATCGACGGAATGGTATTGCCAGTGGCGGTCACCGTTGATGACGAAGCACCCGGGAATGGAGTTGAGGAACTTGCGGAGCCGTTCGCCCTCATACTCAAAACCCTCGTTGGCGTGGTTGTCATTTTTTCCACCACGGTCGGGGCCGACGACCGGGGTGGCGGAGATGTAGAGTTTGAAAGTGGCATCGGATTCGCGCATGGTTTTTTCGAGCCATGTCCATTGTTCCTTGCCGAGGATGGTTTTTTCCGGGCCATCAGGCATTTTATTGGGTGAGCGATATTCGCGCCCCTCGGGCAGCCAGATCTGGAGGTTTTTCCCCCAGCGGAAGGTGCGGTAGGGTTTATCGGATTGGGGGATCTGCTCGCGCCAGATTTGCAGGCCCTGCTCCCATGTGAGATCGCCGTATTTCTGCCCTGCCCAGCAGTCGTTTTTGAGGAGGTCGTGATCATCGTGCATCCAGTATGACGGAATCTCTTCATGGAAGGCCTTTTGATATGGGAGGGAATACATGCGACCCCAGCGGTAGCGGGCGAGGGGCATGTTTTTCGAGAGCGGTGCCTTTCGGTCGTAGTAGAGGGTGTCTCCGGTTTGAACGAAAAAGTCAGGTTTGAGATCGAGCATCGAGCGGTAGATCATGTGGCCGTTGTCTTTGTCATCGCGCAGTTCGAATTCCTGACAGGTTGAGACGGTGAAGGTTATGGGGGCTTCGGAAGTGGATTTCGGAGCGGTGGTGAAGGAGCCGGAGATGACGGCTTGATCGGCGCCACTTTCACCTTGGGCTTGGAATTGGTAGGTTGTCGCCGGGGATAGCCCTTCGATCTTTGCCTGGTGGCAGAAATCGGAAGATGCTTCGACTGCTGTCCATTCGGTTTCAATCCGCGTGCCTTTCACATCGGCCTTCAAGATGGTGAACCGGACGTTTCCCTTCGCCCCGGGGACTGTCCAGTTGGGGGCTTCGGGGGTCCACTCATTGACTGGGTTTCCGGCTTCGGAATTTGCGGTGAGCCTGGTCCAGAGGACGGCTGAGGTCGGTGTGACCTCACCGATTTTGACGCCGCTGGCAAAGCCGATGGCGTGGCAGGGGAGATGGAGAAGAAACAGTAGGGCGAGGGTTTTCATAGGCGTGGTCTTTTCGAGTCAACGACGGATCTTCAGTTTTATCCTCGCAAGGATCAATCCCGGATGACGAGGTCGGAGATGACGATACGGTGGTCGGTTTTTTTCGAGACGATCACGCCTGAGGACAGGGGGCGGAGTTGTCGGGTGGCGTAGATGTGGTCGATACGGAGGATGGGAAAGCGGCGGTGAAAGGTGTTTCCCCAACCGCGGCCGACTTCTGAGAAGGAGTCATCGAAATCACGGACAAGCTGGCGGTGGACGGCGTCGGTGGAAACCACATTGAAATCGCCTCCGATTATGGTGGGGGTGGCAGGGAACAAACTGGTTTGCCCGAGGATGTTGAGCACGGCCGAAAGTTCCTTGCGACGCAGGTCACGATTTATTCTATGGGTTGAGCGTGTTTGAGAGTTCCAGACACGCATGTCGATTGCGGCTGTGGCGAGGTGGAGATTGACGACTTCGATTTCCGATCCGCCTGGCAAGCGGAGGGTGACCTGCTGGTTGCGCATTCTGGGCATCCGAACCTCCCTGATAATTTCAAAGCGAGTGATAATGCCACTGGTCATGAAGGCGCAAAAATCAGCTCTTCTGCCGTAAAGCCCTTCGGACGTCTGTTTGACAAAATATGGCGGGGCTTCCTGGAGTAGAACAATATCTGGGTCCCATTTTTCAAGATCCTCCAACGGGTTGCCGAATCTGAAGTTTGAGCAGTTGACCGTCGCGACGCGAATGGTCTGGATATTTTTACTTGGGTTTTGCCGCTCCGGATTGATGACTTCGTGGTTAAAGTTCGTAAGAACTTTGGCCTCATCCATGGTCACGGCAAGTGTGATCGCCCAGAGGCTTGTGACGATCAGTGAGAGCGGTGCCCGGAGGATGGAGAAGGCGAAGATGGACATCATCAAGCCGATCGCGCCCCAGACCCAGATGGGGAAAGCGGTGAAGGCGGCAAGAGAGTCCGGCTGTTCGGCGTAGCTCCAAACAGTGAGGACTTGGATCAATAGAGAACCGCCGACGAATGCCCAGCCGATCACTCGCCTTGTCTTGGACATCATACCTTAAATGACCACCGAACCGCGGATGAACGCGGACTGAATTCTTCGAAGCGGGTCGTGTGTCTCTTCTTTCTTGGAGTTTACATTCCCGGGATACCGAGTCCGCCGGTGAGTTTTCCCATTTCTTCGGCTGCTTGGGCTTTTCCCTTGGAAATGGCATCCTGCACACCTTTGAGGATCATCTCTTCGAGGAACTCGACATCGGTGGGATCAACGAGCGCCTGATCGATCTTGATTTCAAGGACGTCGCCGACGCAGTTGGCTCGGACTTTAACTTTGTCGCCGCCGACGGAAACTTCGACTTCCTGCTGGGCGAGTTCTTCCTGTTTCGCGGCGAGGCCAGCTTGCATCTGCTCGGCCTGTTTCATCAGTTTCTGTATATTCATAAGTATTCGGGTTCAGGTTGATAGGATCTTGGCTTCGAATTTCTCCAGAGCCGCTTGGATTAGAGGGTCATTGTAGAAGGTGTCTTCTTCGACCTTTTCTTCGGGGGGAGACTGGGGCTCGGATTTTGCGGCGGCGATGGGAGATGCTTCATCGAGTTCCTCGGCTTCATCGGGGGCACTTTCGATCAAGGCATCGAAGTCGGACATGGTGTCAGTCGCCTTTTTCTTGGCAGATGTGTTCGGAGCGGGAGCAGGGACTTTCGCTTCCGGCTTAGGTTCCGGGGATTTATTTTCCGGCGGAGGCGTTGGAGCTGTCGCGGTTTCAGTAGGCGCCGGGGGGGGCGAGGCAGGAGTGGGTAGGTGATCCGCGCCTTTGGTGAGAACTCTGATGATGTCGGTGATCCGGACCTCGGCCAAGACTTGGATGGCTTTGATCACTCCGAGTTCGAAATGGAGACGCTTGTTGGTGGCCCATTTCATACGGCCCTCGGTATCGGCGAAAACATCGATTGCGGCGAGGATGCGCTCGGGGGCGTATTCATCGGCGTCGGCGAGGAGTTTCGTCCAGAGTTCTTCGGGGATGCCCTCGCCATCGGAGGAAGTATCGAGTTTTGCAATGAGCAGGCCGCGGAGGCAGCCGATGAGTTCACCGAGGAGCTGAGAGAGTTCGCGTCCGTTTTCGGCTTCGTTTTGGATTAGCTTGAGTGCGGCGGGAGTTTCGCGGGCGAGGAGTTTCGAGGTCAGCTCGGCAACTTTTTCCCGTGAGGTGAAGCCGAAGATTTCGAGCACGTTTTCTTCGGTGATCGTTTCTCCGCAGAAGGCGACGAGTTGGTCGAGCATGGACTGGGCATCGCGCATGCCGCCATCCGCGCCTTTGGCGATGGCCCATGCGGCGGTTTCATCGATTGTGATGCCTTCGAGGGAAGCGATGTGCAGCAGATGATCGGAAATGGTCTGGGTGGGGATGGGACGCAGGTCGAAGCGCTGGCAGCGGGAGAGGATGGTGGGCAGGATTTTCTGCACCTCGGTGGTGGCGAAGATGAATTTGACGTGTTCGGGCGGCTCTTCGAGGGTTTTGAGGAGAGCGTTGAAGGCTGCGTTGGAAAGCATGTGAACCTCGTCGATGTAGTAGATCTTGAACTGCCCGCGGCTGGGGGCGTATTTCACGGATTCGCGGAGATCGCGGACCTGTTCGACACCGTTGTTGGAGGCGCCGTCGATTTCCAGAACATCGAGAGAGCGACCTTCGGCGATTTCCTTGCAGACATCTTCCTCGGGATCGAAATCGATTTTCGGGCCGCCGGTGCAGTTCAGGGCCTTGGCGAGGATACGTGCGGTGGAGGTTTTTCCGGTGCCGCGCGGGCCCACGAAGAGGTAGGCGTGTGCAAGGCGTTTCTGCTCGATCGCGTTGCGCAATGTTCTGACGACATGATCCTGCCCGAGGATGTCTTCAAATGTCTTGGGACGATATTTTCTGGCAAAAACCTGATAGCTCACGGGGCAAAGCATAGGGAGATGTCGCGATTTGTCATGCGTCGATGTCAGCGGATTCGAGATAGGGAAAATCTTCGAGGATCTCGGAGCGCGGTACGTTTGCGGCCAGTAGATCCAGGACATCCTTGACTCGTATCCGCATCCCCCGGATGCAGGGTCGTCCTCCGCATTGCTCCGGGTTGAAGGTGATCCTCTCAGTCATGGAGGGAAGATAGGCACTCTCATTTCTGGAGTAAAGTCGGTTTGATCGAAAGCCTTCGGCCAGGCGCTTCAACCAACTAAAATCAAAAATGACCCGTTGACAATGATGTCGTGAGACATAAAATGGATCACATGAAAACCGCGACCGTTCGAGAACTCCGGAATGAATTTCCGCGTATTGAAGCATGGGTTCATGAAGGAGAATCCATAAACATCAGCAAGCGAGGCAAGGTGATTGCCACGCTTGTCCCGGCGTTGGGGGCCACCGACTCTCCGTCACGTCCTGCCAAAGTGGACATCATGGCCAGGTTGCGGGAAACTTGGGGCGGACGCGTTTTCACGATGGAGCAGGTTGCGGCCATGCGTGCGGATGAACTGGCTGAGGATCCGGGATGATGAAGGCTTACCCGGACACCTCTTTTCTCTGCGCTTTGTATCGGCTTCAGGTCAATTCCCCTGAAGCCGCAGCTTATTTTGCAGCCATGCCGGGGCCGCTGGAGGTCACCACCTTGCTGCTCTACGAGTTTCGCCAAGCTGTTCGGTTCCAGATCAGACTGCACCGCTACGAACCGTCCAAAGGATATCCACGAGCTGAAGGAACGAAAATGTTGTCAGATTTGAAATCAGATTTGATCAGTGGCGACGTCATGACCATCCCGGCCCCTTGGCCACAAGTTCATCTTGCCGCCGAGCGTCTCAGCGAACTCCACACGGATGCTAGCGGCCATCGTTCCATGGACATCCTCCATGTGGCTACCGCTATCGAGTTGGGGGTAAAGGAATTCCTCACCTTTGACGGCAACCAGAAGAAACTTGCAGAAACAGAAGGCCTCGTGGTGCCGATATGAGATTTCCCATCCGCCCGGGATTTTGAATTCAACGTGAGTTTCCGGGAAAAATAAAAAGAATCCGCAGGGAAGGTTGGATGCTGGGGTGAAATATTTCTGTTTTCCTGGAAACTTGAACCGAGGTTTTGCATCCGGAAGCTGAAACGGGCATGAACCTCTACACCCCGCGCACCGTCATCCTCAGCTCGCGCCTCATCGAGTTCCTTCGCCACATTTGACAAAAATGCTTCGCTGTTGATCGCAGCCAGCCGTTTGAGCGGCTCTCTGTCGGAAATCCCTCCTCGGGCATAGCCGGAACCTCAAGCAGGATGTGTGAATGGTTCGGCATCTCGCTATTATTTGTCTGCGCTATTATTTGTCTGGGAAATAATAACACAGGCGATCTCGATACCGTCATCGCCCGCTGGATCGACTCGAAAATGAAGATCGCCCCCGAAGACTCATGGCAATACGATACCCTGTTAGAAGAGATCTGTAGGAGTCGGGAGCTTCATTTTAACATCTCCCCGAGGCTCCACCAGCTTCCATACATCAGTTCAGCGTGCGCATCAGGTAATTTTGTTCGTTCAGTTGGAGGCTAGCAAAAAGGCACAAGACACGCCGCCCGAAAACTGCTATCCTACCGTCATGATTACCGTTGCCGAGATCATGAATGAAGTCCTTGAGCTACCTAGAGCCGACCGCTCTTACCTAGCCTCCAAGCTCATCGAAAGCCTTGATGAGGACCAAGAGCTTGCGCCGGAATGGAAAGAAGAGATTGGCAAGCGGGTTGCTCGCCGTGCATCTGGCGAGTCCACACAGATCAGCCAGGAAGAACTGCATCAGGACATCGAGAGAATCCTTGCCTGATACGTCTTGTCTATCTTTCCGAAGCACGGCTCGAAGTCCTTGAGGCTGTCACCTACTATCATTCGTGCCAAGAGGGGCTTGCCGCAGATTTTTACCGCCAGCTCCAGAAGGGAGAGCGTGAAATCATCGAATGGCCAGAGTCTTCGAAGACGGTGGGAGAGGGCTACCGCCGCAAAAACCTGGAACGCTTCCCATATGCGATCATTTATCACCAGCTTCCCGAGGATGTTGTTGAGGTTGTGGCGGTCATCCACCAGAAGCGGAAACCGGGCTACTGGGAAGAGCGTAAAAATGGCTGAAATCTTCCCTCCCATTCATACGGATCATCGTCATTTAAGCATCCGCCAAATCACACATTCTCAGACAAATAGAACATTTGACGCCCATTGACGCGATTCTCGTGCGAGTGGATGCAGCTGCACGGGCAATTTTAAGTCATTTCTGAATGAAAGCGTTGAAATTCACAATGCGAATCCTGACCCCTTTCA
>Ga0222650_1000032_pt1 | contig 148614 bp, 134 predicted proteins | sample AntAcemetagen367_FD_179820 | JGI IMG/M metagenome (GOLD analysis project Ga0222650, IMG submission 179820) | Saline water microbial communities from Ace Lake, Antarctica - #367 | ecosystem: Environmental > Aquatic > Non-marine Saline and Alkaline > Saline | place: Antarctica: Ace Lake... | reverse complement strand
GCTAGAGGCAAACCTTATAAATGCGCCATCGTAGCCGCAATGCGTAAGCTACTTGTCTACATGCAATCTTTGCTTAAATCTTCTCAAAAAGAACTTGTATCATGACACAGTTGCTCCGTGCGTGGAAACTTCTACCCCAGACCACTACCAAAGCTTATCGAGATGAATTTAATCGTGAGGTCTTGGCCTGAAGTTTCCACGCACGGAGTGCACGGACTACAAAATCTGGCTTTTAGTCGCATAAGTCTGTTTTGAGGGACGACACCCATCCACCCAAAGTTCAAAACTGCGGGAAGCGAAAGTCGCATCAATCAATTCCACTCCAAGACGTTCTTGCGTCAGATGATTCTCAATTCGTACCGTATACCGAGGAGAATATGCATGGGAATAATCCATACAAATAGAACGCACCCGTATAGCATCAGAAGGAAACTGTTTTCGGTGACATTTACGAATAAATTTTATCCTAAATTTCTCAGTGAATGTATTCCGCTCCCTTTAACTTCCCGTAAATAAGCTTTAAGCGCTTATTCTTAAGGTACTTATAGAACTAATATATAGTGCTTAAATTTACCGATAAATTTACGAATATAGAATATACTGTTTGATTTTAAAACATTTTTAACAGAACTTGACTTATGTAGCCCATATGGGCTATAGTCTATTTAACCAAATGAGGATAAATCAATGAGCAAAACCGCAACAGTTAGAGCCAGAATTGAGCCCGATTTAAAAGCAGATGTTGAAGCCCTTCTTTTTCAAATGGGAATCACAACCACAGAAGCTATCAATATGTTCTTCAGTCAAGTTCGGCTACGTAACGGTCTACCATTTCCTGTTGAAATCCCAAACGATATCACAACAAAAACCTTTAAAAAAACGGACAGTGGAGAAGACATCAATTCCTATGATAGTGTTGATGATATGTTCGAGGCACTCGATAAATACTGAAGCCAAGAACTACAAATCGTTTTGAAAAGGATTATAAAAAAGCTCTGAAGTCTGGAAAAGAGCTTCTCAAGCTCAAGAAGATCATGAAAATGATTGCGTCTGAAGAGGACCTTCCCATAGAAGTACGAGATCATAAATTGATTGGGAACTATCAAGGTCGCCGGGAATGTCATATTACCGGAGATTGGTTGCTTATCTACAAACTCGAAAAGGATAGCGTCATTTTTGAACGCACCGGATCTCATTCTGAGCTATTCAAAAAATAAGTTCGAACCAGAGGCTAGTGAGTACATTTCGCGTCCCACAGCCTAGACGTTAGCCGGGTGAACTGAATGAAATCTGATACCATATTTCGAATAAGAATGAGCTTCATTTCTTTGTCGGTAGTACTTGGAGGGCTTACATTTCTGGTGCCCAATGCCTCACCGTTTGAAGATTTTGGTGAACTCCCTTCCTCAATGGTATGGATTTTGGAAGGGTTATTTCTATTCAGTTTAATCTTAACCCCATTCATGGTTGCGGGTGTGATTTCATTCCAAGCCATAAACCCATTTTCGGCCGACAAGTGGACTCCCCCCTCCCATTACGCAAACCCTCTGAATCTAAAGAACCCGCTTCTATTTTTTCACTTCGCATCTTACGCTATTATAGCACAAGGATCCGGAGTCATCGCAACTTCTTTTATGGGTGGGATACCCCAGTTATTATCTGGTCTTATGGGAATAGCTGGTGGAGTGGCTTGCCTTGCAGGTGTGCACCTTTCTATGAGGTGGTGTAAAAACAAGATGGAAATATCTGCACAATGAAAAGTCCTTATGCTAACCAAAAGGCCATCCGAAACTCCTACGTCGGTCCGGATGCCTAAACGTTCTAAACCAATTAAATACGATGAAGTTACCATATCCAATTATATTTTTGACATGTATCCTGATGGTGGCGCGCTTCACTTGGGCGAATGGCCCATATGCTTCGAGCCATTCTAGTTCCCATAAAGACTTACGTTACACTTCGAAAATCACAGATAAAGACTGGAGGAAGACTCCGATTTGGGATCCTTCCAAACAAGAACTGCCTCCTCTTTCCCCTGGCAGGGCGTATGAAGCGGCGCATGCAATGTTTTTGAAAACTGTACAGGCGGACGATCTATCCATGTGGAAGCTCCAGGATATAACCCTGAAAAAAACTGAAGAAAAAAAAAGCTTCAAATGGTATTACATGGTCTCTTGGCTATCGCCTCAGTATTCTACAGATAAAGGTACTTTTGCAAGTCAGCTGTATTTCATTGTTTTGATGAACGGGGTTTGTATTCGGCCAGAAATTTCTAACAAAAACGATGTCGTAGAACTTAATCGTGATCCGACAGCATGGCTCCGAAAGCACTTGGAGAAAGAGTCTAAAGCCTTAGTTGATTTGGAAACTGAGTTGCAAAATGCAGAAGAAAAAGACGATCCAAACCCCATTAAAATAAAGAAACTAAAAAATAAAATTTTGGCAAAACGAAGAACATGCGATTCCCTAAAAAAACATATTTCCGAAGGGGAACCCTCCACAAATGACTCAAAACCATAGGCTGGTGAGAACGCTTCGCGTCCCACATCCTAAACGGTCAGCTTCCGCTGACCACCGAAAGTTCCGTTCGGGTGCGGTGACGGTTTCCGGGCAGTAGCTGGATGCGCCCCTCTAGGCAGTTGACCGCTTCCACGCAGCACATGCCCATCCATTCATCATCACCGAAATCAGGCATAGCCTTGGATTTGTTGATCCAGGGTTCCACACAAACCATGCAACAGGTACATATTTCACTCGGTCCGATCATCTAAACGTTGGGAAAATAATAAAAATGAAGTCGAATAATCCATATAAAGATTCACTGGCAGGTCTAGAGATCGCAGATCCGGTCAAAGCCTTCTTTGATTTCTGTAAAGAGAGGGACGCTATACGCAAAAAACGAGAGGCCGGTGAGCCGCCACCATGGACTCAAGACATCATATTTCAGCGAGGCCGTTTTTTGAATGTATTTCGTGAAGATGACAAAGGCACCAAGGCCGTTCTTCATTTCGCCGAATCGGAAAAAAACTCTCTAGCCAATCTGATACATGCGCTATTTTTCGCCCGCTGGTGCAACCGCGATACATCCCTACTTACCCTCACCCCCTCCATTCTGAAACAAACAGAGAGACTGCGTCACGCTCTCTTGCACGAAGTGCAACAGCCTTGGTCATCCGAGGTGTATCCTGTTGTTTCCGCTCAATGGAACGGCCGCGAATACGATCGACTGAATGCCTGTGTCGATATGTTCTGCCAATGCACCCCATTTCTTGAAAAATGTATTCGAGGCGCACGGGGCAACGTGATGACAGCTAATAGTGCCATCAATGCGGAGTTTAAGATGAGCAATGATTTCCCCATTTTCATGGCGCTGGTTGATCTTGCTCTGTTTAGGCCCGACGTGATGGATCCCAATAGCCCAGTTCCCACCGGTATCGGCGCCGCCCCTTACCTCGATTTGCTACAAGCACATATGAAGTGCGCCGACCACCAAGAGATCGCAATGCAGATGATCAAACTGCAGGCCGTATACTGGCCGGAAGCGCGACGCAAGTTCATGCCGATTGATATCGAATACCTCTCCTGCGAGTGTCGTAAGTACTACAGCTATGTCAACGGCTCCAAGAAGTTTGAAGGCAAAAATGTGTTCGTCCCGAGCGAAGCGGAACATAGGACGGAAAACTAACAACTGGGTGCGTGATATTCGGTACTGCGCACCGAAATAATGACCGGGAGCGTTAGCAGTTAAAACGAATATTCTCTGCAGAAAAAAGGCACCTACTCTAATCATTGTATTCCTCATTCTGCTGCTGCCACAGTCCTCCTGGTTCGCTCTTACGGCGGCATTGTCCTGATCACGGATTACACCTAAGATAAAAATCGCATATCACAGGTGCTCAGTGAAGATATTGAACTCGTATGCAACGCAAGGGAGTTAGGGTTAACGTTCTCAGAAGGCTCACTAGGTGCTCCATATTCTGGTTTAATTTCTACACTCGAAGCGGATTCTGACTTAATCTTAAACGACTTAGATTCTAAGCAACGGATATCACAGGCACTACTTGATGAGGTCATAGTCCTACAAGCGAGCAAAAATGAGAACGTTGATCGCTTGAATGGTTACGCAATGCTGCCACTGCCAATTGATCGTCCATATGATGGTTCTCGTAGAGCAGAAGTAGACCCATGGAATCGATTCTTCATTAAAGACTCATCAGCAATTCGCATACTTGGCCGTGTAGAGCTGCTAAAGACAAAAGAAGTTATCAACTTTGATTTGGTCGACAATTTTAGACGCTTGAAATTCGTTTCAATTATCACATAGAACACATGGGCAAATGACCCAAAAAAATTTGGATACCCTGATTCGCAAAGATCAAAATAAACCAAACTAATTACTAACAAATCAGGATAGCCAATGAGTTTCGCTTCCGCTCATTCACTGCTACCTTCGATGTTCCGGGATCGCTGCGCTCCCCCGGAATGATAGCGCTCACTTTGTTCAGCGGCTAGTTCTGGCTGGGTCCGCTTAGCTCCTCCCAGAACTAACCACTTCACCGCACTTCGGTCTGGATCTACGCAAACAAGTTTGTTTCAATCCTTTCCCTTGGCGGTGAGCGCCATCATTCATCAGCTTCCGTTGGCCACCGAAAGTTCCATTCGGGTGCGGTGACGGTTGCCGGGCAGTAGCTGGATGCGACCCTCTAGGCAGTTGACCGCTTCCACGCAGCACATGCCCATCCATTCATCATTACCGAAATCAGGCATAGCCTTGGATTTTTTGATCCAAGGGTTCCACACCACGGTGTTGTTTGCTCCGTGTTGCTTGATATGTATGCTGTGCTCAGAGGAAGTATCCTGAATGCGGGTCTCGCCATTTGGATGGCCGTACACCCGATCGGTTTCCGCTACAAAATCTACGGGACCGGATTGGATCTTGTAGGCATGGGTATCCAGTTTATCTAAGTAGCTTGTGCCCTCCAAACCGCTGATAAGGGTGGTTTTAGGATCGGAAAGATCAAAATACGCATGCAAAGCATCCTCGAAGGAGGTGGCGGAGCTTCCATCATTTATCGTATCGAGCTCTAGGGTGAGGCTTTCGCCAACCGTGATGGTGTATTCCAAGCGCAAGCCGGATGAAATTGCCTCACACTCTTTTCCTTCCGGAGTGAAGCCCAGACGGAGCCGACAACGTCCGTCCTGCAACACACTGGCCTCTAGTGGGGTCCATGCCCGTAACCGGGCCACTCCATGAGCGGGCAGCGTACCGTCGTTTGGATTCGGACCAAACCACGGCCAACAAATAGGAACCCCGCCTCGAATAGGGTGACCGTCTTCAAAATGACTTTTATCACTCATCCAGAGTACTGGCTTTGCAGCTGCCGGTTGGAAGGCCGTGACATGTGCGCCATGCAGGTACACGGTGGCTTTGGCCCCTTGTCCTTCGAGATGAAAACAGGGAAGGCCTCCCTTGCCAGTGGAAGGTTCAAGCTGGCCGGAAATTGAAAAGGATTTGAGTAGGGGATTCATGGTGGACTTATGAGATTTTGATGCGCGGAACACAAGGTTGAAATGGATCAAGGCTTTCTCTAGCCCCTTAGCGGCGGTAACAGAGAAGGCGTTTTTCGATCTGTTTCAGCTTAGGTTCTGCAGAAGCGGGTCGGGGGGTGGGCTTGTCTCTGGTCCGTGCGGGGCCGTTTAAGCGGAATCGCCCTTTACGATTACTTGGACTCGCTCAATTCACCTGGGTGGCGTTTAACGTTCTCTTTTAGGACCTGACCTTCCTAGATCCAATTTATAAAATAGGGGTATGCCCTTCGCTGGACCTAGAAAATACGTTTCATTAAAACGAAGTTTCTTGGTTCAAATCACCTCAAAATTACACGGAATTTCCGGGCCGTAAACGGCTCCGGCCACTTTTCGCAGGGTGCTGTATGCCTTTAGGCCACAGATCGTCTATTTTCTCAAAACAATCTGAAGTACAGGGATACAAAACGAGCCAATAACCCGTAAACTAAATTTAGTCCAGCGAAGGGCATACCCCTATTATAAAATTGTTGCCTTCATCTTGTTAGGGATGATTCTATTGGCATGGGCCTTTGTGTCTCTCAGGTTCCAAGATCGCTTTGCCTTGGATTCAGATCAGGAATAAGTTAAGGTACAATCTATGGACGAACCTCAAGAACAACCAAACAATCCTCTTCACGGCATCACCTTGGAGAGTATGCTCTATCAGTTAATTGCCCATTTTGAATGGCCGGGCCTGGCGAGACGGATTGAGATCCGCTGCTTTATGTTTGACCCATCGATCAACTCCAGTTTGAAATTTTTGCGGAAAACCCCTTGGGCCCGGACGAAAGTAGAGGAATTGTATTTGGAAATGATCCAGACCGAAAATTGGCGCGGGTAGGGTGCTGCCAGCTTTGTGACGATCTTTTGATGGGCTGAGCCTTCAGTCGAAATCGCTATCGGGATCGGAATTGGAATCGAACTATTCTGATGGCGATACTTCACACGACAAGTGGATTCCTTTTACTTATCGTGGTTTCGATTACGATTTCGATACCGATGCCGACCTTTACCCATTGTGGGATGCGCCTCAGATAGCCTGCCCGAGCTATCGCTAGGAAATGGCCAGGGGAATGTCTATGTTCGGTAATGCCCACTGACACTCTGCAATCATATCCTGCGCAACCGTACGTCCTGCTCGAATAGATTCCGGTAACACATCAAAGGTGTAGGTTTCTACCTCCAGATGCGTACAATCTGATTGTGCGAGGGCTTTCCAGAATTCAGGGGTGAGGGTGTGCCGGGTACTCCTAAAATCTTGGTCGCCCTCCCAGTGGAGAGGCACATGCGCATGGATGCGTAGAGTAGGAGCGCTGGCTACCAGCCGGCAACTGTCATCGGAAATGAAATCAGGCAAATCTCTCCAAGCTTTCCCATTCTGGGATTTAACTTGATGTAGATATACCCCGTCATCAAAAGCCTTTAATCCAGTTAAATCGTTTGCCGCTTCGCATTCAAGAGCCGCAGAGATTTGGGTTTTTGAAATGCGGATTCCTGCCTCTGTAAATGCTTTAACTGCTTCTATCGGATCCTCAAATTGCATGGCTACATGACAAGTATCAAGGCAAACCCCAATGTGACGACGGAGGATCTTTTCGCTCGCTAAACCGGAAGTAAACAACTGCTCTTTAAAAAAGGCAAGCGTTTCGGCTGTGGTTTCCAGCACACAATCGGGTTCGGGCTCCAGTCCTAGATGCACTAGCTTACCGGTTTCCTGTTCGATGTGATGGAGATGCAGGGCCATTTCAGAAAGGTGTTTGCTGTAAGCTGTAAACGAAGGTTTTGCCTCTGAAAATTTATAGCCAAGCGGAACCGTACTAACCGATCCTTCTCCACCTTCTGGCAACAGAAAGGCTAAGTGGTCAAAAAGATCTTTGCTGTAATCGAGACGTTCCGGAGAGGACCAGTCTGGTTGATAGACGTGTTCCTTGACTCGGGTTTGGTGGAAGGCTCCGAAGGGGAATCCGTTTATGGTGAACGCATAGCAATCTTGGGCTTCCATGCAGGCTTTGAGCTGTTGAAGTTTCTCGGAATTTTTTAACTCAACAGAGGCCTCTTTGGCGATGCGAAGGCCTAACCCAAACGGCTGATCGGGAGATAACGCATTCTTTATCTCGGGCACATAGGTTTCAATCGCGTGCAATAGATCTTCAAAGCTTTCACCGGGATGCACATTCAGACAATAGCTGAAATGACGTCCGTCACTCAGTTGCATAGGCTTTCCTGAAGCGCAAGAATATCACTGTGGATCCATTCCGAATTCATTTCATTGATTTCCTGAATGCGGCCAATTGGGCCGGGGAGGGAGAGGGTTAAGATGCCACCTAAATGCTCTCGGAATTCTTCAAGTCCTTGCAGAATTTGTAGTGAATTATCACCAAGCCGCTGGGTGAGCTCGGGTGGATTTAAGTCAAACCCACAGGTTTGCAGAGCCTGATGAAGAGAATCGGCTTCCGCTTTTTGAATCCAACCCAAGCGTGAGGCGTACTGAGCATCCAAAACAATACCGATGGCCACCGCGTGTCCGTGACTAATCCGATAATTGCTCATTGATTCGAGCTTGTGGGCGGACCAGTGACCGAAATCGAGCGGGCGGGCCGAGCCTTGTTCAAAGGGGTCCCCACTGGTGGCAATATGTTCCAGATGCAGTTCTGCACAACGAATGATGAGCCGTTCCATCGCTGCAGCCTCTCTCCTTCCCAAGGCGGGGGCTAACTCCAGTAACTCGCGGTAAAAAGTTTCGTCTTTGATCATAGCCACTTTGAAGGCTTCGGAGATACCCGCCCTCCATAGCTCGTCGGATAGACCGTCTAGAAGATCGAAGTCATTGATCACGGCAAAGGGCGGGGCAAATACCCCAATGGTATTTTTACCACCATGAAGGTTCATACCGTTTTTCACCCCAATCCCGGCATCGTTTTGAGCCAAAGGTGTACTGGGCATACGAATCAAGCGGAGTCCGCGGTGTACCAGAGAAGTGGCAAAGCCTACGGCATCGAGCATGGCGCCGCCACCAATGGCGAGTACATAACTATGACGGCAAAGATGATACTCTAACATTTGATCCACTAGACTCATAATGCGTCGGTAATCATTTTTGATGGCTTCGCCGCCGGAAATGATCTCTGGAGAGCAAATGAGGTTTAGGTCAGGTTGATGCGAAAACCACTCGCAAATTTCATCTGCCAAAGCGGGAAACGCATCGGCAACTCCCTGATCGATTACCACCATTACTTTTCCAGAACCGCCCACAAGATCAGAAAGTAAGTCATTCCCAGACGAAAAGGTTCCCCGTCCAAAGTGAACAGGATAAGAAAAGGCTGCGGAAAATTGTTGGGAAAGTTGCATGATTGAGGAAGTTACCTTCATAAAAGAGATTTGTTTAGGGTCAATTTAATTAATTCTCTTATCACTGGAAATGGTTCATCCTACTTACCTATGGCGCAAGCCCTGTGGTTTCGAGCAGGATGCCCTCTTTCCCGTGATTCCGTTCGTGGGCGCGAGTGTCTCGGGATATTCTACTGCCCTTAATACGTTACTAAAATTTCTTAGTTCGGAGTTCCTCCGTTTACGGAGATTGAAGAGGGTGTCTTTAGATGCCCGGGCTTCTGAAACGTAGGTTCTGTGAAACCTTTAGCTTAACTACCGGCGCGCAAAACCTCGTAAACGAGTGGACTCCAAACTAATTTTCCTCAGAAAATACGCGAATTCGGGTAGGTTGTTTGTGATTTCACCCGAAATGCGTGAGCTACAATTTTGATTTTTCATTTTACAAAATCGTACCTCCCCTGTACGCTTATTAAAACGTTTGAATTTTGGAGACTCCCCTATGTTTCGTAAGGTATTAATTTGGTTAATTTTGGCTCTTTTACCCACTGGTTTTCTACCAGCGGAAGCCATGTTGCAGTATTTCAACACCACTTGGGCTGAAATTACTCGAAAAATGCCCGAATTGGCTGAAGCGGGCTATTCCTCGTTGTGGTTGCCACCACCCACCAAAGCGAGCGGTGGATTATCTGTAGGCTACGATTTATGGGATCCATTCGATCTAGGAAGTAAAGATCAGCGAAATACCGTGAAGACTCGTTATGGTACGGAAGCAGAGTTATTGGAATTAGTTAGAGTTGCCCATCGGTTTGGCATTCGAGTTTATTTTGATAACATCATGAATCACAGGGCCTTCGATATCCCTGGCTTCAATGAAACCACTCCTATCGATATTTATCCTGGTTTGGTGCCGGAAGATTTTCATTTACGCACCACCCAAGAGGGGTTTTATCGAAAATGGGATAATACTCGTGATTGGAATAGTGCGTGGCAGGTGATGAACCTCGGTCTTTCGGATTTGATCGATATTGCTCAGGAACCTGGCACCACAAATTTCAATTTCGGTCCCTCAGAAGGATCCACGGGACCCAAAATCAAGTTTCTTCGCGATTTGGAGCGTCCAGAGCAGTATGCCTACGACAAAGATGGGAATTATATTGGTTTTGGCGGACTCTTAACTTTGGCGGAAGGGCTTTTGAATGATGAGGGGAATCCCAGTCCAGACGCGGGGCAGGTTAAACTCCGTGCGCAGCAATATCTGCAGGATCACTCTGGAAACTACGAGGAGTACGTGGAGGATTACCTGCACCGGGCCGCGCGCTGGCTTATGGACCGTACCAAAGCGGATGGCCTTCGTTTAGACGCCGTGAAACATATTCGGGCCGATTTCTTTGGTGCAACTTTTGGCGAGGATAAGGATACCAATGATTATGGTTACACGGGGCAAGTACAGCGTCAGTTTAATCTCACCCGTGGATTCACAGATGCGAATCATCGTGATACCTTATTCGACACCGAACGTCCACGTGATGATGCCATGCTCTTCGGCGAACATTTGGGGGCACCGCCTGGGTATGGGCCTTATATTGATGCCGGCATGCGCTTGGTAGATAATCCTTTGCGAACCGAGTTTAATAATCGTCTGGGCAGCCCTTTTAGTGGTTTAGAAGGATTCGATCAGCCTGGGTGGGGTGGATTCTCTCCTGAAACCACCGTGATGCACGCCCAAAGTCACGACAGTGATTTCGCCGCCCGCCGCGAACTTCAACACGCCATGTACTTTACTCGTGCAGGTCTAGGTCTTTTGTACACCGATGGAAATTATCAGGCGGAAACCTTAGGCGAATCAGGTGGCGCCTTTCCTCGTCATTCCAACACCTCTTTTTTAGGGCAGTGGGATGATCCCCGGGTTCCTAATCTCCTCTACATTCATGAACAGTTTGCACGCGGTTATCAGCAAGGAAGCTTTTCAGATTCAGATGTGGTGATTTATGAGCGCTTGGATAAACGTACTGATGGAAGTATGCCGGATGCTGACGCCGTAACCTTACTGTTCATGCTTAATGATAATTATAGTGCGGGTCAGGGCAGGAGCTTTAACACAAGTTTCCCCTCCACTCCAGGGGGGGACGACGCGTATCTTTACAATTACTCCACTTATGGAACTGGGTTTTACACCTACGCCTCAGATATTGTAAACGGGAATACGATCATTCCTGAGGGGGGCTATTTCGCTTTTTCCTGGAAGAATCCTGACCCCTCCGAGTTATGGGCGAACTCAGGTGGACGTCCGATTACCTTTTATGAAAATGGAAGCGAAGTTGGGACCATCGACGTACTTCGTCGTGATGGTCCAAACGGAGATGCAGATTTTCATGGGGATTTGTTACCTGCTGCAAGCCGTCCGATTATTTCCAACTCCAATAGTGAAGATTTTGCTTATACGGCCACCTTGCCTCGGATTACGGATGGAAGTAATATACGAATGGTTGTTCGGACCGACGGCTCCGCGGAAAACATTCTGTTCCGCTTGAACGGCGGAATTGATCTCAATGGAACTCAACCGAACTTAAATTCGGATCCAGGAACACGGGATAACCCACCTGCGGTTTCTACTGATATCTTTTTGGGCTATGAACAACCGGTCTTCACAGGTCGTTTTCATCCAGAGCTTTTCGCAGCCCAAGTCACAAGCGCACGTGATAAAACGGGCTCCGCGGGAGCGGAAACCTTTACCACCAGCGGAGTGGTTAATCAGGGTTTAGGTACGCGTTTCACCGATGCCGATACCGCAAGTTTTGCTTATCACGATCCTGCAGCCTTGGTGGACGATGAGAGCTTTAATCAGTGGGATGGTAATAAGCTTTGGGCGAAAGTGAATGCGGTGGGTGGCGGATATCGCATGTTTGTCTATTACACACCGGGCGCTACCTCTTTCCCTGAAGGGGCTGCCGGCGATCCGATGGGGGACACGAAGGTTGTCGAAATGACCTATCAAGAAGCTCAAAGTGGAGTTGGATTCAATTGGTGGGCCTCCTCCAATATGCCCGGTGATTTTGTGGCGGGAATTAGTCGCTATAAGATCGGTGTGCTCAAAGAGGGCGCCGACAGTTGGTTTCCCGGAAGCTCCGGAGCGGTAGATCGAAAAGTTCAGATGCTCACCCGCTTTGAAGTGAATGGGTTTGATGCAAACACCGTGGCGTATTTCCCCCATTATGATTATGCCAAAGACCCTCAAGGTAACAACTTGATGGCTATCGGTTTAGATGAGGGGTTTCACATTCTTAAAGCTCGCGCATTCCTGGATAGACAGGGAAGGGCTTCTATTTACAATACCTTCAAGCAATCTTTTTATTATGATGCACAACGGCCTCAAGGCGAAATTCGTTTCCCTGAAAATAATGGGGATACCGTAGGGGGAAGTAGCTATGGCCTAGTGATCCGGACAGATTCTACCGTAACGGAGGTTTGGTATTCCATCGTGGATGCAGATCCTACCAACGATGATATCAATACGGGTGCACGTAACGGAAACGGAGAGGGGTTTGAGCCTTTTACTGATACCAACCAAAATGGAACCTGGGATTTGGATGAACCTTTTCAGGATTTAAATGAAAATACGGTGTGGGACACCAATCTCTTAGCCTCTTGGGTGAAAGCCACGGAAGTGACTCCTAGTTTGGAAATTATCCCTGGAGATGCCAGCTACACCAAAGAGTGGCGCTTCGAATACACGAATATTGCTGAATCAGGATTAGGTGACGGCACCGCTCAGATTAACGTCCGTTTACTCGAACTCTCCTCGGAGGGGTATACGTCTTTCGACCAAACCGATCTTCAGGCTCATTTCACCACCTTGACCCGAAACGTAAATGTAGATGGCCCAGATAAAAGAATGTTTGTGGCTTTTCCTCCTTCTGACGGCCAAGTCGTTGGGGATGATTACGTAATGAAAGTCTTCTTCAGTAAATCTCTGGCAGATGGTTTGACGGAGGCTGAGTTGACGGATCGCTTTCTTATCCGTATCGGCTCCAATGAAGCGAATGATATGGGAATTACCCAAGATCGCAGCGAGTACGTGATCGAATACAACACAAACGATGATTTCCACGCGCTAGCCTTCAATCTCCCCAATTTATACAATGATCAACCTGATTATTTGCACAAAATTACGGTACAACTAGACCAGCCGATTGGGCAGGCCGATTTCGAAGCCCCACGATTGGTGAAGGCTCTTCCGGTAACCACTCCGCGGGTATTGATCGTGAATCCTCCTGAGTTGGGATCCGATGGTCGTCCGTATGAAATTATAATGGCAGACGTGGCGAGCCCCAGCCCTTCACAACGACAATTCACGATTCAAGTTGCAACCAATGTGGATGCAACCCAGGTAACTCTTTCTTTTGTAGATTTACGTGGAGGTACTGTGGGAGCCGCTTCGGTTAGTACGGAGGGAAATAGTAAATTTTGGGATTTCACTTGGCAGGTGGTTCAGGAAGGTGTCTATCGCTTTACCGCGAATGTACAGTCGCCAGGCGGAATCGCAGAGGCATCTCGAAATACTACGGTCGTTTTTCGGCAAGTGGTGCCTAGTGACGAGAATGATGCGGACGATGATGACGACGGTCTCCTCGATGGTGATGAAAATACCGCTCAGGTTCTTCCGAATCAAAGCCCGGACGGAGGTGTGACACCCGCGGCGAAACCCAATTCCGAGCAATGGCTTAATGGTGAAGTTCATGTCTATTATGCGTATGGGAAAACCAATCCCTTTTCTCCCGACACGGATGGAGATGGTCTTCCTGATGGCTTAGAAGTGGGCTGGAGAAATGCGGCTAATCCGCCCACCGATCCTCTTGCGGATACCGATGGAGATAGCTTCCCTAACTTTATTGGTGATCTAGATCCGCCCTTTTACAATACCTTGGACAACGAAGGAAACGTTCCAGATGTGAACTCGGCTTCCGAAGGTGGAGATCGAGCGAAGCAGTTGGTTGGAAGCGTAACCGACCCCAGTAATCCGGACAGCGATAATGATGGCTTGCCGGATGGAATCGAGGATGCGAACCGTAACGGCTGGATCGATGGAGATGGCGAAACCATCGCTCCGACAGCTAACCCTTCCTTGGGACGCAATTGGCCCGATAGTGTGATTCAACCTTCGGAGACTTGGCTCGAAACCGATCCGAACAATCGCGATACCGATGATGATGAGTTAAGCGATGGTTTTGGCGAGGATAAAGACCGGAATGGATCCATTGCTGGCGATACAAATGTAAACCGGATCTATGAAAATGGGGAAGCTTGGTCGGAAACAGATCCATTGAATCGCGATACCGATGGTGATGGACTTCCAGACGGATGGGAAGTGAACAACGGACTTGATCCTTTGGACAATGGTACCGATGATTTAGGCACGATTGCCGAGGAGGATGGGGATCTGAACATGGGTGCTACGGGTGACCCGGATGGGGATGGCTTCACGAATGCTCAGGAACTTACCAACCGAACCCGTCCCTTTATCGATGACACCTTGCCTCCTCCTCCCGCGAATTCGATCGTGATTGGTCCCGGGGAAGAAGTGACTTATGGCAACATCACCCATTTCAATGAATTCACAGACTGGACCTCGGATGATTTACTGGTTCTCGACGAGTATCAGGGTGGGGGAACCAACCGACAGGGAGCGGATATTTATTCTGGGTATGATGGTGGGGATTTCTCTAGAGATATGGTCGCGTTCTATTTCCGCGATGGCGGTGGAGATGGAAAACTATATTTCCGGTTGGATTTCCATGACCTATCGGCATTGGCCGAAGAAGGATTGTTAGATATCTATGTAGTCATTGATACAGGGAATCCTGCCGTGGGTGAGTCCGCCTTACCGGACGATGTGGATACGCGCACAGAAATGAAATGGGAAGCGGTTGTTGCGGTTTACCAAAGTAACAATGGAGCTGTATATCTGGATACCGATTCAGGAAACAATACGACGGCGATTGCGGAGGATTTATTTACCAAAGGCGTGGTTCGTAGGGACCAGAACACCTCAAATGGGTTTGAATTGGCTTACTTTAATTCTGATTTGGATGCGGTCGAATTCTCCATCAGCCGAGATGCACTTCTGGATGCGGGTTGGAATGGAAACGGCGATAACTTAAACTTCCAAGTGTATACCACCAAAGATGGAACTCAAAACAGCCCTGTTGGTGGCGGTGATATCGGTGGACGTTCCGATATTCGTGACACCATTTACGATGATTATCTCGCTTCGGATTACTGGCGTGATCAGGGGAGCATCGGAGGCGCAGGTTCCGTTTTGCAGTCTTGGTTCGGACGTAACGGTGCGAATGATCGGGGAAAAAGTGCGAAGGTCGCTCTGGTGACGCATGGAAATCAGCCCATCAAACCCGGTAGCGAAATCCAAGAGCTAGTGAATAATGATGCGGGAGGCGGATACTACAGATTGATCGAGGCACACGGTGCATTCGGCGAAGCTCTGAACTTGCATATGACGGCTACCTTGGCTTCGGGAATTCAGTGGGCAAAAGTAGACCCAGCTTTAAATAAACCTTGGCGGGATGGTCCTTCGTTGAACAACCGTATCGCAAGCTTGCTCACAGATGGTACTGCCAGTTTACTAGGTACGACCTTTTCTGACCATATGCTGCCCTTTGCTTCCACGGCTTACACGCAGGATAACATCAACTTGGCTTCGGAAATTTTGACCGGTATTTATGGCGTTGCCCCGTCCGGAAATGTCTTCTGGGCACCTGAACGAGTTTTGGATGGTGAAACCTTAAGCGAAATTGCCGGGATGGGGTTTACCCACACGGTAGCTGATCAAATGAGGCACATCTTTAAATGGTTTGGTCGTAATGAAGCCTTGGGAGAAGCCGGGTATAGACTCAACAGTATTAATGGCCTTGAGGTATTTGTGATGAATGATTTCGCAAGTAGCTTCCGTTTCTTGAATGAGGACAATGGGTTAAATTTCCCCTTGCGTGAACTGCTTAGCCGTCGGGCGAGAAGTGGAACTCAGGATCAGGTCCTAATTCTGGTTAGCGATTTTGAAGACTTCGGAGACAAAGAAAATGCCGATGCCTACGATCGTAATCTACGTTGGTTTGCGAATCGACCTTGGATTGAGCTGGTGTCACTCGATGACGTTGCCACGGGTGAAGTAGATCTGTCTCTGCCTCCCGACAATATGGGAGATAACTGGGGAAATGTCGGACGGGGTGCTGGGCTTAGTTTGTCTATGACTTCCAAAGACTTTATTGACCATGCGACCCAAGAAAATTATAGTAATTGGTACTTTGGCCAATCAGATCGCGAAGAAGGTTTGAATGAGAAAGTATTCGATATACGTACGGGCGAACCCCTTCCAGAAGCCTTTGGTGAAATAGGGGTGAGTGGGATCTCGAACAGTGCATGGAATGAAGTCAGTAGTATGACCTCCACTTCAGGACTCGAGCGACTTGGGCGTGCCACCCTGCATGCCGGGATGTTCGTGACCGCTTTCCATAATCAGAGTAATAACGACCTAAGTAAATTCAGTACCGGGTCGTATATTTATCCGGATACGGATTTTAATACCCTGGCGGGTTTCTCCAAACGAGCTCAGTCACAAGTACGTTTTTCAGCTCTTTACAAAGAGGTTGAGGACTGGGCTTCCAGTCCATCCGCAACCACCATGGCTACGGAAACCGATGTGGATTTAGATGGTGAAGCTGAATACATCCTTCACAACAACCAAGTGTTTGCCGTCTTTGAAGCGATGGGTGGACGCTTGGTTGCTGCATTCGCCCGAAATCCGGAAAATGGAAAAGTGTTTCAAGTGGTCGGTTCACATCCAGGATATGCCGGTGGTGAAACCGAGGCAGAGGGAATCGCAAATGTGATCAATGACGAAGTCTCTGCACATCGGAGTTCGGGCTTTAAAGACTGGTTTGCAAATGGGATCGGTGGTGGAAGTTCGGCTTATGTGAATGATACTTATACCGTACTGGCATTCGGTTCCAATGGCTGGACCTTCACGGCTCCCGGAGGCCATATCGTTAAAACCATTTCGCTTGCGAACGACGCCACTCGATTACAGGCCGACTACACCTTGAGTGGTGACGTGAATAAACTCTACATACGTATGGGCCTCTCACCGGATGTAAATTCCATGTTGGTTCGTGGCCAGGAAGATCTCACGGAAAAAATGGACCTAGCTAACAATCGTTTTGCGGTAACTAATGCAACCGAAGAGCCTGTCACGGCAGCAATTAGCTTGAGTCAGGCACTGGTGAATACCAACGCCGTAGATGATGTACTCGGAACGATGGAATTTGATACTCTGAACATGCGAAACCAAGCCTTTACCCAACAAGTCGAAGTTGAGAATGAAGATGGTGAGAACATGTTCAGCATTATCCTGAGTTTGGAAACGGGTTCAACCGACCGCGATAGTGACGGCTTGCCCGCGTGGTGGGAATTTGAGTATTTTGGTGATGATATCATTGCCGACCCTACGGCAAATGCCGCAAATGGTACCCAAACCAACCAGGCTGCCTTTATCGCTGGATACGACCCAACTAACCCAGAAGCCAGTTTTGGAGTCATGAAAAGTACCTTGGCGAACCCATCGGGTCCGGCTTTTGATCTACCCACCGTGGAGGGGAGAACCTATACGGTTTGGTATAATGATGATCCGCTGACCGCTCCCGACTGGAAAGTGGCTCAAACCATAAACGGCACCGGAGCTGTGGCTCAATGGGAAGATGATGGATCAATCACCACGCCAAATCCCTCTACCGTTGACCACCGCTTCTATCGGGTGAGTGCGGATCTGGCACCGTAAAATAGTTCAGAGTTCCCTACTTCAGCAGGTTTGTCGAGGGCGCCTTTAGGTGCCCGGGTTTCGGAAATATGGGTTCTGCGAAAGCCTTGGCATAAATGCCGTCGGGTGAAACCTCGTAAACGAGAGCACTCGGAACTATTCTTTTTCCCACAGCAACCGAATCCCGGTATCTCTCCCCGCATATCCCTCTGGCGGATCAAAGCGATGAGTGAGATAAAGCGTTTGCGGATCTCGTTCGGACCATGCGCTGCCCATTAAGAGGCCTTCCTCTGTCCATTCCCATAGTCCGCCAGCCATATCCCTAAATCCGTATCCAAATGTCGGACCGGGTTTTTTAGGTGGCGAACTGAGCGCAAAGTGTAAACCCTTTGGCGGGGTAGGCGGGCCAAAGCCCCATACAAATTCTGCATTAGGTATTCCTCGCCGAGCCGCAAACCTCCATTCCTTTATACTGGGAAGACGAATCGTTTCGCCCGTCACTTCCGAAATCCAATGCGCAAAATGCAAGGCACCCTGATGACTTGCTGTTTCTCCTTCGTAAAGGTTGAGGATTCGTTGAGGGACCTCCGCTTCACTCAAACGAACGTTCGAGTTAGGAACGGTAATGAATCGTAAGCCATGCCCGTGGGGTAAAGCTAAGGTGCGCTTTATAATCTGAACGTTTAGGGGTTTTTCGAGAGTCTCCCAATTCCGTTCCAGAGGTCGGAAAAACAAGGCGAGGAGAATTCCGAGGATCGGAAGAATGAGCAGCGGCAGGCTGCGGGGCTTCATAGGGCTTGAGGAGGCTGTTCGGGCATTTGAATCTGCCCCAAACGAAGTGGGTAGGTCAATTTGAGAGATCCGTCTAAGGTGACTTCTACCCAATACACACCTGGAGCATCGAATTCGACGTTCATGTAAAATTCCACATTTGTCGCGGTATGTAGGTCGTCTTTAAGCCTAACTGGAATATCTTTCCCTTGAACCAAGGGTGTTTGACGGTCAGGTTTCAAAATCCGACTGGATTGCGTGAATTCGCCTTCACCACTACACCAGCGGGTAACCATGCAAATACGCGGATATTTTAAAGGGAAATTGGGTACGCCCAAAGCATCAAACAAACCGATGAGAATAAACTTTCCGTTTTGTTCGCGGCGGACATCATCGCATAGCAGACAGGATTGGAGATCTGGAGAAACGTACATACAAATCGGGTTAGCATGTTTTCCTAGTAGTGGCTATGCAAAAGAACTTTGCGTAAACTGATTAACGTCTTAGTATAGGAGTATGAAAGTGGATGAAAATAAATTATTTCTCTGGGTACTTGGCGTACTGGCTCTTCTAGGTTTGATTCTGTTCATCCTCTATCCGGGTAATGGTTCAAGTTCCGGACAACAGATTTCCTTTAGTGGGGAAACTATGGGAACTACCTATGAAGTACAAATTGCCGGGAGCGAGCTGGATGATTCTCAAATATTCGCCCTCAAACAACTAGTAGATACAGAACTGATCGCGGTCAATGATGCCATGTCGACGTATATCCCAGAAAGTGAAATTTCTTCCTTCAACCGCTTAGATGCTGGAATATGGATTCCCGTGGGAAATCGTTTTCGGGCTGTACTGATCCGTAGTGGCGAGATTATGGAGCTTACAATGGGCGCCTTTGACCCTACCTTGGGTCCGTTGATTGATCTCTGGGGTTTCGGAGCAAAGTCCGTAGAGGGGGAAATACCGAGTCAGGCTCAAATCCAATCCGCCTTGAATGAAATGGGATTTGATAAGCTGGAGCTGGGAGCGCAGGGATTACGAAAAAATTTGGAAGGCTTAGAAATTAATCTCTCAGCCATTGCTAAAGGCTTTGGTGTGGATCGACTAGCCTCTTTGTTACGGGCGGAAGGTTATGAAAATGTTTATGTGGAAATTGGGGGAGAGTTGTTCTGCGCCGGAGTTAATGGAAGGGGATTGCCCTGGCAGATCGGAATCCAAATACCATCTATGGGTGCTTCGGAAAGCGCAATGAAAGTTGTGCGCCTTGAAAATGCCGCTTTAGCCACCTCCGGGGATTATAGAAATTATGTCTCAGATGAAAAAGGACTTAGGCATCATATCCTTGATCCCCGAACGGGCCGTCCAGCATCACATACTTTGGCTTCCGTTTCCGTCATCACTGACGATTGCATGGATGCAGACTCCCTTGCCACCGCATTTTTTGTTATGGGCACCGAGGAAGGGTTGAAGCTTGCCGAACAACTTCCCGCAGTGGAGGCCTTGTTTATAGACCGCAGAGAAGGTGAGTTTGAACTCACCACCACCGAAGGTTTTAAACAGGCCATAATTTTAGTGCCTTAGCGGAGACCAGCTCTCCAGACCGGTACGTAGTTGAATAGACCTGAAAATGGCGTCTCAGAGAGCCCATCTTTTTTTACGTCCCCCAAGGTTTTCATGGGGAGAGTCTTTCAAGGTCGCTGACCGCGACATCGGGGGCGCTCTTTTAGAACCTCGTAATCTAACGTGGAAGTGCCTTACTCTTTAAACCCTATAAGGTAGTAAATAGGTTTGAATTAAATAAAACATAACGTTATGTTTTATTTATGAAAACTCTAAATCGTTTGGTAATAGAAAAAGCCTTAGCCCGACTTGGTGACTTGGCCGAAGCTGAGGGTATTACTCTGGAAATTTGTTTATATGGAGGGGCTCTAATGCTTCTCGTGTATAATGCGAGAGTGGCAACAAAAGATGTGGATGCTATTATCCGGCCACGTGCTGTGGGACTTAAACTTGCGAAGAACGTCGCTTTGGAGTTAGGTCTTCATGCAAACTGGTTGAACGACGATGTGAAAATGTTTTTGGCTCCCAAGGAAAGTCTTCGGTCCTTGCCCAAACAGTACAAAGGTCTTCAGATCACTGCTCCCACAGCAGGATATTTGTTATCTATGAAAGCGTTAGCCTGTCGAGCGTCCTTGCCCGGCCACGAGGGTGATGTGTCCGATATTGAATTTTTGGTGCGCAAAATGGAGTTGCACAGCCTTCAGGAAATTCAGGATCAGATTGATAAATATTACCCCGACGATGTTCTATTACCTCAACAACGCTTAGTCATTGAAGGGGTGCTTGACGAGGTGTGGAAATGAATATTTCAGACAGTTTGTACTTACCCAAAACCTTAGTGGATGTTGCGGATTCCTCGGAAACGTTGGAGCAATTCGGATATCATCTTCGAGATTGGCAGCATGAAATTCAACGGGGTGATGTACGCAGTCGACCTGAACTTGCCCGCAGAATCGAAGGAACTCCCCGACAGTTAAAAGAATATTTTGAAGGCGGTGATACCGCGGATGCCACTTTGGCGGCATATGCGGAGTGGATTGCTGATCAGGCAGCGATGCCACGTCCTGATTGGGTGTCGGATCCTGAACGCGTGTCGGTAGACCCCTGGTTTGGTAGCCCGATTCGGGCTTGGTTGCTGGCAAACACGCCTGCGAGTTTTCGGCATCGGAATTTATTTACGATTCCCGAACCAGTATTCCGCCCCAGAAGAGGCAGGCCAGCCGTGTCCGAAGAACAGAAAAAACGGAAAGCAAGGGAGCGTCAAAAAGCGTATCGAAAGCGGGTGAGTGCCTTACTTGCCGAGGCTCGGAAAACGGATCAGGGGCGCCCCGCTCCCGCATCACCACAATCAAAGTCGCCTGACCTGGAAGCGGGCTCTCTGAGCCGGCACGTAGTTGAATAGACCTGAAAATGGCGTCTCGGAGAGCCCCTCTTTTCTTACTTCCCCCAAGGTTTTCATGGGGAGAGTCTTTCATAGGCTTGGCAGAAGTATCGCTCATCGAGACGTAGAGTGAGGTAGCGGACACTTTATCTTAGGTTTATCTATTCTTGGTTTCCAGATCCCAAAAATTCCAACAAGCTCGGTCGCACTTTTTCTGGGAAACGCAATACCGCGTCGCAATGGCCCGCTTTAGGAATGATCCAGAGCTTTGATGTAGGAGCTAGTTCATGAAGCCGCTGGCTGTGGGCAAAGGGAATGACATTATCCTTTGCGCCGTGGATAAAGTAGATGGGTAAATCTGGAAGTTTTTTTACGGCATCTATGGCGTCGTAGCTACTAGTTACCAACAGGGGGCGTAGTAATCGTAGGGGTTGTAGAAACCAAGGGAACTGTTTCATTTTGTCCGACACAATTTTCCCATGACTGATAAATGTGGAATCAATGATCGCAGCCCGAATGGGGATTTCGCTTCTCATCATGGATTGGAGTGCCACCGTACCCCCCAAGCTCTGTCCCCAAACAAAAAGGTCATCGGGATTTACGTCCGGCCGCCCCCTTACCGTCTCTAAAGCGGCCATGCCATCGCGAATCAGTCCTCTGCGAGTAGGAACTCCTAAAGACTCTCCATAGCCGCGATAATCAAAAACAAATAGATTGTAGCCTGCCGCAGGTAACCATTCGGCATACTGAATGTGGGAACTCATGTTTTGGGCATTTCCATGAAAATGAATCACCGTACCTTTTGGGGTACTCGTTGCGGGCAACCACCACCCGGTTAAGGCAACGCCATCCGATGCTTGGAATGCAACCGATTCAAACCTATGGCCCCGAGTGTCCGGTGTCGGAGCCATACGTTTCGAGGGCTGATAAAAAATACCGTTTGCACAGCCCGAACCCCATAGGGGTATCAGGATCAAGAGAGATAGCTTAAAAACCCACTTAAGCGTTTTGTGGAATCCAGTTGCTGCCATGGTGGAGGAGGGGTTGAAAGTCATCGTATCGCGTAATTTTCGACGTGGGATACCACTTTTGTTTCTGAATGTTTTCAATCACCGCATTTAAACAGGTCTCCGCTTCCTCGGCCAGACTGGCTTCCTCATTCCACGCTTCCATTTTCGTGTTTTGAACCGATTTAGGAAGGTTGAAGTAGTAAACGCTTAAAGGTCTAGTCGGATCAATCATTTTTTCATTTTTTGCCAGCCAGCGGTAGAGAGGCAGTTGAAGGTTGGTCCACTGACGTGTCTTGTTTTTATAAATAAATTGAATACTCTCTCGGCCTTCCCGCGCCGTTCCGACATGAACCTTAGCCGGGGGGACAGATTGATCACTACTTTTGTAATCAATAATTCGATACCCATGTTCGGGGTGAAAATCAATCCGGTCGATTTTACCCACAAGGGGTAGGCCTAGGCATTCGCGTTCAATTTTCGTCTCGGTAGCGATGGCTTCCCACCCTTCTTGCCACAGCTTTAACTGAATAGGACCCGCCGCCCGTAATCGGGCTAAGGCGCTATGTCGGAACACATGAAGCGACATGCGTAAATTGGTTCCGAAGGTTATGTTCACTGCTTGGTCAAGAATCTCTTCCGCCGACAGATTCCATGCTTGTAGGCTGTCTGGTTTTTGCTGAACCATTTTTTCTAATACGCTGTGTAGAAGAGTTCCAAAGGCCATGGCGTCCGGTTCGGTTTCTTGATCGTCTTTCATCTCCATGCCGAGAATATGTTTAAAGTAAAAACGCGTAGGGCATCTTAAATAATCATTCACTGCGGAAACAGACAGGCGGTTTAGGGTACGCTGTGACCCTTTTTGGGGGTGAAAGTGTAGTCCGGGTGCCGGTGCCGGTTGAAGAGGTGGGGGTGGTGGTTCCTTAAAAAGGTATTCCGCGCGTTTAAGCATTAGGTCATCGTCGCAGGCGAAGAGCAATCGGGAGGGCAGGAGAGGGCCGCCCTCTCGATCTCGTTTCACTACCCAGACCCGTACATCCCCCGGCTTCCGGCACAGGATCATGCAATGAAAAAGATACGCGTCGCGGACGAACCAGTCACGGTCACTTCTCAAGCCTAATTCTTCGCGGAGTTGGTTAGGCAAGAAGGGATCCGGCGAATTTACTGCGGGCACTCTTCCCTCTTGGAATCCGGCAAGTAAGAGCTGCGGTGCAGGGTGATACGCCAATTCCAGCCAGCCTTCGGCCGTGAGAAGTCCTTCAATCCTGGGTGGATCTACGGTTTCGTTTTTCAACACCTGGAGCAGAACCCCTGAGGAAGGGCCTCTCCCGGTTTCCTGTCTTCGCGCAGCTTCCTGTAAGATCTCTGCGAGTTTGTTTACCTGGCGTAAACGAAATCGTTCCTCAGGCAGATTGGGATTCAAGCTCTGGCCTGCATAGATTTCTTCCAACATAGATAAAAATCCTTTTGCATCCTCCACGTCAATCCAGCCATGTAGTTTTTCCCAAGCCTCTTTTAGTGGGCCCTCAGGCAGAGTCATGGATAGTTGCTGTGCATTCTCTGGGTAAGCTTTTTGAGCATACGCCTCCCATTCTTTTAAGAGCTCACGAGGGTTTTCGGGGCTTAAAGCGCTCAAAAGATCAGTTTGCCGCCACAGTTCACGAAGACTGACCGGATCCTGTTGCCTGCGTTGCTCCTGTAAACGCTCTAAGAGGCGAACTCCCGGACTTTCGGCTAAGCTAGTAGGTTTGGGATGGTAAAGTTGTTGCCCACATTCGGAAAGGCTGTGCTGAAGGGGTAATATCAAGTCGTCATCTATGACCCCAAAGGCGAGATTCGGATTTTTTGGGAATTTTTTGACAAGATCCTGCATCCGCTGACATAGAGTAGCTGGATCGGCGAGGCATTCGATCCAGCCCGATGGTTCCTCATCCCGACCTAGAAAACGATGTTGCCATGCCTCAGTTGGCATCCCCCAATCATCAAATACCTCTTGCTCGGATTCTGGAGCATGGATCCACACCTCAATCGTCACAGATTCGGATACATCTAGCTCTTTTAATCGTTTTAGAATCACCGGAGAAGGATCAGGCACGGCTGCGAGAATGATTTTTTTGGTACCCGCAGGCGGGGTGTACAGTGAAAGCGTTTCCCGCTTCGTATCGGTGGGATCCTTAAATCCCTGGGTAGTGAGATGAGAGCGATAGATGTCTTCGAGGCTAGCGAGGTCCCGCCATCGATCCTGCTCGGATTGAAGGAGCGGAGAATCGGCAACCGTGGATAGATCGAGTCCGGCATCCAGAAGCTCTTCCCGTAATCGTTGTAAGCGTTGTCCGAATTCAAGGGCAACGGAGCTTGTAAAAGGTTCTTTTTGCTGGGGAAGTAAGCTGGGAAGTTTCTCGGGGTCGATACCTGTGAGGGTGGATTGCCAAGCAGCCATCCAATCAAAAGCATGAGCGATTGGCAGATCGTTTTCCGGTTGCAGAAGAAAGGAGGGAGGATGCACTTCCATGGAAAGCAGAGCCGTTCCTCCCCGTTCACGCCAGGTAGTAGCCAAGTACTCCCGCAAACGGCGCCCTGCTTGTTGTGTCGGTGCCAAAATCAAGAGGTCGCCCATATTTAGAGGTCCTACGCCTGTAGCGGGGAGCAATTGGTCCGCCAAGGTGGGGAGTAAAGGGGACGACCAGTCTAAGAAAACGCTTTTAGGCATACCGTTTACCTACCTACAGAGCTTAAAAGGTTCAAGGTTCTTCAATCGCATTACTTTTTTGTGTTTTTGGTGTTCTCCTGTACAGTTGGTTTCGAATTGTCTTTGATCAAGGTCCTTCCTTGAGTAAAAGAAGATCATAACTTTTGGAGATTGAATGAAAATCGAGACATTTTTACGTCATTGGCGCTTGCTGGAGAACCCTTTCGTCGCTGAAGAGGCACGGGATGATGAAATTTACCAAAGAATTATGACCGATGGGGTAGCGCATCCCGAATTTGAAAAAATCTTCGGCCGTCCTGATCGCCCGAGCACTTCCGTAGTTTTTGGGGAAAAAGGGAGTGGAAAAACCGCATTACGTTTGCTGATGGAGCAACGGTTACGAGAATACAACGAGAAAAAACCTGACGAGAAAACCTGGATTGTTCGTTACGACGAATGGAATCATATGGTGGATCGCACCGTGGGTTCCGAAGACGCAGCTGCCGATCCCGCAAATTTCGAAAAAATTCGTCTTGATGACCATATTGATAAAATTATCTCAATGGTGGTCACCGAAGTGGTGGATGCGGCGAGCCGTTCCGCAACATCCAAAGTTTCACGTGAGCTAACCAAAACTCTGCGTAAATTGCCCCGCCAACATCGTTTAGATTTGGCATATCTGGCTCTGTTGTACGATCAACCGAGTTTGAGCACCCGCTCGGAGCGCTGGCGCAAGTTGTCTGCTGTTCTTAAAGTGAATCAATTCTTCACTCCGATTCATGCGATTTATACTTTAGGCGGCGGCGTTATGTTGGCCCTTTTAGGTATTTTAGATATTACCATGGCGGGTATTCTGATGCCTTATTCCTTTATTGGTGTAGCTCTGGGAGGATTGATTGCCTTTCTGAGCGCTTGGACAGGGTTAGGGCCTTTCTTTAAAAATTTAAAACGTAAAAAGAAAATTGATGAAGAAATAAAAGTAGTGGATCATCCTGGTTCGCTTCTGTTTCATCAGCTCTGTACTCTAAAAGCTTCTGAACTCGACTCTCTCCCGCTTCCCACACCCGGTGACCGTGATTGTCGTTACGAACTATTGGGTCGCTTACAGCGGTCGATTAAAGGATTGGGCTTCGTGAGTATGACGGTTCTGGTTGATCGTGTAGACGAACCAAGCTTGGTTAATGGGAATGCCAAGAAAATGCGGAATCTCATTTGGCCTTTATTTACCCATAAAATTTTGCAGCAGGAAGGCATTGGAATTAAAATGCTCCTCCCTATCGAATTGGGCTACGAGTTACGCCGTGAAAATGCGGACTTCTTTATGGGTGCCCGTCTGGACAAAGGAAACCTCATTGAACGCCTCGAATGGACAGGTGTGAATCTTTTCGACATCTGTAATCACCGCGTGGAAGCGGTTTGCGAATCCGGAGAAGGAGAGCTAGCCACGGCCTTGAAAGACTTGTTCGAGGACAGAGTCTCCGTGCAGGACCTTGTGGATGCGTTGGATCAAATGAAGCAACCCCGTGATGCCTTTAAGTTCCTCTACGAAATCATTATCCAGCACTGCAAAGGATCTACCGACGCCGATCCAGAATTTTATATTCCTAAGCTTACGCTGGAACAAGTTCGCCGTCATCAGGCGCAACGGGTTCAGGACCTCTCCCGCGGCTACAGCGCGGCATAGAGCGGCTGAACCGCTCGAATTGGTTGATTGGTGGATTAGGGAATTGATGGACTGTCGATCGTTTTCGACAGCGTGTTATTTATCTCCGCTATCATTCATTATTTATCCGTCATCCCTCCTTCCTCCACACCTTCACATCGACTTGCTGCCGGCCCCATTTCAGGGCTTCGCGGTGGGAATCAAAAAAGAGATCAAGTCGATTTCCTTTAATGGCGCTCCCGCGGTCCTCTACCCGGCCCCATCCGTAGCCGGGGACATATACGAGGGTTCCTATGGGAAAAATCGAGGTGTCTGCGGCCACGGTGCCTCGTTTTGCTTCCACTCCTGATGCGGTCATCCCAACGTCTTTGGGTTTTCCTTTATTTGGCCCAGACGAAAAAACAGGCTTCCCTAATCTCCACCAGCTTCGATGCCATCCACAACACTTTCCACACTCGCAATACCCTGTGACTTCCATACGGCGAATTTCATTGGGTGGAGGACGCTTATTTTGATTCTCACGATTCCGCTGCGCACAGCCTGTGCTTGCGATCAGTAGGATCAATCCCAGCAGGGCCGGGAATGGTTTCATTCAGAATCGTCCAAGGGTAGGGTGATGTGGAGCTTGTCCATTTTATATTTCAGGATCCGCCGGGTGGTACCTAAGGCTTCAGCCGCCTTGGTTTGAATACCCCCGCATGTTCGAAGAGCATCAATTAAAAGTTGCCGCTCTATCAGATCCACGGAAGAGGAGAGGTTTTCCTCAAGAGTTAATTTCGTTTTAGAGGATCTTCCCTGCTCTCCATGAAATTCATTAGGAAGTAAATCCAAGTCGAGTTTCTCATGGTCTCCATGTAAAACTAAACTTCTCTCAATCACATTTTTAAGTTCCCGAATATTCCCCGGCCAATCATATACACATAATGCTTTGAGTGCCTCTGGAGTTATTTCTTTGGTAGCCACTTGCATACTCCGCTTAAACATTTCTAGGAAGTGTTCTGCCAAGACAGGTATATCTTCGCGACGTTCACGAAGGGGGGGGAGATAAATAGGAAAAACGTTTAGTTTGAAATATAACTCTTTAAGAAAGGTTCCTTGTTCAAATTTTTCTGTGAGGTCATGAGTTGTGGTTGCAATAATTCGCGCACTGCTGAGGCGCATTCTTGATCCGCCCAGCCGTAAGTAGAAACCCTTTTCCAAGAGTCGTAAAATTTTATTTTGCGTCATGATTGGCGTTTCTCCAATATCGTCAAAAAAGAGAGACCCAGATGCTGCAAGATCAACACGACCGGGCTTTACTTCACCGGTGGCGGAAAATGCGCTCTTATCGTGTCCAAACATTTCGCTTTCAATTAACGTATTTGGAATCGCGGCGCAGTAGACCCCTACAAAGGGATCATCACTCCGTTCGCTCCAGGCATGAATTTGGCGAGCCACCATTTCTTTTCCAGTTCCTTCTTCTCCATGAATAAGAATCGGGATGTCATTCTTGGCGGCCTCTCTTGCCGCGTCAATGGCTTTCTCAAATACATCGGAATACCCAAGGAGGCTGTCTTTAGGGTAATGCCGGGAAAGGTCAGATTCCATGGCCTTGATTTTGCGCATTAATTTTCGGTTCTCAAGGGTACGCCATACCAGCTGTTTTAATTCGCGAACATCAAAAGGTTTGGTAACAAAGTCGATGGCACCTGATTTTATTGATTCCACAATGTATCGCGCATCACTGGAAGCACTGATCATAATCACCGGGAGGTCAGGGTAGAGTTCTACCAACTCTTTAAGCAACGTTACCCCGTCTTTTTTGGGCATAATTACATCGAGCAGTACTAAATCCACTTCGGTTGAGGCGAGGGTATCCAAGGCTTCAAGGGCTGAGCTGGTTAGCATTACCTGATATTCGATTTGGAAGAGCGTTCGTAAGGATTCTCTCGCTCCAGCATCATCATCAACGACTAGAATTTTTTTCATGATCTACTTCCCATCTTAAACGCTGGTAGGATTAATCGAACCCGAGTACCTCTCGGGCTACTTACTACTTCAATTTTTCCATTGTGATCTGCCATGGTCCGTTGGGCGATAGGCAAACCGAGACCTAATCCGCGAGCTTTTATGGTGCAGAAAGGTGAAAATATTTGGTCTTTCACTTTATCTGGTATTCCGGGCCCATCGTCCTCAATACATACTTCTACGGTTTCTCCACACTCTAGATCGAAGCCTTTCTTGATCGAAACGTGAATACTTCCTTTAAGGTTTTCTAATACCTCCGCGGCATTCTGAAGGAGTAATTCAATACTTTTACTTAAAGCATTTAAATCTGCGAGTACATCAGGGAGGCACTCTTCAATTTCATCTGTAACTACCGGGATCGGTTTGTAAGGAGGCGATTTTTCAAATTCGATCCATGCGAATTGGACGGCTTGCCTAACATCCAATTTGGCTAATGAAATTTCGGGAGGGTGGGCGAAGTCATTTAACTGATCAATCATCGCATTTAAGCGGCTAATTTCATGTCCAACCAACTCGCTAAATTCTGATCGGAATTCAGGATCCTCATAGCGCTCCGGTAATAGTTGTGCAAAGGTTTTGATCGTAACTAGGGGATTACGTACTTCGTGGGACATACTTGCCGCCAGTTGATTCCAAAAAAGCCCCCGGTCTAAGCGTTCTTGTTTATCCAGTATCGCATTTTCTTGGGTACGGTCTTCCAAGGTCATTAAAATACCAGAGTAAATATCCTGATTTCGAATAGTGATTGCGGTAGCTCGCAGGGGGCGGCCATTACTCGGGTCTCTCCATTCGCGCACGACTGGATGGCCGCTACCTTCTTTGGGTAAGGCATTAACAACCTCACACAATTTCGGTCCCAAGTTGTGAATAGACTCTCCTGTTTTGTCAGGATGCTCTCCTCCCAGAATCAGTTGAGTGGCTGGACTGCACCACCGAATAATTCCCTCTGCATCCGCATAAATAATCCCAATTGGCAAGGCGTTGATAAGGGTCTCCGCAAGCTTTTTCTGTAAGGTTACTTCCTGATGCAGTAAGGCTCGTTCAAGAGAAACAGCCATCAGGTCGGAAATTAGAATCAACTGGTCCAGATCATCCTGATTGAAAGGAACGCCATTGAGGGGGTGGTTACAAAAAAACCAACCGATTAGTCCGTCGCGTCCGCGTAGGGGAATAATAACCTCTGCTCCCAAACGGTCCATTATGCGTGAAAGCATGATTTGTTCTGAAGAAGAGTCCAGTTGATGAATGATGTTACGAGTCAGAACGTGGGGGTGGCTTTCAAACCAACGAATAAAACTATCGTTTTCCTCAAATACACATCCCCTAGACTCAGGGGATAGCATCCACCCTGCACAAATTTTGTAGGTGTTCTCCCTAAAGCCTTTCTGGGCGATACCTGCTCTGGAAAGATGTATTACATTCGAGAGCTCTTCCAATAAACGTTCTTGAAGTGCTTCGACATTATCCAAAGAACGCATAATGCGAATCAATTCCCTAACGGAGAATATTTTTTCAGTCGACGTTTGGACGGGCTCCGGTATGGCCGTAATTTTTGTTTTGGTCACTTCGATTTTCAGTCTTCGATTTTCCTCGTGTAGATCTAAATACCGTTGGGCTTGCTCTACCAATGAACACACTTTTTCCGTTTCGGTTGTGAGCCCGATGGCGGAATACATTTTACGTATGGCAGGATGAAGCATGGGGGAGGAGGAAAGGCTCCCCATTACGATAAACAAGTGGTGGGGGAACTCTTCCGTAAAGGCTTCCAAATCTGGAGCATCGGAGGGCAACCGGATATCTAGGATCACTACGCCGGGGCCTGTACGATCCATGAGTCGGGAAAACTCATAATAACTCGTGGATGTCTGAAGTTTTACGGTTTCCTGCAGCAGAGGCTTTAAGCGTTCGGTTAATTCTAAATCACGAGAGAAAAGGGTTACAACCTGTGGATAATGGTTCATCTTGAACCTCCATCATCATCATCAGCGAGGGGGAAAAGAATAATGAAGGAGGAGCCAACAGTCGTAATGCTTTCAATCCGAACCAGAGCATTATGTTCCTGAAGGATCTGATGTGCGACCGCTAATCCCAAACCGGTTCCCCCACTTTTTGTCGTAAAGAAAGGGTCAAAGATATGCTCTTGATCTTCTTGGGAAATACCGACCCCCGTATCGGAAATACGTAACTCGATGTGCCCGCTCACATTCTGGGTGTGAATCGTGAGGGTTCCTCCTTCGGGCATGGCTTGTTGCGCATTAAGGAGGAGGTTGAGGAACACTTGCTTCAACTGATCCGCATCGCCAACGATCATAGAATCCTTGGCCTTGTAGCTTTCTAGAACGTTAACCCCTCCATCTTCAGCCTGTTCACGGAAACCCTTTGCGTATTTTGCAAGTAATGCATCGAGTTCAATGGGCTCTAGATCAAGTTTTACTGGCCGGGCAAGGGATAGGAGCTTATCCACCAGACCGTCAATACGGTTGATTTCTTTACCGGCAAGATCTACGAAAGTATCCCGATAATCTTCATCATGAAACCTCTCAGGTAAAAGCTGGGTAAATGTTTTTAGGGTGACCAATGGGTTTTTAATTTCGTGAGCCATGCCCGCAGAAAGAGTTCCGAGACTAGCAAGCCGTTCGGAACGTTTGACCTGCACCTCCAAATTATGAAGGGCTGTTCGATCCTGTAAAACCATTAGGCTTCCTATTACATTCCCTTCCATATCCCGAAACAAGGAAGCACCAATATTCAAATAGCGCTTATCATTTTTATCTGTTTCGTAAATAACCTGACGATCGCGAACTACGAGATCCTTATCAAATACTTTTTTCAATAGATCACTCAGGGTTTTGGGAAGCCGATAATACGGTTTTGAAATAAGGTCTTTCGCTTGGTGATCCAGAATCTTAGCCGCTTCAGGATTACAGGTTATAATAATCCCATCCGCATCAGTAGCCACTACGCCATTCACCATGTTGGTGAGTAAGAGGTCCATGTAGAATTGGTTGTTTTGCAACTCAGTATATAACCTCGCATTCTCATAGGAGACGGCAAAAAGATCTCTTAACCCTTCGACAGCCATCGCCTCTTCATGAGCATAAATACGCCCTGATTCACGAGGTCCAAGCAACATAAAGCCCATTTGACGATTATCTCGTTGCATGCTGATTGCTGCCGCCGCCTGTTCCGTTTTCAGTTCGGCAAGAATTTCGGTGGATTCCAAAGTGAGTTTACGTCTGGGAATGAGGTCTTTAACAACCAAATGGTTTCCGTTTGTGAGAAGGGAAGGCAGATTGGAGGACTTCGGAAGGCTTCTCTGGTTATTTGGTGGGTAGATCTGTTGAAAACGTTCCTGCTCAAGAATCAAAATTCTAAGTTCGGTTGTTTCCAAATACTTTTTAAGAATGGAATGAAATTTCGTGCAGAGTTCATCTACGGTTAATGCCGTATTCAAGGAATTTCCGGCTTCCATTAAAACCATACCTACATTTAAAGCTGGAGTATTGATGAAAAGCTTATTGGTGAGCCGTTGAGCAAATCCTTGTGCGGATGAAGCGGAGAACACGACGATGAACGATGCTAATAAATAGGATAGTGGGGCTGGGTCATGGCCCATGTTTGCAAGTAATACCATCGCTACCCAGTTTGTGCTCACAAACAAAACGGATAAGTAAACAATCAAGACCAGATAGGCGATGATTCTTCGGGCTACCACCGGAACATCCAAGATACCTTGGGTGGCAATTCCATACCCTGAAATAGCTGTGAATAAAATAACCGAGACCGGTAAAAGGGCCCCCAGAGCTATCCAACCTGTCAAATTTGGAATGATTAATGAAAATACCCCAATGAACAAACTCGTCCCACAACTAAACAAAAGGTATTGAATTTCTGTCTTTTGGACTCCTTTTAGATTAAGAGTACCCCTATATAATTTTACGAACAGAACTATGAAGGATACTAAAAAATAGAGCGCAAAAGGTATAAATGCAGGGCCATAATCTGGGGTTCCAATCACTTGATCAATTGCAGGTAACGATGCCCCGACTAGAAAGAAATAAGTTTGGCATAGTGCCGAAATGACTGTTGCGGTTAAAATCCATAATTGATTCTGCTTCAACAAGGACCCTATACTTGCATCAGGATAATGTATGCTTAAGCGAATAAGATTCATACTTGGTGGGGTAAATACGCAGACAGACGAAGAAAATTTAATCCAGAAAACAAGTGAATTCGTGGTTTGTGAACTTAATGCCCAAAATAAACTTAATTGCCAAAGTGTGCCGATTAACGTCAGAAATAGAAAGGTTTGATTAACTTTCCTGGAGGGTTGTGAGAAAAATACAAACTGGCCAATGATGAAATTGGTGAGGGCTGAAAATATCGTACAAATCTGTAAGAGGTTCATTATCGAGTCTGAACCTTTCTTAAAATCAAACTACTGTTTCCTCCGCCCAAGCCATGCAGATTGATCATTACGTTTTCAATATCTCTTTGCAGTGGAAAGTTCGGAGTATAAAAAAGATCGCATTCAGGGTCAGGCACTTCGTAATTTGCCGTAGGGGGAATAATGCCTTTCGTAAGCGCCATTGCAGAGGCTGCGCATTGTAAAGCCCCAGATGCAGCTAAGGGATTCCCTATTACACCTTTTATCGAGCTGATGGGTATTTTGTATGCCCGATCCCCAAAGGTCTCTTTAATACATTTGGTTTCGATGGCATCGATAACGGGGTGTCCCGGTCCGTGGGCATTGATGTATTCGATTTCGCCTGCTAACATGGCGGCTTCGTCAAGCGCATATTGCATGGATTGGGTTAACCCACTCCCTGGGGGAGTGTCTACATCGTCAGCATAATTTCCATATGCAAGAACTTCTGCATACGGTTTTGCACCCCTACTGAGCGCTGATTCCAGACTTTCTAGAATGAAAAGACCTGCACCTTCACTGAGTACCCCGCATTCTCGATTCGCATCAAAAGGGCGACTGCTTTTCTCAGGAGCTGTTTTGAAATTTGTTGCCAATTGTGCAAGGTACATACCAGATAAGGTGATTTGAGTAATTGGGGCGTCAACTCCTCCACATATGACAAACCTACTTTGCTTTTTGCGAATGGTCTCCATTCCTCTGGCTATGGATTCCAGTCCAGCAGGGCAGGCGGATGAATAGGTGGTTCGATATGTTTTTACGTTCAACGTATTTACAATCTCATTGGCCACGGCATGAGGCTGGCTCGCACTGACCCCATATGGGCTCAGCTTGCGATATCCGTGTTTAAGCATCACATTGTAATTCTTTTCAATCACGTCTATTGCACTGGTGCTTACCCCTAGAAAAACAGATAAGGGTTCTGAACGTCTCAGAATATCCAAATTTAAACCCGCATCTTTTATTGCCATATGAGCAGCCGCAATTCCGAATTGGGTGTGTAAGCCCATTCTTTTGGGTTTGATCACATGATCAGAAGGCAAATACCGCTTTAAATCAAAATCCTTAATTTCCCCCGCGATTTTCACGGGAGAGTCTTCCATATCAATACGGGTAATCTCCCCAATGCCACTCACACAATCCAACGTATTTTGCCAAAAAGCATCCAAAGAGTTTCCATTCGGGGAAAGAACTCCTATGCCGGTAATAACAACTCGTTGGTCAGGTCGCTTCATTTAAGGTGAAAAACGTAACATTTGTAAGATTTCTATGATGTCCTATCTTGTATATTATTTATTACAATACTTGTACGTTCAAATTTGAACACTTATGTAATATTTATGGCATAAAAAACAGTAAAAAGAACATTCTTTATAATATTTACAATTTGTACAGAAGTTAGCATAGTTTCCTAATCGATCATTTTGATGTCATATAACCCCATTATACTTATCCTATGTACGATCCCTTAAAACCATTTCTTCGATTCGCCCTCTCTTTCGCTTTGCTATTTGGAGCTTTTGCTCTGGCGGATGGTTTCCGTAATCCACCCACTGGCGCAGCAACCCAAGGGCGTTTTGGAGGTCGAATTGCTTATACCCCTGATGCAAGTGCGGTGGTGAATAACCCTGCAAACTTAATTGATTTCACCGAACCGGAAGTACTGGCAACGTTTACTTTCGGTTATTCTCAAATGGAGTACACCAGTCCTACGGGTCAGAAACTAACCTCTGAAGATCCGTGGTATGTTCTTCCTGGATTCTTTCTGATTCTTCCTCCTGAAGAAAACGATCGTTGGGCATTCGGTTTGGGTATTACGTCTCCATACGGTCGTTCGAGTCGATTGGATGATGATAATCTTTTCGGTTTTTCAACCCCGTACTTCACCCAGCTCACTTCTGTAGAGATGGCACCAACTCTTTCGACCAGGGTCAATGAAAAAATTTCATTAGGGTTTGCTCTGAATCTGCTCTATTCTGAATTAGATTTGCGACAGAACTTTCCGTGGGCATTAGCGGCTGGAGTTCCTGGGCTCCCAGAAGGTAAAACTCTTTTCAATGCGAATGGTGCAGGGATTGGAGCCACTTTTGCCGTAACAGTTCAAGCCACTGAAAATCAACGTTTTGCGGCTACCTTACGCACACCCATAGAAGTGGAATACAAGGGTGATCTCGTCGTCACGGACATTCCTCCTGGAGCACCCGCGGCCCCTGAAAGTGAGTTTGAAACCGAAATTAGTTTCCCTCTAGTTCTTGCCGTTGCTTACGGAATTCAAGTGACGGAGCGGCTCTTGCTCGAAACCAATGTCGAATGGGTTCGGCACTCCGAATTTGAACAGTTGAATTTAGATGCAGGGGTAAATACCCCTTTATTACCTTCTGACTCTATTCCCACGGAATGGGAAGATAATTGGACTTTTGGTCTTTCGGCTAGTTATCAGCTTAATCCAGAATGGGTACTAAGAACGGGATATGTCTATTTGGAAAGCCCCGTACCATCTAGTACCATGCTTCCTACCACAGCGGAACAGGATCAAGGCGTAATGTCTGTAGGAGCGGGTTATCGTAAAGATAAACATCAAGTAGATTTTTCCTACGCGATTGGGATTTTCTCAGGCCGCACAATTTCCGATAACATCAATCCGGCTTTCAATGGCGATTATGATTTCGAAGCACATTTGGTAAGTATTAATTATGGATATCACTTCTGACGCCTACCTGCCCCCTCCTGAAAAACGGAGAGTATTAATTATTGATGATGAGCTTGGACCGCGTGAAAGTATGCGGATCCTACTCAAAGAGAAATATGAGGTGCGCTGCGAAGACCGGGTTGAAAAAGGCGTCAAGGCCTTAGCAGAGTATAAACCTGATGCTATCGTTATGGATATTCGTATGCCTGGAGTGGATGGTATAGAAGGTCTTAGGCGGATACGAGAGCTGGATTCTGTGGTTTCCGTGATTATGCTCACTGGTTATGGAACCCTAGAGACTGCGCGCTCCGCTATTCGTTTAGGCGCGAATGATTATCTTAAAAAACCTTTTGACACCTCGGAAATGATGCGGGTGATCGCCGACAACGTCCGAAGAACAGATTTCACTCGAAGGAAGAATGAAACGGAGCGAAGTCTCCATAATTTGACCGAATCCCTTATGGCGGAATTAGAAGAAAAACGCAATATGGCTAAGCTGGGTCAGGCGTCACGAGAGCTGGCCCATGATCTAAGCAATCCTCTTACGGTCGTCATGAGCTCGGTTGAATTGCTTTCCCGTGAGTTGAAAAAAGTCGAAGACTCTTTGCAGTCTTCCGATCGTAGCGAAACCGCCATGGAATACATTACGGTGATCGAGGAAGGCTTGGAGCGGTGCACAGACTTATTGGGAATCTGGAGGAAACTTGAGAAAAACAACGATCTTGAGCTTGCCCCTTGCCAGATTTTTCCCTTTTTGCAGAAAACGAAAAGGGAAGCCGAAGCCATGATTGGCGAACGGGGTATTCAATTAGAGTTTTATATGGATGGTCTTGAAGACGTGGTGATTCAAGCTGACGCCCTTCAACTCCATCGAACCATTATCAACCTCTTAAGTAATTCAGTCGATGCCGTTTCACCTAAGAGTGGACACATTATCCTTGAATCAACCCTTCGCTCACATGGTGTATCCCTAAGGATTTTCGACAATGGGCCTGGTATTCCTTCGGACCTTCATGAAAAGATTTTTGAACCCTACTTTACGACGAAAGAAGAAGGAAAAGGAACGGGTCTCGGTCTTTATATTTCACAGCGTATCGTAGAGCTGCACGGTGGAATTCTGCTACTCGAACCTTCTCGAGATGGAGGGGCGTCTTTCATGATTGAACTCCCATTCGAACCTGAAAACTTCTAACATAAAATGACTGAATCACCACAAAATGCTTATCAATCTACTCCTGTTGACTATTTAACGGAAATCACTCGCTTGTTTGGGGATTATAAAAAACGTTCCTTTGCTTTCATGGAATTGAAACCCGGAGAAAAATTGTTGGATGCCGGATGTGGTGCAGGAGATGATCTTTTAGCGATTGCATCCGTGATGCAAGGTTCCGTTAGCTTACACGGTGTAGACCTCGATGCTGAAACCTTGAAAGCGGCATCTGCTCGGTCTGAAGCGGCTGGCGTGGAGATAAACTTTCAGCAGGGAGACCTCACCAACCTGCCTTTTGAAACTAATTCGTTGGACGTGGTCCGAAGCGATAGGGTTTTCCAACATCTAACTCAACCGGAAGCGGTACTAAAAGAAATGATTCGGGTGACTCGGCCCGGAGGAAGAATTATCGGAATTGATGTGGACTGGGGTACCTTAGTTTTGGACCATCCTATGATAGAGTTGACGGATCGGCTATGTGCGTTTGCCCGAGATCATCATACCAATGGACGTTCCGGTAGGCAGCTTCGGAACTGGTTTATTAAAGCGGGTCTTAAGGATGTGAAAGGGTATGCAGATGCTGTCTGCGTAGATGATTGGGGAATTGCCACTTATATTTGGGGAATTCGTGCCTTGGTAGATCAATTTATCGCCATTGGGGGTGTAGATGCCACTGAAGCAGAGACCTGGTGGGAAATGGCTTCAAAAATTGGATCGGAAGGTTTGTTTTGCGGTTCAATGACCGGCTTTGCGATGTGCGGAAGCGTAAACTAGTATTTCTACAATGAAACTGGATTACCCACTTTTACCGGAGTTTCTCCCGCAGTCTCCTCAATTAACCTCTGGTCATTATACGGCTAATTTTGCTCGCACTCTAGATGAACTTGAGGAAGTCCAGCGACTTCGTTTTGAAGTGTTTAATTTAGAAATGGGCGAAGGGTTGGATGAAAGCTTTAAGACCAGGATGGATGTCGATCCCTACGATGACCAATGCCACCATCTAATTGTAAGGGATCAGGGTAATGGGGCCCTAGTGGGCACTTACCGGATGCAAAATAGGCTAATGGCCCAAACCGGAAATGGATTTTATTCAGACACAGAGTATCAACTCGACGGCTTTCCTGATGCGATCCTCGAAAATGCTTTGGAATTGGGGAGGGCTTGCATTTCCAGCGATCACCGAAATGGACGCGTGCTGTTTTTACTTTGGAGAGGATTGCTCTATTACCTCCAATATAATAAATTACGCTATATGTTTGGGTGCTGTTCCCTGACCAGTCAGAATATGTCGGAGGGATGGGCCTTGTATACCCGCCTGAAACGTTCGGGAAACCTACATAACGACTTCTCTATACCGCCACGTGATCATTACCTCTGTGACCCTGAAATTCCGGCAGAAGAAGACGTTGCCGGAACGCAACTCCCTCGGCTTATGCGCCTGTATTTGGATTATGGGGCGAAAATCTGCAGCGAGCCGGCGATTGATCGAGATTTTAAAACCATCGATTATCTGGCTCTTTTCGACCTTCAGGACATCCCAGAAAAATTAATGAAGGTATTTAGAAAGGATCTTGAATGAAAGGGGTGGGGCTGCTTCGCCGGGTTGTCCGAATTGTTATGTGTCTGGTGTTCAGTTTGGTCATGTACATCATCACGGGGCTTATCAAGCTCATAACCTCCGCCAATCATTCTGTTCGTTTTAAAGCAATCTGTAGGGCTACCAGTATCTGGGGATATGGAATGGCGTGGATTTTCGGAATGAAAATTAAGGCGACCGGCCCTCGTCCCAAAGCTCCATTTTATTTGGTGAGTAATCATGTCAGTTATACCGATATTATTTTAGTCTGCGCGGTTTGCCCTGCATGGTTTATCAGTAAATCCGAGGTGGCCTCTTGGCCGGGGATTGGGGCGCTAACCAAAATGGGGCCTACCATTTTCATTAATCGTGAACTCCGTCGGGATGTGAAGCGAATGAACCAGTTAATCGGCCAATTAGTTGTAGACGGTGGTGCGGTAGGCTTCTTTCCCGAGGGAACAACGACTGATGGCACCGCGATATCGCCCTTTAATCCAAGCTTATTTCAGCCTGCAATTGAAATGAAACTTCCCGTAACGACGGCCGCAATTGCTTACGAAGCTCGGGCCGGTATGGCCCCGGTATCTGAATGTATCGCTTGGTATGGTGACATGGAATTTGCGCCACATTCAGCGAATCTTCTTTCTCAATCTGGATTCACAGCTTATATTCGTTTCAGTTCAGAAACCGTTACTGCGGATGACAGAAAGGTTCTGGCTAAAAAAAGTCATGCACAGGTCTGTATGTTACTCGATCAACTGAAAGGTGTGGGGGCAGGTACCAAGGCGTAGCGCTTACGCGAGCACGGATCCTGCCCGACGTTCAATAAATCCTAAAGGTACTCACTTCAGTGGATTTAAAGCTGTAACCAAATAGAATTCCGATTATTGAAGGAAAGTTCCACTAAGCTATACGAAACTTTCGGGCCGTGAACGGCTCCGACCACCCTTCGGACTGTGGCTGTAGGCCTTCAGGCCACAGAGCTTCACATGCCACCCTAGCTGGACCGACGGGGTGTCAACGGCTCCGACCACCCTTCGGACCGTGGCTGTAGGCCTTCAGGCCACAGAGCTTCACGTGCCACCCCAGCTGGACCGCGGGACGCGCTGGCCCTCTAGCGGGACGCGCTGACCCCAATCCGAGAGATATCGAGCCTTTCCTACTCTCGGAAAACCAGCGTTCAGGGTTTCCTAAGCACGGAAGCACCCATCTTCAAATCGGCTTCGTGCCATCCAGAGGCAATTCATCCAGTTGGGTAACCCAACGGTCTGCTCCTGGTAAATCACCATCCGGATGGGTGGTGCGCACCCCGATGGCCATCATACCGCCAGCTTTCGCGGCTTCGATCCCATGAATGGCATCCTCAAAAACTACGCAATGTCCGGGAGCGACTCCCGCAAGATCCGCGGCCTTTAAAAACACTTCAGGATCCGGTTTTCCGTGACTCACATCCTCTGAGCTGACCATCCCTTGAAAAAACCCAGCTAAGTCCATCATCTTAAAAATTAGGTCCACATTCTTGCGTTGCGTAGATGTACCTACAATCGCGGGAATCCCTGCATTCAGTAAACTCTGCAAATACTCCCGAACTCCTGGAAGCACACGTACGCCTTCGGAACAAATGACATCCCTGTACAACTCTTCTTTACGAAGGGACCAGGTCTGGATCTGTTCAAGGTCTTTTCCCCATTGAAGTATTTCCGGAAAAATAACTTCATTCCGCATTCCGAATCCGCGTAGGAAATGATCCTCAGGAAGAGGCTTGCCCACCTCCTCTGCCAGTTTTTCCCAGGATCGTTCGTGAGCACTTGCGGAATCGATAATGACGCCGTCCCAGTCAAATAAAGCGGCCCAAGATGCAGTCATTCCTAGACCTCCGCTTTTTCGCGAGCACTCCGAGCTTTTGCGGCCTCAACGAATCCGGCAAACAAAGGATGAGGATTGAAAGGTTGCGATTTGAATTCAGGATGAAACTGAACCGCAACAAACCATGGGTGGTCTTTGACCTCTACGATCTCAACCAAGTCACCTTTAGGAGAGGTACCTGCGATGGTCATACCGTGTTCCGCAATTGTATCACGATAGGCATTATTAAATTCATAACGATGACGATGGCGTTCACTAATGATTTCTTTCCCGTAGTGTTCGCGCGCATTGGTACCATCCGCAAGTTTACAATCCCAGGCGCCCAAACGCATGGAGGCTCCAAGGTCGACCACATCTTTCTGCTCTTCCATCAAGCAAACTACAGGATGTGGAGTTTCGGCGTTGATTTCCGTGCTATTCGCATTTTCAAGACCGCATACATTCCTGGCGAATTCAACCACTGCACATTGCAAGCCCATGCAGATACCAAAGAAGGGGATATTATTTTCACGCGCATAACGAATGGCGGCTACTTTGCCTTCAATACCGCGGTTTCCGAAGGCTCCGGGAATCAAAATCCCATCCACTTCATCGAGTAATTCCGTTTTGTTTTTTTGAATATCTTCCGAAGCAATTTTTTTCAAGTTCAGCTTCATCTTGTGAGCGATACACCCATGGTCCAAAGCCTCAAAGATTGATTTGTAGGCATCTTGAAGTTCTTGGTATTTTCCAACCACGCCAATGGTGACTTCACCTTCCGGATTCCGGATCGCATTAATTACTTTCCGCCAAGGGCTTAAATCCGCGGGTGGTTTAGCAATGCGGTAATGAACCAAGAGTAATTCGTCGAGTCCTTGATCACTCAAAACCAAAGGAACTTCGTAAATCGAGTGCTCGACATCACACTCTTCTATTACCGATCCTAAAGGCACATTGCAAAATAGAGACAGTTTCTTACGTACTTCGAGCGTCAGCGGAACTTCAGCCCGACAGATCAAAATATCCGGCATAATTCCAATCTCACGGAGCTTGGCTACAGATTGCTGGGAAGGTTTCGTTTTCACTTCACCCGCAGCCGCAATAAACGGTACGTAGGTCAGATGAACATACATCACATTGTCACGACCTTCCTCTAAACCTATTTCACGAATGGCTTCTAGGAAAATCGATCCCTCTATATCTCCTACCGTGCCCCCGATTTCGCAAAGAATGATATCCACATCATCCGTCTCCAAGGCCCGAATACGATCCTTAATCTCATTTGAAATATGTGGAATCATTTGGACGGTCGCACCGAGATACTCGCCCTTGCGCTCCTTATTGAGTACATCCCAGTAAATACTTCCCGCCGTGATGTTAGACAATTTAGACGTGGGCGCTCCAGTGAAGCGTTCATAATGACCTAAATCCAAGTCCGTTTCTGCCCCGTCATCCGTCACATACACCTCACCGTGCTGATAGGGACTCATGGTGCCCGGATCTATGTTTAAATAAGGATCTAGCTTCATGATGCGAATGTTGAGTCCGCGGCTTGTGAGCAACGATCCTATAGATGCTGCGGTGATGCCTTTTCCAAGTGAGGAAACAACGCCTCCGGTAATAAATAAGTATTTTGCCATAAAAAAATCCCAACGAAGTTCAGTTTCGATGGGAAAAGTTATTTAGTCTACCTGCTCTTGTAATTAAAGCAGGAACTGTTTCTTTTTTGCAAACCAACGGAGGGTGGGCTTTCTAGCCCGACAGCAAGCGAAGCCTAAAAAGTCGGAGCGCTGCCTGCTAGGCGGCAATCTTCAGAGGATGCCGTCTGGCAGACCGCGCTCCCTTTTTACGTCAAAGAATTCTCAAAGAATTCGATAATTTCCCCACTCGGAGAAAATACGAATGAAATCTTTACTGGCAGATCCCCCTGATCACTGGGAATGGTCACGTCCTTCGGCGCCATTTTCTCAGTCGCCCCCGCAGCCAAAGCCGCAGCATGCATGGCATCACAATCCGGAGTTCGAAATGCAAAATGAATCACTCTCCCTTCAGAAGGGGTTTCCGAATCCCCGCCTTCAAAAATCTCCATGTAATTTCCGTCACCCGCATTAAGCATTACGGCTCGTTTAGGAGGTACTCCCCAGCTACGGGTGGTCTCAAAGCCTAGCGCGTGGTAGAAACCTACACTTTGATCAAAATCTACCACTTTGATTGCGGTATGATGGAATCCTGTAATCATTGCTTTACTCATAAGTCATTCTCCATGGTTTCAATTTTTTCACCTAACTCAATCCATTCACGGGACGTTAATTGAATTTTTCCGGCCAGATCCCCTAACATATGCTGATGGGCTTTGAAATTAGCAATCTCCCCATTTTGCATTTTAAGCAGTTCTGCGGTCTGGGTTTTCTCCATTTCCGCAATCGACTGCTCAAGTTTCCTCGAACGATTTTCTAACTTACGAATCTCTTTCCGCGCTTCTTTACGTTTTTTGCCATCGGGCTTCGATTTTTCCTTTGCGGAGGAGGTATCCGGAGCTTTGCCATCAATGGCTACTTTGCCCCCACTTTGGGATAGGAAATCGTCATAACCGCCCAACCAACGGCGAACCCCTTCGCTACCAATTGAGATTACACCATTCGCGGTGTTTCGTACAAAACTACTATCATGACTCACAAAACAAACCGTGCCTTTATACTGGCAAATAGCCTGCTCCAATGCTTCGCGCCCTTGAATGTCCAAGTGAGTCGTGGGCTCATCGAGTAATAGTAAATTCGGAGGATTAATGAAAATTCGAGCGAAGGCTAAACGAATTTTTTCACCTCCGCTTAAGACTTTTACGGGTTTGTTGCAAAACTCGCCCTGAAAACCAAAACTCCCCAACAAGCTACGTATCGCCTGATCATTGGTTTGCCCTCGAGCCGCATCTTTCACTACCCGAAACACCGAATTTTCCAAGGGGAGGGTCTCGGCAAACTCTTGGGATTGATAGCCGGTAACCAACTGATGACCCGACACGCGTTTCCCTTGGATCGGTTTCAAGATTTCAGCTAAAATTTTCAGTAAGGTGGTTTTACCCATTCCGTTGTATCCCACCAGCGCCAATTTATCTCCACGCTCGATACTCAGATCTACGCCCTTAAATAACCAAGGGCTCTCTGGATAATGAAACCCCACATTTTCTGTACGAAGCAATTGATGACCCGAAGCAGGCGGATCCGGCAAGCGTAACAACACTCGGTTATCCTCTTTTTCCAAATCAGGCAAAGCCTCCATTTTGTCCAGCATCTTAATTCGACTCTGCACCTGAGCGGCCTTGGAGGCCTGAGCTCGAAAGCGTCTTACAAAGCTTTCAATGTCTTCGCGTTGTTTAAGAAGGGTTTTATAGCGTGCTAATTGCTGTTCAATACGCTCTTTTCGAAGGATTACATATTTATCATATCCACCAGAAAACCGCGTTACCGATCCGTGCCGCAAATCTAAAATATCCTTGGCCAGACTGCGTAACAATTGCCTATCGTGAGAAATTAGGAGTAGGGTACCCGAAAAGTGAGAAAGAAAGCGTTGTAACCATTCTACGGCGGGTAAATCGAGGTAGTTGGAAGGCTCATCGAGAAGCAAAATATCGGGAGAAGACAAAAGCACCCGAGCTAACTGAGCCCGCATCTGCCATCCACCACTAAACGAAGACATCGGTTCAGAAAACCGCTCTACTGCAAATCCCAGTCCACCCAAAGCCGCTTCGGTATTAGCGGTCAGTTGGTAGCCATCCCGATGTTCAAATTCATGTTGAAGATCCCCAATTCGTTGGATCAATTCTGGAGATGAATCCGCAGTCATCTTTTCTTGCAAGTCATGCAACTCGATTTCCATATCGATGATTTCCTGACACCCCGCCATCACAAAATCCAAAAGCGTGCCATCCGCTCCATTAGAAGGAAGTTGCTGACGCAAATAGCCAATCCGCTGGGTCCCCGGAACAATCACATCGCCCTTGTCCGACTCCTCATCCCCAATAATCAATTTAAAGATGGTACTCTTCCCAGCCCCATTGGGCCCCACAATCCCCACCTGCTCCCCAGGGTTCACAGTGAAAGAGGCCTGGTTAAGAATGCTTTGGGCACCAAATTGTTTGGAAACGTTGTCAAAAATTATCATGGGTGCTTCCTAACGACATAAGTTAAGGCTTTCCAACTTAAACGGCGTGGATTCTCTTTTCATGAATTGACAATGGAGTATAGAAATCTAGGCTTTGCTTATGAGTCAAATAGAGGGCGGTAAACAGACATCCGGATTGCGTGACAACCATAAACGCGGCACTGTAGCGGATTTTCTTTCTGAAAAAATACAGAAGGCCTCAAAGCTCTCTTTTGTTTCTGCGTATTTCACCATTTATGCGTACGCAAAAATGAAAGATCAGCTGGACCAAATCGGAGAGCTCCGGTTTTTATTTGGAGAGCCCCGTTTCATCCAATCATTGGACCCTGAGAAAACAGCGAAGAAGACCTTTGATATTGAAGACCGACAACTTAAATTATCAAATCGATTAGAGCAAAAACAGACCGCACGCGAATGTGCAGACTGGCTGGACAAAAAAACCCAAATTCGTTCCATCAAGAAACCGGGGTTTCTACACGGGAAAATGTACCATATTGACAATGCGGGGGTTGAAGAAGCCATTATAGGGAGTTCAAACTTTACGGTCAGCGGGTTAGGTATAGGTGGTGCGGGTAAAGGTAACTTGGAATTAAATTTGGAAGTGAATGACCGTCGGGACCAGCGGGATTTAAAACAATGGTTTGATGAAATATGGGATGACGATACTTTGGTAGAGGATGTGAAAGGGGAAGTACTGAAATACCTTGAGCAGCTCTATCAAAATCACGATCCCGAGTTTATCTACTTCAAAACGCTCTATCATATTTTTGAAGACTTCCTTAACGGGGCGGCCAAAGGAGGATTGCTGAATGAAAAAACCGGGTTTTTTGAAACATGCGTTTGGGAAAAACTGTATGATTTTCAAAAGGACGGGGTGAAGGGGGCGATTAATAAGGTTTTGACCCATAACGGTTGCATCCTTGCTGACAGTGTGGGCTTAGGGAAGACCTTTGAAGCATTGGCCGTTATCAAGTATTTTGAGTTACAGAACGAACGGGTTCTCGTGCTTTGTCCTAAAAAACTTGAACAAAACTGGACACTTTACCGTGATAATGACAAGCGGAATCCGCTTGAAAATGACCGTTTTGCTTATGATATCAAAGCCCATACCGACTTGGGTCTGGATAAATTTTCTACGGTCAACTGGGGAAATTACGGTTTGGTGGTCATCGATGAATCTCATAATTTTCGGAATAATGCGCCTGGTAAGAAACAGGAGGATGGGAGCAGAAATCAGACGCGCTATGAATTCCTTATGGAGGAAGTGCTGCGTAGCGGCGTGGAAACCAAAGTTTTGCTCCTCTCTGCGACCCCCGTAAATACCTCTCTGAAAGATTTAAGGAATCAGATATACCTTATCACCCAAAATCAGGATGATGCCTTTTCGGATTCCTTGCAGATTTCCTCGGTTTCGCAGACCACCACAAACGCCCAAAAAGCTTTTAGTGCCTGGGCGGAACGCCGTAAAACCAGCGGACACTCGACCTTTGACCTTTTAGAAAAACTCGATTCTTCCTTTTTTAAATTATTGGATGGGCTAACCATTGCGCGTTCCCGGCGGCATATCGAAAAATATTACGACCTGAGCGCCATTGGGAAATTCCCCGAACGGTTAAAGCCTCTGGTGCGCGCACCGGATATTGATACCCGCCGTTTATTTCCCAGCTATGACGAGGTGTATCAACGGATTTCGGGCTTCGAATTGTCTCTGTATAACCCGTCCAAATATCTACATGAAACCCATTTTTTGACCTACGCGGGAGGAGAAAAAAATGCGGAACGCTTTAACGATCAAAAAACCCGGGAATTTTATCTCATTGGCATGATGCGAGTCAACTTTCTGAAGCGCCTAGAAAGCTCGATCTATTCTTTCCGCATGACCTTAGGAAGAACGCTTGAAAAAATCGAGTCCCTCATAGAAAAAATTGATCATTATGATGAGCACCGCGAAGAATATGCCGAACTTGACTTATTCGATACCGAGGATGATGAAGAATTAGAGGCGTTGAAAGAAACCCTGACGGTCGGAAAAAAAGTGCAGTATAAATTAGAACATTTAGATCTGCCGAAATGGCGAAAAGATTTGGTGGCAGACCGCCAGCATCTGCTGGAGCTCTATAGCCTCTCAGAAGATGTCGGACCGGAAAGAGACCGTAAGTTGGAGGAACTCAAGAAGCTCATTAAAGAAAAATGTGAAACGCCCATCAATGAAGGCAATCGGAAAGTGTTGGTGTTCACAGCCTACTCGGATACCGCGACATATATCTATACGGCCTTATCTAAGTGGGCCAAAGAAGAGATGGACTTCGATATTGGATTGGTCGTGGGAACCGGGGATAATAAAACCACGTTCAAAAGCAAAGGCTTTCAGAGACAGCATCATTTTGATGGGATCCTTACCAACTTTTCACCTCGTTCCAAAGACCGCGCTTCCCGACCAGATATGCCACAGCAGGGAGAGATCGATCTGCTGATTGCTTCTGACTGTATTTCGGAGGGTCAGAATCTTCAGGACTGTGATTATTTGGTCAATTACGACATACACTGGAACCCGGTTCGCATTATCCAACGTTTTGGTCGTATCGATCGTTTAGGATCCACCAATACCGCCATTCAGCTGGTCAATTTTTGGCCCACCTCGGATCTGAACCGTTACATTAAATTAAAAGATCGGGTTGAGAGTCGGATGGCTTTGGTGGATCTGTCTGCCACCGGAGAGGATGATCTTCTCAACAATGCCCAATTGGAGGACTTGGTCACCGAAGAACTCAGCTATCGAGAAAAGCAGTTAATGCAGCTTCGGGATGAAGTTCTGGATCTTGAAGATTTAGATGACAGTCTTTCCTTGAGTGAATTTACCCTTGATGATTTCCGCATCGAGTTGATGAATTATTTAGAGTCCAACAAAGATCAATTACGAGATGCGCCCCTCGGTCTGTATGCCGTGGTGCCCACTTTGGACAAAGAGCAGCCGGATCTTTTTGAAACCCAGTGGCGGCACATCATTCAACCCGGGGTCATTTATTGTCTACGACAAATCATGGGAGAGGACACTGGGAAACCCCGTCAAACCGTGAATCCCTTGCAACCTCACTACTTACTCTACATTCGAGACGATGGAACGGTGCGGTTTAATTTTATGCAGGCCAAACAATGCCTCACTCTTATACAAAAACTCTGTCAGGGAAAAACCACCCCCTATCAGGAATTGTGTGATGCCTTTGATGAAGAAACGGGGCATGGGAAAGATATGAACAACTACAATGGCCTCCTCGACAAAGCCATCGCCGCCATTGCCCGAAGTTTTCAGAAACGGGTGGCATCCGGGATGCAATCCGGACGAGATTTTGTTTTACCCAACCGAGGTGAACAAGTAAACGATGCAGATGATTTTGAACTGATTACTTGGGTGGTGATACGGTGAAAACGCTAAACCTCTGGACGGAACATCCCCCACAGCTTCCTTTAGTGACCGTATGGAGCTTAAACGAATTGGCTGAGTATCGAGGGAAACAAGATCTGTTTACCCGTCAAGCCCCTCAGCGACTCAAAGCCCTACGTGAACACGCCATCATCGAAAGTTCGGTGGCCTCGAATCGAATTGAAGGGGTAGAGGTAGACCCCGAACGGATAAACGAAGTTGTTTTGGGTCATGGCGCTTTATCGGATCGTAACGAAATCGAAGTAAGGGGCTATCAAGCATCTTTACGATGGATTCACCAAGAGTACGAAACTCTACCCTTTTCTTTGGAAACCACGTTGGCGATACACGCCAAGACCCGCCCTGAAATTTGGGACAGTGGCCTGTTAAAAACTGAAAATGGTGAAATCATAGAAAAATATCCCGATGGTCGGGTGACCGTTCGCTTTTTGCCTTTAAATGCAAGGGATACGCCCGTCGCCATGGTAGAGACCTGCCAACGGTATCAGCAACTGTTGAGGAAAAAACAAGTGCCTCCACTGATTCTATGGGCGGCGGCAAACCTCGATTTCCTTTGCATCCATCCGTTTAGGGATGGAAACGGGCGGGTGTCACGCCTACTATTGCTTCAGAGTTTGTACCAACTGGGGTTTCAAGGAGGGCGGTATATTAGTCTGGAAGCCATCATTGAACGATCCAAAAATCGGTATTATGAAACCTTGTATGAAAGCTCTCAGGGCTGGCATGAAGCCAAGCACAATCCGTGGCCCTATATCAACTATTTGCTGTACAGTCTCAAAGAACTCTACCAAGATTTTGAATCCCGCTATGAACAAACCACGGTATCAAAAGGGGAAAAAACCGAAGCTGTTTTGAACGCACTCCAGCGCTTCGACTTCCCCTTTCACATTCAGGAACTCTGCAAACAATGCCCCGAAGTCAGTTTAGATATGGTGAGAAAAGTCCTCAAAGACCAAGCCGAAGAAGGGAAAGTCACTTGCCTCGGCCGCGGGAAAAACGCCACTTGGCAGGTCATTAGGTAATAGGTATTGTTAATAGGTAATTTAATAGGTAATACGGAAACATGACAGATCTTCGCCCTTCTCTCGATAACACCCTTCGCTCTTTTTCTTCGGCCCCTTTGCGTCAGGCCTCATTGGATTTATTGAAAACGCTGGGCTATTCCAGCGACCGCAGCTTGGAGCTAGACGGTTCACCCGAGGCCTTCCTCGAAAGCTTTTCGCGGGAGGGATTAAACTTTAATCCAGAAAAAGCTCTGGTTAAAGAGTGGGCGAAAATCGAACTGCTCTTTCAACTCACGGGCGAAGACCTGTCTGGACAAAGCGATCTTTTTAATGAAAATGAAGTCAAGCAGGGCAATCTCCGTTCCTACCTTTTCTTTGCTTTGGAACTAAAAGGTGAAAACTACGCTCGCGGAACGCTGAGTACGATTGCTAGGCAGATCAACCGACTCTTTCCCATGCCAGTGATGCTGCTGATCAAACATAACTGTAACCTAGGCATTTCTGCCTGCAACGCCCCCAAGGGACCATCCTCCCACCTCTCCATCGCGGTGATAAACCGTCGACCCAACAAAAAGGATGCCGATAAGGATGTGCTGGGCAAAGTCACTCTGATTCGGAATATTGCCCTGCGCGCACCTCACCGCGGACATCTCGATATTCTTGCAGACATGGCGCTGCCAACGCTTGAGAAAACCCGCAAAAGCCGGATTGACAGTTTCGATGCCTTACACGCCGCTTGGGAAGAGGTATTTAATGTCGATTTACTCAATCAAAAATTCTACCGAGAACTTTCCTCCTGGTACTTCTGGGCGCTCCAGAATGTTCATTTCCCCCATGATGAATTAGACCATCAACTGAAGAAAGATGACCTTTTCGCAGACAAAGAGAAATTGCGCGAACACGATGCGAAGAATCTCATTCGTTTACTTACCCGTCTGCTCTTTGTGTGGTTTGTGAAAGAGAAAGATCTGGTGCCCCAGAGCCTTTTCGATCGAACAGATGTCGCCGAAAAATGGTTAAAGGACTTTGACCCGGAATCCATGCAAACCAGCTATTACAAAGCCATTTTGCAAAACCTCTTCTTTGCCACCTTAAATCAGTCGCAGGGCAAACGAGAGTTTCGTAAATCCGGACGCCAACACCGGAACATTACCAATTTAATGCGGTATGAAGATTCCTTCCAAGATCCGCAAGCTTTTGTGGAGGTTGTGGAAGCGGTGGTGCCCTTTATGAACGGCGGATTATTTGAATGCCTAGACAAACCCCATCCGACCCTAAAAGGTCTGCAAGGCGGGGATGTGATCTTATATGAAGATGGGTTTTCCGATCGTGAAGACAACATTCTCTCGGTGCCGGATTTCCTGTTTTTCGGAAAGGAGCAGACCACGGATCTGAGTGATGTATTGGGAGACAAAAAACGTGGAAAAGAAAAAGTACGGGGTATTATCTCCATTCTCAACCGCTATAAATTTACCATCGTCGAAAATACCCCTATCGATCAGGAAATAGCTTTGGACCCTGAGCTCTTGGGCAAGGTGTTTGAAAACCTGCTCGCTTCCTACAATCCGGAAACCAAAACCACCGCCCGCAAGCAAACCGGTTCGTTTTATACCCCTCGTTCCATCGTGGAATATATGGTCGATGAATCCATCAAAGCCTATCTTCGCAAAGAGCTTTGTAAATCCTGTGAAGGGGTGAGTCAGGAGGATGCGAAGGAGGGGCTGGAGATCTTATTTGCCTACACTGAGCAGGAGCACGCGTTTAGTGAAGAGGAGCGAATGGCGTTGATTAAAGCCATTGATGCCTGCAAAATTTTGGATCCCGCTTGTGGTTCCGGGGCTTTTCCCATGGGGATTCTTCACAAACTCGAATTCATTCTCGGTAAACTCGATAAAAATAATCAACTCTGGCGGGATCGACAACTGCAAAAAGTAGATGCCACCATCACCGCCGCCGAGCAGATTGAAGATGGCACCATTCGGGAAAGTACGCTGTCAGACCTCGAAGATCAAAAGGTGGATATTCAGGAAGCCTTCGATAACAACGCCCTCGGCTACGGACGTAAATTGTATCTCATCGAAAACTGTATTTATGGAGTGGATATCCAATCCATCGCTACCCAAGTCAGTAAATTGCGCTTTTTCATCTCTCTGATTGTCGACCAAAAGGTGGATGCGGCCGTGGAAAATTTTGGCATACGACCCTTACCCAACTTAGAAACAAAGTTTGTCACCGCCGATACCTTGATTCATATCGAAAAACCAGCAGAGCAGCGCGATCTGTTCGAAAACGAAACCGTCAAAGAGTGGGAACGAGATCTGAAAAAAGTCCGACACAATCTCTTCGGTGCCAAGACTCCTAAAACCAAACGAAAATACCGCGAGCAGGACAAAGAAATCCGAGAGCGCATCGCCAACGCTTTGGCAAAAAACGGATGGTCCAATCGCTCTGCCAAACAACTGGCCGACTGGGATCCCTACGATCAAAATGCCTCCTGTCCGTTTTTCGATCCGGAATGGATGTTTGATCTCAAAGGCTTCGATGTGGTTATTGGAAATCCTCCCTATGGAGCAAGGATTTCTAAGAAATTAAAGTCCCAAGTTAAAGAGGTCTACCCAAATCAGAATTACCAGCTGGATACTTATTTGTTGTTTATAGAAAGGGGTATACAATTGCTTTCATTAGGCGGTGTTCAATCACTTATTATTCCAAACACTTGGCTGCCAGGTATTATGTTTACCGAAATTCGGAAATTTGTATTTTCTCAAACTACAGTGGCAAGTTTGGTTGATGTTAAAAGTTCTGTTTTTAAAGCGGTTGTGAATAACATCATTTTGATTCATAACCATCAATTACCTAAAGAAAACAGTGTTTTGGTTTTGGATTATGCAGATGAATGTTTCATTAGAAGTTATGAACAACCACAAGAAATATGGGATTCTCCTAATGGTAAAGCTATAAGTATAGCCCTTACTCCTGAGCTTCAGAATATTGCATCTCGGATAGAACATTATGATACACTCGATCGGTGGTTTTTAGCTACGCCAGGATGCAAACCCTATCAGCGAGGAAAGGGGAAGCCAAAGCAGACTTCGGAGATTGTTAAAGAAAAACCTTTTACGTCTACACAAAGAAAATGTGAGTTATTTAGGCCTCTGCTTAGAGGGAAATTAATCCAAAAATATCAAATATTATGGAATGAAAATTTGTGGATTAAGTTTGGGGAATGGCTGGCTGAACCCCGTGTAAGTGCTGGTTATGATGCCCCAGTGAAAATTGTTCTGCGCCAAACAGGGGACTCACTGATCGCAGCTTTGGATAAGCAAAAATTTGTTGTTATGAATAACATGTTTACAGTAGTACCAAAAGTCGAAGGAGCTACTGTATATTTTGTGTATTGTGCATTAAATTCATCCACACTGAATTGGTATTATCAAAATTGTATTAATCCCGAAAAGGGAGAAGCTCTTGCAGAGGTGAAAAAAGGGCATCTAATACGATTGCCAATAGCTCATGTTACTCCAAAAATAGAACAAGGTTTTAAACAATTGGTACATATGATTCAAAAAGCAAAGAAACAGGATCTGCGAGTCGAAGCGGCATTCCTTGAAGACCTCATTGATGCCTGTGTGCTGGAATCCTACTTCCCCGAAGAGGCCGCCACCAAAAAATTGCTGTTTATCGATCAAACCCTTTCCTTGCTTGCCGGACATAGCGACACGGACAACCTAGACGAAATCCAAAGCTTCATCAAAACCATCAACGCTCCCGCACATCCCATCCGCAACCAGCTCCTCCGCCTCACCACAGAGAGCCCAGATTTGTTTGGGGTGATTAAACAGGAGGGGAGGGTGTGAAAAAGAATAATTGTATTTTGTTGTTAGGTAATGGTGTCAATCTGACAAATCATCAAAAAGACTGCGCAGGGATGCTGAAGTCTATCGAAGGGAGTACAAAGCAACCTATTGTTACCAAGGATAATCCTGAGCCCTTCAGTATGATGTTCGATTCTCTGCTGTTTGAGAAACGTCGTTTTGGATTTGAAAAGAACAAGCTTTACAAAACTAAGCTTGCCCATCACTGTAAGAAAATGCCAACAGGAAAGGCGCATCAAGATGTCTTGAATCTAGGGTACCGATGCATCCTGACTACGAATTACGACCATGGATTGCAGAAAGCTTGGCTGAGTGACGGTCTTATAGAAAATTCTCCTGTCCGAGAATCTAAGTTCAATTTGTTTCGCCGGTACTTTCTAGATGGTGCTGAACTTTGGCATATCCATGGGGATTGCAAAGTGATCAATTCTCTGACAATAGGATTCGATGACTATGTTCGTCAGCTATGTGAAATCCGGGCTTATTACTGAGGAGGAACACCTACCCACAAAAAGCAAATTAAGCCTGTGTATGACCAAAAGGTACTTCTGTCAGCAGATGAACTGTTTGAAATCGAAATATCTTCATGGGTTGACCGTTTCATGATCCTCCCAATAGACATCCGTGGTTACAAAATGGATTACTCCGAGGTAGATTTCTGGTGGTTGCTGGCCAAAAAGCACAAGTTTTTTAAAACTAAAAGCATACCTTTTGATGTTAAAATATTTCTTCGTAATAATGATATAAAAAAATATCCTCAGCTCCGTACTGCAGAAAGAATGGGGGTCAAGCCTGTGACGTGCGGTGATTCATTTCAAGATGTGTACGCCCATTCCTGTATCTAAACGCTTTTTAAATATTTAATATGACATATCGCCCAAAAATGCAGCTTCCGCCCCCTGAAAGATGGGAAGATTTTGAAGACTTGTGTTGTGGATTATGGAAAACTATTTGGAACTACCCTGGAACCAAAAAAAACGGAAGAAAAGGGCAGAAACAGAATGGCGTAGATATTCACGGACGTCCTGATAAAGGGGATAAATGGGCTGGTGTACAGTGTAAGGGTAAAGATAGCTATACTCATAAACAGCTTACTGAGAACGAGATCAATAAAGAATCACGGAAGGCCAAAAATTTTGATCCTAAGATCTCGGAGTATATAATCGCTTCAACTGCTCCGCGTGATCAGAATGTCCAAAAAATTGTCAACACACTTTCTGATGTGTACAGGCGTGATGGTTTGTTTTCAATCGATGTTAGAGGTTGGGAGGATATTGTAGATCTTTTATATGAGCATACCCCTCCTTGTGCTTGTGACTTCTATCCACAAATTTTTGGAGGAGAGTTGTCATCTGTAGCTGGAAAGTTGCTGGAGTTTCTCAAAGACACAAATCAAACATCTTTGTCTACAACTACTGGAAATACGTCGCCATTTCTTTCTGGTGGCGAAAAATCTGATATTTATGAATCGAGGAACAATGGAGTGCCAGAAGATCGTAGTTTAAGTGCGGAGGAAAGAAAAGTAACACATGATCTAATTTTCACGATTCAGCAAGAGTTTATGCAATTGAAGGCTGAAAAAGGCGAGTCAACAGAAAGTGAAACTCTAGCGGCAGCCTTAAAAAGAGCTTTTTCTAAGTCGGTCCATCTTGGGGAAGTTGACGGACAGTAATTTTTTGAGGTAAGTTTTTTATGAATGTATATGAAATTAGAAATATAATTAAAGAGGCTGTTCAAGCTAATGAAATTATTAGCATCATAGGTGATGCGCTGTCAGAGTGGAATGAAGTCGATGCTTTGTCAGCTTTAAGAAACTTGGAGGAATCTCATAATATTTTAGAAGTTATAGGTTTCTCTAATTACCCTAGATTTCTATTCTGGGCAGCTCGTGTACATGTGATCAGCGCGGAAAAAGGAATTGGAGATAAAGCTGAACACATAAATATTGCTCGGGCGTATCTTGATCGAGTCGATAAATTGGAATCCGAGGACCCTGATTTGTCTGATACCGTGGCATTATATGCTTCAATAGAAAATATTGAAAAGGGACCTGATGCAGCATTGCGAATACTTTCCGATCTCAGTACACCTTATGCCACCCGGATTCGGCTTGCAATGTATATTGCCAAAAAGGATCTGGATAGTGCAATTGATCTTATTGAGAAAACGGAACCGCACAAGCGGTGGTGTGATTTGGCAATCTCAGCCTATCTTTCTAAAGGCCGCATGGAAGATGCCCAAAATATGCTGGCGTGGGTAAGACAGCAAAAAGATGATGTCAAGTACTCCCAATGCGTCGTGCACTTTGCTGATGCTGCCTTAACTCGTGCCATCGAGCACGATGATCAAATATCTAATCGTAGCGAGCCGAGCCTTTCTCAAGATTCGAAAGAGAAAATTTTAGAGGTTCTTGATATTCTTTCTTATGTGCTTAATCCAGTTTTTGCCAAGGGATCTATTGATTCAGGGTTGGATGAAGCGGCATCGAAAGTCGCGTGGCGGGCTTTTTATTACCTTGGAGAAAGAGAGAAGATTACAGAAATCACGCGTCTTATGCTTACCCGTACTCCAGTGCCTACAGATGTGGCGAGGAGTGTTGTCCACGGGTACATCTCCGCACCCGACGATTTACCTAGTCGTTTGCGTGAAGAATATCCCGGAGACTTTGAGGCTCATCTCCTGGCCGTCCATGTGCAGATTCGTATGGGGCAACCTCAAGAGGGTTATGAGAATGCAAAAGATCTTGTGGAAGTTGCGGACACGAATGCGAAGAAAGAAGAACTTTTCAGAATTTTCCAGCAATTGTCTCATGAACTTGCAGGGGAGGTGGTTATGGACTGCGAACAGATTTCCGAACTTCTGGCTGCCCACAACCCTGATTTACAAAAGATGCATGGAGCAGCGAAGGCCCTCCGTGGTGAAGGTGGGCAAATAGCTTTGGAGCTTCTCGATGCCATGGATGAGCCAGAGGATGTCTATGCAATCCAATTGCGAGGCAATGCTCTTTTGCAGCTCAAACGTACTGGAGAGGCCGCGGACGTATTCTATCAAGTTGCAAGGAAAACCGGTAATCTTCATTTTTATCAGATGGCGGCGGATCAGGCGTTTGAAGCAGGAAACCATGAGCTTGCGGCCAAATGCAGTGAAAAAATCGCCGCCCTCCAGCCAGAGAATTTATCAGCAAGGAGAAACCTCGCCTCGCTCTACATCTCCGATCTTGAAGATATGAAGAAGGCAGAGAAGCACTTCCGGGCTCTGTACACCGCTGAACCAAACAAGTTGGAGAATGCCTTTAATCTGGCTCTGTGTTTGGCCCATCTTTATCGGCCTGAAGAAAGTCTATTGGTTTTTGAAGAGGCCTGTGCCCGCCCCGAACCGGATATTCAACTGGTTTTAGGGCGATCCCAGCTTTTGATGAATCTAAGGAAACCGTTTGAGGCTTATACTACTTTGAAAGGCTTTCGGGAAGGTTTCTGGAAGGAACCCCAGTTCCTGTTAGTGTTTCAGGGAATCGCTTTTGCTGCTGGAGAAGAGGAGGCCGCCGTCGAGGCGTTTTCCGCCTTAAATGAGCTTCGTGCTGACGGGCAAATTGATGAGCATGCATTCCGCGCTTTGCCTGTAGATGAGGCGGTGAAAGTGATTCAGGAGCAGGCGAAGGCTTCCCAAGCGAGAAACGAACATCTTCACTTGGAAATGCTACAGGGCCGTATGCCGTGGATTTGGGCCGCACAAGTGAATAACCTTGCGGCCTATAGTGCATGGCGGAGCCGCACTCAGGAGTTTTATTGGGTGGGTTCTGAACCGGTCAATCGAGCGAATTACTGTGTATATGCCACCAATGGATTTCATGCTCGGGAGGATGAGGATGGTAGGAGGGCGCTTCTTTCTCTAGAGTGTCCAGCCCCGGGGGGTAAGGTGGTGGCGGACTTGTCAGCTCTAATTACACTGCACCGCCTTGGTTTGTTGGATCACGCGGCGTCCTGGTTTGGGGAGATTTTGGTTCCCCAAGCTTATCTACATTCTGTATTGGAGGATAGCGGGAAGATGGTGTCGCAGCAGCATTCCAAGGAGCAGGTCCCTAAACAAATCAAACAAGCGATCCTGACGGAAAGAATCGGGACCTACGCTCTTGATCAGGATGCTGACTCCGAGATTTCAATTGTAGATGAGCATGATGACTCAGATGTTCATTGCTACCGTCTGATCGATGTGGTGGAACCGATCTATGAAGTGGGTGTCATGGAGGAAACCCTGTTTGATCGTGCCCGTAAGGCATGTGGTAAATCATCTGGGGTGGATGTTGAGCATCCAGTACTCACTTTGCAGCGGGTCATACGGATAGACCTGATCTCCCTGAAAACCCTCACGGCACTAGGCTTGCTCGACACGGTCGCCGATTTTTATCAGGTGCAAGTTGCAGAAGGGGTGTTACGAGAATTGAACGACCGGATTCAGGAGATCCGTTTGCAGGAAGAGACGCTGGATTGGCATTTCGATCTTTGGGATACGATCTGCGACGATGCACGATTTCGTTTTGTTCCGCATACTATTCCTTCAAATATGCTGGAACTGGCTTCGAAAGGAGGGGACTTGATGGCCTTTCTTTCGACCTTTATTGCCCGGGACCAGGGGCTATCTTTGCTGGCCGATGACCGGATGTGTCAGGCCTTCACCCTCAATGATGCAAAGAATTCGGAATCCTTCGCATTTGGGTCAGATGCGTTGATTCGTGGCCTGTTCAATGAGGATCGCCTTGATGCGAATGAAGAAGCGGATGCCTATCTTAAGCTGTTTGGTTGGAGATATCGATTTTTGGTGCCGCCCTCTAGGGTTTTGGTCAATCTGGCCCGCCGGTATCGGAGCACAGTGCCCGGCGCTCCCTTGCGGTTGATTGCGGCCTATGTGCATGACTGCATGCGGGATGCCGGTTTGTTCGGCGGAGCGGAGACTACCGATCAGGGTGAATCCATGGCCATGCGGCTGTGGCTGACTTGGGCGACGCTTTGTTCGGAATTTCTAGTCGAAATCTGGAACGATGAGGAATTCACAGAGGAAACGGCCAAAAACCTGACACGCTGGTGTGTGAAAGAGTTATTACCTTCCATGCCCAAGGTTATCAACGGGGAGGCCAAAGTTCGTGCCGCTGATATGACCGCCAGATTGCTAATTTCTCATATCTTAATTAATTCCCACTCAGTCATGGATGAACAACGGATGTCCACAGGAATGCAGACGGTTCAGCAGGCGCTTTTTCTTTCAAATGACGAGTACTCAAAAATCATAATCGGAGTGTTGCAGGATGCCGACCGAACCTAGCCCCACACCTGAGCAAATGCAGGAAGTGATGCGGTCCATTCAGGGCCGTATGCGGAACATCGCGTTTCGTCATTTTGATCACATTGGAGCCCGGACCTACCGTATCCTCCAAAATCTTGACCTTGTTGCAGATCCCTCCGAGTCTCTTGGGGTCGATGTCGATCTAGAGGTGCTTAAAGATCCGGAACATCCGCGGCGGGAGGATCTGGGCTCCGGTCCGCTGATTCTGCATCGAACAGAAGATGAACTTCCACAAAGAACCATCCTGGAATTGCCCATGCTATTGTACTCGGACAGCCGTGAAATCCGTGAGGCCACACTTCAGGAATGGGACCGGTATTTTGAGGAGCCGGTCCTTAGGGTGACGCGCAAAACATTATCAGTCGTAAAAAAATATCGGGATGACCTGATTTCCGAAGAATCCTCTAAATGGCGGATGGCATCGGTAGCGATCAGCGACGCCCTGAACGACGATGTCTTGATTTCGTTGGCGGGCACAAGGCAGAGTCTGGAGTGTGACCCGGTCATTAAGGAGAGCCTGAATACCTACGCTCCGAAAATCCTCTATCCGACCGTGAGTTCATTGGATTCGATTGATCCCGCTGCCGGTCATGGGGAACGGGACCGGGAAGTGCTTGATCCGTTGTTAGCTAAAACCGTTGGGCGTTCTGACTCCATCGACTCATTGTGTGAAAACTACCTGCAGGCACTTGGATTTCTTCCGCTTGCCCCCTCCTATAGTTTGGCTGCGGCGCTCTCGCAGTGGATCGAAGGAGGGAAGTATGTAAATATCTGGGAGGAAATCTGGGACTGGTCGGATCAAGCTCATACTCCGCTGGCGGTGTACCATGCCTGTACGGTGTTTGTCGTGAATCCGGACCTGATTCCCGAAGACAAACTGGATGAACTCTGGAAGCGAATTCTCTTTGTGGTGGATCAGAAGCAGACGGAGGATGAAGAGTCACCCGCAGTCGCTCCATGGACCTTGCGGCGGGATTTAGCAAAGCACTACACCTACCATTTGGAGGCGCGTCTCCCGGATAATGATGGATCGCAAATCAGCGCATTCGCCTGGTGGTTCGCCGAGCAAGTAGCCGGGTTGTTTCCAGACGATCCTGAATCGGCTCACTATTACTATGAAAACTGGGTGAAGTCTGCATTGGACCGATCCTGCCATGTTTGGTTGACCGCCAGTTCGTTTGTTTTGCCGTCATTTCTGCGAGGCATTACATATACTTCGTCCTCTCCCTGGGCGACGGCCTTGCTGACGCTGATGGGGGGTAAGCTGGAGTCGCTTGCCCCTGAAAAATTACCTGAAGCGCAACGGTCACGATTTCAGGGCGCATTGGTCTCGAGCATGTTGTCCTCTCTTCCTCTCTCATTGGAAACACCGGATGCTCCGATATTTGCCCAGGAATGCTCCATGGAAAGTATCGTATTCAAATGGGCGAAAGTGACGGATGAGGAAAACAAAGAATCCTTGGAGCAAATCATAAAGGTGAGTCGCGATCTCGGCACCAGCGAGGGGCTATGCAAGGCCTTGCGGGAACTGGGCGAGAGTTCGATGGTGGATCAGGCGGCAATAGGCATGGCCTTCAAAGGAAAAGTCTTGGCGGACCCCTCCATCGGCAAAGACGTATGGGAAATTGTTTCCGATAGAGAATGGCGAAAGGATGTTCTCGCCAATTTAGATCAGCAGGTTCAGGGACTGCTCATCGAATCCCTAAGCATGCTTACCGTTCAAAATAGTGAGCAGTGGTTTGCGGAAATGCCCCACTTCTTGGCGGAACTGTGCGAGAACACCGAAGACAAGGATAGCCGTCAGATACTGTTTCACTACGTACTTCATCTCTGCATGGTGACCGACACCGTCAGCGCCCTGCGGCGCCTGCTTCACGGAAAGCAAAAGGCGGAATTTGTCGAACTCGTCGAGGAATACCGCGACATCGCAGAATCCATGCGCAAAAATTACCCGCCTTGGGTGCAAGCCAAACTTCGAGCTCTCATGGCGAATCTGCATTTTATTTAAAGGGTCAAAGTGATACAAACTATGAACCAAATTTCTTCTGACCAATGCCCTGATTTCGATTTGCGTTGCGATGGTCGTCGTTGGCTGGATTACTTTAATTTGTTGGGAATTTAGGACCAAGTTGCTGAAAAGTCCACGATGGTTGTCTTTTCAATTTAAGATTATGCAATTCGCCAGGCTTTGCAAAATTCAAAGCGTACCAAACGAATCCAACATGCTTGGTTTTCAGACACCTTCCTGTTCATTGCAATGGATGATTCGGCATCCAGTTTTGCTGAAATGGATCACGTTTGCCGTTGGTTTGCCTACTTTTTAGTGTTCCAGGAAATCCCCTTTCGAGGGGCAATTGCCTGTGACGAGTTCTATGCGGATACAAATCATAACATCTTTTTGGGCAAAGCTTTGGTGGAAGCGCATGAATATGGGGAGATTCAGGATTGGATTGGTTTTTTTCTTTGTCCCTCCGCAGTTGAGCAGCTGGGTAATATGGGGTTACCCGCAGATGAGCGGCTTCATTATCGTCAAGTTGACTACCCTATGAAAAAGTCCAGTTGTGGACTTCAACCAACATTACCAGCCTGTGTAATCGGTAATTATGCAAAGATGAATGGCATCAATCCCGCTATCAAGGCTCTCGAATCGATGAAATCCAAGTTGAATAACCCCCAAGAAACCTGCCGCGTACGAAAGAAATACGAGAACACAATTCAGTTTCTCAAAACCTCAATCAGCAACCCATCATGACCACCATCATCCGTGATAGTTTACAAGGTTTGGAACGCACTCGTGAGAACGTTGCTTTTGTTGGGCTCGGTTTTTCATGTGGTTTGTTCCCAATATGAGATCTAGAATAAAACCTGTTCCATATCTGACGCCATGATCTCTGCTATCAACAAAGTCCTCCGTTTCATCGAAAGTTACGGGAACAGTACGGCACCTGCGAGGGTCCGAACGACAAGGGCGATTATGTTATTAAAGCCATGGGGAATCCGGCCGGAGAACACACCCTTGCTTGCGAATGGGTGGGGAGCTATTTGGCAAAACAGATGGGGCTTAGTACCTTCGATTTTGAAGTGGTGCTTTTAGAGGATGATGTGGAAATCCCTTTCTGTTCTGGTGATTTTGCGAAACCCGGCCCCTGCTTTGGGTCAGCATACCTGCCGGGTCAGCAATGGTCAGGAAATGCAGAGGATTTGAAAAGAATTACAAATTTGCAGGAAATGACCGGTTTGGTTTTGGCCGACACCTGGTTTCGGAATAGGGACCGTCATTTTGTAGAGGATGGCCGGCGCCGGGTGAATGTCGGAAATGTTTTTTTGGCATTGAATCTAGATGTTGCGGGTGGTTTTCGTCTTATGAGTATGGACTTCAGCCATGCCTTTGTGAACGGGCGTGACTTGACCCCCAAGGTTAATCAGATTGCACATACCAAAGATACCGAGCCGTATGGCTTCTTTCCCGAGTTTATCCCACACCTTTGTGAAAACGCGATGGAACACTATCTTGATAGAATGTCCGCCATTGATGCCTCTGTAATTCGTGATATCTGCCACTCTGTTCCGCATGAATGGCAGGTCGACGCATCTGTTCTCGACCATTTGGCTGATTTCCTGCTACTAAGGCGGGTATTTCTTAAGGAACATTTCCCCTGCTTACTCTTCCCTCAACGGGATTTACCCCTATAATAGAAATTCTATGAAAGCTTTGTACAGTCTCATTCAATATTGTCCAGACCCCTCCCGACTGGAGGCGGTGAATGTGGGAGTAGTCCTGCTTTGTCCTGAAGTTGCCTTTTTGAAAGCCCGGATGTCGTCCAAAGTGGATCGGGTGCGGCGATTTTTTGGTACGGAAGGGGCGGATACGGTCCAATTGAACGCCATGCGGGAGATGCTTGCAAGACGTTTCACTTTCGAGGCCGGGTCTCTCCGCAGTCCAGAGGATCTTGAGCGTTTCCGTCACACTTTGGCTAACGAACTGACGGTCAGTGCCCCTCGTTCTCTTGCTGTGCAGAACCCTGAACATTCCTTGGAAGAACTATTTCTGGAGTTGGTGGAAACGCCTCCCGCTGGAGCGCTAGTTGAAAAGGTTACCCATCAGGGCCTTCGCAAAATACTGGAAACAGAATTCACCTCGGCCGGTTTGGATCCTTACCTGAGAAAAGGGGTTCAACTGAGGGTAGAGGAGTTGAAAACTACGGTGGAAATCCCTTTTGCATATCAGAATGGCGTGTGGAACTTTATCGAGGCCATTCGGTTTTCTCAGAAACAGGAAAAAGCCTTGCGAAACGCTGTTTATAGTCAAGCCTACATGGCAACAAGACTAGGCCAACATGAGTTTCCCGGCTACGGTCGCCCTCGGATCACGGTGGTCGGTGACCTGCAAAATGAGGCCCTCAACATGGAAGATATAGTTCGAGAGGCCTTTTCCGCTGCCAATGCCACCTTTTATACCTGCGAAGAAATGCCTAAGCTGGAAGATCATATTCGCAGAGCCGGTCATTTGCTTCAGGACTAAATTCTAGTTGGAGAACCCCCAAGAAACCTGCCGCATATATAAGAAATGCGAGAGCACAATTCAGTTTCTCAAGACCCCAACCAGTAACCCACCATGACCACCATCATTCGCGATATTTTACAAGATTTGGAACGTACCCGTGAAAACATGTTGGCTTTGTCGGATGACATTTGGCTGAGCATCGATCATAATGATCCGGACGCTTTGCAGGAGGGCGTGGCGTTCAAAACCGAATACAACCAGCGCATGACCGCCTTTGACCGTTTGTCCATGGAGATTTCCGAGCTGGTTCAGCAGTACACTCAGGTACGACTGGAGGACCCGGTTAGGGAGGAGGATGAGGAAGAGAGCGAACAAGAGCGAAACGCGCGGGTGGTGAGGGAGCTGAACCGGGAGGATGTGCACAGTTTAGGGGAAGAGTTTACTTTCAAACGCCCCTGTGGCTATGCGCTGCAAGGGAAAGCGTACAATGGCCTTCATACGTGGAGGCGGTTGTTTGATCAGGTGTGCCGTCAGCTTCATGAGCAGGATAAAGAAATCTTCGGCTGTCTTCCTGATCTGATGGCATTCAAAACCCGACGGGGCAATCCGTTTTTCACCCGGGATCCCCAAGCTCTCCGTGTGGATTCGGAAGTGGTGACGGGAATCTATGCCGAAGTAAATCTATCGGCTATGGGGCTCTGCAACGTGATCCGGCTACTATTGAAAACCTATGATATTCCAGAATCCGAGATGAGGCTTTATTTGCGCGAGGATCGGGATGCCTCCTGAATTTACCGATTCGGATACTTGAAAAAGCTGGCTTACGCGTCTCAAAGATTGCATAAACGGGAAAATCCATGATCACTAAATTCACAATTTCAAATTTTAAACGTCTCGAAGAAACCGTACTGGATCTCGGGGATGCTGCGGTTTTTATTGGTCCTAACAATTCGGGTAAGACTTCTGCATTGCAAGCTCTAGCGTTGTGGGACATTGGATGGCGACGTTGGGTAGAAAAGCGGGACAACAGTTCTGCAAGTAAGCGGAGTGGGGTCACCATTAACCGGCGGGACTTGAGTGCGATTCCAATTCCCAGTGCAAAGCTACTTTGGAAAGATTTGCACGTAAATGATACCCAAAAAGTCGATGGGAAACAAAAAACGGATAAGGTGCTGATTACCTTGACCGCTGAGGGAGTTTACCGGGATCAACCCTGGATTTGCAGTTTGGAATTTTATTATGCTAATGAGGAATCGTTTTACTGTCGGTTGAAAGATCCCAGCGATGGGCAAGTGCCGGAAGGAGCAAGGCGACATCAGGTGGTTTTTCTTCCACCGATGTCTGGGTTGGCCGATCGCGAATATAAGAAGGAACATGGAGAGATTAGTGTATTGATTGGGGAGGGAAGAACGGCTGAGGTTTTGCGAAATTTATGCTGGATGTTATTTAATCGCAAAGAGCTAGGGCCGTGGAAGGAGCTTGTGTCCAGGATCGACAAAATGTTTGGCATTATTCTGCAAGAGCCGAAGCACATCCCTGAACGCAGTGAGATCACCTTGGCTTATAGAGAAGCTTCTGGGGTGGAGTTCGATATTTCCTCGGCCGGCAGAGGCTGTCAGCAGGTCTTACTTTTACTTTGTTATATGTTGGCCAATCCTGGATCGGTGATGTTGTTGGATGAACCTGATGCGCATTTGGAGATTCTTCGTCAACGGGATATTTATAACACCATTACTGGTATCGCTCAAGGATCTGATTCGCAGATTTTGGCAGCCAGCCACTCAGAGGTGGTGTTACAGGAAGCTGCAGAACGGGACACGGTTGTCGCCTTTGTGGGTCGACCACACCGAATGGACTTCCGGTCAAAAAGCCAAGTCAAGAAAGCATTGGAAAGTATTCGAATGTCAGACTATTTCTTAGCGGAGCAGGAAGGTTGGTTTCTGTATTTGGAAGGGTCTACTGATTTGGCGATTTTGCAGAAGCTGGCCGAGCGACTTCAGCACTCCGCCGCCAGCGTTCTTTCTGCAAAAGTACCTGTACATTATGTGGGGTCAAATAATCCACAGGATGCTCGGAGGCATTTCCAAGGATTGCGGGAAGCAAAACCGGATCTAGTGGGATTCGCACTCTTTGACCGCTTGGATCGGGAACTTCATACGGATTCCGTTTTGGTGGAGCGGATGTGGAGTCAGCGGGAAATTGAAAATCTTGTGGTAACACCAGAAAGCTTACAGGGGTTTGTACAACAGGGGTTAGATTCGAATGATTTATTGGAAAATGCAGAGATAAAGAATCGATTGGAACTCTTAGGTGAATCCTTAGCTGAACTTGAAAAGGCATTGGAGTTAATCAATAAACCTGACCCTTGGGGCTCGGATATAAAAGTAACAGATGATTTTCTGGACCCACTATTTCGGCAATTTTTTCAGAAATTAGGTACGCCACAGCAGATCTTTAAACGTGATTACCATGGACTTGCAAAGAGTATTCCGCTTGAACAAATCTCTGAAGAAGTAGGATTGGTTTTAGATAAAGTTTTCGAGGTTAGTCAAAAGGCCAATCCTGTAAAGTAATGTTTAATGCGCTTCTTCAAAAGCTATTCAAGTCTAGACCTACAAATCTACTTTCTTGGCGGAGCTCTTCGAGAATACATAAGACGAGGATTGCCTGCGGATCCTCTTCTTCTACGCTCTTCATTTGAGTATGGCATCCGACACCGTAAGCGCTGTCAGGCGATTATTTCGTGGTAAATACAAATTCAAGTTTGTTGATTTCGTCTATGAATACCGAAAAAGCGCAGAAGTCATGCGCGAAAATTATCCGCCTTGGGTTAAAGCCAAACTTCGTGGCCTAATGGCTGCCTGCATGTAATTTAAACTTCCTTTTTATGCCAGTTGCTATTCTCCCCGAAGCTCTCTCGATCCTTTCCTATCCGGTGGTTACTGGTTTCACGCTGATTCAAAATCGTACCTCTGAGGTGGTTGGGCGCTTTTGCATGCAGATTATCGTCGTTGGAATTTGGAGCGGATTTGATGCGGTGAGTTGATGGAGTTCGGCCACGCCTCCAGCGTGTTCGTTTACAGTTTCAAATTCGGTGGAAAATGGAACTTTAGAGTATCAAAATGAACCTGTAGAATTGGAAAATGGAACTGTAGCCATAACTATGAACCTGTAGAGATTAGAAATGAACCTGTAGAACCTGATGAGCGCCCGCTACAGGTTCAACTTTTGGATCTGACCCATTCGAATCCCGAAAGTTACCTGCCTTGGGCATGGAAAAACCACCACTTGGAAGGTCATTAGCTAATAGGTATTTATAATAGGTAATTTAATAGATAAGATGAATTCGACCGATCTTTAATCTCAAAACGAAGGACGACTATGGTTTTCTCAGAAACGGAAACTTCTGAAATTTTACAAATGCTGGAAACAAACTTCTGGAGTAAACATCGTCCGCTGAGCATATGCGGGATAAAATTCGGGAGGGGCAGCGGATCGAAAAGCAGCCGATCGAATTATTTTATGTGCGTCCAGTATTTGCTGACGTTTTTCTCACGGAGTCATACGCCAGGTGGGTGTTCCGTCAATCTCGATTTCCGCCTCTGGAATTTCTGCCACTACTCGGCCGTTGTGGCGGAACTGGCTGGGGTATTCCCAAACGTGTCTTTACTTGGAGATGGAATGGGACACAAAGGCATGTTTGAGGGCTTGATGGTTCCTTTCACAAACGGAACACCTTTTGTGCGTTAAATTCCAAAAGTGGGGCCGAATGACCCTTGTCCCTGTGGGAACGGTAAAAAATATAAGCAGTGCTGTTTGCCTTAACCATCCTTGAGGGTTGGCTTTAAAAACGGGTTCACGATCCGAATTCCCAGCTTTTTGAAATCCTCGACATTTCGGGTGGCGATATCCAGCCCATGCACCCTAGCGGTGGCGCTAAGTAGACCATCAATTACGGGGATGGTCCTTTGTGTGTTTAAGCGTCCCCATTCAAGAGAAACTTTTTCGCAAACAGGCAAAATATCGGAAGCATAAGTGGACATAAGCTTGTGAAGCCACTCAGTGACTACGTTACCCCAACAAAAAGTTCAAATCTTCCATGGTCAGTCCTGAAAGTAGACTGTTTTCCTCTTTGAGGATGGCATCCGCAAGCTCCTTTTTCTTGGCCTGTAATTGGAGGATTTTGTCTTCGATAGTGTTCTCGGCTACGATGCGGTAGGCGAAGACTTTTCGTTTTTGGCCAATACGGTGGGCGCGATCGATGGCTTGCGCTTCGATGGCGGGATTCCACCAAGGATCTAAGAGGAAAACGTAATCCGCAGCCGTAAGATTCAAACCCACTCCGCCGGCTTTGAGGCTGATCAAAAAGAGGTTACAATCTTCTGAGGTTTGAAAGCGCTCAATCTGTTCCGGTCGGTCTGTGCTTTTTCCATCGAGATAGGCGTAGGTATAGCCTTCTTTATCTAGCATATTTTTGGTGAGGGCGAGAAAGGATGTGAACTGAGAAAAGATCAGAGCTTTGTGTCCGGTAGGAATGATCTCAGATAGCATGTCTTTTAATATATCCAATTTTCCACACGACTGTCCGGCGAGTTTTCGATCCAGTAATCCTGGGTGACAAGCGGCTTGTCTGAGCCGGAGCATAGCTTCGAGCACCATAATTTTTGATCGATTGAGTCCTTTATCTTCTACGGTTTTATTAAGATTAAGCTGATAATATTTTCGGAGCTCATTATATTTTTTAGACTGTTGAGTGGTCATCTCGCAAAAAAGTGTTTCTTCATATTTTTTTGGGAGTTCTTTTACCACTTCCTCTTTAGTTCTTCGGAGGAGGAAGGGCCTTACGGCTTTTCCAACAATATCCATATACTCTTCGTCTACCTTATTGTTTTTAACCACCCCATTTAAAAGCCCCGGATTTAAAAATTCCAATTGAGAAAATAAATCTCCCAAGCGATTTTCCACTGGGGTTCCGGTCATGGTCAGTCGATGATTCGCATTAAGTAAACGGCACGCCTTTGCACTTTTCGTTTTTGCATTCTTGATGGCCTGAGACTCATCGAGAATAGCGTAGTCAAATTCCTTTTCTCTCAGCCAGTGAATGTCGCGTTGTAGGAGCGAATAGGTCGTGAGATAAACCTGAGCTTTTGGGAGGTTCTTAATGGTTTTGGGTCTGTCGGATCCGGTAAGCTCGCACATAGAAAGCTTGGGTGTAAACTTTTCCGCTTCGTGTAGCCAATTGTGGACCAAGGATTTGGGCATAACCACGATTGAGGGTCCAGCGTTGTCGTGTCGGCGTTTCTCTAATAAGGCCAGCACCTGAATGGTTTTACCTAAGCCCATATCGTCGGCCAGACATCCTTGGATTCCGATTTCTTGCAAATAGCTCAGCCATCCTAGGCCTTCTTCCTGATAAGGACGAAGGGTTCCTACAAATCCTCGGGGTGCTTTAATCGCTTGCGGTTGCTGAATTTTCTCTAGGCGGTCCCGAAGCTTTGATCCTTCCTCGTCCCAAGCCAGGTCTGGAAGCTCTTCCATCATGAGATTTAATAAGAGCGTATTTGCGCCTTTAAAACGTAGCACTTGACCCTCCTCATCGGAAGTCCCGAATTTTTGTAAGAGCTCGAGTTGCTTGCTTAACGCAGGTGGTAAAAATCCGATTTCGCCATTCGCTAGTTTGATATAACTTTTGCCCTGCCTCAGTGCGGTTAGTAATTGGGGCAGTTCTGCAGTTTGATCCCCAAACGAAATGCTCGCGTGAACATCAAACCAGTCAATCGATGAGCTTTTAATCTCAAAATCGAAATCGTTGGAGGAAGAAACTTTTCGCTTTTCGATGAAGACAGACCAACCCTGCGCAATGAGATCCGGCAGGATCTGATATAAGCCCTTCTGAGGTATTCTCCGTGCTAAAGAGGGCTGATAATTATAGGAGCTAGATAAAGTAGGAACGGATTTCACATAGCCATCCAAGCCAACCAAGGCCGTTTGCTCGGCTTCGATATCTCTTTCGATCAATCGTTTACTCGTCGAAATAGGGAACGGATTTTGATGGTGGCTTTCGGGTATGAGGGTTTCACCATATCGCCAAAAGACTTCTACCGAGAGGTTTGAGGAGGTGTTGTTATCCGTATGAATCTTAAGTTCCGGTTGTAGCGGGAAGGCCTGCGACTGGTAGGATAGCTCTGTAGGTAATTCCAACCTGGGGAAAGCCGGTTTTTTGTAAAGCTCCTGAATGGCAAAGGCGGCCTCTTTAATCGGAATGCGTATGTCTTCGAGGTCTTCTTTGACGATGAACCAATTGAGTGTTTCTTCGGGTTCAACTTTAAACAATCTATCGCTGATCAATAAAAGGCCGTCTGCAAAAATAGACGCTTCTGCTGTTTTGGGAATGGCTTCTCGGCCCTGCCAAATTTCTAGACCAAACTGTAATTCATCTTCTTGTACGTTTCCTTTCAAAACCACGGAACAGGGCGGAGAAAGGTGATCGATAATCGGTTCAAGTTGATTTCGACCCGTGACCTCATGGATTCTCCATAATCGTTCCTCTTCGAGGAGTTGAGGTAAATGGTGGCTGATCCATTCTAAAGGTAACTGAAAGTCATTCCACTGGAAGCTACCATAGTACTCAATTACGGATTGTGCATAATAGCTCACAAGCCTGTCTACCCAAAGCTGATCTTCGGGAGACCATAATTTTTCCGATAGCTTAGAGGGATTAAATTCTTTAAGTTTTGGCGGGTCAGACTCAATGAGTTCTGCCATTTTAAAACTTATCTCATGCTCATTGCTTACATGAGGCTTCAGTTTAAATACCAGTTTGGAGCTCCTTGTCTTTTTGGGCGTGGAGATACGATCCTCTTCTATGGTATCGGCAACGCGTAAGAGATGTTGGAAGGGGTCTTTCCAGGCATCCTCAGAGTTAATTTCTCGGCTATCCGGTAGCGCTCCCAAAAATAGGGCTGAGGCATAGAGATGTTTACAGCCTTTAAAATTTTGATAAGATTTAAAGAATGGGCAGTTGCAGGATAGCTCAAATTGCTGACGCTTCCGTCCTTCTTTTCGCTCTATTTTCACTTCGTATGGAGCTTCGCCACTGCCCCTGACACGGGTGATCAGACGAAACGAATCCCTAAGGACAAGTTCGATATCTTCTGGTTGATACTCGAAAATATTCTTGCCTCGTGCGCAGACACTGAAAGGGAGTCTGTTCTCAAGGAGCCTAATTAGATCTTCGCTGCTTTTAGGATTCATGCATAAATTTCTAGGAGTTTACTGTAGTTGGCCCGTTCGAAGAATTTGGGATTATCTACATATTCCCGCTGCATGCAACCGCATAATTCATCAACATTCTTATAACTGTTTTCTTTAAGCCAACCTTCTCGTCTCTTTTTGGCTGCTGTTATTTTTGCGGGACCGTTTTTCAGCATAGCAGAAGTGCTGCAGACCACAGTGGCCCCGGTCTTTTCAAAACGTTTACCCATATCTGCGAGCGCGCTGTAGTGGGAACGGATCTTTACATCTACAGGAATCGAAAGGGGCTCTGGAAAAACCCCTGGGGCTTCGGGATGGGCATCTGTTCCCACGTTCCGAAAATGAGCCATAAACGTTTTTTCCTGATGAATCTGTTCCTCAAACACCGAAGGTGAGGAGAGGGGAATGGGGAGGTACGTCGTGGATAAATTCATGATATTCTTTAACTTGCAAATCGTAGTCCGGTTCGCAATGGCTATCGGATTCGATTTTAGTTTCGACTTTTTGCACTCAAGCCTTTGCCGGATTCCTCCCTATCATCAAACCCTTAACTAAAGGACTCTGATACGGATAAAAAAGCCTATCTCGTAGGCTCGTTGTTCGTCTTGACCTCCCTTTCCGCTTTTGCGGAGGCTCCGGAGTTGATACTAATGACATTCCATGCCGATTGGTGTGGTTTCTGCAAAGCCATGGGACCGTTACTTAAGGATTTTCAGAATAAATATGATGGTACGTCCGTCTTGTTTGTCACCTTAGATCGAACCAACCGCCACATTGGCATTGGTGCATACAGGAGAGGGCGTAAAGGATTTAGAAAACAGACAATCGAAAAGAAATCGACATCGATTTAACTTCGGTTTCTTAGGTCTGGGATCTTAAAATCCGAGCGGCGGCCAAAGCTGCCCCAACGCCATTGTCCACATTCATGACCATGAGGCCGTTGGCGCAACTTGAAAGCATCGCATTTAACGCGGCAGATCCGTTTGCGGAAACTCCGTAACCTACGGACGTAGGAACGCCAATGACGGGTTGTGGGCACTGGCCAGCCACCACGGATGCTAAAGCTCCCTCGAACCCGGCGACCACAATAAGCACATCGAATCCTGCTAGTTCCGGTAAATGATTAAGAAAGCGTTGAACGGAGGCGACGCCTATATCCTGAAAGCTTTTGGTTTGAAGACCTAAAAATTTCAGAACGTTAGAACATTCCGCTACTACAGGTGCATCTGCAGTTCCCCCGGAAAGTACGGCAACCTTCCCCTTCCGGAGCAATGGCGGGGATGCTTCCCAAATCCATGTCCTCGCTACATCATCATAGCTACCATTTGTAAGTTCTGTGGCCTTTTCCGGCTGACAGCGGGATATGAGAACGGGGTGATCTTTTTCGCGGCATTGTTGAACAATCCTCTGAAGTTGATCTGTAGATTTTGCTTCACCATAAACAATTTCAGGGAATCCGATTCTCTCTTGACGAGAAAAATCAAAAGTTAAATCCTCATTAGACGGCTTGGTACTCATAGACCTTTCTTAGCGGGATGCGCCACGAGGATTGTCGTAAAAACGGAACACCATTTCGTCTGGACCGACCAATCCAATTTCGTGTGCGACCTTACGAACATAGTCGCGATCATTTTGGAAGCGTTCTTGGCGTACCCGCAAATCCTGAAGTTGAAGTTCTTCTTTTGCTTTCTCGGTCCGCAATTCCGCTAGTCGATTTTCATGATCCTGATATTTTCGAAATTGGGGAATAAATCCAACCACGCCAACGCATACCAAGAGTACGGTAATCATGGCGGTCATCATTTTTGTGAGATGATGAAATGGGATCATTAGTTGTGATTAAAGTAGAATTGATTCTTTTGCCAGATAAAATTGTAATGATTTAACGAAAAAATGGAGCGCGGATACTCCTGTTCCAGCGGGTAGTAAAGAAGCGCGAACCCTCGTCCTGTCGTAACCATAGCGAAGGAGGCTATCCTAGCAGATATAAAAAAAGCGCGGACCGTAATGTCCTAGCGAGTACTCTTTGATTGAATACCCGCTAGGACAAAATGTCCGCGCTCCGTCATACTCTTTTAGATCTTTAGATCTTATCCAAATACAAATCACTACCGCCATAAACGGCGCTGCTTCCCAACAAGTCTTCAATACGAAGGAGTTGGTTGTATTTTGCAATACGGTCCGAACGGCTCATGGAACCGGTTTTGATCTGGCCCGCGTTAGTCGCCACTGCGATATCCGCAATGGTGGTATCTTCGGTTTCACCAGAACGGTGAGAAATTACCACAGAGTAACCGTTGCGTTTCGCCATTTCGATTGCGTCCATGGTTTCGGTAAGCGTACCAATCTGGTTTACTTTAACCAGAATGGAGTTGGCGGTTCCGCTTTGGATCCCGCGTTGCAAGTAAGAAGTGTTGGTCACGAATAAATCGTCACCTACCAACTGACATGTGTCACCGATCTTGTCGGTCAATAGTTTCCAGCCGTCCCAGTCGTTCTCATCCATACCGTCTTCGATGGAATCGATGGGGTATTTGGCAGCGAGTTCGGCCAAGTAGTCTGCCTGTTCTGCAGAGGAACGTTTAGCTCCGTCTTCGCCTTCAAACTTCGCGTAGTTGTATACACCGTCTTCAAAGAATTCAGAGGCCGCACAATCCAACGCGATGGTTACATCTTTCCCAGCTTCGTAACCGGCTTTTTGGATAGCTTCAAGAATGCATTCAAGAGCTTCTTCGGTTCCACCGGAGAAATTCGGAGCAAATCCACCTTCGTCACCTACAGCTGTAGAGAGGCCTTTACTTTTCAGAATGGCTTTTAGATTGTGAAAGACTTCGGCGCCGCAACGCAGGCCTTCGCTGAAGGAAGATGCACCTTTAGGACGAATCATGAACTCTTGGAAAGCAATCGGAGCGTCGGAGTGTGATCCGCCGTTCACGATGTTCATCATGGGTACGGGTAGTACTTTGGCGTTTGATCCACCGAGGTAACGGAAGAGGGGAAGTCCCAATTCTTCAGCGGCTGCGTGAGCGGTAGCTAAGGAAACTCCTAATATCGCGTTCGCACCGAGGTTAGATTTGGTTTCGGTTCCGTCCAGATCTAACATGATCTGGTCAACCGTGAGCTGATCCATGGCATCGACGCCAATCAAGGCATCGCAAATTTGGCTGTTTACGTTTTCTACAGCTTTAGATACGCCTTTACCCATCCATTTAGATTTGTCGCCATCGCGAAGCTCCAAGGCTTCATTAACCCCGGTAGAGGCTCCAGAGGGAACGGCGGCGCGTCCCACAGCTCCAGTATCGAGGGTGACCTCTACTTCTACGGTAGGGTTTCCGCGTGAGTCCATAATTTGTCTTGCATAAACGTCAATAATATCAGGCATGAGAGAATTCTCCAGTTAGTTAGTTTTCGTAAATTGAGGAGCCCTTTTAGCCTGAGATACCGCCCTTGCAAGAACTCGCACAAAGAAATCAGCCTTTTCTTGCCTCTACCCTTTTCCTCGCCTATATAGGCTATATGAACCGAAAGGCAGAACAACTAGGCGTGATGGGAGGGACCTTTAATCCTATCCATCATGGACATTTGATCGCAGCCCGCTCTGCTTTTGAACAACTCCATCTTGACCGACTATTGTTGATGCCTAATGCCCGTTCGCCATTGAGAATGGACGAGGATCTGGTCGATTCACTGGACCGTTTGGAAATGGTTCGACTGGCCGTAGAACAAGAACCTGGCCTTGAAGCCTGCGGTCTTGAGACGAGGCGAGAAGGTGCTTCGTTTCTCATTGAGACCTTGGACGATCTCCAGAAACGGCATCCTGATGCTCAAGTGACCTTCTTAATGGGCGTGGACAGTCTCGAAACCTTTGACCGTTGGAAAGAGGTCGAGCGAATAGTGGAAATTGCCAAAATCGTGGTGCTACCTCGACCCGGATCTGAGGCTATAGCCGCTTTAGCGGCCTTGGAAGCGAGGGCTCCCCGTCTGAAAGGAAAAGTGCAGTATCTTCAGGACGGTCCGCAGATCGAAATTTCGGCTACTGATATTCGTGAGCGGTTAAAAGCAGGCCAGTCGATTCGTTATCTGGTGCCGGAGGCGGTAGAGGTGTATTTGAAACGGAATACCCCTTGTTAGGTCTTCCGTCCGCAATTCGCCATTCGTCATCCAAATCAATAATACCCGCCGCGCTGTTCTTCGAGGAGCCCCGATCCTAGCTCGGTAATAAAGCGTGAAGGCGCATAAAAAATCATACCTCCATCCCGTTGCTTGCGCATTTGAGGCATCCCAAGCACCAAACGATCTTTTGCGCGAGTGGTAGCGACGTAAAATAACCGACGCTCTTCCGCTTCTCCTCCGCCATCATCATCATCCAAGGAGCGGCTCGAAGGGAACATCCCGTCCGCACACCACAACACCGCTACCACCGGAAACTCTAAGCCTTTTGATTGATGAATGGTGCAGAGTCGAATGGCGTTCTGCTCTTCTCCATCCGAAGCTACCGTTTCATCTAGGTTGGTCTGGAGGGCCAGTTCGTTCATGAAAGCTTCAAGATTCTCGTAGTTGCCGCAGTCTTCGGCCATCCCGTGAATATCTTCCATACGTTGGGGAGCATTATCAAACTGATTATTTGCATAGGCCTCGTAATAGGACTCTAAAAACAGAAAGATCATCTCTCCGGGGTTGCGGGAGAGATCTTCCGCTTCCATTTGCTCCAAGGCCTCGTGAACGGGTTCCCAACTCGGTTTTCCGCGCTTCGGAATATACCCTTGTAGAAGCTTCCGATCCTCGGAGGTAAGTGGATTAAATTTCCGACTCATTTTTGCCCATACGTTTTTTGCCCCTTTATCACCGACACCAGGTAAGAGGCATAACAAACGAATAAAGGCCAACTCGTCGCGAGGATTTTGAGCTAAACGAAGCAGGCAAAGTACATCTTTAATGTGAGCTTGTTCAAAAAACCGGACTCCGGAGGTGATCGCGTAGGGGATGCCTTCGCGATTCAATTCCAATTGCATTTCCATGGCATGATAATGGGCCCGATAGAGCACCACCATATCTTTCCATTTGTAACCCGCCCGTTGCATCATTCGAAAATGATTTACCATAAACTGGGATTGATGCCTGCCGTCATTTAACTTGGCAACCACCGGAAGGGGGCCCTCGGGACGAACGGGCTGAAGTTCTTTTTGAAACTGTTCCGGATTGCCGGCGATACACTTGTTCGCCACCCGAAGGATACCCGGAACCGAACGATAGTTGGTTACGAGTTTGAACACCTGTGCGTTGGGAAATTTTTCGGGAAAATTCAAAATATTCCGATAGTCTGCACCCCGCCATCCATAAATACTCTGAAAGTCATCTCCGACGACCAACAGATTATTACTTCCGCCCGAAAGCAGATCTACAAAGCGGGACTGCACCGGATTAGTATCCTGATATTCGTCCACCATCACATGACGAAACTTGTGCTGATAGTATTCCCGAGGCCCCTCGTTTTCTTCCAACATGCGAACGGCTTCCACCAACAAGTCATCAAAATCAAAGGCATTGAGCGCTTTCTTTCGTTCGGCATATTTCTCATGGACCTTCAGGATTTCTTCTACATCCACATTGAAATCCGCAAAGCGGTCAATGATTAGGTCACGCGCATCCTCACTTTTATTTACGGAAAGAGAAAACAGACTCAATAGCACCTGCGGTTTAGGAAATTCTTTGTCTCCCTTGTGACCCAGCTCCTCGTAAATAGATTTCATTAGCGATTTTTGATCGTCCGAATCGATAATCGTGTAATCCGTTCGGTAGCCAATTTTATCTGCATGCAAACGAAGCATTCGGTTGGCGACGTGGTGAAACGTTCCGCCCCACATGCCCTGCAGGGGTTCCGCACCCACTCGTTCGCGGGCACGTTGCATCATTTCTGCGGCGGCCTTATTGGTAAAGGTCAGGAGGAGGATGTTCTCTCCGCGAATGCCCTTTTCCACTAACCAGGCCACTCGATAGATCAGGGTACGGGTTTTCCCGGTTCCGGCGGCGGCAATAATCAACACCGGACCGTCTTCGGCTTTTACCGCGGCTAGTTGTTCTTCGTTTACTTCGGATTCAAAATCGATGGTATTCATATGTATCCTTTGTCCATAGCAAAGAACCAGGCTGCAATCGACTTCCCATCGATTATTTTATTTTCGCGAATCATCTCGAACATCTCTTCATAGGAATAGGATTCAACGACAAGACGTTCATCTAAATCCAAAGATAAAGCCGATTTTTTCCCGTTTAGTTCTGCAAAAAACAGCTCGACCACCTCATCGGTATATCCGGGCGAAGGAAGGAAACGGCCTAAATACTCAAAAGTCTTCGCCTCGTATCCTGTTTCTTCTAGGAGCTCTCGCTTGCCCGTATCCGCCGCATCTTCACCCACCTCACGCATTCCAGCTACAATCTCTAAACAAAGAGACTCCACCGCTTTGCGATATTGTTTCACAAACAAAAATTGCCCCTCCTTCGTCCGGGCCAACACCCCCACGCCCCCGGCATGGCGAACGATATCCCGCTTGGAGTAAGAGCCGTCTCCGAGTTCTACTTCGATGCGTTCCACATCGAATACAATGCCTTTTAATAGCGTTTCTTTACTTAAGGTTTTTTCTTCTAAATTCATAAATGTCGGATGACACAAGGGAAAGCGTCTTGCAAACCTCTTTGTGAGTGGAGCGCTGCCTGCCAAGCGGCAACGGAAGATGCAACCTAGCAGGTGGCGCTCCTTCCCTATATGGCAGTATGAGTATGCTTTTAAAACTTATGAGAATGAAAGTTCTGAAACGCGGACGCTAAAGCTGTCCTTTATGAAGCCTGCTGAAATAGGGTACTCTGAACGAATTCAGTAATGTCCTTTTCTTGGCCCATCGGCCCACGCCCATGCGGTTCTAAGCACCGCATCCAGATCTTTGTATTCCGCTTCCCAACCCAACAACTCTTTTGCCTTTGCTGGAGCAGCAACTAACTCGGGCGGATCGCCTTCGCGACGTTCGCCGATTACCACGGGGATAGTTTTGCCGGTGACCCGTTCAGCCGCGGCGATGAGTTCTTTGACGGAGACGCCAATCCCTGTGCCGAGGTTGCACTGGAAGGACTCTGCGCCTTCGGCCAGTTTATCGATGGCTAAAATGTGAGCGCGGGCCAGATCGTTGACGTGAATGTAGTCGCGGATGCAAGAACCGTCGGGGGTAGGGTAGTCGGTTCCGAAAATGGTGATGTGTTCCCGAGTGCCAGCCGCGGCTTCCAGGACCAAAGGAATCAAGTGGGTTTCGGGGTTGTGATCTTCGCCGGTCAAACCGTCGAGACTGCAACCGGAAGCATTGAAGTAACGCAGCGCCGCATATTTCAGTCCGTAGGCATGTGAGAAGTCCGCCAAAACCCGTTCCAGCATGAGTTTGCTGGCTCCGTAAGGGTTGATGGGGTTCTGGGGATGGTTTTCGTCGATGGGCACATACTGCGGATTGCCGTAGGTGGCGCAAGTGGAGGAGAAGATGAAGATATTCACCCCATGAGCACGCATTGCATCCAAGAGAACAATGGGGGCTGCCAAGTTATTTTGGTAATACTTTGATGGCTCGGTAACGGATTCGCCCACATAAGCATAGGCGGCAAAATGCATAACTGCACCGATGTCATGTTTCGTAAACAACTCGTCCAGTAGCGGACGATCTCCGAGGTCCCCTTTGATAAAGATGACGTATTCGTCAACGATGGCTTCCGGATGGCCATAGACTAGGTTGTCTAGGACCACGACTTTTTTGCCGTTGGCTATAAGTTGGCGAACGGTGTGAGAGCCGATGTATCCGGCTCCGCCCACCACGAGGATTGATTGATCTTTGTTCATATGTACTTTCTAAATAAATGGTTCTCTAAATCGATATCGAAGTAGCTTAATTGCAGATTTGGTTTGAACTAGTAATGGTGCTTATCGGGTTCAATTTACTTCAATAATGGATACATCGTAATCTGCCGGCGGTTCATAGCCCAGCAAAGTGAAAAGGCTGGCGGCTAGGGAACTGATCCCCAGTCCTTCGCGGTCGGCAATCTGAACGTTGTGTTTACCATCCGGATCATAGAAATAGACTGGTACTGGATTTAAGGTGTGCGAGGTTTTGGACTGTGGAGTACCGTCTTTACCCATCTTGATTGATCCGTCATTGTTGTGATCGTACATTTCATCGGCGTTACCGTGGTCAGCGGTGATCACCAGAATGGCTCCACACTTTTTGGCTTCTTTCATCAGACGGCCGATGCAGAGATCCGTAGCTTCCACGGAAACTTTTACCGCTTGTAGATCGCCGGTATGCCCAACCATATCGCCGTTGGGGTAGTTGATGCGGATCATGTCGTGTTTGCGTCGACGCATGGAATCGAGAACCACGTCGGTGATCTCTGCGCATTTCATCCACGGACGCTGATCAAAGCTTACGTTGTCACCTTGGATCTCCACATAGTCTTCGAGCTCATCGTTAAATTTCCCAGAGCGGTTACCGTTAAAGAAGTAGGTAACGTGTCCAAATTTTTGGGTTTCGCTAATCGCCAGCTGACTTACTCCGGAATCGGCTAAATAGTGACCCATGGGATTGTCGATTTTCGGTGGGGTCACCAAGAATCGTTTAGGAATGCCTAATTCCGCATCGTACTGCAACATGCCCACAAAAAGCACTTCAGGAACCTGACCGCGGTCAAATCTGTCGAAATCGTCTCCGCCATCGAAGGTTTTGGAAATTTCCATCGCGCGGTCACCGCGGAAGTTGAAAAGAATCACCGCATCGCCATCTTCGATTTTGCCCACGGGAGCTCCATCGCGAGTGATGACAAATTCTTTGAGGTCTTGATCCAGTACACCTGGATCATCGGCACGCAATTGATCGACTGCGTCTTGGACGGAGGTGAATTCCCGGCCCTGGCCATGTACATGACAATTCCAGCCGCGCTCAACCATCGGCCAATCTGCATCGTAACGGTCCATAGTGATGTAAAGGCGTCCACCACCGGAGGCGATGCAGTAGTCCGCACCGTCATGGTTTAGCTCAGCCATCAGGTTTTCGATTCGTTCGACATAGCGTTCGGCCGAAACCGGATCTACGTCCCGTCCGTCGAGCAGGGCATGTACACGGGTGGTAGGAAGTCCTTCTTTATGTGCCTGTTTGAGCATGGATTCCAAATGACGAATGTGGGTATGCACATTACCATCGGAAAGCAGACCCATGAAATGGAGTTTACCGCCACTGGCCTTGACTTTTTCAACGCAGGCTCTCCAGGTTTCACCATCGTAAACGGTGCCATTTTCTACGGCGATTTCTACGAGTTTGGCGCCTTGCGCAAATACTCGGCCAGAGCCAATGGCATTGTGCCCGACTTCGGAGTTTCCCATATCCCCATCGTCGGGCATCCCCACGGCGACCCCGTGGGCTTTGAGCTGGGAGTTTGGGACGTTCTCTTTCAGCCAATCTAAATGAGGGGTATGTGCGGCGGCAACCATATCCGATTCGTCACCGGAGCCGATACCTACCCCATCCATAATCGCCAAAATCACCGGACCACGAGGTTTCACTGCATTTGCGAGAGGGTTTAAGTTCAAGGACATTTCAGATACTCCAGAATTGAATGTTCAAAATCGTATCTTCCTTACACAACCAACCCCGCTAGGCAAGCGGGAAGGAATTAGGATTAGGTTCACCATGAAAGAGGATGTCCCAGCGACTAGAAAAGTCGAAGTCACCATGAAGGAACGGAAGAGTGATGGCCAGAATCCTACTCATCGAAGATGACCTCCACATTTTCGATGTGGTGGAGTTTCGGATGGAGGAGGGGCATCGGATGGATTGGGCGACCGATGCTGGGCTGGGCTGGGATTTCTACCAAAAGGGGTGGTATGCTCGGGTGATCCTTGATTTGGGTCCTCCGGGCATTCATGGTCTCGATGTATTTGCGGCGAGGTTACCCTTTAAAAGCCTAACCTGAGGGGGATTAACCATCAATTGCTGGAAGGCGATTCAAACGTCTGAAAGGTCGAATTTAAAACGGATAGGGGGTGGGGACACCCCCGTTCATTCCACAAAAAAGTCCCCTCCGTTTCCGGAGGGGACTTGGGTGGGATTTCCCTTTTGGGTAAAGGAACGTATTAACCTTGGTTGATTCCGCGTCCGCCGATGCCACGTGTGCTATCGACTTTTTTGCCTTTCGGACGCAATTTGCGAACGGCACGACCGGTGGTCCACATTTCGCTCTCGGCCATTTTTGAAAGTTCTTTTTGCAGAACTTCTTTGTAATCTTTACGGCTTCCCATGCGCATGGTACGAGCAGCTTCTTTTCCGGTTTTAACGGACTTATACAGTTCGTTGAAAACAGGCAGAGTTGCTTTTTTAAATTTAGGACGCCAGTCCAAGGCACCGCGCTGAGCGGTAACGGAGCAGTTGGCGTACATCCAATCCATTCCGTTTTCGTCAACCAGACGAATGAGGGACTGTGTAAGCTCTTCTACGGTTTCGTTAAACGCTTCCGAAGGGCTGTGACCGTTTTTACGAAGAACTTCGTACTGAGCTTCCATGACGCCACATAGAGCGCCCATGAGAATGCCACGCTCGCCAGTGAGGTCGGACGTAACTTCTTTCTCAAAAGTGGTTGGGAAAAGAAAACCGGATCCAACGGCAATACCTAGAGCTTTGCAACGTTCTTCGCCTTTGCCGGACGCGTCCTGCGCGACCGCGAAAGAACTATTGATGCCAGCACCGCTGAGGAAATTACGACGAACGTTCAGTCCGGAACCCTTAGGGGCAACCAATAACACGTCGATATCTTCAGGAGGATGGATTTTGGTGATGTCGTTGTAAACTAAACCAAAACCGTGGGAGAAGACCAAAGCCTTTCCGGCGGTCATATATTTTTTCACAGTGGGCCATAGCTGTTTTTGACCGGCATCGGAGATCAAGAAAAGAATGATGGTACCTTTTTCCAAGGCCTCTTCGATATCGAAAAGATCTACGCCCAGTTTCCAGCCATCTTTTTTGGCGCGGGTTTTCGTACGGGCACCGATGATGACGTTACAGCCGTTATCTTTAAGGTTCAAAGCTTGTGCAGGAGCCTGAACGCCATAGCCGATTACAGCAATGGTTTCGTTTTTCAGGGTTTTGCGCGCTTTCGCGAGAGAGAATTCTTTACGGGTGACGACTTCTTCTTCGACACCACCAAAATTGATCATGGCCATAGGGTAGACTCCAGAGGTTAATATAAAGTGAGGTGAGCTCCTTAAAGGGTTCACACCGTTGCGTCAACAAAACAATCGCTATCGATGGGGCTTTGATTGATTTCGCTTTGGGAGTGGTGGAGCGCTGGCACCCTGTTCAGTAAAGTCTAAAGAGCGAAGACGGTTTCTCTAAGGGGTAGAGCAATCAGGGTTGCCGAGAAAAACGCTTTCGATTTCGATACCTATTTCGGTTCCGACCGCATCCGCCATCATTCATCTGGCCTCCGTCATCCTTCTTCCATTGACTATCCTATAATCCTCTCTAATAAAAATCCTATGAAGAAAGCCATCTATCCAGGAACCTTTGATCCGATTACCCGCGGGCACATTGATATGGTTCAGCGTGCCGTGAAAGGATGTGAGCATTTGGTTGTTGGGGTGGCCCGCAACACGCCTAAAAATGTCTGGTTTTCTACAGAGGAGCGCGTGGATCTCGTTCAGGATGCTCTGAAGCATTTGGAAAATGTCGAAGTGAAGGTATTTGAAGGGCTTCTGGTTGATTTTGCCCATAAGGTAGATGCAGGTTTTATCATTCGTGGGGTGCGGGCGTTCTCCGATTTTGAATATGAATTACAAATGGCGTTGATTAATCGAAAATTGGCTCCGGAAATCGAAACTATGTTTTTGATGCCAGCCGAAGAGTATGGATACGTGAGTTCCAGCCGAGTTCGGGAGATCGCGGCGCTAGGAGGCGATATTGGTCGTTTCGTAACGCCTCACACCTTGCAAGCGCTCAAAGACAAACTGAAAACCCGTGTAGAAACCAAAGATACCCCGCGTCGATCTGTCGCCGGAGGATGAAACGATGAAAATATCTCTACACCTTTCTTTAGAAGCCCTTGAAGATGGCCCTTTCTCACTTGCCGGTGATCTTCCTGGAACTTTTTTGGATCTTGAGAATGAATCAAACATCCGCAATATAGGCCCTATTTCCTACGAGTTAAAAGCCGAATTATCCGGAGATGGGGTGCTGGTTATGGGGGCTGTGGGAGCGGATATGGAATTAGAATGCGTAAGAAGTGGTGTTTTTTTCTCGACAAGGGTCGAAGATTCCGCTTTTTTGCGCGACTATTCGATGGAGGATCTGGGCGATAGTCTAGATCTTTCTGAGGATGTCCGCGAAGCTGTAGTGATCCAGATTCCGAACTTTCCGGTTAGTCCGGAAGCTCAAGCGGCAGATTTCGAACTTCCGAAGCTGTCACTGGATCAATCAGGGGATGCGGAATCCGGTGAATCATCACCGTGGAACGATTTAGATCAATTGAATTTATAGAACATACAAACTGAAAGAGGTTACTCATGGCATGTCCAAAACGTAAAACATCGAAAATGAAAAAGAGACTGCGCCGCAGTTCTCACAGCCGTCCTTTGCCTACCATCAATGTATGTAGCGATTGCGGTGAACCCTCACAGCCCCATCGTGTTTGCCGTTCTTGTGGACAGTATGCGGGCCGTCAGGTTCTCACGCTTTCTCTGGACGACTAAAAGCCTCCGTTTTTCGGATGATCATTACTATCGGTCTGGTCTGATGCGTATCGCTGTAGATGCCATGGGCGGAGACTTCGCACCCAGTGAAATTATTCCTGGATGTGTGAAGGCTGTTCGTACCTATCCATCGGTAGAGAAAATCATTCTGGTTGGTATCGAAGACCAGATTAAGGCCCAATTGAAGGCTTGCGATGCGGTTTCAGAAGATCGTATCGAAATTTTTCATGCCTCCGAGATTATTGGTATGGGGGAAGCGCCCGCGATGGCCCTTCGCCGCAAAAAAGATTCTTCGATTACCCGGGCCATCGAATTGGTGAAAAATGGCGAGGCGGATGCCGTTTTCTCTGCGGGAAGTACTGGCGCAATGGTGGCTGGTTCTGCTTTGAAGCTCCGCACTCTACAAGGGGTGAGCCGCCCTACAATCGCAACCGTCCTTCCCACCCAGAAACACCCTGTGGTCCTTTTAGATGCAGGAGCGAATCCTCAGTGTACCCAGGAAATGCTCTCACAATTTGCGGTGATGGGGGATGTATATGCTCGAGAAATTCTAGGATCCAGTAATCCCCGGGTTGGTCTACTAAGCATTGGGGGAGAGGAAGCTAAAGGCAACGATCTCACCAAGCAAACCTTCAAGGTCTTGCAAGCGTCTCACCTTAACTTCGTAGGTAATGTCGAGAGTGAGGATATGTTTGCCGGCGATGTGGATGTCGTAGTATGCGATGGGTTCACTGGAAATATAGTACTGAAAACCAGTGAAGCCGTGGCTAAAGCTATGAAAGCCTGGCTGAAAGATGAATTTACATCTTCCTTCTCTCGAAAAATTGGTGCGCTTCTTTTAAAGCCCGCTTTTAACGCGATCTCCGAACGGACAAGCTCGGAAGCGCAGGGTGGCGCGCCTCTACTAGGTGTGAATGGAATTGTGTATATTGGTCATGGTTCTTCTTCGCGGGTTGCGGTATGTAACGCCATTCGGGTGGTTCGCGACTCGATTCAACATGATATTAACCATCACATCATCGACGACCTAGTGCGATTGAAAAAAACGCAAGAGACTGTTTAAAGGAAAGTTATGGCTATTCAATTATTGGGAACCGGATCTTATACTCCTGAAAAAATTCTGACCAACCAAGACTTGGAAAAGATAGTGGATACCAATGACGAGTGGATCACCACTCGGACTGGTATTCGAGAACGACATATCGCCAGTGATGATCAAGCTACCTCTGATTTAGCTCTTATTGCGGCTCAGCGTGCGTTGGAAAGTGCAGGACTTGAAGCCTCCGAATTAGACCTGATCTTGGTGGCGACCTGTACACCGGATATGGCTTTTCCCAGCACGTCGACGTTAGTTCAGCATCGCTTGGGTGCAACCAATGCTTTCGCCATGGATTTGGGCGCTGCTTGTTCCGGATTTATTTTTGCTTTGGAAACTGCGCGTAATTTCTTGCAGGGGGGGAAATATAATACTGCACTAGTTATTGGCGCGGAAAAAATGTCTTCCTTGCTCAATTGGGAGGACCGCTCTACCTGTATTTTGTTTGGAGATGGCGCTGGGGCAGCTATTATTCGTAACGAAGAAGGAACGGCTGGTGGATTAGGTCCTTGCATTCTAGGGTCAAACGGTTCTCTCAGTAAGCTTTTATCGGTTCCTGCCGGAGGAACCCGCATACCTATTACTTCGAAAGTTCTCGAAGAGCGAAGCAACACCATTACCATGTCCGGTCAGGAAGTTTTTAAGCATGCGGTGGTCAACATGACTAAAACCGCAAAGAAATTGCTTAAAGAAGCGGGTTGGAAACCGGAAGAATTAGCGATGGTAATTCCGCATCAGGCCAATCACCGTATTTTAGAGGCCATTCGAACTCGGGTAGGGGTCGAAAAAGAAAATGTTTTTGTAAATGTAGATAAATATGGCAACACTTCTGCAGCGTCCATTGGGATTGCTCTCGATGAAGCAGTGAAACAGGGGCGCTTGAAACCCGGTGACCGAGCGATGATTCTGGCCTTTGGCGCCGGATTCACCTGGGGCGGTATGCTGTTTGAATGGAGAAAACCCTATGAGTAAGGTCGCTGTACTCTTCCCAGGGCAAGGGGCGCAAGCTGTAGGTATGGGCAAGGACCTTGTCGAAGCTCACCCTGAATCCAAATCGTGGTTTGATCGCGCTTCGGACACCTTGGGATTCGATTTGGCTGAAATTTGCTTTGAAGGTCCTGCTGAAGAGTTGACCCGTTCGGATCGGGCTCAGCCCGCTATTTTTGTTCACTCCGTAGTCGCATACGAACTAGTCAAAGCGCAAACTGGATTTCAACCCTCCGCCGCTGCCGGGCTCAGTTCGGGTGAATGGGCCGCGCTATATGCGGCTGGAGTTATCAGCTTTGAAGATGCCATTCGGATTTTGCGGGTTCGCGGGGAAGCAATGCAAGCCGCGTGCCAAGAAGTAAAAAGCGGAATGGTAAGTCTGATTGGATTAGATGATGCCAAAATTGCTGAAATTTGTAGCGAAACTGGAGTTGAAGTGGCCAATTATAACTCGCCTGGTCAAACGGTGATCAGCGGTTCTGCGGATGCCTGCGAAAAGATTCCGGAATTAGCCAAAGCCAAAGGCGCGAGGATGGCGATTCCTCTGCCGGTTGCCGGAGCTTTCCACTCCAGCTTTATGGCACCTGCCGAATCTATTTTTGCCGATTTCCTCTCTACCATAGAATTCAAAGCCCCATCCTTCCCGGTTTACTCCAATGTAACCGGGATTGCTCACCCGGACGTGGAAGCGATCAAGCGGGATATGCCCCGCCAAATCACTTGTCCCGTTCGCTGGGTAGAAAATGTGCAGGCCATGGCGGCCGATGGCGTGGTAAAAGCCGTGGAATGTGGTCCTGGGAAGGTTCTCAGCGGACTGTTGAAACGGATTGACAAGTCTATAGCATCACGTAATGTCGGCAACTTCGCTTCCTTACAGGAAAGCGTTTATTTTTTAAGTAAGTAAAACTGAATTAGGAAACTTTATGGCTTTGTTAGAAGGAAAAATTGCAATCGTTACTGGCGGTGCTCGGGGTATTGGACAAGAAATCGCGCTCAAATTGGCTGCGGAAGGTGCGGATCTCGCACTTTGCGATGTCAAAGCTGAATGGCTTGATGAAACCAAATCTAAAATCGAAGCCTTAGGGCGTCGGGCGGAAGCCTACGGTGTAGATGTCAGCAACGGTGAACAGGTGACAGCAGGGGTTGCACAGATTGCTAAAGATTTTGGAAAAATTGATATTGTGGTCAACAATGCGGGAATTACTCGTGACGGTCTTCTCATGCGTATGAGCGAAGAAGACTGGGACCTCGTGATGAACATCAATTTGAAAGGCACCTTCCTCATGACCAAAGCGGCTTCCCGCTTCATGATGAAAGCTCGCACTGGCGTTTTTGTGAACATTGCCTCGGTGATTGGACTTATAGGTAATGCGGGACAGGCTAACTATGGTGCTTCCAAAGCCGGTGTGAGTAATCTCACTAAAACTACAGCCAAAGAATTGGCGGGTCGCGGTATCCGCGCCAATGCCATTGCCCCTGGATTTATTAAAACCAAGATGACCGATGCGCTCACCGACGACGTTCGTGATGCGATGCTGGCCGTCATTCCTCTGAAAGATTTTGGAACGCCCGAAGATGTAGCCAATGTGGTTCTCTTCTTGGCTTCGGATCTTTCCCGGTACGTTACCGGTCAAACTCTTTCTGTATGCGGGGGAATGGTCACTTCCTGACCCCTCTTTTTGAAAAATAACACATTAGCCGCAACCTTCCATTAGGAGATAAATATCATGGCTGTAGAAGATAAAGTAAAAGACATCATCGTTGAGCAACTCGGTGTTAGCGCCGACCAAGTTAAATTCGAATCTTCTTTCATTGAAGACCTCGGAGCTGACTCCCTCGACACCGTTGAATTGGTAATGGCATTCGAAGAAGAATTCGGTGCAGAAATTCCCGACGAAGACGCAGAAAAACTCAATACCGTTGGTGGTGTTGTAGATTATCTGAAGAGCAAAGGCATCGAAGCGTAAGTTTCGGAACTTGTTTCTTATAAAACCTCGTCCGGCGAAATGCTAGACGGGGTTTTTTGTGTAATGGAGCGGGGACGTTCCAGTCCCCGTATCAAGGTTCCCGAGATGCGGGAATTGGAACGTCCCCGCTTCATTTCCTCACAAAGTTTGAATCCTACCCCTCACTTCAATACCCCCATCCGAGTTAACCTTTATCACCACAATTTCTCCGGAAGCCGGAAAGATTTTCGTCAAGGCTGTTATCACCACCTGATGGGTGACTACGAGGGTGGGTTTGCTGTTTTCTCTCTCTTTCAACCACTCATGCAGAGCTTCCAACTGTTTTTTTTTGTTCGTTGGTCGCCCAAAGAATGAATTTAGCGAGGGAAGGACCGTCACCTCACCGAGTTGGAATAACTCTGCAGTTTCCCGACATCGACACCATTGGCTACTAAAAATTTCCGCTTCACTAATACCCGCCTTCCGAAAAAGATTACCCATGGCTTGGGCTTGTTTTCGACCTATTTTAGATAAGTTCCTCTGAGTACTACAATCGTCTAATGTAAAAGCGGAAGGGTCCCCAGCTCCTGGAGCCAAGGCATGTCGGATCAGGGCAAAATGACCAGTTTCCTTAAGTAAATTTAAATAAGTGCCTTCTTCACTCTTTAAGGGAAAGAGGAGGCCGGACATCAGAAATAGGGTGCCAGTCCATAGAGACTTCATAAAATAACTTACCTTCAAAATCGTATTTCGCAAACTATCAATTTTTCATAGTCTGATCTCTTAGAACGTTCTAGTACTCGTGTGCCTCGACTGGTATTTATCTAAAAATTGCTCACGGAGAGTCTCTAGACCGCGGTAAGGATGAAACCGTCACAGAGCTTCAGCTCTGGTTTAAACACGATGTAGTTGATCCGCTTTTGCTGATTCAGCGGATTGACCTTATTGCGGAAATACCCGCATAGATTTCCAAAACCACCTTGTGGAAATTTGATACGGTTATCGGGCAACTTACGCCTGAAACCCTTTGCGATTCTCTTCCTGAACCACAATCCCTTTGTTCATATGGGTTCCTTTTTTCAAAGAAATATTTCTTAGTTCAGGGGATGCTTATGTCCTTACGCTTTTTTCAAAGTGTCAGAGTCATGATCCGTTTGTTTTTGCTTTAAGACCCCTATTGAATAGGAAAGGAGATCTTATTTTCATAACTACTTACCCTCGACTATCTCATGCACATTCCTAATCTCTCCCGATATGATAAACCCAATTCTTGGTTCCGTCATTGCGGTACCAGTGGTCTCAAACTTCCTGCCATCAGCTTAGGTGCTTGGCATAATTTTGGTGCACATGAACATAGCTCCGCAAAATGTCAGGATGAAGCCGCTCAACACCACAACGCCCAACAAATGTTGTTTACGGCATTCGATCAGGGCATCACCCACTTTGATTTTGCCAATAATTATGGGCCGCCTGCCGGATCCGCGGAACAGAGAGCAGGACGTATTTTGCACGATGATCTTGGCGCTCATCGAGACGAGCTCCTCATCAGTAGCAAAGCTGGATATGGAATGTGGGAAGGGCCCTATGGCGATGGCGGATCGCGTAAATATCTCATTGCCTCCTGCGACCAATCCCTGAAACGGCTACAGCTCGACTATGTCGATATTTTTTATTCGCACCGACCTGATACGAATACCCCCATTGCAGAAACCATGGGGGCCTTAGATCAGTTAGTGCGGGATGGTAAAACCCTCTACACGGGTATTTCCAACTATAAACCCAAGCAAGTCGAAGCCGCTCTCGCTGCCTGTGACGCAAATGGCTTTGTGAAACCTATCATTCATCAGCCCCGTTATAATATGCTGGATCGCACGATGGAAACAATGGGCCTGTTTAGCTGCTTACAAAACGCAGGCATGGGAAGTATCTGTTTTTCGCCACTCGAAGGCGGTAGTCTCACCGGAAAATATCTGAATGATGACCCCGAAGATTCACGGAAAAACACCGGCAGTGGTGGGCAATTTTTTCGAGAACTCGATGAAACCATAAACCAAAAAGTCCGAGCCCTCAAAAACCTCGCCGAAAGTTGCGGACACAGCCTCACCACCTTCTCTCTAGCTTGGACCTTACGGCCCGGTTACTGTACCAGCGCCCTCATCGGTGCCAGCCGACCCTCCCAAATCGTCGACGCAGCCAAGGTATGCGACCCCGGTTTACTGACAAATGATGTCTGTAGTGCGGTTGAACAGATTCTCAATTCGGGTCCTGAACAGGGGGCATGAGCGATGATGCTTGGGCCCACTTTTATTAGGTAACTGTACGTATTAGGGTAATGATCTCTCTTAGGTAGGATCTGTTTTTACTAGAACCCATTCAGGAGGATTACTCTTTCGGCTTAACCACGTCGGAGAAGCTTCGAGCATTTTGTAACGGGTTACAGAAGGAGGCTGCTTCTTGGTTTTAATTTTTGCGGCCCATGGGTAGTATCTATAAAATATTAAAATGTGGTATTATCTGTGTTTATATTTGAATGAGTGGTTTTATCCAACAATCAAATATTTCTTGTTGTAAAGAAGCTCCCTTTACTTGAATATGCATCCATGTCCACGATTTCCCCTGAAATGACACGCCAATCTGTTGAAACCCGAGTCCGGGCCAAAGTCTATGCTTCCATGGGCTTATCGGTCCCCCGCAAAGTAAATGCACCAAATCCTTTGCTGGTGAATATAAGTGCGCGTCATGCGCATTTAACCCAAGAGGCCGTTGAAAAACTGTTTGGGGTAGGTCACCAACTAACTCCAAAAAAATGGTTATACCAAGACGGCTATTTTGCTGCAGAGGAAATGATCACTCTTGTAGGTCCCCGCAGTCGGGTAATTTCAAATTTACGTATTCTCGGTCCCTGTCGCGATGTAAACCAAGTAGAGCTGGCCTATACAGATGCCATTGCACTGGGGATCCAAAATGTACCCACCCGTATTTCCGGTGATGTCAAAAATTCGGCACCCGGTCTTATTATGGGGCCCAATGGATCTATTGAACTTGAGGAAGGAATTATGCGTGCAGGCCCCCATGTTCATATGTGTCCTGCGGATGCCGAATTCTACGGCGTATCCAATGGTGATAGGATGCGGCTTAAAATTGGTGGTCCTTTAGCTATGACCTTTGACAAGATTCAAGTGCGGGTCGGGGATGGCATCAAACTCGAAGTCCATATTGACACCGATGAGGGCAACGCCTGTAACTTGCGTCCAGACACACCTTGCGAACTTTTAAAAATCTAACTGAAACCCTAACGAGTGGTCCCGCAGTCGTGGGGCCTAACCTGTAAAGAAAGAGGAAACTATCATGAGTGATTCCCTAGGAATTATCGAAACTAAAGGCCTGGCAGGCAATATTGAAGCTAGCGACGCTATGGTCAAAGCGGCCGACGTTACGCTTGCAAAACAAATCCCAATCGGTGGTGGCTACATAACCATCACGGTTAAAGGAGATGTTGGAAGTGTTAAAGCAGCGGTAGAAGCCGGTGCCGAAGCTGCATCACGGGTAGGCGAACTTGTCGCTTCCCACGTCATTCCGCGTCCGCACGCGGATTTGATCAAACAATTTGGTCTCTAAAAAAGGAAACAAAACAATGGCAAAACAAGCATTAGGAATGATTGAAACCGTGGGTCTCACCACATTAATAGAAGCCGCTGACGCAGCCTTGAAAGCTGCAGACGTAACCATGTCCGGTTGGGAAAAAGTAGGTAGCGGACTCGTTACTGGATTTTTCCATGGGGACGTGGCTGCAGTGAAAGCTGCTCTCGAAGTAGCTGCGGAATCTGCAGGACAAATCGGAACCGTTACCTCCATGCAGGTAATTCCACGCCCTCACGACGATTTAAGCGGCCTAGGCCCTTACATCGGTTAATATCGAATTGAAGGAACAGGTATGAAGATCCTCGCCGCCAATATAGGCTCCACTTCGTTTAAATACCGTCTGTTTGATATAGACGGTGAGGCGGAGCGTGTGTTGTCGGAAGGCGGACTCGAGCGCGTGACCGATCATGGAAGCGCGATCGAGGAAAGCTTACAGAAATTGGTAGAGGAAGGGCATCTTTCTTCTATAGATTCACTAGACGCTGTTGGATTCAAAACCGTATTGGGTAAAGATCTCTCCGGCTGTGTGCCTGCAGATGATCTCGTCCTGAAAGCACTAGACGATTTTAAAGAAATTGCTCCGGCTCATAATCCACCCTACGCCGCAGGTATACGGTATTTTATAAATACGTATCCTAGTGTTCAACGGGTGGCTCTTTTTGAAACGGCTTTCTACCAATGGGTTCCTAAAGCGTCCAAAACGTATGCCCTGCCTAAAGCATGGCGTGATTTGGGAATTGAGCGCTTAGGTTTTCATGGGGCCAGTCATAAATACGTAACCCAACGTACTGCGGAGCTAATGGGCCGAGCCGATATTGCGGAACGTGTTGCTGATCTCTATATGAAAGGTCCGGGTGCTGAACCCGACACTCCCTTCCGCACCGTATCGTGTCATATGGGTGGAAGTAGTTCGGTTACGGGTGTGAAAAATGGAATTGCCATCGGAACGAGTATGGGACTCAGTCCCCAATCAGGGTTGCCTCAAAATAACCGGGTAGGTGATCTCGATTCAAATGCGCTTCCTTACGCGATGACGAAGTTAAATATTAGCGTCGAAGAAGCGCTTCGGCAAATAAACAAAGAAGGTGGACTGTTAGGAATTTCCGGAGTCAGTAATGATCTTCGTGACATTATCCAAGCGGCCAAAGAGGGGAATGAAGATGCTCAACTGGCTATGGATGTGCTTGTCGATTCTGCCCGGTCCTACATCGGATCCTTCATGTTTAAAATGGGTGGATTAGAAGCCCTGATCTTTACTGCTGGAATTGGGGAACATAATCCCGTAATCCGCGCCGCAATTTGCCAGAACTTAGAAGGCTTCGGGCTCAAACTCGATCCTGAAAAAAATGCGGCCTGTCACAGTGAAGGCGCTATTCATGCCAATGATTCCACAATTCAAGTCTGGGTTATCCCGACCAACGAAGAACTGGTTATCGCCCGCGAAACCCAACGATTACTGAAAAACTAATTTCACATATCAAATCTTCTATCTCTCAATTTTAATTTACTAACTCAAATTTTATAAACAACCCTACCAAAGGAACAATACCATGGCTCAATCAGCATTAGGAATTCTCGAAACCAAAGGTCTGGCATGTCTCGTAGCAGGCACGGATGCCATGCTCAAAGCAGCAGATGTAACACTCGTAGGCCCCATGAAGAACGTGGGAAGCGGACTCTGCACTGCAATGATCGAAGGCGATGTGGCCGCGGTTAAAGCTTCCATCGAAGTTGGAACAGAAGCGGCTTCTCAAATAGGTGAAGTCGTCAGCATGCATGTGATACCTCGTCCACACGACGAAGTATCTGCTATTCTGCCCCGCACAACCGCTGCCAAGAAGTAATCAATGTTTCTTGCACGCGTAATCGGTCAGGTCGTCTCCAGTAAAAAGGATGAAGCGATGCAGGGGCGAAAGCTTCTCATTGTTCGTCCTATGCTGGTAGATGAATCGAATCCGGCGCAACTACGTCCGGGCTTGAATACCATTGTGGCGGTCGATTCGATCGGTGCAGGGGTTGGCGAAATGGTGATGTTCGTGCAAGGCAGTTCTGCCCGTAAAGTGAAAGGCCTTTCTCCTTGTCCTATCGATGCCGCAATTACCGGTATTGTGGATTCCGTGAATATACTGGGTACCAATATTTTTAAGTCCTCTGAAGAGTAGATATGAATAAACAATTAAGTGAAGATCTCGTTCGTAGCATCGTTGAAGAAGTGATGCATAATTTACAAGGTGGTCCTGCGAAAGCATCGGGTTGCGGCTGTAAATTGAAATCCTCAGCTTCGGGAAACTTAGGTGTTTTTCAAGATGCTGATTCCGCCGCTTCTGCCGCCAAAGTAGCTTTTGGTGAGTTACGGAAAAAAGGCGTCGAAGGCCGTGTCAAGGTTATCGAAATCGTTAAGAAAATTTGCACAGCCAAAGATGTGGAATGGGGAACGCTCGAATTCGAAGAAACCAAAATTGGCCGCCTCGATCACAAAATTGCTAAACTACAAGGGATTCAAAACCTTCCTGGCGTAGAATGGTTACGTCCCTATGGAATGTCTGGGGATCACGGTATATCCATGGAGGAAAATACACCTTTTGGTGTAGTGGGTGCCATTACGCCGGTAACTCATTCCATTCCGACTCTGGCTTGTAATGTGATCAATATTGTCGCAGCCGGAAATACCGTCGTTTTCAATGCTCATCCGGGTGGAGCTAAATGCGCGGTTGCCGCTGTGCGTACCTTCAATGCCGAAATTGAACGTGAATTAGGTATTTCCAATATCGTGACTATCATTGAAAAACCATCGCTCGACAGTTTTAACGAACTCTGTGCCAGCCCAGATGTGAATCTGTTGGTTATTACGGGTGGACCTGGCGTCGTAGATGCCGCGATGAAAAGTGGTAAACGTGCGATTTGTGCCGGACCCGGTAACCCACCTGTTGTCGTGGATGAATCCGCTCGATTAGACAAAGCGGCCAAGGACATTATTTTCGGTGCATCCTTTGACAACAACTTACTTTGCATCGGAGAAAAACAAATTTTTGTTTTGGATAAGGTTTACGATCAGTTCATTTCTGAGTTCAAAAAAGCCGGAGCCTTCCAACTTACATCCGCACAACTTGAGAAAGTTACTGCGGTTGCATTTGATACGTCTGATGGAGCCGGCGGTTGTTCGCACCCTGTTCTGAACCGGGATTTGGTTGGCGCCTCTCCAGAAAAATTGGCTGCCATTGCAGGTGTTCAGTTGCCTCAAGGCACCGAGCTTCTATTTGCAGAAACGAATAAAGATCACTTATTTGTAATTGAAGAACAGATGATGCCTTTGGTTCCGGTTATTCGGGTTCGTGATATTCATGAAGCGATTGCTTTCGCTAAAGAAAGTGAGCACGGCTACAAACACTCGGCCATGATTCACACCTTGAATGTGGAACACATGAGTTACATGGCCAAAGAATTAGACAGCACTCTTTTTATCAAAAACGGAGCCTGTTTGGCTGGTTTAGGTTTGGGCGGCGAAGGCTATTCGAGTTTCTCGATTGCTACGACGACCGGCGAAGGTATCACCACCCCACTTACTTTTACCCGCAAACGGCGTTGTGTAATGGTTGATAACCTTAACTTGAACTAATCGAACAATGTTACTCGCCCGCATAGATGGATCTGCTACCGCCACCATTAGGCACCCTAGTGCCAAAGGTTGGCGTTTGGCGATTTGCCAGCCGATAGATGAAGAAGGGAATGAAATTTCTACCCCGATCATAGCACTGGATAATCTAGGCGCGGGTATGCATCAGCGGGTCATTATCAGTAGCGATGGTGCAACCCTTCGTGAATGGGTAGATGACCCCAAAAGTCCTTTACGGAACATGATTACCCACATCGTTGATGAGGTGCAGGCATGAAAATAGGGCATATTATTGGACGCGTTACCTTCGGTCATAAATTAGAGGCCTATAAAGGAGGCCGTTTCTTTATGGTGATGCCTGCGACCCGCACTGTCCTCGAAAGCGGAAAAACACATCCCTTACCGCAGGGGAATTCACTCGTGGTCTATGACGACCTGGGTGCCGATATTGGTGATTGTATCGCCTACAGTGAAGGGGGGGAAGCTTGTATGGCTTTTTGTGATGAAACCCCTGTTGATGCTTACAACTGCATGATTTTAGAAAACCTATATTACACGCCTCCGGGCGATGGAGACTCCATATGAGCAAATTGATTACGGCAAACGAAATGAAATCTATTCTGGCTTCTCAAGGTCCTTCCGGGGTTGCAAGCGATGCACAGCTTACACCGATCGCGAGAGACCTTTTGAGGGAAGCGAAACGTAACGGCTCAAGTGCTAAAAGCACCGCTTCTACCGGAGCCGAACCTTATGTTCCTGATTATGAGTACAAATGGACACCGGGAACAGATCCTAAAACCCCAGCAGAATACCACGCCTTTTTTGAATCACCCGAAATCCTTACCCTGCGTCAACGCATGGCGGCGATTGGTGAACGGATCTGGAATAAAGATTACGTGGATGGCAATGGCGGGAATCTCACCATTCGGGTTGGCGATAATCTGGTGCTGTGCACACCGACCTTAATTTCTAAAGGCTTCATGAAAGCTGAGGACATGTGTCTGGTGGACATGAATGGAACTCAATTGGCCGGTACCCGTAAACGTACCAGTGAGGTAATGACCCATATCGGGATCATGAAACGTCAGCCCAAAGCCAAATCCTGCTGTCACGCTCACCCTCCTCACGCAACTGCGTTTGCGGTGGCCTCTGTGGTGCCTCCCACCTGTATGATTCCTGAAGCCGAAGTGTTTCTGGGTCAGATCGGTTTAGCTCCTTACCAAACTCCCGGGTCTCCTGAAAATGCAGACACCGTAGGTGAAATAGGTGTGGATCATATGTCGGTTCTTATGGAAAACCACGGGGTGATTACCTGGGGGAAAGATATTGAGGATGCGTATTGGAAAATGGAAAATACCGATGCGTATTGTAAAACCATCTGGATGGCCTCTCAGCTCAATGGTGGAAAGATGAAGAGTATTACCGGGTCTCAAGCCAAAGAATTGATCGGCATTCGTAAAAGCCTTGGCATGGACGATTACCGCGATGAATGGAAGGAATGCGAACTCTGTGACAACGCGGATTTCCGTCCTGGAGTGGTGTGTGGAATCCCTTCTGCACCAGCTTCAAACAGTGGCGAGCAACCCGAATATGATGATTCTGCCGAAGCCCTCGTTCAGCAAATTACTAACGAGATCATGAAGAAGTTAGGCTGACATCTCCTTCCTCCTATCTTCCAACTCCTATCTCCTAACTTCCAACTCCCACAAAACTATGAAAGTAACTATTATTGGCGGCGGTGGCCGCGTCGGATCTAACGCCGCATTTGCGATGCAATGCGCAGGTATTGTTCAGGAAATTCAAATCCTTGATTACAATCAGGATCTTGCCGAAGGCGAAGCTCTCGATTTGATTCATGGCGCAGCTAGCCTCGGTGGTCAGCGGATTTATGCGGGGGATTACGCCCGCGCTGCAGATTCAGATATTTTTGTTATCACAGCTGGCCTCCGCCGTAAACCGGATGAAAGCCGATTGGATTTGATCAACCGCAATGTCGAAGTTTTCAAAGGGATTCTTGAGAGCATGCACCAAGGGGGATACAAACCCACCGCGCAGGTGTTTGTGGTTTCAAATCCTGTAGATATTTTAACCGAACTTGCCGTACGTACGTTGAACCTTCCTTGGCAACAAGTTTACGGATTAGGCACCATGTTGGATACCTGCCGTTTCCGTTCATTAATCGCTCAGGAACTAAATCTAAATGCTTCACAGATCTCCGCATTGATCCTTGGGGAGCATGGCGACAGTATGATTCCGGTTTGGTCTTCCGCGACCGTGGGTGGACTACCTTTGTCCGGACTGAAACACGTGACTCCTGCTCTACAAAATCAACTCTTTACCCGTACCAAAGGTAGTGGCGCGGAAGTGATTCGTAAGAAAGGTGGAGCCGGTTGGGCCGTAGGCGCAACCATCGCTGAGACCGTACATGCCGTTGCACTTGATAAGAAAGCCCTTCTGCCAGTAAGTTCACAGCAACACGGTTGCTACGGACTGCGGGACATCAGTATTTCCGTTCCTACCATCGTAGGACGAGCAGGAATCATTGACCATGTAGAGATCAACCTCTGGCCAAAAGAAGTTCAAGGCCTTCAGTCCTCCGGCCGTGCACTCAAAGAGACCTTAAAGTTGGTTATCTAAGGTTTTCCGAAAGTCGGAAATCTTCCAAACCCCTGTTCCGTATCGCGGAAGAGGGGTTTTTACATAAAGGGTCGGGTCCAGCCTCCGAAGGCTTTCATTAATCGGGCTTTGATGATTCCGAAAACGTCATGGACCATTGGAAACTGACCCACATCCTCGTAGTGTTGATGAAAATCAGGGTGGCGTGAGCTGGGAAGGGGTTCGTAACCGGGTTTGAGAACAAAATTACTGGTGTAGGGATAAGGCCAGATATCGAAGAGGGGAAGTAGGTTCGAGATGCCTCCCATGAACCCGCTCATGTGGGAAATCAGGTTCTCGCTTTCATTCCGTTTCCCAACTACCCAACTGTTGCCATGAGTCATGTCATTGAGAATCTGGTCGCGTAGGATCCGGGCGAAGTCTTGATCGTAAACGAGGAGTCCGCACTCGGTATTAAGCTTAGAGGAGCGGGGGTCAAAATTATGAGATCCGATTTGGGCAATTTGGTCATCCACGACAAAGATTTTTGAGTGAAGCGTCAGTTTAGGTCCATGGGCAAACATACTTAAGAAAAGAGGATGGACTAGTGCTTTTTGAATCTCCGCAACCGGGACCTTGACGAATTCTGGGTAGCTGGGAACCATGGAAAGTAAATCCTTAGGGTAAGGAGAAAATTCAAAAATCTCCAATTCCATTTTTTTATAGAGCTGTTTACGGTTTTTGTAGGAGACCCCGTAAACCACTTCGTGATCTGCGGCGGCAAGGCTATTGCTGGATACCCATACGTTAAGGTCCGGATTTTTCTTTCGCAGACGTTTTAAATTTTTATAGCTACCCCGCTGATAAATCAGATAGGGGGTTTGGAAGAGCACCCGATCTTCTGCGGAGTACACGGCTTCCTTCATGGCTTCCAGAAAAAGGTCGCTTCGATTTTTTTGTCCCCAATGAAATTTTTCAGGAGGATCCCAATAGAATTCCGCATGTTGCACATTCATGAATTTCAGATAGCGATGACTCGTTTTCAGATCATAGGCATCTGCATGTTTAACTAGCTGCTGGATCTCTTTGATTTCCTGGGGGGGAGAGTGGATTAGCTTTGTATCGGGGGGCAGAGGTAATCGGGCTTGAACATCCTTAAATTGAGTTAAATAAACCGAATCTTCATGTTCCCAATAGGCCTCAAACATGTAGTTCATTTCCACAACCGAAGGACCTGTTACCAACACATCGGTATCTTTAAAGATCATGGTGGAACTACGGTCGAAATAGTTATTTTCATAATTCCGCCCGCCGACGACCCCAACTTTATCATCTATCAAAAGTAGTTTGTTGTGCATCCGTCGATTGAGACGTCGCATTTTTAGAATCAAGGATTCTAGTTTATTTAAGGTGAGCGGTTGCGTATATTCCGACAGAGGGCGGAAGACTGCAATTTCAAGAGAAGGGTGGGTAACCGCCATTTCAGCCAGTCGGGTATTTCCACTGATGGGATTGAGAGCATCTACCAGAATTCGCACATGGACCCCACGCTGTGCCGCTTGTTCAATTTCTTGAAAAATCACTTGGGTAACTTCATCTTCTTTCCAGATGAAGGTTTGAATATCAATACTCTCAGTAGCAGAGCGGATGAGGTGAATACGGGCAAGCAGAGCCGCTTCGCCAATATTCAGTAATAGTACGTGATGTTCCGAAGGTGCCCGTTCCGCCTGGTCTAGATAGATCGACTCAATAGCTTTTTCACCAGATTTCTCCGGTGCAGGTAAAGAAAAATAAGAGAAGTGGGTTGAAGAATCCTTTTTGGGAATCTTGTGACACCCGCTTCCTAAGAGCAGGAGTCCTGGGAGAAGTAGTAGCCAAGGTTTAACCATGAAGTGTCTTGAAAAAAAAGGGATTGGGCGAATTATCCGTTTTGCCAACAACCGATTTTCTCGATCTCATCAATATGTTGCAGGAAAAGGTCCAACAAGTTAGGATCGAATTGGATACCAGATTTATTTTTGAGTTCCTCTACCGTAGCCGTCACGGGAATAAATTCCTGATACACACGATTCGATCGCATACTGTCATACGCATCTACCAGGCTGAATAATCGTGCCCCTAAAGGAATTTTTTCCCCTTTAAGCCCTTTTGGATAGCCGGTTCCGTCATAAGACTCATGATGATGAAGAATGATTTCACCAGGCTTTTTGAGGAAGGGATGATTGGAAACAAAATTATGCCCGATAAGGGGGTGATGCTTTATGATGGTCCATTCGGAATCGGTAAGTTTCCCTTCTTTATGAAGAATAGCCTCCGGTATGGCCATCTTCCCAATGTCATGGAGCTGAGCTCCACGAACAATATCCATTTTTTCATTTTCGGGTAGATCAATGTACTGCAACAGATATTTCGTAATTCGAGTCACCCGGATGCTGTGCAAACTGGTTTCAATCTCCTTGGTTCCAAGAATCATAGTAAGCATGTTCACTAGCTCGGATTGTTCTTTCTGAAGTTCAGCCTCCAGAGACGAAATTCGTTCTTTTAATTCAGCAACGTCATGTTGTGGAAAGGTTTCGTTGTCGGACCATCGGGTTTGGTCCGCTTCAACGTCAAGACTCCAAAGGGTCATTAGGTTACGTCCTTTTCTTTTTGAGGTGTACAAGGCATGGTCTACCCGATCTATTAAGGTTCCGAAGGGGATCGCTTCGCCGGAGGGATCATGAATTACGGCACCAAGTGAAAGTGTTAATTTTTGCTCTGGAGCGGAATGGATCTTTATCTTGGATTTCACGGCTTTTTGAAGTTTTTCGGAGAAGCAGGTCAGGTCTTCTTCGGTTTGAAATCCTAATAAAAGAAGAAACTCGTCACCGCCCATTCGAATGACACGATCCCCTTTAGAAACATTCTTGCGTAAAAGATCAGCTAATTGAATCAGGCAATTATCTCCTTCACGATGCCCGTAGAGATCATTAATATTTTTAAAATGATCGATATCCAGCATCATGACGGAAAAGGTATGCTCGGTCTCGTGATAAAGTTCGCATTTTTTTGCGAGTTCTACATCCATAAACCATCGGTTGTAACAGCTGGTTAACGGATCTTTGATGAGTAAATCGTGTGTCAGCTGTACGGCTTGCAAGCCAGTGCTGAAGTGTTGAATAAGGAAATCTAAAGCGGCAATTTTTTCCGGAGAATCCGTGAGCTCTTCTTTTAAATCCAGCATCAAAATACCTAACCCGGTTTGATCGGACATAATAGGGAAGATTTTCCACTCGTTAAGTGTTTGAACGTTCGCCGAAGACGTAGCGGGCTCTTCATAAAAGATGTCGCAACTTTCGTGGTCAACCTTTTCATCCCGTAACTCAAAGTAGGAAGATTTGAGGCGGGAGATAATTTTTTCCAAGGAGGATTCGTCTAGGCGCACATGTAGATGTATGACTAGGGTCCAATCCGACTCATATTCAGGAGTTAAGACGGCGGCGCCTTGATTGCCGAAAATCCCCGAGAGACCTTTCGTGAAAATTTTTAACATTTTCTGCTGATCAATATCTCGGAAGCTCGCGTCAGACATGTCCTTAATCAGCGACCATTCTCGGGGAAGAGTGATGGGCGATGTAGAATCACTTAAAGAGGTGGATGAGTAAGTAAAGGTTGTCATTTCCTATTAAATCTCGTATTATTAATATAAAGCAATCGAAATCGTACCTTTGGATAGGTCGACGTGGGATTTTATTTAGACATGAAATTAAGACTTAAAAAACCTATGTGGACAGAAAAACGGGATTCAGTTCGGCTCGAACTGGAGTTCCCTGTATCTTTTTATGCAATCGAGACCAAATTTCGAGTTTTTAAGAAAAAGCCTGCGTCGCTGGATGCGCTCATGGTGAAACCTTCAATGAGAGGGTTGAGGCTTATTGGGAAAATGGATGTTGCCCAAGGGACACGAATAAAAATTCACGTAGACATGACAACCTTAGGGTATAAAAACTCGTATGAGTTGCTTGGGGATGTGATGTGGTCCGACTATTCAGGGAAAACGAAAGCTTATGAACAAGGTGTGAGTCTGTTAGATAGTGGTGCGGATGCGGAAGCTTGGCAGAAATTTCTTCTTGGCCAGCTTAAAAGTACGGACCGTCAGGCCAAATAGCACTCCACGCAGGCTAAGTAATGTCTTATCTTCTCACCCTGGCTGTCAAAAGCATCTTTACCTGTACATCCCGCCGAAAAGCTACGGCTTCGGCAGAAAAGATGAGGCTCTTTTACATGCACTTAGCACAAGGGGTGGACGAGGCGGTGGGTCGGCGAATTGTCGAAGTACCCTCGATGCCCGGAGTAGATGAGGATATGCGTAACTGGTCTTTTTATATGATTCTTGAGCATAACACCATTGTGAACCAGTCGATCACAGCCAGCATGCGGCAACTGGCACGTGGTGAGAGCTTACACGATGAAGCACGTATAGACCTGAAGCATGATGTCCTGCCATCCTTAAATCCCGGACCTGAACAAGTCGCCTTGTTTGACCAATCGATAAAAGATCATCTAACTACCGTGAAAACCTTACCCACTTTGAGGGGAACTTCCACATCCCCACACCCTTTGTTCGGAGAGTTCGATGCGCACTTTTGGCATTGTCTGTTTGCCTTCCACCTTAAATTGCACCTGCACCAAACCAAGATGGTGTTGCAAAAGAAGTGAACGGGTGTTCTTATACTACAAAAAAACTAGTCTAACTTATTGGGAAATAGTTTGAATGAATTGAATCTTAAAAATAGTCAGAATATAAAATCAACCTGCTATGGTGTTTCCGATTCACTCCAAACCATTTGGTCAGCTAAGACGCTATATGCAAAAAACAACATACATCTTTAGTGCCCTCGGGACGTTAGCGATCTGGGTAATCGCAGCATTCCTTATTTTTTTTCACGTGGTCATAGTGAGTTCAGTAGTTGACCTCCTCGTTGTGATGTTGATCTTGTTTCATGCGACACTCTCTACAGCTGCGATCTGGTGGGTGCCTGAGGTGCTTCGAGGCCTAACCGACCGCGTTTGCGCATCCGATCCATCAACTCCCGCATCCGAGACTTTGATATCTTCTCTCCCCGTGAAGCATTCAGGCCGAACCATCTGGTGGAGGCTAGCCTTCCTCTCGGCAGTGCTAAACGTTATAACAGTTCCCGTGTGGATATCGTTGCACTTCGGAAATTTCCCTGAGTCATTCCCCATCTACCTTGTCGCGCCTATGTTTGGGGTTCTTTGGATGCCGGTGGTCTATTTGTCAGTCTTTACGTTGTGGCACTGGCGCACCCGCTACGCAGGGCGACGCCATCTTGGGTGGCTGATTCTCTTTGTCATCACGAGTTGGCCAGTATTCCAGAATCTTCCAGGATCGGTCTTTGTCGTATTGGCTTATTTTGTTGTACACCTTATTCCTGACGCTCAAGACCGTGGAATTTATGCCACTCCGCATTTAATCGAAGTGCCACGACCTGCCTCCCCACTTCCTCAAGGTTACCAACTAACTAAGTCCGCTTGTTTTGTTTTTGGTTGGTCACTGGTTTTTGGCGGCATTCTTTGCGCTGCTGTCACATGCTGGGTCGCTTTCGTAATCTGGAACAGTTTCCAGTACACCATAGCTAACGAAACAGGGAATATACTTTCGGAGTCCATGACTTCCGCTCTCTGGGTGGCCGCCCAAGTAGCTAAGATAACCAGTGTAACCTGTCTGTTGTCGGCTCTAGCTGTTGCAGTTGGTGCCGTGCTGATCCAGGTTAGCCAGCGGTTACGTTGGCGACTGCTCGATGAACTAGGACGACAAAAACTCCTGAAAAGCATGCAGCCACTTACTCCATCGCGACCTTCTGAAGGTGCGCCTTCGGGTGGAGGATGAGTATCACCACTGGAGTAAATTTTGAAATTTAACATGACAATTAAGAGAGGTCTGTGGCTGCTTGGAGGGTCGTTTCTTCTTTTACAGGTTATGCCTTTTCTCCCTTTTCCATTCGTAATACTCCAACTGCCGGGAAGCTTGGTAAGACACGATTTGCTTGTAAGGGACATTAAGCAAACTGTACCGTATGTAAGTGAATTTTCTCAGCTTTATTCGTCTTCGCACGAGGGGGTTTCATATTATACTGGGTGGTACGGCAGACCAACATGGTATTCGGATGTAAAACTGCACGGGAGATATAAGCTTTCGATGCAAACCGAACTGAAATTGAATAGGTTATCCACAAAAGCCATCGGCTGGGAGAAACCCTCTTTTTATATTTATGAGATAGAGAGCGTTAAAATTCTAAGCGATGGACGAAAAATGATCAAAAACGGAGAAAATCATATGCGCTTCTCGGCCGACAAATGGGATGTATTGGTTGAATCAGATGGCGATCTAAATTCAATTGGGTACACGGTAATAACGGCTAAACCCATTCATGGCTTTGATGACAATGAGTCCGATAACTGAAAGCATCTAAACGGGAACATCAGTATGAATCAGTGTTCATCAGTGGTTTTAAAAAGCATAGTCATAGAGAGAGCTGCGAGCTCTTCAACCTTACGTTTTTTAGAGAAGTAACCCTTTAAGTGGGTAAATTTCCTACCTGAAATAAACTCTGAATTTCGTAGGAACAGTCTTCAAACACCTGATCGAACCCGCCCGTGCCGTCGATGGTTTTTACACCGTGTTGCTGTTCGTATTTTTGGATCACGGGCATGGTTTTCTGCTCATGTTCCTGTAACCGTCGCACAATCTTTTCGGTGCTGGTGTCGTAGGGCATGCAGCTATCAGTGCGACTTCGTTTTGCGAGACGTTCCATAAGTTGGAGCATGGGAACTTCGATTTCTAGAATTTTGGAGATGGAGCATCCGTGCTTCATCAAGAGACCGTCGAGAATATAGGATTGAACCAAGGTTCTGGGAAAGCCTTTGAAGATAAACCCACGGGCGTCTTGGCTAGAAGCAATTTTCTTTTCGATCAGTGGAATCACGATTTCATCCGGCACCAATTCTCCACTTGCGTAGAGCTCGGCAACCTGTTTACCAATATCTGTTCCCGCATCCATTTCCTCCTGAAGCATTTTTCCGGTGGCTACAAATTCGAGTCCAAATTTTTCGGCTAAGGCCCGAGCTTGGGAGCCGCGTCCGGACCCGGGATAACCAAATACTACGACGCTCACCGGTTTTTTGGTGTATTGGGATGCTGCGATTCGGGTGACGTCTTCCTGAACGTCATCGATGGTTCCGGTACCCTTTACATCAAAGCGAACCCCTTTTTCGGCATAGAAATCGAGCACAGGCAGGGTTTTATCATGATACTCTTTGAGTCGATTTCGAATCACGACCTCATTATCATCCGAACGACCGGAAGTTTTGCCTCGCTCCAGTAGTCGGCGGACGGATTCTTCTTCAGGTACTTCCAGATTGATCAGGCAATCCAGTTCGCTATTGAGTTTGTTCATCAGGCCTTCCAAGATGTAGGCCTGAATGGTGGTGCGAGGAAACCCATCGAAGAGGAATCCATTCGCGTTAGGGTTTTCGGTAATGGTTTTTTCCAGAATCTGCACGATAATTTCATCGGAGACTAAATTTCCGGAGGCGATAATGTCTTTAGCTTTTTGGCCTAAAGCACTTTCGGCTTTTAATTCTTTGCGGAGCAGGTCTCCGGTAGAGATATAGCAGAGGTTGAAGCGTTCAACCAATTGGCGGGATTGAGTGCCTTTCCCAGCGCCGGGTGGTCCAAAAAGTGCGATATTTAGCATAAGAGTTTCCTGGTGTTGTCTAATTCTAATCATGAACATCTGCCAATGTAAAGACACACGGACCCATACGGAGAAACACGAACGCTAAGGTGTCCGTCCGCGTGGGTCGGTGTAGGTCTGAGTCTTTCTGTTTGTGCGTATCACCGTGTTATGTCTTTATTTCCTTCACTATTTGTAAATGTGTTCTAGGGTTCATCTATGAAATTATTCTTCTCTTTTTTGTGTATGGGCTTGTTATGGAGTGGCTGTGGGCCTGAGGCTACCGGGCCTAAACCCTTGGTAGTCGGTATGGAATTGGCTTATCCGCCTTTTGAAATGACCGATGAACAGGGGGAACCCACTGGGGTTAGTGTGGATATGGCAAAAGCGCTATCTGAGTATATTGGGCGTCCACTCGAAATACGCAACATGTCCTTTGACGGTTTAATACCTGCTCTCAAAACCGGATCGATCGATGTGATTATCAGTTCCATGACCGCAACCGAGGAGCGTGCCAACTCGATCGATTTTTCCGACCCTTATCTGCACACCGAATTATCCTTGCTTACCTCGAAAGGCTCTGGGGTTGAATCGGTTACGGATTTGAATCAGGAAGGGCGCATGGTCGTGGTCAAATTGGGCACCACGGGCCATGTGTATTCCAAGGCGAATTTAGACAAAGCTACGCTTAGGGTACTAGAAAAAGAAAATGCCTGCGTGATGGAAGTGGTGCAAGGCAAAGCCGATGCCTTTCTCTTTGATCAGTTATCCGTATATCAAAATGCGAAACGTCACCCTGAAACGACCAAAGCTATTCTCGCCTCTTTTCAGCGCGAATCCTGGGCCGTCGGCATTCGGCAGGGGAATGATGAGCTGACCGAACAAGTGAATGCCTTTCTTTCTGAGTTCCGTGAACAGGGCGGTTTTGAAGCGTTAGGTGAAAAATATTTAGGCGATTTCCAACGCGGATTTAAAGAGTTGGGCATCCCCTTCGTTTTTGATCCACCCGCGCCTTGAGGGTTCGAATGAAGTGGCTGAAAAATTCCCGATGGTTGGGGCTTCACCTTTTGATAGGTACGGTTTTCTTAGCTGCAATTTGTACCTTTGCCCTGCAGTCGGTCGCCTATCAATGGGACTTTGAAGCGGTCTGGGCCTACCGAAGCAAATTCTTTTCCGGTTGGTTGGTCACGATAGGGTTGGCTTTAGCTTCCCTCGTGCTGAGCACGATATTTGGTTTGCTCACAGCCTTGAATCGTCGGAGCCCTTGGATGCCGCTCCGGGCATCGGCCATCCTATACACTGAGCTAATTCGGAGCACGCCCCTACTCGTTCAAATTCTTTTGCTCTATTACGGCATAGCCAACGCAGTGGGATTGCATAATCGATTTGTGGCTGGGGTGGTGATTCTTTCGTTGTTTGCGGGTGCCTATATCTCGGAAATTGTTCGGTCGGGGATTGAGGGAATTCCGCAGACCCAACTCGAATCTGCCAAATCCTTAGGATTTACGCCTTTTCAAACCTATCGCTTTGTCATTCTGCCTCAAGCCGTTCGTCAGATTCTGCCTCCGATGACTGGACAATTTATTTCACTGATCAAAGACTCTTCCTTGTTGAGTATTATCGGGGTGCAGGAATTCACCTTGAGTGCCCGCGAAATAAATTCGTATACCTTCAGCACCTTGGAATCCTATTTACCCTTAGCTCTTGGATATTTAGTTTTGACCTTGCCGCTCTCGATACTGGCTCACGGACTGGAAAAAAGGATGAGCTATGGATCTTGAAATACGAAAACTACGCTTAGCATTCGGCGAAAAAGATATCCTTCGCGAGATGGACTTGCCAAAAATCTCTGGAAATATTCTCGCACTCATTGGTCCTTCCGGAGGAGGGAAATCCACCTTGTTGCGAGTGTGGGGAGGTCTCCTCAAGCCGGATGCGGGGGAGGTGCTTATTGATGGAGAGCCGCTGCCAACTTCAGAAAAAAACTCACGCCTTTATCGGCAAAAGATCGGTGTGGTTTTCCAAAACTGGAATCTGTTTTATCATCTCACAGCTTTGCAAAACATCATGTTACCTCTCACCGAAGTTCAAGGCGTTTCCTCCGAAGACGCGGAGCAAACGGCCATGAGCCTATTGGACCGATTCCAATTAACGGAGCACGCGGAAAAACGTCCCCATCAACTCAGCGGAGGGCAACAGCAGCGAGTGGCTATTGTTCGGGCCCTGGCCATCAATCCACGTTTCCTGTTGTTGGACGAACCCACCTCTGCTCTGGATCCCGAAATGGCGGCTCAAGTCTTGGAAATGATTGAAGAGGTTGCAGAGCAGGGAACCCCCGTGATTCTCGTCACTCATCATGTAGCCTTTGCCAGTCGCGTATCGGACTATGTATTGTTTCTTTCGGAGGGTAGGATTCTGGAACATGCACCCACCCAAGAATTTTTTGAAAACCCGAAGACGGAGATCTGTCGTAAATTTCTGGAAACCGTCTTGAAGATGTGAGTTTCATCCACTGATGGACACAGATGAACACTGATAATTCCGAACCGATGTATAAGGCTGAATCCCATCAGATCGTTGGGTGTGCTATGGAAGTGCTGAATGAATTAGGTCATGGCTTCCACGAAAAACCTTATGAAAATTCTTTGGTTGTGGAGTTTCGGTTGCGGGGAACTCGTATTGAACAACAGCGGCGGTATGATATTTTTTACAAGCAGGAAAAAGGTGGGGATTATATCCCGGACCTGATCGTATTTGGCAAAATAGTCGTGGACACAAAGGTGATTGAAAAGATAACCGACAGAGAAATAGGCCAGATGATGAATTATCTCAAAATTACGGGTTATCGGCTTGGTTATATTCTGAACTTTAAAAAGCCAAAACTCGAGTGGAGAAGGGTTGCGAAATGAATATCAGTGTTCATCAATGTCCATCAGTGGTTAAAAACCCAAAGCTAGAAACCTGTTGTCGGGTTTTAGAAACCGTCTTGAAGATGTGAGTATGAAGCGCTTGCTGAAAACCATCCTATGGACGCTTCTGATTGCCTATGTTGTCATTACGATCTTAGGGCAACTGGTTCACAACCGAATGCTGTTTTTCCCACCCCCAACCAGCTATCAGGCAGGGGGGCCCATTCAGTTGATTCCCACAAAGGCTGGTGGTCAGCTTGCGGTTTGGATGCAGAAAAATGAAGCCGCGGACTACACCATCCTCTACAGCCACGGAAATGCAGAAAGTCTTGGAGAAGTGGCCTTCATCTCACAGATGTTTGTGGGGCAGGGCTTCTCTTTTGTGGCTTATGATTATAGTGGCTATGGGCTGAGCTCTGGTGAACCAAGCGTGAAGGCTACCTATCGTGATATTGAAACCGTGTATCAGTTTCTTACGGAAGAGCAGGGGGTGGACCCTGCAAAATTGATTCTGTTTGGTAATTCGATTGGTAGTGGACCCAGTACCTACTTGGCCACAAAAAAACCGGTAGGCGGGCTGATTTTGCAAAGCGCGTTTACTTCGATTTACCGAGTAGTGACCAAAGTGCCTATTTTTCTGGGAAGTCCGTACCCAAGCTTGAAACGTATTCGATCAATCGACTGCCCCTTAGTCGTCATTCATGGAACCGCGGATTCGGTCATCCCTTTCTCTCATGGCGAACAGCTCTACGAAAAAGCGAAAGAGCCCAAAGTGTTCCATCCAATGGAGGATACAAATCACAATGAAGTATTTCTGTTTGCGGGTGAAGACTATTGGGCGGCGATTTCAGAGCTTTTTCAAAGCGTCCGAGCCCCCAGGTCCCAAAGCAGGTAAGGTTTAGCTTTATCGTTGCAGATTCCCCGTGTCAGGATAGAGTAATACCTAATGACTGATAAAGACAATGACCAGAAATCCGACGATTCAAAAAATCCCTTTGAGGACATGCAGCGCCATCTGCAGGAAATGTTTTCGAACGCAAATATAAACGTGGTTCCTACAGGATTCGGCTTTCAGGAATCTGCCCCTCCCGAAGAAAAAAGTCCCGAACCTCCTCCTGCATCGGAAGAGGGCGACCCCATGGACGTGATCCGGAATTTCTTTTTTAAACCTCGTGATATCAAAGATGATTTGGACCGGTTTGTGATTCGGCAAGATGAAGCCAAACGTGCTATGGCCGTGGCCGTTTGTGATCATTACAATCATGTTCGCCGCTGTTTGGAAGATCCTGATTTGGCCGAAAAAACCTACATGAAGCAAAACGTTTTGCTGCTGGGACCTACCGGGGTAGGTAAAACCTACCTCCTGAAAACCTTGGCCCGATTGATTGGGGTCCCCTTCGCAAAAGCAGATGCAACCAAGTTTTCCGAAACCGGTTATGTGGGGCATGATGTAGAGGATATGATTCGTGATTTGGTCCGCACCGCAGACAACGATGTCGAGCTAGCCAAATATGGGATCGTTTACATCGATGAAATCGACAAAATTGCCGCCTCTGGTGGACAGGGTAAAGATGTCTCAGGGAAAGGCGTTCAGACGAATTTACTTAAACTCATGGAAGAGACCGACGTCAATTTGGTCAGCCAGAGTGATATGATGGGCCAAATGCAGGCTATGATGGAAATGCAACGTGGAGGAAAAGCGCCTCCCCGAACCATGAGCACTCGTCATATTCTCTTTATCGTGAGTGGTGCATTCACGGGAATGAGTGAAATCATTCGAAAGCGGATGAATACCAATGTGATTGGGTTCTCCGCCGGACCGGAAAATGACGAGCTTGAGGAAGATCGTCTTCTTCATCAAGCAACTACCCGTGATTTTGTTGATTATGGCTATGAACCTGAATTTATTGGTCGTTTACCGGTTCGAGTAGCCTTTGATTCTCTGAAAGAAGAGGATTTGCTCCAAATATTGGAACAGGCGGAGGACAATATCCTCAGTAAATATATTGAAGATTTTAAAGGTTATGGAATCGACCTCAAGATTGATCCAAAGGCGCTACGTGAAGTGGCCCGTCGCGCGGAAACGGAAAAAACCGGAGCTCGGGGATTAATGACCGTCCTAGAATCGATCTTACGCGAGTATAAATACGAGCTTCCTTCCACAGCTGTAAAAGAGTTAACCCTCACGGCTGAGATGGTGGCAGACCCCTCGAAAGCGTTGAATCAGCTGATGGGAGATAATGAACACGCCCAACGAGATATCCATTTACAGGAAATAGAAGCCTTTGCCGAACGCTTTGCGGCTCAGCATGGGATTCGATTGAAGTTTCAGAAAAGAGCTGCGGAGGCGGTAGCCAAGAAAGCTGAGGAAAATGGACGAACCATACATACGGTCTGCGATCGCCTCTTCAGGGATTACCCCTACGGGTTAAAGCTCATTCAAAATCAAACAGGTAAAAACCAGTTTTCAATTAGCCCAGCCATGGTGAAAGACCCGGATGGAGCGCTCTCGGAATTGATTATGAAAAATTATCAGGCCGAGGAGAATGAATCTCGCTGAGGCAAAAGGGCACCTTCGGCTGACCCAGGGGGAGGCGACGCTCTTGCCCTCCGTCAAAGTTGCTGATACCTTTGCTCTCCGGTCTTTTGGACTGATGGGGAAGAGTGAGGTCCCTAAGGAATGGGGTGCTGGGCTGTTCTTCCCGAATTGTCGCTCCCTACATGGGTGCTTCATGCGTTTTGACTTAGATGTCTGGTTTCTTGATGCGGAAGGTCAGCCAATGGGCGGTGCTCGGAAATTGAAACCATGGGGAATGGTGGTCGGGCCGCGTGGGGCCAGACATTGTATGGAAATAAGCCCGAAGATTTTGGATTCGCAGGCGAATACAAAATGGGTTTGGTTGGAAGATACAATTCCTTTGGCGTAGGTTTTGGTTTTGGTATTTATCCTAGGGTAGGCTCGCTCCTCACCAACCATAGGCTGTTTGACAAAACGCCTATGGTTGGTGAGGAACGAAAGGCGTTATATCTTTCTCCAAGGCCGTAAAACCGTCGATTACGACCACGATATCGATTTTTGCCCTGAAGGAACCCTTGACCCTGGGCCCGGCTTTGATTAGTGAGAACTCTTCAATAGAGGTCGGTTTTTTGAATTCCGGCCTCTCGTTTTTCATTTGCAGGTAAAAGGACCACAAATCAGATGGCAACCAGAGTTTTGATAGGCGGACAATGGGGTGATGAGGGGAAAGGCAAAATCGTTGACGTTCTTACGGAGCAAGCCAATTGGATTGCACGTTTTCAAGGCGGCAATAATGCGGGTCATACCGTAAAATTTGGAGATCGTAAATACGTCTTACATCTGATTCCGAGCGGTATTCTCCGCGAAGGGAAAAGCTGTATTCTCGGAAATGGCTGTGTAATCGACCCTGCGGGTTTACTCGAGGAACTGGCAGAGGTTCATGCCGGCGGGATTAATACTGATGGTCGTTTGTGGATCTCGGATCGTGCTCATTTAGCTCTCCCGTACCATAAGGCCTTGGATGGAGCTCGCGAAAGTCGCGGTTCGGATGGCGCGGTTAAAATTGGCACCACCAAACGCGGGATTGGCCCTGCATATATGGACAAAATGCAGCGCACGGGCCTGCGCGCCGGCGATATCCTCGAATCGGACTTTGAAGAGCGCTTACGTCAGAACTTATCGGACCATAATCAATTTTTGAACCTTTACGGGCATCCTGAATTAGATGCAGATACGATTGTGCCGAATATCCTCGCTGCGACAGATCAATTGAAATCCATGATCACAGATACCACCGTGATGCTCAACCAAGCTGTATCTAAAGGTGAATCTGTTTTGTTTGAAGGTGCCCAAGGTACCATGTTGGATATTGACCATGGTAGCTATCCCTTTGTTACCTCCAGTAACACAACTTCCGGAGGGGCCACGACCGGAACCGGCGTTCCTCCCAACAAAATTGATGATGTTCTGGGAATCGTAAAAGCTTACACTACCCGAGTGGGTGAGGGGCCATTCCCCACCGAATCATTTGATGACTCCGGTGCCGAAATGGCTAGGGTCGGAGATGAATTTGGTGCCACCACCGGTCGCCCTCGGCGTTGCGGATGGTTTGACGCAGTGGTCGCGCGCTACGCAGTTATGGTAAACGGCATCAATTGGTGGGCTCTAACTAAATTGGATGTTCTTGATGGTTTTGAAACCATCAAGATTTGTGTGGCATATGAATTAGATGGCGAACGCGTAGAGCATCTTCCTGGTAACATTCGGAAGTTTGCCAACTGTAAACCCATTTATGAGGAAATGCCGGGCTGGAACACACCCACTACCCATGTTCGCGCTTGGGAAGATCTACCGGAAAAGTGCAAAGCGTATATCAAACGTTTGGAAGAACTAACCGGTGCACCTTCAGGTTTTGTTTCGGTAGGTCCTAAACGTGATGAAACCATTGTTACACCTTCTGCACCGTCAGAGCTTCAATCTAAAATATCAGGGTAATTGAGCATGCCGCCCGAACTCCCACCTAAAATTCCTCGCCATGTTGCGGTGATAATGGATGGGAACGGGCGTTGGGCAAAGCAGCGGAACTTGCCCCGCATCAAAGGTCATGAGGCCGGTGCAGAGTCGGTAAAAGCCTTGATGAAAGCCTCCCGCGATGCTGGGGTAGAAATAGTCACGATCTATGCATTTAGCGTCGAAAACTGGAATCGACCTGAAGCAGAAGTGAATGGATTGATGACTCTTTTGCCTAAAATGCTCAGCAAAAATGAGAAAATCTTACACGAAAACCAAACTCGTTTACGGGCGATTGGACGGTTGGATCAGCTTCCTCTCAAGACGCGAAAAGAACTGGACCGAGTTTCCAAAGCTACGGAACACTACACCAAGCGTCAGCTGGTTTTGGCATTAAGTTACGGGGGGCGTGCGGAAATCGTCGATGCCGTCAAGGCGATTTCAACTAAAGTCGAGAGAGGGGCGCTATCTGTAGATGCGATTGATCAGGAAACCCTTTCCGAGCATTTATATGCCCCAGATTTGCCTGATCCTGATTTGATGATTAGGACTAGTGGTGAAAATCGACTGAGTAATTTCCTGCTTTGGCAACTTTCGTACGCGGAATTTTATTTTACACCGGTGTTGTGGCCGGATTTCCGAGAGGAAGCTTTTCAAGAAGCTCTCGAAGAATATAGCCGGCGTCAACGTCGTTTTGGGGGAGTGGAAACATGCTGAAATATCGATTACTGACGGGGGGGAGCTTCTTGAGCTTAGTGGCCGCGCTCTATATCTGGGGGCCCACTCCTTTGGTTGCTGCGGTACTACTAGGTATAACGCTTTTAGCCGTTTTGGAAATGGTGCAGATGATGACCACTGCGGGATATCCTGCATTGAAATGGACGTCAGGTGGCTTGGTGTTATTATGGATGGTGGGTGCCTACTTTTCTACTACATCTGAGACTGCTGCTGTAAAAAGTTTACCCACCGTGATGCCGATCCTGTCGGTTTGGGCCGTTACAATCGGGTGTCTGTTTAGGAAAAATCAGTCGCAAAGTTTGGCGAAACTCATGGGTAGTTTCTTAACCATCGCTTATGTAGCAGGCTTGATGCAGTTTATGTTTTTGTTGCTGATCGCCGGCCGAGGAGAGGAAGACGGGAGGAGCTTGTTGTTGTATGCGATTTTGGTGATTAAGTTTACGGACATAGGGGCTTATTTCATAGGTTCCTCGATAGGCAAACATAAAATGATCCCGACCATTAGCCCGGCTAAAACTTGGGAAGGTGTGATCGGAGGAGTGGTAATCGCTACCGGGGTAAGTTCACTATTGCTGTTCTTGTACAACTATCAACTGAGTGGGATTAGCTTCAGTTGGGTCGACGGCCTGGTCCTCGGTTTTGGTTTAGCGGTGGTAGGTGTGGTTGGAGATTTAGTAGAGTCTATGCTGAAACGGGCTGCCGGCGTGAAGGACAGTGGCAGTTGGCTGAAGGGGATGGGGGGCATATTGGACGTGCTGGATAGCCTAATCTTTGCGCTGCCCTTGTTATATATCTATATCTATTGGGGCATGAACGGCTTATGAGCGAGATAGATCGGCTTCTTGAGATTATGCGTAAATTACGCTCGCCTGAGGGCTGTCCGTGGGACCGGGAACAGACTGTAGAAACATTAAAACCTTACGCCGTCGAAGAAGTGTACGAAGTGATCGATGCCATCGATCGCGGGGATCTTGAAGATCATTGCGATGAATTAGGTGATTTACTACTTCAGGTTGTATTCCAAGCCCAGCTCAGAGACGAAGAAGGTGTTTTTAATTTCGGTGACGTTGCAACATCCATTTCAGACAAGCTCGTTCGCCGCCATCCTCACGTTTTCGGAGATGTGAATGTCGCGGACTCAAATGAAGTGATGGTAAATTGGAATGCAATCAAAGAAACTGAGAAGGCTCACAAACCGAAAGCGGAATCGGTATTGGACAAGGTTCCCAAACAATTACCTGCCTTACTCAAAGCGCATGAACTCCAAAAGCAGGCAGCCAAGGTAGGCTTTGATTGGCCAGAGATTTCGCCCGTACTTGATAAAGTCGACGAAGAGCTCGGCGAACTTCGCGAGGCCTTGGCTTCAGGAAATATGGAACACGCCCAAGAGGAACTGGGTGATCTTTTATTCGTTTTAGCTAATGTGGGCCGCCATTTAGGTGGAACGGCTGAACAACTACTCCAAGATGGAAACCACAAATTTCAAACCCGCTTTCGAGCCGTGGAAACCAAAGTGAAAGCCTCAGGTAAAGAAATGTCTGACTGCAGCTTAGAAGAGTTGGACGCGATCTGGGACGAGATAAAGAAAGGTTGATTCGCTGGAGCGCTGGCTTGTAAATCACGCCAAAGGAATGCTGGCTCTGGGTTAGGTTAAATCCGTCTTGAATGGAGCGGGGACTTTCCCGTCCCCGTATCCGGAGAGTTATGGGGGTAAAAAATTATTCCATTTCCCTTAGGCCCTTCAGATTGTTCCATTCATCAAGTTTGGATAGGCCTCGTTTCTTTTCCGATAAATTTCATCATCACAGGATCAAAACCACAGATTGAAACCTTATTGAGACCGTATAACCAAGTCTATGAACGCTTCCTGTCAATACTCAATCTGAACAGGTCCGAGAAAATACGTATATTGGACCAGATGCACCATGCACAAGACAGCCCTTACGGCAACTCTAGGGAATCAAGATTGTGACGACCCATATTGTTGCCCAGCCTGTGGAACCCACCTGTTTGAGACCTCTGAGCCTTGTGGGGAAGGTTTGCCACAGTTTGCTCATAAATGGCCTGTACCCTGGAAACCAGAAGTCCATTCCAGGTGAAGAGTCATGTGATTCCCCTACAAAGCCCAAGATCCTAGTGTTGATCTTCGCGCGTCTGCCAGGGTATGGTCAGAGCGAATCTTCGGTAAAGTAATGAAGAATACCATTAGCATCGAAGGAAAAGAGTATTTCTCTCCGATAACCAATGAAAATTACGGAATGGGCTCCCTTATTCCCCATTTTTACCCCGTAGGTACCCGACCATGCCGGACGCAGACTCAACCCGACGTATAGGACCAGACCCCATGGGGCTACATTTTTCCCTCACCTTCATTTTTTGATTGCCCATATTTTCCGATTCTGTATGTGAAATATATATGCTAATGATTTCAAAACGTACATTTTCTCTTTCTTTGTTATTCGCCATACTTATCTCCTTCGGATGTCAAACGACAGTATCAGCGAAGAGTTTTAATCATGATGGACGGCGTATTATCGCCTATTGGCACAACTGGAATTCCCAGTCGGTTCCCTACCTTCCCTTGGAAGAGGTGCCTTCCGCGGTGAACACCTTGATTATTGCGTTTGCGCTACCGATGGACGCAGGTTCCGCCCGAATGACTTTTGAACCCGAAGTGGTTTCCGTAGAGGCGTTTAAGCGAGGGATAAGGGGGCTTCAAAAACGAGGCACCCAAGTTTTGATCTCTGTTGGGGGAGGCAACCACCCTATTGAGCTGGACAGCGCTCAGGACACCTTAGATTTTGTCTCCTCCATGAAGCGCATCATTGATCGCTACAGGTTTGATGGGATGGACATCAATTTGGAAGGGGTCTCCAAAGTATTGGATCCGGGAGATACCGATTTCAAAAACCCAACCACGGCTAAAATTCTCAATATGATCGAAGCTGTGAAGTCCATTAAGAGCCACTACGGATCCGAGTTCCTTATAACCGTAGCTCCCGAAACCCAGTATGTGGTGACGGGCTACAATAAATATGGTGAGGGCTTTGGTGGCTACCTACCTTTTCTTGACGCTCTGCGAGATCAAATAGATATCATACACATGCAACTGTACAATTCGGGCACACAGTTTGTGTATACCGGAGAAGAGCTCGAAAAAGATCCTATCGTGGCTCAGGGCTCCCCTGATTTTATTGTGGGGCTCACGGAAATGATGATCTTAGGATTTCCAGTAGGAAGAGACAAGGGACAGTATTTCCCGGGCTACGGTGCGGATAAAATTGCCATTGGTCTTCCTGCATCATCCACGTCCGCTTCCGGTGGATCGCTTGGCTTTGAGCAATTAAAGCAAGCTCTTACCTATCTGATGACCGGAGTTGCCACCTACGATACCGCATTGAAACTCCGCCAGCCGGGAGGCTATCCGGGTCTAAAAGGGGTGATGACCTGGTCGATCAATTGGGATCGGGTGCCGGAGAGTGGCCGCTCTGCTTTTGAATTTGTGGAAGGCTCTCAAGAGATTTTAGAACTCTTGGTTCCGGTTGACTGAGCGGGATAGTGCTTCACTTCTGAGCTGGCTAAGTACGCGGAGTATCCCGATGAAGAAGAACCTCGTAAAACCGCATCCGGATACAACTGCGCCCCGGGGAAAGCTCAGGACTTGGGAAAGATGGGGAAGGTCCTAGTTGAATGAGTATTTGACCCGGGCAGGTTTCTGATTTAAGGTAATTCACTATGAAATTTTTACTATACAGCGCGATTTCCTTGCTGCTTTACCTCGTCGCAGCTGAAGCAGAAAGCGAACAACCTGTCAAGCGCCGCCCGAGAATTCGGGTCTATGATCAGGCAACCCAAGTAATGCCTGTGGTGAAGCCCGTCGAAAATACCCAGCAAGCCGAAATGGATCTTGATCGGAAAATCCGAGGTGACATGGAAGCACCTTCTGGCTTACAAAATCCTGTAAATTCCGTTTCGTTTCTCCCGTCGCTGGGCTCCTCATCTTGGAATACCCAAACCTCTGATGAGGAAGACGAAGAAGAGAGTTGGGTTACCCCCATGGATTTTTTGCTTGAGGAGGAGCGGCCCGAAGAGGACGATTTACTCTCGACGGATACCGAAGACACCACGACGGAAGGGGAGATGGAAATTACGGACTGGGATAATCTTCAAAAGACTATGATTGAAGATGCGTTGAAAACAGAAGGTCTGGACCTCACGGAAGAGGAAATGGAAGAAATGGTCGGTGGCGAGGAGGATCAGGATGATGAAACTATCTCCCAAACTACAGGATTGGAAATGGAAAAAATTGCACCTATAGAAGATTTTCAAAGCTCTCAAATTGGAAATCAAGGCTTACGCAATGACAGTTTAAGTTCAGGCCGCTTTGTCCCGATTTTGCGGGATGAACACCAAGTCGCGGGTGAAATTAATCGGCCCCAAATTGATCGCCGTTTTGAGCTGAGTGGTTCTCAAGGCCTGCTGAATACTCTCAAAGATAAGTGGGCGAAACCGTCTGATAGAACTGTAAAGGTATCCTCTTCCCAATTTAACACTAGGGCTTTGCCCACCGAGAGTTTGATGAACAGACCCATTGCGGAACCTCGAGCGTTATCTAGCTTCTCCGCGGGGAATCCTGCGATCCGGTCCCTTCCCAATCCTTCACCTGTACAGGTAGATACCCAAATTCGCAGAAGACAACAACCTGAAGTCCAGACGTCGATACAGCCTAGCTCTTTTCCGAAGAATGATTATAAAATTCGATCTCAATTGGGCGTTCCTCAGGGAATGTAACCCGCGTAATGCGTATAGCACATGTGATTTCATCACTGGACCCTTCTATGGGAGGACTTCCAAAGTCTGCAGTGGCACTGGCTGCCGCGCAAAGCTACTTAGGACATGATACAACCCTCGTATTTTTTGAAGGATCTGATTCATCCGCAACGATCCGAGAAGCCTACGGCAGTTTCCCTGGTTTTGATCAGATTCACTTGTCACCTTTAAAGGCATCTGGAAGTAAAAAGCTTTTACCTTCCGATCTACTTGAGGTACTGGAGTCTTTTAAACCCGATATAATCCACACCCATGGCTTATGGGAGCCTCTTTTGGCACATACTCAACGTTTCGGGCTCAAGCACCACATCCCATTTGTGGTGTTTCCCCAGTCCATGCTTCACCCTTGGCAAGCGAGAAAATATCGCGGTGCAAAATGGTTTCTACAACATGGGTTGGGATGGAAAACACGTTGGAAAAAAGCCGCTTTTATTCACGTCCTTAGCGATGAAGAAGCTACGCATTGGAAGAAGATCGGTATCACGCACACCAAGAAAATACCGAATGGAGTCTTTCCCTCTGAAGACTTGGGGAGCGCAGAACAACTATCCTATCCATGGGCCAAGAACCCTTTCATTTTATCTCTGGCTCGACTCCACCCACAAAAATCACCGGATGTACTCCTAGAGGCTTTTGCAAAAATCGCTTTAGAATTCCCTTCCCTAGGTTTGGTGCTTGCCGGTCCCGATTACGGATTGAAAGACGTCTTAGAAAAACGAATTGATGCACTAAATCTGAAGGACCGAGTCTTTCTCCCCGGGTCGTTATTAGGCGCCGAAAAATGGTCCGCTCTACACGCCTGTCGATGCTACTGTTTGCCCAGTCAAGCGGAGGGATTTAGTTTGGCTTTACTTGAGGCTGCGTTGGCTGGTGCTCCTCTCGTGTATTCCAAGGAATGCTATTTTGATGCCTTAGCCAACGTTGGGGCAGGAGTTCTCTCCAAGGTTGAAGTCGGCGAATTGAGTAAGAGCCTTAAACAGGTTTTGGATCAATCCCCTCGCATGGGTGAAGCCGGTAAGACGCTAGTGCTAGACGCTTACACCTGGGAAACCCTTGCTGCCCGCTTAATCGACGCTTACCAAGAGGTCCTGAGGTGAGGGTTCTCTTGCGAAAACTCTTTTGGGCCGGAATTTGGTTCAGCCAGCTAGGATTCCGATACGACTTGGTGACTGGCTTACGCATTGCACCTGGATTCACTCGTCGCTTTGGGAAAGCTGGCGGTACCTGGCTTCTGCCGCTCGATGCATCCTTAGAAGGAACAAACGTAGTTTCAGTGGGGGTCGGGGAAGACACTTCTTTTGATGAGCAACTGATGAACACCTTTACGCTGAGTATTCAAGCTTTAGATCCTACACCCAAGGCTATCCAACACGCAGAATCTGTTGTCAACAAATACCAAGCCTTTAGCTTTCTCCCTCTAGGGCTTTGGGATGAAGACGGTGAGCAATGTTTTCATGCACCCAAAGACCCAACTCATGTTTCGCATTCCATTGTGGCTCTGCAGGGAGAGGCTCCCGCCTTCACCGCAAGCTGTCTTACTTGGACCAGTCTATTGAAGGAAATGGGTTGGAATCAGGTGTATCTGTTGAAAATAGATATTGAAGGTGCGGAATATAGGGTCCTAAAATCAGTACTTGCCAGTGAGGTTCATCCCGAAATTCTTTGCTTGGAATTTGATGAAACTCATAGCCCTCGTGATGCCAAGTGGAAGCTTCGCATTCGGGAAAGCGTTAAAGGACTACTGGCTGCGGATTATGTTCTGGCAGGGGTAATCCCTAAAGGAAATTACACCTTCGAAAAGCGGAAGCGGAAGGAGGAAAAATGATACATCTTTCGGAATCGGAATGGAAGCAAGCGCGATCCGACTATCAAAGCGTGGTCGGCCCGTGGGTGGAGCGTCGGCATGACCGGAGAAGCCGTGGCGGCAAACATCCATTGGAAGATTTCTTATGGGAGTATTACAGCTTGAGGGGAGGGCGGTTGATGCAGTGGAGCCCCGGAGCAGGGGTGGTGCTTGCAAATGCCACTGAAGACGATTTTCCGGACCGCTATGGATTTCACACAGATCAAGGGGGGAGAGTTCTGGATTTTCAAGCCTGGTTGGATAAACGCCAATCTGGGGTGAGGTGGATTTCAAAGGTATTGAAATCAACCCAAGAACGTCCTCCGCTCTTTGCCTGTTTGGGTTTGCACGAATGGGCGATGGTCTACGAAGAGCAAGATATTCGGCATCCGCAATTACCTTTACGGCTCAGCCATGATGAGACGCGAAAAGTTGTCGAATCTACACCCATTCAATGCACCCATTTTGATGCCTTCCGTTTCTTCAGTGAAAGCGCGCGATCGTTGAATCAAATCCCTCTTTCATCGGAAGGTCGTCCTGAACAGGAGCAGCCCGGGTGTTTACATGCGAACATGGATTTATTCAAATGGTGTATGAAGCTGCAACCTCTTATTCCTGCCACCTTGGTGGCAGATTGTTTTCTGTTGGCCATTGAAGCTCGAATCATCGATATGCGCGCCAGCCCTTATGATGTTTCAAGCATGGACTACGAACCTATCACGATTGAAACCCCCACTGGACGGCGCGACTACGTAGAGGCCCAAAAGCATATATACGAAGCTGCGAAACCTTTAAGGCAGCGACTGATAGATACCTTGGAAAATGTATCAGCCCATTGAGTGGATTTTAGCGTAACCAAGGCCTTTCTGCCTTGCGAATGGGGTCGGGGACTTTCCTAGCCCCATATCTCGGAAATCGTGGGGGTGGGGGACAGTCCCAATCTATTCTAATTCTTTTGCCTGACTTGAATTTTTACGTTTTAGGCTGAAGTAAGAGACATCTATGACTGAGCTTCTACATCAACCCTATCCTTTTGAAGCCACGCGTGAGCGCGGGTTGGCTCGACTGAATGCTTTTCTTCCTCATGCTGGAAAAGACTATGCGTCGGGTAGAAACTACGATCGTGGATCTTTTAAGACTAATTCCGTTTCCGCTCTGTCTCCATTTTTATCCCGACGGATGATTACGGAAAAAGAAGTGGTAGATAAGGTCTTGGAACACCACTCTCTCAAGGAATCGGAAAGCTATGTAAAAGAAGTCTGTTGGCGAACCTACTGGAAAGGGTGGTTAGAGATGCGGCCAGAGATTTGGAGGTACTATCTGGAGGGAGTTAAGGTTCAGCATCTCCGCTTGGAAGAAGATCTCCGGCTCCAAGACCTCTACTCCAAAGCTATAACGGGGAGTACCCCGCTAACGGCCTTCAATCATTGGGTGAAAGAATTGACCCAGTTTGGGTACCTTCACAACCACGCTCGCATGTGGGTTGCGGGAATTTGGATTTATGAATTGGGGTTACCTTGGGAGTTAGGCGCTTCCTTTTTCGCCTCCCATCTGTTGGATGGGGATCCGGCATCGAACACCTTGAGTTGGCGATGGGTTGCCGGCCTGCATACTCAAGGGAAGCGATATGTTCCCGGGGCGGGGAATATTCATACCTTCACCGAAGGCCGTTTTGGTTCCTCGGAGGCTCTATCCCCGGCTGAAACTGGACCGAGTTTTGAGATACTCCCAGATCCAAAACTTCTATCGTTTCCACCCCGTCCTCAGCAGTCGGACATTCTAGTTCTTTGCATGGAGGATTTAGGGTTGGATTTACCTAAAGCGTGGTGTGAAGGGCTTAAAAAAGTGGTGATCGTATCGTCCCTTGATTCTGACGGGCCTTTAGGTTGGGAACCCTCTGAAAAAGTTCTCCACTTCAATCATCAGGCCTTGGAAGATGCGGCTACGAGATGGGGGAGGGTTGCCGAGGTCGAGCGGATAGAAGGGGCTGACCTAGAAACCTGGTGGAAACAAATTCCGCAGGACCGGGTCGCAATGCCGAGGACTCCGGTTGGCCCCAGCTGTGATTACCTGAATGGCTTATGGTCGGAGACCGGTGCCAGACCTCAGATGTGGGTACGGGACTGGGACCGTAATCTTTGGCCTCATAGTAAGGCGGGTTTCTTTAAGTTCTGGAAACAGGTTAACCTGTTCTTAGCAGGGGAGAGGGTTGACATTCCCAGCTGAATAAATCAGGTTGCGCCCGCCTATACGTTTCACTTCGTGTTTCACCAGGATTTTTACCATGGACGCACTCGATCAAAATATTGATGATGAATTGAAAGCCTTGCTTGAGGCTCAAGACGCTTCGGCTCTTGCGGAATTCATGCGTAGTCTTCCACCCTCGGATACCAGTATCACGGTAACCAACCTGTCAGAGGATGATCAAGAACTTTTTTGGCCACTTCTTATCTCGGTTGATAGCGATTTAGCGGCTGATTTGGCGGAACATTTCCCTGATGATTATGCCGAAGATTTAGTGGAAGATCTGGATGCGAAATCGGCCGCAAAATTGCTCGATCATTTCGATTCCGACGAGCAATACGAAATTCTTTCCCGTTTGGATGAAGAGCATTCTGAAGAAATTCTGGGGATGATGACGGACATCGAATCGTCCGATGTAGAGCGTCGTCTGAAATATGAACGCGATACGGCCGGCGGTATCATGGTGACAGAAATTCTGGTGTATCCGGAGGGGATCACCCGTCAGCAGATTGTTAATGATTTACGGGATAATTACGAAAAGCACTGTCCCTACGAGCACCGCTACCTTTTTGAAATCAACAAAGAGGGGAAGCTGACCGGCACCATTCCCATGCGGAAATTTGTGTACGCGCCTCTGGATTGGAATCGGGAAGATCTATACGGGAAGCATGTTCAGCCCGTGCAAGCCATCACCGACCTTGACGATTTGCGTGCAACCTTTGACCGTGTCGACCATTCGGTGTTGCCGGTGGTGGATGAGAACGGTATCTTATTGGGAGCTGTAACCCGGGCGGCGGTTCAGGAAGCGGTTGCTAAACGTCAGGAAGAGCAGTTGATGCAATTCGGTGGGTTGATCAGTGGGGAAGAACTTCGGATTATGCCTTTTAGCACAAGGTGCATCAAGCGGCTGATGTTTTTACTACCCAGCATTCTGCTCTGTTATTTAGCGGTAGGAGTGATTGCGGTTTACGAACCGGTCATCAAACAAATTTCCGTGCTTGCGGTGTTCCTTCCCATGGTAGCAAATCTGAGTGGTGCCGCCGGGAATCAGGCCGTAGCGGTGAGTATTCGCGAATTGACCCTAGGCTTGATTGATAAGCGGCATTTGACTCGTGTCCTCGGTAAAGAAGTTTTTCTGGGGTTAATAAACGGGGTGGCGATCGGAGTGATTCTTGGAGGGATCACTTATCTGATGCGACCTGAAATGACCTTGATGTTACCCCTAGTGATTGGGTTGTCCTACGCCTTTAGTTCGATTATTGCGGTTTGCGTGGGAGGCTGCTTGCCTCTCTTATTAAAACGCGTGGACATCGATCCCGCAATGCTTTCGAGTCCGATGCTTACGACCCTTACAGATATGGCTAGTTTCTTTTTGGTTCTTAGTTTGGCTAGTGCGCTGTTAGTACCTAACCTGTAGATGTAAAAGAAATCTGAAAATCCGATTCGCCAAATGCTCCAAATTGAGCTAATTTATATTTACTTGGAGACTCTTATGAAAATCGTTACAAAAATCCGTATCGTTGCCATCCTCATGATTACCGTATCTTGGGTATTGGGTCGTTGTTATAACCCTGCCTGGCTTTGGTTATCTGTAGTTGTGGGTGTGAATATGTTACAAAGTGCTTTCACAGGGTTCTGTCCTGCTGAAACTTTTTTTAAAGCCATTGCTCGATCTAAAAACGTTGAAACGGCTTAAGTAGAAGAGATTTTCCCTATCCAAGGTCTGTAAGGTGAAACCTCTCCTTGCGTATTTTGTGTATGCCTTGTTGAAATGGCATAACTAAAAATAACGATGTAGATGGATGACATATGTATGAAACCTAAAACTATGACGATTGAGCGGGATGTGCAACTTGACGCGGATACCCGAGAGGTATCCATTCAGGAAGTGGGAATCTGTAATTTAAAATACCCTCTGACAATTTCCGGGGTTGAAATTGACGAGGACGCAAGCCAACTGGTTTCAGCGGAACTTTCTTTGGCCGTAAGTTTAGAGAAGGAGCTGAAAGGTATTCACATGAGCCGGCTGATTGAAGACCTCATCGAAACCCAAGAGCAGATCAGTTTGACGGGCCTGTTCGCATTGTTGATTCGTCTGAAAGAGCGTCAGGGAGCCAAGGGGGCTCGATTGACCTTAGCCTTTGATTATTTCTTGGCCCGTCAAGCGCCCGTGAGTGGCAAGATTTCTAAGCAGGCCTATCATTGTGCATATGAAGCAAAGCTGGAGGCTAGTCGGATCACGATTCTTCAAAAAGTTGAAGTTCCGGTCACCACCCTTTGCCCCTGCAGTAAAGAAATCAGCTCCTACGGTGCGCACAATCAGCGTGGGTATGTGGATGTAGAAGTAGAGCACCATTTTACTGTGGAGCAAATTCCGAAAATTCGCATGTGTCTGGAAGAAATAATTGAACAGGTCGAAGCCATGGCTTCCGCCCCTCTTTATCCTATCTTGAAACGAGTGGATGAGCGGTTTGTAACCATGCAGGCTTATGAAGAACCCAGATTTGTTGAAGACATGGTGCGGAATGTGGCCGTTTTCTTGCGTGAAGATACTCGCTCCGATCGTTGGCAGGTACGCGTGACCAACCATGAATCCATCCATCAACATAATGCCTTCGCTGTGGTGAGCGGGGCACACTGACCTACAAATGGCTTCCTGCATCAGAACTCCGGAAGGTATTCAGCTGACGCTTGAAGCGAATGAAGTCGATTTAATGCACTTTTTAGGTCGTGAACTCGCTCGTTTGCTTGAAAAAGGAGATAAGACCTCTCTGGATCTCCAAGCCTTCAATCCTTCTAAACAGCGTGAGCGCGATGCGGAATCTGTATGTGCAGGATTAGAAGAGGATATGGATCTAGCCCTGATGTCCTACCGTTTAGACCGCATCCAAAGTGTTCAGGAGGAGCTTCTCCACCGAGAGGATGAAACCGATGTATTGCAAGTGACCTTAGATGAAATTCGGACGGATCTTTGGTTAGCCTACCTTGCAGATTTACGTTTATTACTGGCCACCGTGATTGGAATTGTCCCCGAGAATCCGGATCCATTCTCCGAACAGGATGAGGAGTCATGGACCGTGGAAATGAAGATGTATGAGTTTTTGTCCGTGCTTCAGGAATGGTTGCTTGATGCGGTGATGGGCGAGTAACCAACGAGATTTCAACTCTCCGGCTTATACTCATCCAACGACCAAAGCTTTTCGGTCAGAAAATGTGTATTCTCAGGCGGAATCACATAAGCCTCCGCTTTAACCCGTTCACCGGACGAAAGGTGAAGCTCGACTGTCTGCCTCTCATACAAATCGGATTCATATTCGTCCAAGCGGGTCCACTCTTGCCCCTTAATATCTCTAAAAAGTGTTCCATCGGTCTGGCTTTCTGCCTTTGGTAGGAGCCCAGGAAAATTTTCCCCTTTTATGCTGTAGCGTGCAAAGTTATGTAAGATCCCCGGCTCCCCATCAGGGATTCGGCCAATGACATAGGAGATGATGTCAGGATGCTGAAGCGTTCCGTAAGCGAAGAGGTGGCGTATGGGCGAGGGATAAGTCATAAGGTACTTGTCAGTAGGTATTCATCATTAGGCATTTGTCATTCTTCGTAAGAAGCGCTCTCTCGGCCACTGACCTTACTGACCATTGACCCTACTGTCTAATGACATCTTCTACATGATGAAGGGATGGATGTCTAATACCTGTCGGAGAGGGGTATCACTTTGCAATCGCCCAGGTAAGGCTAGTTGTAGTTCTGCCAGGGCAGCTAGATCCCATTGAATCTGCCGGGGACTTTCGAAATATCCGGCCTCAATTTGCCTATCTAGGTAGCTTAAATAATCTGGTATAAAACGGATAAGCACTTGTCTAACTTCTTCGTGCCGATGCGCGGTTTGACGCATACTACGGTTTAAACAGAAAACCCAAGGCAAGTGACGGTGTCCCCGACGTTTAAAAAATAGGGCTCGATGAAACTCCATTACTTCTAAGGCCGTGTCGATAAGACGCCAAGGTAAACAGAGGGGCTGGTGGGCGTAATTTGCCAAAGCCACCGGGTAAAAAATTGCACAAAGGTAGGGCAAAAGAGTCCATTGCCCCTCGAGTTCAACTGGGGTAATACATCCTTGTTTCAATAAACCTGTATGGGAATCGGTTTCACTGTGAATCCAGTCACTCACTCCCTGACGCCATTCACTGCTCCCTTTTAGGTTGAGATCGAGTAAGCTATAGACTGCCGCAAGTTCCCGTGCAGATTTCTCCGGGTAACCGCACCAAGGCAATTCTTGCATGTAAGAGGTCATCTCTGGAAACCCCTTTTGCGCGTCTGCACACTGGATAGGGAAGCGAGCCTGTCTCCCAAAACACTGGAGGGCTGAGGAGCATGCGGCCGTAATTTCTAGAGCACGGCTTCCTTGATCGAACAAACCCTCTTCTTCTTGAAACCCCTGAAGAGTATGAACCCATTCTTCGCTTTGTTGAGGAGAGCGGGGGAGTTTACCCAACATAAAATGAATATTTACGGCGGCGGCACTGGCCGCAGGGTTCGCGATGGCCTCTGAATCAGGTCGGGTTCGGAACGCGCCGATGGGACCTTCCAACTGGCAGGCGGAAAGCTTGCTTTCCGCTAAGTCCAGAATCCCTTGGATGGAATAGTTTTGCATACTTAAGCTTATCCATAAGCAATAGAGGCTTTGAAATGAAGCAGAAACCCCGAGAAGATGCTATTCTTCTCGAATCGAGTTTTCTACGGCCTTGCTTAAAGCACCTCTTATGAGTAGTGAAACGGTCATGACGATTTCGAATAACTCTGAAAAACCTGCTGGTAAATTCATCAGTCTAGAAGGTTGCGAAGGCTGCGGGAAAAGCACTCAAGCCGCCTTGCTTAAATCTGGATTGGAAGGCCTCGGTTTTACTGTGGTGATGACCCGTGAACCCGGAGGAACTCCCACCGGTGAAATGATTCGTGATCTGCTTCAACACCATGCCTCTGGAGAAGATATTACCCCCCTAGCCGAGGTGATGCTTTTTGCCGCTAGTCGTGCACAACATGTAACCAATGTGATCCTGCCGGCGTTGGCGCGGGGGGACTGGGTGATTTGCGACCGTTTTGTTGATTCGTCTCTGGCGTATCAGGCCGGAGGGCGCGAGATTGATTTAGCTAAGGTGCTTTCTGTCAACGAGATCGCGTTGGATGGCTCATGGCCAGATTGTACCCTATGGTTTGATCTGCCTGTAGAGGTATCGTCCACCCGGGTTGCGGATCGAGGAGCGACCCCGGACCGCTTTGAATCCGAAGCCGTCTGTTTTCATAAACGCGTCGTAGACATGTATGGCGTCTTGCAAACCCAATTTCCGGATAGAATTCATCGTGTAGATGCTCATCAAAGCGTCGAAGAGGTGCAGACGGCGGTAAATCAGTTGCTTAGAGATAAGCTGGGAGTGGTTCTTTGAGTTTGCTGGACGAATTACAGCGATTATATCAACAAGGCCAAATGGGTCACGCCTATCTATGCGTTGGCAGCCCTCTGGTCGAAGGAAAGAGCTTTGCGGAAGAAATGGCGGTCATGATTCTTTCTGACTCAGGGGGAGTCGGGGATAAGAAACTCCGTCATCGGGTGGAGGCCCGCCTTCATCCGGATGTTCACTGGGTAGAGCCAAGGGGGAAACTTCGTCAAATCAAAGTAGATGACTTGAAAGTCACCCTAAAGAGAATTCATGAAAAGAGTTTTGAGGGGGGCTGGAAGCTGGTCATATTCCTGGCGGCCGAACGCTTAAACCCAAGTTCAGGAAATAAATTGCTGAAAAGCTTGGAGGAGCCGCCTCCAAATACCTTAATATTGTTGGTCAGCGACGCCCCGGAGCAAATTTTAGATACCCTGCGATCCCGTTGTCAAACCCTGAGCCTTCCGAAGGCCGTTCATAGGGAAGCACCTTGGCGTCAGGGGCTTATCGAACTGCTATGCATGGGACCTCCCCGGAATCTTCGTGCGCGATTGGATCGAGCCGCCCGTTTTCGAGATTTTTTTGAAGAAGCCGCTAAATCCCAAGTAGATTTAGAAGATCAGGGCGACTCGGAGGAAGAGGTGGGCGAGGATGTGGAGAATGCACGTATGAGTGATACCCGTCGTAAAATGCAACGAACCGTGATGTCAGCCGTAGAAGAGTGGTACCGAGATGTAATGGTCTGCAAACAAGTAGAGGATCCTTCCCAACTCCGTTACCCCACGGAAAAACGGGTATTGCAGGAACAGGCCGCAAGCTTGCCTATGAAATCGATCCTTAAAATTATTCAAAATATTCGTACCGCCTCTCGACGTTTTGACGGGAATCTTCCAGTACAGGTCGTGCTTGAGCAATTTGTGTTTTAGGGGTATCTACTTCGCTGGACTAAATGTAGTTTACGGGTTTTTGGCTCGTTTTGCGTCCCTGTACTTCAGATTGTTTTGAGAAAATAGACGATCTGTGGCCTAGAGGCCTACAGCCACCCTGCGAAAAGTGGCCGGAGCCGTTTACGGCCCGGAAATTCCGTGTAATTTTGAGGTGATTTGAACCAATAAACTTCGTTTTCATGAAACGAATTTTCTAGGTCCAGTGAAGTAAGTACCCCTATTGTGTTTTAATCCTCCCATAGCTTATCCACGATGAGAGCAAGAACGAAACACTTCGTATACAAATATAAGGCTTAGAATAGCTGCTATCCGTTTTTTTAGCTTGGGGCTTTACTTGGTTAGTCTTATTCAGTTATCTGATCAGTCATGTTATCCATCTTATTTACTAAATATGCAGTTCGTGGCTTGGTTTATTTAGGGGTTTTAGCCACAGCCACCTCCCAACCACTATGCGCTGAGAAACCAGAAGTTTTGGAGAAGGCTTGGCAGGAATATCAATTTCTTTCCATGGAAGTCGCAGAGACGTATTTCCAGGAGGCGCTCAAGCAAGATACGGAAGAATCCTATCTTCAGGAGGCCAAAATTGGCTTAGCTATGGTTAGTCAATTTAGAGAAAGGGGGGGCGATTTGGATGTCGCGGAAAAATTATATCAGGACGTTCTTGAACAAGATCCTCCAGAAGAAACTCGCCGATTGATTCATAGTTTCCTTGCCGATTTATATCTGAGCAGAGGCGAAGATGAAAAAGCTCTCGATTTATTAAATACATTGATAGAAACGAGTCCTGAATCGGTTTTGGGCCAAGATGCACTTATCCGGAAAACCATCTTTACTATGGGTGCTTACGGAAGTCCTGAATCACTGGCTGCCGCAGCGGAAGTAGAGACGGTTCTGAGTGAACTCAACCTAGAGGTGTCTGAGGAACGACCCTATCTCTTACCGATGATTCATTCTCTGGTGGGCAATATCTATTTTTGGGCAGCGGACTATTCGAAATCTGCAGTTCATTTGGATGCTTTTTCACGCATAGGTACCCCTGAAACAACAAGTTATGGTAGTCAGGCTTCGGTCTTATACCGACTTGCTAAAATCTTCGAAAATAAATTAAATCAACCGGAGTTGGCGGGTAACTATTACCGTCGCCTCATCACAGGGTATCCGAATGTAGGCATGTCGTATTATTCCTTGGAGAGGGCTATTCAGTACAAAACGATCACTCGGTCTGAAGTGGAAGACTTAAGGTTGAATGGGCTTACTTCGGAAATTTTAGACGAACTTTTCTCACAATCGGAAGGGGAGAAAAACTGATGTCGAAATCTAAAAAAGAGGGGGGGGGCAAGTGGATAAATATGATCGGCCTTGCCGTGTTGGTCGTATGTTATGCGGGTGCAATATGGAATGTCGTCAAAGCTAAAAGGCAGGAAAGCCGTGCGGATGTTATCCGAGTTGTACATTGGCAACTAGAGCTAGGGGTCCGGGACGGACTGGCCAGCTTGATTGAAGATTTTGAAGCTCTCAAAGCTGAGCAAGGACAATCCGTTGAGGTTGTTCAGATCCCTATTCCGGAAGGGGCATATAATCAGTATGTGACCACGCAATTGATCGGAGGTACAGCTCCGGATATGATCCAAATTGGTAAATTCCCGGTGGAATATTTGGGACGTTATTTTTATCCTTTGTCGAACAAATTACAGAAACCTAACCCATTTTTGGGCGAACGGTTGGCTGAATTGAATCAAAAGTCTGAAAGATCCGAGGTTGAAGAAACTCAGAGAACGCTTCTGGAAACCTTAGCACCTAAAGCATGGATGGATACCTTCAATGATGGCTTAAGAGGCCAGTTTGTACCCGAGTTTCAAGAATATTTCGGAGTTGGGTTTAGTACGTTCACCGTACGTATGTACTATAACAAAAATCTTTTTCTAAAAGTATTGGGACATGACCGTCCACCGGCTTCCTTCGAAGAACTTATTTCTTTTTCGGAAGCGATAAAAGAGTACGGTGAAGAACATTCCATATCCTTGCTTCCTATCGCCTCCTCAAAATATCAGGCGGAGGTTTTTCGTAACCGCTATCTTGGAGAGATCACTTCTGATCTCGACAGATTGTGGGATCTTGATCATAGCGGAGAAATGGACGGTGTAGAGTCCCTTATGGCCATGTTACGAGGAGAACATACTCCATGGAATCCACAATACCGAGCTGCCATGGATGTGGTACAAAGCCTTGCCTCTTTTTTCCCCCGTGGTTTTATGTCTATGGGGCGTGAAGATTCAGGATTCGCATTTGTTCAGGGTAAAGCCGGGATGATTACTTCCGGAAGTTGGGATGCATTGAGCTATCTTAAAAAAATTCAGGATCAGCCAGTCGAAAACCGTTTTGAGGTGGGCATTTTTGACTTACCTTCCATCTCCTTAACCCATCCGGAATATGGAATCTACGCAGATGGACGACTTTCAGAAGCCTCGGCCGGAACGGGTTTCGCCTTCGGGATCACCCGCTTTACTTCCAATTTCGATCTTTGTGTAGAGTTTCTGCAGTATGCCACCACCCCTGAAATGAATACCCATGTAAATGAAATTGCCGGATGGATCCCGGTCATTACGGGGGCCATTCCAAAAGAATGGTTGAAAAACTTCCAACCCAATATCGTGGGATACGTTGGTAATATTCGATTTGAAGTATTAGGCGGAGGTAAAGTAAAGTTACGGGAGGATCAGGTTTTCTGGCCGCTTATTTCGGGTGATACCGACTACGAAACCTATGCAAGTGAGCTTTGGTCATCCCTGCCGGCGGAAGCCGCTACGGATTTCAAACGTTTGTATGAAGGCAGTCGGGAATCCATTCCAAATAGACAGGCCCGTAAATCGGCTTATCTCGCTAACGTGGTATTTGGTGGTCAAGACCCTCAAAATCGGGCCGTCAATGAAATCCAATTACAGCGCTCCTTGCAGCCTTTATTGCTATTTAAAACCACCCAGAAAAAAATGGATCGGATGCTGGAGTTAACCTTAGAAGATGCTCCTGAAGACGAGAGATCCGTTGAGTTTAATCAAGAATTTTTTAAAGCCTTAGAACGCGAAATGAGTCAATAATTATGGCCAAAGATATCTCACTCAAACAAGTGGTCACTTACTGGCCTTTATACCTCTTTGTATTGCCTAGCGCCTTGTTGGTGGCTACTTTTTCCTACTTTCCTGCCGGAAGTGCTCTCTATCATAGCATGTTCCGTTGGAACGGAAACACCATTAATATATACATTGGTGCTTCCAATTTCCAGAAAGCTCTCGGAGAACCTCTCTACTGGGTTGCCACATTAATCATTACGATGGTGATGATCTTTCAGTCGCAAAGAAAAACTCGTTTTGCTACGGGTATCAAAATATTATGTGGTTTAGGTTTTCCTTTGTTAAATATGATCGTGATTATGCGAATCAATTTATTGGGAACTCTAACCATGGGCAATGCACTACTACCCGCACTCATTTGGGTAGGGATCTGGCTGCTTCTTGCTTGGATAATTGATCAGGATAATGAACTGCGTACGGTGTTTAGGTATACCGTATTTTTGTTCGGTTTTAGCCATATCGGAACGTCAATGGGACTCTATTCAAACTTTGCTTGGTCCCTTTCTTTTTTACTTGCTGGATTCGCACTTTGGATGCTTTCCTCAGGAGTCCGAAAGATACATAAACTAGACGGGCTAAGAATCTTTCAAGCGCTTGGGGGCGTGGGGGTAATGGTTTGGTCTTTGGCCTTGCACGCAGGTGGTGAGGTAGCGCTGTGGAGTGGATTTAGTGTAATTTCCGTTTTGGTGGTAGCAAATCTTGTGAAAATGCTGCCTTCTATAGCTACGGCGGTGGTTATAAATCGATTAAAGAGCGAAAGCGCCAACTACTGGTATCGAGTCATGTTTGTTATTCCTATGATCATACCTGGAATTGTGATTTTACTCATCTGGAAATTCTTCTTCGAGTCTGCCGGTTTGTTTAATCTCGTTCTTCGGGAAACCGGTATCATGCACCTTATCTATTTGTTTGATTTTTGGACAGAAAATGGTGTTTTTATCGCCACTGGCCAGGCTGCAACTCTTTCGATACCTGCGGTTTTGGAGTTGGCGTCTACAGCTGCACCCTCTTGGTTGGGCTCCCCTGATTTAGTTTTGTCTGCATTCATTCTCTGGGGCTTTCCATGGGTAGGTGTGGTCGGCGTCCTTATTTACTTGGCGGGGCTTCAGAGCATCGACCAATCGATTTACGAAGCCGCAGATCTTGATGGGGTGGGTGCGTTCGGTAAATTTTTAAATATCGAACTACCGCTTATTCTAACTCAAGTTCGCATTAACTTAGTACTTATGATTATAGGCACTTTACAAATGTATGGCATGATTGTCATCTTGCTTGGCGATTCGGGAGGCCCAAATGGTAAAATGATGGTTCCCGGGCTTTTGATGTATCGAAGCGCTTTCGTAGAAGGGTATGCAGGGTACGCCTGTGCAATCGGTTTGGTTATCTTCTTCTTAATTTTAGTGCTTGCGGAGATTAATAACCGCTTTGTGAGGGTAGAAAAATGAGTATGCGTCGCAAAGAAGTTTTGGCGGAAGTTTGGAAGCACTTATTTGTGGTGTTTATCCTCTCGATGGCCTTTCTGCCCTTGTATGTAATGATCGTAATCAGTGGAAAAAACGGGGCTCAATTTGTGGCAAACCCCTTCACGCTAACCTTACCTTTCCATTGGGAAAACTATGCGTATGCCTGGACGATGATGCGTGCTTATGTGTTTAATACGGTGTTCATTTGTTTGACCTCTGTCATTCTCACATTCGTCTTATCTCTAAATGCGGCATTTTTCTTCGCCCGATACCGAATGCCGGGTCACAGATTTCTCTGGTATTTCTTTCTCGTCCTCATGCTCATGCCAGGGGTAGCCAACTTGGTTCCCTTATTCATGCTGTTAAAAGACCTCTCCCTTTTGAACACCTTTTACGCGCTAATCGTGGTCTATGTAACTGGAGGTCAAGTCGTACAGATCTTCATTTTGCGTAACTTTATCGAAGACATTCCTCAGGATTTATTTGATGCCGCGGAAGTAGATGGAGCCACTCCCTTTAAGCAAGTCTATCATATCGTGTTACCCATGTCTGGATCCGTATTAGCTACGCTAGGTATCCTCCAGTTCATCGGACTCTGGAACGACTACATTCTCCCTCTGATTGTCATGCGTGACGATAGCATGCTGACTCTCGCGGTGGGCTTGGTGCGTATGGACGGTGAATACGTGAAAGACTGGGGCGCCTTGATGTCCGGCTTTACTATTGCCAGTATTCCCATGGTTCTCATCTTTCTTTTCACCATGCGCCTCTTTGTGAAGGGCCTCGCCGCTGGTGCGGTGAAGGGGTAAAGTGATGAATGATGCCGAATGGCGGATGAATAATTTCGGATGGCTACTAACTGAAGAGTGATGCAGGATAAATTAATTTGGTGATCATTCATCACTCATCCGCCATTACTCATTACACATCATTCATTCGGCATCATTCAACAAATCCGGTCTGACTCGTTTGGTTTTCTCTGTGGCTCTCTCAAGCCGCCAAGCAGTGATAGCGGCATGATTTCCCGAAAGTAGAACGCTGGGTACCTTCATCCCTCTAAACTCTTCGGGCCGTGTATAATGCGGATGGTCCAAAATACCGCTACTAAAGCTCTCTGCGGTAGTTGCGGCCTCTCCACCACCTAAGACCCCGGGCAAGAGGCGAACTACCGCGTCAACCACCACTCCGGCTGCCAGAGCTCCGTTTGTAAGCACATAGTCCCCAATACTGATCTCTTGATCCACCAGAGTCTCTATTATCCGTTCATCAATACCCTCATAGTGTCCGCATAGTAATATCAAATGGGAGAAGCTACCCAAGTGCTCCGCTTCCGCCTGGCAAAACGATTTGCCTTGGGGCGAAAGGTAAATCACATGACTATCCGGGGTTTTTACGGATTCGATTGCCGCAAACAACGGTTCCGGTTTCATCACCATCCCCGGACCACCCCCATAGGCACGGTCATCCGTAGTATTATGAATATCCGTTGTGAAATCCCGAGGATTAATGATTCGGAATTCAACCGCTCCTTGGTTTACAGCCCGTTTCATCATGGACTGATCTAAAAAGCCTGAGAGCATTTCAGGAAAGAGAGTGAGAATATCAATGCGCATGGGGAAACCCCGACAAGGCTCCGAATCAGACTCTGAATCAGGCATCCGGTTCAATCACTTCAAGCACGATCGTTTCGTCCCCGCGACTTGTGGCATTAATCAATACCCGAATCGCACTGATCGTCTTGCCGTTTTTACCAATAATGCACCCAACATCCTTGAGTGCACACCGTATTTCTACAAACGTGGTCGTAGCCCCTTTTACTTCCTGAAGATCAAGGTCTTCTGGGACTTGTACCAGTGCCCTTAAGATATTCAGAAGCAATTTTTCCATAACGAAGGTTTTGGAAAGGGCCTAAAGAAAAGGCCCGGAAGATTTACTCCGCAGCTGCAGTTTCTTCAACGGCAACTTCAGGAGCTGCTTCAACTTCGGCTTCTGCGGCAACGGGTGCCACCTTGGTTAGGTTTGTGCCGAGCGTTGTAGAATGTTCAATGGCACGTGAAATTAATGAACGAACCGTATCGGAAGGAATCGCACCTACACTGAGCCAGTATTGGTAACGCTCTGATTTCAAAACCGTGCGTCCACCACCTTTAGGATCATAGGTACCCAAAAATTCAATGGCCTTGCCCTTGTTTGAGTTGGCACTGTTAGCCACTACGATGCGATAAAATGGATTGTTGCGGTTACCCATGCGGGTTAAGCGAATACGTACAGACATGTGGTTCTTCCTGATAGGAGAGTTAGAAAATTGTGAAAGGGTGACTTACATACAGGTTTGCAAGAGGGTGGCAAACCTTTTTTAGTATAATCGATGTCGATTTTTAATCGAAATTTACCAATCCGCTCTCCCGTAAACTAAGGAAATACGAAGATTGGCCTTTGGACAGCTGTCCTACGATTACGTGGTCTAGGAGTTTAATCCCCAAAATTTTTCCCGCAGCGATCAGATCACGGGTCACTTTTAAATCCTCTGCAGAGGGGCTGGTATTCCCGGATGGATGATTGTGAGCGACTAAAATGGCCGCCGCTTTGCATTCGATCGCGGGCGCAAAAACTTCTCTAGCATGAACTAAACTGGCATTTAAGGTACCTTGAGTTACCGAGATCGGTTGACCTTTCAGTTCATTGCGAACATTCAAAGGGAATACCCAGAAACGCTCATGATCCAATTCTCTGGCCTGCTCCCGCAACAATCGAGCGGCATCTTCCGGTCCGTGGATCACCGGAGATTTCTCCACCTGTTCCTGACTTAGTCGTCTCGCTAATTCCAGTGCGGCTTTTAACTCACGCGATTTTGTGGGGCCGATACCCTTTAATTTCGTGAATTCCGAGGGTTTGGCCCTGACCAAAGCGGTTAAAGATCCGAAATGGCGAAGAAGCTCTCGAGAAAGATCCACCACATTATTCCCTTTGGTCCCAAATCGTAGCAGAATGGCCAATAGCGCCTCATCTGGTACATGCTCCGCACCCATACGATCAAACATTTCCCGGGGTTGCAGCCGCTCAGGTAATTCTTTGGTCGTGTAATAAACGGTGGTTTCTTCAGGCATATAAATTCCGATCGAAAAGGAAAGAGCCACAATCCTGCCAGATCTCTGCGACCTTGTCAGTGATATTCTCCAGAGATGAATCTGATTCGATATCCACCCATTTAGAATCCATTTGATTCCTAAACCAGGTTCGTTGACGTTTCGCATATCGTCGTGTCCGGGTGGCCAAGGCCTCTAAGGCCTCCTCTTTTCCTAAGCTATTTTCTAGGACCGCTTGCGCCTCCCTGTAGCCAATCGCCTGGGCCGCGGTCCCCACAAGGTTACCCTGATCCAGTAGCGCTTGGGTTTCTTCTAGTAAGCCCTCTTGAAACATTTTTTCGGCGCGCTGGTGAATTCGTTGATTCAATTCTTCTACGGGGCGACGCAAAACTGCGACCGGAAACCCTGCACGGTCTGCCCATGCTTTAGGAAGAGGATTCCCCGATTCGAGGCGCTGTAGAGCGCGTTCTAGCCGCCGTGGATTCCAAGGATCTGCAAGTTGATTTAGCGCATCAGCATCTAGCACCTTAATTTTGGCCCGTAGATTTTCCGCAGATAGAACCTCTAAACGATTCGAAGCGGCTGATTCAGGAGGCAATCCATCGATCACGGCCCGAAAATATAATCCAGTTCCTCCCACCGCTAGGGTAGGGCGATCATCTAATTCTTTTGAGATCGTTCGAAGCCATTTTCCGGTGGAGAAATCCTCACCGGGCTCGGCTAGATTCAGACCTGCATAGTGGTAGGTGGCAATTTCCTCAGCTGTAGGTTTGGCCGTACCAATATCCATCTGCCTGTACACCATCATTGAGTCAACGGATAGGAGCCTTAGGCCCATTTTCTCTGCCAAGTGATGTGCCACAGAGGTCTTGCCCGAGGCGGTAGGTCCACTGAGAAAATACAGTGGGGTAAAGGCACTCATGTTTTTTTCGGACGACGGACAAACTGAGATACGAAATATAAGCCAACTCCGACGCAGATATAGCTGTCAGCTAGGTTGAAGATCGGCCACTCGAAACCGCCATGCCAATGTAAAAAATCAATCACATGCCCATGTTGCATGCGATCCGTCACATTTCCGATCACGCCACCTGCAATCAGTCCAAAAGCCGATTGTTCTAGGGGGGTCCTCTCAAAAAGATGATCTCGGAATACGATCATCAAACCAAATACCACGACGGCAAAAATGGTTAATACCGTAGGATAATCTTTAAAGAGACTGAATGCGGCACCCGTATTGAACGTGCGGGTAAAGGAAAAAATACCGGGTATGATTTCACGGGATTCGTACAGCTCATAGTTTTCGATGAACCACTTCTTCGACCACTGATCCAGCGCAGCTGCAACTAAAGCGATCAGATAAGGCCAGCGAGGAGCTGGAGACGGTTCCGACTGCTGCTCCGTAGACATTACCAACCTTTGAAGGTCTGGGCAAAGGGGCGATACTTCGCATGGCCCTGTTCCATTTTGGATTGGGCTTGAACGCTGTAGCGTGTGTAGGGGATCACTTCCAAGCGGGCTCGCTCGATCTGGACGCCCGACATTTCACAAACCCCGTAGCCACCGTCATCAATCCGCATCAACGCTTCATCAACCTCGTAGAGCACATCTTGCTCCGTACTGGCGAGACTTAGAGCGAATTCACGGTCAAAGTTATCCGTCCCATGGTCGGCGGAGTGTTGGGCAGAGCCTGAAAGGTCTGCACCCGTTTCTCGCCCCGCACGATGAAGATTATCGGTGGTTAGAAAACGGATGTCACCTTGAAGACGTAAGCGTAGTTCCAGTAAAATCTTTTCGAATTTCTTCAACTCACGCTTGTTAAGGGCCTTTCCTCTAGCGGTTTTTGAGAGTTGGGGTTGTATTTTTTTAAAGGGGGTTCTTTTAGGAGCTACTTTCCTAGCTGGGGTCTTTTTAATAGCTACCACCTTTGAGCTCACTTTTTTGATGGGTACTTTTTTGGAGGGAACTTTTTTTGATTTAACCGGAGATTTTTTCGCAGTGGACTTTTTAGCAGGCGTCTTTTTTACCGTACTTTTTTTGACCGAGACCTTCTTCGTAGATGTCACATTTTTTTTAGCTAAAGGTTTTTTTACCACCGCTTTTTTGGTCACAGCTTTTTTAGCAACCCGTAGTTTCTTTTTGGCCACCGCTTTCTTTTTAGGCGGTAGCTTAGAAGCAGATTTCGATTTTGAGTTGGTAGTTTTCTTTGAGCTTGTTTTCGACACGTTGTAATCCTTATCCATATCAGAAAATCCGTACAGGAAATACAGAATTTGGCACTTTATAAGAGCCATATTCAAACTGTCAATGACTAAGCCTTTGGAAATTCTATTGCTTATACGTACTTGCGGGAATCTGCTATATGCTCTAAACCAATTCTATGATAGATTTGCCCAAGATGCCCACCCGCCGTTTCGGACGTACAGAATTACAAATGCCGGTTTTTACCACCGGCGGTATGCGTTATCAGCAAGCGTGGAATGATCTAAGCCCCGAAGAAATTGAAAAAGAATCCACTCAAACTGTTAGGGATTGCGTGCATAGATCCTTGGACGTAGGAATCAATCATATTGAAACGGCTAGAGGATATGGGAGTTCGGAAGCTCAATTGGGTGAAGTTTTTTCTGAAATTCACCGTGAGAAGTTAATTGTTCAAACCAAAATTGGGGTGAAAGAGAACCTTGAAGATTTTAGGGAGTCATTTGAGACGAGCATGGGGTATCTGAAACTAGACCATGTAGATTTACTCTCTATTCATGGCATCAATACACCCGAAGAGCTTGAGCGTAGTCTGGAATATGCCATACCCCAAATGATAAAGTGGCGGGAGCAGGGACGTATTCGCTTTTTGGGTTTTTCGACCCACGGACCGGCTGATATCATAATGAAAGCCGCTTTCACAGGGTGTTTCGACTACATGAATGTGCATTGGTATTTTGTGAATAACGATAACTGGTCTGCTATCCAGGCTGCTGCACATCAGGATATGGGTGTTTTTATTATTAGTCCGAATGACAAAGGAGGTCGTCTTTGGGAGCCGACACCTAAGCTTTCGGAATTTTGTGCGCCTTTAACCCCCATGCAATTTAATGGTCTGTATTGTTTGAGTCGTAACGAAGTCCATACCCTAAGCTTGGGTGCATCGAAATCTTCGGATTACGATGAGCACGTCGCTGGGTTACGCTGGTATAAAGATCGTCACGCAATTTCCTCTGGGATCGCAGAAAAAATTTGGACAGAAGTGGACGCACATTTTGTTCCCGGGTGGCATCGAACCTATGCGGCGGGCATTCCGATGCCTGAGCGTACGCCTGGAGGCATTCACATACGTGAGATTATGCGCCTGTACACTTGGGCCAAAGCAATGGATATGGTTGAATTTGCTAAAGCCCGCTACAACATGTTTGGAAATGGTGGCGCTTGGTTTGCAGGAGAGCCTCCTAGCGAATTCGATCATAAAGCCCTTGAAGAAGCTCTGGTCCTCAGTCCCCACAAAGATCGGATCATCGACTACCTTCACGAAGCACATGACTTGTTGAAAGGGGAAGAGGTTCAGCGTCAAAGCGAAACCGAAACCGAAAAGGAAAAGGTATGAGTGATAATCATTTTGGTGAAGAGGAAATAAATTACCCTGTAGAGGTTCATTTTCATATTGTCTGTGAATCTAGCTTGAAGGTGTCCACCCATGTCATGATTGCTGCCGAGGAGCTCGGTTTAGGCGAAAAACTAAAAACTGGGAATGAAAGCAGCAGTGGGAAGTACCTAAGTTACCACCTCAGTACCGTCGTTGAATCCGGAGAGGAAATGAACAACATCGACCAAGCCTTCCGTACCTTGGATGGGGTGAAGATGGTGTTGTAAGAATTTTTGTAACGGAGGTTGGGCTTTCTAGCCCGTCATATGCCCATGCGAGTACGTCGGGTTGCCTGCCCGAGCTGTCGCTCGGAGACGGCCAAGGGAACGCCCAACCTCCTTTTTATTATGACCTTTGCAAATACCAAACTCTTGGATTTCTTTCTCGGTGCAACCTTTGTCTGTGCGCTCTTGATTTGTATTACCTCCATATTCCCCTATTTTGCCTGTCACTGGTGGTTTTTCGATCTTTTTAGTCATTTCCGAGTACAGATGCTTCTCTGCCTCCTGGTCGCTTGTGTCTTGCTTCTCTTCAGTCAGGTCAAAAAAACGATTGGAGTTTTTGTATTTTTCATAGTTCTTCACTTAATTGAAATCGTACCTCTGTATCGTAAACCAGCTGTACGAGGCCCCACCCACGAAAACACCCTGACGGTCTGCCTGATAAATGTGAACAGTCGCACCGGAGACCCGGACAAGGTTTTGACTACCTGCAAAAACTTCAGTCGGATATTATTGTGATACAGGAATACAGTTCTCGCTGGGGGCACCTTCAGGAAGCTTTAAAAGAAGAGTATCCACACCAGATTTCTGAGGTACGCGAAGACAATTTCGGCATGGCTCTAGTATCAAAACGAGAATTTTTGAGCGAAGAGGTCTTTTTCTTTACCGATGAAATCCTTCCTAGTTTGGGGGTAGAGTTTTTTTTCATGAAGAAAAAGGTGTTTCTTCTCGCTACACATCCCATGCCACCCGCCGGGGCGGAAAACACAGATCTTCGAAATCGGCAACTCTTGGAGGTAGGAAATTTTCTCGCAGATAGTTCAGGCTCCATCATTTTAGTCGGTGATTTAAATACCAGCCCGTGGTCACCGGTGTTTAAAAATTTACAAGGTGTCACGGGCCTCCAAAACTCAATGAAGGGATTCGGAATTCAACCCACTTGGCCAGCCTTCATCCCCCCGCTTTGGGTGCCCTTGGATCATCTTCTCCACAGTCCAGATTTCTATGTGAAAAGCCGTAAAATAGGGCCTGATGTAGGCTCGGATCATTTTCCGCTTGAGGTAACATTGAACTAGCAGGAGCGGAGCGCGGACAGGTTGTCCTCGTGGGTATTTCACACTACGTATTTTTTGTTAAACCATCTACCCGCTAGCAAACCTTAGCTAGCAACTACCTGCTAGGACAAAATGTCCGCGCTCCGGCATATAAAAAAGCCGTTCCGAAATTCGGAACGGCTTGGAAGAAGTTTTCCGAAGATCGGAAAAGGGTATGGTACCTTTAGGACAGGATTTCCGCGCTCCGCGCAGAAATCCTATTTCTTTTTCTTCGGCTGATAGAAGTGGGGGCTGTGGCCGTAGTAGGCGTCGGCCGATTCCATCACGGTTTCCGAGAGGGTGGGGTGGGGATGGATGGTGAGACTCAAGTCTTCAACGGTTGCTCCCATTTCAATAGCCAACGTACCTTCGGCAATCAATTCGCCTGCTCCAGGTCCGCAGATTCCAACTCCCAGAACCTGTTCGGTTTCGGGATGGGTGATGAGTTTGGTGAGTCCATCGCTACGGTCAATCGTGGTAGCACGTCCAGAAGCACTCCAAGGGAATTTAGCTACTTTGACTGCAATACCCTGATCCTTAGCTTCAAGCTCCGTAAGGCCGGCCCACGCAATTTCTGGATCGGTAAATACCACTGCGGGGATCGCAGCTGGATCGTAAATAGAGCGTTTGCCCATGATTGCCTGTACGGCTACTTTACCTTCGTAGGTCGCTTTGTGAGCCAGCATAGGTTCACCAGCCACATCACCGATGGCCCAAATATTGGACTCGTTGGTGCGGCGTTGACTGTCGGTTTGAATCCAACCTCGGTCATTGACTTTGACCGCGGTATTTTCGATACCGAAGCCTGCAGAATTGGGTTGGCGACCGATAGACATTAGCACCATTTCATAATTCTCTTCGCTCACATTACCCTTATCGTCTTCAAAAGTAACTTTCACGCTTTCGCCTACGTCTTCAAGTTTGGACACTTTGGTCTTCATTTTGAATTCTTTAAAACGTGTCTTGAGCATTTTCTGTAAGGGCTGAACCAAATCACGATCTGCGCTGGGCAGAAGATGTGAGGTCATTTCAACTACAGTCACTTCGGAACCAATCGCCTGATATACAGACCCCATTTCCAATCCGATGTATCCGCCACCGATGACCAGCATGGATTTAGGATTGTAGGGAAGTTCTAATGCACTTGTAGAATCAAGTACCCGAGGCGAGTCAATGGAAAGGCCAGGAACCTGAGTAGGTCGAGAACCGGTAGCAATGATCGCTTTTTCAAATTTTAATTCTTTGGTTTTACCATCTGCAGTTTCAACGCTTAACGTTTTGTTATCGATAAAGGTGGCGGTTCCCTGAATGAACTCCACGTTGCGCTGTTTGGATAACATGCCCAATCCACCCGTCAGTTTGTTTACGACGCCTTCTTTGAAGCTACGAAGTTTATCGAGGTCGATCGTAACTTCACCCATTTCTACGCCCCACTTATGGGCCTCTTTCATCTCATTCACGAGTTTAGCGACATGCAATAAGGCTTTGGATGGAATACATCCTTTGAAGAGACAAACGCCACCGGGATTGAGCTCTTTGTCAATCACGGTCACTTTCATGCCGAGGTCTGCTGCATAAAACGCTGCTGGGTAGCCGCCGGGGCCACCACCAATTACGACCAGTTCACAGGTATCATTGCTCATAGTATTCTTTATCCTTCAAGTGAGATGAGGAGGGGTTGTTCGATAGCATCCACGATCCAACGGAGAAAACGGGTGCCATCAGCACCGTCGATTAATCTGTGGTCGTAGGAGAGAGAGAGGGGCATCATCAAGCGGGGTTCGAAGCCATCACCCTGCCAAACGGGTTTCATGCTTGCACGTCCGACGCCAAGAATGGCAACTTCCGGACCGTTTACAATGGGGGTGAAGTGTTTACCACTCAGCCCACCTAAATTCGAAAGGGTCATACAACCCCCTTGCAACATCGCCGGATTTATTTTTCCATCACGCATACTTCCGGCTACTTCGCCAAGTTCTTTGCTGATTTCTATCATATTCAATCCATCTACTCCCCGAATTACAGGAACCACTAGCCCTTTGGGTGTATCCACTGCGCAACCGATGTTGACGTATTTCTTAAAGATGATTTCTTGATTCTCTAGATCAATCGATGCATTGAAATTCGGGAAGGCTTTAAGAGCGGATCCCATAATTTTAATCAGAATGGCGGTCATGGTCAGTTTTGTACCGGCTTTTTCCGCTTTGGGTTGGAAGCTTTTACGTAGGGACTCTAGGTCTGTTACATCCGCATCATCAAATTGGGTTACATGCGGGATGGTGCTCCAGCAATTATCCATATGCTCAACCGTCATCCGACGAATAGCATTCATTTTCTCTTTTTCGATCTCACCAAATTTAGAAAAATCGGGAAGAGGAACTTTTTTGGCGGGTGCAGCCGAAACCACGGTTGAGCCTCCACCTTGCTGGTGCAATTTTTTGGACCAAACCTTCACATCTTCCATCTGAATGCGTCCGCGTGGTCCGTTTCCAGGTACTTCGTTAATATCCACACCGATTTCACGGGCAAACTTACGAACCGAAGGGGAAGCGGGAACAGGAGAGTTCTCGGGGCGGGATGTGGCTGCTTTTATGGAAGCTACCGCAGGAGCGGGGGCTACATTTTCTGCTTTAGGAGCGGAGGCCGGTGTTTTAGCCTTAGTTGCAGAGGGTTTCTTAGAGGTTTTTTTGGGCGCAGAACCATTTCCGGTCATGCTTCCAATGGTATCACCGACTTTAATTTCGGAGCCTTCTTCCACGGCTAAATTAGTCAAGGTGCCCGTTGCAGGAGCCGGTACTTCTACCGTAGCTTTACCTGTTTCGAGTTCAAATAAGGTTTGGCCTTCGCTAACCTCATCGCCAGCGGAAACCGCAATGGAAACGACGGTCCCCCCCTCAACGCCTTCGCCAAGTGCAGGTACGTCGATTGAGATTTCGCTGGGCTCGCTGTCATCTTCGTCATCTTCTTCAGACGGATCCGTCTGACCCTCTTCAGGTTCATCCGCCTGGTCGGGCGGAGTTTCCTCAGCTGGAGCTTCTACAGAGGGTGCCTCTCCACCTGAAAGACTGCCAAATACATCGCCAACAGAAAGATCGTCGCCTTCCTTCACGCTAAGAGTTTCAAGAACTCCGTCTGCGGGAGCAGGAACTTCTACGGTCGCTTTTCCAGTTTCCAATTCAAATAAGGTCTGACCCTCAGACACCTGATCGCCAACGGCGACCTCAATGCTAAGAATTTTACCACCTTCTACACCTTCGCCCAATGCGGGTACTTTCATCTCAGTAGCCATAAATAGTGTCTCCTTAGATTACGCCTGCATGGGATTTAATTTTTCAGTGTCGATGCCCAAATCCTTGATGGCTTTGGTCAACACCTCTTTTTTCAGTTCGCCTTTTTTCACCAACAGAGTGAGGGTGGACAGAACCACGTATTTTCGATCCACTTCAAAGAAATCGCGGAGAGCCGCACGGCTTTCACTGCGTCCGAACCCATTAGTTCCGAGAGATTGCAGCGTGCCGGGTAACCAGCGGGCCAAGGTGTCGGAAAGAGACTTTATGTAGTCACTGCTGCTCACAAACACGTCGGGCTCGCTTGCAAAAAGTTCTTGAACATAGGGGGTCTTTTGCTCTGAATCGGGATGTAATAGATTGTAACGGTCGCATTCCAACGCATCATCGGTCAAGGTTTTGTAACTGGTGACAGAGAACACATTGGTTTCGATCTTGTAGTCGTCACGGAGGATTTCTGCCGCTTTGACCACTTCATTCAGGATGGCACCGGATCCCAGTAAGTTGGCCTGAGCCTTTTTCTTACCGCTCGGTCCGCTGAATTTGTAACAGCCCTTAATAATACCGGGTTTAACCTGCTCACCCTTCGGGATCGGAGGCATCATGTAGGTATCGTTCATCGCCGTAATGTAATAGAAGACGTCGTTCCCTTCATGATACATCTCACGAATTCCTTCCTCAATGATGGTCGCCATTTCGAAGGCGTAGGCCGGATCGTAACTTTTGCAGTTCGGAACCGTTGAGGAAATCACATGACTGTGACCGTCTTGATGCTGAAGACCTTCACCATTAAGGGAGGTGCGTCCAGCGGTCCCACCAATCAGGAACCCTTTGGTCCGACTGTCAGCTGCGGCCCAAATTAAATCACCAATTCGTTGAAAGCCGAACATAGAGTAGAAGATGTAAAACGGTATGGTGTTTACACCATACACCGAATATGCGGTTCCAGCGGCCACCCAGCTGGCTCCCGCTCCGGCTTCGTTAATTCCTTCCTGAAGTAATTGGCCATCTTTTGCTTCTTTGTAATACATCAACTGGTCCCGATCTACCGGGGTGTAAAGCTGACCGGTCGGGGCATAAATTCCGCATTGGCTGAACAGAGATTCCATTCCAAAAGTACGAGATTCGTCAGGAATGATCGGTACAATCAACTTACCAACGCTTTTGTCCTTTAAAAGCTTACTAACGATACGTCCCACCACCATGGTGGTAGACGCTTCACGGTCACCTGTGCCTTCGTAGAATTCATCGTAAATTTTGGATTTCGGTAAATCGATGGATTTGGTGATGGAAACCCGACTAGGGACATGTCCGCCCAAGGCTGCTCGACGTTCACGCAGGTATTCCATTTCGATACTGTCTTCCGCTGGCTTGTAGAAAGGTGCTGTTTTGACATCTTCATCGCTGAGCGGAATGCCGAAGCGGGTACGGAAGCTTAATAACTCATCTTCATTGAGCTTTTTCTGGTTGTGGGCAATGTTTTTACCTTCACCTGCTTCACCTAGACCATATCCTTTAACGGTTTTTGCGATGACGATGGATGGACGACCATCCGATTCCTGTGCAAGTTTGTAGGCGTTATAGACCTTGGAAGGATCGTGTCCGCCTCGTTTCAATTTTTTAATTTCCTGATCGCCCATATTCGCAACCAATTTCTTCAATTCTTCACTTTTACCGAAGAAGTTTTCGCGGACATAAGCTCCGTCGGAAACGGAAAGTTTTTGGTATTCACCGTCAACCGTATTGTCGAAAGCCTGAACCAAGGCTCCCGTGGTATCCCGATCGAGTAGATTATCCCACTCTGAGCCCCATAGACATTTTACCACGTTCCAGTTTGCAGAGCGGAAACGGGCTTCCATTTCGCGAACGATACTTCCGTTTCCACGAACCGGACCGTCTAAACGCTGAAGATTACAGTTTAATACGAAAACCAAGTTATCCAGTTTTTCGCGGCCTGCGATACTGATACAGCCGGTGGTCTCAGGTTCGTCGCACTCACCGTCGCCAATGAAACACCAGACTTTCTGATTGGTTTTGGGGATCAGACCACGGTTTTCCAGATACTTCATGTACCGGGCTTGGTAAATTGCCATCAAAGGTCCTAAACCCATAGAGACCGTTGGGAATTTCCAGAAATCTTTCATTAACCAAGGGTGCGGGTAGGAACTAAGTCCTCCTCCCGGAGCTAATTCACGACGGAAATTTTTTAATTTGTCCTCGGATAGACGGCCTTCTACAAATGCACGAGCGTAGATACCGGGAGAGGCGTGCCCTTGGAAGAAAACCAGATCACCGGGGTGTTCTTCGGATACACCATGCCAAAAATGGTTAAACCCTACTTCGTAAAGCGTGGCAGCCGAGGCATAGGTTGAAATATGTCCGCCAATTCCATCGAGTTGGGTGTTGGCGCGGGTGACCATAGCCATGGCGTTCCAACGAATAATACTTTTAATTCGCCGCTCTACTTCCCGACTACCTGGATAAGGATCCTGCTTTGAGGCGGGGATGGTATTCAAATAAGCGGTATTTAAAGGATGCTCAAAAGTAAGCCCCGCTTTTTGTGCTTCAGCTTGAAGAGCTAAAAAAATGTTTTTGGCCTGTTCAGGGCCAGAAAGGGCTAATACATCCCGAAGGGACTGCTGCCATTCTTGTAATTCTATCTGGTCGTGGGTGTCGCTCATACATCCTCATGTGCAGGTTCAAAATGGTTAAGTAAACCGAGTGGTTTATCCATAGGTAAATTCGGGTTCTTTTTTAGAAAGCAACCGAGACTTGTCTATACCCGTGATCATGCCTTATGAAAGTAAAAAAAGGTAGGATTCGCTCAAAAGGGCCTTTTTCATTTTTATCAATCTCTGAAAATCTTATGTTTCTAAATTTTCAAGCTTTTTATGTGGAATCTACCGGTGAAATTTCGCCAAAAAGGTTAGTTTAAAGGAATGGGTTTAAATAAGCTTCAAGAAACGGCGTTTTCCGACTTTTAGCACCCCGGTTTTTCCGGCTTCTATGTTCATCAAGGGATCTGAAACCGCTTCGTCGTCCAACTTGACGGCTCTTTGCTTCACCAAACGGCGGCCTTCTCCCTTGGAACCGATCAGTTTTTGTTCGGACAAAAGATCCAATAAACCGATCTCGAAATCTAAGTGAAGCTCAGGCGTGTCTTCTGGCAACGCTCCTTTTGAAAAGACTTTGGCAAATTCAGCCGAAGCGGCTATTGCAGCTTCCTTGTCATGGAAACGGGTGATGACGTCTTGGGCCAGTTGGTCTTTGACTTGACGGGGATTCAGGGTTCCATTTTCCACCCCCAATTTACGTTTGGCTACTTCTTCGTCCGGCAGACCGAGAACCAAAGAAAAGTAACGCCACATCAGATCATCACTTATCGACATGATTTTGCCAAACATATCATTGGGAGCGTCGGATACGCCTATATAGTTGTTCAAACTCTTGGACATCTTTTGCACACCATCCAAACCTTCGAGTAGAGGAAGCGTCATGACGACTTGAGGTTCCTGACCTGCATCTTTCTGAAGCTCGCGGCCCAACAGTAAATTAAATAGCTGATCGGTCCCCCCTAATTCCACATCGGCTTTGACCATCACGGAGTCATAGGCTTGGACGAGAGGATATAAAAACTCCACTAAAGAAATCGGTTGATTCGTGGCGTAGCGCTTTGAAAAATCATCACGCTGTAGCATCTGGGCTACTGTCACTTTTGCGCTCAGTTGGATGACTTCGCCGAAGGTCATGGGGTGAAACCATTCCCCATTAAAACGTAATTCGGTTTTCTCTCGGTCCAGAACTTTAAACACCTGTTCCTGATAACTTACCGCATTGGCTTGAACTTCTTCACGAGTGAGGGATTTACGGGTTTTTGATTTTCCGCTTGGATCTCCAATCATTCCGGTGAAATCGCCAATAATGAATACTACTAAATGGCCGCAGTCCTGAAACTCACGTAGTTTACGCAATCCTACGCTGTGGCCCAAGTGAATATCCGGCGCCGAGGGATCAGCCCCATACTTCACCCGCAAGGGGGTGTTGGTCGCGATGGCGCGTTTAATTTTCTTTTCCAGCTCGTCACGACTGTGTAAATCGACCGTACGGGCAGTTAGGAGTTCAAGTTGTTCTTCGAGCGTTTTCATAAGTTGCCAACTCTCTACGCAGAAAACGACTTGAGTGCAATAAAGGAGAGTGGGTTTTGCATCAGGAGTATGAATTCTTCTCGAAAGGAGAATGGGTCTCCCGACCCGTTTAACCTCAACCTAAGTAGAAGGCTGGGAAATCGATTTAGCTAAATTTACTCAGTATTCGGTTCTTTGGTAAATGATTAATCATCTTTATGAGGAACGGTTTAGCTCACCGGCCGGAGGAACGAAGATCGGTGGGGCTTTTAGTCGAATGTTTTGAACGATCCGATTTGGCCTTCGGTTTTTCTAATCGTTCTGCGATCCAGAATTTGATCAATGATTGTCTGGGAACTCCCAGTTTTGATGATTCCTTGTCCAATTTTTCGATCATCCAAGTTGGGAAGTCCACGTTCACTCTTTTTTGTTCAATCCCAGGCTTAAATGCCTGAGAGACGTCTAAATAATCAGTGATATCGACATGGTCCCGTCCTGAAATAGGTTGTCACTTAATATACCCATAAGGACAATTGGAAATGAAGAAAGAAACGATAAGATATAGCGAAGGATTCAAGCGACAACTGGTCAAAGAGTTTGAAGAAGGGAAA